>Ga0308159_1000152_pt1 | contig 237541 bp, 199 predicted proteins | sample PhyCR1_FD_201040 | JGI IMG/M metagenome (GOLD analysis project Ga0308159, IMG submission 201040) | Phyllosphere microbial communities from UC Gill Tract Community Farm, Albany, California, United States - DLSLC.R1 | ecosystem: Host-associated > Plants > Phyllosphere > Unclassified | place...
TGCGGTCGTCATCGACATGGGGTTGCACCTCGCGCTCCCAATAACCCTGGTCCTGCACGATCCCTGCCATCACCAGACGGTCGCCGACGGCTTGCGCGACGGCAATGGCTTCGGCGGCCCCCTTGTCGGGGTGGATGCGACCGAAGAACAGAAGATCATCGCTACCCACTGGATCGAAAGGGAAATCGTCGATCGGAATACCGTGATGGATGGTGTCGGCATAACGTAGTCGGGGATGCCGGTCGGCGTCCGAAATCGCGACGTAGCGTATCCGATCCTGATAGGGCGCGTACATCGGCATGATACGCTCCGACGAGAAGCCATGGATGGTCGTAACCATCGGCGTATCAACCAGCCCGGAAAAGGCGTGCGCGGGAAAATCGGCTTGGTTATGGATCAGGTCGAACTCGCCCGCCCGCTCGAACACGCTGGCCAGGTGACGCATTTCCCAGACCTTGGCATCGACCGATGGGTCCTCCGAATAGGGGGCGGGGACGGGGCCAGTTAGCTTGGCGGTGGTGATGCTGTCCTGCGTCGCGAACAGGGTGACGTCGACGCCCCGCGCGACCAGCGCCTCGGTCAGCAGGCTCGTCACCAATTCCCAGGGGCCATAGGCGCGCGGCGGGGTACGCCATGCGATAGGGGCAATCATCGCGATCTTCATGCAGGCGTGTCGACTTTCAGGATCAGGCCCTCATCGGGGCGAAGCAGGACGGGGTTATCGCTCGGCAGATCACCCAGCGTGGACAGTATGGGGCGGCCAGTCAGGCGGATCGGCGCCGATTCCGCACTCAGGTTGAGCGCGATGACGAAGCGTTCACCATTCTGTTCGCGCTCATAGGCGAGCACGGAACCCTCCGCCTCGATCAGCCGGATCGTTCCGGTGGCGAGCGCGGGACTGCTCCGCCGAAGCGCCAGCAAGGCCCGGTGGAGCGTCAGCATGGAGTCGGGTTCGGCCAGTTCGTCAGCGACATTGCGCTGCCGCCAGCCTTCGCCGAGCGGCAGCCAGGGTTCACCCGCCGTAAAGCCGCCCTGGTCGCTGGCGTCCCAAACCATTGGCGTGCGCACAGGATCACGCCCCAGGCCCAGCCCAGGCTCGCGTAACTCGCGCGGATCGCGAACGCGGTCGGGCGGAATGACGCCATTTTCCATACCCAGCTCATCGCCATAATAAAGCGTCGGCGTACCCCGCAGCGTCAGCAGCAGCATCGCCGCTACCCGCGCCTGTGCCGGACCACGCTTGGTCGCGCTGCGCGGGCGGTCGTGATTGCCCAGTACCCAGTTCGGCCATCCGCCTGGGGGCAGGGCGGCCTCATAGTCCGCGATCATCCGCGCCAGATGGCGCGCATCCCAAGCGGCATCGATCAACTGGAAGTTGAAGGGCAGGTGTACGCCCTCTCCATGCTGACCGTAATAGCGCATCAGCCGCTCGACCGGCAGATAGATTTCGCCGATCAGCACGCGCTCATCGTCCCCGCGGCCGAACATATCGGCGATGGCACGCATGTCGGCGGCGATGTCATGGACCTCGGGCTGGTCGGTCGAATGGAGCTGGAACACCCGGTTCATCTCACCGGTCGCCGGGTCCCAGTCCGGGTTGAGCGGATTGTCGGGGAAGCCCGCATGTTTGACGATGTGCCAGAGCACATCGATCCGAAACCCATCGACGCCGCGCGCGAACCAGAAACGCAACACGTCGAGCATCGCGGCGCGCACATCCGGATTGCGCCAGTTGAGGTCGGGCTGTTCCTTCAGAAAGGCGTGATAATAATATTGGCCGGTCGCCTCGTCCCAGGTCCAGGCGGGACCGCCGAAATCGCTGATCCAGTTGTTGGGCGGGCCGCCGTCCGGGGCTGCATCGCGCCAAATATACCAGTCGCGCTTGGGATTGTCGCGGCTGGACCGGCTCTCGACGAACCAGGGATGCTGGTCCGAGCTGTGATTGGGTACGAAGTCGAGCAGCAGCTTCAGCCCACGCGCATGCGCCGAGGCCAGCAGCGAGTCGAAATCCGCCAGCGTCCCGAACCGACGATCGACATCGCAGTAATCTTTCACATCATAGCCGAAATCGGCCATAGGTGACGGAAAGATTGGCGAAAGCCAGATCGCATCCACGCCCAGCTCGACCAGATAGTCAAGGCGGCGCTCGATGCCGCGCAGGTCGCCGACGCCGTCGTCATCGCTGTCCTGAAACGACCAGGGGTAAATCTGATAGAGGACCGCCGACTGCCACCAGGGGGGCACGCTCATGCGAATAACCCCTTGGGCAGGCGGGTCATCCGGCAGGCCAGGTCGGCCTCGCCGCTTGCCACCAGATAATGGTCGCCCATGTCGATCATGCCGGTCGAAAAGACCACCGGCGTCGGCAGGTACATTTGATGGGCGATGGAGGCCGTAAGCTCGGGCGCGGCCTCCAGGATCGGTTGATCGTCGGCAAGGTGCAGGATGCGCGTCGGGTCGGTTTTGTCGAACAGCGCCCAGAAGCTGCGATAGATGCCGACCGACTCGCGCCGCTCGACACCGTGATAAAGGGTCAGCCAACCCTGTTCGGTCAGGATCGGCGGAGTGCCTCCGCCGACCTTCATCGCCGATACCGAGCCCTTGCGGGCCCGGATGCCGGGGGCCTCCAGCGGTTTCCAGTGCAGCGCGTCTGGCGACGTCGCAAAATTGATCGACGGTCCCCCGACAAAGGGGCTGTCCCCGGGATAGGCGAAATACACTTCGCCCAGCGGTCGGGTCAGCGCCATGAACCGGCCGTCGACCAGCCCCTCGAAGAACAGCATATCCTTGTTCTGATGATCGAGGATGATCCCCGCCAGCCGATAATCCAGGCCGTTGTCAGAGATATGAAGCGTGGTCGAATGCCGCTCGGCAGACACTGAGCAGGTCGTCATGTACCACCGGTCGCCGACCCGGCTGATCCGGGCATCCTCGACCCCGTAATCCTGCCAGGTCGCGGCAGGTTCGATCGCCTTATCATAATGGACCGCGACAATTGTCGAGCCGTCGCCCGACAGTTCGACCGGCAACAGCCAAGACAGGGATGTCAGCGCAAGGATCCGGTGTGCGCTGCCGCGAATGGCGAACTGGCGCGGATCGGTCATGTCGACCGCCGAGAGCGGGTAGCGGTCGAGAACATAGCCTTTGTCCGTCCAGCGGATCGCGCGGACATGATCGCCGTCGACCGGCTGGCTCAGCGCCTCGGCCACGCGAACCATCAGCAGGATGTTGCCGTTGGCCAGCCGGGTCATGCCCGGATTGAACGCCCCCAGCACATAGGTCGGCTCGGATATGCCGCGGCGAAGCGGGGAGCGGGACAGATCGAGATCATCGGGGCGGAAGATCAGCAGGTCGTCGGACATGGCCCGCCAACGCCCGCCATATCCTCGCGTTCCCGATGAAGATCGTACCCGATCGCTCAACCCGCCGTCGCGACCTTCAGGAACACCGACCAGCGATGCTCGAAAAAGGCGTCCGGCGTCATGCCGTTGAAGGGGTCGGGAAGGTCGAACTGCATCCGGCGGCCGGGTCCGTCCAAGATGTCGGCCAGCAGGCTGAACAGCGCCATGGCGCTATCGTCGCGCCGCAACAGCCCGGCATCCTGCGACGCCTGGATACAGGCGATGATCGGATCGGCAAGCACGCGGTCCCAGGTCGCGAATCGATGACGCAGCTCCTCGGAGAAAATCGCCTCCGATGTCAGAAAGGCCATGAACCGGACCGAATCCGGCTCGACGCAGAAAAAGAAAAAACGGCGGGCGGAATTCTTCAATCGCTCCAGAGGATTGGCGCCGCTGCTGCCGTCCAGCATGGTCTGGTTCAATCGGTCCAGATCGCGCGTCACCACCGCGTCGAGCAATGCCATCTTGCCCGCGTATCGGCGATAGATGGTATGCTTGCTAACCCCCACGGATAACGCGATTTCCTCCATCGAGGTGCCCTCGATCCCGCGGCTGCAGAACGCCTCGCGCGCGCCGGACAGGATGATGTCGTCAATGTGCTGCGCCTGCTCGCGCGTGGGTCGTCCAGCGGTCCGTTTGGTGACTGTCATGTTCCCCTCTTGCGTCCTTAAAGGGCATTGGTCAAATTTAATTGCACCTGCCCGTTGCTTTTTTGCAGGTGCGAGGTACAGGGGAACCGAATGACTTAAACGTCAGGTGCTTCAGGGAGTTTCACGGGGTGTCCAAATTTACCGTCCTGGGGCCGTCGCTTGCGATGGCATTGGCGTTGGCGGCGTGCGGGCAGGGGGCGTCGCAGCAGCAGGCTGCTCCGCCACCGCCCCTCGTCACCGCGATCACCGTTCAGTCCGCTGCCGTTCCCAACGTCATCGAACTGCCCGGCCGGATCGAGGCGATCCGTACTGCCGAGGTTCGCGCGCGGACCGACGGTATCGTCGAGGCGCGGCTGTATCGCGAAGGCACCGACGTCGCCGAGGGTCAGCCGCTGTTCCGCATCGACCAGCGCGACTATCGCGCACAGGTGCAACAGGCTCAGGCCGCACTGGCTCGGGCCGAGGCCGCGCGGGTGAATGCCGCGTCGATCGTCCGCCGTTACCAGCCGCTGGTGTCCGAACGCGCGGTCAGCGCGCAGGAATTCGACGCGGCCCAGTCCACCCTGCGCCAGGCCGACGCCAGCGTCGCGGATGCCCGCGCCGCCCTGTCGCGTGCGCAGTTGCAGCTGAGCTACACCATCGTCCGCGCGCCGATCGCCGGCCGCGTCGGCCGTGCGCAGGTGACCGAGGGCGCGCTGGTCAGCGCAACCCAGGCGACGCCGCTGACCCAGGTCGACCAGATGTCGCCGATCTATGCCGTCTTCACCCAGTCGAGCGCGGCGTTGAGCGAATTGATTCAGCAGGCCCGCTCGGGTGGTCTGGCGCTGCCCGACCTGTCGCATATCACCGTGCGCCTGACGCTGGAGGACGGATCCGAATATGGTCCGACCGGCCAGCTCGACTTTGCCGGGCAGACGGTGGACCCGACGACCGGCAGCCAGCAGTTGCGCGCACGCTTCCCCAATCCGACCCGTGCCCTGCTGCCCGGCCAGTTCGTCCGCGCTCATGTCAATGCGGGCACGATCCGCAACGGCATCTCGGTGCCGCAGCGCGCGGTCCAGCTGAGCAATCAGGCGGCCTCCGTCATGGTGGTCGACGGGGCGGGCACGGCCCAGCCGCGCCCGGTCACGCTGGGCGGTCAAGTCGGCAGCAACTGGGTGATCCTGTCCGGTCTGAAGCCGGGCGAGAAGGTCATCACCGAGGGCTGGCAGAAGGTCCAGCCGGGCCAGAAGGTTCGCATCGGGCAACCGGGGCAAGCCGGTGGCGCACAGGCACAGGGCCAGACGGGCGGACAGCCCGGCCCTGACGCCGCTGCCCGCTGATCGCCGGAGTAGAGCATCATGAACCGTTTCTTCGTCTATCACCCGGTCTTCGCCTGGGTGATCGCGCTCTTCATCGCCCTGTTCGGTGTGATTTCGCTGCGGCTGCTGCCGATCGAAAGCTATCCGTCCGTCGCGCCGCCCGCACTGAACCTCGCCGTCACCTATAACGGTGCCGATGCCGAGGTGATGGACCGTTCGGTGACCGCGGTCATCGAAAAGGAACTGAACGGCGTCGACAATTTCCTCTACATGGCGTCGACCAGCCGTTCCAACGGCACCGCGCAGATCACCGTCACCTTCAAGCCGGGCACCGACCTGGATGTGGCGCGCACCCAGATCCAGGACCGCCTCAGCCGCGCCGAACCGCGCCTGCCGCAGGAGGTCCGCGCGCTCGGCATTCAGGTGACCGAGGGCTCGGCGGGCTTCCTCGAGGTCATCACGCTCAGCTCCAAGTCGGGCAAGACCAGCCCGGTCGCGATGGGCAACTTTGCCGAGAACAACATCCGCAACGAGCTTCGCCGTATCGATGGTGTGGGCGACGTGCAGCTGTTCGGCTCGCCCTATGCGATGCGCATCTGGCTCGATCCGCAGAAGCTGGCCGGGTATAGCCTCTCGGCGTCCGAAGCGCTGGCTGCCGTGCAGGAGCAGAACAGCCAGACGGCGGGCGGTTCGATCGGCGCCCAGCCGCTGAACCGGACTGCCGAGTTCACCGCGCAGATCATCACCCAGAACCGCTTTGCCACGCCCGAGCAATTCCGCCAGATCATCATCCGGGCCAACCCGGACGGCTCGGCCGTGCGGCTGGGTGATGTGGCGCGTGTCGAGTTGGGCAAGGACAATTACGGGTTCCGCCTGACCCTGAACGGCAAGGAAACCGTGGGTCTGGCCGTTCAGCTGGCCAGTGGCGCGAATGCGCTGGCGACGGCGGACGCGGTCACGGCCAAGATGAAGCAGCTTCAGACAAGCTTCCCCGCCGATGTGACGTGGAGCGTTCCCTTCACCACGACGCCGTTCATCACCGCTTCGGTCGACAGCGTGATCCATACGCTGGTCGAAGCGATGATCCTCGTCTTCCTGGTGATGTTCCTGTTCCTCCAGAACTGGCGCGCCACGCTGATTCCGGCGATCGTCGTGCCGATCGCACTGGGCGGCGCGTGTATCGGCCTGCTGGCCTTCGGCTTTTCGATCAACACGCTGTCGCTGTTCGGCATGGTGGTGGCGATCGGCATCCTGGTCGACGACGCGATCGTGGTCGTCGAGAATGTCGAGCGTATCATGTCGGAGGAGGGGCTGAGCCCCCGCCGCGCGACCGTGAAGGCGATGGGGCAGATCACCGGCGCGATCATCGGCATCACGCTGGTGCTGGTCGCGGTGTTCATCCCCATGGCGTTCTTTCCGGGCTCGACCGGCGGCATCTATCGCCAGTTCTCCGTGACGCTGGCGGTGTCGATCTTCTTCTCGGCCGTGCTTGCGCTGACGCTGACGCCTGCGCTGTGCGCGACGTTGCTGAAGCAGGAGGACGCGCATCCGGAGGATCGGCCCGAGCCCAAGCCGGGCGTTCGCGGCCTGCCTCAGCGTTTCTTCAACTGGTTCAACGACAAGTTCGGCCGGGGGACGGAGAAATATACGGGCGGCGTGAAGCGGATGATGTCGCGGCCGGTTCGCTGGCTGGCGGTGTTCGCCGTTGTCGTCGTCGTCACCGGCCTGATGTTCACGCGTATCCCCGGCGGCTTCCTGCCGACCGAGGACCAGGGCTATATCTTCGTATCGTATGATGCCGCCCCCGGCGCGACGCTGGAGCGGACGGGCGAGGCGATCACCAAGGTCGAGAAGTTCCTCCACGCCCAGCCGCAGGTGTCCGACATCGTGTCGGTCGCGGGCTTCAACTTCTTCGGTCAGGGCCAGGCGGCGGGTATCTCGTTCGTCAACCTGAAACCCTGGCACGACCGCAAGGGGACCGAGAACAACTCGACCACGCTGGTCGGCAAGACGATGGGCTTCGTCCAGTCGATCCCGGAGGCGACCATCTTCGCGCTCGACCCGCCGCCGATCCAGGCGCTGGGCAATGCGACCGGCTTCTCGATGAAGATCGAGGATCGTTCGGGCCTGGGCGCAGCGGCGTTGCAGCAGGCCCAGGGCGCGATCCTGGCCAAGGCATCGCAGAACAAGACTCTGATGGGCGTTCGCCCCGAAGGTCTGGGACCGGCGCCGCAGCTCTATGTCGACATCGATCGAATCCAGGCGCGCGCGCTGGGGCTCCAGATTGCGGACGTGAACCAGACGCTGTCGATCGCCTTCGGCTCGGCCTATGCGAACGACTTCGTTCGCGAAGGCAATGTGTTGCGCGTCTATCTTCAGGCCGATGCACCACAGCGCATGTCCCCCGACGACGTACTGGCGCTGCGTGTGCGCAACAGCCAGGGCAATATGGTGCCGTTCTCGGCCTTTACGAAGGTTCGTTGGCAGAACGGGCCGCAGCAGCTGGAGCGGTATAACGGCTATCCGTCGCTGACCGTCTCGGGCATGGCCGCGCCCGGCCAGTCGACCGGCACCGCGTTGAAGGAAATGGAGAAGATCGCACGCGAAGTGATGCCCGCGGGCATGAGCTTCGAATGGACCGGCACCGCCTATGAAGAACAGCAGGCGGGTGGCCAGATCGGCCTGCTGCTGGGCCTGTCGCTGATCGTCGTCTTCCTGCTGCTGGCCGCGCTGTATGAAAGCTGGGCGATCCCGCTGGCGGTGTTGCTGGTGGTGCCGTTCGGTGTGCTGGGCGCGGTGTTGATGACCATCTTCCGGGGCTTCTCGGCGGACGTGTATTTCAACGTCGGTCTCATCACGATCATCGGCCTGGCGGCGAAGAATGCGATCCTGATCGTCGAATTCGCGATCGAGGACGAGGAGGGCGGTCGTTCCCCGTTCGAGGCGACGCTGGAGGCGGCTCGCCAGCGTCTGCGCCCCATCCTGATGACCAGCCTGGCCTTCATCCTGGGCATGGTGCCGCTGTTCATCGCGACGGGGGCGGGCGCGGCCAGCCGTCGTGCGGTCGGCACCGGCGTGATGGGCGGCATGATCGCGGCGACCGCGTTCGGCATCTTCTTCACGCCTGTCTTCTACATTGCGGCCAAGAAATGGCTGGCGCGCGAGCATGACCATGAGGCGGCGGATGCCGAGGAGGAAGCGCGCGAGCGTGACGAGCGAACCGGCGAAGAGGAGGGCCAGGCCAATGCGTAAGGGGATTTCCCGTGCGGCCGCCGCGCTGGCGCTGACCAGCGCGCTGGCAGGCTGCAACCTGGCGCCGCAATATCGCCAGCCGATCGCACCCGTGTCCGCCACCTATCCCGAGGCGGCCAGCGGCACCCGGACGGCGGCGGAGATCGGCTGGCGCGAATTCTTCGCCGACGAGCAGCTCAAGGCCTATATCGCCGCCGCGCTCGCCAACAATCGCGACCTCGCCCAGGCGGTGGCGCGGGTGGCACAGGCGCGGGCACAATATCGTATCCAGGATGCGCAGCGTCTGCCGGCGCTGGACGCCACGGCTGGGGCTTCCCGGACGCGGGTGCCGCTTAACTCACTCGGCTTCGGCAACGCCATTCCCGGAGCGGGCAATGCGGACAACCCGACCTCGATCACCTATAACCAGTTCTCGCTGGGCGCGCGGGTGTCGAGCTTCGAGCTTGATTTCTGGGGTCGGGTCCGCAACCTCGCCGAGGCGCAGCGACGGCAATATCTGGCGACGGTCGAGGCCGAACGCGCCTTCCGCCTGTCGCTGGTCGGACAGGTCGCCGCGACCTATCTCCAGATTCGCGCCGCCGAAGAGCAGATCGCGCTCGCCGAGCAGACCGTCACCAGCCGCCGCGATGGGCTGAGCATCGCCAAGCGGCGGATGGATGCGGGTGTGACGTCCAGCGTCGATTACGATCAGGCGGCGGCGCTGCTGACCCAGGCGGAAACGCAGCTTGCCGAGCTGCGCCGTACGGTGGCCCAGTCCCAGAACCTGCTGACGGTGCTGGTCGGCGGTCCGATCGCCACGCCGCTTCCGGCGGGGCGGCGCCTGGGCGATCAGAACCAGTTCGCGGCGATCGAGCCCGGTCTGCCGTCGGCCCTTCTGGTCAACCGGCCCGACGTGCTTCAGGCCGAACAGCAACTGCGCGCCGCCAACGCCAATATCGGCGCAGCGCGCGCGGCGTTCCTGCCCAGCATTTCGCTCACCGGGCTGGCGGGCTTCGTCTCGCCTGCGCTCAGCAGCCTGATCGACGGCAATTCGCGGCAGTATCAGGTGCAGGGGGCAGCCTTGCTCCCCATCTTCGACTGGGGGCGTCGTAACGCGCAGCTGAAGCTCAGCCGGGCGCAGGCCGACGAGCTGACCGCCGCCTATCAGCGCGCGGTGCAGGGCGCCTTCCGCGAGGTCGCCGACGCGCTGGTCGCCCGGCGTCGCTATGCCGAACAGATCGAGGCGCAGACCCGCGCGGTCGATGCGCAGCGGCGGCTCGCCCGCACGGCGCGGCTTCGCTATACCAACGGCATCGCCATCTATCTCGAAGTGCTGGATGCCGAGCGCAACCTGTTCTCCGCCGAGCAGCAGTTGCTGACGTTGCGCAGCGCCGCCCTTCAGAACGACGTCACCCTCTATGTCGCGCTGGGCGGTGGCCTGCGCGAGACAGGGGCGGCGTCCACGGTTCCCGCGTCCGGCTAAATCCCCGAACCCCCGGCCGACGCGGTTGAGCGAGGGGCGTACGGGATCCTCCCCCCGTGCGCCCCTTTGCTTTGTGCAAAGGAGCGCCTAACCGGCGAGGCGATGCAACAGGAGCGTGATATGACGGGCTGGACGATCGGGATCATCGGCGGCTCCGGCCTTTATGCGATCGATGCGCTGGCGGATGTCGAGACGCTGCTGCTCGACACGCCATGGGGTGCGCCGTCCGATACGCTGGTGCGCGGCCGCATCGGGAATGTCCGTTTCGTCTTCCTGCCGCGCCACGGTCGGGGGCATCGCCTGTCGCCGACCGAGGTCAATGCACGTGCCAATATCCATGCGCTGAAGCTGGCAGGCTGCACCGACATACTGGCGATCTCCGCCATCGGGTCGCTGCGCGAGGAACTGCCGCCCGGTCATTTCGTCGCGGTCGATCAGTTCATCGACCGGACCGTCCACCGTGACACCAGCTTCTTCGGCGAAGGCTTGGTCGCCCATGTCTCGATGGCCGATCCCGTCTGCCCGCGTCTGTCGACCCTGGCGGCGCAGGCGGGAGAGCGGGCGGGGGCCAGCATGGTCCATGGCGGCACCTATCTCGCGATGGAGGGGCCGCAATTCTCGACCCGTGCCGAGAGCCATCTCTATCGGCAATGGGGCGCCGACGTGATCGGCATGACCGCGATGCCCGAAGCGAAGTTGGCCCGCGAGGCGGAACTGCCTTACGCGCTGATCGGCATGGTCACCGACTATGACTGCTGGCGTGAGGACGAGGCGCATGTCGAAGTCGATGCGATCCTCGCGCAACTGGGCCGGAATGCGGCGACCGCGCGGGCTTTGGTCGCAGAACTGGCTGCCATGCTGCCCGAGGAGCGGACCGCGTCGCCGATCGACACCGTGCTCGATCAGGCGCTCATCACGCCTATCTCACATATGGATCGGGCCAAGGCGGATAGCCTCGGCCCGATCGTATCGCGTGTCCTCGCCAAACGGGGCGGGTAGGGATCAATCCTCGACGATCTGGCTGTTCTTGCGGGTGTCGCGCATCCGCAGATAGACAATCAGCGAGACGCCGATCATCGCGGTGACATACCAGTAGAAGCCCTGCTCGAAGCCCGCCTTCTTGAACAGCAGGGCGACTGACTCCGCCGTACCACCGAAGATGGTGTTGGCCAGCGCATAGGGCAGGGCGACGCCCAGCGCACGGATGTGCGCCGGGAAAAGCTCGGCCTTCACCACCGCGTTGATCGAGGTATAGCCGGTGACGATGATCAGCGCGCCCATGACCAGCGCCCCCGCGACGATCGGATCGCGCGTCGTCTCGAGTGTCGAAAAGATCGGATAGGTCAGCAACACGCCCGCAATGCCGAACGCGACCATCAGCGGCTTGCGGCCGACCCGGTCCGACAGCCCGCCCGCCAGCGGCTGCAGCAGCATGAAGACGAACAGGGTCACGGCGTTGATCTGGCTGGCGACCTCGCGGCTGAAGCCGCTGGTGTTGACCAGGAACTTCTGCATGTAGATCGAATAGGCATAGAAGGCGAGCGTCCCGCCGGCGGTCAGCAGCATGACCGTCATGGTTTCCTTCGGGTGCTTGGTGAACAGCTGGACCAGCCCCGACTTGGGCGCGCCTTCTTTTTTGGCATTCTTGAAGCTCGTGGTTTCAGCCAGACCGCGGCGGATGTAGAAGACCACGACCGCCAGCACCGCCCCCAGCGCGAACGGAATGCGCCAGCCCCATTCGTCCAGCGCCGCCTCGCTCATGGTCGATTGCAGGATCAGCAGGACGCAGATGGCGAGCAACTGGCCGGAGATCAGCGTGACATATTGGAAGGACGAAAAGAAACCGCGCCGATCCTTGCCCGCCATCTCCGACAGATAGGTCGCGCTGGCGCCATATTCGCCACCGACCGACAGACCCTGCATCAGGCGCGCCAGCACCAGCAGTGCCGGGGCGGCCAGGCCGATCGTCTGATAGCCCGGCGTCACCGCGATGATCAGCGAGCCCGCACACATCAGCGTGACCGACAGGCTGAGCCCCGCCTTGCGTCCGCGGCTATCGGCATAGATGCCCATGACCCATGCCCCGATCGGCCGCATGATGAAGCCGACCGCGAACACGGCCGCCGCGCTCAGCAGCTGCGCCGTGCGATCCGCCGACGGGAAGAAATGCGGCGCGAAGTACAGGGTAAAGGCGGAGTAGACATACCAGTCGAACCATTCGACGAGATTGCCGGTCGAGCCGCCGATGATGGCTTTCAGCCGCTCGCGCCCGGGATCGGCGGTGATACTGGTCATGTCGTATTTCCCCTTTTTCCTAATTTTCGTTTTCTGCCGGCTTGTTAGAAGCGGAAGCTCAACCATCCTGCCCAGAAGTCCGAGCTTTTCAGATTGGCGCGTTGCAGCACCGTGTCCGCCTTGAAGTGTTCGTAACGGCCAACGAACGAAAGGCGTGGCGTGATGGTCCATGTCGCCTGCAGGCGGGCGACCTCGGCCACCTTCTTGCCGCGCACATTCTGCGTGCCCGCCCAAGGCGCGCCGCTGGCGCGGTACACGGCGTCGAACTCGTTAGGCCGCCAGGCAAAGCCATATTCTGTCGCCAGACGCACGCCCTTGAACGGCGAGAAGGTGAAGTTCGGTGCCGTGTACAGCAGATTGGTCGGCGTCAGGAACAACCCGTAGCTATAATAGATGTTGTTGCCGAACAGGCCGTTGGTCGTGTTCAACTCGCCCGTCCGCTGATAGGCGCCGCCGCCCGAGCCATAGTCGAAATGCACGCCGACGCGCGGCGCGTCCGGCTTGCTGCCCAGGCGGTAGGTCTGGGCAACGAACGCCTGCCATGCCTCGATCGGGCGGTTGTTGAAGGTGCCGCGCTGGTTGTTGACCGTCCAGTCGATATTGATCGGCCCGGCATCGCCATAGGCATGAAGGCCCAGGAAATAGCGTTCCTCCAACCCGGTCGTCGGTCCCCAGACGGCACGACGGTTTCGCAACCGCCAGATGAAGGGATCGATGTACAGCTTGGACCCGCCGAACAGCTTGGGCGACAGGCGGAAGCCGAAGGTCGCGCCCGAGAACCGCACGTCCGGGTTGGTCCTGTCGTCGCCGATGCCCTTGAAGCCATAGGTTACATAGTTCAGGTCGAACACGTCGATGCGGGCATCCTTTCCGCGTGCATAGGCACGGACGCCATCGAGTACGAAGAACAACGTGTTGTTGTCACGACCGACCGTCAGCAGCTGCGGCCCGTCGAAGAATTCCTGGCGACCGGCACGCACACCGACGTCGAGACCCAGAGCCTTGCCCTTCACCTCGGCGAAGAGCTGTTGCACGGCCAGCTGGTTGCGAAGGTTACCGCCCGGTGCGCCCAGGTTGATTCCCTGGAGTTCGGCGCGGCCCAGTTCCCCGAAGACACGGAAGTGATCGCCGAGATGGACGTCCGCGCCGCCGACGATGCGGGCGATATCCTGACGCTGCTGCTGCACTTCGCGGAGGTTGGGATTGGTGGTGATGTTGACGCGGGTGCGAAGCTCGCCCGAGAAGGTGACATAGGACTTTCCGTCCTCGGTCAGCTTCACGCATTTCAGGGCGTCGATGACGTCGTCGCGCTTGGACGGATCGCAATATTTGCGCCAGTCCTCGGCCCAGCGCGACTGGTTATAGCCCGCCACGGTATTGCCGTCGCCCGCCGCGCTGGTGGGATAGGCGGTGCTGGCAGGGCTGGCGGGTTCGGCCGCGGCCTTCGGGGTGACGGTCTGCGCCGTCGCCGGGGAAATCGCCGCCCCCATCGCCGTCACCATGGCGGTGCTGGCAAGCCATAGAGTTTTCATGAAAATGTCCCCCCTTAATCGGACCAATATGTCGTCGCGGCGACTGCCTATAACATCCTGGTAAACAAATGACCCGGCCGATGCCGTCGGCCGGGCCGGGTTTGGTATCAGGCGATGGCGGGCTGGACCGGGGCAGCGGTGGAGAGCATCGGCTTGCCGCTCAGCGCGGCGTCGAGGGCGTCCTTGTCGAGAGCACCTTCCCAACGGGCGACCACGACGGTGGCGACCGCGTTGCCGATGAAGTTGGTCAGGCTGCGGCATTCCGACATGAAGCGGTCGACACCCAGGATCAGCGCCATGCCCGCGACCGGCACGTCCGGCACGATCGACAGGGTGGCGGCCAGGGTGATGAAGCCCGCACCGGTGACGCCCGCGGCACCCTTGGACGACAGCATCGCGACGAGGAGCAGCGCCAGCTGCTGGCCGAGCGACAGGTCGACACCACAGGCCTGGGCGATGAACAGCGCGGCCAGCGTCATGTAGATGTTGGTGCCGTCTAGGTTGAAGGAATAGCCGGTCGGGACGACCAGGCCGACGACCGACTTCTCGCAACCGGCCTTTTCCATCTTCACGAGAAGGTTCGGCAGGGCGGCCTCGGACGACGAGGTGCCGAGGACCAGCAGCAGTTCGGCCTTCAGGTAACGGATCAGCTTCAGGACCGAGAAGCCGTTGGCGCGGGCGATGGTGCCCAGGACGACGACCACGAACAGGATCGAGGTGAGGTAGAAGGTCGCGACCAGCGCGCCGAGATTGACCAGGCTGCCGACGCCATACTTGCCGATGGTGAAGGCGATGGCGCCGAAGGCACCGATCGGGGCGGCGCGCATCAGGATGCCGACCATGCGGAAGACGACGACGCTGATCCGCTCCAGGCTGTTCAGCAGCGGGCGGGCAGGCTCGCCGACCAGTGCCATCGAGATGCCGAACAGGATGGCGACCATCAGCACCTGCAGGATGTTGCCCTGCGTGAACGCGCTGATCAGCGTATCGGGGATGATGCCCAGCAGGAAGCCGGTGACGGTCGTGTCATGCGCCTTGGCGGTATATTCGGCGATCGACCCGACCTTCAGCGTGCTGGGATCGATGTTCATGCCCGCGCCGGGCTGGACGACATTGGCGACGATGAGGCCGACGATCAGCGCGAAGGTCGAGACGGTGATGAAGTAGAAGAACGCTTTACCGGCGACGCGGCCGACCGAGCCCAGTTCGCGCATACCGGCGATACCGGTGACGACCGTCAGGAAGATGACGGGGGCGATGATCATCTTCACCAGCTTGATGAAGGCATCGCCGATCGGCTTCAACGATTCGCCGAAGCTGGGCCAGAAATGACCGATGATCGCGCCCAGCGCGATCGCGAACAGAACCTGTACGTAAAGATGGGACCAGATACGCGCCCGGCGGGGCGCCTCTGCCACGGCATAATCTTGGGCGATCATGACTTTTCAGCATCCTCTACAAAAAGTGGGCCGGACGCGGTAGGCCGCGCTTCCGAATTGTCGTCAGTGTGCGGAATGCCGCCGGGGATTTCAATTTTCTCGAAATGGCCTTCATCACATTGTAAAAAAACGACAAATGATTCGGGTCGGACCTGTATCGCGCGAAAATCCGCATGGTATTTGGAAGCAGGTTGCGATATTTCGCACATATGTCACCGCCGCCCCATCTCGGCCGCGCCCAGGTTCGGCGCCATGCGCTGCCGCTGATCGCGGTCGTGCTGCTGACGATCGTCGCCGGTTCCCTGCTGCGTCTCTATGCCCACAGGCAGTCGATCTCTGACCTTCGTGGCGAAGCCGTTCGCATCGCCCGACAGGAAGAAAGGCTGCTGAACAGCGAGTTGCAGCGCTTTCGGCTGCTGCCCATCGTGTTGGTCGAATATCCCGATGTCGGCGACGCCCTGCGCAACGGGTCGGTCGAGGCCGCCGCGCGACTGAACGAGAAGCTGCGTGGATTGGCCGAGCGCACAGGTGCGCCGGTCATCTACGCGATCGACAGGCGGGGGCGGACGGTCGCGGCCTCCAATGCGGGCCTTGGGGACAGCTTTGTCGGGCGCGATTACGGGTTTCGCCCCTATTTCCGGCAAGCGATGCGAACCGGCACGTCCGAATATTTCGCCTTGGGCAATACGAGCCACCGGCCTGGCCTGTTTCTCGCCCGACGGATTGGACCTGCGGCGGCCCCGGACGGCGTGGTCGTCGTAAAGGTCGAATTTGCCCATATGGTGCAGGCCTGGGCGAGCGATGCGGGGCAGACCCTGTTGCTCGACGATCATGGCGTGGTCGTGGTTACGACCGATCCCGCCGCGGAATTCACGCTGACCCGGGCGCTGATCCCCTCTGACCAGAAAGCGATCCGCGAAAGCCAGCAATTCGGTACGATCGCCCTTCGCCCCGGCCCCTACAGGATCGCGGGCATCGATGCGACCGACCGGGAGGGCGCGCGCTATGTTGTCGGCGTCACGCCTGCACCGCTCCCCCGGTGGCAGCTGGTGCATATCCTTCCCTCCAAGCCTGCGCTGAAGGAAGCTGACGGCTGGGTCCGATCGGTCACGGCACTGATCGCGGTCGGGCTGATCGGCCTGACGCTGTTGACGATCTGGCGACGAACACGCGCCGAACGCGCGGCGATGGCGCGTGAGGCGTTGGAGGAGGAGGTCGCCCGGCGGACTGCCGAATTGCGCGCGACCAACGATCAGCTGATCGTCGAGATTTCCGAGCGTATTCGCGCCGACCAGCGTTTTCGTGCCGCGCGCGAGGAGCTGGCGCAGGCCAACCGATTGGGTTCGCTCGGCTCGATCACGGCGGGCGTGGCGCATGAGATCAACCAGCCGGTGGCGGCGATCCGCACGCTGGCCGACAATGCCCGCACCTTCCTGTCGCGCGACAAGCCGGACAAGGCGGCGGGCAACCTGGCCACCATCGTCGAGCTGACCGAGCGGATCGGATCGATCGTCCAGGAGATGCGGCGCTTCGTCCGGCGCGGGACGCATGGCCTGGGACCGGTATCGCTGGAGGCGGTGTTGGATGGCACCATGCTGCTGATCGGCGATCGGTTCCGCACGGCCGGGGTCGCGCTGGAACGACCGAGAGGCGAGGCGCTGCCCCGGGTCGTGGCCGGGCGGGTTCGGCTGGAGCAGGTGCTGGTCAATCTTCTGCAGAACGCCCTGGATGCCGTGGCGGAGACGCCATCGCCGCGTGTGCGACTGACGGTTGTCGAGCATCCCGATAGCGTCGAACTGACCGTGGAGGATAACGGCCCCGGTCTGGACCCGGCCATCGCGACCGAGATTTTCACCCCCTTCGTGACCGGCAAGCCCGATGGGCTGGGCCTGGGTCTGGGGATTGCGCGGGATATCATGACGGAGTTTGGCGGCGTGCTGGAAACTATCCCTTCAAGCCTGGGCGGCGCAGGCTTTCGTCTGAGGATGCGCCGGGCATGAGCGAGACGTTGCGGGTTCTGCTGGTCGATGACGACACGGTGCTGCGCCAGGCATTGGCCCAGTCGTTCGAACTGGCCGGTATCGATGTCGAGGCGCATGGCGATCCGCTGGCGGCGCTGGCGGTGATCAGCGCCGATTTTCCGGGCATGGTGGTTTCCGACATACGGATGCCCGGCCTGGACGGGATCGAATTGTCCAAGCGGGTGGCCGCGATCGACGCCGAGATCCCGGTGATCCTGATGACCGGGCATGGCGACGTGCCCATGGCGGTCGCCGCTCTGAAGCAGGGCGTCCATGACTTCGTCACCAAGCCCTTTGCCGCCGATCACCTGATTTCCAGCGCCGAACGCGCGCTGGAGATGCGGCGGCTGGTTCTCGACAACCGGCGGCTGCGACAGGCGGCGGAGGAGGCGCAGGGCGCCTATCCGCTGATCGGGGAAACGCCGGTCATGATGCGTCTGCGCGATACGGTGCGACAGGTCGCCCAGGCCGATGTCGACGTGCTGGTCGAGGGAGAGACGGGGACGGGCAAGGAGCTGGTCGCGCTGCTGCTCCACCGCTGGAGCGCCCGGCGGACGCGGCCCTTCATCGCGGTCGACTGCGCGGCCTTGCCCGAGGCGATTGCCGAGGACGAGCTGTTCGGCCAGGCGCATGGCCGGACGCCGGGGCGCATTGCGGCTGCCCATCGCGGCACGTTGTTCCTCGACGAGGTCGACAGCATGGCCCCTGCGCTGCAAGGCCGGATGCTCCGCGTGGTCGAGGAGCGGGAGGTCCGCGCGATCGGGGCGGAGGATCCGCAACTGCTCGACCTGCGCATCGTTGCCGCCGCCAAGTCCGATCTGGCGCGGGCGGTGGAGGAGGGGCGGTTCCGCGCCGACCTGCTCTATCGTCTCGACGCGGTGCGGCTGCGCGTGCCGCCCTTGCGCGAGCGGCGGGCCGATGTGCCGTTGCTCTTTGCCCATTTCCTTCGCGAGGCGGCGGAGCGGTTCGGGCGGCCGGTGCCGATGATCGACGGCAGTATCCAGGCGCGGCTGCTGTCGCATGACTGGCCGGGCAATGTGCGTGAGGTGCGCAACTATGCCAATCGCGTCGCGCTGGGCCTGTTCGGGGACGCGCGGGAGGCGGGCGATCCGCTGCCGTTGCCCGAACGGGTCGAGCAGTTCGAGGGCGCGACGATCCGCGCCGTGCTGGAGGAGGTGGCGGGCGACGTCCGCGCGGCGCTCGCCGTGCTCGGCATCCCGCGCAAGACCTTTTACGACAAGGTCGCGCGGCACGGCATCGACCTGAACGCCTATCGTCCCAATCGCGCTTGACGCCGCGTCACGGGCAAGGGAGCATGGCGGCCACGACACCGATCTACGGTGCGGGGGTTAGGAGAATGCCATGGAGGATGCCGCAGCCCGTCTGGCCAGCGATCCGCGCTATATCGCGTTGGTTCGCAAGCGAGGGCGTTTCACGACGGTCCTGACGGTCATCATGCTGATCGTCTATTTCGGGTTCATCCTGACCATCGCCTTCGACAAGGCGCTGCTCGCCCGTTCGGTCAGCGGCGGGGCGACGAGCTGGGGCATACCGATCGGGCTGGGGGTGATCGCGCTCGCGATCGTGCTGACCGGCCTGTATGTATGGCGGGCCAATCGCGATTTCGATCCGGTCATCGACGCACTCCGGGCGGAGTATGGTGCATGACGCGCGGGGGGATTCCGCTTGCCGCCGCCTTGACGCTGCTGCCGGTTTCGGCGGCTGAGGCTCATGCCATCGGCCCGGCCGTCCAGCAGGCGACGAACTGGACGGCTATCGGCATGTTCGCGGCCTTTGTCGCGCTGACGCTGGCCATTACCCGCTGGGCCGCGCGGCGGACCCGGACGGCATCCGATTTCTACACCGCCGGGGGCGGGATCACCGGGTTTCAGAACGGCCTGGCGATTGCGGGCGACTTCATGTCCGCCGCCTCGTTCCTGGGCATTTCGGCGCAGATCTATGCCGATGGCTATGACGGGCTGATCTATTCGATCGGCTTCCTCGTCGGCTGGCCGATCCTGTTGTTCCTGATGGCCGAGCGGTTGCGCAATCTGGGGCGGTTCACCTTCGCCGATGTCGCGTCCTTCCGCTTCGCCCAGACGCCGGTGCGGATGGTGGCCGCCTGTTCGACGCTGCTGGTCGTCCTGTTCTATCTGATCGCGCAGATGGTGGGGGCGGGGCAGTTGATCCGCCTGCTGTTCGGTCTGCCCTATGGATATGCGGTCATCATCGTCGGCGTGCTGATGACGATGTACGTCCTGTTCGGCGGCATGACGGCGACGACCTGGGTCCAGATCGTCAAGGCGATGATGCTGCTGGGTGCTGCCAGTTTCATGGCGATCGCGGTGCTGGCGCGGTTCGGGTTCAGCCCGGAGGCGCTGTTCGCCCGCGCGATTGAGGTGAAGACGGCGCTCGCCGCTCTGGCGGGCGCGGGGCCGGACGAGGCGGTGACGAAGGGCCGGGCGATCATGGGACCGGGCGGGTTCATCAAGGATCCCGTTTCCGCCATCTCGATCGGGGCGGCGCTGATGTTCGGCACGGCGGGCCTGCCGCATATCCTGATGCGCTTCTTCACCGTGCCCAACGCCAAGGCGGCGCGCAGCTCGGTGTTGTGGGCGACGGGGTGGATCGGCTATTTCTACATCCTGACCTTCGTCATCGGTTTCGGCGCGATCGTGCTGGTCGCCACCGACCCGGGCTTTCTTGATGCCGAAGGTGCGCTGAGGGGCGGCAGCAACATGGCGGCGATCCATCTGGCGCAGGCCGTCGGCGGCAACCTGTTCCTCGGCTTCATCTCGGCGGTGGCGTTCGCGACCATCCTTGCGGTGGTGGCGGGCCTGACCCTGTCGGGGGCCTCGGCAGTCAGCCATGACCTGTATGCGACCGTCATCAAGAAGGGGCAGGCGGACTCCGCCTCCGAGTTGAAAGTGTCGCGGATCACCGTGCTGGTGCTGGCGGTCATCGCGATCCTGCTGGGCATCCTGTTCGAGAAGCAGAATGTCGCCTTCATGGTCAGCCTGGCCTTTGCGCTGGCGGCGTCCGCGAACTTCCCGGTGTTGTTCCTGTCGCTGCTATGGTCGGGCTGCACGACGCGGGGCGTGGTTGCAGGCGGCCTGGTCGGGCTGCTGACCGCTTTGGTGCTGACCATATTGTCGCCTGCCATCTGGGTGACGGTGCTGGGCCATGCCGCGCCGATCTTCCCCTATGGCTCGCCGACTATCTTCTCGATGCCGCTGGCGTTCCTGACCATCTGGTTGGTGTCGATCACCGATCGCAGCGGCCGGGCGGCGATCGACAAGGCGGGCTATCCGGCGCAGCGCATCCGCTCGGAGACGGGCATCGGCGCGTCGGGCGCACACGACCATTGATCCCCTGTCCCCGCTGTCTCGATACGGGGCAGCGGGGACAGCCGGTCCGATATCGGGCCGCTGCCGAAATGGTAAACGAGGCGTTAACAGGGGGCTATGAGACGCCGCCTTGTCCTGACCAACGAAGCTTCCCGTCACCCCTTTCGGCGCACGCTGCCGCCCCCCGTCAAAACACGGCGGCGGCAGGACGACGATCAGGATATCCGGTTGTTCGTCCTCAGCTTCACGGCCTTCTTCATCAGCATCTACACGTTTCTGTTTTAAGCCGGTTCGGCGGAAACATCGTCACACGCGCGGTGCAGCAGCAGCGCGAGCCAGGCCGACACCAGGCACATGGCCGCGACCACGAAGAGCATGTCGGCCGACGAAACGCCCGCAGCACTGATCGCAAAGGCCAGGACCGAGCCAATCGTCATGGCAAAGCAGTTGACGATGTTGTTCGCCGCCACCGTCCGCGCCGTCTGGTCCTTTTCGACCGTGGTGGTCAGGAAGGCATAGAGCGGTACGACGAACATGCCCCCGGTCGTCGCAATCGCCAGAAGCGTGGCGAGGATACCGATCGCCCGCGGCTCGGCCAGGAACGCCTGCCAGCTATACAGGCCACCCCCCGCCGCCGGGGTCCAGTTGCGGCACAGGAACGAGAACAGCACGACGAACGCGCCCATCGCGATCACCGACATCGGCGAATAGCGCGCCGAAATCTCGCCCTTAAGCATGGTGTTGATGACCACCGAGCCGATGGCGACACCGATCGAGAAGATCGCGATGGCGAGGCTGGCGACTTCCTTGTCTGCCGTCAGGACATTCTTCACCAGCGGGGGGAAGATGATGATGAGGACCGCGCCGATCGTCCAGAAGAAGCTGATCGCGATGATCGCCAGGAACAGGCGGCGGATATGCAGCGTCGCCGAGATCAGCCGCCACGAGGCGGTGAAGGGGTTGTAGTTGAGCTTCAGCGGCGGCCCTTCGCGCGGGGCGGGGGGCACCTGGCGGCCCAGGAACCAGCCGATCACCGCGACCACGATGACGCCGACGGCCGCCGCCTCGATCGGGATCCAGCCCGCCGCGACCGTGCCGAGCAGGATCGCCAGATAGGTCCCCGCCTCGACCAGGCCGGTGCCGCCCAATATGTCCTCGGCTTCCAGATGCTGGGGCAGGATGGCGTATTTGATAGGCCCGAAAAAGGTCGAATGCACACCCAGCGCCAGCACCGTGCCCAGCATCAGCGCCAGTCCGGCCGTGGTATAACCCGCCTTGGCGATCAGCAGGCCACCCGCACCGACCAGCATGATTCCTATCTCGACCGTCTTCACGATGCGGATGATCTTGGCCTTGTCATGGCTGTCGGCCAATTGTCCCGACAGCGCCGACAGGAAGACGAAGGGCAGGATGGCGGCGCCGGTCGCGGCGCAGTTGAAGTAGAATTCGGAATGGGGGTCGGTGAAGATCGCATAGGTGGCGAACAGCACCATCGACGTCTTGAACAGGTTGTCGTTGAATGCGCCGAGAAACTGGGTGGCAAACAGCGGCAGGAAGCGACGCTGTTTGAGAAGCCCGAGGGCATTGAGCATAACGAAAAATGGCCCGATCGTGGCAACAGGATGACACCAACATAGCTATGCGTACCCATATCGCCAACCGCTTAAAGCGGTTTGTCATGGGCGCACGAGCGGTTAGAAGGCGACATGCTGACGCTGCCCAACCTGTTGACGCTCTCGCGAATCCTAGCCGTGCCGCTGCTCGCGGGGCTGTTGTGGCAGCCCGATTGGGCATTGGGCTACGGCATCGCCTTTGCGCTGTACTGCCTGATGGGCATCACCGACTATTTCGACGGCTATCTGGCGCGTGCGCAGGGGGCTGTGTCGAAGCTGGGCGTCTTTCTTGATCCCATCGCCGACAAGATCATGGTCGCCTCGGTCATACTGGTGCTGGTCGCCGTGCAGGTCTTGAGCGGGTTGAGCGTGGTCGCGGGCCTCGTCATCCTGTTGCGCGAGATCGCGGTGTCGGGGCTTCGCGAATTCCTGGCGCAGTTGCAGGTCTCGGTGCCGGTGTCGCGACTGGCCAAGTGGAAGACGACGCTGCAACTGATCGCGCTCGGCGGTCTGATCCTGGGCGGCGCGCTGCCCGGTTGGCCGTGGATGCATGGGGCGGCGCTGGCGGCTCTCTGGGCCGCGGCGGTGCTGACGCTCGTCACCGGCTGGGACTATCTGCGCGTCGGCCTCAAGCATATGGATAGCTGATGATGCTGACGATCCTGTACTTCGCTTGGGTCCGCGAGCGGATCGGGCACGCCGAAGAGACGGTGACGTTGCCCGAGCATGTCGCGACGGTCGCCGATCTGGTCGCATGGCTGGCGACGCGGGGTGGCGGCTATGCCGAGGCTATGGCCGAGCCGGAGCGGCTGCGTGCGGCGGTCGACCAGAATTTCGTCGGTCTCGATGCCGCCATCGGCAATGCCCGTGAGGTTGCGATCTTTCCGCCGGTGACGGGCGGATGATCCGCGTCCTGGTATCGCGCGCGCCCATCGACCTGGCCGAGGAAATGGCGCGGGTCGAAGGGCAGGATGTCGGCGCGGTGGCAAGCTTTTGCGGGCTGGTTCGCGCCGATGACGGAGTCGACAACCTCGAGCTGGAACATTACCCCGGCGCGACCGAGGCGGCACTGGAGCGGATCGCGCGCGAGGCGGTGGATCGCTGGTCGCTCCAGGCGGCAACGATCGTCCACCGGGTCGGCCCCATGCGGCCGGGCGAACGGATCGTACTGGTCCTGGCGGCGGCCCCTCATAGGCGCGACGCGCTCGATGGCTGTGCGTATCTGATCGACCGCTTGAAGACCGACGCGCCCTTCTGGAAGCGCGAGACGCGGGGGCATGAAGCCCGCTGGGTCGAGGCACGCGAAAGCGACACGGCGGCCGCCGAACGCTGGACCGCATAGAAAAAGGCGAGGCCGAAGCCCCGCCTTTCCCTGTTTCGACGATCCGGCGATTTAGCCGATCTTCGGTACGTTGATGCCGTTGGTCAGATGCACGACGCCGTTGGTCGCCTGGACGTCGGCCTTGTCGACATAGGCCTTCTGTCCGTTCACGTCGGTCAGCATGATGTTGCCGTTCGGGCCGAGCTGCGCGGTCAGCGGCTGACCGGCGAGCGTCGTCAGCGTGGCGGTGCCGTTACCGGCCGCGATCTGCGCCTTCAGCTGGTCGGCGGTCACCTTGCCCGAGACGACGTGGTATTTCAGGATCGTCGCCAGCGTGGCCTTGTTCTCCGGCTTGCTCAACGTGTCGAGCGCGCCCGGGGGCATACGGCTGAACGCCTCGTTGCTGGGTGCGAAGACGGTGAAGGGGCCGGGGCCGGACAGGTCGGCGGTGAGGCCCGCCGTCGTGACCAGGCGCGCCAGCGTGCTGCGGTCCGGCGTCGCGGCCAGGACCTGAACGATGGTGCCGGTCGCGGCGGGCGTCGGGGTGGCCGGGGCCATCGGAGCAGCCTGGCCCGGGGCGGCGGGGGCCGTCTGGGCGATGGCGGCACTTGCCCCGGTCAGGGCGGTGGCGGACACGAGAATGGCAAAAGTCTTCAACATTAAAAGCATACTCCCGTTCTTCTGGCGGCGGAGCGGGATCGCATCGCGCCGCATGGTGAAGGGCAGGCCAGCCGTTCCTGAAGCGAAACGGCCGTCCTGCCGGGAGTAACGCACTTAATCCAGTTTTGGCACCAAGACACCATTGACGATGTGAATGACGCCGTTCGCCTGGGGCATGTCGCCAGCTTCGATATAGCTTTTGTTACCGCTGCTGTCGGTCAGGGTGATGACCGATTGGGTCATGCTGACGGTCAGCCACTCGCCCTGGACGGTCATCAGCTTGGCGGTGCCACCACCAGCGGCGATCTGCTGTTGCAGGTCGGCGATGCCCACGACGCCGGGGACCATGTGAAAGCGGATCAGCTTGACCAGCGAATCCCGGTTTGCGGGCTGCAGCAACTGCTCCTGCACACCGGGAGCAAGCCGGGCGAAGGCCTCGTTCGACGGCGCGAACAGGGTATAGGGACCGGGACCTGCTAGCGTGGTCGCCAGCCCGGAGGCGCGGATCGCGGCGACCAGCGACGAAAGCGAGGGCGTGGCCGTCGCATTGTCGAGGATGGTGCGGGTGGGCACCATCGGCTGATCCGGCTGCGGCGCTGCCGGGGGCGCGACGACCGGCGCGCTGGACGGAGCGGCGGGCGCCTCGCGCTGATCCCGCCCGCGCCCGCAGCCACCCAGTCCGATCATGGCGATGAGCGGCAGAACGGCCACCAGCCGCCGTGCATTATGGGTCATGGGCGAAATCTCCTGAAGATGGGATGATATCGAAGGGGACGCGCAGGGTGCCGATCAAGCTGCTTCCGCAAGCACCTGTGCCAACAAACGAAAATCCTTTTCCCGGGGGCTGGCGCGACGCCAGACCAGCGCGATCTTGCGCACCGCATGCTCGGCGTCAAGCGGCCGCGCGGTGATATGGGTATTATCCAGAATGCCCGAGCGCAGCGCCATTTCGGGCAGCATCGTCATGCCCAGGCCATTGTCGACCATCTGGACGATGGTGTGGAGCGAGGTGCCCAGCATCGTCGCCTCCGCGCGCAGTTCGGGGCGGTTGCACGCGGCCAGCGCATGGTCCTTCAGGCAATGTCCGTCCTCCAGCAGCAACAGCCGCGCCTCGTCGATCGCGGAGGCCGGGAAGGCCGCAGGCGGCGTCACCTCCTCGTCGGTCGGGAAGGCAACGAATAGCCGGTCGTCGAACAACGGCTCGGCCGTCACCTCGCCACAGGCATAGGGGAGCGCGAGCAGGACGCAATCGGTACGGCCATTGTGCAGGCGCTCGCAAGCCGGGCCGCTCGGCTCCTCGCGCAGGAACAGCTTCAGGTCGGGAAAGTCGCGCCGCAGACGGGGCAGGATGCGCGGCAGCATGAAGGGTGCGATGGTCGGGATCACCGACATGCGCATCTCCCCCGACAGGGGCCGTCCGGCGGCGCGGGCCATGTCGCCCAGCTCGTCCGCCTCGCGCAGGACCCGGCGCGCCTTGTCGGCGATGCGTTCGCCCAGCGGCGTGAAACGCACGACGCGCCGCGTCCGCTCGACCAGCGTCACGCCGATCAGCGTCTCCAGCTCGCGCAGGCCCGCCGAGAGGGTGGATTGCGTGACGAAACACGCATCCGCCGCCCGGCCGAAATGGCCATGGTCCTGCAGGGCCACGAGATATTGTAACTGTTTCAGGGTCGGTAGATAGGTCGCGGCCATTGATCGTCTCAGTCGATTGCGATGTGACAAATAGCTTGTTGGATCAAAGGCGCCAGTCCCCATATCTGTTGCGGCATCGAATACAGGCGGGCCAACCGCCGGTCGTGCGAGAGGATGGCTGAAGCCGAATTTTATGAAAGAAGGAGGCAGATTGCCATGTTGACCGTTGGAGACAAGCTCCCCGCATTCACCGTTCCCGTCCAGCAGGGCACCAACGCGCTGCCCGCCGGCGAGACGATCAGCGACACCTCCTATGAGGGCAAGTGGAAGGTCCTGTTTTACTGGCCGAAGGACTTCACCTTCGTCTGCCCGACCGAGATCGTCGGCTATTCCGAGCTGAAGGGTGACTTCGAGGACCGCGATGCCGTGCTCATCGGCGCGTCGACCGACACCGCGCACGTCCACCTGGCTTGGCGCAAGTCGGACCCGGATCTGGCCGCTGCCGATTTCCCCTGGATCGCGGACAATGGTCGCGTCCTCGCCGACGCGCTGGGCATCGTCGACAAGAACGAGCATGTCGCCTACCGCGCGACGTTCATCATCGATCCCGACAATGTCATCCAGCACGTCACGATCAACGGCCTGAACGTCGGTCGCAACCCGGCCGAGACGCTGCGTGTCCTCGACGCGCTGCAGACCGACGAGCTGTGCCCGTGCAACTGGAACAAGGGCGACGACGTCCTCCAGCTCGCCGCCGAGTAATCCTGTCGGCCCGGGGGCGGTGACGTCCCCGTGCCCATCATTCCCGACGCCCCGGCGAGGGTCGCTGGTCCACCGCGGATCGGAGGCCCGGACTGGGGCGTCGTCTATCTGGAGCAATCCCATGTCCCTCAAGGAATTTGCCGGGCAGCTGCCCGACTTCGCCAAGGATATCCGCCTGAACGTCGGCTCGCTGCTCAACGAGCCGGTGCTGAACGATCAGCGTAAATATGGCCTGCTGCTCGCCTGCGCGCATGGCACCGGCCACAAGCCGCTGGTCGAGGCGGCCGAGGCGGAATGCGCGCCCAAGCTGTCGCCCGAAGCCGCCAATGCTGCGCGCGCGGCGGCGGCGGTGATGGCGATGAACAATGTCTATTACCGCTTCACGCACCTGGCCGGGAACCAGGAATATCGCAACATGCCCGCCAAGCTGCGCATGAACGTGATCGGCGCCCCGGGCATCGACAAGATCGATTTCGAGCTGTTCAGCCTGGCGGTGTCGGCGATCAACGGATGCGGCATGTGCATCGATGCCCATGAGGCGGTGCTGAAGAAGGCCGGGATTTCGGCCGAGGTCATCCAGACCGCCGTTCGGATCGCAGCGGTGATGCAGGCCGTGGCGACCGTTCACTCGGCTGTCGCGTAAACCAAATCCTCCCCAAGCTTCGCTTGGGGAGGGGGACCGCCGGGCGCAGCCCGGTGGTGGAGGGCCGTCGCCACAGACCGTGACACCCCTCCGTCAGCGCTACGCGCTGCCACCTCCCCTTGCAGGGGAGGATTTACCGCGTGATCGCCTGGTACAATCCCCAAAGGCTGGTCAGCGTCAGGATGACTCCGACCAGCGTCAACAGGGTTCGCGCCGGAACCCGCTTGGCGAGCATCGCCCCGAACGGGGCCGCGCAGACGCCGCCGATCAGCAGTCCGACCGTCGCCATGGTGAAGGCGCCCCAGCCCAGCTGGGTGATGAATGTCGCCGAGATGGTCGCGGTCAGGAAGAACTCGGCGGTGTTGACCGTGCCGATGGTCGTACGCGGCGCGGCGCCCTGGGCCAGCAGGTTGGACGTCACGACCGGCCCCCAGCCGCCGCCGCCTGCGGCGTCCAGAAAGCCGCCGAGGAACCCCAAGGGCTCGACGATCCTGGGCTCGCGCGTCGCCGCCTTGTGCCGCCAGGCGCGGATCAGCAGGTAGATGCCGATGCCGGTCAGATAGGCCAGGATGAAGGGTTTCACGACGGCCGCATCGATGTTGGACAGGACATAGGCCCCCAGCGCGCCGCCGATCACGCCGGGGATCATCAGTCGCAGGAACAGCCGCCAGTTGACGTTGCGATGCACCACATGGCTGATCCCGGAGACCGCGGTGGTAAAGGTCTCGACACTGTGGACGCCCGCCGAGGCGGCGGCGGGCGGAACGCCCAGGCTGATGAGCAGTGTGTTGGAGATCACCCCGAAGGCCATGCCCAGCGCACCGTCGACCACCTGCGCGGCGAAACCCACGGCCACGAACGGCAGGATGTGGATCAGCTCGGTACTGGTCGGGTCCATCATGTCTCCTGTGCTTAATGACCGGCGGCCATGCCGTTTCTCAAGCAACGCTGCAACCGCGATAGAGTTTGCCCGGTGCCAGGCAAGCGTTGGTCAATCGAGGGGGCGATCTGGATTTTGCCCGAGCCTATGCCTAAATGCGCGTATCGCATCTGGGGACATGCTCATGCCGAGCCGATTGGCCGCTTATCTCGATTCGATCCGGGCTCGCGATCCCGCTCCGCATTCGCGTGCGGAGATTTTGCTGTACCCCGGCGTCTGGGCGCTGGCCGGGCACCGGGTCGCGCATCGGCTGTACAGGTCGCGGGCGTTTTTCCTCGCCCGGCTGGTCAATCATTTCACCCGCTTCCTGACCGCGATCGATATTCATCCGGGCGCCAAGATCGGGCGCAATTTCTTCATCGACCACGGCTTTGTCGTCATCGGCGAGACGGCGGAAATCGGCGACGACGTCACGATCTATCAATGCGTGACCCTGGGCGGGACCAGCCCGGACAATGGCGTGGCGGGCAAGCGCCATCCGACGCTGATGGACGGCGCGATCGTCGGGTCCGGTGCGCAGGTGCTGGGGCCGATCATCGTGGGGCCGCGCGCGCGGGTCGGGGCGAACGCGGTCCTCACGCGCGACGTGCCCGAGGGGGCGGTGATGGTCGGCATTCCCGCTCGCCCGACGATCGTCGAGGGCGGCGCTGCGCCGGAGAAGCGCTTCGTCCCTTACGGCACGCCTTGTTCCGAGATGTTCGATCCCCAGACCCAGAAGATCGAAATGCTCCGTTGCGAGCTGGAGACGATGCGGCGACGGCTGGACGCAGTGCTGGCCGAGCAGGGCGAAGAGCGCGATCGGGCCTGATGGGGGTCGTACCCTTTCCCAAGACGGCGGGGCAGGTGGGGTTCGACCGCGCGGAACTGACCCGTATCCTTGACCTTTACGGCCGGATGGTCGCGGCCGGACACTGGCGCGACTATGCGATGGATATGGGTCGCGATGCGGCCATTTTCTCCGCCTTTCGCCGTGCGGCGGAACGTCCCGAATTCCGGATCGAGAAGCGTCCGGCGCTGCGCAATCGCCAGGGCATGTGGGCACTGATCGGTGAGGGCGGGGCGGTGCTGAAGCGGGGGCATGAGCTGGGGCCGGTTCTGGCCCCGGTCGAGCGGCGTCTGATGAAACTGGTCGAGGAATAACCCTTACCAACAAAAAGGCGCCGGTTCCTCTGTAGGAACCGACGCCTTTTTCACGGCCGGGTGATGGGCCTGTTACTTGCCGCCACGCTGACGGCACTGGTCATACTGACCCTTTTTGCAGATCGGATAGCTCTTGAGCGGCGCCGGGGCCGGATAGGCCTGGGACGGGCTTGGTGCCTGCTGGAACACGACCGGCGCGCCCGGGGCGGGCGGGGCGGCCATCGGCGGCTGCGCGGGCTGATAGCCACCGGCGGTCATCGTGCCAGCGGTCGCGGCGGCATTGGCCTGCATCGATCCCGACGTGTCGGTCTGGGTCTGCGTCGTGGTCGTATCGGTCGGGGCACCGGCCTGCATCCCCGCCTGGGCCGTGGTGTCGGTCTGGGTCTGCTGGGCGATAGCGGGCGCCGCCATCAGAGCGGTGGTGGCCAGAAAAACGAGCTTCATGCGAATCTCCTGTTCAGAAGCGCAAGTGCGTTAGCGCCTGGGGCAGAACGTCCCATGCCGCACTTGGCTCCCTCGTTTCGCTTGCGACCCGATCCTGACAGGCTTTTCAGGATGTTGGCTCACCCCCCCGCATCAAGCGAATAGCCCGCCGAGCGAACGGTCCGGATGATGTCGGGCCGGTCGCCGATATTGATCGCCTTGCGCAGGCGGCGGATATGCACGTCGACCGTCCGGCTCTCGATATCCGAGTCATGACCCCATACCGCGTCGAGCAGCCGCTCGCGCGAGAAGACCCAGCCCGGATGTTCCAGGAAATGCTTGAGCAGGCGGAATTCGGTCGGGCCGAGCGAGACGACTTCGCCGGCACGGCGGACCTTGTGGCCGACCGTATCCATCTCGATATCGGCATAGGTCAGCGCCTCGCCCGCCAGCGCCGGGCGGACACGGCGCAGCACCGCGCCGACACGCGCGACCAGCTCGCGCGGGGAGAAGGGCTTGGTGACATAATCGTCCGCTCCCGTCTCCAGCCCGCGCACCCGGTCCTCTTCCTCGCCGCGCGCGGTCAGCATGATGATCGGCACGTTCGCCGTCTCGGCCGAGCGGCGCAGGCGGCGGCAGACCTCGATGCCCGAAATCCCCTCGACCATCCAGTCGAGCAGGACGATGTCGGGCGTGCTCTCCCGCGCCAGCAGCAATGCCTCCTCGCCGTCGACCGTATGGGTGACGTCGAAATCCTCGCGCTTGAAATGGAAGACGAGCAGTTCCGCGAGCGCGGCGTCGTCCTCGACCAGCAACATCTTTACCCGTGCCATCGTGCCTGTTCCCTCAAGAAGGCCATGTGCCGCCGCGGTCCCGCTCACCCATCTGGGTGCCGGTGGCGGCGAAATAGACCATTTCCGCGACGTTCGTCGCATGGTCACCGATCCGTTCGAGATTCTTGGCGATGAACAGCAGGTGCGCGACCTGTCCGATCGTCTTGGGATTCTCGACCATATGGGTGACGAGCGTGCGGAAGATGGAATCGTAGAAATCGTCGAGCGCGTTATCGCTGTCGCGGACCCGGATTGCCGCCTCGGCATCGCGTGCGGCAAAGGCGTCGAGCACGTCATGCACCATCGCCGAGGCGATCTTGGCCATGGCGGGCAGGATCGAGACGGGCTCGATCCGGTCCTCGCTCTCGATCATCGGCACGCGCTTGGCGATGTTCTTGGCATAGTCGCCGATGCGCTCGACGACGCTGGCGATCTTCAGCGCCGCCACAACCTCGCGCAGGTCGTTGGCCATCGGCGCGCGGAGCGCGATGGTGCGTACCGCCAGCCGCTCGACCTCCGCCTCGATCAGGTCGATCGCCTTGTCGTCCTCGCGGACCTTGCGCGCCAGTTCCAGGTCGGAGCGTTGCAGCGCCTTGATGGCATTGGCGATCGCCTCCTCGGCCAATCCGCCCATCTGGCTGATCAGCCCGCGCAGGCGGCCTATGTCGTTGTCAAAGGCTTTTACGGTGTGGTCCATGATCCTCGTCCTCAGCCGTAACGGCCGGTAATATAGTCCTTCGTCCGCTCTTCCTTCGGGTTGGTGAAGATGTCGGACGTCTTGCCGTACTCGACCAAGGTGCCGAGGTGGAAAAAGGCGGTACGCTGCGAGACGCGGGCGGCCTGCTGCATGTTGTGGGTGACGATCGCGATGGCATAGCGGCCGCGCAGGTCGTGGATCAGCTCCTCGATCCGCGCGGTCGCGATCGGATCGAGCGCGCTGCACGGCTCGTCCATCAGGATGACTTCAGGGTCGACCGCGATTGCGCGCGCGATGCACAGCCGCTGCTGCTGGCCGCCCGACAGCGCGGTGCCGCTTTCCGACAGACGGTCCTTGACCTCGTTCCACAGGCCCGCACGGGTCAGCGAGCGCTCGACGATGGCGTCCATTTCGCTTCGCGACGTCGCCAGGCCATGGATGCGCGGGCCATAGGCGACATTCTCGTAGATCGACTTGGGGAAGGGATTGGGTTTCTGGAACACCATGCCGACACGGGCGCGCAGCTGCACCACGTCCATCTCGGGCGCATAGATATCCTGCCCGTCCAGACGGACATCGCCGGTGACGCGCGCCGACGGGATGGTGTCGTTCATCCGGTTGAGCGTGCGCAGGAAGGTCGACTTGCCGCAGCCCGACGGGCCGATAAAGGCGATGACATGATCCATGTCGACATCGATCGAGATGTCGTGGATCGCCTGCTTGGCGCCGTAAGACACGCTGACGTTGCGCGCGGTTATCTTGGGGGTACTCACCAGCGTGTCTCGAACCGATTGCGGAGGTAGATGGCCAGCCCGTTCATCGCGAGCAGGAAGACGAGAAGGACGATGATCGCGGCCGAGGTCTTCTCGATGAAGCCGCGGTCGACCTGATCCGACCACAGGAAGATCTGGACCGGCAGCACGGTCGCCGGATCGGTCAGCCCGCGCGGGGGCGCGGCGATGAAGGCGCGCATCCCGATCATCAGCAGCGGCGCGGTCTCACCCAGCGCGCGGGCCATGCCGATGATCGTGCCGGTCAGGATGCCCGGCAGGGCGAGCGGCAGGACATGGTGGAAGATCACCTGCACCCGCGACGCACCGATGGCGAGCGCGGCATCGCGGATCGAGGGCGGCACCGCCTTGATCGCGTTGCGCCCCGCGATGACGATCACCGGCATGGTCATCAGCGCGAGCGTCAGGCCGCCGACCAGCGGGGCCGAGCGCGGCAGGCCGAAGGTGCCGAGGAACACCGCGAGCCCGAGAAGGCCGAAGATGATGGAGGGGACCGCCGCCAGATTGTTGATCGACACCTCGATCATGTCGGTCCAGCGGTTCTTCGGCGCGATCTCCTCCAGATAGAGGGCGGCCAGCACCCCGATGGGGAAGGCCAGCGCCAGCGTGACCAGCATGGTCAGCAGCGAGCCCTTCGCCGCGCCCCAGATGCCGACCCGCGTCGGATCGGTGGCGTCGGCATCCTTCAGGAAGCCCATATCCCAACCGGTCGATAGAACGCCGCGCGCCTGCAACCGCGCGACGACGCGCTCAGCCTCGGGCGTGCCGATACCCTTGGCGGCGACGTCGTAGCGGCTGGCGACCGGTAGTTCGAAGTGGACGGTGCGACGGAGCAGGCCCGGGTCAGCCTTGATCGCGTCGCGCACGACAAGCCAGGCGCCGGGCGACAGAAGGTCCGTTCCCATCGGGCCGAAGGCGGTCGTCGCGGCGGTATCGACGGCATTTTCCAGCCCGGCCCCGGCCAGCGCCAGATCGGCCCCGCGCCCCTTCAGCCGCGCGGGCTCGACCGGCAGTTCGGCGGCCGCGAGGTTGACCGGCATGGCCACGCGTGTCTCGGTAAAGCCGCGAAGTCCCTGCGCCAGCATGGTGATCAGCAGGAAGGCAAGGAATGCCGCCGACAGTGCGACCGCCGCCGCGCCCAGCCGTCGGAAGCGACGCTCGGCGGCATAGCGCCGACGCAGGCGACGGGCCATGGCGGGGCTGTTCCAGCCAGCGGCCGAAGGCGGGGCGGGCGGCTTATTCATAGGTTTCCCGGTACCGCTTCACCACGTTGAGCGCGACGATGTTGAGCAACAGCGTGATGAGGAACAGGGTCAGGCCCAGTGCGAAGGCGGCCAGCGTCTTCGGGCTGTCGAACTCGGCCTCGCCGGTCAGCAGGTCGACGATCTGGCGCGTGACGGTGGTCGTGCTGGCAAAGGGATTGGCGGTCAGCGTGGCGACGCCGCTCGCCGCCATGACGACGATCATCGTCTCGCCGATCGCGCGGCTGACCGCCAACAGCACGCCGCCGACCACGCCGGGCAGGGCGGCGGGCAGCATGACGCGGGTGATCGTCTCGGACGGGGTGGCCCCCATCGCCAGGCTGCCGTCGCGCATCGAACTGGGTACGGCGGCCAGGCTGTCATCGGCCATGGACGAGACAAAGGGGATGATCATCACCCCCATCACCAGACCGGCGGCCAAAGCACTTTCGGATGACGCCCAGTCGATGCCGATCGAGACCGCGAACTGCCGGACGGCAGGGGCCACGGTCAGCGCGGCGAAATAACCATAGACGACGGTCGGAATGCCCGCGAGCACTTCCAGAACGGGCTTCATGATCCGGCGCGCGCGCGGGGCGGCATATTGGGTCAGATAGATGGCGCTCATCAGGCCGAACGGGATGGCGACCGCCATGGCGATGAGCGCGCCGATGAAGAAGGTGCCCCAGAACAGCGGCACTGCGCCGAGCGATGCGCCGGGATGGCGCGGATCGATCGACTGGGGGCTCCAATGCGTGCCGAACAGGAAGTCGGTGACCGGCACGACCGAGAAGAACCGTCCCGCCTCATACAGCAGGGAGGCGACGATCCCGGCGGTGGTCAGGATCGCGATCAGCGACGCGCCCAGCAGCAGCCCGAGTACGACGCGCTCGATCCGGGTGCGTGCCGAAAATTCGGGGCGCACATGCAGATAGGCATAGGCCCCGCCCGCCAGCGCCAGCAACAGGACGATTGCGGTGGCGATCCAGTCGATCCGTGCCTGCGCGGCGTGATAGGCGGGCGAGAGCGTCCGTGACAGCGTATGGAAGGCGCCTTGCGCCCGCCCGGCCGCCAGCGCCCGCGCCTCGGACAGGATCGCTGCCCGTTCGAAGCCGGGCGGGGGAAGCTGCGCGGCCGCCGGGGCATGGAGCACCATGTCGGTGACGAGCGCGGGGGAGGTGGCGGCCCAGATGGCGAGGAAGATCAGCGGGGGCGCGGCCGTCCATAGCGCGACATACCAGCCATAATGATGCGGCAGCGAACTGGCCCGCGTTCCCGACCGCCGCCGGAAACCGAGCGCATGCATCCGCGTCGAGGCCCAGGCGATGATGCCCAGCCCGACCGTCAGGACGAGAAGGACGACGCCGTTCATGACGGCAGGCTCGCGGGATCGAGCGTGATTTCGCGGGCAATGATCGCGCGCGACCGGGCCTGGATCGCTTCGGGCGAAGCGATCAGGCCGCGACGCACTAGCGGACCGTCCTTGCCCCAATTGTCGGCATAAAGCCGCAGGAAGGCGCGCAGCCCCGGAATGGCATCGAGATGCGCCTTCTTTGCGTAAATATAGAGTGGGCGCGATCCCGGATAGCGGTCGGCGGCGATGGCGTCATAGGTCGGCTTCACGCCGTTGATCGTCACGCCGTCGACCGTCTGGCGATTTTCCTCGAGATAGGAATAGCCGAAGACGCCGAGCGCATCCGGATTGGCCTGAAGCTTCTGGACGATCAAATTGTCGTTCTCGCCCGCATCGATATAGGCGCCGTCTTCGCGGACGCGGGTGCAGAACAGGCGATGCGCTTCGGGATCGCGGGCTGCCAGCGCGGGCGCGCCCGGCTCGACCGCGTCGCATCCTTTGGCCAGGATCAGTTCTGCCAGCGCATCGCGCGTACCGCTGGTCGCGGGCGGGCCATAGACCTGGATGGGGATGGCGGGCAGCGCGGGATTGACGTCGGCCCAGGTGCGCGCGGCGTTGGGCTTGCCGCCGGGGTGCGCCGCGAGCGCGCGGTAGATGTCGACCGAGGTCAGCGCCATATGCGGTCCGCGCTTGGATTCGGCGAAGGCGATGCCGTCGATGCCGATCTGGATTTCCAGCAGCTCGGCCGCGCCATGTGCCGCACAGTCGCGATACTCGCTGGCCTTCATCCGGCGCGAGGCGTCTTCCAGATCGGGATGCCCCGCGCCGATCCCGGCGCAGAACAGCTTCATGCCCGCACCCGTGCCCGTCGATTCGATGACCGGCGCCTTGGCGTCGGGATCGGCCCCAACGAAGCGCTCGGCAATGATCGTGGTGAAGGGATAGACCGTCGACGAGCCCACGGCGGTAATCTGGTCCCGTACGCCCGCGCCGCCGCCATTGGCCTGATCGTGGCAGGCCGCCAGCGCGAACATCGCGGCGAGAAGGCAGGGCAGGCGCATCGAGATCCTTGGCAACACCGGAACGGGTGCGAACCGGCGCTGCCACGCTCGCCATACCTCCGTGTGACATTTTTATTGTATTTTTGTGACAGCGTTCTCGAAAGCGTTCTTTTCCGGTGGCTTCAATGCGGGCAGGCGGACCGTCACGGTCGTCCCGACGCCGACCTCGCTGACGATTTCCAGCTTTCCGCGATGCCGCTCGACGATGTGCTTCACGATGGCGAGGCCCAGGCCCGTGCCGCCTATGCTGCGGCTGCGCCCCGAGTCGACGCGATAGAAACGCTCGGTCAGGCGCGGCAAATGGCTGGCGGCGATGCCTTCGCCCCGATCGGCGACGCTCAGGCGCAGCATCGGCCCGTCGCGATCCAGCCTGACCCGCACCGGTGTCTCGGCCTTTCCGTATTTCATCGCATTGCCGATCAGATTGTGCAGCATCTGCGACAATTGCGCCCGGTCACCCGCAACCGGCGGGAGGTCGTCGGCCAGTTCGCAGGCAATGTCGTCGGCCCTTGGCGAACCGGAGTCGAGGAACTCTTCCCACACCTGGTCGACCAGTTCGGCCATATCGACGGGCTGGGCGGGCAGGCGATATTTGTCCGCCTCGATCCGGCTGAGCGAGATCAGATCCTCGACCAGCCGCTGCATCCGCCGCGCCTCGTCGAACATCACCTTCAGGAAGCGCGCGCGAATTTCCGCATCCTCGCCTGCCTCGTCGCCCAGTGTTTCGATGAACCCCAGGATCGACGCCAGCGGTGTACGCAGCTCATGGCTGGCATTGGCCACGAAGTCGACGCGCATCCGCTCGGCCGCGTCATGTGCGGTCTGGTCGATCAGGTGGACGATGCGCTGGCCGCTCGTGGTATCGGCGACGCGCATTTCCCAGCGCTGTTCGAGCGACCCGAGCCCGACAAGCGAGATCGGATGATCGGGATCGGTCACGCCTTCCTTGGTCAGCAGCCGCTCGGCGGCCGCCGGATGGCGGATGGCGATGCGGGCATCCTCGCCGACGATATGCGTGCCGAGCAGTCCGCGCGCCGAGCGATTGGCCAGGATCACCCGTCCGCCCTCGATCAGCAGAACCGGCTCGACGATCGCATCCAGCGCTTCTTCGAGCAAAGGGGAAAGCCCGTCATGACCCTCTTCGGCGGTGACATCGTCCCCGGCTTCGGTCGGCACGCCCTCACTGGCGACCAAGGCGGCCGCGATCCCGCCGACCAGCGCAATGATCGCGGGCGCGGGGCCTGCCGTCAGGAACACAACGGCGGCAGCCACCACGACCACGACGATGGCCCATAAAGTGCGAATGCCGAATCCCATGGCATGTCGATGTAGCGGCGCACGCGCGCGCTGTCTGCAACGCTGAGTGGCGGACCTGCCCGGACCCGTCTTCCAATTTTGGGAAGCGACCGCGGTCGCACAGGTTCTTGTGACAAGACGACGAATATGGGAGATCGCTTCGTCATGGACGATACGCCCTCCAAACCCGGCCCCGCATCCGACTCCGCGCCCGAAGCGCAGGCCGATGCGGCCGCCTCCAGCGTGACCAGCCGCCGGATGCTGATGCTGGGCGCGGTCGGGGCGAGCACGGTCATCGCCGTCCGCCCGGCGCTGGCCCAGACGACCGCCTCGGTGCTGAACTGTCAGATCCCCGTGCCCGGTCCGGGCGATGCGGGAAAATACATCGACCGGAACGGCAATGTCGTCAATCCCGGGCCACTGGGACCGTTGGGGGTGCTGTTCGGCGGGCCTTACCCGCCACCGTCGCGACCCTTTACCGGCGAGGAAGTGCGCAATGCGCTGTACAAGGGCATGTCGCTGCCCGGTACCACTTATTATTCCAATGACGCCTATCTCAAATATATCAGGAAGTTGAGCGGCGGCCAGAGTGGCTATACCTGTTTCCTGTCCGTCCAGAACCCCAGGACCTGATCCCGTGGCCGATCCGCGCTACCGCGCGGCGGCAGCGGCTTTGCTGATCGTCGAGCCGCTGGATATCTTCACGGCCGTTTTCCACCGTCCCTCCGGCGTCACCCATCTGCTGAACGAACCAGCGCCCCAGATATTGGAGGCGCTGGCCCGCGAACCTTTGGACAGGAATGCGCTGCTCGCCCGGCTGGCACGGAGTTACGATCTGGGTGACATAGACGGTACAGCGGTGATGGACGCCCGTCTGGGCGAACTGGAGGCGGCCGGACTGGTCGACCGGATGTGAGGCATCAGATCATCTTGCGGGTCGGGCCAGTCGGCTTCCGGGTGGGGTCCGACTGGCAGGCGCCGATCGCAGCGCTGGATACGCTGTATCGCGACTATCCGCGATCCGAATTCGCCGACTACAACGTCCGGCTGGAGGCCGTATCGCCCTGGCGGCGCTGGGTGCGGCCATCCGTCCGGGTGGCTGGGGATTACTGGCTGGCTGACGCTTCGCCATTGCCGTTGGCGCAAGGGCTGCTGGCAGCCGAGATGGGCATGAACCTGCAGGTGGCGCTCGGGCATCGTCGCCACCTGCTGCTCCATGCCGCCGTGGTCGCCCGTGGGGATCGGGCGATCCTCATGAGCGGCGTGTCGGGGGCGGGCAAGTCGACGCTGGCGTTGATGCTGTCGCAGCGGGGCTGGCGCTTCCTGGGCGACGAATTCGCGATGATCGATCCGGATACCGGGTTGGCATATCCCTTTCCCCGACCGGTCAGCCTGAAGAACGAGAGCCTTGCACTCATTCCCGAAGGCTATCGGGTCGGGCCTTTGCTCACGGGGACGCCTAAAGGCGACGTACGCCATGTCGCGCCACCTGCGGCCGCCGTTGCGGCCATGAAAGAACCCGCACAGCCTGCGCTGCTGATCTTTCCGCGCTTCGGTTTTCCTTCTGCCCTGAGCGGCCTGGCACCGACCGAAACCTTCATGCGATTGACCCAGGCATCGACCAATTATGTCGCCATGGGGGAGGCCGGGTTCCGGGCATTGACCCGGTTGCGGGCGCAGGTGCCGGCGGTGGCGCTCGATTATCCCGATGGCGAAGCGGGTGTCGCCGCCGTCGAAGCCCTTTGGGAGGCTCTGTGACGGCAGTCGATATGCTGGTCGCGCTGCTGCGTGATCCCGCGCAGGCGGCGATGGTCGATCTGGCGCATTGGACCGAGGTACTGGCCGTTGCGCGGGCGGAGACGCTGGCGGGAACCCTGGCGCACCGGCTGGACGGTATGCCGCTCCCCGCTATGGTCGACGGGGCGCTGACGGAGGCGCGCGTCGATGCCGCGGAAGCGCGACGGACGGCGCTGTGGGAGGCCAATCGCGTCGCAATGGCGCTGCGGCCGCTGGGGCACCCGGTCATCCTGCTGAAAGGCACCGCCTTCGCCGCCGCCGGGCTGGCGGCGGGGCAGGGGCGCGGCATCGGTGACTGCGACATCCTGCTGCCCAAGGCGCTGTTGGGCCATGCCGAAAAGCTGCTGATCGATGCCGGGTGGGAATGGATGAAGTCCGATCCCTATGACGATCTCTATTATCGCAAATGGATGCATGAGCTTCCCCCGCTGGTCCATGGCGAGCGGGGCCGGATGGTCGATGTGCATCACACCATCCTGCCGCCGACGGCGGGGCCGAAACCGGATGCGCAGGCACTGATCGCCGGTGCGGAGCCTTTGGACGGAGGTTTGGCGATATTGTGCCATACGGACATGATCGTCCACGCGGCGACGCATCTGTTTGCCGACGGCGAACTGGCCGGTGGGCTGCGCAACCTGTGGGATATCCATGCGCTGATCGAGGAGCGGGGCATGCAGGGGCTGGACGCGCGGGCAGCGCATCATGGCCTGTCGTCCGCCGTCGATCGCGCATTGCGGTTGACCCATGCGCTTTATGGCACGTCCGTTCCGCCCCGGTGGCAAAGGCTGACCATGATCGATCGCCTTTACCGACGCCGCATGATTGCGCGCGACGGATGGGGGCGAGAGCGGCAAAAGGCGTTGCGGATGGTCTTTTATATCCGCTCGCACCTTATTCGAATGCCGCTGCCGATGCTCATCAGGCATTTGTGGATCAAGTGGCGGAAGGGGAAAGCCGCGTCAGGGTCGGGATAAGCTCGCCATAGCTGTCGATGATCGCCCCTGCTCCCAACGCCTCGACCGGCTGGCTCAGGAACCCGAACGAGCAGGCGATCACCGGCAGCCCGGCCGCACGGGCGGCCTGAACGTCGAAGATCGAATCGCCGACAAATACGGCAGTCCCGCCGCCGCATTGCTCGACCAGCGCCCGGATCGGCTTGGGTGACGGTTTTGCGACGCCCAGCGTATCGCCGCCGATGATCGACGCGAACCGATCGGTCAGACCCAGTTCGCCCAGGATGGATCGTGCAAAGCGCTCCAGCTTGTTGGTCATGATGCCGAGCGTCACGCCGCGCGCAGCCAGTTCGTCCAGCGCTTCGATCGCGCCGGGAAAGGGCACGGTATGGACCGCCAGATGGGCCTCATAATAGTCGAGCAACACGCGGTGCAGCCGATCCAGCGTCTCGGCATCATACCCGCCGGTTGCGTCCAGCCCGTGTTGCAACATCGCGCGGGCGCCGCCCCCGATCATCGGCTTAACCGCCTCGACGGTCAGCGGCGCACGTCCGATCGAGCCCAGTGCATGGTTGACGGCGGCGGTCAGGTCCCCGCTGGTATCCAAGAGCGTACCGTCCAGGTCGAAGCCGACAATGGAGAAGGGAAAACCATGCGATGAATTGGCGTCCATATTCGGTCCCGGTGCAGTCTCCAACTGGCCTTGACCGAAAATCCATGGCAGGCGCAACCGTCATGACGAGACCGATCGCCGCCATCATCCTCGCCGCGGGCAAGGGCACCCGCATGAAGTCGGACCTGCACAAGGTCCTCCACCCCATTGCCGGGCGGCCGATGCTGCTGCACCTGATCGACAGCGTGAAGGCCCTGTCGCCCGAACGCATGGTCGTGGTGACGGGCGCCGGGCGCGAACAGGTCGAGGCGGCGGTCGCCCCGCTGGGCGTCGCCACCGCGCTTCAGGCCGAGCAGCTGGGCACCGGCCATGCGGTCGCCCAGGCGCGCGAGGCGCTGGCCGATTTCGATGGCGACGTGCTGATCCTCTACGGCGACGTTCCTCTGGTCGAGGCGCGGACCATGCGCGCGATGATCGACCGGTTGGGCGAGGCCGACGCCCCTGCCGCTGTGGTGCTGGGTTTCCGTCCGGCCGATCCCGCCGCCTATGGCCGGGTGATCGCCGACCGGGGCGGGCGGATTGCCCGGATGGTGGAGTTCAAGGACGCCGATCCTGAAGAGCGCGCCGTAACCCTCTGCAATTCCGGTTTGATGGCGGTGCGGTCGAAGGATCTGTTCGGCCTGCTCGATCGGGTCGGGAACGACAATGCGGCGGGCGAATATTACCTGCCGGATATCGTGATGCTGGCGGCCGCCGATGGTCGCCATTCCGCCGTCATCGAGACCGGCGCGGGTGAGGTCGCAGGTGTCAATAGCCGCGGCGAACTGGCGGTGGTCGAGGGGGACTGGCAGATTCGTCGCCGCGCCCGTGCCATGGCCGAGGGCGCGACCCTGATCGCGCCCGATACGGTCTGGTTCTCGCACGATACGCGGCTGGGCCGCGACGTGGTGATCGAGCCGCATGTCGTGTTCGGCCCAGGGGTGCATGTGGCCGACGGCGTGACCATCCACGCCTTCAGCCATCTGGAAGGCGCGACCGTCGCCACCGGCGCGGATATCGGTCCCTATGCCCGGCTGCGCCCCGGTGCGGATGTGCGCGAGGGCGCACGGGTCGGCAATTTCGTCGAGATGAAGAAGGCCGTGCTTGGCCCCGGTGCCAAGGCCAATCACCTGACCTATCTCGGCGATGCCGAGGTGGGCGCGGGTGCGAATATCGGCGCGGGCACCATCACCTGCAATTACGACGGCTTCCTGAAGTATCGGACGGTGATCGGCGAGGGCGCTTTTATCGGCTCCAACTCGGCACTGGTGGCTCCCGTCACGATCGGCGCGGGCGCGATCGTCGGCGCGGGTTCGGTGGTGACGAGCGACGTGGAGGCCGATGCCCTCGCGCTCGTCCGTGCCGGGCGGCAGACCAAGGCGGGTTGGGCCAAGCGTTTCAGAGACATGATGACGGCCAAGAAGGCCGCGAAAAAGACTGGGGAGTAAGTAGCTTATGTGCGGTATCGTAGGAATCCTGGGCGGAGATGACGTTGCCGAGCGCCTGCTCGACGGGCTGCGTCGCCTGGAATATCGGGGCTATGACTCCGCGGGCATCGCGACGATCGACCATGGCGAGATCGAGCGCCGCCGCGCCTCGGGCAAGCTGGTCAATCTGGCCAGGGAACTGGCCGCGCATCCGCTGCCCGGTTCCATCGGTATCGCGCATACGCGCTGGGCAACCCATGGCGGTCCGACGACCAACAACGCGCACCCCCACGCCACCGATCATGTCGCGGTCGTCCACAACGGCATCATCGAGAATTTCAAGGCGTTGCGTGACGAACTGAGCGGCCGGGGCCGGGTCTTTACCAGCGAAACCGATACCGAGGTGGTCGCCCATCTGGTCAGCGAGAAGGTCGAACAGGGACTCGATCCCGTCGCCGCCGTCCGAGAGGTGCTGCCGCGCCTGCACGGCGCCTTCGCGCTCGCTATCCTCTTCCGCGACCAGCCCGACATGCTGATCGGTGCGCGGCTCGGCTCGCCGCTGGTCGTCGGCTACGGCGAAGACGAGACCTATCTCGGCTCCGACGCGCTGGCGCTGGCGCCGCTGACCCAGCGCATCGCCTATCTGGACGAAGGGGACTGGGTCGTCTGCACCCGCGAGGGCGCGCAGGTCTATGACCGTGACAACAACCCCGTCGACAGGCCCGTTACCCTGTCGGGCGTCACCGGCGCCCTGATCGACAAGGGCAATCACCGCCACTTCATGCAGAAGGAAATCTACGAGCAGCCGATCGTCGTCGCCCAGACGCTGCGCTCGTATCTGCAGCGGCTGGAGGGCAAGGTCGCACTGCCCATTCCCGACTTCGACCTGTCGGGTATCAAGCGCGTCACCATCGTCGCCTGCGGGACCAGCTTCTATGCCGGCATGGTCGCCAAATACTGGTTCGAGCAGTTTGCGCGCGTGCCCGTCGACCTCGATGTCGCGTCCGAATTCCGCTACCGCGCGCCCGTCATGGAGCCGGGCGGATTGATGATCGTCATCAGCCAGTCCGGGGAAACCGCCGACACGCTCGCTGCGCTTCGCCATGCCAAGAATGAGGGGCAGACGATCGCAGCGGTGGTCAACGTGCCGACCAGCTCGATGGCGCGCGAGGCCGATCTGCTGCTGCCGACCCATGCCGGACCGGAGATCGGCGTCGCCTCGACCAAGGCCTTTACCTGCCAGCTCAGCGTGCTGGCCGCGCTCGCCGCCAATCTGGCCAAGGCCAAGGGGCGGCTGTCGGCTGACGAGGAAAGGCAGATCGTCCGTCACCTGGCCGAGGCGCCTGCCGCGATCAACGGTGCGCTGGCCTATGACGAGGCGATCGAGAGCATGGCGGGTGCCGTCGCCGGCGCGCGCGACGTGCTTTATCTGGGCCGTGGCACCGACTATCCGCTGGCGCTGGAAGGCGCGTTGAAGCTGAAGGAAATCAGCTATATCCACGCCGAAGGTTATGCGGCGGGCGAGATGAAACATGGTCCGATCGCGCTGATCGACGAGCATGTCCCCGTCATCGTCATCGCGCCGTCCGGCCCGTTGTTCGAAAAGACCGTCTCAAACATGCAGGAGGTTCAGGCGCGCGGTGGCAAGGTCATCCTGATCTCCGACTATGACGGGATCGAAGCGGCGGGGGACGGCTGCATCGCCACCATCACCATGCCGAAGGTCCACCCGCTGATCGCGCCGATCGTCTATGCGGTGCCGGTGCAACTGCTCGCCTATCATGTCGCAGTCGCCAAGGGCACCGATGTCGACCAGCCCCGCAATCTGGCAAAGAGCGTTACGGTCGAATAACTGACCATTTACGTCACTTTAAGCCTCTCTGGTTACCATCTGTCATTGTGTGAAGCAATGAAGACGGATGATAGCCGGATGCGTATTCTGATCGTCGATGACGAACCGGCGGTTCACGAGAGCTATGAGCTTTGCTTCTCGGAACGGAACGGAACGCTGGACGCGATGGCGGCCGAGCTGTTCGGTGAGGCAGCCGGAGAGGGCGACGACAACCTCGTCCTCGACCGGCATCATTGCCATCAAGGCCTGGAGGCGGTGGCCGCGGTCGAGCGAGCCAAGGCGGACGGTTCGCCGTTCGCGGTGGCGTTCATCGACATACGGATGCCGCCGGGCATCGACGGTCGCGAAACAGCACGACGTATCCGGGCGCTCGATCCCGAAATCCATATCGTCATCGTCACCGGATATTCCGATTTCTCTCCCGCCGAGATCGGCAAGGTGGCGGGGCCAGCCGACAAGATCTTCTACATCGCCAAGCCGTTCGAGGTGATCGAAGTCCAGCAGATGGCGCACGCGCTCTGTCGTCGCTGGGACAATGACCGCGAACTGGCGGCCGCCCGCGCGTTATTGGCTGCCCAGGTTGCGGCGCTGGAGGAAAAGACTGCCGAGCTGGAAGCGAATGAAAGCCGGGCGATGCACATCGCCATGCACGACGCCCTGACGGATGCGCCCAACCGCGTCGCTTTCCTGCGCGGACTGACCGAGCGCGGGCGTCAGGGCGGTCCGTTCGTTACCGCCATGCTCGATCTCGACCGGTTCAAGCTGGTCAACGACACGCTTGGTCATCTTGCCGGGGACGAATTGATCCGCGAGGTTTGCGCGACGATCCAGGCCAACATGCCCGAGGGCGCGATGCTCGCCCGGCTGGGCGGCGACGAATTCGGAATCTTCTTCGATGCCGCGGACATTGATCTGGCCGTCGCCGCCTGTGACCGGATCGTGACCGCCTGCGCCTCGACTTTCAGCGTTCTCGGCCATGCGGTGCGTTGCGGCGCGTCGTGCGGCCTGGTGATGCGCCAGCCCGGTGGGGAGCGCGACCCGACTGATCTCGTTCGCCAGGCCGACATGGCGCTGAACGAGGCCAAGCGTTCGGGGCGCGGCACCGTTCGGGTATTCGATGCCAGCATGGACGAAGGCATTCGTGTCCGCCGCGAGATCGAGGCGGGCTTGAGCCACGCCATTGCACGCGACGAACTCAGCCTGGCCTACCAGCCGATCGTCGGTCGGGGCAGCCTGGACATTGTCGGGTTCGAGGCATTGGTCCGCTGGAGCACGCCCGAACGCGGTGCGATCAGCCCGGCGATCTTCATCCCGCTGGCTGAGGAAAGCACGCTGATCCATGACCTGGGTGACTGGATCCTCGATCATGCACTGGCTGAGCTTCAGCATTGGCCGGGGCAATATGTCTCGGTGAATTTCAGCCCGATCCAGTTCCGCCGCTCGCATTTCGTCGGGCACGTGATGGAGAGCGTACGCCGAGCGGGTGTCGAGCCCCAGCGGGTTCAGATCGAGATCACCGAGACGGCCATCTTCGACGATGCCGAACATGCCGCACAGACCCTTTGCGAACTGCGCGCACTGGGCTTTCGTATCGCGCTCGACGACTTCGGCACGGGCTATTCCAGCCTCTACAATATCCGCAAATTCGCGCTGGACTGCCTGAAGATCGACCGCAGCTTCATCGATGGCATGGGGCGCGAGCGCGAGTCCGCGGCGATCGTGCATTCGATCATCCATCTCGGTCGGGCATTGGGGCTGGGCGTGATCGCCGAGGGTGTCGAGACGGAGTCCCAGGCGCAAGCGCTGCGTGTTGCGGGTGCCAGCCATCTCCAGGGTTTTCTCTTCTCCAAGCCGGTTCCGGCGACAGAGGCGCGCAAACTGGCGGAAATGAAATTCATGACGCTGTCGGGCGAGGTCGAAGCAACGGCGCCCATGATGGCGGGCGCACGGCGCTGACGAAGCGAACCATCATGCGCTGGTGGCATGAACGGCGACGGCGGCCCCGATCGCTTCGTGAGACCATGGTGTCGCTTCTGACCCTGACCGGGATCGGCGGGGCGTTGGCGTTGGCCGTCCTGCTGACGCTGGTCATCTCGCCGGGCTTTGCCGAGCTGGAAGAGCGGGCGACGGATGGCTATCGCGGCCGGGCGCAGACGCTGTTGTCCGACTTCGCGGCGATAAACGAGGTCGCCGCGCGCGAACAGGCCAGTGCCGTCGCCTCGCACGGCATCGGGCCGACGGTGCCAGCCCATGGCATCGTGTACCGGCGCGTGGCCGGCGAGAACGGCAACGTTCAGGGTCCTTCGACGAAAGAGGCGCGTCAGGCCGCTGCGGCACTGGATCGCCTGGAGCTTGAGGATCTGGTTAAACCAGGCGGCTCGACGCGTTTCTATCTGTCCGTCGACGGAAACATCCTGGCGGTGGGCGTGGCGGAAAGCCCGCAAGGCGATATCCAGGTCGCCGTGGCGCGGCGTCTGACCGGGCAGAATGTATCCCGCCTGCTCGGGCGGCCAGTGACCCTTTCCAGCGGCGCGGTAGCCGGCAACGCGACCACCAGCCGCAGTACGCAGTTCATCGACATTGCCGTGCCCGTCTATGGACCCGAAGGGCGGCCGGTCGCCTCGGCCCGGTTCCAGGTTTCCCGCGAGGTCGTGCTGCTTGGGCGCCGCGTTCTCCTCCTGGCGGCGGCGGCATCGATCCTCTTGCTCGTGTTGCTTCTGCTGATGCTGCGCCGGGCGCTGGGGCGGTTCGTCCTCGTCCCGCTCGATCGGGTCGAGCGGCATATGCAGCGGGTCCAGGCATCGGGCGCGCTGCTGCCGTTCGAGGACGAGCAGAGCCCATGCGAAGAGTTCGGATCGCTCGGGCGCAACTTCAATGCGATGCTCAGCCAGTTGAAGGATTTGCGCGAACGCAATGAAATCCAGAGCTTCGCGCTTGGCCGTTCGGAAAGCGCCGTTGCGGTCCTGCACAATGTCCGCAACGCGCTGGCGCCTCTGGCAACGATCCTCAGTCACGGCGTCGGACAACAGGACAGCGCCCGTCGCGATCTGGTTGACCGGGCGCTTGCCGAACTGGCGCAGGGAGAGGTGGAGCCGGAAAGGCGCGCCAGGCTCGTCGCCTTCCTGTCGACCGCTTTCGACGCGGAGGCGCTGGCTCGCACCGAGGTCCGGCGGCAATTGGAAGTCGGCCGCGACGCGATGCGCCAGACGCTGGAGATCATCGGCGCGCAGCAGGCCCGGGCGCATGAGCGGCCCGCCCGCGAACGTTGCGACATCAGCGACATCGTGGCGCGCAACGCGACGATCGCACGCTACGCCCATGCCGTATCGATCAGCTTCACCTTCCCGGCGCACTCGGCCTATGTGGTGGCCAACCGCGTGATCCTGAGCCAGGTGATCGGCAACCTCTTTTCCAACGCGGTCGAAGCGATCGTCGCGACGGGGCGCGATCATGGTTCGATCACCGTCGACATTCCGCCGCCCAGCGAAGGACGGCTATCCGTCCGGATCATCGATGACGGCGAGGGGTTCGAGCCCGCCCAGGCGACGCGCCTGTTCCAGACCGGCTATTCGACCCGGACGGAGAAGTCCGGCGGGCTCGGGCTACACTGGTGCGCCAATTCCATGGCGGGGATGGGCGGAGCACTTGAACTGCGCAGCGCGGGTCGGGGCACCGGCGCGGTGGCGATCCTGACGCTCGACGCGGATGGGGAAGGGGAGCGTCAGGTCGAATTGGCGGCCTGATCGCCGATCATAGCGGCAGTTCCGCCTGCGCCGGGCCGGACTGTACGCCGTCATCGTCGCGGGAAAGACCGGACAATGTCAGCCCCAGCAGACGGACGCCGAGCGCCACCGGCAGTTGCTGGTCCAACAGATCGAGCCCGACAGCCAGGAACTCGGCCCGGTCCTGGATCGGGTGATGCGCCGAGCGGGCTCGTGTGATGGTCCGGAAGTCGCTGTGGCGCAATTTCAATGTCACCGTGCGACCCGCAACGCCGCTCCGTTCGATCCGGGTCCAGGCGGCGTCGACCACGCGCTCCAGCGCGGCCCGCAGTCCGTCGCGATCAGACAAGTCGGACTCGAAGGTACGCTCGGCACCGACCGACTTGGCGATGCGATGGGCGCGAACCGGCCGGTGGTCGATCCCGCGCGCGGCACCATAGAGGTAATCGGCGTGGCTGCCGAAATGGCGCTGCAGGAAATCCAGTGGTCGGTCGCGCAGATCCTGTCCGGTCAGGATACCCAGCGCCTCCATCTTGCCCGCCGTGACCGGGCCAACTCCGTGGAACCGCTTCACCGGCAACCCCGCGACAAAGGTCGCGCCGTGGGTCGGCGGGATGATGCATATGCCGTTGGGCTTGTTCTGGTCCGAAGCAAGCTTGGCGATGAACTTGTTGTAGCTGACCCCGGCCGAGGCGGTCAGCCCCGTCTCCGCGCGGATGGCTTCGCGAATGGCATTGGCGATGGCGGTGGCCGAGCCGAGTGCAGCCCGGTCTTCGGTGACGTCGAGATAGGCTTCGTCGAGCGACAGCGGCTCGATCAGTTCGGTATAGCGGGCGAAGATGGCGCGGATCTGTTGGGAAACCTCGCGATACACGTCGAACCGGGGTGGCACGAAGATCAGGTCCGGACACTTACGCAAGGCCGTCACCGAAGGCATGGCCGACCGCACGCCGAACGTTCGCGCCTCATAGCTCGCCGCCGCCACGACACCCCTTGCGCGCGATCCACCTACCGCGACCGGACGTCCGAGCAGGGCGGGATCGTCGCGCTGCTCGACCGAGGCGTAGAAGGCGTCCATGTCGACATGGATGATCTTGCGGTTGGCTGGCGCTTGCTCCTGCATGATAGGCTATTGATTACAACATCTTGGATTGGCGGGCCGTTGGCTGGCGTGGAGCGAGGCTCCCCTTGGATTGCGGCATTGTGATTGCCCGACGATTGCTCCGAAGCTAGATGATGTGCAAGAACAAACCGCGAATTCGTATTCACATTGATATCGCCGAGGTCCAGACAGCGGAGGGCAAGCTCCAGCTATTCGTGACGATCGACCAGACCGGGAAGTTCGCCTTCGTCGAGCTGCATCAGGAAGGTCGAAAGATGATCGCAGCCCAGTGCCTGCGCAACCTGGTCTCAGCCATGCTCCACACCATTCATACCGTGCTGACGGACAATGGCATCCCGTTCACCAATCACGCCCATCACAAAAATAGATTGTGATACCACCGTCACCCAATCGTCATCGCCATAACATCGCTTCGTAACAAACCCCGGCCACGGGAGCGGGAACGACCGGCGCCGGGGGGTGTCGGCACGACCAAGCGCCCAGGGGAAGCAACATGCACGCCATTCGTTCCGGCATCCGCGGTCTCGCGGGGGCCTCTCTCATCGCATTGGGCTTTGCCGCAAGCCCTGCGCTCGCCGCCATGAGCGATGCGAGCGCGACGGCGGGCGCGCCCGCTGCGGGGCCGATCCTGTCGGGGCGCATCTATGACGCGAACGGCGTGGCGCTGCCCGGCGCCCAGGTGGTGGTCGAGGGAACGGGGGCGCAAGCCACCACCAATCTCCAGGGCGAGTTCAGCATCGTCACGCCCGAAGCGGCTGGCGACATCACGCTGCTGGTTGATTATCTCGGTCGCCCGCCCGTCACCCGCATCGTGCCCGCGGCCGAGCGGGGGCGCCCGGTCTCGCTGACGCTGCCCGCCGCCAGCGGCGAGCCGGGCGATATCGTCGTCACCGGCGCCTCGCTGCTCGACAACACCGCGCGCGCACTCAACCAGCAGCGGACCGCCGACAACACCGTCACCATCATCTCGTCGGATGCGATCGGTCGCTTTCCCGATCCCAACATCGCCGAGGCGCTCCAGCGTGCCCCCGGCGTCGGGATCGAGCGCGACCAGGGCGAGGGACGCTATATCAACGTGCGCGGTGCGCCGAGCGAATGGTCGGCGGTGTCGGTCGACGGCATCCAGATCCCCTCGGTCGACCCGACGACGCGCGCCGTCGATCTCGACACCTTGCCCTCCGATATCGTCGCGAACCTGGAAGTGACCAAGTCGCTGCTCCCCTATCAGGATGCGGACTCGATCGCGGGCGCCGTCAACATCACCACCCGCTCGCCCTTCGACCGCAAGGGCTTTGCGCTGACCGGCATGGCGGGGGCCAGCTACAACCAGTTCGGCAAGGGCAGTGACTATCGCGGATCGGCCGCGGTCAGCGACACGTTCGGCCCGAACCGGCAGTACGGCCTGCTCTTCTCGGGCAGCTATTCGATGACCCATCGCCAGCCCGACAATGTCGAGAACACCTGGAGCCAGACGCCCGCCGGGCTTCGCGTCACCGAGACGCTGTTCAAGGATTACGACACCAAGCGCCAGCGGATCGCGGGGACGGGCGCGTTCGAGTGGCGCCCGTCGGACCAGACCCATGCCTGGGTGCGCGGCACCTATGCCCGGTTCGAGGATGACGAATTCCGCGACCGGATCGGCATATTGTGGAGCGACGGCACGCTGCTGGCCGGATCGACCGACCGCACCGCGACGTACCGCAACACCCGTATCGAAAAGCAGGTCCGCCACCGTCGCCAAGTGAACGAGATCTGGTCGGCGACGGCGGGCATCGAACAGCGGCTGGGCGAGGGCACGATCCGCGCCGACGTGGCTTATAGCGAAAGCTCGCAAACCTATCCGCGCCGCGACGAGCTGCTGTTCCGCTCGACGCTGCGCCCGACGCTTTCCTATGATTTCAGCGATGCCGATCTGCCCGGCTATTCGCTGTTCACCAGCAAGGAGCATCTCCAGCTCGGCACCTTCGGTTTTCAGGAAAATGCCTATCGGTCGAACACGACCAAGAATGACGAGCTGACCGTGGCGGTCCGCTCCGACCTGCCGGTGGGTGATTTCGTCACCCTGTCCAGCGGCGGCAAATATCGCGAGCGGCATATCAATGCCGATGAGGAGCGGTTCCGCGATCGCCGCGCCTCCGCCGCCCCCTCGCAGAGCCTGGCGGGGCTGCTGTCGGACGAGGACTCGCGCAACTTCGGTTATGATCTCGGCAAGCGCTTCGACACCGGGCTGGCCGATGCCTATTTCGACGCGACCAAGGCCGCGTCGCAGCGCCGCCTGCCGCAGTCGCTGACCGCCGATTATGTCGCCCAGGAGAAGATCTTCGGCCTGTTCGGCATGGCCAAATATGTGAAGGACGGCACGACCCTGGTCGCGGGTCTGCGCGTCGAGACCACCGATTTCGAGAGCCGCGCGCCCAGCGTCTCGCGCACCGGGGCGATCACCGAGGCGCGGGGACATAACGGCTATGCCGATTTCTTCCCCAATTTGACGCTGCGCCAAGCCTTCACCCCCAACCTGATCCTGCGCGGGGCGCTCAGCCGCGCGATCAACCGCCCCAACTTTCCGCAGATCGCCCCCCGCGTGCTGGAGACGAGCGAGGGCAACACGGTGCGCGTCGAGTTCGGCAATCCTGACCTGAAGCCGACCCTGTCGAACAATGTCGATGCGGGCCTGGAATATTACTTCCGACCGCTGGGCGTGATCTCGGTCAACGGCTTCTACAAGGAACTGTCCGACTATCGCTACACGCTGAACACGGTCGGCGTGTATAACGGCGTGGGCGGCGCGATCCTTAGCCGTCCGATCAATGCGCGCAAGGGCGAGCTGTACGGTGTCGAGCTGAACTGGCAGCAGCATCTGAACTTCCTGCCGGGCGTGCTGAGCGGCCTGGGCGTGTTCGCCAACTATACCTATACGCAAGGCCACGCGACGTTCGACGGGACCTATGGCGGGCGCAGCCGCTTCGCGCTGCCGGGCCAGTCTACGCATATGTGGAACGCCAGCGTCTTCTACGAGCGCGGGCCGGTCAACGTCCGCGTCGCCTATACCAAGCGTTCGGACTATCTGGACGAGATCAACGCCGACAACCCCGCGCTCGACCTGTATTGGGAGGGTCGCGGCCAGCTCGACGTGACGGGCAGCGTGCAGCTGGCGCACGGCATCAACCTGTTCGCCGAGGGCAAGAACCTGACCAACACGCCGGGTGTGCGCTATTTCGGCGAACGGTTCCGGACCTATGAATATGAGAAATTCGGCTACACCTTGTTCGGGGGTGTGCGGGTCAAGCTGTAAGGATGGGGGTAGGGGGCTGGACGGGGCGCTTGCCGTCCGGCCCCCGCCACGGCATTTGCGATTGCCGCGCCGCTTGTGCATGGCGCTAGGGACATGTCGCAAATACAGGCTGACGGACGGACCGATGCGGCCTGCCCATCCGGGGATGTAGAATGAAGATCGCTGTTTTCGGCCTCGGCTATGTCGGAATGTCCAATGCGGTGCTGCTCGCACAGCATAACCACGTCGTCGCGGTCGACATTTCCGCCGAGCGCGTGGCGATGGTCAATGCGCGTACCTCGCCGATCATCGATGCCGAATTGCAGGATTTCCTGACCGGCCGCACGCTGGACCTGACGGCGACGACCGACGCTCCGCACGCGCTGGCGGGCGCAGATTACGTGATCGTCGCCACGCCGACCAATTACGATGTCGACACCGACAGTTTCAATACCTCCTCGGTCGAGGCGGTCATCACCCTCGCCAAGACCCACGCGCCGCAAGCCACCGTGGTCGTCAAATCGACCATCCCGGTCGGCTTCGTCGACGATGTTCGCGCGCGGCTGGACACGAACCAGGTCGTCTTCAGCCCCGAATTCCTGCGCGAGGGCCGCGCGCTCTACGACAATCTACACCCGTCGCGGATCATCGTCGGCGAACAGTCGGAGCGCGCGCGCATCTTTGCCGACCTGCTGGTCCAGGGCGCGGAGAAGCAGGACATCCCCGTCTTGTTCACCGGCACCCGCGAGGCCGAGGCGATCAAGCTGTTCGCCAACACCTATCTCGCGATGCGCGTCGCCTTCTTCAACGAACTCGACAGCTATGCGATCGCCGGGGACATGGACACGCGCCAGATCATTGAGGGCGTCGGCCTCGATCCGCGAATCGGCACGCATTACAATAATCCCAGCTTCGGTTATGGCGGCTATTGCCTGCCCAAGGACACCAAGCAGCTGCTCGCCAATTACACGAGCGTGCCGCAGAATCTGATCCGCGCGATCGTCGACGCCAATCGGACCCGCAAGGATTTCCTGGCCGACCGGATCATCGCCAAACGCCCGAGCCGAGTCGGGATCTTCCGCCTGACGATGAAGGCGGGGTCGGACAATTTCCGCCAGTCCTCGATCCAGGGCATCATGAAGCGGATCAAGGCCAAGGGGATCGAGGTCGTCGTCTTCGAGCCCAGCCTGGCCGAGGACAGCTTCTTCGGCTCGAAGGTCTACCGCGATCTCGCAGCATTCAAGCAGGATAGCGACGTGATCATCGCCAACCGCAACGATGCTGAACTGGCCGATGTCGCGGAAAAGCTGTTCACCCGCGACATTTTCGGGTCGGACTGACCGATCGGCCCCCCGCGGAGCGGGAGGCCTTCCAATCGATACACCCCTCCCCTTCAGGGGAGGGGCAGGGGGGTGGGGCGGTTCCACAAGCGTATCGCCCGGTAGAGAGGCCCCACCCCAACCCCTCCCTGAAGGGGAGGGGCGCAGCTTCGCTCACGCCCGGTTTTCCATCACCGACAGATCCGCACCCGCTCCCAGCCGCGATATTCGGTCCAGCAGTGGCGATAGGGGCGGTACGGCCGATGATAGGGCCGATATCCATAGCCTGCGTCGCGCCAGCCATAGCCTCCCTCGTACCCACCCCAGCGCGGCGGGGGAGGGGGCGGTGCGGGCGGCGGCGGTGGAGGTCCCCAGCCCGGAGGCGGTGGAGGCGGGGGCGGACCCCATTCCTGCGCACTGGCATTGGCACTGAAGCCCAGCGTTGCGATCGCGAGCCCGGCGACAACAATACGCGTCACTTTCATGACTGGTCCCTCCATGCCCACCACCGGGCATGACACAGATTTATAACGACCTGTGCTTCAGGAGGCTGAACGCGGTTGTTCGCTGCCGTTCAGGAAGGGCTCGCCCAGCGTAACCGCTTACCCCGTCATTGCTTCGCTGCACTCGCAATGACGGGGTGAATTTTTAACGGATTTTGTCATCTGACGGCCGAAGGCGTTTTCCGGATGAATCCGGGAAAGACCTCGGCAAACGGCCGGACCTGCGCGAGTTGTTCGTCTGTCGGTTCGGGGCAATCCGACACGGCATCCACATCATCCTGGATGCCCGGCCTGTCCGCGTGCCCTATGTCTCCATCCATGCCGTTCGGTCCTGTGCTATTCGCAGTCCTCAAAACAGTTTCCGCACCCCCACGCGGACCGAGCGGCCGAGCGGATCGATATAGGCGGGCTGGAAGCGGTTGGGAGTCTGGCCGTTGCGGTCGGTGACGTTGATTCGGTCGTTCAGCAGATTTTCGGCCGCGAAATCGACGTTCAGTCCCTTGGCCCAGGGTTTCTTGATGACATTCTCGAGCCGCACGAAACTGTAGAGGACCAGCCAAGTCCGCCCCGAAAAGCGCAGGTCGGAGGCGGCGATGTCGCTGCGGATGCGGGTCGGCCCCTGCAAGCGACCGTAAACCCCCAGATTGAACAGGCCGTAGGAGAAATGGCCGTTGAGATCGACGTCCCAGCGCGGCCGCCCGCCGGTGCCGCTGAGCGTCGCGCCGTCGAGCAGGTCGACGGCCGGGCCGGGTCTTCGCAGGGTCAGCCGATCCTCCAGCCGGTAATTGGTCGTCGCCGACAGCCATAGGGAGGGGCGCGGCTTGGGTGGAGGGGGCGGGGGTGCGGCCTTGGCGTCCGTGCCGGGTGCCGGCCGGGGAGGGGGTGGCGGTGTCTTGTCCAATGTCAGTTGCGCGTTGATGGTCAGGCGCAGCTTGCGCTCGCGCTCGAACGCCAGGTTGACCGGGCGCAGGTCGACGCTGACCAGCTGGCCGAGCGCATCGCGCACGAACAGATCGGGAAAGACCCGCTGGAACGCCGGGGTCGCCCCGCCCAGCGAGGCCGCTTGGTTGGCGATCCGCGTGTCGACATAATCGGTGCTGAGCCGGATCTCCTTGTCCTTGATCGGCTGCACCGCGATGCCCAGCGTCGTGACCCGCCGCTTTTCCGGCGCGAGGTAGGGATTGCCCCCGAAGATGGCGGTGACGAGCGTGCTGCGCCCGGTGACATAGTCGAAAAAGGGCGTGTTGGGCGTCGCCAGGACCGGCGCGACCAACTGGGTGACGGCGGGCGCGGCCTGCGCGACATTGATCGAGGCGTTGAGCTGGACCGGGCGGAACGGGGTCCAGTTCAGGCCGAGATTGGAGGTGTTCAGCCGCCCGAAGTCCGACACCTGCGACACGCCCGCCATGGCGTTCAGCTGCATCTCGCCCAGAAAGCCCAGCGAGCCCTCGCGCGCCGAGGCGATCGGCACATTGGCGTTGACGCTGGCCCCGCGCATCGTGCGCCCGATCCCATCGGTGGGCAGGGACAGGTTGGAGCGCGCTTCGCTGTCGATCCGCGAATAATCGGTGGTGACGGTCAGCATCGCCTCGCCCGCGGGCAGGCGGACGAGGGGGCCGTTGGCGGTCGCCTTGACCCCGATCGTGTCGGACACCACCCGGCTGCGGTTCTGGTCGCGCCGCGCGGCGATGACGGGGTCGATCGCTGCCATAGGGTCGCCGCCCGCCGCGATCGACGCTTGAAGCGCCTCCAGCGGAACCCCGATCTCGGACGTGCTGCGCGACACCATCCGGTCGTAATTGCCGGTGATCGCCCAGCTCCAGCGCCGGACATCGCCGGTCAGCGTGCCGCCCGCGTGCAGCGCCATGCTGGTCGTCCGCTGGCGCAACACGCTGTCGGGCAGATAGCGATAGAGCAGCGTGTCGTTGGCGAAGGGGAAATTCCCCAGCCCCCCGGGTACGCGCAGCAGCGCGGGGGCCAGACCGTTCAGCCCCCTGGTCTGGATCGCCTCCATCGAGACCATCAGCGACCCCGACACCGTCTTGGTCAGCGGCGAGGCGATGCTCGCTTCGCTATGGATCGTGTCGGTGAGCGGCTGGAGCGTGCGGTAGGGGCCGAGATCGGTGACCCCGGCCGGGCTGTTCGCATAAGCCGCGAGCGTCCCCCGTGCGGCCGGGTCGACCGGCACGCCCGCCAGCGTGACGCTCCGCCCCGCCAGTGCGTCGAGCCGCGAGTCCAGACTGGCGCCGTTCACCCCCGTCACATTGCCGGTGGTCGCGAACAGCGTGTCGGGATCGGGCACGATGGCGCGCTGGCTCTGCAACACCGGATTTTGCCGTAGATGCGAGACGTTGAAGGTCAGGCGGCGCGGCCCGTCGATCCGCGCCGAGGTGACTTCGCTATATCGGGTGCCGCCCCCGCCCTCGGTCGTGACGCCGGGCAGGAGATGGACCGTGACCGCGCGGAATGTCTTCTTGGTGATGAAGTTCATCACCCGGACATTGGGCGGATAGCCGAAGCGTGCCGCCTCCTGTTCGGGCAGGACCTCGATCCGCTCCATCGCCTCATAGGGCAGCGACTGGAACTCGGCGAAACCCGAGACGCGCCGCCCGTTAAGCAGCATCACCGGCTCGCCCCCGCCCGACGAACTGGTCAGTGCCTTCACCTTCTTCAGCAGATCGGCCAGGTTCGTCGCGCCCAGTGCCTCCAGCGCCTGGGCGTCGAGCACCGCAACCGGCTCGACCGCGCCGACGACCGAGCCGGGGATGCGCTTGCCGGTGACGGTGACTTCGGGGGAGGGCGGTTCGGAGGGCGGGGCCTCCTGCGCGCAAACGCCAACTGGCATCGCCAGACCCAGGACGATCGCCGTCCACGCCGCACTCGTATGCAGGCGCGCCCTCCCCTTGAAATGCATCGTCAAGCCACTCCCATCGCCGACATGAAGTTTTTTTATACTGTGGCGATGATGTCACAATTAAGGCTGAAAACGCGGCAAGTACCGTGTTTCGGCAGGACTGAAGTCCGAAAGAACAATGACCCTCAATCGTGACGCCATAACTGACGACGAAATAGAGATTTTCCTCCGCATTTTGATTGCGTAGAGGGGGTACGCCCCTAAAAAGGCCGATAGGGAGAAACGCCTGCGATGAGCATGAATGCCGCCGCCAGAGTGGGCGATCCGGTTGGCCACAGGGTCATCCAGAGCCTGTTCGGCGAGGCACAGGCCGCGCGAAGGCGGTCTATGATCCCTCCGGCGAATGCACCCCGCCGCCCGGCTATCGCAACACTACGCCTGGAGATTTGCAACGGCTGCGTCTGACGGAGGCCATGCTGGAACATCCATCGATCCTGCCACGGGCGTACCCATGGTCGCTTTCAAAGGCGCGACGAGCGGCGCCGACTGGATGCGGAACTTTTATCAGGGGGCGGGCAAATATGCCGCCATACGCGTGATCCATCTTCACTTTATGGACCAGGTGATCCTTGCGCTTCAGCTTGGACAGGGCGGTGTCGCATTGGATCTTGTCACGAACGGATGCGGATAGGGAGTGATGCGGCATCATGCGGTGATGATCTCGATCATACTGACGACGGGGTGTTCGGGAGAGGATATGGCGAGCAATAAGGCCGGGGTCCAGCCCATGCTGGGGGCTGTGATGCACTCCAAACCGGACGAGGTCCGGCGGTTGGCGGAACAAGGCATTGGCCTGAACGAGCGCGACCCGGCTAATCAAAGCACGCCGATGATCGCGGCGGCCGAGACGATGCAATGGGGCATGGTCGAGGTGCTGATCGATCATGGCGCCGATATCTGGGCATATGATCAATTCGGCATCACCGCCGCCCAGCAGACCGAAACCAGTCGGGTCGTCCCCGGTTCGAACGAGGACCAGGCCCGGCTGCGCGTGATCGCCAAGCTGAAGGCCCGTGGCTATCCCTTTCCGCCGCCCAAGAGCGACGAGGTGCTGGAACTCGTCAGGAAAGGCCGCTGGCCACCGGCGGGAACGCGGTCATGAGCAGAATGCAGGGCGTGGATATCCTTTGCCCCGAGGGAAGGTCGGACCGGTCAATGCTGGTGCTGACGGTGCCCCCCAATGTATCGGGGATCGCTCCCAATCATGTGGTGACTCGTGGAGCGCTGCCCGGTGAGGGACAAGGCCCCCCGATATTGCCTGTCGACATGGCTGCGCTCGAACCCCAGTTCCACGCCATGCTGGAGACGCTGCGGCCGACGTGAGGAAAGGCGAGCGCCGCCCCCGTGTCGGTCAAAGCTGTGGGGCAACCGGCTCGGCGACGAGCGGGGCGGGGCCGGAAATCAAGGCCGCGCGACGGCGCAGGACGCTGTGCATCACCCGGATATAATGGTCCGCGCCGTACTCGATGGTGAAGCGCCGCGCCTGATGCAGCGTGCGGCGGGCATCCTGGGTCCGGGGCTGGGCGGCTGCGATCGCGGAGGCAAAGCCTGCCTCGTCACCGACCGGGACCAAAGTGCCCAGCGCGCCGTGCTGCAACAGCGCGCCCATCGAGCGGCTGCAATCGGTGGCGACGATGCCGATATTGGCGGCCAGCCCCTCCAGGATGACGGCGGGCACCCCCTCATAATGCGAGGACAGCAGCAGCGTGTCGTATCCTGACAGAAGTCCTGCCGGATTGGTGACATAGCCCCGGAAATCGACCCGGTCGCCGATCCCCAGCGAGGCGGCCAGCCCCTCCAGTGCCGCACGCTCCGGCCCGTCACCGAACAGGGTCAGCGTGTCGTCGGGCGCGCGCCCACGGGCAAAACCGCGCAACATCAGCGCCAGGTTCTTCTGCGCCGCCAGCCGCGCTATGGTGACGAAGCGGCGGCCTGGGCCACCTGGTCGATCACTCGCCGGTTCGCGCAAGGAAAGGATATGCGCCTCGGACAGGGCCGGGTCGGGGATGATCGCGACGCGCGCGGGCGACACGCCGACGCATTGCACGATCTCCGCGCGCATCGGCTTTTCCATGCCAACGAAATGGTCGATCGCCAGCCCCTGGATGCGCAGCCATATCCGGTAGAAGACCCGGTAAAGCCAGGACGCATCGGCACGGTCGAGATTGTTGCTGATCTTGGCGATGATCGGCGGACAATCGCGCCCCAGTATCAGCTTCAGCATAACCGCGACGACGGCATAGGTATTGCCCGCACAAAACAGGATGTCGGGGCGCAGTGCGCGCACGACGCGCGGCAGAGTGGCGATCATCCAGATCGTCTCCCAATGCGCGATCCCCGGCCAGCGCCGGCGGGGGCTGACGAAGTCCAGATCGGCACCAACATCACGGGCCATCGCGCCGTCGGCCCGCCCCAGGAACAGCGGCGCATCGACACCACTCTCCCGCCAGCGCCGCACCAGGCGCAACGCGATCCGCTCGACCCCGCCGGGCTCGAAACTATGCAGGAAGGTCAGGACGCGCAAAGCGCCTTACGCCCTGTACAAAACCGATATCGCCCGGAATTCCCGCCCATAATTCGCCCCCGATAGCATAACCGTCGGTAAAAACGATACCCTATCGTGACGTATTCGACATGGTCGGGGGCGCCAGATACCGCTCGCCTTGCATCCGGCAGGCGGCGGGAAAATCAGCCTGCCAAGCGCCGCACAAGCATAGCTCAGCGCTCGATACCCTATCCGCAATGATTTTTGCGATGAACGCCTTGAAAAGGTACAAATATCGTCAAGCGACAAATGCCCTGTCATGCAGTCCCACCGGCATCCATTATGGTAAAAAGCTATATTGTTATGGCTCTGAATTTCCTCTGATATGGACATTGTTCAGATCGTTAGCATCCAGACTATACGTATGATGCGACGTCCCCTATGGGGCAGATGAGGGACAGCCTTTACAGGGGGAATAATATATATGCCGAAATGGAAAACGTTTTTCTTGGCCGGGAGCATAACATTAACTGCAATGCTCGCAGGATGCGGGGGTGAAGGGGGTTCGAACAATGGAAACATACCCGTAATAACCGTGCCCACACCTACTCCGACGCCAAGCGCCACATCGACACCGGCCCCGACCAACACGGTTCCGGTCGCCAATCCCGGCGCCAATCAGAATGTTCTGACCAAAACGTCCGTCACACTCGATGCCAGCGGCAGCGTCGATGCCAATGGCGACGCCTTGACGTATAAATGGGCACTCAAGTCGCGCCCGTCGGGCAGCGCCGCGGTCCTGTCGTCCGCGACGGACGCAAAGCCGACCTTCACGGCCGATGTCGCCGGCACCTATATCGCGACCCTGATCGTGAACGATGGCAAGGTCGACAGCGCGCCTGTCGATGTCACGATCACCGCAACCGTTGCCAATGCGGCACCCGTGGCCAATGCGGGACCGGATCAGAACGTCAAAAACGGCACGCTGGTCACGCTGGACGGCAGCGCCAGCAGCGATGCCAATGGCGATGCCCTCACTTATCAGTGGACCATGGATGCCCGTCCGTCGGGCAGCGCCGCGGTCCTGTCGTCCGCCACGGCCGCAAAGCCGACCTTCACGGCCGATGTCGCGGGCAATTATGTCCTGTCGCTGATCGTCAGCGACGGCGCGCTGAAAAGCGTGGCCGACAGCGTGACGATCACGTCGAGCCGGGCGAACGCCGCGCCGGTTGCCAATGCAGGAAAGGACCAGAATGTCCTGACCGGGGCGACGGTCACGCTGGACGGACGCGGCAGCAGCGACGCCAATGGCGACACGCTGAAATATGACTGGAACCTGACGTCAAAGCCTGCCGGAAGCAGCGCGGCCCTGTCGACGAACGCGCAGGCGGTCACCAACTTCGTCGCCGACAAGGCGGGGACCTATGTCGCCACGCTGGTCGTCAATGACGGCATTGTCGACAGTGCTCCCGTCACGGTGGCGATCACCGCGGTGGCGCCGACCCTGTCGCTGTACCGCGTCGACATCTTCTCCAATGAGCTGCTGAAGCTGCCTTATACCAGCTCCGCATCGATGCAGAAGTCGCAGACCTGCACGGGGTCGGGCTGCGCGACCACCGTCACCGTCGACAAGTTCCGGTTCGTTGCCAATGGCGGCAACTTCACCATCCAGAATCTGACGGCGGTCAACCTGACCACGGGTTCGAGGGTGGCGGCCTCCTTTGCAGGCCTGCAAAACGGCACGGTGATAGCGAACGGACAGACGGTCAATTTCAGCCTCGAGTCCGATTTCACAAGGGGGCAGAGCGTCAACCTGCGCTATGAGTTCACGATCAAGGAAACGGGTGACAAATTCTCCTATACGGTCGAGCTGAAGACCAACTGATCGCCGCAAGGCTATCGGGTCAGGGTGGGGCTTTGCTCCGCCCTGACCTTATGGGCGGCATGAGTCATCTTTGCCTAACGCCGGATGGGTCCGGCGCTCGCGGGAACATCCCGAGCCGACCGGGGCGGGACCGCGCCTCTATCCGATTTCGACCATGCCTTTGGGCCTGACGGGGAACAGGGGACGTGTAACCGCCCGCGCCATTTCCCCTTGCCTTTGCCCGTAAAGCGACCCACCCGCGCGTGGTATGAGCACGGGACAACAATGGGGACAGGCGCGGCCGCAGGGCGGCGTCCTGCTGGTGCTGACGCTGGTCGCGCTGGTGGTACGGGCGCGAACCTTTGGAAATCCGGTCATCGGCTTCGACGAGCAATTCTATCTGCTGGTCGGCGAGCGCATGCTCCACGGGGCTTGGCCCTATATCGATATTTTCGACCGCAAGCCGATCGGGCTGTTCCTGCTGTATGCGGGGGCGCGGTGGCTGGGCGGCCTGTTCGGAGGAGCCGGGTTCCTCGCCTATAAGCTGGTCGCGACCGGCTTCGTCATCGCCACCGCCTTCGGCATCCAGCGGGTGGCGCGCCGCTTCACTGGGCCGGGCGCTGCGGTCGCGGCGGCGATCCTCTATATCCTCTGGCTGAATCTGATGGAGGGAGAAGGGGGACAGTCGCCCGTCTTCTACAACGCGCTGATGCTGATCGCCGCGAGCGCAGTTATGCGCGTGGTCGAGCGGCAGGGGCGGCTGTTACCGTGCGGCGTGGCGGCGATGGCGGCGGTCGGCGTCGCACTCCAGATCAAATATTCGGTGCTGCCCGAGGGTGTCGTCTTTGGCTGCATCCTGTTGTGGCAGGGCTGGCGCGCGCGGGTGGCACCGGTGCGGCTGGTGGGTCTGGCGCTGGTCTGGGTCTCGCTGGCCTTGCTGCCGACCCTGACGGCGTTTGGTGTCTACGCCGCAGCGGGACAGGGGCAAGCCTGGCTTTTCGCCAATTTCCTGTCGGTCGGTGGACAGGCGGCGCGGCCACTGGCCGACGAGTTGGAAGGGCTGGCGACCTGCCTTGGCATCTTGTCGCCGCTATTGCTGGTGATCGGCTTCGGGCGGCCGTGGCGGCATGTCCCGGCAGAGCAGCGCGAGGGGTTTCATTTCCTGCTCCTCTGGCTGGCGGTCGCGAGCGCGGCGGTGCTGCTCTATGGTCGCTTCGGCAGCCCGCATTATGCGCTGCCCATTATCTTACCCGCCATACTGGTCGCCGCGCCCGCGCTGGCCCGCTGGCGGCGCGGTGGGACGGCGGCGTTCGTCCTCGCGATCTTCGCGTCGGGGCAGATCGTGCTGGCCTTGAGCGAGCGGACCAAGGGCGGCGCGACCGAAGCGAACGCGGTCGCCCAGGCCGCCATCCCGGCGCGCGGATGCCTCTATGTCTACGACGGCTATCCGGCGCTCTACATGCTGACGCATAGCTGCCTGCCCTCGAAATGGGTGTTCCCCGGCCATCTGAACACGCAGGACGAGGCCAGCCGCGCCGCGATCGGCGTTGACCCGGTCGCCGAGATCCGCCGTATCCTGGCGACGCGGCCCGGCGCGATTGTCGACGACTATCCCCGCTTCGCCTTCGGCAACCGTGCGACGCGGGCCGTGCTGCACGAGGTGCTGGCGCGCGACTATCATCTTGCGGCCTGTAGCCCCACTGGGCCGAGCCGTGTGCGGCTGGTCTATCGGCCGGGGCCAGGCAGGGTTCCGGACCATTGCCCAAGCGCCAGCGCGCTGGCCGCGATCCCATAAAAAATCCCCGCCAGCGTGACTGGCGGGGACAGGCATTGCATCGCGTCTCGGATCAGAAGTTCGTCGTAACCGAAAACTGGATGTAACGACCATAGATGTCGTAGAAATTGACCGGCGAATTCTGCCAGCCGTTGATCGAATAGGTCAGGGCACCGCCCCGCGCCGGGATGATCGGCGGGTCCTTGTCCAGCAGGTTGTTGATCGTCACACCCAGCGTCATCCGCTTGGCGATGTTCACGTTCGCCGCCAGGTCGAAATAGCTGTAATTGGGGATGCGTGCGAACGTCTTCTGGGCCTGGGTGCGCAGCGTGCCGCTCTCGGTGGCCGAGATATAGCGCCAGTTCAGCGAGAGCTGGAACAGGCCTTCCGCGCCCGTAAAGGTGCCGCTGCCTGCCGGCAGGTCTTAATGCGTCTGAAAATCATAGCCGGTCGTGTCGATCTTGTTGATATGGTCGATTTCGTAGTGAGCCGCCGAGAGGCTGAATCGCAGCGGGAAGCTCGGGGTCGGTATCAGACCATTGGCCAGGGTGTTGGCGGTCTGCGGTCCCAGCGTTGGGTTGAGGTCCCGAAAGATTGCCCGACGCTCCAGGCAATCGGACGCTTGCATCAACGTTGCAGAATTCCGGGATTTTAGAAACGCCGCACAGGCCGACGCACAAAAGCCCGGAAGGATCCTCGCAGCCGCGCGCTACGGGCTTGAAAACCGCATAGGAGCTACGTCGATAGGCCAGGCCCCGAGGGCGGCTGGAAGGGGATGGATCCGTTGATCGAAATTAATATCCTTTTATGGAACCATTCTTAGAAGGGGCGCGGGATGATGATTTGATGCGTTTCCGATCCTTCGGTGCCGCTGCCCTTTTATTGCTCCTGTGTCTGCCCGCCATGGTCCGGGGAGAGGCACGCAGCGATCCGTGGGCGGCATGGCAATGGGCCAGCTTCACGCGGCTTGGCGATGCGGTGCGCCTGCCGCACATCACCGCGACGGCAGTCGTGCGCGCCAGCGACGGGACCATGTGGATCGGCACGCGTGGCGGTCTGATCCGCTATGACGGGCAGCGTGTCCGTAGCTTCAAGGCCTTGTCGAGCGATCCCTTTTCGCTGCCGGATAATTATGTCCGCTCGCTTTTGGCGCTGCCCGATGGCGGGCTGTTGATCGGCACCAATGTCGGAGGCCTGGCGCGTTACGAACCGGCAAGCGATCGATTTATCCGGCTGAAGGCCCGGAATGGACCGACCGGCAGCCGCATTTTCGGCTTTACCCCGGATGGATCGGGCGGGGCCTATATCGCGTCGGACGGGGGCGTTCATCACTTTATCGCCAAGGCGGATCAACTCGATGCCATGACAGGCTTGGCGATTCGGTCGCCCGACGGCCGGCGAGAGGGCGCGTTCGCGGTGTATCGCGATGCGGATGGCACGCTTTGGGCGGGGTGCGAGGGCGGACTGTGGGTGCGACCTGCCGGGGCCGGGCGGTTCCAGGCGACATCGCTCGTGGATGCCGCGGACAGCCGTGACATCTGGTCGATCCTGCGCGATCGGCATGGGCGGCTATGGGTCGGGACAGGTTCGGACGGCGTCTACCTGTCGCATGATCGCGGCGTTACGCCACGCTTTTCACAAATCCCTGCTTTGCGTGGTTCCGCCCCCCTGATCGGGCACCGAACGATCAGGGCGATCGCCGAAGACGAACGGGGGCGACTGTGGGCTGGCACCGATGGCATGGGGATCGCGCTGATCGATCCCAGCAATCACTTTTCGGTGACGGCGATCCGGCATCTGGGCGCAAACCCGATGTCCCTGCCGGGTGATACGGTGCGCGCACTGGCGCTGGACGGGGCGGGGGGCGTCTGGGCCGCGACGGAAATGGGCGCGGCGCGGACGCAGGGGCTGGGCGGTGGAACGTTGCGTATCGGGTCGGCGATGCCTGATCCGCGCATGTCGCTGTCGGACGACAATGTTCGTGGGATCATGGTCGACCGGCATGATCAGGTCTGGCTGGGTCTGAGCAACGGGACCGTGGACGCGCTCGACCGAAAGGCGGGGCGGGTTCGCCGGCTGATCCTGAACGGTGAGCATGCCGGACAGGATATCAAGGCGCTGCTGGAGTCGTCGGACGGCACTATCCTGGTCGGCGCGCGCGGGGTCGTCGCGATCGATCCGCGCAGCCTGTCCCAGCATGCATTGACCGTGAACGGGCTCGGCGACCTTCCGGTCATCTCGCTGGCCGAGACGCCCGATGTCCTGTTGATCGGCACCTACAAGGGCCTGTTCGTTCGACGGCGCAGCGACGGACAGGTGCGGGTCTTTGAACATGATGCCGCCGACCCGCACAGCCTGCCCAACAACGAAGTCATTAATATCGTCACACGGCCTGACGGCAGCGTGCTGGTGGCCACACCCGGCGGCATCGGTCATTTCGATCTGCCAAGGGGCAAGTTCACCAATTTTTCCAGCCGGTCGCCCGGGCCGGGCAGCTTGCCGCAGGACTATGCCGGTTCGATCATTCCGGCCGGGCGCGAGATATGGGTGGGAACCTATGGCGGCGTAGCCCTTGGCCAGGCGGCGGCCGGTGGCTGGCGTTTCCGTGCGATTGGGGAAGCGCAAGGGCTGGCAGGGGACAATGTCGCGTCCCTTGTCCTCGATGCCCGGCAACGTCCCTGGGTCGCGAGTGCCGGGGGTATCTCGGTCATCGATCCGGCGAGCCGCAATGTGCGGGTCATGAGCCAGCGCGATGGATTGAGCGCCACGGCGTTCAACCAGCGGGCGGCGGCGCGCATGGCGGACGGGTCGCTGCTGTTCGGTGCTCCCGACGGGCTGATCGTCTTGCAACCCGATATCCTGCTGGGGCGGCTGAGCCGTGCGCGTCCGGGGCCGTTGATCGTCAGTTCGGCGGATATCGACGGCCATGCGCTGGCCGTGGACTCGGCCGTCAAGGCGCTGACGCTGCGCTGGGGCAAGGACGGGCGGACCCTGCGGATCGGCTTTGCGCTGGCCGATTACGATGCGCCCGAGACGATCCGCTACAGTTATCGGTTGGATGGGTTCGACGAGACGTGGATGATGGTGCCTGCGGGCACGCCTGCCAGCGCGACCTATACGAACCTTCCGGCCGGCACCTATAGCCTGGAACTTCGGGCCTATGTCCCGGGCTTGGGCGCACGGATCGTCGAGCGTCGTGTCGAGATCACTGTCGATCCGCAATGGTATGAAAGCTGGCTCGGACGGATCGGGCTGGCCATGCTGTTCGCATTACTTCTGGGGGCGACCTTCTGGCTCGTCACAGCGGTCGTCCGCCGCCGTGCGCGAATGCTGGAGGCCATGGTCGAGGAGCGGACGAGCGCGCTGCGTACCGCCAATGAACAGCTCGACCGCCTGGCCAGCACCGATCCGCTGACAGGACTGGCCAATCGACGGACCCTGATGGCCGCGCTGCAGGATGCACGCGACCAGGCGATTGCACAGGATCATCGCTTTACCTTCGCACTGATCGATATCGATCATTTCAAGCGCATCAATGACGGTTATGGCCATGGCGCGGGCGACGAAGTGCTGGTGCGGATGGCGGCTCGCCTCCTGAAGGGCGTAAAGTCGAACGATGTCGTCGCTCGCTATGGCGGCGAGGAAATCGCGATCCTCTTTCCCGGCGCAACGCTTGATGGCGCGATGGGCATCGTCGAGCGCTTGCGGCGGGAGATCGCCAGCACCCCGCTCCTGGTCGGCAGCCAGGCGATCACCGTCACGTTCAGCGCTGGCGTGACGGAGTGGCGTCCTTGCGAAGACGTGGCGGCCATGATCCGTCGCGCCGACGCTGCGCTCTACGAAGCAAAGCGCAGCGGACGGGACCGGGTCGCGCGGGCGGCCTGATCCGGAACCCGTGCAGGCCTGTCAGCATTGGATGACCATGACGACGAACGATAGCGCCGACACCACCCCATCGCTCGTCCGGAGCGGTCGTCTGGTCCGGCGAGGCGGTGCCTTTGTGCTGGAAGGTGATGACGGCAAGCATCTGGAACTGCGCCTGATGCGCGTTCCCGTCGACCATGTCGGCAAGTCGGTGGCCGTGACCGGCCACCTGCTGACCCCGGACGTGATGGAGGTCGACGGCGTCCGGGCCGCGTGACCGGGCTTAATGCGCCTTCTTGCTGGGGATCAGGTGCAGCACGCCGACGATGACTGCGCCGATGGCGAGGCCGACAATGGCCGAGCCGATTGCGCCGACCAGCCACTCCGCCACCGCACCGCCGACGGGCAGCACCTCGCCCGCATGATGCGCGGTGCCGTGGATCAGATGGGGCAGGGTGGTCAGCCCGAATTCCTCCATGCCGTGGACGATGATCCCGCCACCGACCCAGACCATTGCGGCGGTGCCGACGATCGCCAGCACGCGCAGAACGACCGGCATCGCCTTGACCAGGCCACGCCCGACCGCCTGCGCGGTCGCATTGTCGCGACGGGCCAGATGCAGGCCGATATCGTCCATCTTAACGATGGCGGCGACCACGCCGTACACGCCCACGGTGATCGCGATGCCGACGAGCGCCAGGGCGATGGCCTGAGTACCGATCGACAGGTCGGGCAGTTCCGACAGGGCGATCGCCATGATCTCCGCCGACAGGATCAGGTCGGTTCGGATCGCGCCGGATACCTGGCGCTCCTCCAGCTGCCTGGCGTCGACCGGCGTGGCGTCCTCCGCCTGGGCATGATGGCCGGTCAGTGTTTCGAGAATCTTCTCGCTCGCCTCGAAGCACAGGAACGCGCCGCCTGCCATCAGGATCGGGGTGATCGCCCAGGGGGCGAAAGCGCTGAGCAGCAAGGCGGCGGGCAGCAGGAAGATCAGCTTGTTGCGCAGCGAACCCAGCGCGATCTTGCCGATGATCGGCAACTCACGTTGCGGGGCCAGCCCGACGACATAGCGCGGGGTGACGGCCGTATCGTCGATGACCACGCCTGCCGCCTTCGCGCCCGCCCGCGCCGACGCGCCCGCGACATCGTCCAGCGATGCCGCCGCCAGCTTGGCGATCGCCGCGACGTCGTCCAGCAATGCGACCAGACCACCTGCCATCGACCCGTATCTCCCTAAACCCTGTTGGTCCGTGCCTAGAGGCTCCGCTTAGCCGATGCACGGGAAAATGACGGGGACGTCATGTCATCCATGCCGTATCGCGCCAGGCCTCGCGCAGATGACCAAGCAATGCGGGTACGGCCATGGGCACCCCCGCCGCCGCATGGACCGCCCAGATCCCGACCGCTGCCGAGCCTTCGTGGCCGGGCAGAACGCGGCTCAGCCGTCCATCCGCCAAGGCGTCGCCGACGTCCCATAGCGAGCGAAGCGCGATCCCCGCGCCGCCAAGGACCAGTTCGCGAACCACTTCACTGGACGCAGTTTCGACACGGCTCTCGCCGTTCACTGTCGCGCCCGTCAGTCGCCAGGGAAACTGGCCCTGGGCGGCCAGCAACGCATGGTCGGCAAGATCCGCAATGCTTCCGGGCGTCCCGGCTCTGGCAAGATAGGCCGGGCTGGCGCACAGAACCCGCCGGTTGTCGGCCAGTCGGTGGGCCGCCAACCCGGAAGGCGGCGTCGCGGTGACCCGGATCGCCAGATCGATACCGCCGTCGATCATGTCGATGAAAGTGTCGGTCAGATCGAGCCGAAGCCGTATTGCCGGATAGCGATCGAGGAACGGGGTCAGATATGGCGCGATCCACATTCGACCGAACGACGTCGGCGCACTCACGCGAAGCGGACCGGCGGGGTCGCCGCCATGCTGCGTCACCCGAGCCTCGGCCGCGCGAAGCCCGGCAATTAGCGGCGCGACCTCCGCATGAAAGGCCGCCCCGGCCGTGGTCGGGGCCAGACGGCGGGTCGTACGGTGCAGCAGCCGCACCCCCAAACGGCTCTCCAGCCGGGCGATCCGCTTCGACGCCATGGCAGGCGACAGGCGCCACAGACGCGCCGCACCCGCCAGGCTGCCCTCGCGAACGACGTCGACGAACAACGCGATATCGGGGTCCATTCGTTCCTCCAGCGATCGACAGCTGTTCGATTATGCTGACTACCGGCGTAAATGGCGATGCCCTATCATGCCGGTCATAAGGCAAGAGGAGAGTTTCGATGCTTCAGGAGAGCCGCATGATCGACCGCCATGGACTGTCCGTCGCGCCTGCTCTCGTCCGTTTCCTGGAGGACCATGCCCTGCCCGGCAGCGGCGTCGATCCGGATCGTTTCTGGGCCGGGATGGCCGATATCGTCACCCGCCTTGCCCCCGAGAACGACGCCCTGCTGCGCCGTCGCGACGCGCTGCAGGTGCAGATCGATCACTGGTATCAACAGGGCGGCGCACGCGATGGAGCGGCGCAGCGGGCCTTCCTGACCGGGATCGGCTATCTGGTTCCCGAGCCCGCGCCCTTTACCATCGCGCCGAACGATGTGGACGAGGAGGTCGCGTCGCGCGCCGGGCCGCAGCTGGTCGTGCCGATGCTCAATGCGCGCTTCCTTCTCAATGCCGCCAATGCCCGCTGGGGCAGCCTGTACGACGCGCTTTATGGCACCGATGCCATCGCGCCGGTTTCGGGCGCGACCGGCTATGATCCGGAGCGCGGGGCGGCGGTGATCCGTTGGGCGCGGGGATTTCTCGACGAGGCGCTGCCGATTGCCGGTGGCTGGAACGACGTGCCCGACCTTGCCACGGCCGTCGAGCGGCTCGAAGACCCGTCGCTGTTCCGGGGGCGGAGCGAGAAGGGCTGGCTGTTCCGCCATCACGGTTTGCACATCGAGGTCGTGGTCGATCCCGCTCACCCCATCGGTCGCACCGACGCGGCCGGGATCGCGGACATCGTGCTGGAGTCGGCACTGACCACTATCTGCGACCTGGAAGACTCGATCGCGGCCGTGGATGCCGAGGACAAGGTCGCTGGCTATGCCAACTGGCTCGGCCTGATCGACAGCACGCTGTCGGCACAGGTCGAAAAGGGCGGTCGCTCCATCACGCGAACACTGGCGGCCGACCGCCAATATCGCGCGCCCGACGGCACCGCCTTCGCGCTGCCCGGACGCAGCCTGTTGTTCGTGCGCAATGTCGGCCATCTGATGACCACGCCCGCGATCCGGCTGGCGGGCGGTCGCGAAGCGCCCGAGGGCATTCTCGACGCGATCGTCACCAGCCTGATCGCGGCACGGCGGGAAGGCTCGATCTATATCGTCAAGCCCAAGATGCACGGGCCGGAGGAAGCAGCTTTTGCCGACCGCCTCTTCGACGCGGTCGAGGACATGCTGGGCCTTGCCCGGCATCGCATCAAGATCGGTGTGATGGACGAGGAGCGGCGCACATCGGCCAATCTGGCCGCCTGTATCCATGCCGTGAAAGACCGGATCGTCTTTATCAATACGGGCTTTCTCGACCGTACTGGCGATGAAATCCATACCGCGATGCTGGGCGGCCCGGTGGTGCGAAAGGCAGCGATGAAGAAATGCGACTGGATCGCGGCCTATGAGGATCGCAACGTCCAGATCGGGCTGGCCTGCGGTTTTTCGGGCCGCGCGCAGATCGGCAAGGGCATGTGGGCGGCCCCAGACCGGATGGCCGACATGCTCGCGCAAAAGGGTGCGCATCCGCGATCGGGCGCCTCGACCGCCTGGGTGCCGTCGCCGACGGCGGCCACCCTGCATGCCACCCATTATCACCGGATCGACGTCGCCGCCCGTCAGGCCGCAAGGGCCGCCGAGCCTGTCGCGTCGCTCGAACGGCTGCTCACACCGCCTATTGCCCAGGCACCCGACTGGTCGGCCAAAGAGGTCGCGGCCGAACTCGACAATAATGCGCAAGGGCTGCTCGGCTATGTCGTGCGATGGATCGATCAGGGAGTGGGGTGTTCCAAGGTCCCCGACATCCACGATATCGGCCTGATGGAGGACCGGGCGACTCTGCGCATCTCGTCGCAACATATCGCCAACTGGCTGCATCACGGCATCGTCACCGCCGATCAGGTCGAGGAGGCACTGGCGCGCATGGCGGCCAAGGTCGATGCGCAGAATGCGGGCGATCCGCTCTACCGGCCGATGACGAAGGACGGCCTGGCGATGCAGGCGGCGCGCGCGCTGATCTTCGAGGGGGTGGCGCAACCCAATGGCTATACCGAGCCGCTGCTCCACCGCTATCGTGCGAAGGCCAAGTCAAAGGAGACGGCGTGATGCCGCTTTACGCGTTGGAAGATCGTCACCCCGTCGTCCACAATACCGCCTGGATCGCCCCCTCGGCCGACGTCATCGGCGAGGTCGTGCTGGGCGAACAGGTCAGCCTGTGGTTCGGGGCGGTGATCCGCGCCGATAACGGCCCGGTCCAGGTCGGCGCGCGGACGAACATCCAGGACGGCGCGGTCCTTCATTCGGATCCCGGCAGCCCGCTGACCATCGGGGCGGATTGTACAATCGGGCACCGGGCGATCCTGCATGGTTGCACCGTCGGTGAGGGGTGTCTGATCGGCATGGGGGCTATCGTGCTGAACGATGCGGTGATCGGAGCGGGGTCACTGGTCGGCGCAGGCGCGCTGGTCACGGAGGGAAAGGCGTTTCCACCCGGCAGCCTGATCGTCGGTGCGCCAGCGCGCGCCGTCCGGGCGCTGGATCCCGACCAGATCGCGCGGCTGCGTGCCTCCGCCACCGGCTATGCCGAACGCGGCCGGCTTTATGCCGCAGGGCTGACGCGGCTGGACGCGGATCGGCCGGGCGAAGACGTTGACGCGCGGACGGGACCTGCCTAGCCAAAGGGGGTGACGCCGCCCACCATCCTGATCGTCGAGGACGATCCCGCCCTTCGGACCCTGACCGCACGCGCGCTTCAGGAGAACGGTTTCGCCGTGAAGCTGGCCAATGCCGCGCCGGAAATGTGGCAGGCGCTGGAGGTCGGGCAGATCGACCTCATCCTGCTCGACATCATGCTGCCCGGGACCAGCGGCATCGACCTGTGCCGCCAGGTTCGCCAGAAAAGCGCGGTTCCCATCATCTTCATCAGCGCCAAGGGCAGCGAGGTCGACCGGGTCGTCGGGCTTGAACTGGGCGCGGACGATTATCTGGCCAAGCCCTTCGGGACCCGCGAGCTGGTCGCGCGCATCCGCGCCGTCCTGCGTCGCGGTGGGCTGGAGAACACGCCGGGCGAGCGCGAGGCCGGGATATTGGGCTTTGACGGCTGGACCGCGAACCTTCCGCGCCGCGAGCTGATGTCGCCCTCGGGCGCGCAGGTCGAGTTGACGGGGGCGGAATTCGACCTGCTCGTCGCCTTTCTGGACAATGCGCAGCGCGTCGTCGCGCGCGAGCGGCTGATCGAATTGTCGCGGGCGCGGATCGGGGACAGCTCCGACCGCAGCATCGACGTGCTGGTCAGCCGCCTGCGCCGGAAGCTGTCGGGGGCGGGCGGGGCCGCACCGATCGTCACGGTGCGTGGCGTTGGCTATATGCTGAACGTGCCGGTAGAGCGGCGGTGATCCGCCCCTCGGTCGGCCTGCTCGGGCGGATCGTCGCGATCCTGCTGCTGGCGGTCACGATCGAGTTCGCGGTTTCGACCTATCTCTACGAACGGGCCAGCCATGTCCTGGTACGTGACGACGAAGCCCGGCGTCTGGCCGAGCATCTGATCGTCGCCCGTCGCGTCCTGAACGAACGGCCAGCTGGCGAACGCCCCGAGGTGGCGGGTGAGTTGACCACCGATCGCTATATCGTCAGCTGGTCGTCCTCCGCGCCACCGCGGCCGAAGATCGCCCCGGCGATGGACAGTATGCAACGCCAGATCGTCGACTGGGAGCCGTCGCTGGCGGCAACCGACATCCATTTGCGGCTGACTTCGCCCGGGCGGACCTCGGTCGTGTCGGGCGACCTGCGACTGGATGACGGATCGCTGCTCAGCTTTCGGATGCGCGAAGGTGTCCGGACACTCGATCTCGCACTCGGTCGGGTGCTGCTCGCGCTGATCCCGGCGATCGCGCTGATGCTGCTCAGCGGTGCGCTGATCGGGCGTATCCTGCACCCCTTGCGGATGCTGGCGCGCGCTGCCGACAAGCTAGGTCGGGGGCAAGGCGGGCAGGGGGCGGCGCTGATCGTGCCGGAGCGCGGGCCGGGCGAGGTTCGCCACGTGACCCGAGCTTTCAACCGGATGCAGGCGCGCATCGGACGACTGATCGACGAACGCACCCGCGCGCTGGCGGCGGTCGGGCATGACCTTCGCACCCCGCTGGCCCGCCTGCGCCTGCGTGCGGACTCGATCCGCGACGACGAGGTGCGCGAGGCGATCGGCACGGACATCGAGGAGATGGAGGCGATGGTCTCCTCGCTCCTCGCCTTTCTGGGCGGGGACGGCGATGTCGAGCAGCCCGAGCTGACCGACCTGGCGATCCTATGCGCCAATCTGGCCGACGACGCCGCCGATCATGGCCGCGACGTCCGTTATGTCGGGCCGGATCACTTCGATTGCCGCCTGCGCCGTTTCGGCATGAAGCGTGCCCTGACCAACCTGGTCGAGAATGCGCTGCATTATGGCGAGCATGCGGTCATCACCTTGCGCGCCGATCCGGGTGATGATGTGCGCATCCGGGTCGAGGACGACGGACCCGGCATTCCCGACGAATCGCTGGAACTGGTGCTGGAGCCATTTGTGCGGCTGGACACCGCGCGTCGCCGCGACACGGTGGGATTTGGTCTGGGATTGTCGATCGTCGCCCGCGTGATCGCCGCCGAGGGCGGCGAGCTGACCCTCGCCAACCGGCCCGAAGGCGGGCTTTGCGCAGAAATTCATCTCCCACATTGCCGGACATGATTTGTCACGCACTCGCTGCACGGCAGCAAAGAAGAGGGCGTATATCCTGAACCAAGAGGCACGGTCGGTCCCCATCAAGCGGGGCGGCCTTCCTCTGACGAGTTCAGGCAAGTTCAGTCGGGAGAATGACCGATGACGATGGAGTTCGATTTGACCGCACTGGAATTGCAGGGCGCCCTGCTGGTGCTCGCGGTGATCATCACCTTCGCCGCGATCGAGGGCTGGAAGGCCCGCTAACCCGCTTTACCGGTTTCGCAAAGGCTCCTCTGCCGTCCCCTCCGGCATGGGCCTGACCGGAAAGGAGCAGGCGGCCCGGCTCAGCGCCAGGTCGCCTGCTCTACGATTTCCAGCCGACCACGGATCGCGTTGATCAACTGGCTCGCCGAATAGGGCTTGGTCAGCAACGCCGCATCCATATTCGCCGCCTCGGCCGCCATGCCGCCGTCACCTGTCGCAAAGATGATCGACAGGGTCGGCCGCAACTGCCGCGCCCGTCCCGCCAGTTCCACGCCTGACTCGCCTGGCAGGTTCAGGTCCGTCACCAGAACATCGATCTGCGCCGTCTGAAGCGCGGTCATCGCTTCCTCGGCCGTGACAGCGTGAACCACCACGAAGCCCGCATCCTGAAGCGTCTCGGCCGTGTTGGCGCGGATCAGGTCATCATCCTCGACCAGCAGGATCGTACGGCCATCGTGCAGGGGCTGCGCGGCCGGCTCGTTCGTCGCCTGCGCCTCCCGCGACGCCACGGAAATCTCGGCCTTCGGCATCTGACGCTGCCGCTGATTGGCGAGCACATGCCGGAACTTCCGGGCGAGCGCCTCGCGGGTATAGGGTTTGGACAGCAGCTCGACACCCTTGTCCAGCCGCCCGCCATGGACGATCGAATTCTCGGTATAGCCCGAGGTAAAGAGGACCGCGATGTCGGGGAGGCGCTCGCGGGCTTTGCGGGCCAGCTCCGGGCTCTTCAGTGTGCCGGGCATCACGACGTCGGTGAACAGGATGTCGATCGGGATGCCGCTTTCGATGACGCTGAGCGCGCTTTGCGCATCGACCGCCTTCAGGACCCGGTAGCCCAGGTCGGACAGCAGCTCGACGACGGTGGCGCGCACCTCGGCATCGTCCTCGACGACCAGCACGGTTTCGGTGCCGCCGGTGACGGGGCCGGTGTCGACCGCGACCTCGACGTCTTCGGCCTCCATGGCACGCGGCAGATAGAGCTTGATCGTGGTGCCGTGGCCGACCTCGGAATAGATCTTCACATGGCCGCCCGACTGTTTGACGAAGCCATAGACCATCGACAGGCCCAGGCCCGATCCCTTGCCCTCGCTCTTGGTCGAGAAGAAGGGTTCGAAGACCTTCTGGATGATGTCGTCGGACATGCCGCTGCCGGTGTCGGACACGGCGAGCATGACATATTGGCCCGGCGTCACCTCGTCATGGGTGCGAGCATAATCATCGTCGAGATGGGCGTTGCCGAGCTCGATGGTCAGCTTGCCCTGGCCGTCCATCGCGTCGCGCGCGTTGATCGCCAGGTTCAACAGCGCATTCTCGATCTGGGCCGGATCGATAAAGGTGTTCCACAGCCCGCCACCGACGATGGTTTCGATCTCCACGCCCTCGCCGATCGCGCGGCGGAGCATGTCGTCCATGCCCTGGACGAAGCGGGTAACGTTGACGACCTTCGGCTCCAGCGCCTGGCGCCGCCCGAAGGCGAGAAGTTGCGAGGCCAGCTTCGAGCCGCGCGACACGCCCGCCATGGCATTGGCGACCCGCTGTTCGGCGCGACTGTTGCCCGCAACGTCCTTGCCCAGCAGCTGGAGATTGCCCGACACGACCTGAAGCAGGTTGTTGAAGTCGTGTGCGACCCCGCCGGTCAGCTTGCCGATCGTCTCCATCTTCTGCGCCTGGGCGAGCTTCATCTCGGCCTGACGCCGCTCCGCGATCTCCTCGATGACACGGGTTTCCAGCGTCTCGTTCAGCTGGCGAAGTTGGGCTTCGGCTCGCTCGCGGTGATGGACCTGACGGGCAAGCAGGGTGGCCTGATCGCGCAGGGCCTGTTCGGCGGCCCGCTGGTCGGTGATGTCGGTATGGACGCCGACCCATTCGATCAACTCGCCATCGGCGGCAATGATCGGCAGCCCCCGGATCGCGAACGTCCGCCACTCCCCGTCATGGCGACGGACGCGATGTTCGTGGATGAACATCCCCTTGGCGGCAACCGCCTCGTTCCACGCTACGACCGAGGCGGCGGCGTCGTCCGGGTGGACCGCATTCGACCAGCCGAAGCCCTGATATTCGTCGAACGTCTGTCCGGTGATCGCAGCCCAGCCGGGCTGTTCGCCGAGCATGCGACCATCGGCGCTATTGGTCCACAGCACACCATGCACCGCGTCCATCGCCGCGCGGAACCGCCGGTTGCTACGCTCGATCTCCTCGGCATAGCGGGCGCGCTCGTCGATGTCGAAGACCAGGATATGGAAACCCATCACCTCGCCATTGTCGTCGCGGCGCGGGAGGTAGCGGGTTTCGGCCCGGCGTCGGCTGCCGTCGCGGTGATGCAGGTGGACATCGGCGACGATGGCCTCCCCGGCCAGCGCCCGTTCGATCAACGGGCGACGCTCGGCATAATCCTCTTCGGTCAGTACGTCGCTGAGCCGCTGGCCCAGCATACCTTCCGGATCGGTGCCCAGAAACACGCGGTAATAGTCATTGGCGAAGCGATAGCGTTCGTCGCGATCGACAAAGGCAACCAGCACGGGCAGTGAGTCCGTGATGATGCGCAGTTCCGCCTCGCTCTCCGCCAGCCGTCGTTCGGCTGCGACACGGCCTGTATTCTCGACGACGGTACACATCACACCGCCGACCTTGCCGCATTCGAGGTAGACGGGGGTATAATAGAGGTCGAACACGACCTCCTCCTCGACGCCCGCGCGCGTGACGACCAGCGCCTGGTCGCGATAGGCAATGTCCTCTCCGCGAAAGCCACGGTCCAGGATGTCGCGGTTCCAGTCCCAGATCTCGGGCCATATGTCCGGAACCAGCCCGCCAAACGCCTCCGGGTGGCGCGGCCCGGCGATGCTGCGATAGGCATCGTTATAGATCATGACATGATCCGGCCCCCACATCAGGACCTTCGCGATCGGTGAATGGACGATATTGGCGACCGTCGTGCGCAGCACAGTCGGCCAGTGGCCGATCGCCCCCAGTGGGCTTGTCGACCAGTCGCTCTCCCGCACGCGCTGGCCGCACTCGCCGCCGCCGACCAGCCATGTGCCCACATCCGATATCGGTCCGTCGGTCCGCATCCGCTCGATCGCGGCGAGCAGCAGTGCCTGTTCGTCGGGAAAATCTCCCGCATCCACGGCTTCGGCGACATATCGTTCGAGCTGGGGCGGCAGCGACAGCATTCGCGACAGGGGAGTCATCATGGATTGACGCATGGGTAAGCCGTACGGTCAAGTCAATCGGCGACGACGCCGATCGCGTTGATTTGTATCACTTTGCCGATCATGGCGGTCATGACTTCGGGGTATAGGGCTGGGGATGGTGCGGCTCGAGGATCAGGGTCGATCCTTCGACCCGCCAGCTTTTCAAGCGCGACAGGAAGTTCATGCCCAACACATCGGTTTCGCCGAACGCGGGCGAGACGACCACCGGCACCTTGTCCGCGCGGATGGTTCCGATGCGCAGCGAGTCGACGCGCGCCGTCTCTGCCCGGATCATGCCATTGGCGGTGTTGAGCACGACCGGAAAGGCGGGCATGGTAGGCTCCAGGCCAGCCGCCCGTGCCGTTGCACTGGACAGGGCGGTCAGCGTCGCGCCACTATCGACCAGCATCCGCCGGTTGATGCCGTTCACGGTGACGCGTGCCCAGAAATGACCGTCCGGCGCCATGCGGATCCGAACCGTGTCGCCGACAACGCTCTGGTCCTGCAAATTCAGGATCTGCATCGCGCGCTGGATATAGGGATCGAATTGCTGGCGTTGTTGCAGCAGGACGAACACCAAGCCGCCGAGTAAGAGCCAGGACAGCAGGCTGATCGCTACCCGCAATATCGGCACGCGGCGCGCGATGATCCCCGCCAGCACCATGACAAGGACGACGGCCAGCAGGGGTAGGGGGACGCCCAGATCGGCAAACATTGCGGTTCCATTCCTTCGTCCCCTCCATATGGGAAGGACCAAGGCCGGGAGATAGGGGCGCCCGTCTTTACCGTTGCTGACCGTGCGGGATCAGTTTTGTTCAGTCATTCCCACTTCGGCTGCGCTGAACCGGCGGCCGCCATACCAGCGGCGAAAACTACCATCGGGTTGGCGGAAATAACGCGAGCCTTCATGAAGAACTGGTGAGCCCAATGACCGATAGGCTGCCCAGATTCCATAGACCATGGCAACCAGCGCCAGGACCTTGATCCACTCCATCGACTCGCCCTTTTTCTGTTATCTGTCGAGGCTCGCTGTTGTCGTGGTCAATATCAAGCAAATACGTCGCTGCATCGCAGTAGGTTCATGCTGCGATGCCGTGGTCAATCGCCTATGGGGCGGCTGAGCCAGGGAGAATTCTTCCAGCCGAAGCGGCGTGGTCGTTCCGCCGCTTGGGTGATGCCGATGCGCGGAGCGACGACGACCGGCGCAGCGTTCGGCGTTCCGGTCAGCGCGAATGGTGTTTCCAAAAGCGACGCGCCGTCCAGCCTGAGGTCGATACCAAGCGCGCTGCACAATTTGCCTGGCCCCGAACAAAGCTGCTTCGTGGCAGGCCGAGAACCACGCCGTCCGTGCATGACGTCCAAGCCATGCAGAGGCTCCAACGCGCGGATCAGGACCGCGCTGCCCGAAGCACCGCATACGACATTCAGGCAATGATGGAGCCCATAGATCCGGTAGACATAAGCGTGGCCGACCGGTCCGAACATCGCCGCATTCCGCGCCGTTCGCCCTGCAAAACTGTGCGAGGCGGGGTCGGCGGCATCATAGGCTTCCGTCTCGACGATCATCCCGCCCACGCCATCGACGGTCAGCATCACGCCGATGAGGGCGCGCGCCACGTCTTCCACGTCGCCTTGGTAAAAGCCGAGGGGAAGGGGTGTCATTTCTCTACAGCGCGCAAACCGTACCAGAGCGGCTCCTTCGCCAGCAACTCGCTGAGCCGCAGTACTGCCCCATCACGAACGATGGCCGTATCGCGCCAGTCGATGACGCCGCCGTCATCCATCAGCGGCTGCAGCCGCAGACCAAAGACGCAGGTCAGGACAGCGTCGTCATGCCGCCGCTCGAAGGCGATGACCCGGTCGCGACCATGCCCGGTGACGGTGAGCGGATGATAGGTGCCGTGCGTGAACAGGTCGGGATGCTGGCGACGCAGGCCTAGCAGATCGGCGATGAGCTCCTGTTTCGGCGCGTCCCCCTCGGTCAATGCCGCCGCGCGCGCGCGGTAGTCGACGGGGCGGCGATTGTCGGGGTCGACCAGGCTGAGGTCGGCGAACTCGGTCCCCTGATAGCAGTCCGGCACACCCGGTACGGTATAGCGCAGCGCGACTTGGACGAGCGAATTCGCATCGGCGGCCGAACCGATGCGACGGAGAAGTACGGTCATTCCCTCTCGGAAAGCCATCCCTTCGTCGCCATCGATCAACGTCTTCGCCAGCCGGTTGCAGCGCGCCTCATAGTCGGTGTCGGGGGCTTCCCAGGACGAACGAAGCTTGGCCTCACGCAGCGCCTTTTCCTGCCACGCGGCGATCCGCTCGGCAAAGTCGCCCAGTTGGTCCGGATCAGGCCAGGCCCCGACCAGCGTCTGGATCAGCATGTACCAGTCGGCCGGATCGACCCCTTCGGCGAGGTCCAGCGTCTGCATCCGCCACGCCTCGACCTGACGTCGCCAATCCTCCGGCATCGCGCTCAGGACCGCCAGCCGGGCGCGGACATCCTCGCCGCGCTTATGGTCATGGGTAGCGGTGGTCAGCATCGCCAGCGGAAAGCGCTCGGCGCGGCCCTTCATCCGGTCATGAAAGGCGGCGATCGGCAGGCTGAGCCGGCCCGCATCGAAGCCGACATCGTTTCGCGAGAGCAGGGTCGCATGGCGATAAAAGGCGGTATCCTCAACCGCCTTGGCCGCGATGGGGGCCGAAAGTTGCTGAAAACGCCTGACCGCTTCGCTCCGCGCTTCCCGGTCGCCGGGGCCGGAACCCGCCAGCCATTCCAGTATCTGATCGACGACAAAGGCCTCGCCCGGCGGCAGCAGCGGCTCGACTCGATTGCGCGCCATCTGGCGGATGGCTTCGTCCGACGAAGGCGCTTCGGGGCCATAGGTTCGATAGACCGGAAAGACCCAGAGCAGACGCTCGATCGCCCGGCGCAGCATCGGGGTGGTGATCGCCCCCTCCAAATCCACGGTGGCGGCGGTCAGCGCCGTAAAGGCCGCGACACACTGATCCAGCTGTCCGGCGAATTGCCAGGCAAGCAGGTCCTGCCGCGCCTGAAGCTCTTCGGGTGCGAACTGGTCCGAACGGCCGCTCAACTGTGCCCAGAGTTCGGCAAGCGGCCTTGTGCCCTCGGGTGCATGGAGCAGAGCTGATACCTCCTCCATGAAGTCGTAACCGCTGGTGCCGTCGACACCCCAATCCTCCCCCATCGGCTCGTCCGCCGCCAGGATCTTTTCGACGACGATATAGGCGCGGTTGCCATCTTCGCGCGCCATCGCGTCGAAGCGCGCGCGCAGCTTGCGGCAATAACCGATCGGGTCGGTCAGTCCGTCGACATGGTCGATCCGGACGCCATCGATCAGCCCTTGCTCGTAAAGCCGGAAATAAAGGGCATGGGTTTCCTCGAAGACCTGATCGTCCTCGACGCGCAGGCCCGCCAGATCGTTGATCGTGAAGAAGCGCCGCCAGTTGAGTTCGTCATTCGATACCCGCCACGACGCCAGGCGATAGTGCTGGCGGTCCAGCAAAGCCGCAAGCTGCTGCGTTTCGGCCCCATCCTGGTCCTCATCACGGATCGGCAGGCGATGCTCGCCATAGGCCACGATCTCGGCGCGGCCGTCACGACGTTCGACGACGATCTGGCCGTCCGCCAGCACCTTGTTGAGCGGATCGCCCAGGATCGGCAGGACGAGCCTGCGCGACCAGTCGATATCGAAAAAGCGTGCGAAGCGGCTGGCCTCGCCTTTGGCCAGCACGTCGTTCCACCAGCCATTGCCGCCGCCCGCCACGCCCATATGGTTGGGTACGATGTCGATGATCACGCCCATGCCGCGTATCCGGGCGGCCTCGGCAAGGGACCGGAAAGCTTCTTCGCCGCCCAGTTCCGGGTTGATCCGTGTCGGGTCGATCACGTCGTATCCGTGCATCGAGCCAGCCGCCGCCGTCGTGATCGGGGAGGCATAGACATGGCTGATCCCAAGCTGGTCCAGATACGGCAGCAGGGCTTCCGCTCGGGCGAAGGGAAAATCCTGATGAAACTGAAAGCGATAGGTGGCGCGCGGCGTCATGGGCGACGTCCTTTGATAAAGAGGGTCAGCGGGCGTTGAGAACGGCGATGCGCGCCGCGACCTCGGGCGTGGCGAGCGAGCGATCGAGCGTATCGGGCAGGCGACGACGCCAATTCGGGTGCTCGTCGATGGTGCCGGGGAGATTGGGCTGCTCGTCCAGTCCCAGCAGATCCTCGACGGGTATGATCGCCAGCGGACAGGGCGTGCCCGCGACGGCGGCGATGGCGGCATCGACCACGGTGGCGGGGTCGTCCGGCTTCGGGGCGCCGTTGCCCACCGCCTGCCACAGCGCCGTCCGTTCCCGAGCGCGGTTGGCGCTATCCTCTGGCGAGACAGGCCGCTCGGCGATGCGGGCGCGCCATTCCAGATCGCGGCCCTTCCACCAACCGGCGACGGTCGGGATATCATGGGTCGCGGTCATCGCGATTGCCCGCTCGCTCCAGGTGTCGGGCGGAAGGAATGCGCCGCCCGCATCCCGCTCGAACGGCAGGACGCGCATCCCGAGCATCCCGACCTTCGCCATGGTGTCGCGAAAGCCGGGCGGCACGGTGCCGAGGTCTTCCCCGATCACGATCGCCCCGCGCCCCTGATTGGCGCGCTGCGCCTCGATCCGCAAGATGCGCAGCATGTCCGCAAAGGGCATGGCCAGATAGGCGCCCTGATCGGCCGGAGCGCCGTCCGGCACGACCCAGAGGCGGCACAGCCCCAGCGCATGGTCTATCCGTATCCCGCCCGCATGCGCGAAGACAGCGCGTAGCGTATCGATGAACGGTGCAAAGCCTTGCCGTCGCAGCGCGAAGGGCGACAGGGCGGTGATACCCCAATTCTGTCCATCGGGACCGAGCGGATCGGGCGGGGCACCGATCGACAGCCCGGTCAGCAACTCGCCGCGTCTGTTCCAGCCGTCCGCGCCGTTCATGGCGACGCCGATCGCAAGGTCGGCGATCAGCCCGATGCCCATGCCATTGTCCCGTGCCGTGTCCGCCGCATCGCGAAGCGCTCGGTCGGCCCACCATTGGGCAAAGGCGTAGAAGCGGATGGAGTCTTCGCGTTCGGCGGCGAAACGGGCGACCGCTTCGCTCGCTGGGTCGCGATACTCTTCCGGCCAGTCGAGCCAGCCGCTCGCCCGGTCCCGGGCATGGAAATAAGCGTGCAGCGCATCGAACCGCGCCTGCGCCTCCAGCCGTTCGCCGGCCTCCTGCCGCCAGCGCTCGAAGGCTTGGCTTTGCACATCGTCAAGTTGATCGTAAACGATACGAAGGTCCCGCATCCGGTCCGGTGCGGCACTGGGCCAGTCGATCAGGGCAGGGGGGGCAGCCACTGGCTCGCCAGCAGGGGCCAGCCAGACATTGCGGAACAACCGGCTGGACGGGGCATAGGGGCTGAAGCGCCCGGCGTCGGCGGGAAACAGCGCGTGGACGGGGCTGATCGCCAGAGCGGCGGCACCGGCTCGGCCCAGCGCTTTGGCGGCGCTGGCCAGGCTGGCGAAGTCGCCAAAGGCACCGGCTCCTTCCCGCAAGGATGGGATCTGGACGGCGCTGCCCCAATGCTTTCCCGGCGGTGGGGTCGGGCAGCGCGGCGGGGCAATAGCGACCGTCCATTGCCGCTCGCCCTGTTCCAGTCGGTGATAACCCGGCTGGTTAATGGCGGGCAGCATCCGGCCCCGGATCGTGATCGAGGCCGTTTGGCCGCCTTCCAGGACCAGTAGCGCGGTGCCGTCACGGCAGGTGTCGGGAAGGGGGACTTCCTCGCCGAGTTCACCCGAGACGAACACCGTCTCGCCGGCATCGGTATCGAGCCGCTCCAGGATCGCCGCCAGCGCCTCGTCGGAGACGGTCTGGTCGCGCCCCTGGGCGTCCTGCCACCGGCGAGACAATCCGGCGGCCTCGGCACGGGCGTGGAGATCGCTCATTCGGCGATCCATGCGGCGAAGCGATCGCCTTCCCGGTAGATCAACTGGCCTTCCTCTCCCGCGATCGCCTCGGGTGCATCGCCCAGGTCAATCAGGATGGTCAGCGTAGCGCCATCGGCCATACGCCAGCGCGCCTTGACCCGTCCGGGTCCAGTCACATCGGCCGCCAGCCCCACCGTCCCCTTAAGGCGAGGCATGATATGCACGTGCCTCAGCGCCAGCAGGTCGCGGTATAGCGCACGCCACTCCCCCGCCTGGGGACCCGGCCTGGGAATCGAAGCGTCGAAGGTGCTGCGGGCATTGGGGTCGGGAATGCCTTTACGTGCTTCCTCGTCGGCAAAGGCGTCGAACTTGGCAAACTCGCGGCGCCGCCCTTCGCGAACCGCATCGGCCAATTCGTCATGGAAGTCGGTGAAGAACAGGAAGGGACTTTCACTCCCTTCGTCCTCGCCCATGAACAGAAGCGGGATTTGGGGACCGAGCAGCAGCAGCGCAGTCGCCGCGCGGAGCCGCTCGCGATCGGTAAGCCGGACCAGCCGCTCGCCCATGGCGCGATTGCCGACCTGATCATGGTTCTGGAGAAAAGCGACAAAGGCCGTGCTGGGCAGATCACCCGACGGCTTGCCCCGCGGCTTGCCGTCATGATTGGGCGAGCCTTCGCCCTGATAGATGAAGCCTTCCTTCAGGCAGCGTGCCAGCCGCTCTGCCGCATTATCGGCGAAGTCGCCATAATAGGCGCTGGTCTCGCCGGTCAGCAGAACGTGCAGGACGTTGTGGAAGTCATCGTTCCACTGGGCGTCATAGCAACCGGCGCGCAGGCGATCGGTGTCGTTCTTCTCATTCTCCAGCACAAGATGGACATGCCGTTCGGGCAGGGCGGCGCGGATCTCGTGCGCCATACGGTCGAGAAAGCCGTCATTTTCTATGGCATGAACCGCGTCGAAGCGCAGTCCGTCGATGCGATAATCGCCGAGCCACATCAGCGCATTGTCGACAAAGAAGCGATGCACCGGATCGGCGTCCACCGCCACCGCGCCGCCCCAGGGCGTGTCGACCTCCTTGTGGAAGAAGGCGCTGGCATAGGCGTTCAGGTAATTCCCGTCCGGCCCGAAATGATTATACACCACGTCTAGAAAGACCGAGAGGCCCAGCCCATGCGCGGTGTCGACCAGCGTCTTCAACTCGGCAGGCGAGCCGTAAGGCTCGGCGACGGCATAGGGCAGGACGCCGTCATAGCCCCAGTTGCGGGTGCCGCCGAATGCGTTGACCGGCATCAGTTCGATCGCGGTAATCCCCGAGGCCGCGATGGCGGGCAGCATCCGTCGGATGCCCTCGAAGCCACCCAGCGTCCCGGCATGGACTTCGAGCAGCACCGTTTCCTCCCACGGCCGACCGCGCCATTCCGTGGCGCTCCAGGCAAAGGCGGGGCCGACCACCACGCTCCAGCCATGGACACCGCCCGCCTGGAGCCGGGCGGCGGGGTCCGGCACAGCGAGATCCTTGTCCAGGCGGAAGCGATATCGGGTCCCCGCAGGCGCGGGAGCCGTGGCGGAAAACCACCCCTCCCCATCGCGATCCATGGTTACCGAAGACGCGCCATTAATCTCCAGCGTCACCGCGTCACGATCCGGCGCCCAGAGGCGGAACATCGTATCCGCGCCCTCGCGCAGCTCGGCACCCCAATGCGTCATGCCTCGACCGAGTCCCGCCAGGTGATGAGCACCGCACTCTGCGGCCCGACTTCGTAGCTGTCTTCGATCTCGACCTCGCCCTGTTCGGGCTTGGCGCTGTCGATCAGGACGGTGCGGGCGACATGCGGCGGGGGCAGGGTGAAGGTGATCGGATCGGGCGAGGCATTGAGCAGCAGCGACACCGCTTCCACGCCGCCATCCCCCGTCGCGCTCGCCCGCCGCATCATCAGCGCGCGCCCCTCGGGATTGTCCCAATCCTCGGGGCTGAGTTGCTGGCCGCGTTCGTCCCACCATTCGATATCGTTGATGCCATGGCCGGGCGTGTCCTGCCCATAGAGGAAGCTGGGCGAGCGCAGGACGGGATAGCGGCGGCGCAATTCGGCCAGTCGCGCGGTGAAGGCGATCATTCCTTCACCTTCGTCCGATGCGGCGGCCTTCCAGTCGAGCCAGCTGATCTCGTTATCCTGGCAATAGGCGTTGTTGTTGCCATGCTGCGTACGGCCGAACTCGTCGCCCGCCACGATCATGGGCGTGCCCAGCGAGGCGAGCAGGGTCGTCATCATCGAGCGCATCACACGGCCACGGGCCGCCTTGATCCCCTCGTCATCGGTCGGACCCTCGGCCCCCCAGTTGCGGGAATAATTCTCCGAATGGCCGTCGCGATTGTCTTCCTTGTTCGCCTCGTTGTGACGCTGCTCGTACATTACGGTATCGGCCAGCGTGAAACCGTCATGGGCGGCGAGCAGGTTCAGGCTGGCCCAGGGACGCCGCGCGCGACGGTCGAACAGGTCGCCCGAGCCCGACAGCCGCGCCGCCAGATCGCCGCGCTGCCCGGGATCACCGCGCCAGAACTTGCGCACCGTGTCGCGGTACTTGTCGTTCCACTCCGAGAAACCCGGGGGAAAATTGCCGAGCTGATAGCCGCCCGGCCCGACATCCCATGGCTCGGTCAGCAGCTTGAGCCGGCCGAGGACCGGATCCTGCCGCAGCACGTCGAAGAACGCCGCGCCCGGATCGAATCCCGTCGCTTCGCGCCCCAGCGTCAGGCCAAGGTCGAAGCGGAAGCCGTCGATCCCGAAGCTCGTCGCCCAATAGCGCAGCGAGTCCGTCACCATCTGGATGACCCGCGCCTTGGACAGGTTCAGCGTGTTACCGGTGCCGGTATCATTGATCGTATAGCGCGGCTGGTCCTGGACCAGTCGGTAATAGCTGGCATTGTCCAGCCCGCGCCACGACAGGGTTGGGCCTTTCTCCGACCCCTCGCAGGTGTGGTTGTAAACGACGTCGAGAATCACCTCGATCCCCGCCTTGTGCAGCTTGTGGACCGCGCGGCGCAGTTCGTCCTGGGTGTCGGTCGCGAAATAGGCCTGTTCGGGCGCGAAGAAGCCGAGGGTGTTATAGCCCCAGTAATTGCGCAGACCCTTTTCCTGTAGGAAACGGTCCTGCGTGAAACTGTGGATCGGCAGCAGCTCGATGGCGGTGACGCCGATCCGCTTCAGATGCTTGATGACCGCCGGATGGCCAAGCCCCGCATAGGTGCCCCGCTCACGCGGAGGAACCAGTTCCATCAGCTTGGTCAGGCCCTTCACATGGGCTTCGTAGATGACCGTTTCCGACCAGGGGGTGTTCGGCTTCACGTCGCGCGACCAATCGAAATGATCGTCGACCACTACTGCCTTCGGCATGGCGGCGGCGCTGTCGCGCTTGTCGAAGCTCAAATCCTCTTTCTTCGACCGGATTTGATAGCCATGGAGTGCGTCGGTCCACTTGATCTCGCCGTGAAGCTTACGGGCATAGGGGTCGAGCAGCAGCTTGTTGGGGTTGAAGCGGTGCCCGGCCTCCGGCTCGTAGCGACCATGCGCGCGGTAGCCGTAGAGCAGACCCGGCCCGACATCGGGCAGATAGCCATGCCATACCTCATCCGTGCATTCGGGTAGCGTGTAGCGCTTCAGCTCACGTTTGCCTTGCGGATCGAAGATGCACAGTTCGATGCGATCGGCATTGGCGGAAAAGACGGCAAAATTCACCCCTTCGCCGTCAAAGCTGGCGCCCAGCGGATAGGCGGAGCCGGGCAGGATCTGGTCGGGCAAATCGGTCAAAGGGACTCTCCGGCAAAAGTCGAACGACTATGCGTGTGGCGGTTTCGTTGGGGTTCGGAAGCCATGGCCCGGTGGCGTTCCGCGAACGGACACCACCGGGCCATGGGTCATGCGGACTTGGCGCGGGGTTTTCGGGCTGCCTTGGGCTTCGGCTCCGCCGCGATGGTCTGCGGCGCAGCGTCCGCCTTTTTCCGCTGCGTGGCTGGTTGGGCCGAGGTAGCTGGATCTTCCGGGGCAGCCTCGATCAGCTCGCGCTCGGCCCGTTCCCAATGGTCGCGGTCGCGGCCATGCGGTTCGCCTTCCAATTGCCAGATGCCATATGCACGCTGCCGAAGCTGTTCTTCCCGGTCGTTCATCGCCACCTCCCTATTGCAACCCGCAATTTGTGATCGCGAGCGTAACGATCCGATCGGCCATAACGCTCCCCGAAAATCGCGTTGATGCGGATCAATTGCCCGTCGGCGATTTCGCCTTCACCTGTTCTGGCGGGGTGACCGCCGACAGGGTCTGGCGCTGGCTTTCGGGATCGATCCGGCGCGTGCGCGTGAAGGGCGGCAATTCGACGCGTCCTCCGGTCTTCATCGCGGTCACGATTCCCTCTATGACCCGCAGGTCGGACAATCCTTCTTCAGCGTCCGGCTCGGGATCGCGATCGTTCAGGATGCAGTCGGAGAAATAGCGCATTTCGCCGCCAAACTGGTCGGTATGCTTGAACGTCTCGTGGCTCTGTTTGTCGCCGATGGTCAGGTTCTGTTCGATCCCTGACTGGAAGCCATAGGCGGGGCTCATATGGATCGAGCCCTTCATGCCCGCGACGATCAGGCTGTCGATATTGTTCATGGCATAGCTGACCGTGAAGCTGGCCAGCTTGTCGCCCGGCATGCGCAGCACGACCGCGAAGGTATCGTCCAGGTCACCCAGGCCCGCGCTCGGTTGGCGCGTGGCGACGGCACTCTCGACGGCGACCGGCTCGGCCCCGAAGAGATAGCGGATGGCATTGATGGGGTAGGGGGCCATGTCGAACAGCGGCCCGGCTTCCAGCCCGTGCTTGGCCCGGTGATTGTCGGGGTCGAGCTTCTGCCCGAAACAGGATGTGAAGCCGACCAGTTCGCCCAGTTCGCCGTTGCGGATCTTCTCGATCGCATCGAGCGTGCCCGGCTCGAAATGCAGGCGATAGGCCGTCATCAGCTTGGCCCTGGAACGCCGCTCGGCATCCTGGATCGCGCGCGCCTTCTCGCTCGAAATCTCCAGCGGCTTTTCGCACAGGACATGGATACCGGCGTCGAGCGCCGGAATGGCGAATTCCGCATGGCGCCAGTTGGGCGTGCCGAGATAGATGGCATCACACACACCAGCGCTCAGCAGCTTGTCGAATTCATTATAGGAATAGACATGCTCGACGCCGTATTTCTCGGCCAGAAGCCTGCCCTTTTCCGCATCGCCGGTGACGATCGCAGTCAGCTCCGAATTGCCGGTGTGCTTGATGCCGGGCAGCATCGCCGACTGAGTGATGTCGCCCGCGCCGACGACCGCATAGCGAACCTTCTTCGAACCGAAACCGAATGCCGATGCCAGGCTCATGGCCATTCTCCCAAATCTTGAAACGCCAAATCTCGTAACGGCTGCTGCAACGCGCCAATTCCGGGAAGGTCCCACGGAGATTAAATGGTTCTGGCGAGTTTTCATGCGCCTAACCTGTATCAACGGAGACGCGCCCTCGTGACTTTACCCGATCAGCATCCCGAACCGCTTCGTGACGCCGACGGGTTTCTGGACCTCGAAAACTATGCTGCGCTGGGCGACGGACGCAGCGTCGCATTGAGCGGTGCGGACGGGGCGATCGACTGGTGGTGTGTGCCGAACATGGACTCCGCGCCCCTGTTCGATCGACTGCTGGACGGGGAGCGCGGCGGCACCTTCGCGATAACGCCGGTCGAGCCGTTTACGGTCGAGCGGCGCTATCGCCGGGACAGCAATGTGCTCGAGACGATCTTCATCACGGCGAGCGGCCGGGCCAAGCTGGTCGAATCGCTCAACAGCGGCCCGGCGGGGCGGCTACCTTGGGCGGAGCTGGCCCGGCGGGTGGAGGGGCTGGACGGTTTTGTCCGCTTCGCCATCACCCTGCGCTTCAGCCGCCGCGCGGATACGGTCAGCCCCTATTTCGCGCCTGCGGGTGGCCATAACGTCTTTCACGTCGACCGGGTGCTGGGCGTGTTCCGCCATTGCGGCGGCGTGACGATCGATACGGTCGAGGATGGCCTCGTCACCGGCACGGCGGCAGTGGGGCCGGGGGATCGCGCGCGGATCGCCATCATCGCGGGCGAGGACGAGCCGCTGGTCTGCCAGGATATCGAGCAGATCGACGCCCGGATCGACCTGTCGGATTTCGAATGGCGGCAATGGACGCAAGGGCTGAAGGTGCCGGAGATGCACCGTGACCGCATCCTGCGCAGCGCACTGGCGCTCAAGCTGCTGCTCTATTCACCCACGGGCGCGATCACGGCGGCGGCGACGACCTCGCTGCCCGAGGGGATCGGCGGCGAGAAGAATTACGACTATCGCTACGCCTGGGTCCGCGACGCGGGCTATACGATCAAGGCGTTCCTGCGCATCGGGGCGCATGGCGAGGCAAAGGCGGCCTTTACCTGGCTGCTCAAGCGGCTGGGCGAGGGGGATCCGCAGGTATGCTATACGCTAGACGGTCGCCCGGTCCCGGCGGAACGCGAGATCGCCGTCAGCGGCTATCGACATTCCAAACCCGTGCGCGTCGGCAATCTGGCGGGGGGGCAGCACCAGCACGGCATTTACGGCGATATTTTCGAGACTGCGAGCCGCTTCGTCGCGTGTGGCAACTTCCTCGACACCTCCAGCGCCGAGACCCTGTCGCATCTGGCGGACGCGTGTGCCGATCGCTGGCGGTTACCCGATGCAGGCATCTGGGAATTGCCCGAGGAACGGCACTACACCATGTCCAAGATCAGCTGCTGGCAGGCGCTGGCCCGTGCGGTCGAATTGGCGGATGAGGGACAGATACCGACAACCTGCCGCGACCGCTGGGCGCGCGAGCGCGATCGGATCGAGGCGTGGATCGGCGAGCATTGCTGGTCGGAGAAGCGCGGCGCTTACCTGATGCACCCCGACAGCGATGCGCTGGACGCCAGTCTGGCGCTGGCAGTGCGGTTTCGGTTCGACGGACAGGATCGGCTGGCGCGCACGCTCGATGCACTCGACAAGGAGCTGGCGGCGGGGGCCTTCCACTATCGATATTCGGGCGTGCACAAGGAGGAGGGCTGTTTCCTGGCCTGCACCTTCTGGATGATCGAGGCCCGTGCGATCCTCGGTCAGCGCGAGGCGGCCCAGGCTGCGTTCGACGCCGCGACGGAGGCGTTGGATAGCCACGGGGCCGGGCTTTATGCCGAGATGATCGACCCGAAGACGGGGCATTATCTGGGTAACATGCCCCAGGGTCTGACCCATCTTGCCGTCATCCAGGCCGCCGCGACCCTGGCTGGCGAGCAGTTGTGATGATTGGCAGACGCGGCTTGCACTGAAGATGGCCCGCCATTGACCGTCGTGGTCGCAGATTTCCGTCCTCACCTTGCTGCGCAACCCCTGTAAACCGCAGGGATTTGCGCAGCAAATTGGTCAGCGGTCCGACTGTCGCACCTTTTTAGTCCAGGTCATTCTCGCTGACGACGACCAATGACTGCTGCATGTCGCGACCGAGCGCGGCCAGCGCCGCTTCGAGAATATCGTCGGAATAACGCTCGAATAGCTCAACCGCATCGCCCTCGGGGACGTCTCCGCTCAGCGCCTCCAGCATGTCATACTGCACCGCGAACTGATATTCCTCGCCGTCCAGTTCCCCGACGAATTCGACCCGCCGGTCGGAGACATTGTCCTCGACCGTACCACTTACGACCGTCAGCGTTTCTTCCGCCATGGCATTCCTTCCCACAAGTTGCTGCGTCGGGGACGCCGCAAACCGCCTTGGGTTCCCTGGGACACGCCTTATTTAACCCGCCGCCAACGCTGTTCGCGGCAACCCAGGCTGCCGAGCAGGCATCCCTCACCGACCAGCGTGCGGGCGTCGATCTGGGTAATCGTGCCCTGAACCTCGCGGCCGATATCGGGGACGTAGACGGTGCCCGACCAGCGGCCCGGCTCTTCCTCCTCGAAATCGCTGAACAGCTGCGTACCGATCAATCGCGGCGAGCCGCCCCGCGCGGCGTCCATCTTGGCCTGCTCGCTGGCCCACACGACCGTTCCGCACATCAGTTCGGCATCGGCGCCGCGTCCGCAGGGGGCAAAACGAACCTGCACGGTGTTCGACGGATTGGCCCAAGTGCCAGCGGGAACCCGCGCATCCGCCGAACCCGCTGTCAACCCGCCCATGACGGCGGCCACGATACCCGTCGCTCGCAAAAGACCTATGCTCATTGCTTGTCCTATCCCGATGCAAGTCACTGTCGGAACGGGAATATGGGAAGCCGCCTGTACGAAAGCAAAACGGCCGACGGGTCGCCCCGCCGGCCGTTTCGTTCAAACCATGCCCGGTCGGATTACGACGCGCGCTTGGCGAGTTCCTTGTTGATGCCCAGCGCCGCCAGCGTGGCGACCGCACCCGACAGCAGATAGGCGCCAACCGCGACCAGTCCGAAATGGCTCGACAGCAGCAGAGCGGCGAGGGGCGCAAAGCCCGCCCCGATCAGCCAGGCTAGGTCGGAGGTGATCGCCGCCCCCGTATAGCGACGCAGCGACGAAAAGCCCGAGTTGATCGCACCCGACGACTGGCCAAAGCCCAGTCCCAGCAGCAGGAAGCCCAGCACGATGTAAATCGTCTCGCCCGTGCCGCCCTGGTCCAGCAAGGTCGGAGCGAAACCCGCAAAGGCCGCGATGGCGGCGGCCGACAGGCCCAGGAGCGTGCGACGACCGACCCGGTCGGCGATCTTGCCCGACGCCAGGATCGCGATCACGCCGACGATGCTGCCCAGGATCTCGATCATCATGAAGTCCTGCGGGCGTTCCTTGTTGAACAGCACGACCCAGGACAGCGGGAACACGGTCACGATGTGGAACATCGCGAAGCTGGCGAGTGGCGCAAAGGCACCCAGGATGACCGTGCGGCCCTCGGTGCTCAACGTCTCACCAACCGGCGCAGGCTGAAGCTCGCGGCTTTCGAACAGGCGCTGGAATTCCGGGGTCGCGACGATGCGCAGACGGGCGAAGAGCGCCACGACGTTGATCGCGAACGCCACGAAGAACGGATAGCGCCAGCCCCAGTCGAGGAAGTCGGCGGTGCTCAGCGTCGTCAGGAAGAAAGCGAACAGGCCGTTGGCGACCAGCAGGCCGAGCGGCGCGCCCAGCTGCGGGATCATCGCATACCAGCCGCGACGACGCTCCGGCGCGTTCAGCGACAGGAGCGAGGGCAGGCCGTCCCAGGCGCCGCCCAGCGCCAGACCCTGCATGATACGGAAGATGCCGAGCAGTACGGCGGCCGAAGTGCCGATCTGCGCGTAGCCGGGCAGGAAGGCGATCGCCATGGTCGAGCCACCGAGCAGGAACAGCGCGATGGTCAGCTTCACGCCGCGACCCAGATTGCGGTCGACCGCCATGAAGATGAAGGTGCCGATCGGACGCGCGATAAACGCCAGCGAGAACAGCGCGAACGAATAGAGCGTGCCGGTCAGTGCATCCACATAGGGAAAGATCAGCGACGGGAACACCAGCACCGAAGCGATGGCGTACACGAAGAAGTCGAAGAACTCCGACGTGCGCCCGATGATGACGCCGATGGCGATATCTCCCGGCGCGACGTGGTGCGGATCGCGGGCATTGACCAACTGCGCGTCCCGCTCAAGGGGCGTCGAGGTCGATGCGGTTAACTCTGCGCTCATCGGCTGCCAGTCCTGACTTCTTCCAAGTTACGGAGGCGGGCCGGTTGCGGTGCAAAAGGACCGCGCACGACCGCCATTCTGCTGCGCCTATGCCTCTTTCGGTGGCCGGGGGGGATTGGACAAACTGTCCAATGTGCGCAGGTGCAGCAAAGGCGTAGCGGCGCTTCCCATATGTCTCATTCGTCGAGCCTTGCGCGCCTGCGCCCTCTTCGCTGGGCCGCCTTGCCCCTCCTGGCCATGCTGGGGGGATGCGACGCGGTCGTGCTCAACCCTGCCGGTGACGTCGCCGTGCAGCAACGCGATCTGGTGCTGATCGCGACGGCCCTGATGCTGCTCATCATCATTCCGGTGATGGCGCTGACGGTGCTGTTCGCGTGGCGCTATCGCAAGAGCAATACCGAAGCCGAATATGATCCCGAGTTCGACCATTCGACGATGCTCGAACTGGTGATCTGGTCGGCGCCGCTGCTCATCATCATCTGCCTGGGTGCAGTGACCTGGACGAGCACCCATCTGCTCGACCCGTATCGCCCGATCGAGCGGACTGCACCGGGCCAGCCTGTTGCGGCCGGGGTCAAGCCGCTCGAGGTCCAGGTCGTCGCGCTCGACTGGAAATGGCTGTTCATCTATCCCGAACAGGGCATCGCCACGGTCAACGAACTGGCGCTGCCGGTCGACCGGCCCGTCGAGTTCCGCCTGACCGGCACGTCGGTGATGAACGCCTTTTACGTGCCCGCCATGGCCGGCATGATCTACACTATGCCCGGCATGGAGACGAAGCTGCACGCGGTCCTGAACCGCGAGGGCACGTTCAAGGGCCTTTCGTCGCACTATAGCGGCGCGGGCTTCTCGGGCATGAACTTCCCGGTCTATGCTCTGCAGTCGAACGGCTTCGACCAGTGGGTCGAGAAGGTCCGCACGTCGCAGGCCGGGCAGGGCAAGGGCAAAGGCGAGCTGACCCGCGCGGCCTTCCTCACCGTCGAGAAGCCGAGCGAGTATGTCCCTGCGATGTACTACAGCGGGGTTCAGCGCGGCCTGTTCGACCGCGTCGTCAACCGCTGTGTTGCGGACAATACCCCGTGCATGTCGGATGTGATGATGCACGACCGCATGACCGGTGGCGGCGATCCGCACAAGATGAAGGTCGGCGAGGGCAATCCGCCCGTCAACAACACCGGCCCGATGCACGGGGATCGGACCAAGGGTGCGCTGGAAAAGTCGCCCGAGGAAATCGAAGTCTCGCCGCACCAGAGCCTGGAGCCGACTCCGTCGAACGGTGCGCAGGATGCCGGTGAGATGAAGAACCGCCGCATGTCCTTCCTTTCCATCCCGCAGACCCCCGGCCCGCAGACCTCTGGTCATGCCGGTGCGGGTCGCGGCTGAGGCACGCCATCATGGAAAACATCATAAAGACCATCTTCGGACGGCTATCGATCGAATCGCTGCCGATCCACGAGCCGATCGTCGTCGGCACCTTCCTGGGTGTCGCGGTCGGCGGCATCGCGGTGCTGGCGCTGATCACCAAGTTCAAGCTGTGGGGCTATCTCTGGAAGGAGTGGTTCACCACGGTCGATCACAAGCGTATCGGGATCATGTACATGATCCTGGGCATCGTGATGCTGCTGCGCGGCTTTGCCGATGCGCTGATGATGCGCGGGCAGCAGGCGATCGCGTTCGGCGACAACCAGGGCTTCCTGAACTCGCATCACTACGACCAGGTGTTCACCGCCCACGGCGTCATCATGATCTTCTTCGTGGCGATGCCGATCATCACCGGCCTGATGAATTATGTGGTGCCGCTCCAGATCGGTGCGCGCGACGTGTCCTTCCCGTATCTCAATAACTTGAGCTTCTGGATGACGGCGGGTGGCGTCGTGCTGGTCATGGCGTCGCTGTTCATCGGCGAGTTCGCGCGCACGGGCTGGCTGGCCTTCCCGCCCTTGTCGGAGCTGGACTTCAGTCCTGACGTGGGCGTCGACTATTATATCTGGGCGCTACAGGTGGCCGGTGTCGGTACGACCCTGTCGGGCATCAACCTGATCGCGACCATCATCAAGATGCGCGCGCCGGGCATGACCATGATGAAGCTGCCGGTGTTCTGCTGGACCTCGCTGTGCGCGAACGTCCTGATCGTCGCCAGCTTCCCCGTGCTGACCGCCACGCTCGTCCTGCTGTCGCTCGACCGTTATGTCGGCACCAACTTCTTCACGAACAATCTCGGCGGCAACCCGATGATGTACGTGAACCTGATCTGGATCTGGGGTCACCCGGAGGTGTACATCCTGATCCTGCCGCTGTTCGGCGTGTTCTCGGAAGTCACCTCGACCTTCTCGGGCAAGCGTCTGTTCGGCTATACCTCGATGGTCTACGCCACGATCGTCATCACGATCCTGTCGTACCTTGTCTGGCTCCACCACTTCTTCACCATGGGTTCGGGCGCCAGCGTCAACTCGTTCTTCGGCATCACCACCATGGTGATCTCGATCCCGACGGGGGCGAAGATCTTCAACTGGCTGTTCACCATGTACAAGGGGCGCATCCGGTTCGAGCTGCCGATGATGTGGACCATTGCGTTCATGCTGACCTTCTCGATCGGTGGCATGACCGGCGTTCTGCTGGCCGTCCCGCCCGCCGACTTTGTGCTGCACAACTCGCTGTTCCTGATCGCGCACTTCCACAACGTCATCATCGGTGGCGTGCTGTTCGGGGCGTTTGCCGCGATCAACTACTGGTGGCCCAAGGCCTTCGGGTTCAAGCTCAACCAGTTCTGGGGCAAGGTGTCGTTCTGGCTGTGGGTCATCGGCTTCTGGGTCGCCTTCACGCCGCTCTACATCATGGGCCTGATGGGCGTGACGCGTCGCCTGCATCACTTCGACGATCCGTCGCTGCAGATCTACTTCGTCGTCGCCCTGCTCGGTGCGCTGATGATCGCAGGCGGCATCGGGGCCTTCCTGGTTCAGATCGGCGTGTCGATCTGGAAGAAGGAAGAGCTGCGCGACGTGACGGGCGATCCCTGGGACGGCCGTACGCTGGAATGGGCGACCTCGTCGCCGCCGCCGGACTATAACTTCGCGTTCACGCCCGTCATCCATGAGTTGGATGCCTGGTATGACATGAAGGACAAGAAGGCGCAGGCGCCGACCGAGGGCTATCGCCCGATCCACATGCCCAAGAACACGGGCACCGGCGTCATCATCGCCGGCCTGTCGACCGCCTTCGGCTTCGGCATGATCTGGTACATGTGGTGGCTGGCCGCGATCGCGCTGGTGGGTGTCGTCGTCGTCGCCATCTGGCACACATTCAACTATGACCGCGATTTCTACATCCCCGTGGAAGAAGTCGTGGCTACGGAAAGCGAGCGGCGCCGTCTGCTCGGGCAGGGAGCCTGATCCATGTCGACCGACGTTCTGAGCGCCGATCCGGCCAAGAACCCGACCTATTATCTGGTCGAGGACGAGGATCATCACCACGAATCCGGTGGCTCGACCGCCATCGGTTTCTGGATGTACCTGATGAGCGACTGTCTCATCTTCGCCATCCTGTTCGCCACGTACGGCGTACTGGGCACCAGCTATGCCGGTGGGCCGACCCCGCGGGAGATCTTCGAGCTTCCGCTGGTCGCGCTCAACACCTCGATGCTGCTGCTGTCGTCGATCACCTATGGCTTCGCCATGATCGCGATGGAGAAGAACCAGAAGTCGAACACGCTGATCTGGCTGGGCATCACCGGCCTGTTCGGTCTCGCCTTTCTGTCGATCGAGCTCTACGAATTCGCCAACCTCATCCATGAGGGCGCGGGTCCGCAGCGTTCGGCCTTCCTGTCGTCCTTCTTCACGCTGGTCGGCACCCACGGCCTGCACGTCACCTTCGGTTCGATCTGGCTGGTCACGCTGATGGTGCAGGTCGGCCGCTTCGGCCTGATCGAGGCGAACAAGCGCCGCCTGATGTGCCTGTCGATGTTCTGGCACTTCCTGGATGTCGTCTGGATCGGCGTCTTCACCTTTGTCTATCTGCTGGGAGTTCTCCGTTGAGCGCTCATCCTCCCCATGGTCATGGCGATCACGCCAATCTGGACCATGATCTCCATTCGCACGGCGACACCCATGGTCATGGTTCGATCAAGGGCTACATGATCGGCTTCGTGCTGTCGGTGATCCTGACGGCCATTCCGTTCTGGGCGGTCATGACCGGCGCGCTGGGCGATACCCAGACGACCGCCCTGGTCATCATGGGCCTGGCCTTTGTCCAGATCGTCGTCCACATGATCTACTTCCTCCACATGAACACCAAGTCGGAGGGTGGCTGGACGATGATGGCGCTGGTGTTTACCGCCGTGCTGGTCGTCATCACGCTGAGTGGATCGATCTGGGTCATGTATCACATGAACACCAACATGATGCCGGACATGGCCGCCCAGATGGGCGGCGGCATGTAATGGCTGAGGCTGGCGTGAGCGGCGGGCGGCCCGGCCGTTCGCCACTGACGCTGCCGATCCTGACCGCGATCGGCGTGGCGCTGATCGCGGCCTTTCTTTCGCTCGGCCTGTGGCAGTTGCAGCGCCGGGTCTGGAAGCTGAACCTGATCGCGACGGTGGAGGCGAGGCTCCATGCCCCTCCCGTCGCGGCTCCCCCCACGGCCGGCGCTTCCGATGCCTATACCCGCGTGACGGCCGAGGGGCGTTTTCGCAACGACCGCGAAACCTATGTCCAGGCCGTAACCGAGCGAGGGCCGGGTTTCTGGGTATTGACGCCGCTGGTCGGCCCCCGCTTTACTGTGCTGGTCAATCGCGGCTTCGTGCCCGCCGAAAAGCGGGCTGATCATAGCCGCCCTGACGGCCCCATTCGCATCACCGGGCTGATCCGTGTTACTGAGCCGGGTGGGGCCTTCCTTCGGACGAACGATCCGGTCGCCGATCGCTGGTACTCGCGCGATGTCGCCGCCATTGCCAAGGCCAGGCGGCTTGGCCCGGTCAGCCCGTATTTCATCGACGCGGACAGGACACCCAATCCCGGCGGCTATCCGGTCGGCGGGCTGACCGTCGTATCATTTCGCAACAGCCATCTTTCCTATGCCCTGACGTGGTTCGCGCTGGCGATCCTCACGGCGGTGGGCATCGTCATTCTCTGGCGGCGGGGCCGGGAATGACCGCGGGCGATCCGCCCTTCCTGCCCTTCACCATGCGCCCGCGTGAGCCCGATGCAGCCGCAGGCACCGCCAATATGCGTCAGCTTATCCACCTGCGCTGGATGGCGGTGGCGGGGCAGCTGGTGACGATCCTGTTCGTCAACCGCGTCATGGGGGTCCAGCTGCCCATCCCGGCAATGATGGGCGTGCTGGTGATGGCGGCCGCGATCAACCTGCTGAGCCATTTCCGGCTGCGCTTCCACCGCATCACCAATACAGAGCTGCTCTTCGCATTGATGTTCGACGTCGGCACGCTGACGCTTCAGCTGTTTCTGGCGGGGGGCGCGACCAATCCGTTCATTTCGCTTTATCTGATCCAGGTCGTGCTGGGCGCTGTGCTGCTGGAGACGTGGTCGGCCTGGGCGCTGGCGGGGATCACCGGCCTCTGCTTCGGGTTGCTGTCACTCCATCACCGACCGCTCGCCTTTCCGCCATGGCTGTTCGGCGACATTGCCGGGCTGCATACGCTGGGTAACTGGCTGGGCTTTGCGCTGGTCACGGGGCTGCTGATCCTGTTCGTGACCCGCATCAGCCACAATATGCGCCTGAGCGCTGCGCGGTTGGCGGACCTTCGCCAGCAGGCGTCGGAGGAGGAGCATATCGTTCGCATGGGGCTGCTCGCCTCGGGCGCGGCGCACGAGTTGGGTACGCCGCTGGCCAGCCTGTCGGTGATCCTCAGCGACTGGCGGCGGGTGCCCAAACTGCGCGACGATGCCGAACTGATGGGCGAGATTGCCGAGATGCAGGCCGAGGTGCAGCGCTGCAAGGCGATCGTAACCCGCATCCTGCAATCGGCGGGTGAGCCGCGCGGGGAGGCGGCCGAACTGTCGGAGGTCGGTCGCTTCATCGACGCCATCGTTGACGAATGGCGACAGAGCCATGCCCAGGTTGCGCTCGATTATCAGCGGACCGATGACGATGCCGCGATCGTTTCCGATCCCGCCATAAAACAGGCGGTCTGGAACGTTCTCGACAATGCAGCCGAGGCTTCGCCGCATTGGGTCGGCCTGACCGTCGCGCGCGAGGGCGGGGCGGTGGCGGTGCGCGTCACCGATCACGGCCCGGGCTTTACCGCGACGACATTGTCGCAAGTCGGTCGTCCGCAACAATCGACCAAGGGCGAGGGGCACGGCGTCGGCCTGTTCCTCGTCGCCAGCGTCGTCCGCAAACTGGGCGGCCGGGTTGAGGCGGCCAACCGTGTCGAGGGTGGCGCTGCCGTTACGCTCACCCTACCTTTAAGCATGATCGGCGTATCGGATCGGGAGTAGAGATGGACGAAGACCGTTCATTGGTGATCGTCGAGGATGACGATACCTTCGCACGTACCCTGCAGCGTTCGTTCGAGCGGCGTGGCTATCGGGTGTGGGTGGCCGCCAACCCCGATGCGCTGCGTGAGGTGCTGGCCGAAACCACGCCGCGCTACGCCGTCGTCGACCTGAAACTGGGGCAGGCATCGGGCCTGGCTTGTGTGCAGACGCTGCACGCGCATGACCCGGAAATGCTGATCGTCGTGCTGACCGGCTTTGCAAGCATCGCGACGGCGGTCGAGGCCATCAAGCTCGGTGCGTGCCATTATCTGGCCAAACCGTCCAACACCGACGACATCGAGGCGGCGTTTCACAAGGCGGGCGGCGATGCCACGACCGCGATTACCGACCGGCCCAGTTCGATCAAGACGCTGGAGTGGGAGCGGATCAACGAAACCTTGGCAGAGACGAACTTCAACATTTCGGAAACCGCCAGGCGGCTGGGGATGCACCGTCGCACCCTTGCGAGGAAACTGGAAAAGCGCCACGTCCCCTGACGTGGCGCTTGCCCCCGGTCAACGGCGCTTTTCGGCCGCGATCCAGTCCGCGATCTTCTTTTCCAGCACCGGCATCGGCAGCGCGCCGGTGTCGAGCACCTCGGCATGGAAGCGGCGGGGATCGAATTTCGAACCCAGCTCGGCCTTGGCCTGCGCCTTCAACCGGCTGATCGTCAGCTGGCCGATCTTATAGGCCAGCGCCTGGCCCGGAATGGCGATATAGCGTTCGACCTCGGCGGTCGCGTCGGTGCGCGCCATGGGCGAGTTGGCGAGCATATAGTCGATCGCCTGGTCGCGGGTCCAACCCTTGGCATGGATGCCGGTGTCGACGACCAGTCGCATGGCGCGCAACATCTCGTCGTTCAGGCCACCCATTCGCTGATAGGGGTCGGTTTCCATGCCCAGTTCAGGCCACAGCGTCTCGGCATAGAGCGCCCAGCCCTCGGCATAGGCGGTGTTGCCGCCGAAACGCATGAAGGCGGGTAGCGCCGCATTTTCCTGCGCCAGGCTGATCTGGAAGTGATGCCCCGGCACAGCTTCGTGCAGATAGAGCGTTTCCATCTCCCACATGTAACGGGAGGGGAGGTCATAAGTGTTGTAGTAGAAGACGCCGGGCCGTGTCCCATCCGGCGTGCCGCCCTGGTAAGAGCCACCGGCATCGGTCTTTTCCTTGAAGGCCGGAACTGGACGGATTTCGAGCGGCGTTTTGGGAATCAGCGAGAATTGCTCGCGGATGCGTGCATCGACACGGCGGCCGATCGCCTCATAGCCCTCGCGCAATTGGCTGGCGCTCTTGGGTGCGAATTGCGGATCGGTGCGCAGGAAGGTGAAGAATTCGGGCAGGCTGCCCTTGAAGCCGACCGCCTGCTTTTGCACCTCCATCGCCTTCAGGATGCGCGCGACCTCTGACAGGCCAAGCTGGTGCACGTCCTCGGCCTTGAGGGGCAGGGTGGTGTTCTGTTCGATCAGATAGGCATAGAGCGTGTCGCCGCCCGGCATCCCCGAAAGCCCGACCGTATCGCGCGCCACCGGCAGATAGGTCTCGGCCAGGAATGTCCGCATCCGCTGCTCGGCGGGCACGATGACGTCGCGAATCTGCGCGGCATAGGCCGCCTTCAACCGTGCCTGCTCGGCCGCCGGGACGGTGGCGGGGAAATTCAGAACGGGGCCGTAGAAGGTCGACTTCTCGACCGGCACGTTCAACAGATTGTCGAACTGGGCGATCATGTTGCGCACGACCAGCTTGGGCTGGACGATGCCGCTCGCCATGCCCTGGCGGAAGCGGGTGATCGCTTCGTCCAGCAGACGGGCATATTCCACGTTGCGCTTCAGGTTGTTTTCATAGTCGGTTACCGTGTTGAACGGTGCGGCGCCCTGGCCCGAGGCGAATTCGGGGTAAAAGGTCTGGATGCCGTAGAAGTGGTCCATCGGCCGGACGATCGTCAGTGCGACGATGGCGGGATCCAAGCCTTTCAGGGTCGTCTCGCCCTGCTGCTTGAAGACGTCATAGGCGACCTGGTTGGTCGGGGTCAGCCTGGCCCGGTCGATCCGGCCCAGGGCCTTGAGATCCTTTTCGGTCGCCGCCCGCTCCGCCGCGATATAGGCATCGGAAAAGAAATCGCCGAGCCGGTCGGCCCGGCGCATGTCGCCGCGGAAGATGCCGCTGATCGGATTGCGCGCGAGGCTCGCTTCGTCGCTGTCATGGAAAAGCTGCTTGAGCCGGGCGTCCTCCTTGCCCTCCCCGGGTTGGGGCGCCGCGATGGGGGTGGCCTGGGCAGAGACGATGGTGGGCGCGCTCAGCGAGAGGGCGGCTAGGACGATGGCGAGGGAGGAAGAGCGCAAGCGGATATCCCGGTGAGAGCGATGAGACGATCTTGGTAGAAAGCCCCGTTCGCACCCGCAAGCCGCTGGCGCATCAGCCCGAAAAAGAAGCGCCCCGCGATCGCCATGGGATCGCGGGGCGCCATCTGCCCAGCCTGAAGGCGCGAGCTTAGACCGAGGTCTTGCTCGTCGCCGCCTTGGCGGCGGCCGAACCGGCATTGCTGGCGGCCTTTACGACGTCGTCGAACAGCGACTTGGCGCGGTTCTTGGCAGCGTCCTTGGTCAGGCCGGCGTCTTCCAGTTCGCGCAGGCCCGTCTCGCGAGCCGCCTGCGTCGCCTGGCGAACCGTCTCGCCCAGCTTCTTGCCGAGCGGGGTAAGCAGTTCCTTTTCGCGCGCCGACCGGGGGATCAGCGCCCCCGCGATGACGCCGACGACCAGTCCGCCGACGAGAATGCCGAGCGGGTTGGACTCGATCGTACGGGCGGTCTTGTGCGCCAGCTCGCCCGCTTTGTCCTTGGACGTGTGGAGCGCGGCCGCGGCCTTGTCCTTCGCGTCGTGATAGGCCTGCGACGCGGTTTCGCGCGTGTGGTCGATCTTTTCGCGGAGGGCGGTCTGCTGATCCTGGTGGGTTTCGGTGGTCATTGCGAACATCCTTCTGGGCCGTGTCGCGAGGGGGTGCCCCCCGCAAACCAAATCAGCGCTTGCGCTTGAACAGGCGGGCGATCCGCCGACGATTGAGGAGAAGGCCTATGACAGCCACACCGCCCGCGACGGCGACAGGGTTGCTTTTGGCGGACTCGAGGCCACTTTTGGCAGCCGTGATGCCCGCCTCTCGCGCCTGTGCTGCCAGTGCCTGGGGTTCCAGCCTGGCCTGGATGCGCGATGCGGTGCCGTTCAGCCGTTCACGTGCCTCGGCCGCGCGGATTTCCGCTTCTGCGACGGTCATGCGCCATCTCCGGACAAACGGGACTTGCCCATCATCGCCAATATACCGGCAATGATGACGACCACGCCGACGACGATCAGCGTCGCCGCAAACGGACCAACTGCCGGTGTCAGCGCGAAGATCAGGCCAACCAGCAGCGCGATCAGTGCTGAGAGGCCCAGCACCGCCGCTACCCCGAAGAAGATCGCCGCACTTCGAAATCGTCCGATCTTGTCGGTAGCGCGCGCCTTTGCCAGATCGATCTCGGCGGTGATGAACGATCGCCCATCATCGACGAGCTGCGACATCAGCGAGGTCAGCGTCTCCGGTTCGGGCGACACCGCCGTCCGCAGGGTTTCGACGACGCGGGTCACGCGGAGGCGTCAACCGACTGGCGGGTTTCGACACCCGACTGGACAATGCGAGCCAGCGCAAAGCCGAGCGCGGCGGCAATACCGATCGCCACGGCCGGGCTCTTGGTCACGAAGGCGCGGGCGTCATCTAGCAGTTCCTCGACATCCTTGTCCTTGATCGCACCCGACAGCGAGGTCACCGTGTCCGCAGCCGAACGGGCATATTGGCCATATTGGTTGCCCAGCTTCTCATCGACCTGACCGGCCGCGTCGTTCAGCAACTGCGCGACCTGATCGAGCGCCGATCCGGCCTTTGCCTTGCCATCCCCTGCCAATGCCTGAATCTTGTCGACGGCCTGCTGCTGGAACTTGGTGGCGCCCTCCTTCACCTGATGCTTGGCGTCGGCCAGACCCGCCTTGGCCTTCGAAGCGTCGGTATCCGACGCCAGCGGGGCGTTCGGGGCGGCCACTTCGGGCGCAACCGCGATGTTGGCGCCGAAACCGGGTGTCGCAGTATCAGCGGCGGGGAAGGTGCTGTCGGTGTCAGCCATCGGAAAACCCTTTCGTTACGGCCCGGACGAACGGGCGCTTTGCCTCTTAACCCCGGCGATGGAAGCGCGGTTCCATGCTTTTAGCGCAATTGCCCTTCGCACAGTCACACGATAGAGCCGCGCCGAGACCACTAGGCTGATGTAGGAGCATCGTTACGTGACCGCAATCATCGACATCCACGCGCGTCAAATCCTGGACAGCCGGGGCAATCCCACCGTCGAAGTCGACGTTCTGCTGGAAGACGGCAGCTTCGGCCGGGCCGCCGTTCCCTCGGGCGCATCGACCGGCGCCCATGAAGCCGTCGAGAAGCGCGATGGCGACAAGAGCCGCTGGATGGGCAAGGGCGTCGAAGCCGCCGTCGAAGCGGTCAATGACGAAATCACCGATGCGATCCTGGGCATGGATGCCGAGGACCAGGCCGATCTCGACCGCGCCATGATTGAGCTGGACGGCACCGAGAACAAGGGCCGCCTGGGCGCCAACGCGATCCTGGGCGTCAGCCTGGCGGCCGCCAAGGCCGCGTCGGAAGCGCGCGGCCTGCCGCTCTACAAATATGTCGGTGGCGTCTCGGCGCATCTGCTGCCGGTGCCAATGATGAACATCATCAATGGCGGCGAACACGCTGATAATCCGATCGATTTCCAGGAATTCATGATCATGCCGGTCGGCGCGGCAAACATCATGGAGGCAGTTCGCTGCGGCTCGGAAATCTTCCACACGTTGAAGAAGGCGCTGCACGAAAAGGGACTGGCGACCGGCGTGGGCGACGAGGGCGGCTTTGCGCCCAACATCGCCTCGACCACCGAAGCGCTGGACTTCATTATGGCTTCGGTCGAGAAGGCCGGGTACAAGCCGGGCGACGACGTGATGATCGCGCTCGACTGCGCCGCCACCGAGTTCTTCAAGCATGGCAAGTACAATATCTCGGGCGAGGGCAAGATCCTGTCGAGCCATGAGATGGCCGAGTATCTCGCCAACCTCACCCGCCAGTATCCGATCCTGTCGATCGAGGACGGCATGGCCGAGGACGACTGGGAAGGCTGGAAGGCGCTGACCGATCTGATCGGCGACAAGGTGCAGCTGGTCGGCGACGATCTGTTCGTCACCAACCCCAAGCGCCTGAAGAAGGGCATTGACGGCGGCTATGCCAACTCGCTGCTGGTGAAGGTCAACCAGATCGGCACGCTGACCGAGACGCTGGAAGCCGTGTCGCTGGCGCAGCGTTCGCGCTACACCGCCGTCATGTCGCACCGTTCGGGCGAGACCGAGGACGCGACCATCGCCGACCTGGCGGTCGCCACCAACTGCGGCCAGATCAAGACGGGCAGCCTCGCGCGTTCGGACCGGCTCGCCAAGTACAACCAGCTGATCCGCATCGAGGAAGAGCTGGGTGACTCGGCACGCTATGCCGGTCGCGATATTCTGATCCGCGCTTGAAATCGAAAGGCGTCGGTAACATTATGGCCGCTGTGACCAAGAAACCGTCGCCTTTTATCCGGACCATGCGGCGGGCCGCGCTGCCCGCCCTTGGTCTGACGATCGTTGCCTTTTTCGGCGCCTATGCGGTGCTGGGGCGCAATGGTCTGCTCGCTTATGGCGAATATCAGCGCCAGCTGGTCAAACGCGAGCATGACTATGCCGCACTCGACAAGCGACGGACGGTACTGAAGAATCGGGTCGCGCTGCTCGATCCGGATCATGCCAACCCGGACATGGTCGACGAGATGGTCCGCAAGGAACTGAACGTCGCCCATCCGGACGAGGTCATCGTCCCCCTGAAATAAGAAAGGGCGGCCCGGAAAGGCCGCCCTTTTCGTATCACCGACCCAGGAAGGTCAGCAGGTCGCTGGTCAGCCGATCGCCGTGCGTGACGTTCAGCCCGTGGGGTGCGCCGTCATATTCGACAAGCTGCGAATGCGCGATCCCCGCTGCCGCCGCACGACCCGCCGCGTCGATCGGGACGGTCTGATCGCCGGTGCCGTGAACGATCAGCGTCGGCACGCGGAAGGCGGACAGGTCGGGACGGAAGTCCGTCTGGCTGAACGACTCGGCGCAGGCGAGGGTCGGCTTGAGCCCCGCCTGCATCGCCACGCTGGTCGCCCAGTCGAGCACGTCGTCGCTGACCGGGCTGCTGATGAAGCCGACGCCGAAGAATTGCTTGAAGAAGGTGTGGCGAAGGAAGTTGGCGCGGTCGTCGCGCAGGCCCTGGCCGATCTCGTCGAACACCGATTGGTCGGTGCCATGGGGGTTGTCGTCGGACTTGAGCATATAGGGCACGACCGACGCGATCAGCCCGGCCGCGATCACGCCTTTGCCGTCATGGCGGCTCATATAGCGCGCGACTTCACCGCCACCCATCGAGAAGCCAATGACGGCCGCGTCCTGTGCCCCCGTCGCCTCCAGCACGTCGGCGAGATCATCGGACAGCGTGTCATAATCATAACCCGACCAGGGCTGGCCCGACCGTCCGAAACCACGCCGATCATAGGCGATGGCGCGGAACCCTGCCTCGGCCAGCGCCATCATCTGGGTGTCCCACATGTCCGACGACAGCGGCCAGCCATGGAGCAGCACGACGGGACGGCCTTCGCCCCAGTCCTTGACATAGATATCCGTTCCGTCGCGGGTCTTTACATAAGGCATCGTCTGCTCCTTCGTATGGGGCGATATGACGGGACGTGAACGGGTCGATGGGGCGGCCGTTCCGTATCCCCGGCGATTGCACAGCATCGGGGGAGTCCAACGATTTCGTTGTTTTCCATGGCGACGATCGGCTGGGTAATAAAGCCATGGTCCCGCATTGCTTTAGTTACGTGATGACGTCACATTCGCATCATTCGCGATTGAGACGGAGCGTTACGGATGCGGGGATGGCGTGGACTATTGGCGGGCACGATGCTGGCCGGACAGCTTGTGGCGGGGGCTGCCATGGCGCAGACCAGCGCGATGACCGAGAATGATCCCTATATCTGGCTGGAGGACAAGGACGGACCCAAGGCGCTTGCCTGGGTCGAGGCCGAGAATGCCAAGACCCTGCCGCGCCTTCAGAACGATCCGCGCTATCAGACCTTCTATTCCGAAGCGCTCGCCATCGCCTCGGCCAAGGATCGCATTCCAATGCCGGGCCAGATCTATGGCCGGATCGTCAATTTCTGGCGCGATGCCGATCATCCGCAGGGGCTATGGCGCTGGACGACCGAGGCCGACTACGCCTCCGCCAACCCCAAATGGACAACGCTGCTCGACCTCGACGCACTCAGCAAGGCGGAGGGCAAGAAATGGGTCTGGAAAGGCCAGTCCTGTCTCAGCCCCGAGGACCGGCTATGCCTGATCGCCCTGTCCGAGGGTGGCGAGGACGCGATAGAATATCGCGAATTCGATCTCGAAACCGGGCAGTTCGTGCCGAACGGCTTCCGCCTGTCGACCTCAAAGCAGGGCGCGGCCTGGCTCGATAAGGATACGCTGCTGGTCAGTCGGGACTGGGGGCAGGGGACACTCACCAAGTCGAGCTATCCCTTTGTCGTGAAGATGGTGAAGCGCGGGGCGCCGCTCGACCAGGCGACGGAGATTTTCCGCGGTGCGCCGACCGATGAACTGGGCACCTATGCCAGCGTGCTGACCGATGCAAAGGGCAACCGCGCCGTCGTGATCGAGCGGCGACAGACCTTCTTCGGCGGCACCAAGCTGTTCTGGACGCCCAAGGGCGGGGCCAAGCCGATCGCCATGCCCGCACGTGCCTTTCCGGCCGGGCTGGTCGATGGCCGGGTGATCTTCCAGACGAGCGACGCCTGGGGCCAGCATCCGGCGGGATCGGTAGTCTGGGCGCCGCTGTCCGAACTGGAAGCGGGGCAAATTACGCCGCGCGCACTCTTCACGCCGACTGACCGTCAGGCGGTGGAGGGCGTTTCGACCACAAAGGATCGCGTGGTCGTCACCTATATCGACAATGTCCGGGGCCGGGCCAGCATCTTTGCTCCGACCGGCAGTGGCTGGACCGCCAGCGCCGTGCAGGTGCCCGACAATATGGCGGTCGATGTGGTCAGCACCAGCGACCGGTCGAATACCGTCTATCTGTCTACCTCGGGCTTCACGACGCCGACCGTGCTATCACGCTTCGACGCTGGCCGCCCGACCGCGCCGCAGGTGCTGAGGACACTGCCCGCTCGCTTCGACGCGACCGGCACGACGGTCCATCAATATGAGGCGATCTCGACCGACGGCACCAAAGTCCCCTATTTCGTGGTCCTGCCCAAGGGCGCGAAGCTCGACGGGACGACGCCGACGCTGATGACGGCCTATGGCGGTTTTGAAATTGCCCGGCTCCCCAATTACCTGGGTTCGACCGGCAAGATCTGGACCGAGCGGGGCGGCGCATTCGTGCTCGCCAACATCCGGGGTGGCGGCGAATTCGGGCCGAAATGGCATGATGCGGGCCGCAAGACCAAGCGCCAGATCATCTATGACGATTTCGCCTCGGTGGCGAAGGACCTCTTCACGCGGCACATCACCAATCCGCAGAAGCTGGGCATCTATGGCGGCTCGAACGGTGGCCTGCTGATGGGGGTCGAGCTGACCCAGCATCCCGAACTGTGGAAGGCGGTGACGATCCAGGTGCCGCTGCTCGACATGGTCCGCTATCAGAAGATCGCGGCGGGTGATTCGTGGAAGGACGAATATGGCTCGATCGACGTGCCCGAAGAGGCCGCGTTCCTGCGCAAGATTTCGCCCTATGCCAATATCCGCAAGGGTGTAGCCTATCCTGAACCCTATATCTGGACCACCACCAAGGACGACCGGGTCGGGCCGCAGCATGCGCGCAAGTTTGCCGCCCGCCTTTCCGAATATGGCATACCCTATCTTTTTTACGAGGACACGGCCGGTGGCCACTCCGGGGATGCCGACATTGCGCAAGGTGCGCGACTGAGCGCGCAGCAGATGGTATATTTTGCCCAGAAGCTGATGGACGCTCCCAGGCGATAGACGGAGGGGCCGGGCGTATCGCACGCCCGGCCTTTCCATGGCCCTATGCGGCAATTATACTCTTGCTGCACCGCGACAGGATCGGCAAATGCAGGAGATGACCGATATGACGACGACCGAGCGCCGTCCGGCTGAACCGGCGGCAGGCGCTCCCGCCATCATCTTCGAAGCGATCGTCAAGATGCAGGCGGTGTCCGCCATGTACAATCGCGGGGAAGTGGTGCTGGCGCCCCATGTAATCTTCACCCGGCACGACGAACTTTACGTCGATGCGACGACGATCGAGCGGGACGGCAAGCCGCCGCGCGAGGAGAAGATGGGCACGTTCAAGCTCGCCGGGCTTGGCGCGCTGCGCCTCACGCCCCGGCGGTTCGCCGCCAGCCCCCTGTTCGAGCGCGATGCCGAGAAATATCAGGGTGCTGCCCTGATGATGGTCGAGCCAGGCTAATCCCGGAAGAGTCAGGCACCGTGCTGGCGATGAAGCGCGGTGCCTGACATGCGCCTCAGCGGCAGCGGACCTGGTTCTGCTCGATCGAGCGACCGGCCAAGGCACCGCCAGCCGCACCGAGCAGCGTCGCGATCGTGCTGCTGCGCCCACCGACCAGATTGCCCAGGACGCCGCCTGCCGCGCCGCCGATGATCAGGCCGGTCGTGCCGTCCGAGCGACGGCAATAATAGCGGCCATCGGTTCCCGCATAGACGCGATCCTGCGGTTGCAGCACCCGCTCGCGATATTGCGAGCCATCGCGATAATCGCCGACTGGATCGTAATAAGGTTCGGCATTGCGGTCATAGCCATCGGCTGGAACCGGCGGTGCAACCCGATAACCACCGGGGCCAGGTGGTGGCGGGGCCGGGCGATAGCCGCCATCGTCATAACCGCCCTGGTTCCGCTCGGACTGGTACAGGTCCACCTCCTGACGATAGATCTGATATTCCCGATCAAAGCGTGCCTGCGCCGCCCGGAACCGCGCATCCTGCGCGGCGGTCTGTGCCGTCGCCGGGATGGCCGTTGCGGTAACGGCGGTGGTGATCGCCAAAATGGCCAGACGACGAAAGCCCATCTTTCCTATCCCTCCATACCCCGACAGTCGGGGAAGGCGACCGATACGGTCCCGAAAGAATATGGTTCCTGAACGGCGGTCCAATTCGGATCGACATCCGTTCCTTCCCTGCAAGGGGAGGGGTATAGCAGGTTGTAAGTTAGCCCGATCTCTCCAACGGGATACCCCTTCTTTAGGATTTCGGCCTGCCACCTTCGCTGCGAGGAGAGGAAGGTGGAAGCTTTCACCCCTTGGTGACGAAACTGTCCATTACCCGCTTGCGTCCAGCCTGCTCGAAATCGATTTTCAGCTTGTTACCCTCGATCGCCGCGATCGCCCCATAACCGAACTTCTGGTGGAATACGCGTTCGCCGACATTCAGGTCGTCGCGCCCCTTCTGCCCCAGTCCGACGGAGGGCGAACGCGATTCGACGATCCGAGCGGGACGGGCAGGGGCCGCATTCTGCCCCGTCGCCGCCCGTTGCCAGCCCGGCCCGCGCCCGGTGCCACGCCCGACATTGGCGAACGGATCGGCATGTTCGGACCAGTTGGCCCGCCACAGGCTTTCGCCGCCGGTCATGCTCGTCTCGCTCTCGATATGCTCGGGCGGCAGTTCACCGACGAAGCGGCTCGGCAGGCTCGACGTCCACTGCCCATAAATTCGCCGATTGGCCGCATGGAGGATCACCGCCTTGCGCCGTGCGCGCGTGATCGCGACATAGGCGAGCCGCCGTTCCTCCTCCAGGCTGCGCGTGCCGCCCTCGTCGATCGCCCGCTGCGACGGGAACAACCCTTCTTCCCAGCCCGCCAGGAAGACCGTATCGAACTCCAGCCCCTTGGCGGCATGGATCGTCATGATCGTCACCTCGGGCTCGCGCTGGTCGCCATCGCGGTCCATGACCAGCGAGACATGCTCCAGGAACGCGCCGAGCGACTCGTAATCCTCCATCGCGCGGACGAGTTCGGACAGGTTCTCCAGCCGCCCGGCCGCCTCGGCTGATTTCTCGTTCTGGTACATGGCCGTATAGCCGCTCTCGTCCAGCAACTGCCGCGCCAGCTCCGGATGCGCCAGGTCTCGCGCCATGTCGCGCCAACGGGCGATGTCGCCGATCAGATTGCCCAGGCTCCGCCGGGCCTGCGGGGTCAGTTCATCGGTGTCGAGGATACGTGCCGAGGCGATCGTCAGCGGCAGTCCTTCAGCCCGCGCCAGTTGATGGATCTTGGCCAGCGCCTTGTCACCCAGCCCGCGCTTGGGAACATTGACGATCCGCTCGAATGCCAGATCGTCCGATGGCTGGTTGACGATGCGCAGGTAAGCGAGCGCATCGCGGATTTCGGCCCGCTCATAGAAGCGGAAGCCGCCGACGATCCGATAGGGAAGGCCGATCGCGATGAAGCGATCCTCAAATTCGCGGGTCTGGTGCGAGGCGCGGACGAGAATGGCGATGTTGTCGTAGGACGTACCCGACCGTCGCGCTGCTTCAATCTCCTCGCCGACCCGCCGTGCTTCCTCCGGGCCGTCCCAGACCCCCAGCACCTGAACCTTCTCGCCGACGTCCAGTTCGGTCCACAACGTCTTGCCGAGCCGCCCGCCATTGTTGGCGATCACGCCCGACGCGGCACCCAGAATATGCGGGGTCGAGCGGTAATTCTGTTCCAGCCGGATGACCTTGGCACCGGGAAAATCCCGTTCGAAGCGCAGGATATTCTCCACCTGCGCGCCGCGCCAGGAATAGATGGACTGGTCGTCGTCACCGACACAGGCGATATTCCTGCGCGCCTGGGCGAGCAGCCGCAGCCAGAGATACTGGACGCTGTTGGTATCCTGATACTCGTCCACCATGATATAGCGAAAACGCTGCTGATACTGGTCCAGCACGTCGCGGTGCGTCTTCAGGATGGTCAGCATGTGGAGCAGCAAGTCGCCGAAGTCACAGGCGTTCACGCTGCGCAGCCGGTCCTGATATTGGCGATACAGCTCGGCGCCCTGGCCATTGGCGTAACGCTCGGCCTCGCCCGCGTCGATATCGCCGGGGACCAGGCCCTTGTTCTTCCACTCGTCGATCAGGCCACCCAAAGCGCGCGCCGGAAAGCGCTTCTCATCAATGTCCGCTGCGACGATAAGCTGCTTGAGCAGCCGTAGCTGATCGTCGGTGTCGAGGATGGTGAAATTGGACTGCAGCCCGACCAGTTCGGCATGGCGACGCAGCATCTTGGCGCCGATCGCGTGGAACGTGCCCAGCCATGGCATCCCCTCCACCGCATCGCCGACCAGCCGCCCGACGCGCTCGCGCATTTCCTTGGCGGCCTTGTTGGTGAAGGTGACCGACAGGATCTCCGACGGCCAGGCTTTACGCGTGTAGAGAAGGTGCGCCAGCCGTGCGGTCAGCGCCGCCGTCTTGCCCGTTCCTGCGCCCGCCAGCACCAGTACCGGCCCATCGGTGGTCAACACCGCCTCACGCTGCGCGGGATTCAACGTCCGAAGATAGGGATAGTCGGCCAGCGAAGCGGCGGGATCGGTGGGAGGCACGGTCATCGCGAACAGTTAGGGAACGTTTGCGGCGGGGGCAACCACCCGTGATTTCGGCTTGGCCCTGTTTCATCGCGGGATGCGTCATCGTGCCGTCTTTTGTGCCACGCGAAAGCGACACGTCCGTCATACCGATCTCGATCTACGCCGCAATGCCGACATCACACGCTGCCGTCGGGAGATGATGATGGACGCAGCGACGAGAAGGTCGCGGCGTTGCCAACCGCTGCCCCGGTCGCGCTGGCCAGCAAGGACTAAAAGCGTGAACGGCACTCGACCGGGCGGCTCGATCCACCGCCCGGTCGCGTTCCGATGGGAGACAGCGTGGCCCCGAAGAGACCGGGCCGCCGTCATGAAAATGTCACCGGAAAGGCGCAACGCGATTGGCCATGACATCCTATGCGCTCGCCGGTGGCCAATCCGAATCCCGCGTTCGCGGGCCGCGCCTCGATGCCGGGCTCCATCCGATGGGCCGCTGGGTGTTTACCGCCCTGCTGATCGGTGGCCTTGCCTATGCCGGCTATAGCATTGCGGTCGACACCGCCCGCGTTGGTGAGCCTATGGCGATGGGCGTGTTCGCTTTTCTGGGGCTGGCGCTGCTGATCGCGCTGGGCTTCGAGTTCGTGAACGGCTTCCACGATACCGCGAATGCCGTCGCGACCGTCATCTACACCCATTCGATGCCCGCGCCGCTGGCCGTTGTCTGGTCCGGTTTCTTCAATTTTCTGGGCGTTCTAAGCTCCACCGGGGCCGTCGCCTATTCGATCATCACGCTGTTGCCCATCGACCTGATGCTGCATGTCGGCTCGGCCGGCGGGTTCGCGATGATCTTCGCGCTGCTGCTGGCTGCTGTCCTCTGGAACCTGGCGACCTGGGCCGTCGGGCTGCCCAATTCGTCGAGCCATGCATTGATCGGCTCGATCCTTGGCGTGGGGCTCGCCAACCAGTTGCTCTCGAGCATTCCCGGCACGTCCGGGGTCGATATGGCACAGGTTTGGAAAGTCCTGTCCGCGCTGCTGTTCAGCCCGCTGATCGGGTTTGCCGGTGCGCTGATGCTGCTGCTCGTCATGAAGCGCTTCCTGCGCGACAAGCGACTTTACCGCGAGCCGGAGGGCGACACGCCGCCGCCACGCGGCATCCGTGCGCTCCTGATCTTTACCTGCACGGCGGTCAGCTTCGCGCATGGCGGCAATGACGGGCAGAAGGGCATGGGGCTGATCATGCTGATCCTGATCGGTTGCGCGCCGACCGCCTATGCGCTGAACCGGACGCTACCGGAGAGCGCGATGCCCGCCTTCGTACGCAGCGCCCAGGTCGCCGCGACCGCCTATGCCGCGCACGGCGAACAAGGCACCATCTCGGTCGATCAGGCGCGTGCAGACGTCGTCGACGGCGTCCGGAAAAAGGCGATCGATACGCCCAAGGTCTATGCGGGCCTGTCCGAACTGTCCCGCGACATCGGCGAGCGGATCGGCAATTATGGCACGTTAAGCCGCGTTCCCGCCGCCGTCGTGCCCAATCTGCGCAACGACATGTATCTGGTCCTCGACACCACCCGCATGGTGACGAAGAGCGAGACGGCCAAGCAGCGCTTCACCGCCGCCGAGATCGAGTCGCTGAACAGCTATGCCGGGTCGCTGGAGCGGGGCACCCGCTATATCCCGCTATGGGTGAAGGTCACGGTCGCCCTGGCGCTGGGCCTGGGCACGATGGTCGGCTGGCGACGCATCGTCGTGACGGTCGGCGAGCGCATCGGCAAGACGCACCTGACCTATGGCATGGGTGCCGCGGCCGAGCTGATGACGGCCGCCACGATCTTCGGTGCGGAATATATCGGCCGTCCGGTGTCGACCACCCATATCCTGACCTCCGGCGTTGCCGGGGCGTCCGTTGCCAATGGGGCGGGCCTTCAGTTCCGGACGATCCGCAACATGCTGCTCGCCTGGGTCCTGACGCTGCCCGCCGCGATGCTGCTGTCGGGCACGCTCTACTGGCTGCTGCTGCAACTGGCCCGCACGCTGGCGGGGTAGGCGGATAAGGCTTTACGCCGGGCTCCCGCTTCTGCACGAACGAGGCATGACCCATGCCTCGCCTCCGTCGCATCGCCATATCCTGCTGGCCAGCCTGACCGGCACGGCGGTCGAATTCTACGATTTCTATATCTATGCCACGGCGGCGGCTTTGGTGTTCGGGCCGCTATTCTTTCCGGCTTCCTCGGCGACGGCGCAGTTGCTGCTGTCCTATGCCAGCTTCGGCCTCGCCTTTGTCGCGCGCCCGGTGGGCGCCATCGCCTTCGGCCATTTCGGCGACCGGGTGGGACGGAAATCGACCCTGGTGGTCAGCCTGATGCTGATGGGCGGATCGACCGTCGCCATCGCCTTCCTGCCGACCTATGCGCAGGCCGGATGGATCGCGCCGCTGCTGCTGTGCATCGCGCGGCTGGGGCAGGGGCTTGGGCTTGGCGGCGAATGGGGCGGAGCCGCCTTGCTCGCCGTGGAAAATGCCCCGCCGGGCAAGCGCAACACCTGGGGCATGTTCCCGCCGCTCGGCGCGCCGGTCGGTTTCATTCTGGCCAACGGCTTTTTCCTGATCCTTGGCCTGATCCTGACCGACGAACAATTCCGCGCCTGGGGCTGGCGCCTGCCGTTCCTGGCGAGCGCGGTATTGGTGCTCCTGGGCCTGTGGGTCCGGCTGCGCCTGACCGAGACGCCCGATTTTGCCGAAGCCAAGAAGGCCGAGGCGTTGCCACGCGTGCCGATCGCGACGCTGCTCCAGGGGCATGGCCGCGCGCTGCTGGCCGGGACGGGCGGGGTGGTGGCCTGTTTCGCGATCTTCTACCTCGCAACCGCCTTTGCGCTCGGGCATGGAACGACAGTGCTCGGTTACCCGCGCGAGGCGTTTTTGGGCATCCAGCTGGTTGCGATCCTGTTCCTGGCGCTCGGCGTCGTCGTCGCCAGCGTAATGGCCGACCGGCATGGTGCGCCCTTCATGCTGCGGCTGGGCTTTGCGGGCTGCGTCTTGGTCGGGATCGCGATGGGGCCGATGCTGGGATCGGGGTCGCTCGCGATCGTCTTCGTATGGCTGGCGGCGGCGCTGTTCGTCATGGGCTTTGCATACGGCCCGCTCGGCGGCTGGCTACCCGCGCTGTTTCCGGCCGGGGTGCGCTATACCGGCGTGTCGATGACGTTCAACCTGGGCGGGATCATCGGCGGCGCCCTCGCCCCGATCGCGGCGCAGGCGTTGACCGAGCGCGGCGGGCTGAACTTCGTCGGCGGCTATCTGGTCGCCGCCGGTCTGCTCAGCCTCGCCGGGCTCGCCCTGATGCGCGGGCGCGGTGCCTATCAGGCCTGACGGAGCAGGGTCAGCCGCGCCTTGCCGTGAACGCGCGAGGCGTCGACGGTGAAGCCCGCAATCTCGACGTCTTCCTGCTTGGCCGTCTCGATGCTGACCCAGGTGCCAGCACCCACCCAGCCGAGCCGGGCCAGCTTGTCGAGCGCGACGCTGCCCGCACCCGTCGCATAGGGCGGATCCATCAGGATCAGATCGAGCGGCGCGCGCGCAGGCCCCAGTGCCATTACCGACGAGGCGCGGACATCGCCCTTGGCCTCCAGCCTGGCGAGATTGGCCCGCAGCGCGTCTAGTGCAGCGCGGTCCTGCTCGACGAACAGACAGGACGCCGCCCCGCGCGACAGCGCCTCGATTCCCAGCGCACCCGATCCGGCGAAGAAATCGCCGACCGCCAGCCCCTCGAAATCGCCCAGCCGGGCCGTCAGCATCGAGAACAAGGCCTCGCGCGTCCGGTCGGCTGTGGGGCGGGTCACGTCACCCTTGGGCGCGACAAGCGGGCGTCCGCGCCATTGTCCGGCGATCACGCGCATCAGCGGTACCCTCCTGGCCGACCGGGACGCGAGCCGCCACCGTTCGGGCGTCCTCCGCCACGCGAGTCCGGCCGCGACGGGCCACCGGAACGACCGGACGAACCCTGTGGGCCGCGCGACGGACGGGCGGTGCGATCGCCGCGATCGTCGAAGCGCGGCTGGCGCTGCCCCTCGGGACCCGAGCGTTCTCCGCTGGCTGGCTTGGCAAAGGGTTTGGAGTCGCCGCGCGAACGGTCAAAGCGCGCGCCGTCCCGTGGCGGACGGTCGCCCCGGTCTTCCGAGCGCGATGGCCGCTGTCCACCCGATCCGTAGCGTTCGCCGGGGGCACCGTTGCCGAAAGGCCTGGCATCGCGACGCGATCGATCGGAACGCCCACCCTCACGGGCGGGCCGCTCGGCCCGGTCATCGAAACGTGCCGGCCGCTGGCCGCTGGTGCCCGGCCGTTCGCCCGTCGGGGATTTCGCAAAGGGTTTGGAACCCGATCGCGGCCGATCGGAGCGAACACCGTCACGCGCAGGGCGTTCAGCACGATCGTCGAAGCGGGTTGAGCGCTGCCCACCAAAGCCGGGACGTTCGTTCGTCGGCGCCTTGCCATAGGGCTTCGCGCCTTCGCGCGGTCGGTCGGTTCGGACGCCTTCACGGGCTGGACGATCGCCCCTGCCATAGGCCGATGACGGACGCCCTTCGTCACGGCGGCTCCGTTCACCGGACCCCATCCGCTCCTGCGCCCGTGGGCGGTCGCTTGCTCCACCACGGGCCTCGCCCGATCCGGCGCGGGCCGGGCGTTCACCCGCAGCGCGCGTCGGCGGCGTGCGAAAGCCGGGCTTGATCTTCGCAGGCTTGATCGCGTCGGCGGGGATGCCGCCTTCCAGCGATCGCCGGAACTCGACGATATCGGCACCCCGTACCTCACCGATGTCACCCACCGGCAGTTCGTCCAGCACGAAGGGGCCATAGCGCAACCGGATCAACCGGCTGACCTGCAACCCCAGATGCTCGAGCACACGGCGAACTTCGCGGTTCTTGCCCTCGCGCAACGTCATCTCGATCCAGACGTTCGCACCGGTCCGCCGCTCGAGATTGGCATCGATCTGGCCGTAGCGGATGCCGTCGATCTCGATCCCGTGGATCAGCTCTTCCAGCTGGGCCTGGGTGATGTCGCCGTAGGCGCGGGCGCGATAGGTGCGCTCGACGCCGGTCGCGGGCAGTTCCAGCTGGCGCTTGAACCCGCCATCGGTGGTCAGCAGCAACAGCCCCTCGGTGTTGAGATCGAGCCGTCCGACCGGCACCAGACGCGGCAATCCCTCGGGCAGGCGGTCATAGATGGTCGGCCGCCCGGCGGGATCATGCTCGGTGACAAGCAGCCCGGTTGGCTTGTGATACAGGAACAGGCGTGTCGGCTCGGGCGCCGCGACGGGTTCGCCATCCACGGTCACCCCGTCGAGCGTGGACAGAAGCGTCGCAGGGGTATCGATGGTCACGCCGTTCAGGGCGATCCGGCCCTCGGCGATCATCCGCTCGACCTCGCGGCGCGACGCGACTCCTGCCCGCGCGAGCAGCTTTGCTATACGTTGATCTGATATCATGATCCACGCTGATACAGAGGGTGTCGACCAAAGGAAATTAATTGCGTCGTTTCCGGCGGACAAAGCGTTACGCGAGCGAGCGGGACAGCAGGACAGGCCGATAGAGGGATGAGATTGTTCGGGCGCAAGAAACGACAGCTGGTCAAACTGCTCGTCGTCGAGGACGAGCCGCTGGTCGCGTTCGATACCGAACACGTCCTGACCGATGCCGGGTACGAGGTGGTCGCCACCGTCGACCGGGTCAGCAAGGCCGTCACCCTGATCGATGGCGGTGCCGGGATCGATCTGGTCCTGGCGGATGTGCGGCTGGCGGACGGCAGCGGCGTCGATGTTGCACGGGCCGCCCATGCCCGCGACATTCCCGTCCTGTTCATCACCGGCACGCCGCCCGATGGCGTCGAGCAACTCGCCGAAGGTCTGTTGATGAAGCCCTATGGCTCGCGCGAGCTGCTGGGTGCGATCGATGCGATCGAGGAGCGCCGTGCAGGCAAGGCGCCGGGCCGCCTGCCATCGGGCTTTCGTCTTTTCGCCCGAACCGGATCGTCCGGCCCCGTTGCCCCTGATGGCCAAGCCTTATAGGGTCCCCGCTTTCCGATAGGGTGAGCGGGTCTATGGCGAGTGCGCGTTGGTTGGACGGAGTGCGGCCTTATGTCGAGCCAGCACCGCTGGCCTCGCTTGCGCTCGGCATATCGTCGGCCTTTCCGCTGACCATGATCAACGCCACGCTGGCCAGCCGCTTGGCGGAAGCGGGGATCGAGAAGAAGAGCGTCACCGCCTTTGCGCTCATCATCCTGGCCTATAATCTGAAATGGCTCTGGGCCTGGATCGTCGAGGGCGTGAAGATCCCCTTTCTCCACCGGCTGGGCCAACGTGTCTCGTGGCTGCTGGTCGTGGCAGGCCTGGTCTGTGCGGCGGCGATTGGTCTGGGCCTGGCCGATCCACGCGTGTCGCTGGCGCAGACGGCGATGGCGGCCCTGGCGCTAGGGGTTGCGGGGGCGACGTTCGACATCGTGATCGACGCCTATCGCATCGAATTGCTGGAGCCGCGCCAACTGGGCGTGGGGGCGGGCATGGGCCAATATGGCTGGCGGATCGGCTCGGCGCTGGTCGCCTCCCTCTCGCTGGTCATCGCGACCCGTGCGGGGTGGAGCGTGGCCTATATGGTCAGTTGCGCCTTTGCGCTGCCCGCCGTGCTGACCGCGCTCTTCATGGGCGAGCCGAAGCGCCATAACGAAATCACCGCCAAGCGTCCGGCCGAGGGGATCGTCCGCGCGGTCGTCGGCCCCTTTGCCGAGTTTTTCCGTCGTCAGGGCGCATTCGTCATTCTGGCCTTCATCCTGGTCCACAAGATCGGCGATACGCTCGCCAACCTGACCTTCCGCCTGCTGTTCAACGATCTGGGGTTCAGCAAGGACGAGATCGCGCTGTACGACGTCGGTGTCGGCTTCTGGGCATTGCTGATCGGCGTCTTCGTCGGCGGCGTCCTCTACGCACGGCTGGGCATGAAGCGATCGGTGCTCATCAGCCTGATCCTGATGGCCGTCTCCAACCTGTCCTTTGCGGGCCTGGCCGCACTGGGCCATTCCAACTGGGGCATGGCGGGCGCGATCGGGTTCGAGAACTTCTCGAGCGGGATCGGCGGGGTTACCGTCGTCGCCTATTTCTCCGCGCTGACCGACCTGCGCTTCACCGCCGCGCAATATGCGCTGATCTCGGCGGCGGCGAGCGTGGTCGGGCGTATCCTGAGCGGTACGACGGCCGGGGCGCTGGTCGAGCAGTTCGGTTATGTCGACTTCTACCTGCTGACCACGGTCGTCGCGGTGCCGGGTGTCCTGCTGTTCTGGTGGATGGCGCGGTCGGGCCTGGTCGATCGCTCGATCGGCAGCGCAGGCGTCGCCGGAGAGGGCGACGCCCGTCAGGAGGCACCAGTCAGTAACTGATCGGCCGCCCCTCGTCCGCGAAGGCTGCCGCGACGGCGGCGGCGCTTGCCAGGACGCTGTCGACCCGCCGAACGCCGAGCAGATCGGTCATCAGGAAATGCGCCTTTTGCGGTGCCGTTTCCATCTGGGACAGGATGGTCATCAGCGCCGCCTCTGCCGCCGTCATCCGCGCGCAGCAGCACGGCGCGATGGCGATCTGGCCCGAGGCATGGGCGGCCAGATCGGCCATCAGCGTCCGCATCAGGATAAGCGGACGCCGGAAGTCCTGCCCGAACATGGTAAACAGCGTGTGCGACGCGCGGGCATCCGCCAGCCCATGTGCGCCCATCCGACGTATCGCGAACAGGGCAATCCGGGCGTGGGGGCAGGCCGGCAGCATGTGAGGCAGAGCTGCGGCAAGGGTGGTGGTTTCGGCCATCGGCGAGGGACTCCGTGATTACGGTCCCCATGCTATACGGTCGCTATTGATAGTCAATCGCAAATAAGGAAGGTGGTGCAGTCGCCTCGTCGCATCATTGCGGCGTCTCGTCATTCTCGGCGAGGACCTGTCCGGCCAGGTATAGTGAACCAGCGATCAGGACATGCGCCGGGGTGTCGAGCCGTTCGGCGATAAGGGCGAGCGCTTGGGAAGGATCACCGGCCGAAATTGCCTTCAGTCCCAGGGCGCGAGCCTGTTCCGCCAGGCTGTCGGGTGCGTGACACACGTGATCGGGTACGGGCACGGTGACGATCAGGTCGACCATGCTGCCCAGCTTTTCCAGGACCGGCCCGGCCTCCTTGTTCGCCAGCATCCCAAGAACGAGTGCGCTTGGCCCCTCGGAACGCCAGGCCGCCATGGTCCGCGCCACCGGTGTTGCAGCGGAAGGATTATGCGCGCCGTCCAACCAGCATTGGGTTTCAACGGGGAGCACCTGCGTCAGCGGCCCACGCCCCAGACGTTGCATCCGGGCGGGCCATCGGGCGCCGGTCGCCGCCTGCTTGAGAGCCTCATCCGAGACGGTCAGGGCCTGCTGATGCCGTAGCATCGCCACCGCCAGCGCCAGGTTGCGGGACTGGTGTCCCCCCGTCAGGCCCGGCCGGGGAAGGGTAAGTTCGCCTTGCTCGTCCCGATAGGCCACGCCGCTGCGCGTCGACGTGCTCGACCAGGCCTGTCCCCGTGCGAATACAGGTGCCCCGGCGGCCGTCGCAACGTCGGCGATCGCATCTCGCAGGGGGCGGGCATAATCCATGGTCACGAGCGGTGTGCCCCGCTTGGCGATTCCCGCCTTTTCGCGCGCAATGCCGGTGAGCTTGCGGCCTAGAAACGCCTCATGATCGATGCCCAGTGCCGCGATGCCACAGACGGCGGGCGGCGGCAGGATATTGGTCGCGTCCAACCGGCCGCCCAGGCCCACCTCAACGATCGTCGCGGCGGCAGGATTGCGCGCGAAGGATAGAAAAGCGGCTGCCGTCGTCACCTCGAAGAAGCTGGCACCGATCCCCTCGGCATGACCCAGGACCTCGTCGAGCACCGTCGCCAGCGCATCATCCTCGATCAAGCGGCCGTTCAGGCGGATACGCTCGTTGAAGCGGACGAGGTGCGGGCTGGAATAGACATGCACATTTTGTCCCGACGCCTCGACCGCCGCGCGCAGAAAGGCGCAGGTCGAGCCCTTGCCGTTCGTTCCCGCGACGTGGAAGACCGGCGGCAGATGATGCTGCGGATCGCCCAGCCGTCCGAGCAGGGTCGTGATCCGCTCCAGCCCCAATATATCCGCACCGGGCGACAGACCCCATAGCCGGTCGAGCTGCGCCTGGACGGCCGGATGGTCGGAACGGGCATGGTCGGGCATCGGCCGGTCTCTTGGAAAGCGGATATGAAAAGAGGCGGACCTCTCGGCCCGCCCCTCTAATGCGATCGATGGGAAAAGGCGACGGCTCAGGCGGCCTGACGCGATCCAGTCAGATAGCCGATCACGGTTGCCAGACGCTTACGCAGGTCGCGGCGATGGACGACCATGTCGAGCATCCCGTGATCCAGATAATATTCCGACGTCTGGAAATCGTCGGGCAGCTTTTCGCGGATCGTACTCTCGATCACGCGGCGGCCGGCAAAGGCGAGCATCGCCTTGGGCTCAGCGATCTGGACGTCGCCCAGCATCGCATAGGCCGCCATCACGCCGCCCGAGGTCGGATCGGTCAGCACGACGATATAGGGCAGACCCGCATCATGCAGCATCTGGATCGCCACCGTGGTACGCGGCATCTGCATCAGGCTGAGAATGCCTTCCTGCATGCGTGCGCCGCCCGAGGCGGTGAAGATCACATAGGGGCAATGGTCCGCGATCGCAGCCTCGACACCGCGTACGAACGCCTCGCCGACCGCCAGGCCCATCGATCCGCCCATGAAGGCGAAGTCCTGCACGCCGACCACGACCTTATGGCCGAGGATGGTGCCGCGCGCATTGACCAGCGCGTCGGTTTCGGCGGCACTGGTCCGCGCCGCCTTCAGGCGATCGGCATAGCGCTTGGAGTCGCGGAACTTCAGCGGATCCTCGGGCACCTTGGGCGCGGGCAGTTCGTTGCAGCTGCCTTCGTCCAGCAGATGCCGGAAACGCGCCTTCGGCCCGATGCGGTCGTGATGATCGCATTTCGGGCAGACGTTCAGATTGTCTTCCAGCTCCTTGGTGAAGACCATCTGCCCGCACCCCTTGCACTTGTGCCAGAGATGATCGGGCGTCTCCTTCTTGACGACGAAGGGGATGACGTTGCGGACGCTGTTGAGCCAGCTCATGCGAGTTCCTTGCGTGCATCGGCGAGTGCCGACGACAGGGTTTCAATATAGGCGCGGACCGGGTCGGGGGCGTTCGCCCCATGCTCCCCCACCAGGTCGACGATCGCCGAGCCGACGACGACGCCGTCCGCCACGCGACCGATCGCCGCAGCTTGTTCCGGCGTACGGACGCCGAAGCCGACCGCGACCGGCAAATGGGTTGCCGCCTTCAGCCGCTCGACCGCATCCTCGATCGAGGCTTGCGCCGCCTGCTGCTGGCCGGTGATGCCCGCGACGGAGACATAATAGAGGAAACCGTCGGCGCCCGTCAAAATCGTCGGCAGCCGCACGGCATCGCTGGTCGGGGTCGCCAGCCGAATCGAGGCGATGCCCTTGCCGCGCAGCGCGACACCCAGTGCATCGTCTTCCTCGGCGGGCACATCGACACAGATCACGCCGTCGACCCCCGCTTGCGCCGCCGCATCGGCGAACCATTCAGGCCCGCGCACCGTCATCGGGTTGGCATAGCCCATCAGGACCAGCGGGACATGGGGATGACGCGCGCGAAAGGCCGTGGCGATCGCCAGCACGTCGGCAGTGCGGGTCCCAGCACCCAGGCTGCGGATATTGGCCTTCTGGATCGCCGGGCCATCGGCCATCGGATCGGTGAAGGGCATACCCAGTTCGACGAGGTCCGCACCCCCCTCGACCAGCGCGTCGAGGATCGCAGCGGTGTCGCCCGGCGTCGGGTCGCCTGCCGTCACGAAGGTGACGAGCGCGGCGCGGCCCGCATTGGCGCAGGCCGCAAAAGTATCGGCGATCCGGCTCACATCTTGGCTCCCAGCGCGTCGGCGACGGTGAAGATGTCCTTGTCGCCACGACCCGAAATATTGACGAGCACGATTTGGTCCCGGTCCATCAGCGGCGCACGCCGGATCAGCCCGACCAGCGCGTGGCTGCATTCCAGCGCCGGGATGATCCCCTCTACCTTGCAGCACAGCTGAAACGCGTCGAGCGCCTCGGTATCGGTCACGCCTTCATAGACGACGCGACCGGTATCGTTCAGCCAGCTATGCTCAGGCCCGATGCCCGGATAGTCGAGCCCGGCCGAGATCGAATGCGCCTCGGCGATCTGCCCGTCCTCGTCCTGCAACAGATAGGTCTTGTTGCCATGAAGGATGCCGGGCTTGCCGCCGGTCAGGCTGGCTGCGTGCTGGGTAGTGTTGAGGCCGTGTCCGGCCGCCTCGATGCCCAGCATCGCGACCTCGGCATCGTCCAGGAACGGGTGGAAGAGCCCGATGGCGTTCGACCCGCCGCCGACCGACGCGATCAGCAGGTCGGGCAGGCGCCCCTCGGCTTCCAGGATCTGCGCCTTCGACTCGGTGCCGATCACTGACTGGAAGTCGCGGACCATCTCGGGATAAGGGTGCGGGCCTGCCGCGGTGCCGATGATGTAGAAGGTGTCGTGGACATTGGCGACCCAGTCGCGCAGCGCCTCGTTCATCGCATCCTTCAGGGTCTGCGCACCCGACGTGACCGGGCGCACTTCCGCACCGAGCAGCTTCATGCGGAATACATTTGGCGCCTGACGCTCGATATCGCGCGCGCCCATGAAGATGGTGCAGGGCAGGCCGAAGCGCGCCGCGACGGTGGCGGTCGCCACGCCATGCTGACCCGCGCCCGTCTCGGCAATGATCCGCGTCTTGCCCATCCGCTTGGCGAGCAGGATCTGGCCGATGCAGTTGTTGATCTTGTGCGCGCCGGTATGGTTCAGCTCTTCGCGCTTGAAATAGACCTTCGGCCCCTTGCCCTCGGGCGCGCTCGCACGAAGCGTCTCGGTCATGCGCTCGGCATAGTACATCGGGCTGGGACGACCGACATAATGGGTCATCAAATTATCGAACTCGGCCTTGAAAGCCGGATCGACTTGCGCGGCGCGATACTCGCGCTCCAGATCGAGGATCAGCGGCATCAGCGTTTCGGCGACGTAGCGCCCGCCGAAATCGCCAAAATGGCCGCGCTCGTCGGGCTGGGCACGGAAGGAATTGGGGGCGTTCATCTCGTTTCCCTTGGGCGTTTGCGGAGCGAACCCTGCAAACGATCCTGTCACTGATTTGTCGCAACGGCTTTAAGGAAGCCTGCGATCTTGTCCATATCCTTGACACCGGGCGCATTCTCGACGCCAGAGGACACATCGACCAAGGGGGCGCCGGTGCGGCGGATTGCCTCGGCGACGTTCCCTGCATCCAGCCCGCCGGACAGAGCCCAGCGCAGTGGATGACGAACGCCGTCCAGCAGGCTCCAGTCGAAGCGCAGCCCCATGCCGCCGGGCAGCGATGCGTCGTCCGGGGTCTTGGCATCGTACAGGATCAGGCTGGCGGCACCCGCATAGTCGCGCGCTTTCTCAACATCGCCGCGCAGCTTGATCGCGACCGCCGCCCAGACTTCCCGGTCGAATTTCGATCGGATCGCGGCCACGCGCGCAGGTGCGGTGCGATGAAGCTGGATCGCGTCGAGCATTCCGGCACGGACTGCCGCCTCGAGCAACTGGTCATCGGGATCGACGAAGACGCCGACCCGCTGGACATGATCGGGCACACGTCCCGCCAGTCCCGCCGCGATGTCGAAGGTCAGATGCCGGGGCGAGGCGGGAAAGAAGACGAAGCCGACATGGCTCGCCCCGCCGCCCAGCGCGGCGTCGAGCGTGGCGGGCGACGTCAGTCCGCAGATCTTGGCAGTGGTGGTCATGATCGTTTCCCGAATGGGAGGGCTCGAAAAACGTCTTATAGCGTGGCGGCGATCGCGCGGGCAGCGGCGTCAGGATCCTTCGCCTGGGTGATCGGACGGCCGATGACCAGGATCGAGGCACCTGCATCGACCGCCGCGCGCGGGGTGACGACACGCTTCTGGTCGCCGATCACACCGTCGGCCGGACGCACGCCCGGCACGACGAAAAAGCCCTTGGGCCATGCCTTTTTGACCGCCGCGACCTCTTCGCCCGAACACACGATGCCGTCCACGCCCGCTTCGGCCGCCAGGTCGGCCAGACGGCGGACATGATCCGCCGGAGAACCGACGACGCCGGTTTCCGACAGGTCGCTCGCGTCCAGGCTGGTCAGCATGGTGACGGCGATGACCTTCGTGCCGGTCGGTGCCGCCGCCTTGGCATCCTCCAGCATGGCGCGGCCGCCGCTGGCATGGACGGTCAGGATGGCGGGGGCGAGCGGGCCGAGCGACTGGACGGCTTTGGCCACGGTGTTCGGGATGTCGTGCAGCTTGAGGTCCAGGAAGACGGGCAGGCCGATATGCGCCATCTCGCGCACCCCGGTCGCGCCGTGCGCGCAGAAGAATTCCAGTCCCAGCTTCAGCCCGCCGACATGATGGCGAACCTTCTGCGCCAGCGCCTGTGCGCGAGCGAGATCGGGGGTGTCGATGGCGACGTAGATGCGATTGCTCATGAAGGGATCAGACCGTCGGCTGGGTGTTGGAGGTAACAGGAGGGATCGGGGCGACGTAGACGCTGGTCTCGGCCGATACGGCGGCCAGCGAACGCTCGGCGGCGCTCAATCGCTGGCGCAGCCTCCAACGCGCGGCATGCTGCCAGATCAGTGTCGGCACCAGCCCCAGCAGAAAGGTCAGGAACAGCAGCAGCGGCAGGTTCACGTCCGCGACCAGTCCGCCGACCAGCCGGATCGGCACGGTCGTCCAGTTCCCCAGCGTGAAGGCCGCGGCCAGAAAGGCCAGCAGGCACCAGAAGAGCATTTTCAGGAACTGCATGGGTTTCTCCGCATCACCGGGTTCGCCGCCGACCTGACGAGACGGCGAAACCTCGCTTGGCGATGCGGTCTAGCCGCGTTGACCCTGCATGACCAGCCTTCAGCCGATCTCCCGGCGAAGCGAGGCGATGAGGGGCGCGATGGAGGTCAGCCGCTCCTCTTCCTCGTCGAGTATGGCGAGGAAAGCCCGCCGCTTGAAGGCTGCCACCGCGCCGGGTTTCAGCCGGATCGTCGAGGGCAGAGTGGAGACGGCAATGTCGATCATCCGTTCCGCGCCGTGCAGCCGCCCCCAAAGATAGTCGTTCTCCCGGTAGCTGCGGCTGAAAAACGCGCCGAAGGTCAGGAACTGGATACCCTTCAACGTCGCTTCCGCTCCCCCGGCCCGGATGGCGGTAGCATCGTCGGGTGAGATGCGGTCGACCTTGATCGGATCGAACTCATCCAGCCCCTCGCCCTGGAGCAGCGGCAGCGTCGCCACGTCGAAATAGGGAAAGCCCAGATAGGTCAGCAGCAAGGTGCGCCGCGCCGTACGAGGCAGTCCCGAAAAGGCAGCGGCCAGCCGGGCGTCGGTTTCGCCGTCCAGTCGGATCAGATCGAGCCTGGCCTCCAGTCGATCGAGCATCGGGCCGCCATCGTCGCGAACGGTGCGGATATCATCCGCCCATTTCGCGAGACCAACGCCGCTCTGGCGTTCCAGAAACTCCGCCAGCGATTCGTAGATGGCGTCGCGGACGGGCGCTAGTTCCGCCTCGCTATGATCCGCTTCCAGTTCGGTCAGTCGCCGGGCGAGCAACCGAAGGCGACGGATACGATAACCGAGGTCGAAGGCGCGCAGGAACGTCCGCGCGCCGTTGCTCGATCCGCCGGTGAAGTTGATCGCCTCGCCACCGACATGGCGGGCCGCCACGGTTCGCTCGATCATCGCGCGAAGGCGGTGGCGGTTCGGCTGACCATCGTCTCCCATCGCTTCCGTCAGGATCGCCGCCATAGCATCGATGACATTGGCGAGCTTCAGATGGCCATAGGCGGCATAGCTGAACCCCGCCTTCGCGGCAGCCGCTGCCTGGGCGCGTACCCGCCAGGACGCCAGTCGCGCGGCAGTCGGACGGTCGAGGAAGAAGGTGCCGCCGAACAGCTGCTCGATCTCCTGCTCGACCTCCTCGCGAATGGCGGCCAGGATGGCCTGCATACGGTCGATCCGGCCGGAGCGAGCGGCGATCGCCTCCAGATTGTCGCGGATCGGCTGCTGCCGGGGCAGTTCGCTGATCGCACCGATGATCGTCTGGAAAAACCCTGGATGGCCGCCGCCGCCGGGCAGGCGGAAATGCATTCCGGGAAACGGGTCGATATAGACGAAACGGCGGTCGACCTGTCGCCGGGCGGGGCGGCGGCCAAGGGCATCGATAGCGGGGCGGAAGGGGGCGTTGACCAGCACCGATCCGTCGATCAGCACCGCCTTATCCGCCGCTCCCGCCGCATGATGGCGCGGCAGCACGCGGCGTAGAAATTCATCGCGTTCGGGCCATTCCTGCTCGCGCGCCGCGAGAACCCGGTCCAACTCGGCCACCGTGAAGGGGGGAAAGGCACCGGGGAAACTGGATGTGGCCCTGGCTGCGAAGACCAGCTCCGGGATCGCGGCCAGCTTGCCGCCGCCGGTGTCGGTAAAGTCGACAACCATGCGATGCTCGGTCTCGACCACCTCGCCCGGCGAATGAAGCCGCAACCGCTGCGGCTGGCCGGTAAAGTCCGTGACGGTGACGAAAAGGTCGAGCGGCTGGCCCGGCGGTATCAGTCGTTTGCCCACCGGACCGTTGGCCATACGGTCGAATGCCTCGAGGAGCCGTCCGGTAAAGGCGTCGGCGGCAAAGGGCGGCTCGAACCAGCGCGAGCGGATCAGATGGCCGAGCTTGGAGCGCACCTCCTCGCGCGTGTCCTCGTCCAGTGCGGCGACCTTCTCGCCACTGCGCCCCGCCGCCATCCAGGCGATGGGCAGGGCCCACATTTTGGAAAAGCGCGAGGTCGGTGCCGCTTCCGGGGCGATCAGCGCCTCGATATCGGCCGCCTCCAGCCAAAGGTCGGTCAGCGGATCAAGGGACTGGCCGGTCGATATGGCATGGCCGAGGAATATGCCGTTGATTCCACCCGCGCTGGCGCCTGCGATGATGTCGGCCAGGATGCGGACACGTACGCCGCCACGCTCCGCCATCTCGTCGAGCAGGTCGTGATAGACCGCATCGACCGCCGACGCCGGTGGATCGCCCTCATGCGAGGCGCGGCTGGCACGCACGACCCGCCAGATTTCCTTGGTGATGCCGTGCATGTAGACGGCCAGGCTGATCCCGCCATAACAGACCAGCGCCAGCCGCAGCTCCTTTTCGCGCATCAGCGGGGACCGATCATGGCCCAGATGGGCAGATGGTCGGAGGCGCGTCGCGACGTCGGGGTCGCATGGACTCCACATGCGCCGATCCTCAGCTCGGGCGACACCATGATCCGGTCGAGACGTCCGATCGGCCGCCTTGCATGAAAGCTCGGCCCTGTCTCCGCGACGGCGAAATCGCGGGTGAAGTCCTTCAGGCACCCCGCCGCGCGGGTCCATTCGTTCAGGTCGCCCATCATGACGGTCGGATGCCGATGTACGCAACTCGTCAGATGCGCCAGGATCGCCGCCGCCTGCCGACGCCGCCAGAGACCCGACAGGTCGAGATGCATGCCCACCACCCGGATCACCCCGGCCCTGGTCCGTACATCTGCCATGACCGCGCCGCGCGGTTCGAGCGAGGGCAGGTGGATCGCCTCGAAATCCAGGACCTGCGTGTTCTTGCGCACTAGAATGGTATTACCATGCCAACCCATCGAGCGGGCTTTCATGCCATAGACGATGGGCTTCCAGTCACTATGCTCGTCGAGCAGACGAAGCGGGATCACCCCTTCGCGTTCGCCGAAGCGGCGATCCGCCTCCTGCAGGGCGATCACATCGGCATCGACTTCACGCAGGACGTCCAGGATGCGATCGGGATTGCGCCGCCGGTCGGCGCCGATCCCTTTCCGGATATTGTAGCTGGCGACCTTGATCATTCCGCCACTGTAACGCAGCGACGGGATTTTGGTGCCAACTCCTGATACATGGAAAATGGTGCCGGATGAGGGGATCGAACCCCCGACCTTCGGTTTACAAAACCGCTGCACTACCGCTGTGCTAATCCGGCGTCGCCGATCCCCCTAGCGTCAAGACACGCCGAAGGTCCAGCCCTCCGTTTGCGCAACCTGATGGGTGAGGCCCGCCGGATGCCAGAGATCGTCGCGCATCGCCATGGTGCGCAGCCAGGCGGCGGTCAGGATCGCGTCGGTGCTGTGATCGTCGTACCGATGCAGCGGGTCATGCGGTTCGCTGCCCAAGGCGATCAGCGCGTCGTCCAGCGCCTCGGCACTGCGCATCTTGCTCCGTCCGCGCGGACGACCGGCGTCACGGGCGGCGATGGAGGTATAGATTTCGACGACCAGCGCACCCGCGGGCGGCACCGGATCGAACGGCCAGATGGCGACGTGCCCATCCAGCCGCCGGAGCAGCCGCATTCCGGCAAAGCTCGCCTTGGCCACCTGCGACGCGCCGATGGCGTCATAGACGGTCGAGGGCTTGCGTGCGCCATCGTTCGCGATCTCGCAGGTCCTCCAATGGAGGAAGTCCGCCTTTCGCCCGTCCGCCGCTCCAAAATAGAAATGCCGTCCGCGCCGTGCCTCCAGGAAACTCCGCGCGCCCAGATCGGGATCGTCGCAGCTGTCATCGACATAGGCCCAGAGAGCCCGTGCGTCCGCTGTCGGCTTGTCTCCCGGCAGATGCGCCCCGCGCGTGACGAACGGGGCCGAAAAGCTGAAGTCAAATCCGATCAGCAGCGGCGCGTCTGCGCGGGCGAGAAGCCATTCGGCCACGCCTTTGCGTGACCAGGCCCGTCCCGGCGGCGTCACGATGCGAGGCGCTGCGTTTCCCGAATGACAGAGTGCGACCTGGATCCCCGGATGCGCAGCGCCATGCGCACCGGACCAGTCGATTGCCACGAAGCCGCCGAAACGGTCAGCCGCGACGGTCATCGCCGCCATCCTGCAAGGCGCGGCGGCGCTCGTCCCACCAAGCCATGCGCTCGGCGATGCGTTTCTCCAGACCGCGCCCCGACGGTTCATAGAAGCTCTGCGGCGGCAATTCGTCCGGCCAGTAGTTCGCGCCCGAAAAACCGCCATCCGCGTCATGGTCGTACTGATAGCCTGCGCCATAGCCGATCTGCTTCATCAGCTTGGTCGGCGCGTTCAGGATATTGGCGGGGGGCATCAGCGATCCGGTCTCCTTCGCGGTCCGCCATGCCTGCTTCTGCGCCTTATAGGCCGCATTCGATTTCGGCGCGGTGGCGAGGTACAGACACGCCTGCACGATCGCCAGTTCCCCCTCGGGCGAGCCGAGAAACTCATAGGCGTCCTTGGCCGCGAGACACTGGGTCAGAGCCTGCGGATCGGCGAGACCGATATCCTCAATGGCCGTGCGGGTCAGACGACGCAGCAGATAGAGCGGCTCCTCGCCTGCGGTCAACATCCGCGCGAGATAGTAGAGGGCGGCTTGCGGGTCGGATCCCCGGATCGACTTATGCAGGGCCGAGATCAGGTTGTAATGCCCCTCGCGATCCTTGTCATAGACCGCGACCCGGCGTTGCAGGAATGCCGACAGCCCGGCGGCGTCGAGCGGTTCGGGAAGGTCGACCGCAAACAGCGTCTCGGCCTGGTTGAGCAGGAAGCGGCCATCTCCATCGGCGCTGGCGAGCAGCGCATCGCGGGCGGCAGGTTGCAGGGGCAGGGGGCGCTCCATCAACGCCTCCGCCCGCTCCAGCAGCTGTTCCAGCGCAGGCTGCCCGAGCCGATGGAGGATCAGTACCTGCGCCCGGCTCAGAAGCGCGGCGTTGAGTTCGAAGGAGGGGTTCTCCGTCGTCGCGCCGACCAGCGTGACCGTGCCATCCTCGACGAAAGGCAGGAAACCGTCCTGCTGCGCCCGGTTGAAGCGATGGATCTCGTCCACGAACAAAAGGGTCCGCTGGCCCAGCCGGGCATGGTCGCGCGCTTCGGCGAAGACCTTCTTCAGGTCCGCCACCCCGGAAAAGACCGCCGAGATCGCCGCATAGCGCAACCCCACTTCGGCAGCGAGCAGCCGGGCGATCGTCGTCTTGCCGGTGCCCGGCGGTCCCCAGAGGATCATCGACGACAGACGCCCGGCTGCGACCATCCGCCCGATGGCGCCTTCGGCCCCGGTCAGGTGACCTTGCCCGACAACCTCGGCCAGTTTCATCGGGCGCAGGCGGTCGGCCAGCGGCGCATCGGCCGTGAGGGAGCGCTGGACGGGGGCGGGGTCCATACCCGCGAAGAGATCGGCCATGAGCATCATGTAGGAGCGTCGAAGCCCCCCGTCACCTCTCAGGATAACGATATATCTTGAGGCATCTTGAAATAGGATCGCCGTGATATATCTTGACCGTATCAAAACCCAGTCGGAGTATCACGATGCGACATTTTCATGGACTCGGCCATGACCATCACCAGCGGCGCGGCCGGTGGAGTTTCGGGCCGTTGGACGTTCAATGGGATTTCGAAGACCCACGGGGAGGACGGCGAGGACCGGGCGGCGGCCGCCGGGGTCGGATGTTCGACGGCAGCGAGCTGCGGCTCGTGCTGCTGAAGCTGATCGCCGACGAACCACGCCACGGCTATGACCTGATACGTGAGGTCGAGGCGATGACCGGTGGCGCCTATGCGCCCAGCCCGGGCGTCATCTATCCGACGATCACCCTGCTCGACGAGATGGGCTTTATCGAGGAACAGCGGTCCGAGGGGGCCAAGAAGCGCTTCGCCGCGACCGATGCCGGTCGCACGCACCTGACCGAGAATGCCGAACAGGTCGAGGCGTTGCTGGCCCGGCTGCGGGCACTGGGCGAACATCGCCAGCGAGTCGATGCAGCCCCGATCCGGCGCGCCATGGGCGGGCTGAAGATGGCGGTGATGGAACGCTTTGGCGACGGCGATGCGCCGCAGGAGATGGTGCATCAGGTCGCCGCGATGATCGACGAACTCGCACAGAAAGTGGAGCGCCTGAAATGAGCCTGTCTATTGCCCGCGTGCCGACCCAGTCGGCCAGCCGCTATCTCCAGCAGCTCGCCAAGCATTGGAGCCACAAGATGGAGGTGTCCTTCACCGAAGAGGAAGGCACGATCCTGTTCCCCAACGGGTCAAAGCTGGAGATGCGCGCCGCCAGCGAGACGCTGGATATCGTTCTGACCGTGCCCGAAGACGGTGACGTCGCCCGGATGCGGGAGGTCGTGGCCAGCCATCTCGACCGCTTCGCCTTTCGCGAAGCGCCGCTGACCTTCGACTGGCGCGAAGGTTAAGCAAACAGGGCGCGATAGGCGTCGAGCACCGCGTCGTTGACCTTGTCCCACCGGTAATCGGCGACGCGGGCTTGCCCCGCTTCGCTGAACCGGCGGCGCAGGGCCTGGTCGATGGCGATCCGCTCGAGCGCGTCGGCATAGCCGGTGATATCGCGCGCGCCGACCAGATAGCCGGTCTTGCCGTCCGCCACGAGGTCCATCGCCCCGGTTGCGTTGGCCGCCACCACGGGCACGCCCGCCGCCATCGCTTCGGTCGTGACGTTGCCGAAGGTCTCGGTCACGCTGGGATTGAAGAAGATGTCCATCGATGCGACCGCACGGCCCAGATCGTCACCGGTCTGATAGCCCGCGAAGATCGCATCGGGTGTAGCCTTTGCGAACCAGTCCTGCGCCGGGCCTTTGCCGACGACCAGCACCTTGTGCGCCACGCCGCGCCGACGGAGTTCGGCCAATGCTTCGGCGAAGACGTCGAGGCCCTTTTCCTTGACCAGCCGGCCCAGGAAACCGATCGCCACATCGCCGTCCGCAATGCCCAGCGAGCGACGCCATTCCAGACTGCGGCGCGAGGAGCGGAAACGGTCATGATCGATCCCGCGCGACCAGATGCCCATCGGCGGCGTCACGCCCCATCCGCGCAGCAGGTCGATCATGCTGGGGCTGGGCGCGACGATCCGGTCGAACTTGTTGTAAAAGCGGGTCAGCAGCCTGATGATCGCCGGTTCCAGGAAACCCAGATGGTAATAGGCCGGATAGGTCTCGAACCGGGTATGGACCGAGGCGATCGACGCAACGCCGTTCTTCCGTGCCCAGCGCACGGCCGCGTGCCCCAGAAATTCGGGTGCCGAGACATGGACGATATTGGGTGCAAACGCCTCCAGATCGGCCCGAACCTCGGCCGGAAGCCCGCGCGCCAGCCTATAATCGGCGCGAAACGGCAGCGGAATGGCAGGCACATCGACCAGATCGCCGACCGGCGGAAAGGCAGGCGTCGAGGAGGTCGGTGAATAGACCCGCACGGCCACACCCCGCGCCAGCAGATGGCCGACCAGCAGGTTCAGGCTCTGGTTCGCGCCGTCGCGCGTGTAATTGTAGTTGCCGCTGAACAGCGCGACACGAAATTGTTCTGGGATCATGGAGTTCGCCCCATAGCCGGGCAGGACCCCAAAGACCACTCCCGCCGCCCGATCAAATCCGTTCCATTTACGTTCCGCTCCGGCTAGAGCATCGCCATGGCCAAGATCCAGAAGCGCTATGTCTGCCAATCCTGCGGTTCGGTGTCCTCCCGCTGGCAGGGGCAATGCCCCGATTGCTCCGAATGGAACACGATGCTGGAGGAAGCGCCGGTCCAACTGACGCCGTTCGCCGCCAAGCATAATCTTCAGGGTGGCGGCCGTGCGATCCAGCTGGTCGGGCTGGACGCCGATATTCCGCTGCCCGACCGGATGGCGACCGGCATCGCCGAACTTGATCGGGCGCTGGGTGGTGGCTTTGTCGAGGGATCGGCCACGCTGATCGGCGGCGATCCGGGGATCGGCAAGTCCACGCTGCTGCTTCAGGCGGCGGCCAAGCTGGCCATGGCGGGCAAGTCGGTTGCCTATGTCTCGGGCGAGGAAGCGGCCGACCAGGTCCGTCTGCGTGCCCGGCGACTGGGGCTGGGGCAGGCGCCCGTCCGGCTGGCGGCGGCAACCTCGGTTCGTGACATCCTGACCACCCTGTCGATCGGGACGCCGCCTGCGCTCCTCATCATCGATTCGATCCAGACCATGCACTCGGACCTGATCGAAGGCGCACCGGGCACCGTCAGCCAGGTGCGCGCATCGGGACAGGAATTGATCCGCTTCGCCAAGGAACGCGGTACGGCCGTCGTGCTGGTGGGCCATGTCACCAAGGACGGATCGATCGCCGGGCCACGCGTGCTGGAGCATATGGTCGACACCGTCCTCGCCTTCGAAGGCGAGCGTAGCCACCAGTATCGCATCCTGCGTGCGATCAAGAACCGCTTCGGCGGCACCGACGAGATCGGCGTCTTCGCCATGCAGACCGAGGGGCTGACCGAGGTCGGCAATCCGTCGTCACTGTTCCTGACCAGTCGCGAGGAAGGCGTGACCGGCGCGACCGTCTTCCCGGCGCTGGAGGGCACGCGGCCGGTGCTGGTGGAGATCCAAGCGCTGACCGTCCGCCTCGCCTCCGGTGCGACGCCACGTCGCGCGGTCGTCGGCTGGGACACCGGACGCCTGGCGATGATACTCGCGGTGCTGGAGGCGCGGTGCGGATTGAGCTTCTCGTCGGCCGAGGTCTATCTCAACATTGCGGGCGGCTACCGGATACAGGATCCGGCCGCCGATCTGGCGGTAGCGGCGGCGCTGATCTCTGCCCTGTCCGAACGGCCGGTGCCGATCGACGCCATCGTCTTCGGCGAAATCGCGTTGTCGGGCGAAATCCGCTCCGTCGCGCATGGTCCGTTGCGATTGAAGGAGGCGGGCAAGCTCGGTTTTGAAAAAGCGATCGTGCCGCGCGCGATGGCCAGTGACGAGGGCGGCTTGCGTATGACCGGCTTCCGGACCCTGGCCGAGTTCGTTGACCATATGCTGGGGCGCGGGTAGCGAAGGAACCAGAGGGTAGCGTGTCCGCTCCTTGCCCCTGGCGGAACTGCCGATCCGCCTCGGTCGTGGTTCATGGGCTGGCTGAGATATGGGATAGCAGGCGTTGACGGCCCTAGATATTCTTGTCCTGATCGCGGTGTTCGGCGCGGCGATACAGGGGTTCATGCGGGGCTTCGTCACCGAGGTTCTGGCGCTGTTCGCCTGGGTCGCGATCGTCGCTGCGTTGAAGATGTTCCACATCGCCTTGGCGCAGGCCCTGACCGGGGTGGTCGGGACCGTCTCGGGAGCGGCGGTTCTGGCCTTCGCACTGATCGTCGGCGTGACCTATCTGGGGGGGCGCCTGATCGCGCGGGCCATCGGTTCGCGGACGCGCAGCTCTGTTCTGGGTCCGGTCGACCGCGCCCTGGGCTTCGGCTTCGGCGCGCTCAAGGGCCTGATCCTCGCCAGCCTCGTGTTTCTGGTCGTCGCGCTGATGGTCGATACGGTAAGCGGCGGCCCTGCGCGGCGGCCCGAATGGATGGTCAAGAGCCGCACCTACAAGCTGTTGAATGCAACCAGCGCCGGGATCGCCGATTTTGTCGATCGCCGTCGCCGCGGCCTACCGGTCTTCGGCGCGCCTACATCCTCTGCCGGTTCCGGCCTGACCAATAGCAGCGAGACCCCGTGATGAACGCGCCCCTCTATAACGCAGAGATTTTGCGCCTGACCACGGCGATCCCACATGATCGGCGACTGACCGATCCCATGGCCAGTGTCGAGCGCCGCTCGCCCATTTGCGGCAGCCGGGTGACCGTGGACCTCAACCTCGACGAAGCGGGCCGGGTGACCGAAGTCGGCATGCTGGTCCGCGCCTGTGCCCTGGGGCAGGCGTCGGCGGCCCTGTTGTCGGCGCATGTCGTCGGGCGCAGCGTGACCGAACTGGCCGCCGCGCGGGACGAACTCACCGCCTGGCTGGCGGCGGGGCAGGGGGATGCCCCCGCCTGGCCGGGCATCGATATCTTCACCCCGGCGCTGTCCTATACCGCCCGCCATCCTTCGATACGGTTGGCGTTCGAGGCGGCGGCGCAGGCGGCCGAAGATGCGGCGGCCGGAGCCAAGAGCTGATGCACGGCGAGATATCGCTGCTGCGCGACGGCGCGATCCTGTTTGGATCTGGCCTCGCCTTCGTCCTGATCTTTCGGCGTTTGGGGCTTGGCGCAACGCTGGGATATCTGGTCGCCGGCGCGGTCGTCGGTCCTCACGTCCTGGGGCTGGTCGGCGATGCCGAGTCCAAGCTGGGCATCGCCGAGATCGGCATCACGCTCCTGCTCTTCATCGTCGGCTTGGAACTGAACCCCGCCCGGCTATGGCGGATGAAGCATGAGATTTTCGGGCTGGGGCTTCTTCAGGTCGCGATCTGCGGGCTGGCGATCACCGGCATCGTCATCCTCGCGCATTTTTCACCGGAGGCGGCACTGGCGCTCGGTTTGCCGCTCGCGCTATCCTCGACCGCGCAGGTGTTGCCGATGCTGCAGTCGTCGGGGCGGATGCGCACGCCCTTCGGCGAGCGGGCCTTTTCGATCCTGCTGTTCCAGGACCTGTCGATCGTCCCGCTCATCACCATCGTTGCGGCCATGTCGCGCAACCCGGCCGACCACACCGGCCCGCCGGGCTGGATCCTGGCGCTGGAGACGATCGGCGCGGTCATCGGCCTGATCCTGGCAGGGCGTTTCCTGCTGCGGCCCCTGTTCCGCCTGATCGGCAATATGGGTGAGCGCGAGATGTTCGTCTTCGCCGGGCTGTTTACCGTGGTCGCCAGCGCGGCGGTGATGGAATTGCTCGGCCTGTCGACGGCGCTGGGCGCGTTCATCGCCGGCGTGATGCTGGCCGACAGTCCGTACCGGCATGAGCTGGAAGCGGATGTCGAGCCTTTCCGCTCGATCCTGCTAGGCCTGTTCTTCCTGGCGGTCGGCATGATGCTGGACCTCCCTGCCATCGCCGAGCGGCCGGCCTTCGTCGCGATCATGGCGATGGCGCTGATCGCCACCAAGACGCTGGTCATCACGCTGATCGGGCTGGCGTTCAAGATGAGGTGGCGCTCCGCCCTCGCGCTCGGTCTGCTCATGAGCCAGGGCGGAGAGTTCGGCTTTGTGCTGTTCGCCCAGGCCCAGCAGGGCTATCTGATCGCGCCAGAGGCGGCGAGCCTGTTCGGGGCGATCATCACCCTGTCGATGGCGACGACGCCGTTCCTGATGGGCGCGACTCGCCGCATCCGCGAAGAGCCGGTCATCACGCGTGCCGGTCAGCGTGAGGGGCCGATGACCGACGGGGCCAATGCCCTGATCGTCGGCTATGGCCGCTTCGGCCAGACCGTCGCGCAAATGCTGATCGCCAGCGACGTGCCCGTGACGCTCATCGACCGCGATATCGAGATGATCGACATCGCCGCATCCTTCGGTGCCAAGGTCTATTATGGCGACGGCACCCGGCTGGATCTGTTGCGACAGGCCGGTGCGGCGGAGGCGGAGCTGATCCTGTTCTGTCTGGATGAGGATCAGATCACGCTCGAGCTGCTGGAAAGCGTCCATGCTGCTTTCCCCGATGCCTCGATCTTCGTCCGCGCCTATGACCGTCGCGCAGTCCTCCGGCTCAAGGGCGGCCCCGCATCCTATGTCGTGCGCGAAGTGCTGGAATCGGCGGTCAAGATGGCCCGCCTGGCGCTGGGGAGCTTGAAGATCGACCATGCCGAGATCGACCGGGTCGAAACCATGTATCGTGCCCGCGACAAGGAACGGCTGGCGGCGCAGGCCGCTGCGGGCGACCTGCGTGCCGCCAGCGACCGGATCATCACACAGGACGAAAGGAACGGCTGACCCATGGGACTGGTGGCAATCTTCGCGGCGCTCTCGGGAGCGATTGCGATCGCGGCCGGAGCCTTCGGCGCGCACCGTGCCGAGGGGGTGGCCGTGGAATGGCTGCGCACCGGCGGACAGTATCAGCTGATCCACGCGGTCGCGGCACTTGTCGCGTTGCGTATGGAGGCGAGAGGTGTCGCATGGACCTTCGTCATCGGCGCGGCGATCTTTGCAGGCACGCTCTACGCCATGGCCTTTGGTGCCCCGCGCTGGTTCGGGGCCATCACGCCGATCGGGGGGACGCTGCTGATCGGCGGATGGCTCTGGCTGGCCTGGTCGCTTCGCGGCTAAGGCTGCACGGCGGGCTTCACCTGCGCCTGGGGATGTTCTAGGGACCGGCCATGGCCGATCCATTCTATATCACCACCGCCATACACTATCCCAATGGCCGCCCGCATATCGGCCATGCCTATGAGATGGTGGCGGCCGACGTCATCGCCCGGTTCCAGCGTCAGGCGGGCCGCGATGTTCTGTTCCAGACCGGCACCGACGAGCATGGGCTGAAAATGGCCCAGGCGGCGCGTGCGCGGGGTATCTCGACGCGAGCGTTCGCGGACGAAATGTCCAGCCATTTCCACGTGATGGCCGACCGTCTTGATATCTCCTACGATCGTTTCATCCGCACCGTCGACACCGACCACTATGCCGCCAGCCAGGCGATCTGGAAGGCGATGCAGGACAAGGGCGACCTGTATCTCGACCGGTATGAGGGCTGGTATTCGGTCCGCGACGAGGCTTTCTACGACGAAAGCGAACTGACGCTCGCTGAGGACGGCACCAAGCTGTCGCCGCAGAGCACGCCGGTCGAATGGACCGCAGAGGAAACCTGGTTCTTCCGCCTGTCCCAATATCAGCAGCCCTTGCTCGACCTGTACCGTGACAATCTCGATTTCATCCGCCCGGAAAGCCGCCGAAACGAGGTGATGCGCTTTGTCGAGGGCGGCCTGTCCGACTTGTCAGTGTCGCGGACCAGCTTCGACTGGGGTGTGCCCGTGCCCGACAGCCCCGGCCATGTCATGTATGTCTGGGTCGACGCGCTGACCAATTATCTGACCGGCACCGGCTATCCGAACACGGACAGTGACCTGGCGCGTTTCTGGCCCGCCAATCTGCATCTGATCGGCAAGGACATCGTGCGGTTCCACACGGTCTACTGGCCCGCTTTCCTGATGTCGGCCGACCTGCCGTTGCCGCAGTCGGTTTTCGGTCATGGCTTCCTGCTCCACCGGGGCGAGAAGATGTCCAAGTCGGTCGGCAATGTCGTCGATCCGATGGGCCTGGCCGATGCCTTTGGCGTCGATGCGCTGCGGTATTTCTTCCTGCGCGAGGTGAGCTTCGGACAGGACGGCTCCTACTCGGCCGAAGCCATCGTCACCCGCGTCAATGCCGAGCTGGCCAACAGCTTCGGCAATCTGGCCCAACGCACCCTGTCGTTCATTGCCAAGAATCTGGGCGGCGAACTGCCCGAGGCGGGGCGGAGCGATCCGGCCGACGCGGTACTCCTTGAGGAAGTGGTCGTCGCCTGTGCCGCGCTGAAGACGGCATTTGATGATCTGGCGCTGAGCCAGGGGATCGAGGCGTGGATGCGCGGCGTTTATGCCTGCAATCAGTATATCGACGTGCAGGCACCCTGGTCGCTGCGCAAGACCGATCCTGAGCGGATGCACGCCGTTCTCGGTACGCTTGTCCGTGCGATCCGTATGCTGGCGATAGCGATCCTGCCGGTGACGCCGCGTGGTGCCGGGCTGGTGCTCGACACGCTGGGGGCCGATGAGCGCGATCACGCCGCGATCGACGATGACGGCTGGTATGCCCGCCGCGGCGGAAACGGCGTACCGCTGGCCGCGCCGACCCCGGCTTTCCCGCGTCTCGAAATCCCGGCAGAGGCCGACGCCTGATGCTGGCCGACAGCCATTGTCACCTGAACTATAAGGGTCTGGTCGAGGATCAGGTGGCGATCCTGACCCGCGCACGGGATCGGGGCGTCACTGCGATGCTCAACATTTCGACGCGGGAAAGCGAGTGGGATGCGGTGATCGCCACCGCGGAGCGTGAGCCCGATGTCTGGGCGACGGTCGGTATCCACCCACATGAGGCCGATGCGCACCCGCATATCGACACCGCCAAGCTGGTCGAGCGGGCGCGCCATCCTCGCGTCGTCGGTATCGGCGAGAGCGGCCTCGATTATTATTACGATCATAGCGACCGCGTCCGCCAGCAGGCCAGCTTCCGTGCGCACATCGCCGCCTGCCGCGAAACCGGCCTGCCGCTCGTCGTGCATACGCGCGATGCCGAGGAGGATACCGCTGCGATTCTGGCCGAAGAGATGGGGAAGGGGGCCTATCCCGGCGTCATCCATTGCTTCACGGCCAGTGGAGATTTTGCCGATAAGGCACTGGCATTAGGCTTTTATATATCAATTTCGGGGATTGTGACGTTCAAGAGCGCAAAGGATTTGCAGGAAACGGCTGCACGTCTGCCGCTTGACCGGTTGCTGGTCGAGACCGACGCGCCGTTCCTGGCGCCTGTGCCGCATCGGGGCAAGACGGGGGAGCCTTCCTTTGTTGCTGACACGGCCCACTTTCTCGCCGATCTTCGCGGCGAAACCGTGGAGCAACTGACCCAAGCGACCGCCATGAATTTCCATCGGCTGTTCGCGAAGACCCGCGCGTGAAAATACGCATTCTCGGGTGCGGCACGTCTTCAGGCGTGCCGCGGATCGGCAATGATTGGGGAGCTTGCGATCCGACCGAGCCACGCAACCGACGAATGCGCTGTTCGGCCCTGATCGAGCATGGCGATACCCGCATCCTGATCGATACCGGCCCCGACATGCGCGAGCAGTTGCTGGCGGCCGGGATCGGTACGGTCGATGCCGTCATCTGGACCCACGATCATGCCGATCACTGCCACGGTATCGACGACCTGCGTCAGATCTTTCACGCCCTGGGCGAACCCGTATCGGGTTATGCGCGGCCGACGACCGCAGCGTCGCTGGAAGGGCGTTTCGGCTATGTGTTTCGGGGAAAGACGGGATACCCGCCAACCGCGACCATGACGCTGGTCGACGATGAATTGATGATCGGCCCAATCCGCGTCAGGACCGTAGACCAGCCGCACGGCCGTATCCTGTCGGCGGGTCTGCGCTTTGAATGCAATGGCAAGAGCATTGGCTATGCCACGGACTTCCATGAATTAACGCCAGAGATGGCCGTACTTTATTCCGGCCTGGACCTGTGGGTCGTCGATGCGCTCCGCCGACATCCGCATCCCGCTCATGCCGACCTGCCGTCGGTCTTGCACTGGATCGAGACGCTGAAACCACGTCGTAGCGCGTTGATCCATATGGACCAGTCGATGGATTACGCGACCCTGTGCCGCGAACTGCCCGCGAGTGTCGAGCCTGCCTATGACGGCATGGAGTTGATCCCTTGAGTGGCGATCGGGCCATGGACATCGTCTATTATGGCCTGATCCTTCTGTTGCCGATTAGCGCACTGGCAGCTCGGCGTATTCCAATCAGCCAGGCGATGCGGATGGGGCTGATCTGGATCGGGATATTCAGCGCCGCTTTCCTCGTCATCGCGCAGCGCGATCGTCTGACAGGCCTTTGGCCCCGTCAGGCCATGCCGAATGGCGTGGTTCGCATCCCGGTGGCGGACGACGGGCATTTCTATGCAGAGGTCCGCATCAACGGGGTCGAGCGCCGGATGCTCATCGACAGCGGTGCGACAACGACCGCTTTGTCCGAAGCAACCGCTCGCGCGGCAGGATTGAATGTCAACGAAAGCCCGTTCGGCAGCCTGATCGAAACCGCCAACGGCCGCGTAACGGCATCCCATGTCACCATTGCCGAACTTTCCATCGGCGCAATCCATCTGCAGGATGTCGGTGCCGATGTGTCGTCGAGCTTTGGCGATCAGGATATCATCGGCATGAACGTGCTGCGACGGTTGCGTTCATGGCGGGTAGAGCAAGGGTCGCTGGTACTGAACGCTACGCCTTAACTTTTTAACATAATATGTATTATCAATTTTGAGTTGTGGTGATCACCGTGCCTTCTCACAAGCGGTAATGATCCCGATACCACGCGACGAAACGCTCCAACCCTTCGGCCAATGCGACCTTGGGTGCATAGCCGGTCAGCGCGTTCAATTTCGACACATCGGCATAGGTGGCGGTCACATCGCCCGGCTGCATCGGCTTCATGATCTTGATCGCATCACGGCCCAGCGTCCGTTCCAGCGTGGAGATCATAGTCATCAGACCGACCGGTTGACTATCGCCGATGTTCAGGATGCGGTGGTCGCCTCGCTCGGGCGGATGATCCAGCGCGCCGACGATGCCGTCGACGATATCATCGATATAAGTGAAATCGCGCGCCATCCGGCCTTCGCCAAAAATCTCGATCGGTTCACCGTTCAGGATTTTGCGGGTGAACGAGAAATAGGCCATGTCCGGCCGTCCCCAGGGGCCATAGACCGTAAAGAAGCGCAGGCCGGTCTGCGGAAAGCGATAGAGTGTCGCATAGGACTGGCTCATCAATTCGCAGGCGCGTTTGGTCGCGGCATAGAGTGACACGGGTGAAACCGAAGGCTCGTCTTCGCTGAACCCCTGCCCTCCCATCGGCTTGTCGCCATAGACCGAACTGGACGAGGCATAGACGAGGTGGACGAAGCCCGACTGGTGGCGACACGCCTCCAGCACCGCGAGATGCCCGCCGATATTGGAATGCTCATAGGCGAACGGGTGGTCGATGCTGTGGCGTACGCCCGCCTGGGCCGCAAGGTGGACGACGCGGTCCACGCCGCGCTCGCGCAACAGGGTGGAGACGGCTCCGGCATCCGCGACGTCCATAGCCTGAAAGGAAAATCCGGGGATATCCTGCAAACTGGCGAGCCGCGCCCGCTTCAATGCCGGTTCGTAATAGTCGTTGAGATTGTCGATCCCGATGACCGTCTCGCCGCGCGCAAGAAGGCGATGAGCGGTGGCCTGACCGATAAAGCCTGCCGCGCCGGTGACGAGGATGGATGCGGCCATGGGCTTAACGTCCCAGAACCGCGCCGGGGCGAACAATCCGCCCCGTTCCAGTCACCGCAATCCGCATCCGGAGCCACTCCATATCATCGACCATTCATGACGGGCACCCGCGCCCCGACGACCCGCCTTTACAGCGTCAATCTTGAAAAAATACAAAATGCAAAAGGATCGGGGGGTCAGATGCCGCCCGCGACGACGTCCCGACCATCGGCTTCCAGCGCCATGCTCAGGTCCCGCAGACAGGCGTCGACTTGTGCCGCATCGGGGCTTCGCACGACGAAGTTCGCGCCCGTGCGGCCCTCGCGGAAAAAGGGGTAGCTGCCGATCGCCACCCCTTCATGCGTCTTTTCGGCCTGGCGAAGCAATTCGGCGACCTCGCTCTCGCCGACCCAGCAGCCGATCGTTCCAGATACGACCGGGCGGCCCCCCTCCAGCGTGCCGGTCAGCGCGTCGAGCATGCCTGCTGTAATGTGCGGCACCCCGGCCATGATGAAGATGTTGCCGATACGGATGCCCGGCGCGCCGGACACGCGATTGGGGATCAGCGATGCACCATCCGGCGTCCGCGCCATCCGCGCGCGTGCGGCAGTTACCCCGCCGCGCGTCGCATAATAGGCCTCCAGGATGGTGCGGGCTTCGGGATGCTCGATCACCGGCAGGCCGAGCGCCGCGGCGATCGCGTCCACGGTGATGTCGTCATGCGTCGGCCCGATGCCGCCGGTGGTGAACAGATAGTCATTGCGTACGCGAAGCGTGTTCACCGCCTCGGCAATCGCCTCGGCCCGGTCGGCCACCACCCGTACCTCGGCCAGCCTTATCCCCTGTACGTTCAACCAGGTGGCCAATTGCGCGATATTGCGGTCCTGCGTCCGGCCCGAGAGGATTTCATCGCCGATGACGATCAGCGCGGCGGTCCAGATACGCTCGGGTTGGGTCGCGGTTTCCATGCGCCCGACATAGCCTCGCAAAAACGGTCGCGCCACGCTATATCGCCGTCATGACCGATTATGTGACCGTTTCCGCCGACGCGCCCCAGGGGCGGACCGGCGCAATCAAGCTCTGGGGCCGCGAGGCGTTCGACGGGATGCACAAGGCGGGCCGTCTGGCCGCCGAGACGCTGGACATGCTGGTCCCGCATATGGTTCCGGGCGTCAGCACCGGCGAGATCGACCGCCTGATCCACCAGTTCATCCTCGAGCGTGGTGGTGTACCCGCGACGCTGGGCTATCGTGGGTACACCCATTCGACTTGCATCTCGATCAACCACGTCGTCTGCCATGGCATTCCGTCCGAAAAGACGTTGAAGGCTGGTGATATCGTCAATGTCGACGTGACCCCGATCGTCGATGGCTGGCATGGCGATACGAGCCGCATGTATCTGATCGGCGATGTGCCGCTCAAGGCGCGCAAGCTGGTCGAAGTCACCTATGAGTGCCTGATGCTGGGCATCGAGCAGGCCCGGCCCGGCAACCACATGGGCGACGTCGCCCATGCCATTCAGCAGCACGCCGAAAAGCATCGTTACGGCGTGGTCCGCGATTTCTGCGGCCATGGCCTGGGCCTGTTGTTCCACGACGCCCCCGAGGTGGTGCATGTCGGTCGCCCCGGCACCGGCCCCGAGCTGAAGCCCGGCATGATCTTCACCATCGAGCCGATGATCAATATCGGTCGCCCTGACGTGAAGCTGCTCGACGATGGCTGGACGGCGGTGACTCGCGACCGCTCGCTGTCGGCGCAGTTCGAGCATTCGATCGGCATCACTGAAGAAGGCTGCGAAATCTTCACCCTCAGCCCGGCGGGCTATACCCAGCCGCCTTATATCTGAAGCCATGATGCTGGGCGCGATCCGGGTTGCGGCACGTGACCGCGCCCGACTGGCCGAGGTGATCGCTACGGCCTCGCGCTTCGGGCTGGACGTGCTGTTGGCGCGGCTGGGGCTAGATCCGGCGCGGCGGGATCCGGATGCCCTGCCCTTCGACTTGCCCACCCGCACCCGCCAGGCAATGGAGGCCCTCGGCCCGGTCTGGGTCAAGCTTGGCCAGATCCTAGCCACGCGAGCCGATCTGCTGGCGCCCGAATGGATCGCCGAGCTCGAACAGCTCCATAGTGCCGCTCCGCGCCTGCCCTTCGCCGACCTGCGAGAACAGGTGGAAGCCGCGCTGGGCGAATCGCCCGAGAGCGCCTTTGCTCGGTTCGACTCCGAACCGCTGGCTGCCGCCTCGATCGCGCAGGTCCACCGCGCGGCGCTGGCGGATGGCACGGAAGTCGTCCTCAAGATTCGCCGCCCCGGCATCCGTGCGGTGATGGAGGCCGACCTCCGCCTGCTGACCCAGCTGGCCGTAATGGTCGAGGCGACCAATACCGAAGCTAGGCGCTACGGTGCAGTTCGGATGGTGCGCGAGCTTGGCCGCGACATCCTCGAAGAACTCGACTTCACCAACGAAGGCCGCAACGCCGACCGCCTGCGCGAGGATTTTACGGGCGACGCGCGCGTCCTCGTTCCGACCATCCACTGGACGCAAACCTCCGAGACGTTGCTGGTGATGGACTTCATCGAAGGCGTGCCCCCGCGCAACGCCGAGATGTTGCATCAGGCAGGGATCGATCCGTCGGCCATCGCCTCGGCCGGGGCGGATATCGTGCTGGATATGACGCTCATCAACGGGCGCTTCCACGGCGACCCGCATCCGGGCAATCTGCTATGCCTGCCGGGCAACCGGATCGCCATGCTCGACCTGGGCCTGGTCGGCCATGTGTCCCCGCGCCGCCGCGAAGAGGTGATCGCCTTTACGCAGTCGATCGCCAACAGCGACCCCGCACTGCTGGCGGAAACGCTGAAACAATGGTCGCAAACCGCTGATATCGCGCCGGAACGCTTCCAGGCGGTCGCCGACCGCCTCGTGGCCCGGCATGGCGGCGGCGCGTTGCGGCTGGCGGCGATCCTGGGTGACATCTTCCCGGTGCTGCGCGAAGAACGCATCGTCCTTCAGCCCGATATGCTGCTGTTGTTCAAGTCGCTCATCACCATCGACGGCGTATTGAGCGGCATCCAGCCGGACTTTGACCTGTCGGCCGCCCTTCGCCGGGCCAGCGCGCGGATCGTCGAAACGCGCCTCTCGCCGGAACGCTGGACCAAGCGCGCAGCCGCGCTGGCGCTCGAACTGGACCGGCTGGGCGACGACCTGCCCCGGTTGATCCGCGCCACGACGCGCAAGCTGGAGGGCGAGCAGGCTGGCCTTTCCACCGGCGGCATCGAGGCGGCGATCCGGACCGGCGCGGGCTGGATCGCCGCCGCACTGGCCTTTTCCGGCCTTGCCATCGCGGCGGCCATGCACTTCGGATAACATCTTCGCATCCCCATAGTGACGAACCCGCGACACCACGTTAAAGGCGCGGGCCATGACCGAGATCACGCCCCAGATCGTCGCCGACCACGGCCTGTCCGAAGAAGAATATCAGCGCGTCCTCACCGCGCTGGGCCGCGAGCCGAACCTCGTGGAGCTTGGCATCTTCTCGGTCATGTGGTCCGAGCATTGCAGCTACAAGTCGAGCCGCATCCACCTGAAGAAGCTGCCCACCGAAGGGCCACAGGTCATTTGCGGCCCCGGCGAGAATGCGGGCGTCATCGATATCGGCGACGGCCAGGCCGCCATCTTCAAGATGGAGAGCCACAACCACCCGTCCTATATCGAACCCTATCAGGGTGCGGCGACGGGTGTCGGCGGCATCCTGCGCGACGTGTTCACCATGGGCGCGCGGCCGGTCGCGAACCTGAACGCACTGCGCTTCGGCCGTCCCGATCATCCCAAGATGCGCCACCTGATCTCGGGCGTGGTGCATGGCATCGGCGGTTACGGCAATTGCGTCGGCGTGCCGACCGTGGGCGGCGAGGTGAACTTCCACCCGGCCTATGACGGCAACATCTTGGTCAACGCGATGACCGTCGGTGTCGCCGATCAGGACAAGATCTTTTACTCGGCCGCCAGCGGCGTCGGCAATCCGATCGTCTATGTCGGCTCGAAGACCGGCCGCGACGGCATCCACGGCGCGACCATGGCCTCGGCCGATTTCGGTGAGGATGCGGAGGCCAAGCGCCCGACCGTACAGGTCGGCGACCCCTTCACCGAAAAGCTGCTGATCGAGGCGTGCCTCGAACTCATGGCGTCGGACGCGATCGTCGCGATCCAGGACATGGGCGCGGCGGGCCTTACCTCCTCGTCGGTCGAGATGGCGTCCAAGGGCGGCGTCGGCATCGAGCTGATCATGGACGACGTGCCCCAGCGCGAAGAAGGCATGACGGCCTATGAGATGATGCTGTCGGAGAGCCAGGAGCGGATGCTCATGGTGCTCAAGCCCGGCCGCGAGGATTTCGCCGAAGCGATCTTCCGCAAGTGGGAGCTGGACTTCGCAGTTATCGGCCATGTGACCGAGACCGGCCGCATGGTCCTGCGCCACAAGGGCGAGGTGGTGTGCGACATTCCGCTCGCGCCGCTGGCCGATGACGCGCCACTCTATGACCGTCCGCACGTGCCGACCGAAGCGCCCGCGGCGATCGCCTCGCCCGGCTGTCAGGATCCGGCGGCGGACCTGCTCAAGCTGATGGGGTCGCCCGACATCGCCTCGCGCCGGTGGATCTGGGAACAATATGACCATATGGTCGGCGGCGACACGGTGCAGCGCCCCGGTGGCGATGCCGCCGTGGTCCGTGTCCATGGCACGCAAAAGGGGCTCGCGATGAGCACCGACTGCACGCCGCGCTATTGCTATGCCGATCCCGTCACCGGCGGCATGCAGGCGGTGGTCGAGACGTGGCGTAACATCACGGCGGTGGGCGCCAAGCCGCTCGCCATCACCAACTGCCTCAACTTCGCCAACCCTCAGCGCCCCGAGATCATGGGCCAGATCGTCGGCTGTCTGGAGGGCATGAGCCAGGCGTGCCGCGCGCTCGACTATCCGATCGTGTCGGGCAACGTCTCGCTCTACAACGAGTCGAAGGCGACCGGCGGCGGGTCGGCGATCCTGCCGACCCCGGCGATTGGCGGCGTCGGCCTGATGGCGGACTGGTCCAAGTCGGCGACCATCGCGTTCAAGGGCACTGGTGACGTCATCGTCCTGATCGGCACGCCGAAGGGCGAAATCGGCCAGTCGCTGTGGCTGCGCGAAGTGCATGGGATCGAAGGCCGCGAGGCTGGCCCGCCCCCATCGATCGATCTGGATGCAGAGCGTCGCACCGGCGACCTGGTGCGCGACGCGATCACCGCCGGGCATCTGACCGCCGTGCATGACGTTTCGGACGGCGGCATCGCGGTGACGGTCGCCGAGATGGCGCTGGCCGGCAATATCGGCGCACTGATCCAGTTCCCCGAGCAGGGCGAGGCCTGCCGCCAGCTCTTCGCCGAGGATCAGGGCCTGTACATCGCCACGGTCGAGGACACCGCGCTGATGGACTTCCTGGCGAACGCGCATCAGGCGGGCGTCGAGGTCGAGCGGATCGGCCGCACGGCGGGCACGCGCCTGATCTTCGAGCGCGAGGACGGCGACTTCGTGGTGGCGCTCGACGACCTGCGTCGCGCGCATGAGGGCTTTTTTCCCGCGCTGATGGGCGCGGACGCCGCCCTCGCCTGACCCTATGACGGAGCCTCGGCCACGTGCCGGGGCTCCGCGCAGTGGCGAAGGATCGCGTAGCCGATCGCCGCTGCCAGCACCGAAGCCAACAACACGCCCAGCGACGCCGCTTCGCGCATCGCGCCATCGCCGAATGCCAGCCCCGCGATGAACAGCGAGATCGTAAAGCCGATCCCGGCAAAAGCGCCGACGCCTGCCACCATAGGCCATGTCACCTGATCGGGCCGCTGCGCCAGACCCAGCGCACTCGCCACCCAAGTGAATGCCAGGAAACCCAGCGGCTTGCCGACCACCAGGCCCAGCACCACGCCCATGACCAGTGGCCCGCCGATCATCGACAGCAAATCCCCCGAAATATGGATGCGCACGTTCGACAGCGCGAACAACGGCAGGACGACGTAGTTGACCCACGGCGTCAGCACCTCGATCAACCGGCTGCTCGCCTCGCGCGTGGCCGACGCCATTTCGTGCAGATAGCCCAGCCGTTCCTCGGCGCGCTCGCGGTGCCGATGCTCTTCCTCGTCGTCATGGGCATCCTCGGCCGCGTCGTGCGCGTTACGAAACTCGTCGACCCGCCGCTGTACGCGCTGCGCGAAGTCGTGCGGCTCCAGCCGGGGCTGGACCGGGACGGTCAGGCCGATCAGAACCCCGGCGATCGTCGCATGGATGCCGGACTCCAGCACGCCGCCCCACACGAGCAGCGCAAGCAGCACATAGGGCACCGACGACACCCAGCCGATCCGGCGTAGCCCCATGATGCCCGCCAGCCCAGCGGCCGCGGCAACCAGCCCCCATGGATCGATCGCGCCACTATAGGCGAAGGCGATGACCAGCAGTCCGCCGACATCGTCCACCGCCGCGAACGCCAGCATCGTCGCACGCAAGCCCGCCGGCAGCCGGTTCGCAAAGACCGCGATCAGCGCGAGGCCGAAAGCCGTGTCGGTGGTAATGACCGCACCCCAACCGGGCTGCGCCGGTGTTCCCCCGGCGACCGCCAAGTAAAGTCCCACCGGCACCAGCATCCCGCCCAAGGCCCCCGAAAGGGGAAACGCCGCGCTGCGCCAATGCGCCAATGGCCCCACCGCGATTTCCCGCTTCACGTCGGCACCGACGATCACAAAAAACAGCGGCAGCAGCGCGTGGTCGATCCATTCGGCCAGGCCGTGCGACACCTCGCGCCCTCCGAAGCCGATGGTGACGGGCGTGTCCCAGAAGCGCTCGAAGCCACCCGCCCATGGGCTGTTGGCCATCACCAGCGCCAGGATCGTCGCAAGCAACAGCGGCCCGCCGGTCACCTCCCGCCCGGCGAACAGCGGCTCGATCTTGCGCAGGAACGCCGACGCGGCGGGCGAGTGATGCGCGCGCGCAGCGGCACGTCCGGTCAGGCGAGGCGATAATCCCATGCCATCGCAATGCTTCGCTTCCCCGGACGGTTGCATCCCAGGCATGTCAGGCTAAGCCCCGGCGGGATAGACGGAGCTACCCTTTGGCCGATGGTCCTGCCCCCACCCTGACGTTACCCGCCCCGGGCGAGCGGCTATTGTCTCTGGACGTGCTGCGCGGGGTGGCGGTGATGGCGATCCTGCTCGCCAACCTGCCCGGCTTCGCATTGCCCGACCCGGCCTATTCCAACCCGATGGCCTGGGGCGGGCAGCGGCCGATCGATATCGGCACGTGGTTCCTGACCGAAACCTTCGTCAACGGACGGATGCGGGGGCTGTTCTCGCTGCTGTTCGGAGCATCGACCCTTCTGGTCATCCAGCGGGCGGATGCGGCAGGGTGGAACGGAGCGTCGTTCCACCTCCGGCGGATGGCGGTCCTGTTCGTCCTGGGCCTGATCCACCTGACATTTATCTGGACCGGCGATATCCTGGCGCATTACGCACTGGTCGGGATCGTCGCACTCGCCTTTGTGGGCCTGACGCCCAGGGTGTTGTGCTGGACGGCTCTGGCCTTTGCGGGACTGTCCATGGCGTTCGGTTTCCTCGATTGCCTGGGGTTGTTCGCTTCGGCTGCTCGGGACACGCCGCGGATGGCTGCGTTATGGGACAGCTATCAACAGGCGTTCGGCACGCCCCCTGCTGTCAGCCTCGCCCCGGAGATCGCGGCGATGCGCGGGTCCTGGGCCATGGCGACTGCCTTTCGGCTGGAGAATAATGGCAATCCGTTGATCGACCTCGTTCAGATCGGTCCCGACACGCTCAGCGCCATGCTGCTGGGCATGGCCGCCTTCAAATCGGGCTTCCTGTCGGGAGACTGGCCGCGCGCCGCCTATCGTCGCTGGGCCGTGTTGGGCCTTGGCCCGACCATCCTTGGCTACGCCGCCATGGCATGGGGCGTCATGGCAAGCGGTTATGACGTTCGCGCCGTTGCGCTGGTCGAGTTGTTCCTGAACGTGCCCTTCCGGCTGATCGGCACGATCGGATATGCAGCGTTGATCCTGTTGCTGATGCACCCCGGCGGCTGGTGGACGGTCCGGATTGCGGCGGCGGGACGGATGGCCTTTACCAACTATATCGCGACCAGCGTACTGATGACGGCGGTCTTTTACGGCCACGGCCTGGGGCAATTCGCTCGCTGGAGCAGGGCCGAACTCTATGTCCTTGCGCCCCTGATGTGGGGCCTGATGCTATTCTGGTCAAAGCCCTGGCTTGCCCGTTTCCGGTACGGGCCGCTGGAACGAATATGGCGGCTGGCAAGTCGCGGCGTGATCGGCCGGGGAGGATAATTTTTCTGCAAACGCCTCGCAATATGCTTGCGATCCACTCTCATTAGCGCTAGAGCTAAGGCGTAATCGATGGAGAGCGCCTTGGTCGTCTGCGTCTGCAATGCCATTCGGGAATCCCAAGTCCGCGATGCGGCTCGCGCCGGTTCCATGACCCCGTGCCAAATGTATCAGGCGCTCGGTCGCCAGCCCAAATGCGGCCAGTGCGCGGTCCTGGCACGGGCCATCATCGAAGAAGAACGCGCCGCCGCCTGAATTCGACCGCAGGCTGACCGCCATGCGATCATAGCCCCCGCGTGCGCGTTGGGGAACTTTGGGAGAGCGGCCATGAACGACCGGACCAACCTGCAGATCGGCTTGCGCCGCAGCGGCGAGATGGCTGCCGTCTTCATGATCGGCGATGGCTTGCTAGGCCTGTTGCAATCGAAGCGGCATGTCGAACTCTGGCAATCGGACGTGTCGGCGGTCGATATGCTAGTCCGCCCCTTCACCAACCATCCGCTGCGCCGCCGGGCATATGGCCTGCTCCAACTGGCGGCCGGTATCGCCCTGGCCTCTGCCCTGCGAAAGCCATAGCCCCGGGCTAAACGCGGGACGGCCGGATAGGGCGGCGTGGTCGCCGGAACCAGAAGGTCCACACCGCCAACGATCCCAGCAGGGTCAGCGCCAGGCCGCTGACGGTCATCAGCAGCTTCCACGCCACCCCGCCGACACGCCCGGCGTGAAGCGGGTAAAGCATGTTATAGACGCGGGCGGCTTGCGGCATCGCCATCGCGTCATGACTGGTCAACAGACGGCCCGTGGCCGCGTCGAAGGTCAGGGTCGTTCGCCCATTGGGCAACCATTCGTCTGCCCGGCGCATCCGCAGCGTGATCGGGTCACCTGGCTTGCGCGGCATGGACAGGATACGGGGCACGGCGTCGGGGAAACGCTGGCTCGCCGCCGTCAGCATCGCCCGCCAGGGCGGGCTGGCCGCCAACGGGCCGCCATGCACCTTACCCGGCCGCAATGCCGCCAGTGCCTTGGCGGGTGAGCCAAACGGAGCGACGACGATCATCGCCACTGGACGAAATACCATCGCGGCGCCCGTGATGCTTGAAAGCAGCAGGAGCGGCGCGACGACGATGCCCAGGTCGCGGTGATGCATGACGATCGCGGGGCGGCTTAACCGCTTGGGAAGCATCCGCCATTTGAAGGTCCGGCGGGTCCGCCACCACAGGATCGTGCCCGACACCACGAAGAACAGCCCGCACAGCCCGGCAATGCCGATCACCGTCTCGCCGATATCGCTGGCGAACAGGTGGTGGTGGAAATCGAACAGCCACAGCTCGGGGCGCTCCCACTGGCTGCTCCAGCGCTCGACGATCCGACCACCCTGATCGGCATAAGCCCCTGCCCCATGGGCAAGCCGCAGCTGGTGCAGCGCAAAGCCGTTGTCGGCGAATACCACGCTCTCGCCGCCTTTTGGCTGGGGCAGCATGCGCTGAACCGCCGCCGCGACCGCGGCCGGATCGCGGACCAGCGGTAGCGCCTTGCCCGGCACCGTGATCAGCGCGGTCTTCCAGACGAGCAGACATCCCGTCAGCCCCAGCAGACCCAGGACCAGACCGATGACACCGCCGGTCCAGCGATGAAGCAGATCGAGCCATTTCATCGTCAGAACCTCACATCCCAGCCAAGCGTAACGGTCCGCCCGCGCCCGAAGGATACCGGCGCGTCGGGGAGAAGGACGGGGTCAGCGGCAAGGCATCGCCCGCCCCCTGCGCCTGCGGCATATCCGAGGCGAGACCCGCCGCCGGATAAAGCGCGATTGAGGTCATCGCCATAAGCCGGCAACCCATATTCATGCCCGCCACCCCCTTTGTTGTAAGGGGCTCATAGGCAAAATTCATGCAATTGCAAAGCGGTCGCATTAGTCAGGCGGCGGCAAATGCGTTCGCCGCTGGCCACCAGACGATCTTACTGGCGACAGACAGAAGCATTTTCCGGTAATATCAGTGATGTAGAGGCGAACCATCCGGCGCGGGCACGCGTTGTCGCGGCTCATCATCGAAAGCATGACATGCCGCATTATCTGATCGCGCAAAGCGAATTGCCTGAGGAACGCGAAGCCCGCCGCCGCCGTGCCGGCAAAAGCTCAGGCGAGACCTACGCCGCGACGCTGGAACAAATGCAGCCGGGCATCAAAACGACGATCGTGTCCCCGGCCGACGATGCAGCCTCCGGTTTTTCGAATGACAAATTGGCGGCGTTCGATGCGGTGTTCCTCACCGGCTCGCCGATGCACGTCTATGATGACAGCTCGGAGGTCCGACGTCAGCTCGACTTCATGCGCCGTGTATTCGCGGCAGGCATACCCTCTTTCGGCTCCTGCGCCGGATTGCAGATCGCGGTTGCGGCCGCGGGCGGACAGGTACGCAAGATGCCCGAGCGGATGGAGGCAGGTATCGCCCGCCGCATCACGCCGACCGATGCGGGGCGCAGCCATCCCCTGCTTGCAGGTCGGCCACCCAGCTGGGACGTGCCCGCCATCCATGGCGACGAGGTGGAGGAACTGCCGCCCGGCGCGACGCTGCTTGCCGGCAATGCCGTGACATGGGTGCAGGCGGCGGAAATCCGTTTCGACCGCGGCGTCTTCTGGGGCGTGCAATATCATCCCGAGCTGGCGCTCCGCGAGATTGCGCTGGCCATTGCCGCTCAGGCCGGTGATCTGGTCGAGGCGGGGCTGGCCAATCGCGAAGAGGATGTCAAAGCGTGGAGCGACGATCTCGACGCGCTTTACGAAGCACCGGATGACCGGGCACTGCGCTGGCGGCTGGGGGTCGATGGCGAGTTCGCGGAGGAACGGTTGCGCCGCCGCGAACTCGCCAACTTCCTGTCCAACCTCAAGATGTTGAGGGGCTAGCCCGCCGGGCCGTTACGGCCCGACATCCGCCGCGCCGGTCATGACCCGGAGCGCCTTGCCCGCCTTGAAGCCCAACGCCGCACCGACCCGGTCGTCCCAGCCATAGGGATCATTGCGCACGATCGGCTCTCCGCCATCGTCGAACAACACTGTCTGATAGAGCAGCCGGACGGGAATCTGGCGCGGCAGCTTCACGAAGCTCTCCTTGCCCGTCTCACGTGCCTTGTGCCACTCGTCGGACACGCCTTCGTCCTTGGCCAGCATCTCGGCAAAACCCAGCGCGTCGTCGACGCGGACGCAACCATGGCTCCGCTGACGCTGGACCATGCCGAACAACGCCTTGGCAGGCGTATCGTGCAGATAGATGGCATGATCGTTCAGCATGTCGAACTTGACCAGCCCGAGCGAATTCTTGGGGCCGGGCTGCTGGACGATCCAGCCATCCTTCCAGACCATGTTGTTGGCCTTCAGATATCCGGCCCCCTTCTTGGCCAGATCCTTCTGCTGGATCGAGCGCGGTACGGTCCAGGTCGGGTTGGCCACGAGGCGGTAGATGGGTGACCCCAATTGCGGCGTCTCGGTATCCGGCTCGCCGACCACGACCTTGCGGCTGTCGACGATCTTGCCGTCCCGCCAATAGGTCAGGCGGGCGGCGGCGATGTTGACGTCGATCCGCGTGGCGGGCGGCGTCCGCTCCAGCCAGCGCAGCCGTTCCATCGCAACGGCGATGGCGCGCGCCCGGTCGGCGTTCGACATGTTGAGGATGGCCAGCGCCTCACTGCCGATGATGCCATCGGGCTTCATGCCGTAATCGGCCTGCATCCTGCGGACCGCATCGACGATGGTCGGGCTATAGCTGGTCTCTTGGGCCGCGTTGGGCGCCAGATAGTCGAGGACGACCAGCTCGCGTAGGATGACGGGCAGGCGCGGATCGGCCGCGCCGGGCTTGATCGGCTCGCCGGTGCCTGCGATCTTGACGTCGGCGTCCTGCGGCTGCTGGCGAAGCTTCAGATAGGCGTCGGACAGTCGCTTGTAATTGCTGTCCTGCGGTGCCAGGCTGTTCAGCCATTTGGTAAGATCTCCGCCCCGCAGCGCCGCCGCCAGCCCGGCCTTCAGATCGGGCGACGGGCGCGGCACGGTATAGACATCGTAGAGCTTGGTCGGATCGGTCGCGCCCCGCGCCAGGGCCGTGGCGAAGCGGAGAGCCTGTTCGGTGGTCTTGGCCTCATCGCTGCCCGACACATCGAACGTCATATGGTCCAGACCATGCGCCGCCCGCCCGTCGATCGCCTGACGCAGCTGTCCGCGCGTGCGGTCGCTCCACTGAGCGGGGCCGGATTCCTCGTTTGTCGAAGATGTGGCATTCTGATCCGTTGCGACCTGACCGCCACAGGCCGACAGCAGCAGTCCCAGCGCCAATACCGATCCCGTCCGCATAACCGTTCGTCACTCCCATATATCAGGTCGTAAACGCATCGAAATGAAGTCGGCTCCCGTTTCGGTCGGAAGGCGTCACCAAGCCATGGTCAGTGAGATGGTGGCATGCGGAACCACTGCCGCCGTCGTCCCGCCCGGCATGTCGAGGCGGCGCAGCCGGTCGTCCCGGAGCAGCGCGACGATGTCGGCCTGCAAGGTCGCGGCGCTCCCACCAAGATTGATGGGCTGAGACAGTGTAAGCCCGCCGCTGCCGTAGAGGCGCGTGCCGCTGCCCTCCGCGTAGAAGCCGTTCCAACCGACGCCGACCATTACCGGCACGCCGAGCGACGGCCCATTCTCCCGGTTGAGGAGCTTGAACGACGGGTTGATCCCGGCAATCGTATAGAAACCACCCTCGCCCTGCGTCCGGCGGGTGATCGCGGCGCGCGGCTTCAAACGCCCCAGCCCGCGATCCGCCGTGTAGAGGATGCTTACGCTCGCTTCGTGCGTCGTGGAGGCGACCCCGTTGGGGCTGGTCTTGAGCGTATAGGTCGCAGCCGCCGTCAGCCCTTTCGCCGGACGCCAGGCGAGCCCAAGCAGGTTGTTACTCTCGTACCAGGCGCGCGGCTTGACCCTCTCGTCCGAACGAGGGGCGTGAAAACCGTTGGAGCTTTGTCCAATGACGAACAGATCGCCGTTACCGTCGCCGCTGCGCCGAAGCACCAGTGCGCCGCCAAAGGCCATATGCACCGGAACCCGGTCAAGCGCGGCATCGTCATCGTCCAGTGCACCGCGCGCATAATCGCCGTTGCGGATGTCGAGCGTGACGACCGGATGCCAGTCCCTGCCCCCATCCTTCACATCGATCTCCGACAGGGTGGCATCCTCGGTATCGGCGAACGGGATCGACTGGCCCCGGGCGGGACTGGCGGCCCCGGCGATGGCGAACGCGATCGCCGCCATCACCGCACCCTGATCGCGCCTCACGAACTCCGACGGACCAGCCAGACCGTATCGCCCGCATCGTCGAGTACAAAGATCGCCCCGTCCTCGCGGGTCTGGATACTGACCGGACGACCATAGACTTCGCCCTTCTTGGCATCGGCGACGAAGCCGGTCAGGAAGGGCTGCGGCGCGGCGGTCGGGCGGCCGCCTGCAAATGGCACGGCCAGCACGTCATAGCCGCTGAAGCTGGACCGGTTCCACGAACCATGTCGCGCGACATAGGCGGTTTGCCCCGCATTCCCCTTGTCGAACGCGAGACCCAGCGCGGCGGCGTGGGCACCGACCGCCACATCGGGCATCAACGTCTTCGCCAGCAGGTCACGGCTTTCATTCGCATGGCGGGGGTCCTGCTTGCCGTAATAGCTGTACGGCCAGCCATAGAAGCCGCCCTCCTTCACCCCGACCAGATAGTCGGGCGAGATGTCGTCGCCAATCTCGTCCCGTTCGTTTACCGCCGTCCACAACACCCCGCCGGGTGCCCAGGCCATGCCGACCGGATTGCGCAGGCCCGAGGCGTAGAGCCGCTCCCGCCCGCTCGCCAGATCGACCGCGAGGATCGCGGCGCGGCGCTTTTCCTCGTCCATACCAAACTCGCCGACATTGGAGGCCGAGCCGACCGAGACATAGAGCGTGCGGCCATCCGGGCTGAGCAGCAGGTTGCGGGTCCAGTGGTTGTTATAACCTCCGGCAGGCAGCGCGATCAGCGGCTTTGGCATAGCGGTGATCGTCGTCTGGCCGGGCTGGAACGGAAAGCTCACCACGCCGTCGGTGTTCGCGACATAGAGCTGCCCACCGACATATTGCATCCCGAACGGCTGGTTCAGCCCCTCGCGCAGCACGAAGCGTTGTTCCGCCACTCCGTCCCGATCCGCATCACGGAGCAGGGTCAGGCGGTTGGCACTGAAGCCGGTGGTCTTGGAGAGCGCCTGTCCGCGCTGAACCTCGGGATCGGCGTCGAGCTTGGGCTTGGTCCGCGCCTCCGCGACGATCACATCTCCATTGGGCAGCAACAGCGCCTGGCGTGGATAATCGAGACCGCCTGCGAACTTCACAACCTCATAGCCTCGCGGCGCTACGGGCTTGCGCCCTTCCGGCCAACCGATGGCCTTGGGATGGTTGACCACCGACTCCGTTGCATAGGGCTCGGGCTGTGGTGGCAGGCCGACGACCTGCGATGTCGACTGGGCGGAGGCCCCGCCTGCGACCATGGTCGAGGCGAGGAGAAGATGGACGAAGGCGATCCTGTTCATGCTGGCTCCCGGCTGCGTGAGCGAGGAACCACCCGATCCGGCCATATATCCGCCGCCGGGACCGGGACATGAAATGTTACACGCCCCCGATCCGCACGTCGCGGTAACGCGGGTTGAGAATATGGAAGACCAGCAGCGCGACGAGATAGGCGACGCCGCACGCGATGAAGAAGGGCTGATAGCTCCCCACCCGGTCGAGCAATGCCCCCAGCGCCTTGGACGCGATGAAGCCGCCCGCCGCCCCGGCAAAACCGCCCAGGCCGATCAATGTCCCTTGCGCATAGCGGGGGAACTGATCGCCGGGCAGCGCGAAGAGGTTGGTCGAAAAGCCTTGATGCGCGGCGCAGGCCAGTCCGATCATCGCCACTGCGATCCAGATGCTGCTCGCCTGCGCGGCGAACATCACCGGCAGGGCGAACAGCGCGCAGGCGAACATCGCCCGCTTGCGCGCGCGGCCCGTCTCGACACCACGCTTCAACAGCCGTGACGAATACCAGCCGCCGACGATCGCACCGACATCGGCCATGATATAGATGGCGACCAGTGGCGGCCCGAAATTCTTCAGATCATAGCCGTAACGGCTGTGGAAGAAATCCGGCAGCCAGAACAAAAAGGTCCACCAGACCGGATCGATCAGGAAGCGCCCGGTCATGTAGGACCAGGATTCGCGGTGCCGCAACACGGTCAGGAAGCCAGCGCGGCCCGTCGTCTCGACCGGTTCTGCCTCGATCCAGGCACGCTCCTCGGGTGTGATGCGCGGATGGCTGTGCGGCGGGTGATAGTGCCGCCACCACGCGGTCAGCCAGACGAGGTTGAACAGCCCGGTGACGATGAAGGCCCAGCGCCAATCGAGCACCAGATCGGCGATCAGGAACCCGATCAGCAGCGGCGTCACCACCGCGCCGACATTGGCCCCGGCATTGAAGATGCCGATCGCCATCGCGCGTTCCTTTTTGGGAAACCATTGCGAAGCGGCCGCCAGTGCCGATGGGAAGGTGCCCGCCTCCCCCAGCGCCAGCGGGATGCGGGCGAGCGCGAAACCGGTCGTCGAGGTGACGAGCGTCTGCGCGAAATGCCCGACCGTCCACGCGCCCATCGCCAGCATATAACCCGCACGCGGTCCGATCCGGTCGATCAGCCAGCCGAACAGCAGGAAACCCAGGCCATAGGCCACCTGGAAATAGCCGGTGATGTCGCCGTAACCGCTGTTGGTCCAGCCATAGAGTGCGGTCAGCTGCGGCTTGAGCACGCCCAGCACCAGCCGGTCGATGTAACTCAGCACCACGGCGGCGAAGAGCAGACCGCAGATGACCCAGCGCACCCGCCCGCGCGGGGGCGGCACGGCCTGGGCCACGGTGTCTGGCGCGGTGGCGGCGGCCTGGGTCAGATCGCTCATCTCACCGACTCCACCCTCTTTACCAACTCCATAGCGTCCCGTCCTCCAGACGGTTCACCGGCAGATAGGCACGCTTATACGGATACGTCTCGGCCAGCGCCTCGTCGATCTCGACGCCCAGGCCGGGCGCTTCGCCGGGGTGCATCATGCCGTCCTCGAAACAGTATTGATGCGGGAAGACCGCATCCGTCTCATCGGTGTGCGGCATATGCTCCTGAATGCCGAAATTGGGGATCGACAGCCCGAAATGCAGCGCCGCCGCCATGGTGACGGGTGACAAGTCGGTCGCGCCGTGGCAGCCGGTGCGCACCTGATACAGGTCCGCCAGCGACGCGATCTGCCGCAAATGGGTCAGCCCGCCCGCATGGACGACGGTGGCGCGGATATAGTCGATCAGTCGGTTCTCGATCAGATGCTTGGCATCCCAGATTGAATTGAAGATCTCGCCCACCGCCAGCGGTGTCGTCGTATGCTGGCGGATCAGGCGGAAGGCATCCTGATCCTCGGCGGGGGTCGCATCCTCGATCCAGAAGGGGCGATAGGGCTCCAGGTCCTTGCCCAGCCGCGCCGCCTCGATCGGGGTCAGGCGGTGATGGACATCGTGGAGCAGATGGACGTCCCAGCCCAGCGCCTCCCGCGCGGCGGCGAAAAGTTCGGGAACGACGCGCAGATATTTCTCGGTCGACCAGACGCTTTCGCTCGGCAGGTCGGCATCGGCGGGTTCGTAGCGCTGTCCCGCCTTGGCAACGCCATAGGTGGAGGCAAGGCCTGGTACGCCGCATTGCAAGCGGATCGCGCGATAACCCTCGTCGCGGTACCGGATCGCGGTGGCGATCGTGTCCTCGATCGTTGTGCCATTGGCATGGCAATAGACCATGCAGCCTTCACGCGCTGCCCCGCCCAGCAGCTGATAGAGGGGCAGTCCGGCGACCTTGCCCTTGATGTCCCACAACGCCATGTCGACTGCCGCGATCGCCGTCATCGTCACCGGCCCGCGCCGCCAATAGGCCCCCTTGTAGAGATACTGCCAGATATCCTCTATCCGGTGCGCCTCGCGTCCGATCAGGCAGGGGATAACATGGTCCTGCAGATAGCTGGCGACGGCCATCTCGCGTCCGTTGAGCGTGGCATCGCCAAGGCCGGTGGTGCCGTCGTCGCACTCGATCTTCAGCGTGACGAAGTTGCGCCCCGGCGACGTGACGATCAGGCGGGCGGAAACGATCTTGGGCATGGAAACGTCCTTCAGGCGAACACGAACGCGACAGAAGGATGGCCGCACGATGCGGCATGGCGGATCGGGTCTTGCCACCGGGTCATTCAGGCCCCTCCTGTCAGGCAGCCGGTCCAACCCGACTTGCCAATTGGTCTGATAGCGGTAACGTGCGGGCCAAGCGTCGGCTTGTCAATCGTCGACACATCGGGAGAGTATGGCATGAAACGGATTCGCGCATGGACCATCGCGCTGTCCCTGTCCTTGGTCGCACTGCCATGTCCGGCGGCGGCAGAGGACGGTTATGCGCTATGGCTGCGCAGCGTCGCGCCATCGGTCGGACAGGTAAATGTCAGGGTGTCGGGGGTGTCAGCGACGCTCGATCTGGCTGCCTCCGAGCTGCGCCGCGCGCTGCCTTCCGGCACGCCGCCCGTCATGGTCGCGACGGCGGCCGACCCCGCCCTCCGTTCGCTGCGTCTGCCGTTCGAGGGGTTGGGTGACGAAGGCTATCTCGTCCGTAGCGTCACGCTGGACGAGCAGAACGTCCTGCTGGTCGCGGGCAACAGCGATCGCGGCACGCTCTATGGTGCGTTCGCGCTGATCCGCCACCTCGCTACCGGCGGCAAGGCGAACGGCGTCGCGCTGCGTTCGGCGCCCAAGGTCAAGCTGCGCGTGCTCAACCATTGGGACAATCTCGATGAAACCGTCGAGCGCGGCTATGCGGGGCAGTCGCTATGGGACTGGTGGACGCTGCCCGACTTCAAGGACCCGCGCTATACCGACTATGCCCGCGCCAATGCCTCGATCGGGATCAACGGCACCGTCCTGAACAACGTGAACGCGAAGGCTGACAGCCTGACCGCGCCCTATATCGCCAAGGCGGCGGCACTGGCGGACGTGTTCCGCCCCTGGGGTATCAAGGTCTATCTGTCGGTCAAATTCTCCGCCCCGATCGAGTTGGGCGGCCTGAAGACCGCCGATCCGCGCGACCCGGCGGTGGCGGCCTGGTGGAAGGCCAAGGCCGACGAAATCTATCGCTCCATCCCCGATTTCGGCGGCTTCCTGGTCAAGGCCAATAGCGAGGGCCAGCCCGGCCCGCGCGACTATGGCGCATCCCATGCAGACGGCGCGAACATGCTGGCCGCTGCAGTCAAGCCCCATGGCGGCATCGTAATGTGGCGCGCCTTCGTCTATGCCGAGACCGACCCCGAAGACCGCGCGAAACAGGCCTATACCGAGTTCAAGCCGCTCGACGGCAAATTCGCCGACAACGTGCTGGTGCAGGTGAAGAACGGCGCGATCGACTTCCAGCCACGCGAGCCGTTCCACCCGTTGTTCGGCGCGATGCCGCACACGCCGCTGATGATCGAGTTCCAGATCACCAAGGAATATCTGGGGTTTGCGACCCACCTCGCCTATCTCGGCCCGCTGTTCACCGAGGTGCTGGATTCCAAGACAGGACGCAGGCCGGGTGAGACGGTGGCCGATGTCGTCGACGGTCAGGCCGAACATCACACGCTGTCCGGCATGGCGGGCGTCGCCAACATCGGGCGCGATCGCGACTGGAGCGGATCGACCTTCAATCAAGCGAACTGGTACGCCTTTGGGCGTCTGGCCTGGGACCCCGATCTCTCGGCGGAGGATATTGCGCGCGCCTGGGCCGCACAAACCTTCGGCACCGACGCCCAGGTCATCGATACCGTCACCGCGATGATGATGGGAAGCCGGGAAGCGGTGGTCGATTATACCGGCGCGCTGGGCCTCGCGCATCTGATGGCGACGGGTCATCATTACGGGCCGGGACCATGGGTATCCGAACTGGCCCGGCCGGAATGGAACCCGACCTATTATCACCGCGCCGATGCCGACGGGATCGGCTTTGACCGCACCGCCTCGGGCAGCAACGCGGTCGGCCAATATGCGGGGCCGGTGGCCAAGGCCTTTGCCAAGCCGGAGACGACGCCCGAGTCCATGCTCCTCTGGTTCCATCACCTGCCGTGGGACCGCCGGATGAAGGATGGCCGCACCCTCTGGGAGGATTTGGTCGCCCATTATGATCGCGGCGTCGCCTATGTCGCGCAGATGCAGCGCCAATGGGAAAGTCTGCGCCCGAAGATCGATGCCGAGCGGTGGCAGAAGACGGCAACCTATCTCGCCGTTCAGGAACGCGAGGCCCGGTGGTGGCGCGATGCGAGCCTGGCCTATTGGATGTCGGTCAATCATCGCCCGCTGCCCGCCGGGGTGCGGGCACCCGACCATGATCTGGCCTGGTACAAGGCGCAGCGCTTTCCCTACGCGCCGGGGCACACTTCATAAGACGGTTAATGGTCGTGGCCTGTCATGGCCGCGACCGACCGCTATTCCTCACCGGCAAAACCAGAGTTATAAGCTTTGGTCGGGCCGGTATCGGTCTGCTTGCCGATCTGTAAATCGATTGTAGCAAAATAGACGACTTTCGGCCGGCGCCCGGACTTAGCGCTCTCGTTTTATCTTGATACGGCCGGGCTGTGGCAGAACAGCCATAGTTCGTCACGAACCCGTTGCGGCCTAACCAATTTTCATTGACTTGTGGACCAATAGGGCAGAACGATAGCGCTATCAGCATACGCCGCATCAGACGGTTGGAGGGGATAGCATGGTTAACGGCATCGTCATGGCCGACGCATCGGCAGACCGCGAGACGCGTGTTCCCAGCCATCATCGCGCGCCACCGGCACCCTGATCCGACACCGACCCGATCCAACGAAATCAATCCGCATGTCGCAACGAACGACAGCGGGCCGCAAGAGAGGACCTGACATGAAATCCGTGCCCACCATCCGCCTCAGCCGCATCGCCCTGCTTTGCGCCACGGCCGTTGGCGCGATGAGCGCTTCGACGGCCTGGGCGCAGGCGGTTCCCGCCCCGCAAGGGCAGATACTTAATGACGGCCAGGATAACGGCCCCTCCGTGCCGCCCGCACCGCAAACCGATCAGACCCCGGGCACGCCGTCCGAGGACATCGTCGTCACCGGCTATCGCTCGAGCCTTGCCAAGTCGACCAATGCCAAGCGCGCGGCGACCGGCTTCACCGACTCGATCTTTGCCGAGGATATCGGCAAGTTTCCGGACACCAACATCGCGGAATCCTTCAATCGCATTCCGGGCGTCACCATCACCCGCGACGTGACCGGCGAAGGCACCAACGTCGCCATTCGCGGCCTGGGATCGAACTTCACCAACGTGACCTTGAACGGCGCGCCGATCGCGGTCGCCTCGTCGGGTTCGACCGACGCGCAGGGCACCGACCGCTCGGTCGACCTCAGCTTCTTCCCGACCGACCTGTTCACCAAGCTGACCGTGAACAAGAGCTACACCGCCGACCTGCTGGAAGGCGGCGCGGCGGGCAATATCGACCTGCGCTCTGCCCGCCCGTTCGATCGCAGCGGCCCCTTCCTCGCCTATAACATCCAGGGGTCGAAGCAGACGCCGGAAGACCGGATCGGTGCGCGTGGCTCGCTGATCGGCAGCTGGCGCAACGAAACGTTCGGCGTCCTTGCGGGCGTCTCGGCGCAGCGCCTGTTCACCGACACGCGCGGTTTCGAGACGATCGGCTATACCAACCCGCAGTTGACCGCCGCACAATGCGGTACGACGACCGTTTGCAACACCGGCACCGGTGGCGGCAACTGGACGATCCCGTCCACCGTTCCCAATGGCGCAGGTGCGGGCCTGATCCCCGGCACGGTGATCGACCGCAACTTCCTGCTCGCCAACAATCCGGGCGCGACCATCCAGCAGATCGACAACGGCCTGCTGCCGCGCCTGGGCCGCGTGACCAGCATTCGCGGTCCGCGTGACCGCATCAATGCGATCCTGAGCGCCGAATATCGCCCGACCGACGAGCTGCATTTCTATGTCGACGGGCTGTACGGCTTCAAGAAGAACGAGCTGACCCGTGAGAACATGGCCTGGATCGTCCGCAACGGCGCGATCATCCCGACCAACCTCACCTTCGACAAGTCGGATTGCAGCGCGGGCTGCACCGTCACGGGCGGCACCTTTGCCAATGCCCAGTTCTTCAACGAATTCCGCCCCTATACCGAGACGACGCGCCTCTGGAGCGTGAATCCGGGCGCCGAGTGGCAGATCAACGACAAGCTGAAGCTGAACTTCCAGGGCAATTACGCCCGGTCGACCTTCCACCGCGAAAGCCCGACCGTCGGCATGACGACGCCGCTGGGCGTCGGCAACACCGTCACCTTCTCGAACAATGGCGGCATCCCGACGATCACCAGCGCGCTGGACCTGAACGATCCGAAGAATTTCGGCTGGTATGCGGGCAGCCGCGTCAACTTGCAGGACGAGCGTCGCCTGAACATCAACAAGGGCCTTCGCGGCGACCTGACCTGGGGCGACACCGCGCTGAACCTGAAGGTCGGCGGCGCTTATGACGACACGTCGCGCCGCATCCGGGGCTTCGACAACAGCCAGTTCTGGCAGAACGCCGTGTGCGGCAACAACCCGAACGTCGCCGTCCCCTCGCCCAACTCGCAGCCGCCCTGCGAAGGCCTGAACGCACCGGGCGCAGCCCCTGCGGGCTATCCGACCTATCCGGGCTATGGCACGGGCTTCAGCTCGGGCATGAGCGGTCCGGTCAGCTATGGCGGGTCGCTGATCCCCAACAGCGCCGCCCCCAGCTATCTGTCGCCGGGACCCGCCGGTTTCGTGACGGTCAATTGGCCCGCCTTTGCCAAGGCCAGCAACTACCAGTTCTTCCACGACAACGCGCCTGAGAATGGCGGCGCGAACACGGGCGCCAGCGCGGGCTTCATCCGCGAGGTCGTGAAGTCGGCCTTCGCGACCGTCAACGGCGCGCAGGAACTGGGCGGCAACACGCTGCGCTTCAATGTCGGCCTGCGCTACGTCAACACGATCCAGACGATCTCGGGCCGCGTCTCGCTGCCCGATCCCCGCAACACCACCGCTTCCGGCGCGTCGTTGCCCGACGGCAGCCGTTACCCGAGCATCATCAACATCGCTGAGACGCGCAACGTCTATTCCGAATGGCTGCCCGCCGCGACCTTCGCCTATGATATCGGCGAGCATGCCGTGGTCCGTGTCGCGGGTTCGCGCACCATGACCCGGCCCGATCCCTCGGCACAGCTGCCGGGCATCAACTTCGGCGCGCCCTCGGCCGACCAGGCCTCGATCGGCAACCCGGCACTCGCGCCCTATCTGTCGACCAATCTCGACCTGGGCTTCGAATATTATACCGGCCGTGAGGGCGTGATCAGCTTCAACGCGTTCCGCAAGTCGCTGGAAGGATTCACCACCACCGCGATCAGCACGGTGCCCTTCTCGAACCTGGCGCAGTATGGCATCACCTATGACACGCTGAACCCGACGCAGCAGATCGCGATCAACGCGCGCGGTGGGCCTGGTGCGGCCCAGGTGCAGGTCACGTCACAGGTCAACGTGCCCAACAAGCTGACCATCAACGGCCTGGAATTCCAGTGGGTTCAGCCGCTCGACTTCCTGACCCGCGCGATCGGCATCACCGGCTTCGGCTTCAACGCCAACGCCACGATCGTCGACCAGCGCAGCGACGGCCCCGCCGTCGCGTTCGGCGTGGCGCCCTTCACCTACAACATCACCGGCTATTACGAGAAGAACGGCGTCATGCTGCGCGTCGCCACGACCTCGCGTCAGGGCGCGCAGAACAGCGGCGCGGCGCAGAACGGCATCCCCAACGCGGCGCTGTTCGGCACCGACTATACCACCTACGATTTCTCGTCGGCCTTCGACCTCGACAAGATCTTCGGGATTGCCGGTGCGCCGCAGCTGACCGTCAACGTCGCCAACTTCACCAATGCGACGCTGCGCTCCTACTTCCAGTTCGAGAACGCGACGTTCACCCAATACAAGCCCGGCCGTCAGTTCCTGATCGGTCTGCGCGGCACCTTCTAAACTTTCCATCGCTCTTCCCTCGCGATCGGATCGAGGCCCCGGCGAAAACCGGGGCCTTTTTTTGCGCGCGGTGCCGCCATCATATGCGAGCGAGGGCCATAGTTTGAGGTCGGTTAATGAGCGTTTCGCGCTTTTCGCTTTATAGAGTATCGTACGCTGGTGACAGCCGCATCCCCATCATTCCGTGAGACGCATGGCAAGGGCGTCGCTGCCGTCAGTGCTGGCGTGGAAACGCCCCCCTTTCTCACCGGCGGTGGCGATTGTGCCGATCGGATCGCTTGCATGGACTGGTCCGCCACGGCGCTCGGCCCGGTCGAGCGCTGGCCGATCGCGCTGACGATGACGCTTGCCTTGGTGCTGCGTTCGACCGTTCCGTACCTCCTGCTCTGGGGAGAGGACGGAGTGATGCTGTACAACGACGCCTACGCCGCGTTTGTCGGGGACAGCCATCCGAAATTGCTGGGCAAGACGGTCCATGACGGCTGGCCCGACCATACCGCTTTCAGCGACGTCATCATGACCGCCGGTCTCGGCGGCAAGACACTGCATTTTCCGGACCGGCCGGTGACCCTCTGCCGTGATGGGCAGCAAATGCAGGCCTGGGCCAATTTCGACATTTCGCCCATCGCCGATGCACAGGGCAAGCCGGTCGGCGTCCTTTGCCTGCTGGCCGACACGACGCAGCGGGTGCGGGCGGAACGCCGCGCCGCGTTCCTGCTGACCCTGTCCGATCATATTCGTGCGCTGGAGACTCCGACCGAGATCATGGCACTGGTGGCGGAGCGACTGGGTGAGGAACTGTCGGCCAGCCGCGTCTTCTATGCCGAGATCACGTCGCAAGGCTGGATGACCGTGGAGCGCGATTACGCGCGCGGCGTATCGTCGATCGTCGGCCGCCATTCGCTGGTAAGTTTCGGACCGGACCTGCTGGCCGCCTATCGTGGCGGCGCGCCGGTGGTCGTCACCAATGTCGGTGCTGACCACCGTCTGAGCGAAGGCGCGCGTTCGGGGCTTCAGGCCCGCGAGGTCGGCGCGTTCGTCGATGTAGTGCTCTTCGAGGAAACCGAATGGGTCGGCCTGCTCGCGGTCCAGAGCGCCACGCCGCGCATCTGGACACCCGAGGAGGAAGCGCTGGTCCAGAATGTCGGCGAACGGGTCAAGGTCGCGGTCGAACGTGCCCGCGCCGAGATGGCGCTGCGCGAACTGAAGGACACGCTGGAGCAGCAGGTCGTCGAGCGCACCGCCGAAATCCGCCGCTATCACGAGATCGTCGAGGCAATCGCCTCGCCCATCTGCGCTTTCGACACGGACTATAGGCTGATCGCCTTCAACAAGGCGCATAATCAGGAATTCCGACGGATCTTCGGTTTCGAAACCAAGATCGGTGACGTCTTGCCAGACCAATTCGTGCCTGATCAGCGTGATGCCATCCGATCGCTGATGACCCGCGCGCTGACCGGCGAGCATTTCACCGTCGCCGAAGCCTTTGGCAATCCGGATTTCGTCAGACCGAACTGGGAAATCACCTATACGCCGCTTCGTGACAGCGCGGGTCGGGTGATTGCAGCCTTTCATCAGGCCACCGACATTTCCGAGCGCCTGATGGCCGCAGCCGAACTGGAAGCGGCGCAGGAGGCTCTGCGGCAAAGCCAGAAGGTGGAGGCGATGGGCAGCCTGACCGGCGGCGTCGCGCACGACTTCAACAACCTGCTGACCCCGATCATCGGCTCACTGGACATGCTGATGCGCAGGGGCTCCGGCACGGCGCGTGAAAAGCGGTTGATCGACGGTGCGCTCCAATCGGCCGAACGCGCTAAGACCCTTGTCCAGCGGCTTCTCGCCTTCGCCCGCCGCCAGCCGCTTCAGCCGACCGCCGTTGATCTGAGCCAGCTGGTCGACAGCATGGCCGACCTGATCGAATCGACGGTCGGCCCGACCATCACGCTGGAGGTTGAGGTTGCCGACGCCCTGCCCCCCGCCAGGGCCGACGCCAACCAGCTTGAGATGGCGCTGCTCAATCTGGCGGTCAATGCGCGTGATGCCATGCCGAACGGCGGCACGCTGTCGGTCAAGGTCCACCGCTACGGGGTCGACAGCCAGCAGATCGTCGACGTTCCGGCGGGAGATTATATCTGCCTGAGCGTGGGCGATACCGGCATGGGCATGGATGAGGCGACCCGCCAGCGCGCGATCGAACCCTTTTTCTCGACCAAGGGCGTCGGCAAGGGGACGGGCCTGGGGCTGTCCATGGTGCATGGTCTGGCAGCCCAGCTTGGCGGCGGCCTGACGATTTCGAGTGCGCTGGGGCGGGGGACGGCGATCACACTCTGGCTGCCGCTCAGCGACGTCAAAACGGCGACGACCGCGCCTGTGGTCCCTGCCCCGGCAAAGGCCGATGGCATCGGAACCGTCCTGCTGGTGGACGACGAGGACCTGGTGCGGATGAGCACCGCCGACATGCTGGCCGATCTGGGCTACGGCGTGGTCGAGGCATCGTCCGGCGAACAGGCACTGGAACTGGTGCAAGCCGGGCTGCGCCCCGACCTGCTCGTTACCGATCACCTCATGCCCGGTCTGAGTGGCGCGCAGCTGGCCCGCAACCTGCAGGGCAAACTGCCCGGGATTCGTTGCATCATCGTATCAGGCTATGCCGAGGCGGAGGGGATGGACATTGAGATCGCGCGGCTGACCAAGCCGTTCCGCAGCGAGGAACTGGCGGCCGGTCTGGCCGCCATCGGAGTGCAGGCCTCCCGCGCTTCTGCCTTCGCAAACCGGAAGGCCCACGAAGAAGGGGACGCCGCCCGGCCGATCATCGCTCAATAATCGTCGAAATTGTCGAAGGCGGAATTGCCTTCGTCAAAACGGCCTCCATCGTCATCGTTGAAGGTGTTGATGGTAACATTCTCGGGTTGGCCCATAAAGCCCTGACCTCCGCCGCCGAACAAGCCGCCAACACCGCCGCCGCGATGGCCCAACATGTCGGACAGGCCGGAAAACAGCATCTCGCCGCCGATGACGCCTGCCGCCGTGGTGCCCGCGCTGCGCAGGAAGCTGCCCAGCCCGCCACCACCGGAGAAGACGCCGGGCCGGGCCTCGGCTGGGGGTGGTGAATAGCTGTCTTCGGTCCGCGAACCCCAGGGACCGCCAGCACCGCCCTGCGGCAGGAAGCTGTTGCTTGCCGGTGCCGGGCGCGCCTGCTGCTCACGTTCCAGCTCGGTGATCCGCTGCTGCGCGGCGTGAAGTGACTGGTCGGCGACGATGGCATGCTGAACCAACAGATAGGCCGCATCCGGATTGGATGACAACGTACGGGCGATCATGGCATCGGCCTCAGGGTCCTTCACACGCGTGCGCGCAACAGACAATTCATCGAGAAACCGGGTGAGCAGCGTGTGTTCTTCGACGTTCATCGGGGCACTCCAGTCATACGCCCCGAAAGATCGTCGAGTCCGCCGCCAAATCAAGACTGGAGGCCGTGGATGACCGATTATTCATCCCGGCGGCATCTTGTCTCCAGCCTCAGGAACGACCTCGCTGCTCCCACTCATATTCCTTTTGCAACGCAAGTTCGTCGCGCCCTGCTGTCAGTATCGCCTGCTCGCGACCATCTTCAGCAAACGACACGACAAAGTCCTTGGTCGGAACATCGCCATCGATCGTCCTGTCTTCAGGTGACGCGACATGCCCGACATAGCGCAGGCTGAGGTCGTAATGACCCGACCAGAAGAACGGCACCTCCTGATAGCCGCCATTCGCCTGCCCCATGAAATGCCGGGCGAGCCACTGGCCCATGCGCTGTGCCACGACCCAATGCTCGACCCGAATGGAATGGCCGAGCCGGGGATCCGGCGCGTTTGCGATATCACCGATTGCGTAAATGGCGGGATCGGACGTCTGCAGTTGCGCATCCACCTTCACGCCGCCGCCATCGGCCTTGGCGGCCAGATCGAGCCCGGCCGCTTCCGCCAGTTCCACCCGTGGTCGCACCCCGATTCCGGCGACGACGATATCGCCGGTCACTTCGGAACCGTCGTCGAGCATGGCGACATGGCCGTCCCAGCGCGCGATGCGGCGGTTCAGATGGAACGCGACGCCCTTGGACTCGTGCAGGTTGCGGATCATTGCGCCGACTTCAGGCCCGGCCGTCTTCTCCAGCGGCAGATCGTCCTCGGATATGACCGCGACTTCCAGCCCCCGTGCAATCAGCGAGGCGGCAACCTCCAGGCCGATATAGCTCGACCCGATCACGATGGCGCGCTTCGCCTGCCCTGCCGCAGCGATCAGCCGATCGGCATCGGCCAGTGTTCGCAAGGCGAACACATCCCCACGATCCGCACCGTAAAAATCAGGAGACACAACCGCCGCGCCCGTTGCCAGCACCAGCCGGTCATAAGACATGGTATCACCATCCGTCAGGACGACCGCTTTTGCCGAGCGGTCGATCCGCGACACCGCCATGCCCGAACGCAGGTCCACGCCCTCCGGCAATGGGAGGCTCGTTTCGTCGCGCTTTGCCTTGCCCGCCAGATACTGTTTTGAGCAGAAGGTGCGATCATGAGGCGCATCACCCTCCTCGCCAATCACCGTCACCGTCGCGCCTGCTCCGTGGCGCGCCAGCATTTCGGCACAGGCGTGCCCCGCGGCGCCAGCGCCGATGATGACGATACGGCCAAGGTCGGTGGTGTCCGCCGCTTTGGGTGCAGGGACCGGATCGGCGGAACCGATTACCCGCAATTGGCCGTCATCCTCGACCACTTCGAACCGCTCCAGCGGTGCGAAGGCGGGCGCCCCCACCGCCTCGCCCGTCTCGATATCGAAACGGGCATGATGCCAGGGGCAGCGAAGCGTGCCGTCCGCGACGATCCCGTCGGCTAGGGGCGCTTTCAGATGCGTACACTGGCCCGCCAGCGCGCAGACCCGCCCCTTGTGCCGGACAAGCAGGACATCCTGTCCGTCCAGCATGCCGGCGACGATCCGCCCTTCCTGCACGTCGCTAGAGGCGATGCCCTTCGCCAGATCACGATCCGCCATCGCCTCTTGCCTTTCCTGTCTTGCTGGGGGTCAGTCGGCGCGCTGGAGCGCGGTCGCGGCCAGATGCTCACCGATGAACCAGACCTGCGGCTCATTGGAGCGGATGATGTCGCTGACCAGCAGGTCGTTGGTGCCGTCATCGCCGGACTCGTCGGCGGTCTTTGCGCCCTCATGCGCCTGTTCCAGCACGATCCGATGCGCCTCCAGCAGGCGGGCGAGCATCGTCGGTACATCCTCGCGGCCCCGTGGCGGACGCGGGATACGGGTCATCTCGGCGACGTCATGCGGCGTCGCGATGCTAATGCCTCCCAGCGCCTGGATACGCTCGGCCACCATGTCGACCAACTCGGCCTGTTTCTCGTAATGCGTGTCGAGCAGCAGATGGAGCTGGTAAAAGGTCGCCCCCGACATCTGCCAATGATGCTTCTTGTAGAGATCGCGCAGCATCATCGTGTCGGCCAGAACCTGGTTCAGAATCGATACGCTTTGCTTGCGGGCATTTTCGGACAGACCAAGCGGCAAGTCCTTCAGCGTGCCGAACGGCTGGATTTCGCGATATTCGATCTTGTACTGCGGCTGCGCCTGGTCGGTATCGGCCACGACTTTACTCCGATCATGGATATGGACCGTGGCCAAGCGCTTACGTTGGCGCAGGGTTCCATGAATTTTGCGGCATCGCGCGGATGACGAGAATTATCGCCTGTGATCCAAATTAATTTCTATTGGGCGACATTTGTCAGGAACGGACCGTGTCGTGCGGCGTCCAGCATGGGCTTTCAAGGAACCCGGCCGCATGATCCAACCGACCCTCGTCTTTCTCCACGCCTTGGGCTCCAGCCGTCGGGAATGGGAGCCGGTATGCCAGCATATCGGCGATGCGCCCTGCATCGCGCTCGACTTGCCGGGCTTTGGCGAGCGGATCGATGAAGGCTATGCCGATGTCGCCGCGATGGCCGACGATCTGGCCGACACGATCCGCCACCACCGCCTGACCGCCTCTATTCTGGTCGGGCACAGCATGGGCGGCAAGATCGCCACGATCGTCGCGGCCCGCGCGGCGGCGGGGGAGATCGGGCTGGCCGGGGTCGTCGGCGTGGTGCTGGTCGCAGCCTCCCCGCCCTCACCCGAACCAATGGAAGAGGAACGGCGCACGCAGATGATCGGCTGGGTCGATAGCGGATCGATCGGGCAAGAGGATGCCGAGACCTTCGTGAAGGCCAATACCGCGTCGGCGCTGCCACCTGAACGGCATGACCGGGCAGTTGCGGACGTACAAGCTTCGAGCCGAGAGGCGTGGCTCGGCTGGCTGGAGCGCGGAAGCCTGGAGGACTGGAGCGGGAAGGTCGGCCAGATTTCCATACCCGCACTGATCGTCGCTGGCTCGGAAGACGGCGATCTGAACGTGGATGCGCAGCGCCAGCTCAACGCCCCGCATTATCGTCATGCCGATATCCGCGTGGTGGATGGTGCCGCCCATATGATCCCTTTTGAACAGCCCGAGGCGCTTGCAAGGTTGCTCGCAGACCACGCCGCATCGCTATCCTCATCAATCCTTCCGGTCGGGTTCGTCGATATCCTAAGTTCCGACCGGGTCAGCCGTCGCACTCGCGCTGCCATGCTGGAACGGACCCGCCCCGTTTCCGACACCGGACTTCCATGGTCGGAGGCCGAGCGGGCGACCGTCGAGACCCTGATCGCGCATATCCTGCCGGAAGACGTCTCCACCCATGATCTCGCGCGGCGGATCGAGGCGGTCATCGTGCAGGGGCCAGGAGACGGCTGGCGCTTTGCCGACTTGCCGCCCGATCCGCAGGCCTGGCGGCAGGGCTTGCTGACGCTCGACACGCTCACTGGCGGATTTACCGCACTGGACCATCAGGCCCGGTCCGAATGGCTCGACCGGATCGCTGCGGGAGGCCAAGACGCCGCCGCGAATGCGGGATCGCTGTCACCGAAGCAAATGGCCCTGTGGTTCCAGGACGTCCGGGCCGAGGTCGTGCGCCAATGGGCTGCCCTGCCCTCGACGATGGCGGCGATCGGTTATGACGGCTTTGCGGTCGGCGGTGATGGCCCGCGCAACCAAGGCTATCGGCGGACCGGCGCGAACGATGTCGAAGCCTGGCAGATGGTAGAGGAGAAGATCGCATGAGCCGCGCCCCCTATGCCACGACCGAGATGGTCGATGCCGTTGTGATCGGCACCGGCGCGGGCGGCGCCCCGCTGACCGCGCGACTGGCCGAAGCCGGGCTGTCGGTCGTCGCGCTCGAGGCAGGTCGGTCCTTCACCCCGAACGAACATGTCGCGGACGAACTCGCCGCCGATATCTACTGGATGGAAGAGCGACTGAGCGGCGGCAACGATCCGACCGCCTTCGGGTCGAACAATTCCGGCATGGGTGTCGGCGGCTCGACGCTCCATTGGGGGGCCTTTTGCCCGCGCCCCGATCCCCGCGACCTGCAACTGAAGACGATGACCGGCCAAGGTGCGGACTGGCCCGTCCCCCATGCCGAACTGATCGCCTATGTCGAGCAGGTCGAGCAATTTACCGGTGTTTCCGGTCCCGCCCGTTACCCCTGGGATGACGCCCGCCGCTATGCCTATCCGCCGGTTCCGCGCAACGCCTCTGCCGAGGTGATGGCGCGAGGGTGCGAGGCATTGGGGATCACCGCGACCGATGCTCCGGCCGCCCTCGTCTCGCGCGATCGGGAACAGCCATATTGGGGGCAGCGGCAGGCCTGCGTCAGTTGCGGCACATGCCATCAGGGCTGCCGCAATGCCGCCAAGACCAGCATGGACACCAGCTATCTGCCCAAAGCCGTCGCACATGGCGCCGAAATCCGGTCCCGGGCACGCGTCCTGTCCTTCGAGTTCGACCTGGAGGGTCGGATCGACGGGGTCGTCTATCATCAGGGCGGCGAGGAGCATCGCCAGCGCTGCCGCGCCGTCTTCCTGTGCGCGGGCGGGGTGGAGAGCCCGCGCCTGTTGTTGAACCTCGGCCTTGCCAATTCCAGCGGCCAGGTCGGTCGCAACTTCATGGCGCATGTCGCGACCCAGGTCTGGGGGCGCTTCGATGACGAGATGCGGATGAACCGGGGCTATCCCTCCTCGCTGATCAGTGAGGACATGATGCGCCCCGACGATGCCGATTGCGTCGGCGGCTATCTGATGCAGAGCCTGGGCGTGCTGCCGGTCAACCTTGCCACCGGACTGGCGCGCGGGGCGGGCATGTGGGGGACGCGGCTCCAGTCGATCCTGCGAAACTATAACCGCATGGCGGGGATCGGCATCAATGGCGATTGCCTGCCGCATCCCGACAACCGCCTGACCCTGTCGGACGAAACCGACGCCTTCGGCCATCGCAAGGCGCGGATCGATTTCAGCTATCACGCCAACGAGCGCGCCATCGATCAGCATTCCCGGCGCGTCATGACCGCCATCTGGGAAGCGGCGGGCGCGCAGGACATTTTTGCGGTCGATCGCTCGGCGCATACGATCGGCACCTGCCGCATGGGCGAAAATGGCGACGAGGCGGTGGTCGATGCGGACGGGCGCAGCTTCGACATCGCCAATCTGTGGATTTGCGACAACTCGGTCTTCCCGAGTGCGCTGGCCGCCAATCCCGCGCTGACGATCATGGCGCTGTCGCTGCGCACGGCGGATCGCTTCCTGGCGTCGGGGCGCTAGGCGGCGAGCCCGTTCGCCTCGACATGGTCGGCGATCGCTCCGGCGGTCGTCCACCATATCCGGGGATCATCGGCCTCGCGCAGCGCCGTCAGCACGCGGGCGAGAGGCGGCACGCGGTGTGCCTGCCCCATGATATAGGGGTGTAGCGCGATCCCCAGGACAGAGGGGCGGCGATCGGCTTCGGACAGCAATTGCTCGACGGCATCGTGGATCATCGCGGCAAAAGCGGCCGCCTCCTGCTTGCGCTGGATCACGGCGGGCAGGTCGTTGATCTCCTGCGAATAGGGGATGGACAGAAGTGGGCCGTGTGCGGTCGCCAACCGGGTCGGCTGGTCGTCATGCGCCCAGTCCAGGACATAGCGATACCCCGCCGCCTTGAGCAGATCGGGCGTCGCCTCGCTCTCCGAAATCCAGGGGCCTAGCCAGCCGGTCGGGCGTGTACCGAGCGCGGCCAGCTTGTTGGTCACGTCGGCGATCAGGCGGCGTTCCTCCTCCGGCCCCAGCTTCCCCTGCGCCTTCGCATTGGTACCGCCATGCGCAGCGATCTCGTCACCCCGGTCGCGACAGGCCTCGGCCAGTCCCGGACAGCGATCGAGCACATCCGCGTTCAGCAGTGCGGTGGTCTTCAGTTGCAGCCGGTCGAACAACTCGAACAGCCGCCACGCGCCGACCCGATTGCCATAATCGCGCCAGGCATAGTTCATCACGTCCGGCTGGTTCTGCGACGGGGCAAGCTCGGCCCCCAGGCCGCCGCCAAAGTCGAACACCTCATGATTGACGCCCAGATAGATGGCGACCCTGCGCCCCTCGGGCCAGTCATAGGCGGGGCGGTCGATGATAGGGCGAAAGGGGTAACGACCCGGATCGGATGAAGACATGGCGCGTCAACGTCGCCCCGCGCCAATGGATGCTCGGCGTCTCCAAATCCGCAGATTTGTAATGTCGGAGTTTTGGGCTAGGGCTGTGGCTTCGATGTGCCCCGTGGCGATTCGAATAACAAGGACCGCTACGATCCCGTCCGGGACGGCGCGGCCGACAGGCGGAGGATGGACCATGCTGACCCGACGTTCCTTCATGGCTGGTGCGACCGCCGCCATGGCCCTGCCCTCTGTCGCACGGGCGGCGGGTACGCCGACCATCGTCAACCCGGTTGTCCGTCAGCGCGCCGATGCGCAGGTCTTCCGCCACATCGACGGCTGGTACTACATGACCGGATCGGTACCCGAATATGACCGGCTGGTCCTGCGCCGCTCGAAGACGCTGGCGGGGCTGGCCACCGCGACTGAAAGGGTCTTGTGGCGGCATCTGCCGAGCGGGCCGATGTCGGGCTTCATCTGGGCGCCCGAGATGCATCTGATCGACGGCCGCTGGACCATGTATTTCGCGGCAGGACCCAGCGGCGGCGGTGAAGACGTATTCCGCATCCGCACCTTCGCGGTGGTGTGCGACGGCCCCGATCCGATGACCGGCAACTGGTCGGTGCTGGGCCAGTTGCAGACCGAATGGGACAGCTTCACTCTCGACTCGACCAGCTTCGTCCACAAGGGCCAGCGTTATCTGGCATGGGCACAGAGCGAGCCGGGCATTGCCACCAATTCCAACCTCTATCTCGCACCGCTCAAGACCTCGCTGACCCTGGCCGCCAAGCCGGTGCGGCTGTCCGTGCCGACGCTGGACTGGGAGATCCAGGGTTTCAAGGTCAATGAGGCTCCCGCCCTGCTCGCCCGCAACGGCAAGCTGTTCATGACCTATTCGGCCAGCGCGACCGATGCCCGCTACTGCATGGGGATGCTGACCTGCAACGCCGATGCCGAGCTGATGAACGCGGCCAACTGGTCCAAGTCGCCGGTGCCGGTCTTCAAGACCTCCACCGCGCACAAGGTTTACGGACCGGGGCACAACAGCTTCACGGTCGACGAGCGCGGGCGTGATGTGCTGGTTTACCACGCCCGCGACTATCGCGAAATCAAGGGCGATCCGCTGTTCGATCCCAATCGCGATACGCGGATGCAGTATTTCCGATACCGCGCCGATGGCTCACCCGATTTCGGCGAGCCGGTCGCCAATGGGCCGCTCCGCCGGACCTGAGCGAATATTGCTCTGACAATTACCCTATCGCCACGCCTGGACGCCCAAAATGGCCAGGCCGCCAGCCATCGTGACCATGGCAAGCATCACCAGCACGGCGTCGAAGTCCTGCGGCGTGGCGAAGGTCCAGGTCAGGCCTGCACCGATGATGGTCGACAGGGTGTTGGTCAGGTTGAACAGGCCCAGATCGCGGCCCCGATGCCGGGGATCGGGCAGAAGCTGGAAGCTGAGCCCGACGTGCAAGGCGACGAAGACGGACGATCCTGCGGTATAGAGTATGAACGCCGCCGCCGCGGCAAGACGGGTGTTTGCGCCGGCCATGGCCAGCAGGCCGAGCGCCGCGACCAGCGCCGCGAGCAACAGGATGTCCCGGCGGCGCTCCATCCGATCCGCCAACCGCCCCAGCAGCAAGGCGATCGGCAAGGGAAAGACAAAGGCGCAGGTAAAGACCCGCCCGACCCAGGGCGGCAGATCGGCATATTCGGCGGGCGGTACGATGGTCTCGAAATAATAGAGCAGATAGACCTGGGTCACGACCGCCGCGACCTGGACGCACAGCCGCGCGACACCCGCAACGACGAAATCTTGCCTGGACGGTCTCGACGGCGTGGCCGCGATGCCCGCGTCCGACATGGAGCCTCCTGCCCCGACCAGCAGCAACGGCAGGACGCAGAGCATGACCGCCATCACCAAGGCCGCCAGCCGCCCCTGCTCCCCCAGCAGCGTCTCGCCCACCAGCCAGGTGGACAAGGCCGAGGCCACCGGATTGCCGAGCGCGATCAGGCCCCCCGTCAGCCCGCGCTTCGCATCGGGTATTTCCTCCGCCATGATTGCCATCAGCGGGGCGAGGAGCGCGTTGACCGCGAACTGGAAGAACAGGATCGCCGCGACCAGCATCACGGGCGTAGCGGCCATTCCGATCGCGGCATAGCTGGCCACCACCCCCGCCAGCCCGATCGCCATCAAGCGCCGCCGACCACGCCCCGCCCGCTGCGACCGATCGCTCAGCCAGCCGAACAGGATATTGGCGAGGCTCGCCGTCGCCGCGCCCAGCACCGCGACCAGCGAGAGCAAGGCGATCCGGCCATCCGGGCTGACCGCCTCCACCTTCATCGGCACCAACAGGGTCAGCAGCGGTAGATACGCCGCCACCCCGCCGATATTGGCCAGCGCATAGAGCCCGAGGGGCGGACGCTGGCGTGGATGGGTGCGATCGGGGGCCATCGCCCACCCTTGCGCCCGATCGCACGCCAAGGGCAACGGGCCTTACGGCTTCCTCAAGGCTTCATCGTCCGTGCATCGATCCGGGTGGTGCTGACCATCGCCCGGTCGGTCGCGTCATGCGCCACCGCGACGCGATAGGTACCGCCCTGGATCCGCCAGCCGGGAAGCGCGGTATCGTAATCCGCCAGCAGACGCGGTTCGGCGATCAGGGTGATGCGGCGCGCCTCACCGGGCTTCAGCGTCACGCGCTGGAACGCCGCCAATCGCATCGGATCTCCGCTGCCGTCGCGTGTCACATAGATTTGCGGTACGTCCGACCCGGCGCGCTGGCCGGTGTTGACGATATCGACCGTGACACGGACCGTCTTGCCGCCGGTGACGACCGGATTGCGATAGGCGAAACTGGTATAGGTGAGGCCATGGCCGAAGGGGAAAAGCGGCTTCAGCCCCTTTTTCTCATACCAGCGATAGCCGACATCGGCGCCCTCGACATAATCGACCGGGAAGCTCTGGAGGGTCGGTGCCGGCGTCGCCGCCGGATTGGCGGCGGCCGCCGCTTCGACCTCGCTCAGCCTGTCGAGCCCGACCGGGCGCGGGCGCGGCGGTTGCGAAGCGTCGGCGGGGAAGGTGATCGGCAAGCGGCCCGAGGGATCGACCTGCCCCGTCAGGATGGCGGCCAGCGCCTCGCCGCCGCGCTGCCCGGGATACCAGGCCTGGACCACGGCGGGGACCTTCGCGATCCAGGGCATGAGTACCGGGCCGCCGGTTTCCATCACCGCCACGGTATGCGGCTGCACGGCGGCGATCGCGGCGATCAACGCGTCCTGCTGGTTCGGCAGGCGCAGGTCGGGCACGTCGTCCGCCTCGGTCGTCCACTGGGTCGCGAAGAAGATGGCCATGTCTGCATTTTTCGCCGCCGCGACCGTCGCGTTCAGGTTGCGCCCGTCCTGCCATTCGATCTCTACGCCCGGCAGCGCCTTGCGCAGCGCGTTGAGCGGCGAAGAGGCATGATAGGTGATCCGCGCGAACGAGGACGATCCGCCATAGGCCAGCGGGATCTCGACCGGCGCGCCGCCGACCGAGCGGACCTGCGACGATCCACCGCCCGACAGTACGCCGACATCGGCATTGCCACCGATCACCACGATCCGCTTGGCGGTGCGCGCGATCGGCAGGAGATTGCCGTCGTTCTTCAGCAGGACGATCCCCGCCTCCGCCGCGCGCTGGGCCACCTCGGCATGGGCGGCATAGTCGGGCGTCACCGCCTGGGCGGGCACGGCCGCGTCATAGGCGCCGGTTTCGATCAGTCCCGTCAGATAGCGCGCGACCATATCATTCAGCCGTGCCTCGGGCACCTCGCCCTTGGCCACCGCCTCGGCGAGCGGCTCGGCGAAATAAATGGCCTTGTCCAGTTCCTGCCCGGACTCCTGGTCCAATCCGGCATTGGCGGCCTTCACGGTCGAATGCACCGCGCCCCAGTCGCTCATGACCCAGCCATGATAGCCCCAGTTGCGCTTCAGCACGTCGGTCAGCAAGTGGCGGTTCTCGCACGCCCAGTCGCCGTTGATCTTGTTATAGGCGCACATGACCGAGCCGGGCCGCCCCTGCTCGATCGCGATCTGGAAGGCGAGCAGGTCGCTCATCCGCAGCGCCGCCTCGCCGATCCGGGCGTCCAGGATGTTGCGGCCGGTTTCCTGTGCATTGAGCACATAATGCTTGATCGTCGAGACGATGCGGTTCGACTGCACGCCCGCGATATGCGCGCCGCCCAGCGTGCCAGCCAGCAGCGGATCCTCGCCCAGATATTCGAAATTTCGGCCGTTCCACGGATCGCGGGTCAGGTTGACGCCGCCCGCCAGCAGCACGTTGAACCGCTTGTCGCGCGCCTCCGCGCCGATCATCGCGCCACCGGCGCGGGCGATGGCCGGGTCGAAGCTGGCGGCCGTCGCCAGGCCGGAGGGCAGCGCGGTGGCGACGTCGCCGACCCGCTGTTCGACCTGATTGGCCACACCGAGCGAGGCGTCGCTCTCGCGCACCAGCGGGATGCCCAACCGAGGAATACCGTCGATATGTCCGGCCGAGGGGATCAGTTCCTCCTTCGACTTGCCCGCCGCCATGGTCGGGAACAGGCCATGGACCAGCAGGATCTTTTCCTCGCGGGTCATCTTCGCAACGATCCGGTCGGCACGCGCGCGTGCATCGGCGATGCTGGTTCGCGCCGCCTTCGCTGGCATAGGCTGCCGCGTCTGCGCCGACGCCCCGGTGCCCGCTGCGATCAGCGCCATCATCGCCAAGCCGCCCGCCATCTTGCCCTTCGTTACCATCACCCTCTCCCGATCATGCTGTTTTGCCGACCTGTGTTGCATTGCTGGCGGCCTGTCCAGAGAGCGTTCACAATCGTGCAAAATCAATGGCTGACGGCCTTGACGGCCACCGGCTTTGGCAGACTGAACGTTCTCCACGCTGCGGACAACCTCGCATGGCCCTTGACCATGGGTGTATCCACCGTCGCCTTGTCCCTGCCCGCCGCGGCGCTTCGCCGGTCACCCGCGCATGACCGGGTATGGAACATACCGGGCGACCTGTCGCTGGTCAGGCTCGACGGCACGCCAACCGGCCGGGTCGTCACCCCCGCCCACCTCGCCATCCGCGCCTCTACCGCTCCGCCAAGACAGGACAAGCGTGCCGACATGCGATAGGCGTGGTTTGAAGCACTTGGAGACGACATGCGAATATTGGTCACAGGATTGGGCGACATTGCGCACAAGGCCTATCTGCCGGTCCTGTCGGCCATGCCCGACGTCCAGTTGCACCTCGCGACCCGCAACGCGCAGGTGCTCGATCAGGCCGGACGAAGCTTCCGCGTTGCCGGGCTGCATTCCAGCCTGGACCAAGCTCTTCGCACCGAGACTTTCGATGCCGCCTTCGTTCACGCCGCAACCGATGCGCATCCGGCGCTGGTCCGGACGCTGCTCGAACGCCGCATCCCGACCCTGGTCGACAAGCCGCTGGCCAACACATTCGGGGAGGTAGAGCAGTTGGTCGCGCTGGCGCAGCGGCAGGAGACGTTGCTGACCATCGGCTTCAACCGCCGTTTTGCGCCCGCCCATGTTGAGCTGAAAGCCTTGCAGGCCGATCTGATTGTCATGGAAAAGCATCGTCACCGACAGCCGGATGCGCCGCGCCGGGTGGCATTCGACGACTGTATCCATGTCGTCGACACGCTCCTGTTCCTCGCGCCTGGCCCGGTCCTGCGCCGGACGATCGAGACTCATGGCGAGCAGGGCCAAATGCTCTCGGCGACGCTGATGCTGGCGGGCAACGGCTTTACCGCGATCGGGACCATGCACCGCAATAGCGGACTCGACGAAGAGCGGCTGGACGTCATCGGCAACGGCCTTCGCCATTCGGTCCTCAACATGGCCGAGGAACGGCGCATGGAAGGCGGCGCGTGGCATCGGCGCCGAGGCGACTGGACGACGGTCGGCAAGCAACGCGGGTTCGAGGCGATGTGCGCCGACTTTCTTGCCGCCGCCAAGGAGCGCCGCGCAACTGACGCCGATGCGATCCTGGCCACACACCAAATCTGCGAGGCGATCACCCGTCACGCCGAAGGGGTGTGAGCCTTCGCGAACGCCGCGCGGTCAATCGACGAGCTGCTTCGCCACCAGCGGCGCCACGCGATCGGCGATGCGCGAGACGCCGGTCGCATTGGGATGGACCCCGTCGCCCAGCATCAACTGACGCTGCCCCAATACGCCCTGAAGGATGAACGGGTCGAGCGCGGCTTTATGCTGGCGCGCAAGATCGGGCCATATCGTGTTGAACCTGTTGCCGAACTCAGGCCCCAGATTGGGCGGCGCCATCATGCCGGTCAGGATCACCGGAATGCCGCGACGGTCCAGTTCGTCCAGCATCGCCGCCATATTCGCGCGCGTCTCGGCCGGATCGACCTGTCGCAACACGTCATTGCCGCCAAGACCCAGCATGACCAGGTCGGGCTTGGCCTTCATCCGGTCCAACGTATAGGCGAGCCGCCGCCGCCCATCGGCGCTTGTATCGCCCGACACACCGGCATTCACCACCGTCGCATCGATGCCCTGCCCGCGCAGCCGCGCCTGGATCGCGTCGGGCAGGCTCTGCCCGCGCTGGAGTCCGTAACCCGCATAGAGGCTGTCCCCAAAAGCCAGCACGACCCGCTTCGGTCCCGACACCGGCACGTTGGGCGACGCCGCCGGAGTGGGCGCGGGCGCAGCGGCATTGGCCGCAGGCCGTGGTTCGTCGCCCTGGTTGTCGCAGGCTGACAGCAGTACGGCGACTTGGAGAAGCGCGGCCCCGGCCACATATGGCATTTTCATCATCTCTGGCGTGGAACCCCCGCAACTATGGTCGCAGGCAATATGGTCATCCGGGCCGCGGATGTAAGGCTGACGCTGGGCGGGGCCGCGCCGGTCGAAATCCTGAAGGGTATCGACTTGGAGGTGGCGGATGGCGAGAGCCTGGCGCTGCTCGGCGCGTCGGGGTCGGGCAAATCCTCGCTGATGGCCGTGCTATCCGGGCTGGAGCGCGCGACCTCGGGGCGTGTCGAGGTGGCGGGCGCCGATTTCGGAGCGTTGGACGAAGATGGGCTGGCCATCGCACGGCGCGGCCGGATCGGCATCGTCCTCCAGGCCTTCCACCTCCTGCCCACGATGACCGCGCGTGAGAATGTCGCCGTGCCGATGGAACTGTCCGGGGAAGCCGATGCCTTTGCGCGTGCCGAAGCCGAACTGGCGGCGGTCGGGCTGGCGCACAGGCTGGACCATTATCCCGCCCAGCTGTCGGGCGGCGAGCAGCAGCGGGTTGCCATTGCTCGCGCGCTCGGCCCACGCCCGCGGATCGTCTTTGCCGACGAACCGACCGGCAATCTCGACGGCGCCACAGGCGAACGCGTGATGGACCTGCTGTTCGAACGCCGCGCCGCGACCGGCGCGACCCTGGTCGTCATTACCCATGACCCTTCACTCGCACGACGCTGCGACCGGGTGATCGAACTTGCCGATGGCCGGATCGTCGCATGAGCGATTGGCCTTTGGCGTGGCGGCTCGCCCGGCGGGAGCTATCTGTTCGCTTCCGGGGGTTGCGGCTGTTGCTGCTCTGCCTGTTCCTGGGCGTCGGCGCGCTCGCGGCGATCGGCAGCCTGGGCGATTCGATCGGCGGCGAACTGGCGGCGCGGGGACGAGTGCTGCTGGGCGGCGATCTGGAATTGTCGGTGTCGCAGCGTCGGGCCGAGCCGCCCGAGCTGGCGGCGATGCAGGCGGTCGGGCGCGTCTCGGAAACCCAGCGCATGCAGTCGATGGCGGTCACGGCGACCGGAACGACCGCGCCCGTCCAGTTGAAAGCCGTCGACGCGGCCTATCCGCTCTATGGACGAATGACCCTGACCGACGGGCAAGTTGTCCGAGCGCCGAACGACCAAACCGTTTGGATCGGGCGCGGTCTCGCCGAGCGGCTGGCGGTCGCCAAGGGTGATCGCCTGCGCTTCGGAACGGCAAATTTCCGGGTCGGCGGGATCATCGCGGACGAGCCGGACCGTCTGGGCGAAGGGTTCACCTTGGGGCCGGTGGCCATCGTGTCACGCGGCGGGCTGAACCGGACCGGGCTGATCCAGCCTGGCAGCCTGTACGAAAGCAAATATCGGCTCGCCACGGTCAATGATCCGTCGCGGATCGCCAAGGCGTTCGAGCAGCGTTTTGCGACGGCCGGTTGGGAAACCCGGACCCGCGACCGCGCCTCGCCCGGTGCCAGCCGCTTCGTCGCGCGCATGGCGGAGTTCCTGACTTTGGTCGGGCTGGCCGCGCTGGTGATCGCAGGGATCGGGGTCGGCAATGGCGTCAGCTCCTATCTGGATGCGCGGCGCGAGACGATTGCGATGCTGAAGGTTCTTGGCGCGACATCCGGTTTGGTGGCGAAGGTCTATCTGCTGCAGGTGCTGGCGGTCGCCGGGGTCGGCATTCTGCTCGGCCTGGTCGCGGGGATCGTGGCGGTGCCGCTGGTCGGGATCGCGGTTGGAGCCGTGTTGCCGATAGCCCCCGGGCTGACCCTCGCGCCGGGACCGCTGGCGCTGGCCGCGGCCTATGGCCTATTGATCGCACTGGCCTTTTGCGCGCGGCCGCTGGTCGCGGCGGGGCGGGTTCCGGCCGCCGCCCTGCTGCGCGGCGTTCTGGACTCGCGCTCCGGTGGGGAATGGCGCGGGATTCTCTGGGGTGCGGCGGCAGGCCTTCCCGTCGTGGCGCTGGCCCTGTCGACCACCGGCCGCCCGGCCTTCGCCGCCGCCTTTCTGGGTGCGACCGCCGGGACCCTGACGGTGCTTGTCGCAATCGGCCTGGCGGTCCGCGCCATCGCCCGGCGGCTTCCCCGTCCGCGCCGTCCGCTGCCGCGACTGGCGCTCACCGCGATCTATCGCCCCGGTTCGCGGACGGTATCGCTCGTCGTCGCACTCGGGCTGGGCCTGACCCTGTTCGTGCTGCTCGCCAGCATCCGCACCAGCATCGACGGCAATATCCGCCGATCCGTCCCGGCCCGAGCGCCTGCGTTGTTCGCCCTCGACGTACCGCCCGAGCGGGAAGCCGAATTTCGCAGGACCGTCATGTCGGTCGCCCCTACGGCTCGCATTGCCACCGTCCCGCTGATGCGCGGCACGATCACCGCCTATGGCGCGACCCGCGTCGCCGATCTCCAGTCGATCCCCGATGGCGCATGGGCGCTGCGGGGGGAGCGCGGGCTGACCTTCGCCGCGACGCTGCCCCCCGGCAGTTCGCTGACCGCCGGGCGGTGGTGGGACGGAGCGGAGCAACGTCAGAGCCTGGTGTCGATCGACGAACGGCTGGCCAAAGCGCTGGACCTGCGGATCGGCGACTCGCTGACGATCTCGGTCCTGGGTCTGGAGCGCACGGCACGGATCGCCTCGTTCCGGCGGATAGCCTGGGACACGCTGGGCTTCAACTTCGTGATGGTCTTCTCGCCCGGTGCATTGCAGGACGTGCCACACAATCTGGCTGCGACCATCGACATGCCTGCCGCGCAAGGCTCTGCCGTGACGCGTGCCCTGCTGCTCCGTTTTCCGTCTACCTCGGTCGTCGAAGTCGGAGGCGTCTTGAAGCAGATCCAGGACGTCGTCGGGCAGATGGCCACCGCCATCACCGTCGCAGCCGGGATCGTGGTGCTGGCGGGCATCGCGGTGCTGCTCGGCGCGATTGCGGCGGCGCGGGCGGCGCGGACCTATGATGCGGTCATGCTGAAGGTGCTGGGTGCGACACGCGCACAGGTGCTGGCGATGCAGGCAATCGAATATGCGCTGCTGGCGGCCATTGTGGGGACGGTCGCGCTGATACTGGGCGCGGGCGGTGGGTGGTTCGTCGTCACGCACATCTTCGAATTCGAATGGCTGCCCGACTGGGGCGTCATCCTGGCCACGCTGACGACCGGTGCGGCCGTGACGGTGGGGATTGGTGTCGCCGGGGCGTTGCCCGTGCTGCGGGCGAGGCCTTCGGCGGCCCTCAGAGCGCTGTAAGAGCTACCAGCCCATGCTGCCCGGCACGCCCTTGAAGGGGCCTGCCAGATCGGCCGTGATCCAGCCGCCATAGAAGCCGCCCGGCTGTGGCCCGACCTGCTCCCCATCGACCGTGCAATGGTCGAACGGCCCCGCGTAAAAGGCGAGGTAATCGCGCAGGATCGCAAAGCCCGGCATAGGGTTGGGGTAGCTCCACGCGACATCACGGAGCACCGTCTCTCCGAGAGTGACATGCCAGTAGATCGCCTCGCCCTTCCATTCGCAAAAGGACCGGCGATCCGACCGCCTGAGCACGCCCTGGTCGATGTCGGCAGGCGGCAGATACCAGCTGGGCGGATGGCTGGTCTCCAGCGTCCGGACGGCCGCGCGGGTGTCGGCGATCACGATGCCCCGATGCGCGATCCGGACATGGCGCGGGCTTGGCTCGGCGATGGCGGGGCGCGGATAGGTCCAGACGCTTTCCTGACCGGGGCCGACGGGATCGGATTGAGGCTTTGTCATGCCACGATAACGTGCCGCAACACGTCCGGCTCCTCGACAAACGGATCGGCTCCGCCTCCCTATAGCGCGGCGGCGTAGAGGCCGTGATGGGTCAGGATGAACAGCCGCCCCGGCTCCCCTTTGCCCAGCACCAGTTGCAGCGGCCGTTCGGGGATGTCGATCCGGCGTAACAGCGAACCGTCGGGATTGTAGACAAAGACCTGTCCGTTCGCGACATACAGCCTGCCTGTCGCATCGCGCACCGCGCTCTCGCCCCCACGCTCCGCCAGCACCCGCAGATCGGTGACGCGGCCGCCCTCGCCGACCCGTCCGGCGTAGGTCCGGTTCTCCGAGCCGTTGGTCAGCACCACTTCGCCGCCAACCGGCGCATACGTCAGGCCATAGGCGTCGAGCGTATCCGACCAGCGCCAGCCCTGGTGATCGTCCGACCCCTGGTTCCAGACGCGAAAAGCGGGCAGCACCACCGATCCGTCGGGCGAGACATATTCCTGCGCCTTGGTTTCACCCAGCTTGGCGGCGAACATCTCGGCCATGGTCGGATAGCGATAGCTTTTGGGATCGATCCGGTCGGCGAACTCGCCATTCTCCCAGACATTGACGGGAAGCAGCGTCCGCGCCCCCGAATGCGCCCGGGCCGGGGTCGGCGCGATGACGGTCACGGCGGCCGGAGCGGTGGGGTCGATGCTGTACACGGTTCCATCCCGCCCGGCCGACGACAGGACGAGCAGGCGGCCCGAGCGATCGACCGCAAGATTGACCGCGTCGAGGGGCGCATCGGCGACGATGTTCAGCCCTTTCGCCTCCGACCAGCTATAGATGCGCTGGAAAAAGCGGTCGATGAAATAGAGCGTGCCCGCCCTATCCACCGCACCCCCGGCGATCGAATAAAAGCCGTCCGCCAGCTTGCTGACGCCCGGCGACACCGGCACTCCCGATGCCGTCGCCGCGCTGGTCAGCACAGGCGGCACGTCGAGGCGGGCGAATTCCCGCTCGCGCACTTCCGTCCGGCGGGTCATGTCCCTGATCGCATTCTCGAACGGGTATTTGCTGGCCCGGACAAAGGTGCCGCAGCCCTTGGTGTCACAACTCGCAAAGCCGCTCTCGGCATTCACATGGACATTGCGAAAGCGGATGTCGCCGGAGTCGTACAGCTTGACCGCCGCATCCATCGGCTTGACCGTGCGGGTGACGCGATAGCCGTGATAATTGGCGAACAGGATGTTGCGGCTGTGACGGAACTCGGTCGAGACGGCATTGACGCCGTCGCGCACCTCCTGCTCGGTCTGCGGGGCGAGGAATTCCCAGTTGGCGACATGATCGAGCACGATCTCGGCGCGGTAATGATGCTCGGCCGATAGCTGATAGACATGGCCCGGTGTCGTCGTGTTCGAGACATAGAACCCGGCCGAGGCCAGCGTGTTGGGCGACCAGAGCGCGTTGAACGTACCGCCGCCGCCGTCCGTGACCCAGATGCTGGGATGCTGCCCGTCGAACCGCGCGCGCGGGTCGCCAAAGCCGATCGGGCTGCCCGGCGTCAGCAGCGTGCCGCCGCCGCCCTGGATCTTCACGTCATCGACCAGCGAAGCCTCGCCCGCCTTCCACAGCAAGGCGGTGGCGCGCGGATTGACCCCGCCGGTCCAAAGTCCGACGCCCGAGACGATCCCCGCCCCGCCCTTCGCGCTTTCGATCAACGCCTTGGCCGAGCCGACCCCACGATAGCCGGGCGCGTCGTCGGCCAGATAGATGTGGGTCAGACTGGGATGCAGCGCGATCAGCACCGTGTCGGGGCGCAGCCGGAGCGTATCACTCACCCGGTAACGCCCTATCGGCAGATAGAGGACGCGGTGCGTGTCGATTGCGCGTTGCAGCGCGGCGGTGTCGTCGGTGGCATCGTCGCCCTTCACCCCCAGATCGCGGACATTCGCCCAGGCGGCGACCGGCGGCAGCGCAGGAATGGCGGGCTTGGGTCGAACCGGTATGCGGGCGAGCGGGGTCATCTTCACATCCGTCGCGAAGTCGCCCATCCGTCCCAGCGCCTGGACCTTCAGACCATAGCCGAAATCGGCGACGCGGTAGCGCGGCCCCTGGCCCGCGACCACCCGCCCGCTATCGCGGAACCGCGCGAAGACGGGCGTGGCGATGCCGATCGCATCGTCAAAGCCGATCTGGGTGAACACGCTCTTTTCGGATGAGATGAGGACACCCGCGTCGCGGACATTCTCGAACCGCACCTGCTTGCCCCAGAGCGAGTCCGAATAGCCCCGGTCGATCTCGATCCCGACCGGCGTGTCGCGAATCGCGACGTTGACCAAGGTCAGGTCGACCTCATGCTCGCGGATCGCCGCCTCTCGCTGGCCGGTGAAGTCGCTGTCGATCAACGTGAACTGCCAGGCGGGCGACGTCTTCTCGGTAACGATACCATATCGGCCACCGAAAAAGCGCAGGTTCTGGGCGGCGTTTCCCGCCTGATAGACACCGGCAAAGCCCGACCCGATGTGGAAATCCACATGCCGGATATAGCCATGCTGGGCGACGCGGAACCGCACCCCGACCGCCCCCGCATTGCCCTCTCCGATACGGAAATCGACATTGGCGAGCGCGGAATAGAAGGTGGAGGAGGTGGCGTCGTACAGCGTCGGATCGAAGGGCACGGTCGTCGGCACCGGCACGGGCGGCTTGCCCGAGCGATACTGGTCATCGCCCGCAAAGGTCATCATCGCGGCGATGCCCGATCCGAAGCCCGGCGTGGTGTCGGCCAGCACGATCTCGGGCCGGGTCGGACCGACCCCGAACAGGCGAACGCCCGACCGCACGATGATCGTCCGGGTGATCCGGTATCGCCCCGAGGGCAGGAAGACGATGCCGCCATGGCCGCCCTTCGCCGCCTGGTCAATCCCTTGCTGAATCGCGGCACTGTCATCGGCCCGGCCATCGCCCACGCCACGAATGGTGATCGCGCGCGGATCGTCCGGGGCCGTGCGATAGAGGGAGGTCGAGGGCCGGGCTGCGGCGGGGGCCGCCATCACGGGTGCAGCGGCCATCACCCCCGCTGCGCTCAGCAGCCAGTTCGTCTTCATTGCCCTCTCCTTTTTATCGCTGGCCCCAGCGTAGCGGCGCGACGACCGGCGTCGCCAACATGGATCAGGCGTGGAGACTGAGCGCCTGCGCCGCGATCGCGACCTGCGTCCGATTGCGGACGTTCAGCTTGCGCATCAGCGCGGTCATGTGCGCCTTCACCGTGGCCTCGGTGATGCCCAGGTCGAACGCGATCTGCTTGTTCAGCATCCCCGAATGGACGCCGCGCAGCACCTTCATCTGTGTCGGAGTCAGCCGTGCCAGCGGCGGCGCTTCGGCGCTTGCGCTCAGCGATTGGCAGGCGGTCGGACGTATCCCTTCCATCGTCATCCTCCACTATGCGGCCCGGTCGGGCCAAAGGCTGTCGGTCGTATGCGCCGACATGATCCCACGTCCTCTTCAACCCGATCCATGTGGATTCGGTTGGACAGGTTTTCATCATGCGCCCCCCGATTGCCTCCGATCAAGCCCTTTCCTATTGCCCACGCCCAAAAACCTGTCCTACAGATTGCGGGAGAAGTCCGGCAGGCGAAAACGCCGCCATGGATCATGGAGGGGTGTCGATGCGCGATCCGCAGAGCTTGAACCAGATGACGCGCGGAGACCGCCCGTGACGGGCGAAGATATCCGCCTGATCGCCTCGGCGCTGGCGGGAATCCTGCTCGCCGTCCTGATGATCGTGAAGGGGCGGCTGCATCCCTTCATCGGCCTGCTCTGCGGTGCCTTCACGGTAGGACTGCTCGCAGGGCTGCCGCTCGCCGACATCGCCAAGGCGGTGCAGAAGGGCGTGGGCGATATCGTCGGCGGAACCGGCCTGGTCGTAGCGCTCGGCCTGTCGCTGGGAGCGATGCTGCACCTGTCCGGCGCGGCGGCGGCACTGGCGCAGAGCGCGCTGCGGCTGACCGGCGCGCGGGCGGCCCCCTGGGCGACGCTGGGCATCGCGATCCTGATCGGCCTGCCACTATTCTTCGAGACGGGCCTTGTCCTGCTGCTGCCGATCGTCGTGGCGGCGGCGGAGGCGATGAACACGCCGGACGGCGAAGCGCGCGATGCCGCCAAGCTGCGCCTCATCATGCCCGCCCTCGCGGGGCTGGGCGTGGTCCATGCGCTGGTGCCGCCGCATCCCGGCCCGCTGCTGGCCGTCGAGGCGCTGGGGGCCAATCTGGGCCGGACGATGCTCTACGGCATCCTCATCGCCATCCCGACCGCGATCATCGCGGGGCCGGTGCTGGCACGGATCGTCACGCCGGGCGTCCGCCTTGCGCCGCCGGTCATCGGCGACCACCGGCTGGACATCGCGGTGCCGGGACGCGGCGCGGCGCTGTTCATCGTGCTGCTGCCGGTCCTGCTGATCGCGACGGGGGAACTGGGCCAGCTTTCCGCAGGCTTGAAAGGCGCAACGTGGCTGGTCGCGGCGAGCAATCCGGTCATCGCGCTGCTCGTCACCAACCTGTTCGCCCTGCCCCTGCTGTTCGGGCGGCGGCTGCGCGAGGGGACCATTCAGGACGCGGTGTGGCATGAGACGATGGGCGCGGCAGGCGCGATCCTGCTGGCGATCGGGGCGGGCGGCGCGCTGAAGCAGGTGTTGGTGAGCGCGGGGCTATCGGACCTGCTCGCCCGGCTCGTCACCATGTACGCCATTTCGCCGCTGCTTCTCGGCTGGCTGGTCGCGGTCGGCATCAGGCTCGCCGCGGGGTCGGCGACGGTCGCGACGATCACGGCCGTCGGCATCATGCCGGGGGTGGTCGCCGGGTCAGGCGTATCCCCCGAATTGGTTGTTCTCGCCATCGGCGCAGGCTCGGTATTTTTCAGCCACGTCAATGACCCGGGCTTCTGGCTGGTCAAAAGCTATGTCGGCACCAGCACCGCCGACACCTTCAGGACCTGGTCGATGCTGGAGACGGTGATCTCGGTCGTCGGCCTGGCCCTGGTGATGGTCCTGAGCCATTTCGTCTGAAGCGGGGGCAGTGATGAACGAAGGGCGGCTGGCGGACCGGGCCTATACGGCGATCGTCCGCATCATCAACGACGAGGGGCTGGCGATCGGCGACCGCCTGCCTTCCGAGGCCCGGTTGGCCGAGACGTTCGGCATGTCACGGACCATCGTGCGCGAGGCGCTGGCCCGGCTTGCGTCGGACGGGATTACCGAGGCGCGGCGGGGGGCGGGTTCCTACGTAAAGCGCCGCCCGTCCGAACGGCTCGGCACCCATATGCCGATGGACGAGCTGGCCAAGACGTTGGGCACCTATGAGGTTCGCTTCGTCCTGGAGGCGGAAACCGCACGTCTGGCTGCGCTGCGCCGGTCGAGCGAGCAGATGGACGTCATCGAGCAGGCGCTGGCCACGTTGCGCGCCGCGCTCCTGTCCGATGCGCCCGCGCATGACGAGGACTGGGTGCTCCACCGTGCGATCGTCGAGGCGACCGGCAATTCGGCGTTCATCCCCGTCTTCGACCATTTGAAGGACGAGGTGATGCACATCCTGCGCGCCGGGGTCGACATCTCGCGCTCGCGCCCGCCCGAGGTGATCGGCGCGATGATGGACGAGCATGACGCCATCGTCGAGGCGATCCGGGGCCGCGATCCCGACGGTGCGGCGCTGGCGATGCGCTGGCATTTGTCGCAGGGGCGCAAGCGGCTGATGCCGTGAGCGGGTCAGCGGCCCTCCACCCAGGCGAGCGTCTGTGCCACCAGCGTTTCGAGCGGCTGCCGCGCATCCAGCGTCAGCGCGCATTCGTCCGCCGTTGGTCGTTCCAGCGTCGCCAGCTGGCTATCGAGCAGGCTGGTCGGCATATAGTGATCCTTGCGCCCGCTCATCCGCTTTGCGATTTCCTGCGCATCGGTGTCGAGGAACACGAAGAACAGCGGCACGCCCGCCGCCGTCCGCAATCGCTCGCGATATACCCGGCGGAGCGCGGAACAGGCGGCGATCACGGTCCCGCCCTCCCGTGCCGCCTCGCCGATGGCGCGACCCAGCCGGTCGAGCCACGGCCAGCGATCCGCATCGGTCAGCGGATGGCCGTTACGCATCTTGGCGACATTCTCGGCCGAGTGAAACGCATCGCCCTCCAGCATCGGGCAACCCAGTTGCGCCCCCAGACGGTCCGACAGCGTAGTCTTCCCGGTGCCGCTGACGCCCATCACCACGATGCCATAAGCGCGTCCGCCTGCGTCACTGCCGTCTGTCGCCTTCACCCGCATCCCTTATCGCTCGTGCCCGTTCGGCCTTCGCTATCGCGCCTGGGGCGACAAAGGCCATTACGACCTTTGTCGCAGTCGTACCGACGCGCCGCCTTGCCTATCCCAATGGCCCTGCCCCCGATCCGTTCCGCCTGATGAGGATGACCGTCATGACGCGCCCGCTTTCCCTTGCCGTTCTGGCGCTGCTCGCCGGGACCGCTGCGTCACCCGTCTGGGCCGGTCGCCCCGCCTCGGTCTTCACCCGCGCGCCCGCCGATCCGCGCGCGGTGACGGTGCAGGCGCGCGGCGACGGGCGGAGCGACGATGGCGCGGCGATCCAGCAGGCGATCGACCGGGTGGCGGGGCAAGGCGGCGGCGGGATCGTCTTCCTGCCGTCGGGCCGCTACCGGCTGACCCGCACGCTCTATATGCGGCCGGGCGTCCGCCTGTTTGGGGTCGGCAGAACGCGCCCCGTCTTCGTCCTCGCCCCCGCCACGCCGGGGTTCCAGCAGGGCGTCGGGACCATGGTTTTCTTCACCGGCACGCTGCCCCCCGAGGTGGGCAGGGAAGCCCCTCCGGTCCCCGTGCCGCCGCCGACCAGCGTCCCCTTCGACAAGAGTATCGCCGATGCCAATTCGGGCACTTTCTACTCGGCGATGGCCAATGTCGATTTCGAGATAGGCGCAGGCAATCCCGCCGCCACCGCCGTCCGCTTCCACACGGCCCAGCACAGCTATCTGGCCCATATCGACTTCCGCCTGGGCGACGCGCTGGCGGGCATCTATCAGGTCGGCAATCTGGGGCAGGACCTGCACTTCCATGGCGGGCGCTATGGCATATTGACCGAAAAGCCCTCCCCCGCCTGGTCCTATACGCTGCTCGACTCCAGCTTCGACGGACAGCGCGACGCGGCCATCCGCGAGCATGAGGCCGGGCTGACGCTGGTCAACACGGTGATCCGCAATGTGCCGGTCGGGATCGAGATCGACCGGGGCTATGGCGACTGGTTCTGGGGCAAAAAGGTCCGGTTCGAGCGGGTCGCACGTGCAGGCATCGTCATAAGCAACGAGGACAATGCCTATACCCAGATCGGCTTTCAGGACGCGACCGCCAGCGACACCCCGGTCTTCGCCCGGTTCCGCGACAGCGGACGGACGATCACCGGGCCTGCGCGGCGCTACCGGATGCGGGACTTTTCCTATGGACTGGCGGTGCCGTCGCTTGGCCAGACCGGACGTTTTGCGACCAGGGCGGATGCGGTGCCGCTGTCCCCATCGGTATCTCGCAAGGATCCCGCCATCCGCGCCCTGCCGCCGGTCGAGCAATGGACCAATGTTCGGGACCTCGGCGCGAAGGGCGATAACGCGACCGACGACACCGCCGTGTTGCAAAAAGCCATCGACACGCACCGTGTCCTCTATTTCCCCGCCGGTTTCTACCGGGTCAGCGACAGCTTGCGCCTGCGCCCCGACAGCGTGCTGATCGGCCTGCACCCCAGCCTGACCCAGATCGTCCTGACCGACGACAGCCCGGCCTTTCGCGGCGTCGGCAGCGCGAAGGGACTGATCGAGAGCGCCAAGGGGGGCGACGCCATCGTCTCCGGCCTTGGGCTGGCGGCGGGCGGGCGCAACCCGCGCGCGACCGCTTTGCTCTGGCGCGCGGGTGAAGGCTCGCTGGTCGATGACGTCAAGTTTCAGGGCGGACACGGCACCTTCCGCGCCGATGGCAGCCGCTTCGATCCCTATAACGCCGATCACACCGGCGATCCCGATCCGAAGCAACGCTGGGACGGCCATTATCCCAGCCTGTGGGTGACGGACGGCGGCGGCGGTACGTTCAACGGGTTGTGGACGCCCGATACCTATGCTTCGGCGGGCATGCTGGTGTCGAACACCGAGACGCCCGGCCATGTCTATCAAATCTCCGCCGAGCATCACCGCCGCGCCGAGATCGTGCTCGACCGCGTCGCGCATTGGGAGTTCCTCGCCCCCCAGACAGAGGAGGAGGCGGGCGAGAGCCGCGATGCCGTCGCCTTCGAGGTCCGCAATGTGCGAGACGTCCTGTTCGCCAATCTCCACGCCTACCGCGTCACCCGTTCGCTCCAGCCTGCGCGCGCGGCAATCGCGCTGTACGGCCAAAACGACATCCGTTTCCGCAACGTCCATGTGAATGCGGAGAGCGGCTTCGCCACCTGTCAGGCGGATGGCTGCGGCACCTATCTGCGCGCCAGCAAATATCCGTATGAGAACGCCGTTCGCGACATGACCCGAGGCGCGGAGGTTCGCGAGCGAGAGTTCGCGACGCTGGACGTCACCCCCGCCGCCCTGCCCGCCCCCTCGCCCAGCCTGACGCCGGTCCGGCGGCTGGCCGAGGGCTTCTATTCGTTGGGGGGCGGCGCAGTCGATGCCACCGGCAAGCTCTATTTCGTCGACCGCTATTTCCAGCGTATCCATGGCTGGAGCGAGGCGGAGGGCCTGTCGGTCGTGTCCGACGCGCCGCTCGACCCCGTGAACCTGGCGGTCGACGGGTCAGGCAAGCTGCTGGTGCTGTCCTCGGCCGGGCCTGCTGCGACGGTCTATAGCATCGATCCCAAGGGCCCCGCCGCCGTGACGCCCCTTTCGCAGACCGGCACGACACCGCCGAACGCGCGGGTCGTCCTGCCCGGCAGCCTATGGGTCAATGGCGAGTTCCGCGATCAATACGACCCCGCGACCGGGCAGTTCACCACCCTGGCCGAGATGTTCGCACGCGACATCGGCCAGCCCAAGGCCGCGTCCTATGTGTCCCCCGATGGCAGCATCGCCCTGCCCGCCTTTCGCGTGTGGCAGCAGGGTCCGACCGACCATCGCGGCTGGCGCTTTTCGGACACGCTCGACACCTATGGCCTGATCGCCGCACAGCCAGGCACCCGTATCGCCATCGCCAACGGATCGGAGGATCGTACCTATACCGGGCTGGTCGGCGCGGACGGCGCCGTCACCGAGCTGAAATCCTTCGCCCATCGCGGCGGCGAGAGCGTCGTCACGGGCGCGGACGGGCGGGTCTATGTCGCGAACGGGCAGGTTTTCGTCTATGACGCGGGCGGAACGGAACTCGGCCGGATCGACGTTCCCGAGCGCCCCTTGCAACTGGTCTTCGGCGGGGTCGATGGGCGAACCCTGTTCATCCTGACCCATCACGGACTTTACGCCGCACAACCCTGAGCCACCCAGGATACCGACTATGGTCGTAGATGCCGCCCCTTCGTCCCTGCGGTAAAGCGGGTGGGAGACGGAGGGGCCAGCGATCACCGGCCCATGCTCCGCAGGTAGAGTGAGGGGATGGAGTAATGAGCATCGGCAATCGGCGCAGCCGCGCCTCGTGGAAATCCGGTAACGCTACCAGCGTCGCAGCCTTGGCCCTCGCTCTGATGGCCAGCCCCGCGCTGGCCGCGCCGGTTCAACAGACCCCGGTCCCCGATCCGGTGGCCGCCCCGCAGGAAGCAGCGGCCAGCGAGCGTGACATCGTCGTCACCGGCACCCGTATCACCGCCAACGGCTATAACGCCCCCACACCGACCACGGTCATCGGCGAGGAGCAAATCCAGGCCAACGCCCAGCCCAACATCTTCAACACCGTCGCCCAGCTGCCGTCCTTGCAGGGATCGACGGGCGCGACGACGGGCACCTTCAGCACGTCGAGCGGACAACAGGGCCTCAGTTCCTTCTCGCTGCGTGGCCTCGGCACCATCCGCACCCTGACGCTGCTCGACGGCCAGCGGGTCGTGGGCGCGAACGTCACCGGCGTTCCCGATATCAGCCAGTTTCCGCAATTGCTGATCAAGCGGGTCGATGTCGTGACCGGCGGCGCCTCGGCCTCCTGGGGTTCGGACGCGGTCGGCGGCGTCATCAATTTCATCACCGACACCCGCTTCACCGGCTTCAAGGGCAATCTCCAGACCGGCGTCACCACCTATGGCGACAATGGCCAGGTGCTGGCACAGGCCGCCTTCGGCAAGGCGCTGGCGGGCGACCGGCTGCACATCATCGTCAGTGGCGAATATGCCAAGGACCAGGGTGTCGGACCGGGCAATTTCGGCGAGGATCTGGCGGGTAGCCGCGACTGGTATCGCGCCTCGACGCTGGTCGATACAGGCATCCGCAACGGCAGCACGCCGCAATTCCTGTACCGCGACCATGGCCAGGCCTATCAATATACCAAATACGGCCTGATCAGCGCCGGGCCGCTCCAGGGCATCGCGTTCGACGCCAACGGCAATCCCTTCCCCTTCCAATACGGGTCGAACGGCGTTCCCGCCAAGAATGCGGCGGGCAACGTCATCGGATGCTATGTGGGTTTCTGCGTCGGCGGCGACCAGTCCGGCCATGTCGGCTCGGGCACCTCGCTGCAATCCGCGCTGGAGCGGGTCAACGGCTATACCCGTATCGGCTATGACATCGCGCCCGACATGGAGCTGTATGTCACCGCCAATATCGCGCAGGTGAAGACCAGCAACCAGCCCAACCCGGGGGCGGCCAAAACCGGCCTGACCATCCAGTGTTCCAACCCCTATCTGCCACAATCCATCCAGCAGCAATGCGCCGCCAACGGGATCACCCAGTTCAGCTATGGCCTGAGCAACGCGATCCTGCCGAACATCAAGGTCAACACCGATCGCCGCCAATATCGCTTCGTCGGCGGCCTGAAGGGCAAGGCCGATGTGTTCGGCGGCAGCTGGACCTATGACGTCTATTACGAACATGGCATCAACGTCACCGACATCGATGTCGACAATATCAGCCTGACCGGCCGCTATAACGAGGCGATCAACGCGACGACGCTGAACGGCCAGATCGTCTGCGCCAATGCCGCCGCGCGGGCCAGCGGGTGCCAGCCGATCAATATCTTCGGCGGTGCCACGCCATCGGCCGCAACCTTGGCCTATATAACCCCCGCCAACGGCCCGTTCCAGCATACCCGCCAGACCCAGGACGCGGCGGCGGGCAGCATCTCGGGCAATCTGATCGACCTGTGGGCCGGGCCGCTGTCGATCGCGACCGGCGTCGAATATCGCCGCGAAGCCTACCGGGTTAACGCCGATCCTTATGGCGCGGGCGTATCGGCGATCAGCCCCAATTCGGCAGCCTACCCCGCCGATCCGTTCCTGAATTCGGCGACCGGCAGCAACTGGTATGCGGGCAACTACAAGAACGGCTCGGGCAAGTACGACGTCTATGAGAGCTTCCTCGAACTGAACCTGCCGCTCATCAATTCCGAAAGCCTGGGCCGCGCCAACCTCAGCGCGGCGGGCCGCGCCACCCATTATTCGACCTCGGGCGCGGTCTATGCGTGGAAGCTGGGCGGCACCTGGGACACGCCGCTCGACGGCTTCCGCCTGCGTGCCGTGACCTCACGCGACGTACGTGCGCCGAACCTGTCGGAGCTGTTTGCGGCCCCCACCACGACGACGGTGCCCAACTTCACCGATCCGTTCCGCAACACCCAGGTGCTGATTATCCAGAATTCGCTGGGCAATCCCAATCTGCGCCCCGAAATTGCGCGCAGCACCGAGGCGGGCGTGGTCCTGTCGCGGCCGAGCTGGGCACCGGGGCTCAGCCTGTCCTTCGACTATTACACGATCAAGGTGAACGACGTCGTCTCCAGCCTGTCGGCGGCGCAGATCGTCAATCTTTGCTTCCAGGGCAATACCGAGACGTGCGGCGCCTTCAACCTTCAGAACACGGCCGGGCCGAACTTCGTCAATGTCCAGGCCTTCAATCTCGCTTCGATCAAGACCAGCGGCTTCGATATCGAGGGCAGCTATCAGTGGCGCAACCCGATGGGGCTGAACGGCAATCTGACGCTGCGCGCGCTCGCCACCCATGTCATCAAATTCGTGACCGATCCCGGCCTGCCAGGCACGATCCCGATCGACAGCGCGGGTGCCAATTCGGGGGCGACCCCAAGCTGGAAGTGGCTGGCGATCCAGAGTTACGACACCGATAAATTCAGCCTGCTGGTCCAGGAACGCTGGTTCAGCGACGGCGTATTCGGCAACCAGTATGTCGTCTGCTCGACCAGCTGCCCGGTCTCGACCGGCAACAACCCGACGATCGACCGCAACTTCATGAAGGGTGCCTTCTATGTCGATATCGGCGGGTCGCTGAACGTCACGTCGGCGGTCAGCATGTTCTTCAAGGTCGACAATCTGCTGGACCGCGATCCCGAGCCTTCGCCGCAGACCAATACCGGCCTCGACGTCAATCCGGCGCTGTACGACACGCTGGGCCGCTCCTACCGGATCGGCCTGCGCGCCAAATTCTGATATGGAAAGGGGTGGATTTCGGCCTCCCGAAATCCACCCCTTTTCCGCACCGCTATCGGGGATCAGAGCTTCAGGCTGATACCCGCAAAGAAGGTCCGGCCCAGCGCATCATAGACGTTGGGGAAGGTATTGCCCGAATTTGACCCGGCGCTACCGGCCACGCCACCCACGACGGGCGGATTGACGTTGAACAGATTGCTGACGCCTAGACGGAACGTGTACTGCTTGCTCACGTCGAAGCTGACATTGGTGTCGAAGAAGGAATAGGACGGAATACGGCTGACCAGGATCGGCGTGCCCGGATCCGCGCTCACCGGTCCGATATAGCGCCAGCGGCCCTGGATCGAGACATCGCCCAGATCGAGGGTGGCCGATGCCTGATGTTTCCAGCGCGGGATCGGGTTGATCGACACCGCCGCACAGCTGTTACCGAACTTGCCCGCACAGTTGATCGGGCTCGCCTGCGCCCCCAGGTTGAAAGTGTAGCGGTCGACATAGGTGCCCGCCATCGCCAGTGTCAGGCTGGTCTCGCCGGGCAGCTTGAAGCGATAATCGGCCGACACGTCGATGCCGCTGGTCTGCAGCGTGGCGACGTTGATCAGCTGCTCGGTGACGCCCGGGAACTGGCCGTTCGCATTGGGCGAACCCGTCAACTGGCCGGAGATGTTGTTGCGGACGATCAGCGAGCAATAGGCCGAGATATTGTTGTTGAAGCACTGGTTCACGATGTCCTGCGAACCGTCCGAGGCGATATAGTTGTTCACCTTCATCCGGTAATAGTCGACCGTGACGTTCAGGCCCGGGGCGAATCGTGGAGAGAAAACCGCCCCCACCGTCAGCGTATTGGCGGTTTCCGGCCGCAGCGCTGGATTGCCGCCCGCGTTGATATTGGTCTGGCCAGAGGTCACGTCCTGGATGATGCCCGAATTGACGAGGTTGGCGGGGGCACCTTGCGCGATGCACTTGGCCGCCAAGGCCGCATTGCCCTGCGGAGCGCCGCGCGCGCACGGATCGGTCGACAGCACGTCGGTGCCCGCCTGGGTGATCGGGCTGTTCAGCTCGGCAATGTTGGGGTCGCGCGTCGCCCGGTTGAAGATCGCCCGGAAGCGCACGCCCTCGACCGGACTCCAGTCGCCGCCCAGCTTGTAGGTGACGGCGTCCAGCGTGTTGCGGCCCGCCACCGTGTTGTTGGTATAGGCCGAGTAACGCACGCCGCCTTCGAAGTTCAGCGCGCGGACGAAGGGCCGGTCGGTGACCAACGGCATCTGCAACTCGCCGTAGACTTCCTTGACGTTGAACGACGCGTTGGGGACGGCCGTGCCCTGCCCGTAATAGATCAGGTTGCCCGAGCCGTAATTGGCATCGACCGACTGGCTGCCCGTCTCGCGGCGATACTCCGCGCCCAGCGCGACCGCCGCCGGCTTGTCGGCCAGCGGGCTTTGCAGAAAGTTCAGGTCACCCGACAGGCTGCCGCCGGTGACGAACTGGGTATAACGATTGTCCTGCGATCCGTTTGCGGTGATGAACGACAGCGCCGCCGCCGAGATCGGTTGTGACGTGAACAGGTTGACGGGGACGCAGCCATTGCGGGGATCGACGCAGACGGGAGTGCCGTTCGCCCCCACCGTCGCGTTGATGGCTTGCGCGGTCCGGTTATAGTCGAGGTCGTTCAGCAGCGCCTCATGCCGCTTGGCCAGGCCATATTGCGCGAAGACGTCGTAATGGAAGCTGTCGGCGAAATCGCCGCGCAGACCCACGATCCCGAAATAGGTGTCGTTGGTGAATTGCTGGATGCGACCGCCCGTCTCCGTCACGCGGCGACGGATGCCGACATTGGCCGTGCCGTCGGCATTCAGATTGGTGGGATCGCCAAAGATCAGCGCGGAGTTGGTCGCGTTGAGGAACGGATTGCTGGGCGAGATGGCGAAGTTGAAGCCGCCCGTCGCCGTCGGCGCCAGGATCGCGGTGACGTCGCTGCGCGTATAGCTGCCGCGTGCATAGAATTCCGCGGCATCGGAGAATTTGTAGCTGCCCAGCGCCGTCACATTGTACCGCTCCAGCGGCACTTGCAGATAATTGGCCGGGTTGAAATTATAGGGGCTGTAATAGGGCACGAAATTGTCCGTGCCGCCCGGCTGGCTGCCGTCGTTGATCTGGTAGCGGCCGGACTTGATGTCGATGACCGTCGGCGTGGCGTTGCTCGACCCGGTCGGCTTCAGATTGCCGTCGAGGCTTTGCGCCGAATAGGCGCGCGCCGACTGATAGACGCCGTTCCGCTTGGTGTACTGACCCGCAATGACGATGTGCCCGGCATCGTCGTTGCCGAACTTCACGCCCGCCGCCAGGCCTGCGTTATATTGGGCGGCGTCGCCATGCCCGGTTACCTGCGAGCTGGCATCGGCACGCACGCCCTCCAGCTTGTCGTCGAGCACGAAGTTCACCACGCCCGAAATGGCATCGGCGCCGTACACCGCCGAAGCGCCGCCCGTCAGCACATCGACGCGCTTGATGAGGACGGTCGGGATCGCGTTGATGTCCACCGCACCGCCGATATCCGACGGCACCATGCGACGGCCGTTCACCAGCACCAGTGTCCGCTGCGAACCCACGCCGCGCAGATCGACCGTGGCGGTGCCGCCATTGCCGTTGTTCGTCGTGCCGCTGGCGGCGGGTACGAACTGCGGCGAGGACGACAGATAGGCCTCGGCGGTGACGGTATTGGTCGCCTTCAGCTCACCCGCGCTGATCGTCGCGACGGGGCTGCTGCTCTGGAGGTCGGGACGCTGGATGCGCGACCCGGTGACGACGATATCGCCGGCCGGCGCCGGGGTGGCGGCAGCTGAGCTGTTGTCCGTCGCCGCACCCTGTACGGCCTGGGCCGACGCCGCCGTCGCGAAACTCGCCATGCCAAGCCCCAAACCGAGCAGCGTCAGGTTCTGAAGGGCTGTCCCGATATGCAACCGGCGACGGGCAGGCATGGAATTCTTGATCATGACGCGTCCTCATTCTGCTGGGGACCGGGGCCATCCGATCCTCAAGCCAAAACTTTCGCCCCTGCCCCTTCACGAGGGCCGAGAGCGTGGCGTCATAAAATCGACACACCGAAACGCTGTAAATTTACGGAAATTTCATGTTGATCTATCTGGTAGAATGTGACCGAGAAAGCACATCCACCTACCCTATAAGCAACAATGGATTAGGAAGTACTGAGAAGACGGCAATTATGTTTCTTTTGTTGGATGAAATGGACGTCATCATCCTTTCGTTGCGGCTGTTCGAATGCGAGAGAGGCGCAATATCGCCTCGCACCTTACTACATATGTTCATATTCCGTCCGCTTCATGGGCACGGCCTGCCCCTGTCTCGCTGGCGCCGGACGGTCACGCCACCGCTTCGACCCCCACGATCCGGGGTCGGAGGCTCGCGACCCGTCGAACATGGTCGGGATCGGCCAGCGTGCGCGAGGGCCTGCCGATCAGATAGCCCTGGACCGCGGCACAGCCCTCCCGGGTCACGATGGCCAGTTGGGCAGGCTCCTCCACCCCCTCGGCCAACACCGGCATGTTGAGCGTCGCCCCCAGCGCCGCGACGGACCGCAGGATCGACACCGCCTGCTCGTCATGCTCGATCTCGGAGACGAAGGACGCATCGAGCTTGATCCGGTCGAAGGGAAAGGAGCGCAGCACCTCCAGCGAGGAATAGCCCACTCCGAAATCGTCCAGCGCGATGGCGATGCCCATCGCCTTCAGGGCCTTCAACTGCTCGAGCGCGAAATGCTTGTCGTGAATGATCGCGCTCTCGGTCAGTTCCAGCGTCAATCGCTCGGGCGGCAGGCCGCTGTCCGCAAGGGCCGAGCGCACCGTCTCGACCAGCTGCTTTTCAGCCAGATGCATCGGCGACAGGTTGACCGAGACGGGCTGCGGATCGGCCCAGCCCGCCGCCTCGCAACAGGCCCGCCGAAGCACCCAGTTGCTCAGCGGCACGATGTCGCCGCTCTTTTCGGCAAGCGGGATGAACCGGTTCGGCGGTATCATGCCCCGGACGGGGTGGTTCCAGCGGATCAGCGCCTCATAGCCGCAGATCTCGCCCGACGGGATGGCCGACTGTACCTGATAATGAAGCTCGAACGCGTCGGCATCCAGCGCATGGCGGAGATCGGCGATCAACTCGCGCCGCTCGCGCACGGCATCGTCCATATGCGCGTCGTAGAAGCACGGTTCCTTGGAGTGCGCCGACTTCGCCCGGTACATGGCCAGATCGGCCTTGGCGAGCAGCGCATCGGCATCGGTTCCGTCCCGTATGGCCAGCGCGACCCCGATATTGGCGCCGATCGACGCGGTAAACCGGTCGAACAGGAACGGCGCTTCGGACGCCGCGGTCAGCCGGCCCAGAAAATCCTCAAGCTCGGCCGGATCGTCATACGAGACGACGGCCGAGAACTCGTCACCGCCCAGCCGCGCGATGCGCTCGCCGGGCCGCAGGATGGACGAAAAGCGCGCTGCCAGCGCCGCCAGCAGCTGGTCGCCCGCCTGGTGGCCATAGGTATCGTTGACTACCTTGAAGCGGGACAGGTCCATCATAACCACCGCCATGCGCTGATAACCGCCCCGGATGCCGAAACGGGCCTCGAGATCCTCGATGAAGCTGATCCGGTTGGGCAGGTCGGTCAGGCTGTCGTGCAGGGCCATGTGACGCAGGCGGCGATAGGTTTCCGACTGGGTATGCCCGTCGATCAGGGCGCTGATCGCCGCGCATCCGACGATGATGAGCGTGGCGACCGTCGTCGTGGTCGCCAGCGTCGCCATGGTCATGCCCGACAGGCCCTGGCCGAGTTTCAGGACGGTGATCTTCATCGCCGTCATGCCGGTGAAGTGGAGTGCCGCGACGGCAAGGCTTAGCCATGCCACCGCCGTCTTGTTCCGCCAGCGTCCCCGCCCGGCCAGGACGTGGAAGGCCATGGCGGACAGGCCGCTCGACAACAGGATCGAGGCCACGACATAGGGCCAGTTCCAGGTGACGATGCCGTCGACCCGGTACGCCGCCATGCCGCTATAATGCATGACCGAGATGCCAGTGCCGATCACGGCCCCGCCGACCGCCCCCGACCAGCGTCGCCGCCCGGCGGCCAGGGCCAGTCCCGGAACGGCGATCACGATCACCGCCAACAGGGACAGGAGCGTCAGGATCGGATCCAGAATGACGGGCGCGGTCGTCCGAAACGCCATCATCGCGACAAAGTGAGTCGCCCAGACCATCGTGCCCGCGCCGACCGCACCCAGCACGACCCAGCCAGAGCGGCGATAGCCCCGTGAGGCCCGGACGCGGCTGAACAGCTGAACGGTCGCGAGCGACCCCGTAACGCAGATCAGCAGCGCCAGCGCGACGAAGCGCAGGTCATGCTGCTGCGTCAGGCACAGGACCACATCGATCACGCGGCGCCCTCCATCTGGAGCAGGTCCGCTCGGCTTTCCAGGGCGACCGCCGCCTGTCGGGCCAGCGCGATGAGATAGGCTTTCTGATCCGACGAAGCGGGGCCTCGTCGCTGTGTGTCGAAGACGCACAGCGCCCCGACATCGATATCCCCGGCGACGCGCAAGGGCACACCGATATAATAGCGAACGAACGGCGCGGCGTTGATGGCTGGCAGTTCGGCCACGCGCGGATCGCTGCACGGGTCGCAGATCTCCAGCACGCCGGGATTGTCGAGCGCGAAGGTACAGAAGCTGCGGTGGCGCGGGTTGCACACGATATCCAGGCCACGGGCCGCCTTGAACCATTGCTGATCGCCATGGATCAGGGAAAGGAGCGCGATCGGGGCATTGAAGGATATCGCAGCCCGCTCGACGAAACGGTCGAAGCCGGGCTCGCGCGACGATTCCAGAATGTTCAACGCATGTACGGCGCTGGTGCGTCGCCTTTCCCGGAACAGGGTCTTGAGCATCGTCTCTCTTCAATATTGAGTGCCCATTTTGGTCGCACCCGAACCTTTAAAACTTGATTTACCGATATAAATTAATCTGACCGCGTCAGTTGATGGCGCATGGACAGGCAGTTGCCCCCTCACCCGGACGTCCGCCGAAACGACGATCAAAAGCCTCACCCTGCTGGACAAGTCACCGCGGCCTAAACCGTCGCAGCCGCGCTTACCTTTAACGACCCGGTAACTTCGCGGGTGATAGGCGCCCCGCCATCGCAGCGCCAGATCATGGCGAGTGGAATACCGGCGACGTCAGTCGCTGCTGCGTCAGAGGGGGAATTGTTAAGTGACTTCGAAGACTTCCGCATTTGGCAGACTGCGCCTCGGGATTTCGACGGCGGCATTGCTGACCGCGATCGCAACCCCGGCCTTTGCGCAGGAGGCAGCACCGGCCCAAAGCGCCGATGCCGCCGACCAGAACGCGACCGCAGCCGCCGTACCCACCACTACCGAACAGGACGTTCAGATCAAGCGGGCCGCGCCTGCGCCCGCCACGGCGGAAGGCGCGACCGTCGTCGTCACCGGCACGCTGTTCCGCGATTCCAACGCCAGCTCGATCTCGCCCGTGACCGTGGTGAACTCGAACGTGATGCTGCGCGCCAACATCACCACCGCGCAGGACGCCATCCGTTCGGTTTCGGCCGACAGCGCAGGTTCGATCTCGACCGGTTTCAAGAACGGTTTCTCGGCCGGTGGCGCGGCGGTGTCGCTGCGCGGCCTGGGCGTTTCGTCGACCGTCGTGCTGATCGACGGCCTGCGCTCGGCGAACTTCCCGCTGAACGACGACGGCCACAACGCCTATGTCGACCTGAACTCGATCCCGTTCAGCACCATCGAGCGCATCGAAGTGCTGAAGGACGGTGCGTCGTCGACCTATGGCGCCGACGCGATCGGCGGCGTGGTCAACCTGATCAGCAAGAAGAACGTCCAGGGCATTTCGGGCTCGGTCCAGGGGGGCACCACCGAAAAGGCCGATGGCGCGCATTATCGCGCCACGCTGACCGCCGGGTTCGGCGATTATCGCGAGCAGGGGTTCAACTTCTACGTCAACGGTGAATACACCTATGACGGGTTCATCACCAACAACTCGCGCGGCTACCCGTTCAACACGCTCGACCTGCGCCCCAGCGGCCTGCAGGACCGCAATCGCAACGACGATTCGCTGCTCCAGCAGAACCCGCAGGCGGTCGTCACCCGCGTGTCGCAGAGCGACCTGAACAATCCGCTGTCGGGCCAGGTCGGCTCGCCGCCGACCAACCAGTATCGCCTGCTCAATCCGAATGCCTGCCCCTTCGGCACCTTCACGGTCAGCTCGGGCGCGGCACAGGGCACCGGTTGCGCGCATAACCTGCCCGCCGAATATTCGATCATCCAGCCGCGCCAGGAGCGTTACTCGACCACGGCGCGCCTGAACGTCCGGATCGCCGAGGGCTGGGAAGCCTTTGCCAGCGGCAGCTATTCGCATTCCGAAGTCGATATCCGCGGCGCGCCGTCGGGCATCCGCCAGACCCAGCCCTTCGGCGGCTCGGCGGCGCTCGCATCCAGCAGCCCGGGCATCGTCCTGCCGATGTATGTCTGCGCCGCCGGCGTGAACTGCGCCACCGCCGCCGACCGTCGCCTGAACCCCAACAACCCCTATGCCGTGGCGGGCGCCAACCCGGCGGACAGCGCAGCACGCATCTATTACCTGTTCGGCGACATCCCCGCCAACAGCCACCGCTATGTCGACGTATTCCGGGCGACCTACGGCATTTCGGGCGATCTGGGCGATGGATTCAAGTTCCGCCTGAACGGCGTCTATGCCCGTGACAATTTCGCGGTCACGCAGCGCGGCTTCATCAACATCCAGGGCCTTCTGAATGCGGTCAACACCGGGGCGTACAACTTCGTCAATCCGGAACAGAACACGCAGGCCGTGCGCGACCAGATCTCGCCGGAGCGGACCACCCCGTCCTATTCGACGGTGGCGACGATCGGCGGTTCGCTGCTGAAGTCGCTGATGGAACTGCCGGGCGGCGACCTGAATGTCGGTGGCGGGTTCCAGGTCCGTCGCGAGACGTTGATGAACCGCAACCAGAATGCGGACCTGTCCTATTACGGCCTGAACACCTCGTCGGCGCAGGGTCGTCAGACCGTGACCGCCGGGTTCTTCGAGATCGACGCCCCCTTCGCACGCTCGTTCGACCTGAACGTCTCGGGCCGTTACGATCACTATTCGCAGGGTTATAGCCACTTCTCGCCGAAGGTGGGTGCCAAGTTCACCCCGGTCCGTGAATTCTCGCTGCGCGCCACCTATTCGCAAGGTTTCCGCGCGCCGACCTTCGCCGAATACAACCCGGCGAGCAGCTATTCCGGCTTCTCTTCGTTCAACCCGCCCGCCAGCTTCATTGCGGCGCACCAGGGCAATCCCGCCTATACGACCTCGTACAATATCGGCAGCGGGGCGCAGGGCAACCCGGACATCCTGCCCGAGGTGTCGCGCAGCTTCACCGTCGGTACGATCGTCAACCCGACGCGCTGGCTGAATGTCACGGTCGATTACTACAACATCCGCAAGTCGAACCTGATCGTCAGCGGGCCGCTGCGTGCCGAGGCGATCAACGCCTATTACAAGCAGACCAATGCCACCGACGGCTGCGCAGCGCTGGCCAAAGTGGGTCCAGGCTACAAGTGCAACGTCATCGACGCGCCCGATCCCGTCAACCCGAACGCCCTGCCCCGTCTGCTGGTGTTCGACGTTCCCTACGTCAACGCCAACTACATGGTCAGCTCGGGTATCGACATGCAGGCCAATGCGAACTTCCAGTTCGACAATGGCGTGAAGCTGATCAGCCGCGTCGACGTCACCCGCGTCCTGCGTCTCGACCTCGTCACCCCGGCGGGCGTGGTGCAGAAATATGCGGGTACGCTGGGGCCGTACGAGCTGTCGTCGGGTGGCGGCACGCCGCGTATCCGTGGCAACTGGCAGAACACGATCGAGGTCGGCAATTTCTCGCTGACCAGCACGACCTATTATGTCGGACGGATCAAGCAGGTGGCGGCCGATCGTATCCAGCCGACCAACGGCGTGATCGACCTGTCGTGCAAGAACACGCTGGTGCCCATCATCGCGGGCAGCGACGTGAACAACCAGTGCTTCATCCGCCCGTTCATCTATACCGATCTGAACATCGGCGTGCGGGTCAATGACGACTTCCGGTTCTTCTTCAATATCCAGAACCTTACCAACGCCCGCGCTCCGCTGGCGGCGGCGGCTTATACCAGCAATCCGAACTATCTGAGCAGCTGGCATTATGCCGGTCTGGTCGGTCGCAACTTCAGCGCCGGTGCGAACTTCAACTTCTGATCCGGCCTGACCGGGTGATGCGCGCCGGGATCGACTTTCCTGTCGTCCCGGCGCGTATTGCCATCCTATCTATCGCGGCGTCATAGGCGACCGATGCAGCCGGAGCGTTACAAGACCATGTATCCGGGTTCGGACCATCCGACCGCCCAGGCCAGCGAACTCTACCGACAGTCGTTGGTGATGCGGGCGATCGGCACGCCCTTTGTCGCCGATCTGCTGGCGGCGGTGGACCGGCAGCTCGACAAGGCACCGCTCAGCGCCGCGCTGATCCGCTCCTGGGGCAGTACCGCCGCCTCCTCGGCGATCGCGATGCGTATCAACGCCGCCCTGCACGCGCTGGCACGGCGTGGTGTCGAGCCGCAACTGGCCGCGCTCTATGCCGGGGACCATGACCGCTTCGACGATGCCGTCGCCCTGGCACTGGCGGCCCATGACGAATTCCTGGTCGACTGGTTGCTGCGGGTGCCGCAGACCAACGAGATCGGCCGCGCGGCGGCCTTGTACGCCGCCCTGATGGTCCTGGCGCAGGACCATGGCCATGATTTCGACCTGTTCGAAATCGGGGCAAGCGCCGGGCTGAACCTCAACCTGTCCCGCTATGCCTATGATCTGGGTGGCGTCCGGGCGGGGGCGACGGACTCGATGGTGCGGATCGCGCCGGAGTGGCGTGGCCCCCCGCCTCCCGATGCCGCCGTAACCGTCCGCGGGGCGCGCGGTGTCGATCTCCACCCGCTCGACGTCAATGATCCGGCGGCCTGCGAACGGCTGGCGTCGTTCATCTTCGCCGACCAGCCCGACCGAGCCGAGCGCCTGGACCGGGCGCTGGCGATCGCGCGACACCATCCGCCCCGGCTCGATACCGGCGATGCGGCATCCTGGCTGGCGACCCAGCTTGCCCTTCCCGCGCCGGACGGTCGCCACCGGGTCGTCCTGCATTCGATGGTGCTGCAATATCTCAGCGCCGAGGACTGCGCCCGGATCGAGGCGACCCTGCACGAAGCCGGTGCGTCCGCGACCATGACGAGGCCTTTCGCCGCTGTCGGTTTCGAATGGGACCAGGCGCGCCAGCGGGTCGAGCTTCGCGTGCGCTCCTGGCCTGATGGGCGCGACGGCGTGCTGGCCCATTGCCATCCTTATGGTGCGTGGATCCACTGGCTGACGACCTGACGAATATATGTCACGATAATGGTTACACGCTTCACCCATCCTTAACCTTGCGGTTCTACCCGTTGTCCGACGAAACCAAGGTTTCACGCAGGATCGGGGGGATAGGACATTGCGCGACGACGACTGCGCCAGTGTATTTCGCGGCACGTTTCAAAGTCGAATCCATGATCGCGTTTGATGCTCTCCCCGTCGTGGCAGCGACCTTCGATGCGACGCATGACCGACCGGTCCTTCCCGCCCCCGATAACGATAACGCAATGAATCCACGCGTATCGTCCTTCGTCCGACCTGTTGAGAGAAACGCATAATGCTTACGAACATGAACATCCCCAAGAAACTGGGTGTATCGTTCCTGATCGTCAGCCTGTCGGCCGCGGTGATGACGATCGTTTTCTTCGTGAACATCTGGGAAATCAAGAACGCAACGGCGGGCAACAACCATGCCCAGGAAGTCTATGCCAAGGCGCTGACGCTGGAGACATCGATCCTGCGTGAGAACAGCCAGCTGCGCGGGTTCCTGGTCACCGGAGACAAAAGCTATCTGAAATCGTATGAAGAAGCCCGCAAGGAATACGACACCACCAGCCGCGAACTGAACGCGATGCTGAACGACCCGGCCGAGCTTGCGTTGCTCGCCAAGTCGAATGCCGAAAAGGCCAAGTGGCGGCGGACATGGAGCGATCGTCTGACCGATTGGGTCAAGGACGGGCGGCGCGACGAGGCGCAACAGGCCGTTCGTGACGCCGGAAAGGCCGTTCTGACCAGTGACATCGTGCTGCCGCTCCGTGCCATTCGCGACCAGGAAACAGCGGCGATCGCCAGCAACGCCGCCTCGCAGGAAAATGCCATCAGCACCGCCATCATCGCCCTGGTGCTGGGCGGCGTGATGCTGATCGGCGTCGTCATCACCCTTCAGATGGTGCTGAGCCGCAGCATCGCGCGGCCGATCACTGCCCTCACCCGCCTGATGGCCGAGCTGGCGCGCGGTCGCAACGATATCGACGTGCCGGGCAGCGCGCGCGGCGACGAACTGGGCGACATGGCCCGCGCCGTCGTCGTCTTCCGCGACGCGGCCAAGGCCAAGGTGAGCGACGACCGCGAGCGCGATCTGGCCCTGGAGGCGATCGGTTCCGGCCTGCAAAGCCTTTCGGCGGCCGATCTGACCGTTCGCCTGACCGATCTGCCCCCCGCCTTCCATCAGCTGGCAACCGACTTCAACCGTGCGGTTCAGAACCTTTCCGGCCTGACCAGCGACGTTCGCGGCAGCGCCGGTTCCATCCGCTCGAATATCGAGGAAATCCGCCAGGCCACGGACAATCTGTCGGCGCGCAGCGAGCAGCAGGCCGCGAGCCTGCGCGAGACCGCCGCTGCGGTCGGCGAAATCACGCAAGGCGTCCGCGAAGGCGCCGCCAGCGCCAGCCAGGCGAACCGCGCCGTGACCGAGGCTCGCGACGAAGCCGAAAAGGGCGGGCAGATCGTCGCCAAGTCGATCACCGCGATGAACGGCATTGACCAGGCCAGCCGCGAGATCGTGGACATCATCACCGTCATCGACGGCATCGCCTTCCAGACCAATCTGCTCGCCCTGAACGCGGGCGTCGAGGCGGCGCGGGCTGGCGATGCGGGCAAGGGCTTTGCCGTCGTCGCCTCCGAAGTCCGCGCGCTGGCGCAGCGTTCGGCCGATGCGGCATCCGACGTCAAGGCGCGCATCCTCTCGGCCATCGAACATGTCCGGTCGGGCGTGGTGCTGGTCGACGAGACCGGCAATGCCCTGCAACGGATCATCGGCAAGGTGTCGGACGTCAGCACCGTGGTCGACGTCATCGCCCGCTCCTCCGAACAGCAGGCCCACAGCCTGGGCCAGGTCAACATCGCCATCGGAGAGATCGATTCGGTCACGCAACAGAATGCCGCGATGGTCGAGGAATCGACGGCCGCCGCCAGCCTGCTCGCGCAGGAGTGCGGGACGCTGATGGCCTCGGTCATGCGCTTCAACGTGGATGCGGCCGCGCAACATGCCTCCACCGCCTCGCCGCAATACCGGACGGATTTTGGCCACTCGGCCAGATGCGCCGCCTGATATTGGACATATCCCGCCCGTCACGGCTGATACGGGGTCGCGGTTCAAAGCGACGACCCCGATGCCGTATTAACATGGGTTTGCAACGGATGGCGTGATCGCGCAGGAGAACCTCACACAGGAGGACGTGATAGGGCATATGGACGCGAAGCGCCGGATATTCGAGCAACTGCCGCTGCTTGGCGAGCGCAGGGCGCTGGCCTATGCCGTGGCGTTGCTACTTTCGGCCATTGCGTGGTGGATACGCTGGGAACTGGACGCGGCCTTTCCGCCGGGGTTTCCCTATCTGACATTCTTCCCGGCCGTCATCATCTCGTCCTTCCTGTTCGGGCGTGGCCCGGGAACGCTGTCAGCCATCGTCTGCGGCCTGCTCGCCTGGTATTTCTTCATACCGCCGGCCAACAGCTTCGATCTTGCGCCGCGCACGCTCGTCGCCCTGGGCTTCTATGCCGGGGTCGTGGCGGTCGACATCGGCCTTGTCGACGCCATGCAGCGCGCCAATCGGCGATCGTCTCGGCTGGCCGCGGAACAGCGACAACTCGCCGAACGCACCGAGTTGCTCTTCAGCGAGTTGCAGCACCGCGTCTCCAACAACATCCAGATGGTCGGCGCGATGCTGTCGCTGCAGCAGCGACAGGTCGTCGATCCGATCGCGCGCATGGTCCTGTCCGATGCATCCACGAAACTGCAACTGATCGGGCGCATCCAGCGGCAGCTCTATGCGACGACGGGTGAGCAGGTGCCGCTGGACATTTTCCTGCGCGACCTGATGGCGGACCTGTTCGCCGCCGACACGAAACCCGGCATCATCCACCGGATCGAGGCCGTCCCCGGACTCCGACTTTCGCCCGATGCGGCGATCCCGCTGGCGCTGATCATGGCGGAGGGCGTCGCCAATGCGATGGAACACGGCTTTGCCGACCGCGAGGTCGGGCAATTGATCGTCACCCTCACCCGACAGGATGACGTCATCGCGCTTTGCGTGATCGACGATGGCGCCGGCCTGCCGCCGGGGTTCGACCTTCAGGGCTCGAACAGTCTCGGCCTGAAACTGGTGCGCAGTCTGGCCAAGCAGATGGGTGCGCAACTGAGCGTCGAAAACGGACCGTCAACGGGAACGATCCTGCGCCTGTCACTGCCCGATGGCGATGGCCGTCGCCCGTGAGCGCGCATTCGCCAAGGGGCGCCATAAACACCCCGTATCGTCCTATCACACGCCGAATATGGCGCTGAATGCGGTTTCCTGCGCCCGCCAGTCCAAGCCGCGAGCGTCGAGCCATGGGTCGTCATAATAGGTGCAGCCGTAACGCTCGCCGCCATCGCACAATATGGTGACGATCGAGCCGACGTCTCCGCGCGCCGCCATTTCCTCCACCAATTGGGTCACGGCGACCAGGTTGGTGCCGGTCGAACCGCCCACCCTGCGCCCCAATCGGCGGGAAAGCGCGCGCATCGCGCCGATGCTGGCGGCATCCTCGACCGCGATCATCCGGTCAATCACGGAGGGGATGAAGCTGGGTTCGACGCGCGGTCGCCCGATCCCCTCGATGCAGCTGGCGCAGCCCTCGGGCAGCGACAGGGCCTGACGGTCGGAAAAGTGCCGGTGAAAGACCGAATGCACCGGGTCGGCGACGCATAGCCGCGTCGCATGGCGCTGATAACCGATGAATCGCCCGATCGTCGCCGATGTCCCCCCTGTCCCGGCCCCACAGACGATCCAGCGGGGAACGGGATGCTCCTCCGCCGACATCTGGGCAAAGATGCTCTCGGCGATATTGTTGTTGCCACGCCAGTCGGTCGCCCGCTCGGCATAGGTGAACTGGTCGAGATAATGGCCGCCCGTCTCCGCCGCGAGGGCGTTGGAGACGTCGTAGACGGTGCGCGGATCGTCGACCGTGTGAATTTCTCCGCCGTGGAAACGGATCGCATCCAGCTTGGGCGCGGCCGTCGTGGCGGGTACCACCGCGATGAAACGAAGGCCCAGCATTCTGGCGAAATAGGCCTCGCTCACCGCCGTCGATCCCGACGATGCCTCGATGATACAGGTATCCGGCCCGATCCAGCCATTGCACAGCGCATACAGGAACAGCGAGCGCGCCAGCCGGTGCTTCAGGCTACCCGTCGGATGGCTGCTTTCGTCCTTCAGGTACAGCGTGATCCCCGGATGGCGCGGCAGTTCTACCCGGATCAGGTGTGTATCGGCCGAGCGGTTGAAGTCCGCCTCGATGCGGTGGATCGCCTCGGACCGCCAGCGTCGAACGGCGCCCGTGTCGCGATCAGCGCGCATCGGTCGTCAGCCCATGTCGCGCCAGCATCGCCTGCGGATCGGCGTCGCGTCCGCGAAAGGCGCGGAAGCTGTCGGCGGCAGGGCGGCTTGCCCCGCGCGAAAGGACCTCGGAGCAGAAGCGTGCGGCCACGGCCCTGTCGACCAGCCCCGCTTCGATGAAACGCTGGAACCCGTCGGCGGCCAGCACCTCGGCCCAGAGATAGCTGTAATAGCCCGACGCATAGCCGCCCGCGAAAATATGGGTGAAGGCGTGCGGAAAACGATGCCAGGCGGGCGGGTGGACCACCGCCACCTCGTCACGCACGGCCTCGATCACCTCGATGGGGTCATGGCCCAGCGTCCCCATGTGGAGGAGAAGGTCGAACAGCGCGAACTCGACCTGCCGGACGATGAACATGCCCGACAGGAAATGCCGGGCGGCGACCAGCCGGTCGAACAGCCAATCCGACAGCGGTTCCCCGGTTTCATAATGGCCCGACATGTCGCGCAGGACGGCCCGGTCCCAGGCAAAATCCTCCATCAGCTGGCTGGGCAGCTCGATCGCGTCCCACTCGAACCCGTTCGTCCCTGCGATGTTGGGGCGATCGACCTCGGTGAACAGGTGATGCAGGCAATGGCCGGTCTCGTGGAGGAATGTCACCACTTCCTTGTGACTGAGCAGCGACGGGCTGCCCGGCATCTTGGGCGCGAAGTTGCAGACCAGATAGGCGACCGGCACGCGCTGGACATCGCCGTCGTTCAACCGGGGCCGCGCCTGCGCCATCCAGGCGCCGCCGCGCTTGCCCGCGCGGGCGTGCAGGTCGATATAGACACCCGCAAAAACCATACCCTGGTCATCCACGACGTCGTAATAGCAGGCGTCCGGGTGATAGACCGGGACGTCGGGACGCCCGACAAGGCTGATACCGAACAGCCGATCGAGCAGGTTCTTCCAACCGGCGATCACATTCTCGACCGGGAAATGTGCGCGCACCGCCTGTTCGTCGACCGCAAACTGCGCCTCGCGCAGCCGCTCCGCGACATAGGTCACGTCCCAGGGTTGCAGTTCGTCGATCCCCAGATGCTTCGCGGCATAAGCGGCGAGCGCGGCGAATTCGAGTTCGGCCGCCGGCTTGGCACGACCCGCCAGATCGCGCAGGAAGACCAGCACCTCCCCAGCATTGGGCGCCATCTTGGTGGCAAGCGACCATTCGACCGGATCGGGAAAGCCGAGGAGCCGGGCGCCCTCTTGCCGTCGCGCGAGAATCGCCGCGATCCGCGCCGAATTGTCGAACTGCCCGGCATGAGGCCCCTGATCGGATGCGCGGGTCGCCGACGCGGCATAGACCCGTTCGCGCAGACCCCGGTCCCGCACGAAGGTCATGACCGCGTTGACATGCGGCATCTGAAGCGTGACGACCCAGCCGGACAGGTCCCTGGTCTTGGCCGCCGCGGCAAACATCGCCTTGTCCGCATCCGACAGCCCGGCGAGCAGGCGTTCGTCCTCGACATGCTCGAACCAGGCATCGGTCGCATCCAGCACGGCATTGCCGAACTCGGTCGACAGCTGTGACAGCTCCACCGACAGGGTGGCAAAACGGGCCCTTTCCTCGGGGTTAAGCGCGACGCCCGACAGCCGGAAGTCGCGGATCATATGCTCGACCGCCGCACGATCCACTTCGTCCCGCGCGGCGAAGTCCGGCGTGGCGGTCAATGCAACGAGGACGTCGTACAAAGCGCGGTTCTGCATGACCTGAAGCCGGTTCTCGACCAACCGCTTGTGCCCTTCCGCATAGGCGCCGCGCAGGTCGGGCGTGTCGGCGACGGCCTGCAAATGGGTCACCGCCGACCAGACCGCCGCAATGGCGGTGTCCGCGCGCTCCAGCGGCATCCACGCTTCCGCGAAGTTCGCCGGGCGCTCCTCCACGATCCGCACAACCGCCGCTCGGTGATCGGCCAGCACCCGGTCCAGCGCGGGGCCGATATGGTCGGGGCGGATATCACCGAAATGCGGCAGGGCGAATGTGTCGAGCAACGGGTTCTTCATCATGGCTTTCCCTCAAACCAGCGTGCCGAAATCCGCGCCCTCGGCCGCGATCGCCGGGATATTGTGCCCGGCGAGATACCGCTCGGCCTCCAGCGCGGCCATGCAGCCCATGCCCGCGGACGTGACGGCCTGGCGGAACAGCTTGTCCTGCACGTCACCCGCCGCGAAGACGCCGGGCACGCTGGTCGCGGTCGAGCCCGGGGTGACGAGGATATAGCCCTCGTCATCCATATGGAGCTGCCCCTTGAACAGCAACGTCGCCGGGTCGTGGCCGATCGCGACGAACAGGCCGTGCACGGCCAGTTCCGACACCGTGCCGTCGCGCGTGTCGTGCAGCGCGATGCCCGTCACCCCCTTGGCGTCGCCCAGCACCTCGACACCCTCGCTATTCCAGATCGTCTCGACCTTGGGATTGGCGTGCAGCCGCGCCTGGTTGGTACGATCGGCACGCAGGCTGTCGCGGCGATGGACCAGATAGACCTTCTCGGCGAAGTTGGTGAGATACAGCGCTTCCTCGACCGCCGTATTGCCGCCGCCGACGACCGCGCAGACGCGGCCGCGATAGAAGAAGCCGTCACAGGTCGCGCAAGCCGAGACGCCGCGCCCGCGATACTCGGTCTCGCTCTCCAACCCCAGCCACCGAGCCGACGCGCCCGTGGCCACGACGATCGTATCGGCCGTGTAGCGGGTGCCACCATCACCGATCGCAAGGAAAGGGGTTCGGGTGAGGTCGACCTCGATGATCAGGTCGCCGACGACATCGACGCCCGCCTTGCGGACCTGATCGCGCATCCGTGCCATCAGCTCTGGCCCGAGCACGCTTTCGTCGCCCGGCCAATTCTCGACCTCGGTGGTGATGGTCAGCTGTCCGCCGGGCTGCGGTCCCTCGATCAGCCTGGGCGCCAGCGCGGCGCGCGCGGCATAGACGCCCGCCGTATAGCCCGCCGGGCCGGAGCCGATAATCAGAACTTTGCTGTGCAGCTCGTCCACGCCCTGCGCGCCCTTCATCCTACGCCTGTGCCGTGAGGATGGGTGAGGTCTCGATCATTTCGATCAGCCTCCAGCCGGTCGTGACATACATCTCGCTCGACTGTTCCAGCCGCTCGCATCGCTTGCGAAAGCGCGCGCTCAGTTCGGGATGGTCGGCGTCGAGGATCGCATAGACCCGCTCAAGCCCCTGGAACTCCGCCTTGTACGCATTCTTCTCGGCCTGCTCGCGAAGCTGGAAGACGCGACTTTCCTCTTCCGGTGTCCAGCCGATCTCGGCCAGCGCCACGCGCAGTTCGAACGCGCCGAGGGCGTTCAGCGTATCACGCAGCACCGTCCGCATGGTGCCGGGCCAGGCCGCCGACTCCACCGTGCTGGCCGCCGCGCGGTCCAGCGCATCGTCGCCAAGGGCATCGGTCGCCGCCACCGCAGCAAGGCGCACCGCCTTCCATTGCTGACGATCCGGCTCGTCCCCCTCGACCGCCCGACGATGCAGGGCGATGATCGCCAGGCGGCTCTCCTCCAGCGCCGGATGGCGACAGGTGGTGTCGCACAGGCGCGGCTTTGCCAGCAGGTCCAGAATCATCCGCGACACGACGGCAGACAGATCGCCGCCGACCGGCGTGCGCGCCAGCCAGGCCTCGGCGAAGCGGGCGGCCTCGGAAAGCGGACGAAAGCCGTTGATGAGCATCGGCAACGTTTCGGCCAAGGCCGTCGGATAGCCGAGCCTGGCGGCATAGGCGGGCGTGTCATCCGCCTCGACCACGGCACCGATCGCATTGGCCTTTCCGTCTTCCCATGCGGGGAAATAGACGAAACTGCCCGCCGCGACATGCTGCCTCAGCTGCGCTATCGCCTGGGCCTTGATCGCCGGATCGCCGTGGAAAGCGATAGCATCGGCCATCATGCCGCACTCACATTCGCATCGACAAAGGCGTCGAGACGGCTGCGCGACATGGTGCCGAACGCGCGCGCCGCTTCCGCGCCGTCCCGGACGATCAGCAACAACGGAATGCCACGCACCTCGAACCGCTCGGCAAGCTTGGGGTTTTCGTCGATATTGACCTTCACGATCTCGATCTCGTCGGCATATTCCTCCGCGAGCTCGTCCAGCGTGGGGGCCAGCGCCTTGCATGGGCCGCACCAGGGTGCCCAGAAATCGACCAGAACGGGCTTGTCATTCTGCAGGACGATCTCGTCGAAATCCTGCTCGGTTGCATTCCGCATAGTCACTGTCCTTCTGAATTAGGGGGATCAGCCGGCCTGCCCGCCGACCATCATGCGGTCGATGCGAAGCGTGGGCTGGCCGACGCTGACATGAAGCGACTGGCCCTGCTTGCCGCAGGTCGCCATGCCGGTGTCGTGGTCCAGATCGTTGCCGATCATCGAGATATGGCGCAGCGCCTCATGCCCGACGCCGATCAGGGTCGCACCGCGCACCGGGGCGACCAGCCGCCCCTTCTCGACCAGCCACGCCTCGATCGTGGTGAAGTTGAAGCGGCCGGTGACGATATCGACCTGCCCGCCATCGAACTCGGTGGCGTAGATACCACGGTCGATCGAGGCGATGATGTCGGCCGGATCGGCGCGGCCATTGGCGAGGAAGGTGTTGGTCATGCGCGGCATCGGGAGATGCGCATAGGACTGGCGACGGCCATTGCCCGTCGAGCGCGCGTTCATCAGTCCGGCATTCAGCCGGTCCTGCATCAGCCCGGTCAGCACCCCGTCCTCGACCAGCACGGTGCAATCGGGCGGCGTGCCCTCGTCATCCATGCCAAGCGACCCCAGCCGCCCGGGAAGACCGCCATCGTCGACCACGGTCACGCCGGGCGCGGCGATCCGCTCGCCGACCTTTCCGTCGAAAGCGGAGAGATGCTTGCGGTGATGATCGCCCTCCAGCCCATGGCCGACCGCCTCGTGGAACAGCACGCCGGGATAGCCCGGCCCCAGCACCACCGGCACTTCGCCCACCGGCGCCGCGATGGCATCGAGATTGTTCAGGGCCATGTTCGCCGCGCTGGCGACCATCCGCTCGACCGACGCGGCGTCGAACCCGTCCAGTCCGGCCCGCCGCCCCAGCCCCGCCTGGCCCCGCGCGCGACGACCATCCTGTTCGGCGATCACGACGACCGACAGGATCGTCATCGGTCGCACGTCCCCGGCCAGCAGCCCGTCCGCCCCCGCGACCAGGATCGTCGTGTCGGTCGCCCGGACATTGGCGTCGACCTGGATGATACGGGCGTCATGCGTCCGGGCGAGGTTGTCGATCACCATCAACAGGGCGATCCACCCCGCCGCGTCCTCGACCGCGACCGTCTCGATCGCGGGGTAAAGATGATGGCTGGCCGAATGTCGGCTCAGGACGACGCCCTGACCAGACCGCCCCGCATCGCCGTGGCGCGCCAGCGTGCGGACCGCGCGTACCGTGTCCAGTAGCGCGCCCTCGCGCATGTCGGCGGAGTGCGCGAAGCTAACCTGCCCACCATGCGCCGCGCGAGCCCCGACGCCTTGCCGAATCGAGAAGCCGCCCTGGGTGACCCGGCCGCTCTCCAGCCGCCAGCTACGCATGGCCGTCGTCTCGAAATACAGATCGGCCAGATCCGCGCCGCCGCCTGCCAGTTCGCCCAGGGCGCGGCCGATCGTCTCCTCGTCGAGGCCCGCCGGACCGAACAGCGCCGTCCGCGCTCCGTCCAGTGCCAGTACGCCGCCGTTCATGCCTTTCCTCCCACCTGCATGTCGTCGACCAGGATGGATCCGGTGCGCAGCGCGCCCTGCCGCTCGACATCGTGGCCGACCGCACGAATGCCGTTCAGCATCGCCGGCATCTGGCCCGCCAGCGTCACGTCGGTGACGGCATGGACGATCTCGCCACCTTCGACCCACAGCCCCTTCACCGCCTGGGTCCAGTTGCCGCTGGCCGGGTCGGTCTTGCCGCCCTGAAATTCGGTCACGACCAGGCCGGTGCCCAGCATCCGCAGCATCGTGGCCCAGTCGCCGCCGGGCGCGGTGCTGGTCAGGCGCAGATTGTAGAAGCCATCGGCATTGCCGGTCGACGCCATGCCCAGCTTGCGCCCCGAGACGCTCGATAGGAACAGTCCCTCGACCACGCCGCCGCGCAGGATGTGGCGGGCCGATCCGGCGATACCCTCGCTATCAAAGGGGCCGCTGGCCAATCCCAGCGGCTCGAAGGGATCTTCCGTCAGTTCCAGATGCACGGCCGCGACGTTTTGGCCGAGCGGCGCGCGCAGGAAGGTCATGCCGCGAAACTGCGCCATGCCGGTCAGAGCGCCAGCCAGGTCCGAAACCAGCGACATGGCCGTGCGCGCCGCGAACAGCACCGGGCAACGCTGGCTGGCGATGGTCCGTCCGCCCAATGCCGAGCGGGCGCGATCGGCAGCGGTGCGTACCAGTTGCTCGGGCGGGGTCAGGGCATCGACGCGTCGCTCCTGCGACTGGCAGAAGGCGGACGTGCTGCCGCCCTCGTCCTGCGCCAGCATCACCGACCAGCGCCCGTCATTGGAGCGCCGGATGCTGCGACAGAAACCGTCGCTGGTCGCCAGCGCCCACAGCCCCTCGGTCGCGACCGCCACCGACTCGCCGACCCGCAGCCGGAGATCGTCGGCGGCCACCTCGACAGCGATCCGGTCGGCCAAGGTCGCCGAGGACAGAAGCGTGTCCGGATCGCGCGGGCTGTCGGCGTAGAGCGGGGGAGACGGGCTGGAATAGGCCAGGCTGTCCGCCAGTGGCAGACCGGCATCAGGGTCTGGCAAGACATGGCTGGCAATCATCATCGCCTCCTCGACCACCCGTTCGATCGCCGCACGGTCGAAGCTCGCGGTCGAGGCCATGCCGCGCCGTCCGTTGTGGAAGACGGTCAGTCCCAGCCCCTGCGTCCCGCTGCGCTCGGCGGTTTCGACCTCGCCGCGTCGCACCGCGATGCGGGCAATGCCCTCATGATGGGCCGAGGCGCGCGCGGTCGCTCCACGCCGCGCGGCAAGTTCGACGGCCAGCGTCGCGGCATCGCGCAGCTCCGCCTCGTCCTGGGTCAGGAGGGCACTCATGCCTCAGCCTCCGTGATGGCCGCTGCCGTCGCGTGACCATGGTGAACGCGCAGGCGGTGCGTGTGATAGGCGGCCAGCTTTTCGTTGTGTACGACGCTGACGATGGTGGTGTCCGGCATCGCGTCGAGTATGGCCTGGTAGAGGAAGGCCGCGTTATGGGCGTCGAGCGCGCTGGTCGCCTCGTCGAGGATCAGCAAGGTCGGGCGCTGCAACAGGATGCGGGCCAACGCGACACGCTGCTGCTCACCGGGCGAAAGCTCGTCCTGCCACATGCGCAGTTCGTGCAGGGCCGTCCTATGAGCCTCCAGTCCGACCTGGCCCAATAAGGCGCGGATGGCCGCGTCGTCATGCTCTTCGGGCTGGTCGGGGAAGCATATCGCGGCCTTCAACGTCCCGAGCGGCAGATACAGCCGTTGCGGCACCAGCATCGCACTGCCGCGGCGGGTCATCGCCACGTCGCCCGCCCCGTCCGGCCACAGGCCCGCAATCGCACGCAGCAGCGTGGTCTTGCCGGTGCCGGACGGCCCCTGGATCACCCACCGCTCACCATCACGCACCGTCCAGTCGGCCACGGCCATCAAGGGCGCGCCATTGGGGCGGCGCAATTCGAGACCCTCGACCCGGATCGCCACGCCATCGGCCGTCCCGCCCGGCGTGAAGGCGATTCCGCGCGGACGCTCGTAATCGAGCGAGTCATCCAGCGTCTTGAGGCGATTGATGTTGGCGACCTGCCGCGCGATGGTGGGATAGGCCTGGACGATATAGGACAGGCTCGAGGCGAACTGCGTGAAGGCATCACGCGCGCCCTGGACCTGTCCGAAGGTGATCGAACCGGCAAAATATTTCGGCACCGTCAGGAAAAGCGGTACGACCTGCATGGTCCGTTGATAGATATCCTGCCCCGCGCTCAGCCCTGCATTGGCCAGCATCAACTGGTAGAAATTGCGCCGAATGTTGCCAAAGGCGCTTTTCAGCCCGTGCTGCTCGATGCGCTGGGCGTGGGAAAAGGCGATCTGCTCGCCATTGCGACGGACATGGATAAGCCCGGCGCGATAATCGGCTTCGTAATGCTGCTCGCGCATCTTGCGTCGGATATACGGCCTGCCGATCCAGGTGATGAAGACGGTGCCGAAGATTACATAGACGATCGAGAACCAGATCAGGTCCCCACCCGGCAGCGGGATGCGATAGCCGAACAGCGGTAGCGTGAGCGGCGACGAGGTTTCGAGCAGGATCGCGGCGAAGGCGACCGCACGCACCAGGCTGAAGATCAGCGAGATGGCGATGCTGAGCGGCGACTGGCCATATTCCAGGCCCATCGAGGTGAAGGCCCGTACATCCTCCGCGATACGCTGATCCGGGTTGTCGATCATGCGCAACCGCTCGATCTCGTAGAAACGGTCCCGTGCGAACCAGCGACCGAGATACCAGTCATTCAGCCAGTGCCGCCACCGGATCGACAGGGTCCAGCCGACGATATTGTGCAGAAACTGCGTCCCGATCGCCAGCCCTGCGATCATCATGAACATCACGACCAGCGACAGGAATTGCGCGCCCTGCCGCTGTTCGATCGCATCATAGAATTCCCGCTGCCATTTGTTGGACAACAGAAAGGCGGACGTCGTGCCGACCTCGATCACGCAATAGCATGCGACCAGGAACCATGCCCATTTCCAGTCCTGTGACACGAAGTACCGCGTGCTCAGTCGCCAGGCATGCGCCCAGCGCTCGCTGGCCGGCTGGGCGGGCTGGAGACCCGCTTCGCGGCGGGTCTCCTCGACATGGGCAGGGGGTGGCATCATTGGTGGGGAACCCCGATCAGAACAGACGCTTGGAAATGGTGAGGCGCACGTTGCGCGGCTCGGCGACGGGGATATAGGTGAAGGTGGATGCCGACCCGTAATTGCGTCGATCGAAGATGTTGCGGATGCCGATATTGATGCCGAAACCCCGGACGCTCAGGAAGCCGTTGACATCCACCTGCCGCGACGGCGGCACGACATATTGGCCCAGCAGATTGGCGTAGGAGCTTGAGCGTCCATACAGGCCGGCCGAAAGCCCCCCGCTGAGGCCATCCGTGATCTTCGAGCGATAGGAGGAGAACAGGCTGTACGTATCGCGCGGCTGCTGCGCCACGACCGTCTGAAGCGCATTGACCGTCAGCAGGGCATATTTGGTCCGCGTCAGCGATGCCAGCACCGACCAGCCCGGCAGCAACTGACCGGCGATGTTCAGGTCGATTCCCCGCCCGCGCTGGCCCGGCCCGGACGACAGATCGGTCGGGTCCGCCGGGTTGCGGAGAATGATATTGTCCTGCTGTATGTCGAAATAGGATGCGTTGATCGTTGCACGCTTGTGGAACAGGTCGAGCTTGACGCCTGCTTCCTTGTTGGTGGTGATGATGTTCGGCAGGATGCTGCCATTCTTCGCCACCGTGAAGGTCGCCTGCTCGCCGCGCGAATAATTGGCGAAGAGCGACAGATTGTTCGTGGCGTCGAAGATGAGGCCAGCGCTGGGCGATACGCCGTTCTTCCGCTGGACGTTGACGGGCGAAGGCCCCGCGAAGAAGGTCTGCGATGTGGTCTCGAACCAGTTCTTGCGGACGCCGCCCAGGATCTTGAACTTCCAGAATTCAAAGAGTGCCTGGCCGTAGACACCTTCCTGCTTGCCGCTGTTACGGATCTGCACCGCGCCGAACGGGGACCAGGGAACGACGGCAACGCTGGTGTTCGCTCCCAGCGGCAGGTTGAGGACCCGGGTATAGACCAGCCCGTTCCGCTGCGCCGTTGCCCCGTCGCCATAATTGTAGCCGGCGTTGAAGCTCGCCTTTCCCGCGTCACCGATATGGGTCTTGACCCGCAGGAAGGCATCAATGGCGTTGGCAGAGCCCGACTGCTGCGAACCCTGAAGATCGGCGGCGAGCACGCCGGTGCGACTATAGCCGACATTCGCCGCCCGCGTCGTCAGCAGGGTCTGGTCGTGCATACCCCGCGCGACCAGTTCGACACCGGGCACGATCTCTCGCGTCGCATCGAAATAGAAGCGGCGGGTGCTGATCCGAATACCCTGGTTCGGCGAATAGATCGGCACCGAAGGATCGCGATCGATGATCCGAAACGTCTTGTTGTCGAACAGCGTGAAGGCACCGATGCCGCTGGTCGCTTCATTCAGGCTGGCGCCAATGACGATATCGGTCAGGCGGTCCTTGTAACGAAGCGACGGCGCGAACAGCCAGTCCTTGTTGCCCGTATAGCCGCCATAATTCCGATCCATCGTCTGCTTGCTGCCGATGACGCGTGCCGACAGCTTCTTGTCGGCGGTGACGGCATTATTGGCATCGATCACGCCGCGCGCCAGACCGAAAGAGCCGGTGTCGAAGCTGACCGCCAACCGTTCCTCGGCGCTCGGCTTCTTGGTCACGACGTTGATGTTGCCGCCCAGATTGCCGAACCCGGCCAGGATCGCGTCCGGTCCTTTCAGGATTTCGACCCGCTCGATATTGGCCACCGGCTGATCGGCGCCGGCCGCCACGCCATATTGCGACGACGTCGTCAGGCCGTTCACCAGCCCCCCGGCCGCAAAGCCGCGAATGGTATAGGACGCACCGCTGTTGGGATTGTTACCCAGTGCGGACACACCGCCCGCATTGCGCAGGATGTCGGTGATGTTCAGCGCCTGCTGTTCCTCGATCGTCTTGGCCGTGATGACCTGGGTGTTGCGCGGCTGATTGCGCAGGCCGAGGCCATTGCGGTCCGAAGTGGTCGCCTGACGCACCAGCACGCTGGTTTCCGCTTCGTCACGCTGTGCCGTCACCACGATGTCGTTGACGACCACCAGGCCCCCCTGCACCGCCGGAACGACGGTCAGGCCCGTACCGCCAATGACCGTCCTGATCGCCACCGCCGCCGACCGCGCGCCGCGCACGGGGCGCGAAGTCATTCCCTTGACCGCGTCGGGATCGAAGTTGACGTTCACACCCGATTGCCTGCCGATCATATCCAGCGCGCGGTCCATCGGCATGGCGGGCACGGTGATGCCCCCCGTCCGTACGGCCTGCGCGGCGGCAACGCCCGGCATGCTCGCGCCCAGGGTACCGATGACGCTCAGGCTGGCAAATCCCAGTACACGACGCCCCCTACCAGTCAGATTCAGCATGCAATCCCCCTCCCCAGGGCGCACGCCATCCTCCACGGCAAAGCCGCGTTCGGACAGAAAGCCATCCCTGTAGACAAACGGTTAGCGCCTCGCGGCGGATGATGCGGTGGCGGTCCTCGAGGGATGCCGCCGCGGCCGTACTCCTGCTGACGACAGTCCGTGTCTTGGCGATGCGAGATGCCAGCCGGACCTTCTGTCAGGGGAGACGCTATGCGTCAGTCATGTGACAGGCAAATTCGAAATGTTCATAGGGGCATGAACCTTTTCGATGGCGGAGCTTACACCTTATAATATTGCTCGAAATATGCCCTGACTTGCATGATGAACCATTTCAGCACCGGGTCGTGGCGGTTGCGGGGCCACTGGGCGACGTTGACGATCCCCCGACGGGTGAACGGCGCTTCGAACACCTTGAACGGCATCAGTGCCGCATAATGCTGGAACACCCATGAATTGCCCGTGGCGACCAGATCGCTGCCGATCACGATCGCCGGCAGCGTCGCCTGAGACGTGGCGCGGACGCAGATGCGTCGCGCGCGCAACATGTCCACCCCGTTCTGGTCGAGCGCGAAGGTGTGCTTCTCCTCCCCGCGGGCGACGATATGACGCGCGGCACGATATTGCGCTTCGGTGATGTGGATGCAGTTCTGGAATTCCGGATGGCGATCCCAGACCAGACAGCTGGGCCAGACGGTCAGCATCGGCATCGTCTCCAGCCCGTCGAGCGCCATATGCTCGGGCAGCAGCAGCAGATCGGCCCCTTGATCCAGCGATCTGTCCGGCCGCTCGATATCGAGGGGAATGACGTTCACCTGCAAGCCGGGGGCCAGGGTCGCAAAGCTGCGCAGCACCGGGCCTAACAGCATCTGCTCGTTCGCATCGTCGGCGGCGATGGTGATGGTCTCGGTCGTAGTCAGGGGATCGAAGGCGATCGAATAGTTGAACGCCCCCTCCACCTCCCGCATGATCCGCCGCACCTCGGGCCGCAAGGCGTGCGCCAGCGGTGTCAGATGCGGCTCCCCCCCTGCGTGGACCACCAGATCGTCGCCAAAATGATCGCGCAGGCGCCGCAGCGCATGGCTCATCGCCGATTGGCTCAGGCTGACCCGACGTCCCGCCTCGGTCAGGGTCGGCGCGTGCAGGATGGCATCGAGCGGATAGAGAAGGTTGAGATTGAGCCGACGGACCGTGCCACCATGCACCGAGGCCGACGCGCCGTCCTGATCGTCCGACGATTGATCCGAAGCCGTCATGCCACGCCCTTCCCCACCAAAGGCCATAAGGCCTTGCGATGCATAACAAGAGCTTGGACGGGTTGGTAGATCGACCGATCAGGCTCGGCGGCCCCGGCTCCCCGACAGGGAATATCGTGCCGAACGCTGGGATAGCGCCGCCGGGCGGATATTGCGGACGATGCTATGACGCCTCGACCCTGACCTCCATCGTCACGCGACGGTTGGCGGGCGCGACCTCTTCGTCATCACGCATCTCGAGCAGCGGGCGGCCGTCGGCGGCCCAGTGAACACGGCGCAGGCGCGCATCCCGTCCGTCCTTGCCGACGCCGTTGCCCCAGCTGTGATAGACATAGAGATCGTTGCCGTCCTCGTCGGTCGTGAACGAGCCATGTCCCGGTCCCTGCTCGTAACGCCGATAATCTTCGTCGCCCTTGGGCATCGGCACGCTTTTCTGGAGCGGTGCGGACCATTTGCGCCAAGCGTCGATACGGGTCAGGTCACTATCGAGCGGCGCGGACGTGCCGTTGACGACATAGGTCGGACTGACCCCCGAGCTGGAATAGACAAGCGCCACTCGCTGGCCCCGGATCAGCGCGAAGGCCCCCTCGGCGAGGTTTTCCTCCACCGACGTCTCCGGTGCGATGACGGGCGACGGCGGACCGGCGAGCCGTGTGGGTCGGGCGGGATCGACCTTGGCGATCCACGTCAACGGATCGCCGATCGGCCCGGATGTCGGCAAGTATCGCTGGGACCAAGTATAATAGCCCTGCCCCCGAACCTCGAAATAGGACATGTCGAGACTGATATTGGCGGGCATGTCCGCCCGCCCGAGTGCGGTGGCATCCGCCTTGCGGATCGCGGCCGGTTTCGACCAGTCGGCAGGATTGGCGGGATCGCCGTCCTTGCGAAGCTGCATGATGTGCGACTCCACCGTCGACCATGCTCCGCCCTCGTTCGACTGCGGATCGGTCGGATGGAAGCAGGGCGCAAAGAGGATCGACAGTCGCCCGCCGATCTCGTGAATTTCAGGTGCCCAATAGCATCCCGCGATCACGCGACCTTCCACCGTCCGATCGCGACGGGTCCGTCGATTGAGCAGGTCGACTTCCCGCGCGCGGCCGCCTTTGTCATCGGCAAGGTCGGCGATCGTATCGGCGACGCGAAGCGGCAGATGGGGCGAGCCGACATTGTCGTTGTTCGTGTCGTCGGTCGCGACGAACAGATAGCGGACCCGGCCCTTATGCTCCCAGCGATAGATATTGGGATCGGCGCGCTCATAGGCAAAGATCGTCGGATAGCGGCGCTGGCGGACGGTGCCATGGACGAGATACCGTCCCGGCGTGCTCAATTGCGCAAGATCGGCGGTGTCCCAATCCACCGCACGCGTCGCGGTGGAGCCGTCCGAATAGCCCAGTTTCACCGGCACCGCGGCAAGGCCAACAGCACCGCCCGTCCGGATCGTCTGGGGCGCGACGGTCGCCGTCGTGTTGACGATGCGGCCAAAACGATTGCTCAGCGCGGTTGCAGTGATGTCGTCGACAGGCAGGGTATCGTTGGCGGTGGTGATCACATCACCCATGCGGACCTCGCCCACATTACCCGCGGAAGCGATCCGTGCGCGACGCCCGCCTGTCTCGGGGTAAAAGGGCGTCTGATGCCATTCCTGGCGAGCCAGATCGGTCACGGTCGTCCAGCGCGGCTGTCCCGAACGGTCGGTCCACGAAACGACGTAACGCCGGTTGGCGCTGTCCCAGATGGCGCGGGGATGGTCGATGCCGTCATTCGCCTTGAGGTCCAGCGTGCCAAGCTCGACGAACTCGGCCGATCTGGGATCACTGCGGAAGATGACGATGGCGGACCGGGGCGGGTCCTGTCGGCCGTTCATGTCCACGCGTGTCGCGATGACACCGATCGTGCCATCGGAAAAATGGAACAGCGAGGGATCCGCCACCCCGCGAAGCGCGACGCGATCCACGCCGATATAATCCCCTCGGGCGAACATCACGCCATAGTCGTCGTTGAGCGCGGTCATCATGCCGTCGTCGCCCGACATGGCCAGATGGACGCTTCGCGCAACGGTCGGCTGGTTCGCATCCTGCGGCGTCGTCGGCATGCGCGCATAGGCTTCCAACTGGCGAGCGGACTTGCCGAGCAGCGTCACGGTGAACCGCTTGGTCAGGGTCGTGCCATCCGGCCGCGTCAGCGTACCTTCAAGGCTGATGACGCGGGCATCCGCAGCCATGTTGGTCAGGATGCCGTCGGGTACGTCGCGACCATCGGCGCGCCAGGTGGCGACATACCCCACAGGCACCGGCAGGCGCGTTCCCGATGTCAGTATCGGGGCGACGATCCAGCGATCGGCATCGGGCGCGGGCCGGCTCCAATGCGCCACCAGAGCGTCGCGTTCCACTGCGGTGATGGGAAGGACCGTGCCGTGTCGGGGGGACTCGGGCAGATGGAACCGGCGTGGGTAGGTCCACGCAATCCGGCCGTCGAGCGAATGGGTGGCAAGCGGAATGTAACCGACGCCGCCATAATTATCGACCCACAGGAAATACCGAAACCCACTCGTATCACCGGGATTGGCGCGAAACGCGGTCGGTCCTTCCACCTCGGGCGTGCCGGCGCGACGACCGATGCAGCGGTCGATAATCTTCCACGCACCCGACGCACCATCCGCCCGGAGCGAGGAAGACGTCTGCGCCAGGATATCGCTGGACGGGCAGCCTGCCACATCGCTGACCTTGGTGAAGCGATAATAGCGATCGCCATCGCGCAGGACCGTTGCGTCGATCATGCCTTTCGCCTTGTCGGCACCGGGTACGTCGGCAGCGCGGAACCATGGCTCTGGCGTGGTGAAGTGACGGAAGTCTCGAGTGATCGCGCGCAATATCTGCGGACCGTTGCCATCCTCCACCTTGTGCGCGGCATCCCTGTACCGCGTGGAGGTCCAATAGACGACATAGGCGCCGATGGTCGGGTCATAGGTCGCCTCCGGTGCCCAGGTCATGCCCGCGTCGGGCAGATTGACGAGAACATGCCGTTGCTTCCCCCAGTGGATCAGGTCGGTCGATTCCCAGACTTCGAGATACCGGCTGCCATGGCTGGTCGAATCACGCCACCCGGTACGCCCGGTCGAAAGATCGGTCGCGAGCAGGAAGAAGCGGTCCCCTTCGGCAGAGCGCATGATGAACGGATCACGCAGGCCACGCGTACCCTCGCGGGACTCGAGGACCGGCTGGGCATCGTTCAACGTCTTCCATTGCAGGGCATTGTTGCCGTCCGACACGGCAAATCGCACCTTTTCGCCGTCGATGCTATTCCCGGTGAAATAGACGAACATATAGGCCGAGGGCACGGGAACGGCGGCGGGCGCGGCCTGCACGGTGACGTCGATCGGGACGGATACGGGCTGGCGGTCAGGCAAGGCCACGGTGGCGGTCAGGCGGATCCGACGATCACCCGCGCCCCGCGTGACGCGCCCCTTGCGTATGACGTCAGGGCCGTGCCTCATATCGGCGTCCGAAATGACGGCAGGATCGGAGGATCGCCACGTAATCCGCGCCTTGCCGATATTCGGGATATTGGGAAGCCCCGACAGGGCCGAGGCGTCGTCGGGGAGCGTGACGTTTCCACGGAGTGGGGCTGCGAATGCGGGATCGGAGCGCAACGCCTTCGCAATGGCATACGTCAACGGGTCCACGGCTGGTGCCGCCCCGATCAATGCCATGCCCGCCAAGGCGTACACCATGGCGCCAAGGGGATGCGGTCCGCCATTCATCCTGTATCTCCCGGTCTCAGCGGTGGCGAATGCCTTGCCGTGCTGCTCTATTGGCCGCTCATTATGTCCGACATTTGCGCTGCCGCAAGGGGGGTTGGTTTGGGATGTTTTGACCACAGCGGGCAGATGACAGTCATCGCATTGGAAACGCGTCACAGTATTTCCTGTGGTCGAGGACGATTTCGATGCGGGTGCCGTGTCGGAATCGGTCGATCCCATATCCGGTTGATCAATAAATCATTCTGAGTCCGGGATTCACGATTAGCAATCATGCGGTGCACCTGCGGACAAATGCTCGCCCCCGGCGAAAGCCTGGGTCTATCGTCGATCAGGAGGGTCTTCAACTCGGCACCCCGTACCGTCGCAAGGACGCTCGGCACGTCGGCGAAAGGGGTTTCGGCTTCGGTGTGTAACCCTGGGCGTCTTCGGCCGCCTGCACGCATCCACAGCGACATCTCCGCCTTTGGCCTGTACTTTTCGGGGCGGACCCGGCTGATCCTCTATAGCTTCGTTCGCATGGAGAAGGTCGTCAAGGCACCCTGGGCTTGGGGGCTGAACGTCAATGCTACGGTGGAGAACCTGCGCAAGCTGCGTCTGAAACCCGACATGCCGGAACATCCGGTCAACCCAAAGACAAAGCAGCCGACCGAATTCCGTGCCGCCGTGATCATCACCGACACAACGAATACGCCTCTTAAAGCCTATCAAGGCATAACCGGCTGGAAAGATGTCAAGATGGACATTGGGCAAGGCCTGGGTGATCGGACATTCTACTGTGATCGGGCACAAATGATCGCGACGAACGTCGCCGAAGCGCCCGATGGAAAGGGCGCGCGCCTGACAGGGCATTCATTGGGTGGAGGAATGGCTTCTGCGGGTTCTCGAGTTTCGGGGCTGCCAGCGACGACCTTCAATCCTGCTGGCCTTCACGCAAAGACGGTGCCGCATCCGGTCGCGGCGAATATAGACGAAGTCTACGTCAAGGGCGAACCGTTACACGGGCTCAACGCGATGCCGGTGGCACCCGATGCGGCCGCAACCCGCACTTGGCCGCTCGATCCTCCCAGCCTGAGAAGCGCAGCAAGCGATCCGCGCTGGAAAGTCCGGGCAGGATGGCGGCCACTTCGCTCGATCCATGCCGGTGGAAATATTGCCGTGATCGACGTTCCGTTTCACATGATGGACAATGTTGATGCGTCGCTCAGCCAAAGACGACGTCAAATCAACCGATCCTTGCAGAAAAACGGATACGAATGATGCGCAATCTAAAAATAATCCTTATTATACGCATAGTGAAAACTGGTTTCAATCAGAAGGATAATAAGGTGTAAATTATTCCGATATCCCGATGATCGGTGCCGTCATGAATTCCAGAACCGAAAAGGTTCGTGAACTTGCTGCCAAAGGGATCGGCCTCAATGAACGCGCGCCAGAAGATCAATCTACCCCGATGATCAATGCTGCACAGACGGATCAATAGCCAGTGGTCGAAATCTTGATCGACCATGGTGCTGACATCTGGGCGTACGACGAATTCGGTATCACCGCTGCACAGCTGACGATCACCAGCCGTATCCTGCGCGGGTCGGACGAGGACAAGGCGCGGTTGCGCGTGATCGAGAAGCTCAAGGCACGCGGCTATCCCTTGCCGCCGCCCGGCCGGGATGAAATTCTCGCGCTCGACAAGACGGGCAAGTGGCCGCCCGCGGGCACGCGCCAATGACCCGCGTGCAAGGAATGACCATCGACTGCCCGGCCGGATGGCAGGACCAATCCATGCTCGTGCTGTCGGCTGGCCCGGGTACGCTAGGCGTAGCCCCCAGCTTCGTCGTGACGCGCGAAATCGCGCCCAGCGGCCTGCCCACCGATCGCACGGAACGTCTGGACGTCTTCGCCGACCGGCAGGCCGAACAGATACGCGATACGCTCCCCGCGCCGGTCGAGCTTCAACGACACCGCGCCGACATCCCCGGCTCAGCGCTCGAACTTCGCTTGGATTGGATATCGAACGGCATCCCGATCCGGCAGTGGATTACCGATGCCAATGCGCCGGACGGTAGCGTGATGATCGCCACCGGCACCGCCGTCCGTGCTGATTACGACATGGTCGAACCGGTATTCCGCGCCATGCTCCAAACCTTCCATCTCACCTGATCCACGGATCGGCAATGACAGCTTTATTTCTCAGGGTTGCGCTTGGGGTGTCATTCCTACCTTGGTCGGAACGCCCCCTTCAGGTGTATTGGAAGCAATATGGCGAGTGGCCGGAGTGACCGCCCGCCGCTTCGGCCGCCACATCAATGACCGTCCATAAGGGCGCGCAGGCGCTCGTCACGCACGGTGAATACGGTAAAAACGGTGAGTGCTCTAAGCGCTGGCACGGACCCCGCGATTTCATGCGCAAAGGCATCGCGATCGGCATCAGGTGTTTCGGGATCGCTCCACTGGATCGCGTTCTAAAGAAAGGCTGCTACGGTGCCTTTGCGGACCGTCACGCCGCCAATCTCCGCATGGTCGATCTGATCGGGCAAAGCGTCTTCGGGGCGAAGCGGGGTAACGCGACGGTTGGGCTGGGTGTTCATCATGTCCCAGCCGCTTGTCCCCCCTGACTTGATAGAAGCGGCTCGCATTGGTCGGATCTTGGCTGTCGAGCAGCGCGGAGCCGAGACGCGGGATACCGCGTCGCACGCCCACGCGCCGGGGCAGTTGATCGGCAGCCTCGCCGGCCTTCTGTCGGTCACAGCGGCCAGCGGGTCATGGGTGGTGCCTGCCACCCATGCAATCTGGATACCGCCGCACGTCCCCCACGCCTTGCGCTCGCACGGGCCGTTCCAGGGTTGGAGCGTGTGTGTCGTGGAGGACGCCTGCCCGCGACTTCCCCTGGAGCCGCGCACGCGGCGTGCCAGCAGCCTGTTGCGCAAAGCGGTCCACCGAGTCGCTGGCTGGAGGCGTACCCCTGAAACGGAGGCTGAACACCGGCTCGCCGATGTCGTGCTGGATGAGATTGCTGCGCTACCTGTCCAACCGCTCGGCCTGCCTTACCCGTCCGATCCGAACGTTCAGCGCGTCACCGACGCCATATTGGCGAACTTGGCGGATGATCGTTGACCGAAAGCCTGGGCAAGCTAGGCGGGCATTTCATTCCGCACGTTGGCACGACGCTTCACCGCCGAAACCGGCTTTGGCTTCTCCGAATGGCGTCAGCGTGCCCGTATTTTGCACGCAATCGAGCAACTTGCGGAAGGGTTGGCCGTGACGACGATCGCGCTTGATCTTGGGTATGACAATGTTCGCGCCTTTATTGCCATGTTCCGCCGCACGATGGGGGGCACGCCGGGTCGCTATATCCGCTCACAGACAAAGGCACCAAGTAACTGACCTGAAATTTTGCGCCTTTAGCCATCTCACCGGGAATAGCATAGCTGTCGAGTTCCTTGAAGAAAGCGACGCGCATCGCGAAATAGGTTTTGGTAAAAAGCTTGATCGCCTCGGCCTTGCGGGTGTTGGTGAACAGGACGGCAATGTCCAGCCTTTCGCGCCTTGGACCAGCAGGGCGGCAAAAATCCACGCGCGCTCTGACTGTTCGCCGACATAGCTACGACATGACTTCCAAGGAGACGTCTTGGGCAATAGAAGCCGCTTTGTAGCAAGCAGTTGATGGCCTGACACCCCAACAGTGTGTCTTCATCGTAGCGGCGGCCTTGTTCATCCGTCGTTCGTTGATATTTAAAACAAGGGTAGCACCAAGCTTTCGCCCAGCATAGACCGCCGAGCCCAGTACATTGCCAAAGCTGCCAACTTTTGCTCCGGCATTCTATTGGACCAGCGCGGGGACGGTCAAGGTCGCGATTGTCCCGCCGCCCCCCGCTTCGTCCAACGACAATGTCCCGCCATGTAGATCAGCAAATGTCTGCACGATACTGAGCCCCAGTCCCACGCCACCGGTGTCTCGGCTGCGCGACGCGTCGCCACGTTCGAACGGGCGCAACAATCGAGCACGGTCGGCGGGTGGTATGCCGGGACCCGCGTCGATCACGCGGACGATGGCGATGTCGTCTTCGTGGGTAACCTCAACCCGGCCGCCGCCGGCATAGTCCTCGGCGTTCCGAACGAGATTCTCGACCGCGCGCCGAAAGGCCGCCCCGACTGCGATCACGGTGACCTCCGGTCCGTCCATCAGACGTACGGTCGGCATGTCTCCCACAATCTCCGCCACCATCGTCCGGACCTGCACCGGGTGTCGCGGTGCGTTGGCGGTGCGGGCGTAATCAAGAACATCGGCGATCATCGCGCCCATGCGGTCGGCGTCGGCGGCCATGCGGGCGCGTTGCGGCTCCGGGACCGCTTCGATCCGCAGCTTCAGGCTGGTCAGCGGAGTGCGCAGGTCGTGTGCGACAGCGGTCAGCATGCGCATGCGTTCATCGGTTTCGGCGGACAGGCGAGCGCGCAGGTGAAGGATCGCGCGCGCGGCATCCTGCAATTCGCGCGGCCCTTGCGCTTGCGGCGGATCGCGGCCGTGGTCGATCGCCGACGCCAATGTGCGAAACGGTCGGGTGAGGCGTCGGGCGAACAGCCAGACGAGGGGTGCCAGCACCGCGAGACTGGCGACCAGCGCGACCAGCACCTTCAGCCGCCACCCGCCAAAGGTCGGCGACTGCGGTGCGACGGTCAGCCATCGGCCATCCGCCAGACGCATGCTGGCAGCAAATGCGGGTTGCGGCAACGTGAGCAGGACCTTGCCGATCAGCGCATCCGTCATGCCTCTCGGAACAATCCGCATGGGCAGCACGCCCTGGCGGCGGATGACGACCGGTCCGCTGGGCGGGGCACCGTTCGGCCACAGCATCTTACCGGCGGCTTCGCCCTTGCCACGCGCCGTGAAGACGACGACACCGTCACTGCGGGTCGGACGCGCGGCCCGATCGAGCCAAACGACTTGTACGTCCGCGATCGGCCGACCGACCGCCTGCGCCAAAACCGGCCGAAGCAGCGCCGCCGGTGATCCGTCCGGGGGACTCCCGATCGTGCGGGCCAGACCGGCGTTCGTACCCCGCAGCGCCGCGACGGCGTCGGCGACGCTCATACGCACGGCGGGCGGATCGGGCATCAGCAGGACGATACTGGCGGTGATCGCAACGCTGAGCACGGCAATCGCGACGCTGAACCCACCAATTGCGGTCAGGGCGCTCGGCCGCCGCCAAAGCGCGCGGATCATGCCGGTCGCACCGCCGGCAGGAAGCGATAGCCGGCTCCACGAACCGTTTCGATCAGCGGGGCACTGTCACCTTCCGCAAGCTTGCGACGCAACCGGCTGACGGCGATGTCGATCGCCCGATCATAGGACGCAGCGTCAATACCCCGCGCGATGTCCAGCAGCGTGTCCCGGCTGAGCACGCGTCCGGGGCGCCGCACGAAAGCCGCCAACAGAGCGTGCTCGCCTTCGCTCAGCAGCAACGGGCGACCGTGCGGATCGCGCAGGCGGCGTTCTTCCGGACTGAACCACCAGCCGGCGAAAGCGACGGCATCGCCGTGTGTCGCTGGATTCTCTGTGCGCGGCCGCCGCAGCAATGCCCGTACTCGCGCCAGCAATTCGCGGGGCTCGAACGGCTTGGCCAGATAATCCCATGCCCCGACCTCCAGCCCGACGACGCGATCGGTGACGCCGTCGAGCGCACTCAGCATTAGGATCGGCGTACCTGTCGGAGCCAGACGACGGCACAGCGACAAGCCGTCCTCCCCTGGCATCATGACATCGATAACCAGCAGGTCGGCCGGTCCCTCGGCCAGCAAGCGATCGCAGCCAGCGGCACCGCTGGCGGTGCGAACTGCGTAACCATGATCGCCGAGATAATCGCCCAAAGCATCGCGGATGCTGGTGTCGTCGTCCACCACGACGATTCGGTCTCGGGATAGGGCAGCGCTGTGCATCGCATCAGGCGATAGCACGGGATTGTAGCATCTTCGTATCACGCACCGTCACGAACGCGGCATCGTCCCGCTACCTCGATCTGCTTTCCTTGACCCGGCTTCAATCCGGAGAGCTTCATGATCGCCGCCATTCTTCTCGCCACGGCCCTGCCCGCCGCGCCCCCCGTACCGGCCCCGGCATGTACATCGACTCAACTGGCCGATCGCCTCGCCGGACGCTGGATCGGCGAATTCGCAGGGGCCGACTGGACGTTCGAACTGACCCGCAATGCGACAGGGTGGTCCGGGCGCTACCAATCGTCGAGGGCGCAGGTCTGGCGGCCGCTTGAGGCGGTGTCCGTGACCGAAGGCTGCGCGACGTTCAGCCTGAAGTCCGAACCCCGAGTGACCTTTGTCGTGACGCTCGATGCCGAGGGCGCGGCGCTGACGGGCGATGTGCATATCGCAGGCCTTGCAACCCTGCCGTTCGCGGCCAAGCGGACGTCGTGACGCGATGACGACGATCATCGGCATAGGCCTGCTCGCGGCAGCACAGGTAACGCCACCCACTACTCCCCCAAGCCCGCCGTCCGCCATCCAATTCCGCGGCTCGGACGGACAGCCGCTACCCGAGGATGTCCAGCGGAGACTGCGCGAGCAGTACAAGGACGCATCGCCCCCGACGCGACCGCCGACCGCATCTGGCGACATCGTCGTCAACGGGCGGCCGCCGCGTGGTTCGGTCATCGGCGATATCAAGCCCGAACGCACGCTATCGGCCTTGGACATCCGATCTTATGGCACGGCGACGGTGTCCGAATTGATCCAAGCGCTCGGCGCGCAGGTGTCGAACGGGCGCAATGATGCGTCGGTCGATCCGATCGTCCTGTTGAACGGCCGCCGCGTGTCGAGCTTTGCCGAAATCGCCCGGCTTCCCACCGAAGCGATCGAACGAACCGAGATCCTGCCCGAAGAGGTCGCACTCAAATACGGCTATCCGGCCGATCGCAAGGTGGTGAACGTCGTCGCCTTCGAACGCTTCACGTCGCGGATCGTCCAGGCAAGCCTCGCCGCGCCGACCGCGGGCGGACAGGCGACGACTGCGGGCGGTGCCAGTTATCTGCGCATCCGCGGTGATACGCGCACGATGCTCGATGCCGATGCCAGCCGGTCGAGTGCCCTGCTGGAAAGCGAGCGCGACGTACGGCAGCCGGGCGGTAATCCGACGCTAGGTGACTATCGCACACTCTTGCCTGCTACCCATCGCGTCACCCTGAATGCGACCGTCGCAGCCAGTCCGATTGCCGACGTGGCAGCAACGCTCAACGGACGGGTCGAGACGAGCAAGACCAAGGCGCTAGTCGGGCTGGGACCGGATGGCGTGCTGCGCCGCGACGTCGACAGCGCGACGCTGCATCTCGGCACGACGATCGGCGGGCGGCTGCGCCAGTGGCAATGGACCGCGACCGCCAACCTCGACCGCACCACGAACGACAGCACGACCGACACCGGCGTTCCCGCCATTCCGCGGAACATGGCACGCTTCGCCACCCTGACGGCCAATGCCGACTTGCTGGTCAACGGATCCCCTTTCACCCTGCCGGCCGGGGCCGCGTCGCTCAGCCTGCGATCGGGCATCACGACGCGCGACGTCAGCAGCCG
>Ga0308159_1000153_pt1 | contig 236474 bp, 198 predicted proteins | sample PhyCR1_FD_201040 | JGI IMG/M metagenome (GOLD analysis project Ga0308159, IMG submission 201040) | Phyllosphere microbial communities from UC Gill Tract Community Farm, Albany, California, United States - DLSLC.R1 | ecosystem: Host-associated > Plants > Phyllosphere > Unclassified | place...
TTGTAAACCCCGGGAGTTGAAAGACCAAATAGGCTAACGCATGTAGGGCTGCCCGTCCGATGTTAGTGGGTAGGTCGTTAGAGATAAATGGCAACATTTATACTGGATTAATGATAGAAGTTCTGAGCAATCAGAAAACAGAACCCGGCTTATAGACCTGCATTTTTACTTTCTTTTAGCAACAGGATTTCTATCCATTCAACTGCATGCTATTTTTAAATCAGATGTGTCATCTTATCAATTTAAATTTTCAGTCCTTATTAAGAAACCACTTTCAAGAGATGAGCCTGATGATAATTCTCCTATTAAAAAACATTAAAACATTTTTCAAAATTTACCGTTTATAGCCTAAATTATTGTACAAAAAAGTATACATTAATTTAAAAGTAATATCTTCGCATTCAACTAGAATAAATACTAATGGCCAAACTATTAATTATTGATGATGAGCGGGCAATAAGAAGCACCTTACGCGAAATTTTAGAGTACGAAAATTACGACGTTGAAGATATCGATAACGGTATCGACGGCCTTGAAATGATCAAAAGGACAAATTTCGATCTGGTACTCTGCGATATCAAGATGAATAAGATGGACGGCATGGAAGTGCTCGAACAGGCGCAATTATTAAAGCCTGATCTGCCTTTCATCATGATTTCAGGTCACGGAACAGTTGAAACCGCAATTGAGGCCAGCAAAAAAGGAGCTTTCGATTTCATCTCCAAACCACCTGATTTAAATCGCTTATTAATTACTGTTCGTAACGGTTTAGACCGTGGGAATTTAGTAACTGAAACAAAGGTTCTGAAGCGTAAAGCTAGCAAAACCAGAGAGATTCTGGGTAAGTCAGAAAGTATCTCCAAAATTAAAGAAACCATAGAGCGTGTTGCACCTACTGAAGCCCGTGTATTAATTACAGGTGCGAATGGTAGTGGTAAAGAATTAGTTGCAAGGTGGTTACATGAAAAATCTAATCGTGCTGATAATCCGTTAATTGAAGTAAATTGCGCTGCTATCCCTTCAGAATTAATTGAGAGTGAGCTCTTTGGTCATGAAAAAGGTTCTTTTACCTCTGCAGTAAAACAGCGGATTGGTAAATTTGAACTGGCCAACGGCGGAACGTTATTTTTAGATGAAATTGGTGACATGAGTCTCTCGGCACAGGCAAAAGTGCTGCGCGCTTTGCAGGAACATAAAATCTCCCGTGTAGGTGGTGAAAAAGAAATTGAAGTTAACGTTCGTGTACTGGCGGCAACCAATAAAGATTTGCTTAAAGAAATTGAAGACGGTAATTTCCGCATGGATTTATACCACCGTTTAAACGTTATTAATATTCATGTTCCGCATTTAACAGAACGTACAGATGATATCCCGGTGATTGCTCAAAACTTTTTAGAAAGTATTTGCAGTGATTACGGAATGCCTGTTAAAAAAATTAATGACAGCGGAATGGCTGCATTGCAGGCTTTACCGTGGACGGGTAATGTACGGGAATTACACAACATGATCGAACGTTTAATTATTTTAAGCGATAAAGTAATTACTGAAAATGACGTTCGAGCCTTTGCTAATCCGGGTGGCGGTACAAACATTGGCTCAGCAACCAGCACTCAAATTGCAGGTGCCAGTAGTGGTTCGGGTATGTCATCTTCTTTCGATAGCTTTAATAATTTCCAGGATTATAAAGACCATGCTGAGAAAGAATTTATCAAATTTAAGCTCGAGAAAAACAACTGGAACGTATCCAAAACCGCTGACGAAATAGATATTCAAAGAAGTCACTTATATAGTAAGATTGAGAAATTTGGGTTAAAAAGAGATACCGCGTAATCTCCAAAAAGGGTAAACTCAGGTGATATAGTTCGTTAGCTCATAAAAAACTTAATCAACTTGAAGGTATAAACAAGAAAAGCAGGATGATTTCCTGCTTTTCTTATTTATATTAGCGATGCACTAAAATCTGTTCTTAAGACCGTTAGTTAACTCATATAGTCATTTTGCCTCATGAGTAGCGCTCTGTATTTATTAAATATTGCAGTTTTTGAAACAAAGCCTTTATAACGGTTGGTCTCATCAATTACTGGCAAAAGCCAAACATTATCTTGTTCCATTTTTTGTAACACAACTTTCAAATCATCGTTTTCCCTAATGGTATTGGGTGCCAGCTGCACTAAATCCGTAGCTAACAGATTTTGTTTATCTGGATTATTAACCATTTCGCTAAATAATTCCTCTACGTAGATAATACCTTTAAAATCACCAACTTCATCTGTAACGGCACAAATATTTTTATGTGATTGGACGATTTCATTCATCTTTTCAGCGATCGAATCACCCATCTGTAGCTGTGGATAAGTTTTTTCAATCAGATATTTTAATTTCATCTGATTTAAAACTGTTGTGTCTTTATCTTCATGCGAAAGCAATTCACCTTTATCTGCAAGTACCTTTGTGTAGATAGAGTGCTTTTGAGCGCTTCGGTTAATAGCATAAGAAATCGCAGTGGTAATCATCAACGGAACCATTAATATGTATCCCCCTGTAATTTCTGCAATCAGGAAAATTCCGGTAAGGGGCGCATGCATAATAGATCCAAGGGCTGCTGCCATTCCAGCTACGATGAAGTTAGATACGTTTAGATGTGCTAATCCAGAAAGGTTAACAACGTATGCGAAAATAAAACCAATCAGGCCGCCCATAATCAAACTCGGTGCAAAGGTACCCCCATTACCGCCAGCGCCTAGCGTAATTAATGTTGCCAGCGATTTCATGAAAATGGTTACCACTGTAAATAAAATAACTAAAGGCGCAATGTTATTATAATCTTCAAATATACTGTTGTTAATGACGGCAAGATAATCTCCTCTTAACAGGTTTTTCATGGTAATATAACCTTCACCATAAAGTGTTGGGAAAAGAAAAACCAGGATTCCGAGCATCAGGCCACCAACAATTACCTTGGTATAAGGGTTTTTAATTTTATAAAATAATCCCTTTACAGCATAATTTGCTTTTGTAAAATAGATTGAAAATAAGCCGATTAATCCGGCTAAAAGCACATAATAAAACAATGCATTAATTTGCCAGCCTTCTGTTACCAGGAAAAACAATTGTTGCGTGTAGAATATCCTGGCCACCACTGCCGCTGTTGCCGCAGATAATAACAAAGGAATAAAAGCAGGAATGGTAAATTCGGGTAAAAGAATTTCGATAGCGAAAACGATTCCGGCCACCGGGCTGTTAAATGCTCCTGCTATACCTGCAGCTGCACCACAGGCTACCAACATGGTAATTTCACGGTAAGACAAGCCTAAAAAGCGCCCTAGATTAGAGCCTATTGCAGAACCACTTGTTACAATAGGTGCTTCCAGTCCTGTTGAGCCACCAAAGCCAACCGTAATAGCCGCAGTAATAATTTGAGAATAAATGTTATGGGCCTCTACCCTGCTTGATTTTTTCGAGATGGCATAAAGCAATGGTGTTAACCCGGTTTCGAACTTGCTTCTTCTGATGAAATATTTAATGTATAAAACAGTAAGAAAAATACCAATCATTGGAAAAACAAAGTACAGGTAGTACTTGTATTTCCAATGCCAGTCTGACTGAAGAAATTCTTCAATATGATGGGTTAAACTTTTAATTGCAGCTGCCGCAAGTCCGGCAAGAATACCAACAATTACCGCCAGTATGATCAGAAAATTACGGTTTGATATTTTTGATTTTCTATATTGGTTAACTTTATCAAGGTAATTTACGAAACGGATATACATTCTATTGAATTTTAATAGAGAGCGATTGTTCCAAATGTAGTTAAAACAGATTGTGCAGACAATCTTTAATTTAATTATTTATGCGTCGAACTTATCCAAAAGTTTAATTAAAGTTGCAAAATCCTTTGGGTAAGGAGCATCAATAATGATGTCCTGATCATCCAGTCCTTTAAAAACCAAATGCCTTGCATGTAAGGCAAAACGCTTCATAACGGGCAGTTCATCTTCCCCTTTGGTTAATTTATATCCACGTTTAATGGATGATAAAAATACTGGTTTACCTTTATACATATCATCTCCAACAATCGCTGCTCTTTGCGTAGCCAGGTGAATTCGGATCTGGTGCATTCTGCCGGTAATCGGCTTACATTCTACGAGTGTATAATGTTTATAATATTTCAATGAATCAAAAATCGTTTCCGCTCTTTTGCCTTCGGCACGATCTATCGTTACATTTTTATTTCCATCATTTAAAATGGGTAAATCCACTAATAATTTATCAAAAATTACGTGTCCGTCTACGACTGCATGATAAGTTTTATCTACCTTTCTGCGTTCGAACTGCATCGATGCATGGCGGTACGCTTCTGGATTTTTTGCAATAATTAAAGCTCCGGAAGTTTCCTTATCTAAACGGTGGCACACTTGTGCGTCATCACTATACTGTTTCGCTAAACGCAATACATTGGTTTCACCGGATCCACCTCTTTCATCAAGCGAGGCAAGAAAAGGTGGTTTGTTGATCACGATAAAATCGTTGTCTTCAAAAAGGATAAGGTCTTTAAAATTTGGATACTTCAATCTGAAAAATATTAATAAGCCGCAAAAATACGGATTTATTCTATGGGTTAAAAATTAACCAGAGATAAAAAGGATAAGCAAAGATGAGGGCTTGAATTAATACGGTGCGCCTGGATGCACGATATGATCTTAATGTATAGTTACTGCGGCAAATTACTTATAAAGTTGTTTAATCTTTAAAGCGGCAAAACTCCATCAGTTTAAGAGACTGCTATCAGCTTTTTTGAAAGAACATTAGCCAATTATTCATTAGAAATAAATCAGAAGGTCTTTTGTTTACTATAGCACTAGCTGCAATGAAGTTACCAAGAGATGGTGAGAAATACGTAATACGTTAAAAAGCCGCTAATACGCAAATTAATCTGCGAATCAGCGGCTTAAATATATAAGATATGCTATGAAAGCTCAAACTTATAACCAACGCCTTTAACCGTTGATACGTAAGTTTCGCCCAACTTTTCTCTAAGTTTACGAATATGAACATCAATTGTTCTATTGGTCACCACTACAGAATCTTCCCAGATATTTTTAAGAATCGACTCACGGGTATAAACCTTACCGGGCTTAGACGCCAACAAGTACAATAATTCAAATTCTTTCTTTGCCAATACTACCTTGTTACCGCCTTGAAAAACTAAATAAGCTTCTCTATCAATCACTAAATCACCGATCTCTAACTTATTTTCTGATACTTCTTCAGTACCTGAATTACGTCTTAAAATTGCATTGATGCGACTTACTAAAGCACGGGGCTTAATTGGCTTGGCAATATAATCATCAGCACCTACATTGAAACCAGCAATCTCTGAATACTCTTCACTTCTTGCGGTTAGAAATACCATGAAAGTATTTTTAAATTCCGGAATTGCTCTCATCAACCTGCAAGCCTCAATCCCATCCATCTTAGGCATCATGATGTCCAGAATAATCAAATCAGGATGAACCTTCTTCGCTACCGTAATTCCTTCCTGACCATTCGAAGCGGTGAAAACCTGATAACCTTCTTTTTTCAGGTTGTACTCAATCAGTTCCAGGATATCTGGTTCGTCGTCAACAATTAATATTTTCTGACCTGCGTTGTTCATAGTTAAATATTTGTTACGAAAGTAGTGTCTCTGATGCAACTCTCGGTTAACGCTAAGTTAAGAAATTGTTAACGACTTAAATTAGTTTAACATTGAGTTTCTTTTATCGTAACGTTTTAGCTAAAAACGCATCAAGTTCATCACCACGAAGATTTTTAGCGGCAATTTTTCCCGTAGGATCAATAAGGTAGGAAGTTGGAATGGCCTGAACCTGATATTTCTTTATTGTTTCGCCATTAAAATCTTTTAATTCCGAAACGTGAGTCCATGTTAAACCATCTGCTTTTACTGCGCCTAACCAGGCAGCTTTATCAGTATCTAAGGAAATTCCAAGAATGTCGAAGTTTTTCGTTTTATATTTATTGTAAACTTTTACCACGTTCGGGTTCTCCTGACGGCAAGGCTGACACCATGAGGCCCAAAAATCTACCAATACATATTTGCCTTTATAACTGGATAAACTCACAGGCTTTCCATCTGCAGTATTAATTGTAAATTCTGGCGCAACCTGACCAATCTGAACAGTTTTTAGCAATGCCATCTGTTTTATGAAGGTATCTACAGTAGTATTCCCTTTAATTTCGTCCTTAATTTCGTCGGCAAAGGCAACCAATTCGGCTTCAAATTCTTGCGGACTTAACGTATTCATTGCATAGAAACTTGCTAACGTACCTTTATTGTCTTTCGCAAATTTCAAGATTGATGTATTTAGCTGATTGATATAAGATTCATACTGAGGTTTCATTTCCTCCAGGATAGTTGCTCTGTTCTGCGGCTGGGTAGCCACTTTCGCCTCAAAGTCTGCCTGTAGTTTCTCTACCTGCTTGGCAAAATTATTTCTCAGTGTATTTAACTCTGATAATTTCTCCACTTCATTTGCACCAGAAATTTTGTATGCCATTGTTTTATCAGCCAAATCTGCCTCAAGTTTGATATCATCTCCGTTTTTAGCAATCAGCATAAATTCATGGTTACCAATCGAAACCCTGAAGAAGTCTACAGACGGCGTTTTTCTGATAAATTTAAATTCACCTTTTTCTGATAAATTCGTTGAATCGATGGCAACCATCTGGCTGTTTTGCATTCCAAAAAGAAATACCTTTTTTTCTGCGCCAGGATTTTTGAACGTTCCATCAATATTAAAACTATCTTTCGGTTTACATGCGGTGAAAGCGATCGCGATCAACACGATCAGACTTAGATTTTTTAATCTCATTATTTAAGTTTTTCTAGTATCAATTCATTCAATTTCTTCGCATCCGCTTTGCCTTTGGCCAGTTTCATGACCTCGCCAACAAACAAACCTAAAACGCCTTTTTTACCTTTTTTAAAGGCTTCCACTTGCTGTGGATACTTATTTAACACCTCATTTATAAAACCGCCCAACTCATCGCTATTTTCAGTAATGAGGAGATTTAATGATTTGGCAAGGTCTTCAACGTTTGCATTTTCATTCCCTTCTAAGGCAGGTAGCAATTGCTGGATAGCAATTTGCTGAGTGAGTTTCTTTTCATCTACCAGGTTAATAGCTGCCGCCAAAGCCTCTGGTTTAACCTTATAATCAACAATAGTAATTCCTTTGTCACCTAATACCGCTCTAACCGGACCAATTAACCAGTTAATTAATGTCTTCTTCGTATTAACATTTGGTAAAGCCTGGTTAAAGTAGCTGAGTAAATCTAAATCTTCGGCAAATAAAGCAGCGTCGGCTTTGCTGATCTCAAACTCAGCAACCATTTGCTTCGAAATTTCATTTGGTAAGGCAGGCATGGTGGCTGTGATCTCTGATAGCCATTCGTCAGAAATATAAACGGGTTGCAAATCAGGATCAGAAAAGTAGCGGTAATCATTGGCTTCTTCCTTAGTTCGCATTGGTGAGGTAGTACCTTTATCAGCATCAAAATTCAAGGTGCTTTGAATAATTTTTCCTCCATTACTAACCACATTAATCTGTCGGCTAAATTCAAATTCCATGGCCCTGCGTACATTTCGCATAGAGTTTAAATTTTTCACTTCGCAACGCGTTCCGAATGCTGTGGTTCCATTTTCACGGATAGAAATATTGGCATCGCAACGTAAACTACCTTCTTCCATATTCCCATCGCTCACATCTAAATGGCGAACAAGTTTTCTAATTTCACTCAATAAAGCAGAAGCTTCTTCCGCACTGCGGATATCAGGCTCGGTAACAATTTCAATTAATGGCACTCCGGCACGATTGAGATCAACAAGCGAGTAATGCTCATTCTGGTCATGAATACTTTTTCCGGCATCTTCTTCCAGGTGAATGCGATTGATCCCTATCTTTTTTGTCAAACCACCATTCAACTCGACTTCTAAAAAGCCGTTGATGCAAATTGGTTGATTATCTTGTGTAATCTGATACCCCTTTGGTAAATCTGCGTAAAAATAGTTCTTCCTATCAAAATGATTAACCTGATTTATTGTACAGTTAAGCGCTAAACCAATGCGAATTGCCTTGGCAACTACTTCTTTATTCAATTTTGGTAATGCACCAGGCAAAGCAAGCGAAACGGTAGAGATATTTTGATTTGGTAAAGCTCCGAAAGACGCGCTATCAGCAGAAAAAATTTTAGTATTGGTATTTAACTGAACATGTATTTCCAGTCCTGAAACAAGCTCGTAATGGGTTTCGGGTTTTACTAAACTCATATAAAATGATGCCTTTAAATGTATATGCTGGCAAATATAGTTAAAGAATGTCAAAACGAATTGCCGCATCTTAACTAGTATGTAATGGCAGCGTAGATTTCGATCGCTATTACAGGCAAACCTAATTACCGGCCGGAACTCGCAGGATCTGCTCAGATACATCACACCTGAAAACGCTCCTGTTACTTCATCAGAACTGATAAATATTCTTATTCCCTGTCGATTGCAATCACATTGGTTCTCCAAAGAATGTAACCTAAACGGCCACAGCATTCTGCAACGAAATATTCTATATCGGCTGGTACATCATTTACAATGCGATAACGTATTTTAAATTTTGGATTGTAGCTGAGGTAAACGACCAAATCATCTTTCGAAAAACCTCTTCCTGTTAATGCCTTCAAATGCACATCAGCAAGTTCTTTCGCTGCACGATTCAAGCGATCGTTCATTATTTTTGCTAAATGTTTTGCAGAACAAAATCGGTCTCCAGGATAGCCAGCACAGTCACAGTCATTTTGCAAATTTATATGCATTATTTACATCTGCAAGTGCACAGCGTTAATTAGTTGACACACAGAGAAATTAATTTTAGAAGTCAAAATAACTCAATTTAGACCAGCTAGGCGTTTTTCGAATCTGAGTAATACTTTTATGAGGTCTAATTTAGCTTCCCGGAGCCAGGTAATATTACGATGATGTACGCGTCTAAGTTCCAATAGTTATCGGTAAATACCCGAAAGAATGAAAAAATATTGTTTAGGAAAATTAGGTTAATTTACTGATCATAAATTCCATATATTAGCTAAACTGTGAAAAAAATCCTCATCATAGAAGACAATTTATCTAATGCTGAAATGATTTCCGCTGTATTTAACGAGGAAGGCTTTTCTACAAGATCGCTCACCGGCTCAAAAGGACTGGAGGAAATGCTTTTTGATTTTAAGCCTGATTTAATTTTGATGGATATTGTGCTGGAAAGTACCGATGGAAGGGCGCTTTGTAACCTGATAAAAGCAAACAAGAAAACTGAACAGATAAAAATAATTTTAATGACTGCGGCTTTGCTTCATCAAATTCCTGATATTCCTTGCCGGCATGATGGCATTGTAACGAAACCTTTTGATATTTTTGAGCTTTTAAAAAGGGTAAATGATATGTTGCAAGTAGATGATATTTCTGCTTCTTAGAAACTTTTATGAATTTAATCCTGTTATCACACCATGCAACCCTTTAACCTCATCGTTACCTTTGATGGAGAGAATACTGAACTGACTGTTAGCGAAACTGACGGCGTTTACGAAATTACCCACCATGGTCATATCCTTGCCGCGCTAAGACCTCCTGGTGAAGACTGGCAATTACTGCCTTTGGATGAACTCATTGAAAAAGTACCGTTATTTGAAAGCGACTTAAATCCTGAAAGTCATAAAATTGCCCTACATTCGCCAATAATTAATCAGATCATTGCGAAAATTGAGAGTCGCTGATATTGCTGATTTTCTATTGCTACTTTCTTTTCTCTCTGTCAAAAGGAAATGAAATATTGAATTGAATGACATACGTTGCTTGCTACCAATACGTTACATAGCTTAAAGCTCACGAATTATTATTATAAAAACATTGTCTTAGATAATGGTGTTGTGTTATCAAACATCTATTTAAGCCTTATGATCGTACCCTTATTCGACAAAAATAAAATCCTCTTTTCCACTCCGCCAAATCCCTTATTACGTTTATCTGTTGTTGTTCCTGTAAAAAATGAAGCTGAATGTATTCAGGATACGCTTGATGCAATAAGAAATCAATGTAACCCATCCGGAGATGAAATTGATCATAATATTTTTGAAGTTTTAGTGCTGGCGAATAACTGTACAGATCAGACTTTGCAAATTTGCGAAGCTTACCGAACCGCCTATCCTAAATTTGCTTTACACGTTGTGCCAATTATCCTGGAAGGTGAAACTGCACATATTGGTACAGCAAGAAGGTTATTGATGGATAACGCCTATCATCGACTGATGCAGGTAGCCGGAGATCGGGGGATTATCGTTTCTACAGATGGAGATAGCCAAGCGGATCCAACCTGGATCTATCATATATTAGCAGAAATGGATAATGGTGTAGACGTAGTTGGCGGTAGAATTTTGCCTCGCGATACCCCCTTACAGTCTAAGCTTCACCATTTGAGGGATGTAACTTATCGTTTGTTTACCAGTCGCCTGGAATCTTTACTGGATCCTTGTATAGCCAATCCGTGGCCGCGGCATTTTCAATGTTACGGACCAAGTTTGGCAGTAACTTGCGAAATCTATGATCGTTCTGGCCGATTACCTGCTATTCCATATCTCGAAGATGAAGAGTTTAGAAAACGCTTAAAACGCATTGATGCGAAAATCAGGCATTCGCCAAATGTGAAAATCTACACCTCTTCAAGGTTAAACGGAAGGGTAGAATTTGGTTTTTCAGTTCAGCTAAAGCACTGGCAGGATATGAGTACCAAAGGCGAACAGCAAATGGTAGAATCCTTAGATACTTTAATTTTCAAGCTTAATGTTAAAAATTCCTTACGAAAACTCTGGGCAAGTACTACTTTATGCCCGGCGTTACAGGCAGAGTTAAAATCAATAGCGAAGGCACTTGCTATCGACTTTCAAACCCTGGTAACAGCATTACAGGATAACCAGTATTTCGAAAGTTTTTGGGAGCAGATTGAGGATCATCTTTTATCTACCGGCCATGCGAAAATTATCACGGAGCCTGTTTCTAAAGTGATTAGCTCCGTAAGACAATATTTCTCCAAATCTTTTGCAAAGCCGGTTGCATCGTCAATAACGGTAAATAAGACTGCAGGAATACAAAGTATCGCTGTTTAAACTGATAGTAATATGATCTCAGTTTTAACCATTGTTGCCGGACGGAAATCTGCCTTAAGTAATTTGATTAAAGGTCTTGCCAAAAGCACTGTTTTACCAGATGAGCTGGTAATTGTTTTCATGAACGAACCAATCAGGGAAATGCCGTTACTCCCCTTTCCTATTCATTGCTACAGTTTAATGCAGTCTGCACATTTACCACTTGCTGCTGCAAGAAATTTGGCGGCCACAAATGCAAAGGGAGATTTTTTAATTTTTTTGGATGTTGACTGCATTCCATCACCTACGCTGATTAGTGACTATAAAAAGGAAATTCCTACTAATGCCTTGCTAAGCGGACAAGTTAGATATCTAAATATTGGTGCAACAAATGAAGACGATTTCTTGTCAAAAATGGAAATTTTGAGTATCCCTGACCCTATCCGGGCAGGTTTGGAAACAATTTCCTATTCGCTTTTTTGGTCGCTAAATTTTGCCTGTTCAAAAGCAACTTACCAAAAAATCGGTGGTTTTGATGAGGAATATAAAGGCTATGGAGCGGAAGATACAGACTTTTCTTTTTCGGCTGAACAGCAACAGGTTCCACTTCAATGCGTGACAGCGAAAGCTTATCACCAATATCATGACAGTTTTTCACCACCGCTTAATCACCTGGAGGATATCATCGGCAATGCAAATCGCTTTTTCCAAAAATGGAAGATCTGGCCTATGGAAGGTTGGTTAAATGCCTTTCAGCGAATGGGTTTGATTGAATGGAATAAACAAAATATTCATCTCATCAGAAAGCCAAACAATGATGAAATTATGGCTACGTTGAAAAAGTAATTATTGAAATATTCTCTTGCCGACCTCAATAATTTCCAACGCCGCATCATCCAGCGCACTTTCTGAAATCATTCCTTTCCAATTTGCTTCTTGTTTTTGTAATTCATCAAGCGTTGCCTGCCAGTTGTTTGTTAAAAGTTCATGAGGATAAACAACTTTTACGCCTGAAATTGAAGATATTGCATTGGCCTTATCCAACTGCTCTTCAAAGGGACGAGACTCCGGTATGCCCACAAAACGTTTATCCAGACTTGCCATTTCCATTACGGTATTATGTCCGGTATTACCAATCACCACTTCACATAAATCCAATACCGTTTTTGGATCCTCAATATGACCGCAAAGTTCTACGTTAGAAATCACATCTGGCTGACCATCTATTTTTCCAATTACATGAAAATAGTAATCCGGACAGGAATCAGACAAGTATTTTACAAACGCCAAGTCAATTGATGTTCCTCCACTTCCCAAAATGATTGCTACATGATTCTTCTCGTTGCGGCTATTTTGATTGGTGAACCTTGAAAAGCCCCCCACATAACTTGTTTTATCAATAATCCACTGTGCAGACTTTGGCGAAATGGATTTCGAGAAAGGTGCTAGCAATAATTCTGCACTTTGATAAGCCATTAAATGCGGTAGATCTTCCCTATGCCCATGCTGCCTCATTACAATTGTTGGTACGCCAGCTAATCTCGCTAATAATGTAACTTCCACTGAGACATCTACAACTAACAATAAAGGTTGTTTTAGTTTAAAGAATGTTGTTATCATTGCAACACGACTGGCAATGCCGGATACGTTTAAAGGTGCATAATGCAAAGCTTCAACATTGTTGCCATTTTGAAAATATTTGTCCGTGTCACATTCGATATCCATAGGAAGATGGATTAAGTGAACATCATCTGGAAGCAAATGCGAAAAAGGCTTTAAATTACTGCCAAGCAATGTAACGTCAAAACCTGTTAATTTTTCTATAATTTGTGCCACCCTGGTAATATGTCCTGAACCGTGGTGGTGAACATAAAAAGCAATATTAAATTTCATAGCATTAGTCTCACTTTTGATGAACTTCCGGTTGGTAAGCCCTTCCCGAAAAAGCAGGTGTTATTTGTGAAATAATACATTGCTTCATCAAAGATTATATCTTCAGCAATACTTAGCTTCATATCTTTAATACATCCGGTTGAATTTTGCTTTGTGCAGTCTCAGCAATCATCTCTTCATATTTATCCATCATTTTTTCGATGTCAAATCTTCCCCTTGCATAGTCACTAACGACTTTTCGATCTATCTCAAGACAGCCCTTAATCGCATCGGCGAGATCTTCAACATTAGGATAATCCACCAGGATTCCGGTTCCTTCAGCTACGATTTCAGGTAATGCACCCATTTTAAAACCGGCAACCGGTGTACCGCAACTTAAGGCCTCTGCTACCACTAACCCGAAGGGTTCCTGCCAGCACGGACTAACAATACAAACGCTAGCATTGCAAATCAACTTATTTAATGATTTTTGATCCTGAAGACCTAAAAGTTCTACATTTTCATCTATTAAACCGGATACTTTCTCTTTGAAATACCGCTGATCAGCAATTCCGCCTGCTACTTTAAGTGAGATACCGGCAATTTTTGATGCCTGAATGGCTAAATGCAGGCCTTTGTCGGGGTGAATACGTCCAAACCAAACTGCATAAGATTTCTCTTTAATATTTGTTTCAGACTTCCACTGTATAAGATCGATTCCATTTTCAATCACCTCGCAGTTGGGAACAATTTCTTCCCAGTTAACGGCACTTTGTTTTGACACGGTAACATACCTGATTACCGGATTTTTCCGCTCTGCCTGGATAGCAAGTTTTAACTCGTAAAATGGCGGCGTATGTAAAACCGTGAGCATTGGTGTACTCAGCGTATTCGCCATGGTAATTGGAATATAATGTAAACTATTGTTGAAGATAATGTCTAAATTATAATCATCAATTTTAGACATCAGGCCGAAATAAGCATGATGTTCGGCTATATATTCTGATGGTAAATCACGAAGTTTAATGCGCATTCCGGTTTTATGGTCATACCCCTCATCAGATAAAATGGGATCAACCGGGAGATTTTCGTCTGAACTCGAACTGGCGAATAATATAACATCGTGGCCACGGGCAACCAGCCTTCTGGTAATTTCATGTGTAAATACCTCAAGTCCTCCTGCAAAGGGCGCAGATATAGGATGCTTGAGGTGAGCGATAATGCCTATCCTCATAAATGTCTTAGCAAGTTAGTAACAGTTAATGTAATAGATAGACAATTATTTTGAATGATGGTTTTAGATTTCTTTCATCAGCATATACAATGCATATAAAAGAGAAAAGCTTCCCCCGGTAAGGAGAAGCTTTTACAACAAAGCTGCGCTTTAGGTTATGGATGTCCGTTTCCGCCGGCGGCACCATAAATTTGTCCGGTTGCGTAACTGGCATCACTATCTGCAAGCTGTACATAGATTGAAGCCAGTTCTGCGGGCTGCCCCGGACGGCCAAGTGGTGTAACCTCGCCAAAATTTACAATCGCATCCTGAGGTTGACCACCGCTGGTTTGTAAAGGCGTCCAAACCGGGCCTGGCGCTACTCCATTTACCCGAATTCCTTTTGGACCAAGCTGCTTTGCGAGAGACTTAACAAAAGCAACGTTAGCGGCTTTAGTCTGCGCATAATCGAACAAATTTTCCGATGGGTCATAAGCCTGAACCGAACTGGTGGAAATAATTACTGCTCCTTCTGGCAGAATAGGCAGTGCAGCTTTGGTAATCCAGAATGGTGCATAAACATTCGTTTTCATTGTCGTGTCAAAATGTTCCGCACTGATATCAAGAAGTGAATCAACTGCTTGTTGATGACCTGCATTATTGACCAGGATATCTATTCCTCCTAACTTTTCTACAGCTTGTTCTACCAAAGATTTACAGAATGCTTCTGTAGTGATATCACCGGGAATACCAAATCCCTTTCTTCCTGCTTCTTCAATGAGCGCCAGGACTTCATCAGCATCAGACTGCTCTTGCGGTAAATAATTGATCACTACATCCGCACCCTCTCTGGCGTATGCGATGGCAGCAGCACGTCCGATTCCCGAGTCGCCTCCGGTAATTAAAGCCTTACGGCCCAAAAGTCTTCCCGAGCCCTTATAACTTTTCTCTCCATGATCCGGAACCGGATCCATTTTAGATGCCAGACCCGGCACTTCCTGGGGCTGTTTAACAAATGGTGGTTTTGGATATCTGTCTAACGGATTTACTAATGGTTTCTGATTTTGTTCAAACATGTCTCTTGTTTTTATGGCCACTCCATTTTCAAATCAATACCTGGCCAGGCATATTCATTTGAAAGGTATGTTGTAAATAACTTGTATACCTACTCTTTCAACACGAATAATTTGGCAATTGTTCCAATAAATTATAAACCAATACATCGTTACCGACTCAAATGCATTAGTGGAAAGGCTGCTTTCCCCCTTTTAACGATATTTTTTAAACATTAAGAAGCTTTTCCGTGTTCTTCAGATATGGATAATAAGAAAAAACAAGATGGTCGTGATGATGCTAAAGTAGATCTGAACGATCCAAATGAAGTCTCCTATGCAGCTCAGCAAGCTGGCATTAGCGCTGAAAAGTATAAGGAATATGCAAAGGCCGCAGGCACAAACGGACGACAGGCCATTGCTAAATATATTGAAGACCATTCCAAAGGTTAATTTAACAGTTCGAACAGAAAGAATCGGATATTCAAAACAATTTGCCACAGCCTTCCGTTGTTTATGGAAATCTACCTATAAAAAAATGGAAAATAATAACGAAATTATCAGTGACTTAAAAGGTCTGGTATCAATTGTAAACGACGGAAAAGAAGGTTATGAATCGGCTGCTGAAACTACAGAAAGTTTAGATTTAAAAGCAATTTTCTTAAAATATGCTGCTGAACGAAAAGCATATGAATTAGAACTCAAAGCGCATTTAGCTTCACATGGTGGTGAGTCTGATAATAATGAAGGTGGCATTTTAGGTGCTATTCACAGAACATGGATCGACATTAAAGAGGCTTTGAGCAGCAAAGAAGATGCAGCCATTTTAGGTGCTATAGAGACTGGGGAAAAAGCGGCAATCGAAAAATATGATGCTTTGTTGCAGGATACTGCCACTCATGCAGATCATTTAAGTCTTTTGAATAAGCAAAGGGATGGTATTCAGAATGCCTTAACAGAGATTTCATTTTTAAAAGCTGCAAAATCTTAGTAAACTGAAAGATTTCTGTTAATTTAAATGGTCATATTATGCCCGTCAATCGTTTGAACTCATCATGTTTAAGCTATAATTGACGGGTTTATTTTTTAGTTTTTTTGCTTCTTCCCACCAGTTTAAGTACGTAGCTAATCTTGTCAAAATTCAACTTATATGGAAAAATATAATATTAAATATGACGCTGATGATAATACCTATGAGTTTTTAGTGGGCCAGTTTCCTTTTAGGGATGGCGAAACTTGTAAATACAGTGTATTTTATGAAGGCAAAATGGTTGCGTCATTTGAACCCGACAGTAATAATATATTAAATATCTGTAAAAATACAGGAGGTTTCGATGAAGAGTTACTTGGTAAGCTGGCTGATGAAATCGAAGATCGCCATCCAAAAGTGCTTTATTGCGGCGACAAATAATGGAGACAGATAAAACTTATATTCTTACACTTCAGCTTGATATGGAAAGTCAGGCTTTCTTCAACGAACAACGCCGGCATTACTTTCCTCCGGCAATTAACTATTTAGATGCACACCTTACACTCTTTCACAAATTGCCTGATGAAGATTATGTGATTGAAAGACTTTCAGAATTGAACCAGGAATCCTTTCAGCTTGAAGTGATAAAGCCAATCAATATCGGTAATGGGGTTGCTTATGCGATACATAGTGAAACCCTTCGCGACATACATAAACACTTTTCGGATCTTTTTAGGGCAGATTTGATTCCACAGGACAAACAGGGTTACAGACCGCATATAACTATTCAAAATAAAGTGGATTCATCGTTGGCGAGAACATTACAGGCCAATATTCAGGAAAATTTTAAGCCATTTATGATTACAGCTATAGGGCTTGATTTATGGTATTATCTTAGTGGACCGTGGGAACATGCTAAAAATTTTCCTTTCTCAAAGCGGTGAGTTACTCAAGTGCTGGCACGGATCACTTAATGCCTTAATCTTTCTATTATTTATTAAACTAGATCCTAATCAAGCTAAGGAAAATCCTGTCGGATGATCTTATTGTAATCTTGAATTACAATATCATATTTTCAATCATTATTGAGTGAATGATTTGAAAAGAAGAAGCTGTATCATAATTATTAAACTAAGATTTTCCATGTTAACTTGTTGAAACACTGTTAAACAAGTTACGAGTCTTTCTACAGGCTCAGGATAATAATTTGTATTTATGATACAGCTTCTTAAAAAACTAACGGTATTCGATCACGAATTCTGATTTTGGATTACGGACTTTTTTCATTCCCGCCAACCAATCACCATCACTATCGCGATAACCAAGATATAATAGCGTAACACTACGAAGTCCTTTTTCTTTTAATCCAAGTACTTCATCAACCAACGCACTATCGAAACCTTCGGCAGGCGTACTATCCACCTTCAATTCTGCTGCCATTGCAATAGACATCGCAAAACCAATATAGGACTGGTGTGCGGTGTGTACAAAGTTTTTTTCAGCAGCCTCGTTTAGGTAAATGCCTTTAATTTTATCAGTGTAACTAGAGAATCTTCCTCTTGGCAAATCTCTCTCGTCCGTAGTACGGTCATAAATGGCATCTATACGCTCAGCAGTATAATTATCCCATGCAGCAAAAACCAATACGTGGGAGCAGTCTACCATCACCTCCGGATTAAGCGCATTTTTACTCAGCTTTTTTTTAAGTTCCTGGTTAGATACCACCAAAACCCTGAATTGCTGCAAACCGGATGATGTTGGGGCTAATCTTGCAGCCTCTACAATTTTATCAATGTTTTCCTCGCTTACTTTTTTCGAAGGATCGTATTTTTTAGCGGCATATCGCCATTGTAATGATTCTAATAATCCCATTTTATTGTTTTTATTTAAAATTTTTATTTATTAGTGATTAGTAACCGTAATGGTTACCTCCATGTTTCCACGGGTAGCGTTAGAATACGGACAAACCTGGTGTGCTTTATCTGCCAAAGCCTGTGCTTCTTCAATACTTACTTCAGGAATGTTAACGGCTAATGCTGCCGATAAACCAAAGCCACCATTATCTATCTGACCGATGCTCACATTTGCTTTAACGCTGGTTTCACCAGTTTTCACCTTCCCTTGCTTGATAATTAAATTAAGCGCGCTATCAAAACATGCTGCATATCCGCCGGCAAATAATTGCTCCGGATTGGTATAATTATCATCGGCACCACCTAATGCTTTAGGCATGCGTACCTCAACATCAAGAATTCCGTTATCGCTTGTAATGTGTCCGTTACGGCCACCGGTTGCAGTTGCTTCTGCAGTATATAAAACTTTCATTATGATTTTATTTATTTTATGAATTGATATATTATTTAATTTGCAGTACGGATCTTAAATGGCTAAATGTTTCAAAGCTGAACTTCCCATGATATTTTCCAAAACCCGAAGCGCCTACGCCACCGAAAGGTAGAAAATGTGTACCTACATGAATCAATGTACTATTTATTTCGGCATCACCGCTGGAAGTATGATCCAATACATAATCCGCAAATTCCTGATTTTCAGAAAATACATATAAGGCAAGAGGTTTGGGTCTGTTATTGATTTCGTTCAAGGCTTCATTAATATCTCGGTAAGTTAAAAAGGGCAAAATCGGACCGAAAATTTCCTGCTGCATTACGGCATCATCCCAGATTACATCATCTAACAATGTCGCCTCAAAGTGGCGGGTTTCCAAATCGTAATTTCCACCATAGATTAATTTTTCCGGTGTAGCCGCGATATATCCAGCCAGATTTTCAATTTGTTTTTTTGAAACCACTTTCCCGATCTTTCCAAGCGTTTCATCCTCATAGGTTTCCTTAAGGTAGTTTTTAAGCTTTTCTATCAGTTCATCTTTAACATCTTCATGCACATAAACATAATCAGGTGCGACACAGGTTTGTCCGCAATTTGCCCATTTGCCAGATGAGATTCTTTTTGCAGCAAGATCCAGATTTGCATCATGATGGACAATACAAGGCGACTTCCCTCCTAACTCAAGTGTTAACGGGATCAGTTGCTTTGCAGCAGCAGCCATCACAATTTTGCCCACATTAGCACTCCCGGTAAAAAAGATATAGTCGAAAGGAAAAGTAAGAAGCAATGTATTTTCTTCAATAGCACCTTGCATCACAGCAACGTATTCGGGTTGAAAAGATTCAGCAATGATTTTACCGATTACTTTAGAAACTTCAGGTGTATTTTCCGAAGGCTTAAGAATTGCAGTATTTCCGGTCATCAATGCACCAATCAGCGGAATGAACGTCAACTGAACAGGATAATTGAATGGACCAATGATGTAAGTTACGCCGAATGGCTGATGAGTAAGTTTACTTGAAACGGTTTCTCCACCGGGACGTGGTTTTGAAGGAACACTTATCGGCTGTGACCATTGTTCAATATTCTCTATACAATAATCCAACTCATCTAAAACCAGTTGGATCTCTGCATGCTCTGCTTCTTTTTTGCTTTTACCTAAATCTGCCATTAGCGCATCACAAATAGCGCTGTTATGCGCAACAAAAACTGATCTGAAATTCTTCAGCTGGTCTATTCTGTAGGATATGTCCAGTGTTTTACGTGAGGCAAAAAATGCTTTTTGTTTCTTAAAAACTCCGGAGATCCGTTCTTCATCTATTAAATTCATATTATCTTATTTGTTGAAGCATTTTATCGTTAGAACGATTGTCATCTTCTTTTTTATTAAGCAAGCACTTTCCTCACAAGTGCTTTGTTTACTATTTTCTTTAAAAGTTGCAGCTCATCTATGGAAAGTCCAAGCGCTGCAACCAATTGCTCAGGAATGAGGGCTGCCTTTTCCTGCATCTTCTCGCCGGTCTCAGTTGTGCAAATGAGCACTACTCTTTCATCTGTTTTACTTCTTGTTCTCGTTAAAATGCCTTTTTGCTCCATTCTTTTTAAAAGTGGCGTAAGCGTTCCACTATCTAAATAAAGCTTCTCACCAAGCTGGTTAACCGTTTGTTGTTTCTCTTCCCAGAGAATTAACATCACTAAATATTGCGGATAGGTTAAAGAAAGTTCATACAAAAAGGGTTTGTAAAGATTAGTCATCTCCCTGGAAAAGGCATATACCGGAAAGCAAATCTGATTCTCTAACTTTAACTGATCGTTCATAACTAATTACTACGATGCAAATATAAGTTGTGCACAATATAATTGTGTGTTATTTTTGTAAAAATAGATGTTCTTAAATGTCGATAACACGAAAAGTTAAAGTTAATAATGATTGACTTTACTGGTTTCCTCGATAGTAACCGCAAATCTTGGTCTGGATATTAATGTGATAGCTACAGCGACCTAAAACAATTGGATGTTTCAAACGCGCTGTAGCCTCAAGAAAAAATGTTGCTTAACTCTATTTGGATTATTAATTAAGACTGGTGAAATAAACACTATGCTAATTATTCCAATAGTTTATTCTTTAATACTTCCCCATCTTTTCTGATAATACCTAAACCCACATTTAAGTCAAGTATCCGCAATAACTCTTTCTTCATTTCTTCAGTTACCCGGCTAAAACCGAACAACTTTGCAATTAAATGTACTGCTACATCTGGCTGAACAGCAATTGATTCGCTTACGATTTTAACAATCGCTACAGTCATTTCTTCCGGAGCTATATAAGCGATTTTTTTGGATGCGCTAGTCAAACCAGACCGATCACGAATGGTTGCAAACTCCATAGCCGGATGCCATAAAAAGTCATCTTTTTTAACAATCAAACCTTCGGTAACCGCAAAATTGACAGCTGCTTCTAAGGTGTAACGGATCCTCGAACCCATTTTGGCAATCCCTGCTGCTTCAGCAATCCTTCTAGACATTTCTTCAAAATGCACAGGACTCTCCTCCTCTACTATTGTGGCAATCCAGTTTCCAAGCTTACCAAACGGAATGAGATGCAGTTCATCAACTGGCTGATCAATGATCAAATTTGCTGATTTATAGACAGGAACCCGTAAATCTACTTGCTCCGGTACTTCTCTGATTAGCGTATTGTGTTCTGAGTTAATTTCTTCCTCTACCTGATCGTCAAGTGATGTTTGCGCTTTAACTGCCGTGATAAATCCGATCAGCCGCTGAAATTCCCTTTCTGGATTACGGTACCATTCTGTACTCCAAAGGTGGAACATTTTCCAGCCGATTCCCTGTAAAACCTGTTTACGCAACCGATCGCGATCACGGGCAGATTTAGATTTTCCATAAGAGTCGCCATCACAATCGATTCCGATCAAATACCTTCCGGGATGATCCGGATCAACAACTGCCAGGTCGATATAAAAACCTTCGGATCCCAATTTGTTTCTTACAGTATAACCTGCTTCAGTTAATCGATCGGCAACCGTCTGTTCACACGGGCGTTCAGTCAATACCGGTACTTCCTGATCAACATCAAACTTGCCATGTTGAGCAAAATAAAGGAAACTCTTCAGGGCGCGAATACCAAATTTCGTAGTGGCAGTAGTAGTGATATCATCTGCAGTAATATTAGCAAAAACCTCACACCTGTATTTTGCCCTGGTAATTAAAACGTTCAAACGTCTTTCACCACCTTCATTATTTAAGGGTCCGAAGCTCATTGGTACCTTTCCGTCATCAATCCGGCCGTAGCCGATGCTAATGAAAATTACATCGCGCTCATCTCCCTGTACATTTTCAAGATTCTTCACAAAGAAAAGCTCATCACTATGGCTTCTGAAGAAGTTTTCAACCTCCGGATTTTTCCGTCTCTTTAACTCCAATGCGGTTTGAATGGCCTGCATTTGCGAAGTACTAAAGGCAATTACACCAAGACTTTGCTTTGGATTGAGCAGCGCATGCTGAATAACAGCTTCCGCAACCGTCTCCGCTTCTTTCGGATTGCTTCTGGTTTTACCTCGATCATATACTGCATCTGGCAGGTGATGAAAAGTTAAACCCATTTTATGTTTCGATCCGGGGCTGGGAAACACCACCAGCTTATTTTCATAAAATTCGTGGTTAGACAAACTGATCAAAGATTCATGCCGACTTCTATAATGCCAGCGTAACATCCGTTGCGGTGCCCCCTGACTGTCCGTCATGCCTAAAATACTTTGCATATCTGCCGTTACATTGTCTTCATCTTCCGTCTCTGTATTTAACTTATCGAAAAAACTGGTCGGTGGCAACTGCTTTGTGTCGCCGACAACAACCAGCTGTTTCCCTCTTAATATGGCCCCTAATGCTTCTACCGGGCGCACCTGACTGGCTTCATCGAAAATGATCAGATCAAATTCTATTTCTCCAGGGGGCAGGAAGCTGGCAATCGACATCGGACTCATCATAAACACAGGCTTAATGGCTTGAATGGCCAATCCTGCTTCCTGCATCAGTCTTCTAATCGGTAAATGTCTGGCTTTTCGATTAAACTCTGTCCGTAAAACACTCATTTGTCCGCCGCCTTCCAGCTTTGGCAATTGTTCATAATGTTTCAAAGCAACCCGGGCGCGGTTATAAACGAGGTTAAGTATATCAAGTGCTTTAAACTTCTCAATAATATCTTCGTGACTTGCACGCTCAAAACCCCTTAACGGCGGCCTTTCATGCATCACCTTTGTGATTAGATGCTCGTACCAGGTTTTTTGTAAGGCAACTTTTAAATATAAAGCTGCATGATCCCAGGTACTGGCAAACTGAGTTATTTCGCCAAGCCCCTCTTTTTCAGTTGCCTCCACTAAATTATTCCATTGAATGGCATGGTGAATCTCTACGAAACGTTCAGACCACAATTGCAATAATTCTTGTTGACCCTTAAAATTAAGGAGCAAAAGTTTTTTATCGTCATTAAGCAGGTAATCATCAAAATCAAGTCTCGTTAAAAGCGTAGTAAAATCTGCTTGCTGATGGGCTGCAGCAGCAGTTAATTTTTCAATCCAGTCTGATGCAATTCCTGGCTGTTCGTTCCGGATTAAAATATTTATTAATGTTTCGGGATAAATCCTGTTCGAGATGCCTTTTTGGACTTTGGACACAAACGATAAAATCTGATTGAGTTCTTGCCAACGGGTCTTTAATTTTTGCCAGCGGCTTCCAAAAAGTCTTTGTGCAAGCGGTTCATATGCTGTTAGTTCAGCACTTAATCTATTGGCTTCTAAAATATCATCAATATATTTTAGTTTCCCTTTTAACTCGCTTGGTAATGGTACTTTCGCAAAAGAAGCCAATTCTTTTACGCTTCTTTTATAGTCGCCGATAACAAACTTATACCATTTTTCTCCGTATGAAATGAGATTTTGACGAATATGGAGTACATTCTGATTCCATGCTTCAGGCAATAAAATCTCTTCATAAGATTGCCTTAAATTACATAGCTTTTCGCCGGTTTCCAATAAATCACGGATATCTTCATAATTGGTACTCCAGGCAGAATCTGCAACCGCTATTTCTCTTAAATCTGGTCGGGCAGCAACCACTTTCGCAACTTCTACCAGGTTTACAATTTCTGATGAAGCATCTGGTTCAGGCATCAACAGCCAGGCAGCGGCACCTTTTGCAACCTGATCGATATTTTTTGTAGCAATCAAAGCACTATTAATCAGTGATTGATAAGCTTCTTGTTCATGTGTTAATAAAACTTTAATCCTTGTTCCATAAAATATCAATTTAGCCGGAACGCCGATCTCCTGTAATCTGGCCGAAATTGTTTCAGCTCTTTTTTCTGCCCGGCTCATTTGGATCATATCCCAGCCATTGAGATCTGTAATTGGTATGTTTACAATTTTGACATCTTTACAGGCATCGGCAAGCTGTAGCAAATAACCAATTACTTTTTGGCCCGATAATCCACTTTTACCAATTTCCAGGTTAATTGAATTGCAGTAATCATTTAGCTTACTCCTGTAAGCATCCAATTCTACCAGCTCATTTTGAAGGTGGGTAAGCGAAGGTTTGCCCAGTTCTAAAACCCGCTTTAATTCTGCATGCAATTCCTTTTTGTTGGATTTGTGGCTATGAAGTTCTAAACAAGCTTCGCCCAGGTTAATAGCATCAAGACGACGCTTAACTACTTCTAAAGCAGCCATTTTTTCGGCCACAAAAAGCACTTTTTTCCCCTGGCCTACTGCATTTGCAATAAGATTGGTAATGGTTTGAGATTTTCCTGTTCCCGGAGGCCCCTGAATCACTAAATTCCGGCCTTCATGTACAGCCAGCATGGCCAGTACCTGAGAGCTGTCTGCATCTACTACCTGAAAAAGTTCATGAGCATTTGTGTCCTTGTCTAAATTATGATCATCGTTGGCGGTAGGTTGAGCATCCGTAAAACCTGAACCAAAAAGGGAATTTAAAATAGCATGTGCACCTGGCTTTCCACTTCCCGGCCATTTGCTACTGTCCAGATCGTGGTAAATCATAAATTTACCGAACGAAAAAAATCCCAGTTCAATAGCATCCAGATCAATATTCCATAGTTGATGGTGTTTTATCCGCGTTGCGATATCATCCGTATAGGCTTTAAGGTCGAAATCTTCAATATCACTCAAATCGGGAATGGTAATATTGAAATCTGCCATCATTTTTGCCTGCAACGATAAATTGGCTCCGATTTCACCCCCGGTGTATTTTAGTCTGAAACGTTCGCTTGCACTTGATCGCTCCAGCCTTACCGGAATTAAGAGTAATGGCGCCTGGTGCGGCTCAGTTGTATTTCCCTGCTCATACCAATTGAGCATTCCCAAAGATAAATACAAGATATTTACCCCCTGTTCTTCTATACTGGTACGGGCAAAGTAGTAAGTATTAAGAATTTTGGTTTGCAGCTTTTGTTCTGTCTCGCTGGTCTGCAGACGGGTATCCTGATAAGCGCTTTCGAGTTCCTCTTTGGTTATCTCAGGCCATTCTATCGCATCGTCGTCATCCTTTCCTGGCCGGCTTAGAAAAGTCATGGCTTTATTTTGGCGGACAATAATTTCAAAGACAGCAACAGCTTTTTCCTGAATTACTTGGATGCCTCTCGCTTTTGGCATTTTATAATTCAGGAGCGTGTTACGCATACCTAAATCCAGTAATTCTTTTCTCGAAGCTTCCAATTTGGGAAGGATGGATTCCTGCATTTTTTATTTCTTATGTGTAGATCATTCTAATATCTTCAAATATACTGGATATACCAATATTTTTTTGGGCATGATTCATACAAAGCTTTTTGTCTGATAAAGTATTTTAAAATAATTCGTCCGGCAACTAATTAAAACACTACAGGAATAATATCTTGCGTTCCATAATTTATCTGTGAAATTGATCCATAATTTTTATGTTTCTCAAAATTTAGTTGTTGACAAATCCCAACACAATTAACAAAATGTAATCGTAAAAATTGAACTATAATGCTTCAATACATTGTTAATTAATAGCCTTTAAAGGCTAATTGACGACATACCCTATAGAATTTAAGTAAATTATATGCAATTAATTTCAAAATAATTATAAATAAGTCTAACTATTCTGTTACATTTACGCTCCTTAAATTAGATTGATGACTACATCTAATTACAGGCCTGCAGTGGATTCTGCAGGCTTGTTCTCTTTTAATATTGTTTTTATATTTGAATATCACTATACTTGTGCCAGGCAGTTCAGCCTGAAAGATTAACGATGACGATCTTTCCTCTTTCGGATGAAAGTTACTAATGAGTACAACCAGAAATCCCTCCCGATCTTATCTAGAGGGATTTTTTTTGTACATATTTGATCAGTTTGTTCGCTATATTAAGAACGATAACGTTACGAATCTTCAAAATCATTTGCTATACTCTCCTTAAATAACAGTAGTTTAAAATCTGAAATATTTGCAGCTTAAATCTGAAATTTTTTCATAGAAGATGTAATTTTTTCAGTTGGATGGTGCCAGTTCAGGCAAAATAGCGGTTGGCATGGGAGTTGTTTTAAGCTTATCGTGCTTGTGGAAATGCAGGCAGAATTAAAATTAATTGATTTATAGTCCATTTATTATTAAACCATTAAAAGGAAAAACTATGACATTGGTTAAATTCAATCCAGAAAAAAAGAACAATGTATTATTGCCAGGCTTTAATGACATTTTCGAATCCGTTCTTGAAGACACATTCTTTTCAAGCCGACGCACCAGCAACATTCCCTCAGTTAACATTTCAGATTCGGCAGAGGCTTACCACATTGAATTGGCTGCGCCAGGACTTAAGAAAGAAGATTTCAAGGTAAACATCGAAAGAGATAAGCTAACCATTTCAACTGAGAAAAAAATGGAAAGCAATGAGAATGAGAAATCTTATACGAGAAGGGAGTTCAGCTATTCTTCCTTTACAAGGGCGTTCACGTTGCCGGATAGTGCAGATGTTGACCGAATTGAAGCCAGTTATCAGGAAGGGGTTCTCAGACTTAGCCTTCCGAAAAAAGAAGAAGCGAAAGCAGTTTCAAGACAGATTGAAATTCAGTAATAAAAAATGCCGCGAAAGCGGCATTTTTTATTACATCGTAAAACGAAATTCTATTTAAAATTATTAACTAATTCTACTAATTAAACGATTCAGGTTTTCTCTGAATCTGGTATTGGTTAAAAAATAATTGAAGCTGGTAATGGCTATCGCCGCAGAGAGGATGCCTGCAATCACGTCTAATAAATAATGGTGGCTGTTATAAATGGCGGCAAACCAGATCCCAAAAGCCAAGACGGCAAAGAAAATGTTAATCGCTCCTAATTTATTTTTCAACCCATAGTACAGTACAATCAAAGGATAGGAAGAATGTAATGATGGCATGGCCGCGAATACATTCGAACCTTTACTATAAATCCCCTGAAAAAGATGAATCCCAAAAAACTGATCGAAACGAGCAAGGCCGCCTGTATTTCCAACTGTTCCGGAAATAAACGCAAAGCCATGATCCTGCACATACCAGGGTGGTGCTGCAGGAAAAAAGTAATAAATTACGAATCCTAAAAGATTAACCCACAAAAACGTAAGTGAGAAATAAACAAACTGTTTTTTGTTTTTAAAGAATAGGTAGCCCGCGAATGCCAAAGGAACAGGTACCCACATCAGGTAAAAGAATCCAGTGATTACATCTAAAAAATGGTTGGTATTCAACTTCCAATATTCGTTAGGTGTAAGCAACCGGCCATTAAAGTTGATACCGAAAAGTGCTTTCTCCGTTCTGTATAAATCCTCAATGTGAACGGTATTGTAAAGATAATTCGGAAAGGCTTTCATGTAATCAAAAATAATCCAATAGACAATGAAAATTGAGAAGCCAATGATAAACTTCCTGGTTCCTGCGGAGATATAAAACAGGGTATTAAAAATAAATATCAGGATGAGTTGATCGGTTTTAAACCCTACCAGCCAGACTGATAACAGAAGGTATGCAAGGGAAATAAATGCTGTTGTATATAATGTCTTCAGCGCAAAGAAAGGATTTCCTTGAAGGGTATTTTCCTGCATGTTATTTTTTTTCGAAATTGGATTTGAAAATTCTATCCCAAAAGGTCCAGCTTACTCCATAACCTTTAGTAGAATCTGAGTAATGGTGAAGCATGTGATGTTGTTTCAGGCGTTTCCAAAAAGGACTTTTAAAATTAGCATGGTGTAAGGCATAATGAACCATGTCATAAAAAAGATAACCTAATATGAAACCAGAAAAAAATGGATAAACGCTGTTTTCAGGCAATAACCAATTGAAGAGGAAATAAAAACCTAATGCCATTGGAATACTTGCCGAAGGTGGCATTACCAAACGGTTCGCATCGTTCGGATAATCGTGATGGACCCCGTGAAAAATGAAGTGGATCTTTTTACCCCACTCGGCGTCAGGTTCGAAATGAAATACATAACGGTGTAAAACATATTCTGTAATAGTCCAGATGGCCAAACCACTTAAAAACCATCCGGCGAAGTTGAAGGGTGACATTCCTACTTCCCAAAATGACTTGTAAAACAGAAAGCCAATGACCGGAATGTAAACGATTAATGGTACGTAATATTTAACCTTTGACAGGCTTTCCAGAAGATCGTTCTTAAACATCCTGATGGATGATGATGAATTCGAAACAAAATTCTTTTTCATTTTTTCTTAAATTTTTATTCGCTCAATTAAAACTTTGGATGGATTGCTCGCGTCCAGGCCTTTAATTTCTACATATTTAACATTGGGCAACCAAAATGATCCCCCTTCTATTCTTAAAAAAATTCGCTCGATCTGCAGCTTCTTATTATTGATGGTTGCAAAAACGTGGTACTTTTTATCTGCCGCCGATTTATTCAGGTACATTGGCAGACTTTTGTGAGATGTGAAGCGAAGTTCGAATTCCCCTTTCCCTAAACTCTTGGTCAAAATTCCATACGCAAATTTCCGTTGAATATAACTCAGGTCTTTTTTTTCACCCTGATCTCCGTATCGCATCCAAAATACATTAACAGGCTCTTTAACATTTACTTCGCCATTTTTATCAACGTTTAGCTGGCAGATAATGGTATTGGTGTTCGGATCGCGTTGCAGATAAAAAAGCTGGTTACTGATGTCTTTAGGAACAGGAAAATGAATAGGTGATGGATCTTGCGCTTGCACTGAAAAGGATCCTAAACTTAATAACCCAACCGTAAGACCAAAACCCACAATTAATGCGGCTTTGTTATTCATTTTTTTCTCGGCCAATTCTTGTGCTTCTAACCCTTTTTTAGCTTCCTGTAATCTTCTAACGGCAGTAATGTTGGTCAGCAAAGCCATCAAGGTGATAGGAATTGTGAAAATAGACATCGTTTCGAAAATGTGAAACGAAATTCCAGGTACATAGATTTTATAATCGCCACCTAAAAACTCGCCTGCTATTCCGCAAGCTATTGCAAAAACACCGATCGTAACCACGCGCTCCGGACGCTGCATTAAACCACCTTTACATTCTACACCTAAACCTTCAGCCCTGGCCCTGGTATAGCTCACCATCATCGAGCCAATTAAAGCAATGAAAGCGAACAGTGAACTCAAAAAATAATGGTGGGAAACCAGGTAATAACAAATGCCAAGGAACATGATCATTTCACTATAACGATCTAACACTGAATCATATAGCGCTCCGAATCTGGAACTCATGTTGCCTAAACGGGCAACCTGTCCATCCAGCATATCGAAAAGACCTGCAAAAAGCACTAATGCGCCTCCCCAGCCAATGTAAGACATGTCGCCACGGTTAGTTTTCTCTGCCCCAAGTACGAAAATTACAGCTACGCCGATGTTGAGAATTAAACCAATCGTAGTTACCGCATTTGGTGTTAACCCAATTTTAATCAATCCCCTAACAAAAGGATTGATTACTTTATATATTCCCAGTTGTAAACTGTCTCTTAAATTTGCTTTCATAATCAAGTTCTAAAAATCGAATTTTACCCTTGCCCGTATTCCCCACTCTGATACTGATGGGTGGTTTAAATAGTTAAAACGCTTAACCAAATCTACACGAAGCAATTTAAAGATATTTCCAACGCCAACACTACCCTCAATGTAAGGATCTTTGCCTAAAGCATAGGTTCGTTTCGAACCATCTTCATAATCCGGCAGGCTATATAATCCTGGTGTTATTGCCGGATTATTTTCATCGCGCAACCCGCCATATAAAGCTTTAAAGGTAATCACTTCCCTCAACTTTAATTTCTTTAACAATGGAATTTTGTTAAAGAAAAAGCCGTTAAAATTATGGTCAATGTTGATGCTCACATAATGATCACTCACAAATTCCAAAAAGTTCATTAGGTTATAAGAACTGAGCTGATAAGCATAAGTTTGATTTGCTCTGTGGATATCCAACAATGGAAATGGTACCTTCCCGGCAACATATCCACCTTCAAAAGTAACATCACTATAGCCCAATTGAGAAAGATAGAATCTTTTATCAATGCTTCCCATAATGTTATGGTAATTATATTCTCCTCCTAAAACGCCTTTCAAGCCTGCTGTATACCTTAAGTTAAATACCGGATAACGGTCTATAATAGGCGAGCGGTATATTTTGCCCTGATAAAATTTCTCATTTGGTGCGTAGCGTAATGCCATGGAAACTTCACTGGTGGTTAGCCTGTTCACAAATTGTCCGGCATCATTCTGATAGGATAATCCGCCTGCAGGCGTTTGACTCCATTTTTTTAAACCTAAGGTATACGAAAAGTGATTTTCATATTCCTTAACATAATCAACTCTATAGAAATCGTTATAAAGCAACATGTCGTTTACACCCCGTTTAAAAGAGAGTAGAAAGTTATCTTCCTGCACAAACTGAAGCTCCTGACCCGGAATTTTAGTATCTCTTTGAAAACTGGCCCTAATGTAGTTTTGTGGAAATTCATAGATCGATTTATTGTTGATCGAGTAAGTTCCGGAAAGGAAAAACTTCCATTTTTCATCTTTAAAACCATAGGCGGCGTAGTTTTCAAAATAGAACCTGTTGCTTAATTCGGGAGTTGTCCGCCCACCTAAACGAAGGCGAAACCCTTCCACGTTGTTAAAACTGTAGAAAGTATTTACAGGTCCGATTTCATAGGGACCGTAATTTTGATAGCCAGCAAATAGCAGCGTTACAATTTTCATCGTCCTTTTAAATGAAGGAAGATTTTGCAAGGTATCTATGTTGCCGTATATTTTTAGCTGGTTAGCTGAAATAGTATCTAATCTATTTTGCTTCCAGTATAAATCGTTTCGCTTTGTAGCATCTGCCAAAACCACTTTACTTTTTCCTTCGAAAATCGTATCAGGTAATTTAGTATCGAACTGATATTTTTTGAAAGTTAATGTTCGCTCTCCGGTAAAACCGATGCCTTTGGTTTTGCCAATTCCAAAATCTGCCAGTAACTTACTTTTAGAAAGGCTGTATTTTCCGGCCGCGTTTGGTTCGAAATTAAGGTCAATTTTCATTGCCCTTACAAAATTCAGGTTGATTGATTTATTTACGCCGAATGAGGCGCCAGTTACGGCATATTGTCCATCATTGGTCACATAGATCTTTCCTTCAAACAACATATCTCCCGTATTTCTTGGGGTAAATGAAAGTTCGATTACCTCTGGTTTTTGGTTTTTAAGGGTATCGGTAATAAAAAACTTATAAAAAGCTGGTGCCCCATCTGCAATAGGACTCAAAAAGTCATTGCTAATCACTGAAATATTATTTTGATAGATATCGATATCCTGATACATCCGGTCGAAATACGCTTTCATTCCCTTATTATCAATGTAACGTGCATCAAATTCAACTTGTTTTTGTGCAACTACCACAGACTTAGATTTTAAAGGGTCTTTGCTTAAATAGTTATCTGATAGACTTTCCTGAATGTAAACGGGTAATAAGTTTTTTCCACCAATCAACGTCGAGTCCTGTTCCTGAAATAAAAACTGATAGTTCCGGAACATTTTCTTGCCTTTAAATTTCTCAGAAACATTGCTTACGGAAAACAACATCTTTTCATATTGCTGGTAAGCTACCGTTTGATAACTTTTAATTCTATTGGCGTCCTTGTGTGCAATTACTTGCCTGATTAGCTCTACTGCTGGATTATCTTTATTTCGGTACCTGATTTTCTTCCCTCCTACAACCACAACTTCATCTAACGAATTGGCACTTGGTGCCAGCGATACATCAAGCGTTTGCGTACCTGAAGGCAAAATATTTTTGGTAACAACCTGATAGCCTACGTAATTAAAGGTCAATGCAGTTTGTGGACCTGATGCACTAATGGTGTATTTTCCGTTGATATCGGTTTGCGTGCCGATTTTGGTATCCTTAAAAAATACAGATACATATGGTAAGGTCTCTTTGGTACTGGCATCGCGAACGGTACCTGAAACCACTGTTGACTGCGCGAAGACATTCCCAATAAACAGAAATATGAATATTGGAATCAGGAGAGCGGAACGGTGACTAGATGGTAGTTTCATTTAACGAGAAAAAATAAACTGTTTTTGCATAATATAATTGTAGCTTATACCTACCGAAATTGATACCAGCACTTTTGAGAGCATGTAATTGAGGTGATAAAAATGTGTTAGCAGGTAGACGCCTGCAGTAACAAGCGCTAAATTTCCAAACCATACTAAAATGTATTTCAGAATTTGCCATTTCAATGCTTTGGTATCTGCATTGAAAACCCAGTGTCTATTGATGGAAAAATTAATTATTCCACCAACAATTGTTCCTGCTATACTTGCCGCCAGATACCATAAACCAAATAAATTTACGGCAATAAGGGTGACCAAAAAGTCTGTCCCCGAGGCAGTTAATGATGATGCCTGGGCTTTAAGATACTGAAGCATAGCCTTATAATATCTTGAAAATGATTACCAGCTGAAGAATGACATTTGCATACACTCCAGCCAGAACATCATCTGCCATTACACCTAAACCCCCAGGCAGGTCTTCCATCCTGCGGATATAGAGTGGTTTTAAAATATCAAAAAAACGGAAAAGGATTAAGCCTAAAAGAATATACTCCCACCTTACGGGTACACAGAGTAAGGTGATACACATACCGGCTACCTCATCTATTACTACTCTTTGGTGATCTTTTCCCCAAATCTCTTCTACAACATCTGCACTCCGAACGCCTTGCAACGTTAACAGGATGGTGATCAGTATGGCGTCGAGCCCTGGATAATTATATCCAGTCTGGAAAAAGTACCAGCAAATGCAGGTCGCTATTGCAGCGTAAGTACCCGCTCCTTTGCCTATGTAACCAATTCCCAGACTGGTTGATATAATTTTATGAATTAACACTATGCTGTTTCTACAGTTTCTTCTTCATAATCCTGGCCTAAATGCGTGATTAAATCTTCACCCATCATATAGCGCAATGTATTTTGAAGCTTCATTAATTGCTTGAAAATATCATTTTCTGCAGGTACTCCCGGAACCGTTTGTGGCGATTTTAAGTAGAATGATAACCATTCCTGAACACCAGACATATTCGCACGTTTTGCTAAATCTATAAATAAAGCTAAATCCAAAACAATTGGTGCAGCTAAGATAGAATCGCGACATAAGAAGTTAATCTTAATCTGCATCTTGTAACCTAACCAGCCAAAAATGTCGATATTATCCCAACTTTCTTTATTATCACCGTGAGGCGGATAGTAATTGATTCTAATTTTGTGGTACATATCACCATATAAATCAGGATTAAGCTCTGGCTTGAAAATATCTTCCAGTACGCCTAATTTAGAAACTTCTTTGGTTTTGAAGTTATCCGGATCATCCAGCACTAAACCATCACGGTTACCTAAAATGTTATCAGAGAACCAACCGTTAACACCCAATGAACGTGCAGCTAAACCTGGAGCCAAAATTGTTTTCATTAATGTTTGACCGGTTTTGAAATCTTTACCGGCAATTGGGGTATTGGTTTCTTTTGCCAGTTCAATTAGCGCAGGAATATCAACTGTTAAATTTGGCGCACCATTCGCGAAAGGAATACCTAATTTTAAAGCTGCGTAAGCGTAAATCATACTTGGCGCAATAAGCGGATCGTTATCTTTTAAGCCTTGCTCAAAAGCAGCAAGTGATGCGTGAACAGCAGATGGTTCGAAATAAATTTCAGTTGAACCACACCATACCAATACAATACGGTCACAGTTATTTGTTGCTTTGAAGTTTTTGATGTCTTCCATCACTTCAAGCGCTAACTCATGTCTAGTAGCAGCTTCTTTTACATATGTTCCGGTTAGATTCTTAACATAGTTATGATCAAACGCCGCTCTCATAGGCTTAATCGCCTGAAGTTCTTCACGTACGTCGCGCAAAAGATTTGCATCTAAAACTCTTGCGTTCATCGCTGCTTCGTATACATTATCTTCGTACACATCCCAACCACCGAAAACTAAATTTTCTAAGTTAGCCAATGGCACAAAGTCTTTAATTTTAGGTTCTTTTTTTTCTGTTCTTTTGCCAATACGAATGGTTCCCATTTGCGTTAATGAGCCAATTGGTTTTGACAGGCCTCTTTTAACTGCAGCTACGCCGGCAATCATCGTTGTTGCAACAGCACCAAGTCCGGGCATTAAGATTCCCAGCTTACCGTCGGCCGATTTTACTTCTTCTTTCATTCTATTTCTATTTAAGCTTTTAATTTATAACCATTTATTTTCTTTGTACCAGGCAATGGTTTCATTTAAACCGGTTTCCAGTTGATACTGCGGCACAAAGCCAAGATCTTTTTGCACTTTATCTATATCACAAATCCAATTTGCGGCAGTGATTTCATTAACTTTATCTATGTTTAGCGCCGGCACCTTATCAAAAAAACCAAGGGTTTTTTCTAAAGTCCAGGCAAGTCCTCTAATGACCGGCATGGGCACTTCCAGCACAAAAGGCTTTTTGTTTAGCGCTTTTCTTACATAAGCTGCAAGCGAAAATTTACTGTAAACATTACCATCAGAGAGGTTATAAGTCTTATTTACGACATCAGAAGCCAGGGCATCAATCATTACTTTTGCTAAATCAGTTACATAGATAAAACTAAGCTGCTGTTCCTGTTTTCCTGCATGCAATTCAAAGCCCGAATTAATTCCTTTAATAAGGATGAAAATGTCTTTTTCCCTTGGTCCGTACACTGCAGTTGGCCTGAAAACAATTAGTGGCAAATTCAAAATCTGGCTCAGATACGTTTCTGCAAGGGCTTTACTCCTGCCATAGTTTGTCACCGGATTCGACAGATTATTGTCGATATTATTTTTCAAAGGTCCGCGCGCTGCCAGGCTACTTAAAAACTCAAACTTTTCAATTTTATGGGTTGATAAAGTTGAGGCTACTGCCAGGTTCCTGGTATAGGTGGCGTTGGTATGGAAATATTCTTCCCGATTTTTAGCTTTTGTGGTCGCCGCTGCGTGAATAATATAATGATACTTATTTTCTTCTATGTTTTCTTTTAACTGATAAATAGATTCAAAATCCAATTCTACACGAGTTACCTCTAAGCCAGCAAGATGTGATACCACACTTGATTTCCGTACGTTGATGTAAACCTCCAGATTACTGGCCAAGGCTGCCTGGATCAAATGATACCCAACAAAACCCGTTGCTCCCGTAATCAAAACCCGCTTTTTCATATTGCTTTTTCGAGAATTCTGTATTTCCGATACAGTTGTCCGCCTATGTTTTCAATTGGCTTATTCACCATATCATTGTGATCAAGTGTCCAGCTGGCCTCTGCATATTTCATTTTTTTAGCAGCGAAACTTTTGATGATATGACCATATAAGCAGGCTTCGATACCCATTTTACGGTATCCATCAATTACCCCTAAAAGCAGGATTCTAATTCCATCTACTTTTTTCTTTCCGGTTAAGAGTTTAATTAAACCTGTTGGAAATAAACGACCGCGTTTGATTTTAATCTGGATCTGGTTAATATCTGGCAGTGCCAGCGCAAAGCCTACAATCTGACCTTTTTGCTCTGCCAAAACGCAGAAATCAGGATCGAGAATCAACTTCATGTCGTTCGCCATGTAATCAAATTCCTTATCTGTAAGCGGAACAAAACCAAGATTTTTATCCCAGGCTTTATTGTATACCGCACGAATGGCTTCACGTTCATTCTTGAAGTCTTTCATGTTGATCTTGCGGATCACGATATCATTACGCTGCAAACGTTCTTCAAGTTTATCAATTAAGCCAACAGAGCGATCACTGTAATTACCTGCAGTATAACGATAAGCACGTAAATCAACATTTTTTACAAAACCGATTTTCTCCAGAAGCGGAAGGTAATACGGTGGATTATACGGCATCATCAAAACCGGAGGGCCATCGAAACCTTCAATTAGCAATCCACAGGTTTCGTTGGTAGAGAAATTCACCGGACCTAACACTTTTGTCAATCCTTTCTCCGTTAACCATTCTTCGGCAGCGTTAACCAATAAATTTGCGATTTCCTGGTCATTAATACAATCAAAGAAGCCAAAGAAACCGTCTTTTCCTTCGTAGACTTTATTGTGGTTGGTATTATTAATTGCGGCAATTCGACCTACAATTTTACCATTCTCATAAGCTAGAAAAAGCTGGATCTGAGAATGTTCGTAGAACGGATGTTTGCCTGGTGTGAGCAGATCTCGCTGTGCGATAAAAAGCTCTGGAACGTAATTCACATCATTCGCATGCAAATCATGAGGAAAATCTATGAAAGAAGCAAGTTGTTTTTTAGTAGAAACCTTGATTATTTCTCTCATGATTGTGCGCCGACTAAACTAAGATCGACAGCCTTGAAAGCGGCTGTAAGCTTTTCGATTGCTATTTCAATCTGTTCAAAACTATGAGTTGCCATTAGTGAAAATCTAATTAAGGAAGAATCTGACGGCACGGCCGGAGAAACCACAGGGTTTACAAAAACTCCATTTTCCTGCAAGATGTTCGTAATCATGAATGTTTTCATGTTATCTCTAATGTAAACCGGAATGATTGGGCTATTGCTATGGCCGATATCAAAACCAGATTCAATTAGTAATTTTTTCGCATAGTTGGTGTTTTCCCATAACTTATCGATCCGTTCTGGTTCAGATTCGATAATATCCAGGGCAGCAATAACACTTGCAACAGCTGATGGCGGCATGCTTGCACTAAACATCAGTGATCTGGCGCGGTGTTTAATATATTCTATCGTGTGGGCATCTCCGGCAATAAAGCCACCTAATGAAGCGAGCGATTTACTGAATGTTCCCATAATTAAATCCACACTATTATTCAGGTTGAAGTGAGAAGCAGTACCTGCGCCGTTAAATCCAATAACACCCAAACTATGGGCATCGTCCATCATCACGTTTGCACCAAACTCATCTGCAATCTGTACCAATTCAGGTAGATTAACCAAATCACCTTCCATACTGAATATACCATCTGAAACAATGAGTTTCGCTGCATCTTCAGGTAAACGACTGAGTTTTTTTCTCAGATCATCCATATCATTATGGGCATATTTGATGGTCCTGGAAAAGGAAAGCCTGCTGCCATCAATAATCGAGGCGTGATCGTATTCATCTAAAATGAGGTAATCATTACGATCGAGCAAACAGGAAATTACCCCAATATTAACCTGGAAACCGGTACTAAATAGCACAGCAGCTTCTTTTGAAACATATTCGGCTAATCTATTTTCTAACTGGAGATGGATATCCAGCGATCCATTAAGAAATCTTGAGCCTGCACATCCTGTTCCATATTTATCGATGGCTATTTTCGCCGCTTCTTTGATTTTGGGGTGGTTAGTCAGGCCTAAATAAGAATTGGAGCCAAACATGAGTACTTTCTTCCCATCTATGATCACCTCAGTATCCTGTGCAGACTCTATAGATCTAAAGTATGGATACAGCCCCTTTTCTTTTATCAAGGTTGCATCTTTAAATGCATCGATTCTATCTACTAATTTTTTGCGCATGCGTGTATTCTAAATGTTTGTTCTTCACAAATTTTGCTCAATAATACGGTGTGGTACACAGGATTATTCAATAAAATAAAATGGTCGAATTCCGGTAATAATTTCGCAACAATTTGATAACGCAATTTTAACCCTGATTATTACTTTAAAAAAGGTTGATATGTGGGAATTATTGGTCAATATGTGGGATGGGTGGAATTTGACATTCAGATGAATTGACTTTTCGACTTACTGACTTTTATAACAAAAAGGTAAAACGGTTAAAAGTTAGCTGAAACACGTATAAATACCTATAAAGTTGCTGTTTATCAGTTAATTAATTTGATAACTACTTAATCAACCCCGGATTTTCCAATCAGCGAATAGTCATTTTTTTTAAAATAAAATTTAAAAATACAATGGAATATTAGATTTGCTGCAGTCAATAATGTCAGATATTCGAGGCTAACTTCGGTAAATCAATTTAATACAATTAGACATATCCGATTGTTTAAATGCGCAAGGGGGTAACAACTGTAATGTCTGTTTATGTTAAATTAAGTCTCATGCAAGAACAGTTAAATCTTAAACCTTCCAAAAACAGTGGCAGCATCTACAATATGCCAGGTATTGAGGGCTTGGAAGTTACGCGGATTAATCAGCTAACCACCGATGTGCAGCGAAATCAGCCATTCAGAGCAACTTCCTACGGATTTGTACTGATGCTGAAGGGGAAAATCAATATCAAAACTAGTGTAAGAAACGAAATTTTGAAGGATCGAGATATCTTTTTTGTCTTTCCCGATTCGGTTTACGAAATTCTTGAGCACACTGATTTTTCTTTTATCAAGGTCACGGTTAGTAAAGATTATCTCTCGAAAGAAGGCATTTTCATGGCCGCGGCCCAACACTATACGATGTTTCAGGCCAAGTCGATCAATAAATTTTCTTTGAAGAAAGATGAATACCTCGACATTTACCATAACATGATTGCGCTCGAAAAGAAGCTCAAAATTCCGGCGGACATGCCTTATCGAAATGATGTCATCAGAAATAGTTTTATTGAGATTCTTTATGATTTGCTGCTCTCCAACAACAACCGCAAAGATCTTGAGCCTCCAAGGCGGGACAGCAAATTTGAATTAACAACGAAGTTCCTAGAACTGCTCTCCGAATTTTTCAGAACCGAACGGCAGGTTATTTTTTATGCCAGTAAGCTGTTCATCACGCCAAGGCATTTATCGCAGGTAGTTAAAGCTGTTACTGGTAAAACAGCCGGAGAACTGATCGATGAGATTGTTATTGGAGAAGCTAAGATATTGCTGGCTAATCATTCACTCAATATATCAGGTGTTGCAGAAGCACTAAATTTCGCTAATTCGTCGTTCTTCGGAAAATATTTTAAAAAGAACACCAGTTTATCTCCTTCTGTTTACAGAATGGCAAACCGACTCCCGCGACAAACATTTTTCTAGAAAATCCATACCACCATTTTAGTACAAAAGGGCCAATATCGCCTACAAACAGACCTTGTTGACCACTGTACTTTTTTTGAACTTTGACCTAAAATTAAATCTAATGATTAGCCAGCTACCTGACGTCGACGCACGATACAACACACAACATAAATTTAACTGCGAAACAAAAAATTCTTCCGGTTTAATTGCCATGTTCGGAAAATTCATCATTTACGGTTTAGCAATAGTGGCTGTGGCTGAATTTCTGATGCGCCAGGCCAGCAGGGAACAGCAGGAAATGAAATTCTCTGAAGATTCGCCCATAGAAACGTTGCAAAGTTTAATGCTTTTATTTTCAGTATTTGCTTTAACCTATGGGATTTTGGTTTACAAAAACTGGAGACCACTACTTTTGTTAATTGCTGAATTTCTATTTGCTTCGGTTGTGCGTGAGCAAGATGCTTACCTGGATCTTCATTATTTCGATGGCGCATGGCAGGCAATTGTTTTATTGTCGTTACCATTCCCAATCTATTATGCCGTTATAAACCGTAAACTTTTACTGGAAAGCCTGAAGGTTTATACTTCCATGTTTGCTTTTGGATTGATGATGTCTGGCGTTTTCACCACCTACATATTTTCGAGATTATACGGAAGAAAAGTGTTTTGGATGGCAGCAATGGAGAAGGGCTACATGAGAGATGTTAAAAATATCTCTGAAGAATCACTGGAAACGTACGGCTATTTACTCATTTTTATTGCCAGTATAGAAGTGATTTTTATGATTCAGAGAATGGAGCGCCTGTCAAAGAAATCTTTAAAAACGGTACCTAAAACGAATGTAGAAAACCTGCGAATCAGCCAAAATTAATTTTTATAAGAATTTATTCTTAAGGATCTACCGTTTGCCAAATATGGCAACTCCTCAACATATTGTAAAAATTAAGTATAGCAGAAATTCCACAATTAAGTAGTTGTATTTTTAGAGAATGAACCGAAACATTATTTCTCGCTGTGGAATATTCGTTATTTTTCAATTGCTGTTTTTCAATCTTTACTGCATCAGTCAGGAGGAAAAGAATCCACTTATTAAGCAATATCAGAAGGACAAAGCAACCTATGAAAACTTCGAACGTCAGCATGGACACTATGTAAAAACGGACAATGTTTTAATGCATTATTTATGTTGGGGCAATCCGAAAGATACGCCATTGGTTTGGGTTCACGGGAGCTTAATGAGTGCTTATGAACTCGCGCCGCTGGCAAATTCCTTAACCAAAGCCGGGTACTATTTAATCGCAATTGATTACTACGGTCACGGTAGAACTCCTAATCCAAAGCATGAAGTTTCGCTGTATCATATTGCGGATGATATCGTTGTACTGATGAATGCGCTTAAAATTAAAGAAGCAGTTATTGGCGGTTTTTCGAGAGGTGGTTATGTCGCCTCTGCCTTTTACCAGTCAAATCCGCAACGTGTTAAAGGTTTAATATTGGAAGATGGCGGTTCTGTAGCTTTCAATTCTTTCTACCATAGATTGAATGAAAAAGAATTGGATGCAAAGGCCGCGACAATGAATCTATCTCCAGAGCTTAACAAGTTATATCATTCCAGCTATTCTTCGGAATTTGAAGCTTATTCAGATTGGTATGACCGCGAATTGGGCGGTGATCAATTTGATCTGTTTGCTTTGATTAAACCATTAGGGGATAAATGGATTACCTATCAAGGTTTGATGGAAAACTTTTCGATGGCAAATGATAAACAATTTAAGAATCTGGTTTTGCGTCCTGCTATGGTGCCATTATATGCTACATCTATTACTTACATATCTCCGAAGATCATATTCAGGAACCTCAGCATTCCTGTGCTGATTTTAGATCCGGTTTCCGATAATGATCCGATGCCATTTACCCAAGAAAACATTCAGTTGGCTGCTGCTCATCCAAAGTTTATTACCAGAAAGGAATATGAAGGCGTTGAGCATAATATCCACTATGCAAAGCCTGAGAAATTTATAAATGATCTAACTGATTTTCTCCTCAAGTTGAAAAAATAATTGCTTTTGCTAATCATTTAGTCTGACACCTAACCGATATGATCCATTCGATCTGATACTTATATTCTAATATTAAGGGCATTAAAAAGCAAAAAACGGCACAATTGGCAGCGCTTATCGCTAAAATAGCTGAATCCGTTTAAAAACTGACCCAGCTATTTTGAGATATCAATCTAAATAATTACCTGCGAACCGTTGACAACTCACTTAAAATCTATGCGTTGAGGTGCAGAGAATAGTGCTTCACCTACCCCACTTGTTTTAATAGCCACCCTGGCATACATAAAATTTCTGGAGGCTAATGCTGCCGGAACGGTTACTGAAATGGTTCCAGGCTGTCCGATTACGATATCTGCTGCTACTTTTTCTGCACTGGCATCTTGCTTTGTATTATCGACAATCATGGTTGTACCCAGGTAAAGGTTTACACGTTCCAACACGCTTGTTGCAGTAACTTGCTGAACGGTAAAAGTGGCTGTTATGGTCGTTCCAGATTTGTTAAAAGAAACATTATTCAAATTGAAGTGCGGAACAACCGGAACATCTACCTGAGTGTTACCACTTACTTTAACCGAAATTGAATCGGTATTATCGATCCAGGGACCATTGCCACGCAACCGCACCAACTTGTAATCTCCATCGAAAAGTGTTGCAGAAAATGTCCCATCCTGTGCTACAAAAACCGGAATTTTGGTAAACAGCGAAAAACCACGTTGCCACAATTCCAGTTGTACACCATCAGAACGAACCCCAACAGGCTGGTTTTGAAAGATTACCCGACCGGACAGACGTGATGCTGGTGCTTCGTAATTATCCTTTTTGCAGGAGAAAAGTGCGACCAGGGAAAACAGTATGATATAACTTATATTTTTCATGATGTTTGATTAATGAAATGGATTACGAACAATTTTTGGATTATTATTAAGAACAGTCTGATTGATCGAAGAATAGTAATTCCCGATTTGATAAAAGCGCGGGGCTTTAAATCGAGGTGCCACTTGCTTAATAAAAATATACTTATCATTTCGCGCAGCATCACCAGGGCGTACCACCCGGTAAGGATATAAGGCATAAAGCATCGCATCAGGACTACTTGTACTTCCATTCCAAACCTTATCGGCAATGCGCCAGCGGGCAAGATCCCAAACACGGTGATCTTCAAAGGCTAACTCTACGCGGCGTTCGTTTCTTAGCCTATCGATGGTTAATGCGCTTAAACTATGGGCACCGAAGCCGGCTCTTTCACGTAAGGTATTGATATACGTTAAGGCACTTGCCGTTTGGCCAAGTTCGAAAGCAGCCTCTGCAGCATTCAGGTAAATTTCACCCAATCGAAACCTGATCCAGGCAATGTCGGTTCCGCGTGTCCGCGTACTGGCCAGCGGCGTATTATCAATAAATTTACGTAGATAGAAACCAGTATTTGATAAATCAAGTGCAGAGCGTTGAGGGCCGTCCAAACCGGTTAAAAGTTTTCCGTCCGTGTATCTTGCCCCTAAATCACCTTCAATAATCTGATAAGAACTACCGTTCCATAACGCTACTCCAGCCTGAATATTAACCGGTAAATTTCTAAAGCTTGTTCCAGGATAAATCACTGTTCCATATAACCGTGCATCTTTATTGGCAAAAATATCTTGCGTATTGGTGTAATAGATATAATCGCTATTGTCTGGTGTTCTGGTCTTTAAGATTCCATTAGTGCCATCAAGATATTCATATTTCTCTACCAGATTCAAGGTTGGTGCAATGGCCGAAGAAGCTAAATTATCTTCCCTTAACGACCGTGCAATGTTATCATAACTAAATCCGTGTTTAAATCCTTTCGACTGTAAAAAATCCTGAATTAAAATCAGCTCCGGATTGCCTGTTTTCTTCGTTAAGGCTTCATAAAAATTCTCACCTAGATTAGAAGAGTTTGTTTTATATAACGAGTATGGCCCGGCAATAACCTGCTTTGCTGCATCTAAAGCTTTATTGTAAAAGTCCGTTGCGCGTTGAGCCGGAATGCCAACTTCACCACCAGGTAATGTGATCGGGCTTGCCATCAAGCTGTTGTATTTCGCTAAAGAACCTGCGTATAACATTGCCCTGCATTTTAAGGCCAGTACAGTATATTTATTCGCACGGGATGTACTGCCATTGTTGCCAACGATACTTGCAATCGCATCGAGTTCAGAAGCGATAAAATCGTAAACGTCTACTTCTTTGCTTCTTGGCAGCTGAAGGCTGGTGGCATCACCGCTATAATCATAAACGAGTGGAGAGGTAACTAACGGAACCCCACCCATCCGTTTTACCATCTCGAAATAATCGTATGCACGTAAAAAACGGAACTCAGCACTAAATTGTTCTTTCTGTTGGGTAGTGAGTTTAGTGCTTTTTTGCACACCTTCAATTCCTAAATTTACGTCGCGGATAAATCCATAATCCCAAAGACTCCATCGATCTACAGGGTAAGAAATGATGTTATTGCGGTATTCATCTCCTGCATTTCCGCTTCCAGACCATACTGCGTCATCATAAGCAGTGTGCTCCGTCCAGCGGTTTGTTAAAGAAGCATCCGTAGGAATGCGGTTATATAAATTGGCGAGTACACCTTCAATCAACTTAGGATCTCCATAAACCTGATCTTCTACCACAATACTTTGCGGTTCGCGCTCCAGGAAATCTTTTTTACATGCCGAAAACACCGACATGATGGCGATAAGGCCTATATAAATTTTAATATTTTTCATCGTAGAAATCTTAAAGTGTAACGTTAAAACCGAAATTAAACAAACGCTGTTGTGGATATACAATACCGTTGGTAGAAGAAATTTCCCCGTCAATTTCGAATTTTCTCAAATTGTCAAACGAAATCAGATTGGTTCCATTGGCATAAACAAATATGTTTTTGAAACCTGCCTTTTCAATCCAGCTTTTTGGAAGTGAATAACCCAGCAACAGATTTTTCAGGCGGAGGTAGGTTACATTAGTGATCCAGAAATCGTTGCGGTAAGAGAAGTTGGAAAGTCCCGGATTATCCTTACGTAAGGCCGGATAAGTTCCAGGAATCCATTCGCTATTCGGATTGAACGGATCAGCACGGTGCCAGCGGTCATTTAGCAAATAGGCTGGTGAGTTTCCGTTGTTCTGAAACGGAATCTGCAATTCATATTCACGTTGAAAGGTCTGCATGCTCGCACCTGCAAAGTCGAATTGTAAAGTAATACCCTTCCACATCACACTTCCGTTAATTCCAATATTTAAATATGGCAAGCCACCCTGAGCATACCCGATCGGGCGTTGATCCATCCCGTTAATAATTCCATCACCATTGGTATCTTCGAACTTCAAATCACCCGGCAAAAGCGTTCGGTTTCCTTGTCCGTCATTATTGATCGGGTAATTGTCTATTTCATCCTGTGACTGGAAACGGCCAATAACGTGGTGTCCGAAATTTACATCCGCCCAGCGATCTACACCGGAATTGCGGTATTCCTCCCATGAGTTACCAAAACGAGGCTTATAGTAATCCAGCGTACGTAAGCGTGATAATGTAGCATTTACACCGATTGAATAGTCCACTTCTCTGATTTTACTGCGATAAGTTACAATCCCCTCCATCCCACGGTTTGCATCAGAATTGAGGTTATCACTCGGTAGTGAATAGCCAACCTCACTTGGTAGCAAGATATCATATCTTGATGCAGGTAAACCAGTTCTTTTACGCTCAAAGAAATCAACTGATCCTGTTAATTTATTATTGAAAAGTGCAAAATCTACACCAATGTTTTTTGCAATACTGGTAATCCATGATAAGTTTGTGATCGGTAAGCCTCTCGGCGTGACACCGGTAACGAGTGACCCATTAAAAACGGCTCCACCACTTGCATAATCATAGCCTTGCAGATAACTAAACGGCGCAACTAAAGGTTGGGTAGTATCTCCATATGGCCGGCGATCTGTACCCGTCTGGCCATAAGAAACGCGAAGTTTCAGGTTATCTACAAATTTGATGTTGCGAAAGAAGTTTTCCTTCGAGATTACCCAACCCGCAGAAACACCGGGAAAGAACCCGAACCGGTTTTCTTTTCTAAACAAAAACGAGCCATCATAACGACCCAATGCCTCTAAAAGATATTTTTGTTTGTAGTTATAGTTTACGCGGCCGATGTAACCTGCTCTTGCGGAAACTCCGTAAGTATTACCTAAAAAAGTTTGATCTGCAAAATAGATTAATGGCACCGTGTTATTTGGTGGGTTACTGATCATCTCTACATAATCATCGGTAGAATCGTATCGCTCGTAAGCAGCCACCACATCAAAAGAGTGATCACCGAAGCTTTTTGCATAGTTCAATTGAAACTGACCGAAGTTCTCTGCAATCTCTCTTCGCTCCTTTCTTCTGAACGGATTCTGGTTTCCGCCGTTTATATTATAACTATTCGTAGCAGGATCATAGGTGTAGGCATTATAAGTATATTCGAAATTTTCCCCTACGTTAGTTGTATAATTATAAGAATAAGTGGCTTTTGCAACTAACCCAAAAGGGAAACTGTACTGTGCGTAAAAGTTAGACTTTAATGCCCGCCAGTCGCTATCGGAATAGCCTGAAATTTACTCGTCATATGTAGCCGGATTTACATTGATATTGTGCGTAGCATTGATATAATTCGGGTTATCATTTGCATATGGACGTTCTGTTGGCCAGTTGGTATACAAACTCAGCAGGGGATTAAAGTAATCATCATATCCTGGTACACCAGATTGATGACGACGCTCCAGCCTCCCGGCGATCTGGGTTCCAATTTTCAAACCCTTTGCCAAACCAGCATCCAAATTGGCCTGAATATTGGTCCGGTTAAAATTAAAATCTTTAATTACGGCTTCCTGATTGAGGTGTGTTGCGGAAATAAAGAAGTTGGTGTTGTTTGATCCTCCGGATGCATTTGCAGAAAGGTAACGCTGTGGAACATTAGGCCTCACAATAAAATCATAATAATCGAAACTTTGAAAGCCCGGCTCCGTTCCTGCCTGCCATTTGTTTAACAATTCACGTGTCCAGATGGTTGGCCTGTTTAAATTTTGATCAGATTCGGCCAGTGCCCTTACGTAATCGCCGGCATTGGCTGGTTTAGGCATCCGGGTAAAGTTTTGAAGTCCGTAATAAGATGAAACGTTAATTGTAGTTGGCTGATTTGCACGGCCTTTTTTTGTAGTCACCAGCACTACGCCATTTGCGGCGCGAAGACCATAAATCGCAGCAGAAGCATCTTTCAACACTGAAATACTCTCAATATCATTTTGCCCGAGATTGTTAAATTGCCCTGCATCAGATGGAACCCCATCAATCACATAAAGCGGTTCACCCATATTTCTGATCTGCAAGCCTGTTGCACCACCCGGCCGGGCATCTGTCTGGCGTGTATTTACACCTTGAATTTTACCCACCAATGCGCCCGAAGTGGTTATGGCTGGCGTACGCATTAATGCATCAGATTTAATATCACTTACCGCCCCCGTAATCGTTGATCTTTTTTGTGCGCCATAGCCCACCACAACCACTTGCTCCAAAGAATTATCTTGTGCAGTTAGTGAAACATTGATAGCTGTTCGCTGGCCGACTGTAATTTCCTGGGTATTGAAGCTGATGTAAGAAAAAACTAATTTCGCTTCCGGATTGGGGACATTAATGCTATAGTTTCCATTTGGATCGGTTTTTACTCCGTTGTTTGTACCCTTCACAACGATATTGACGTCTGGCATTCCCAGACCTTTTTCATCCAGCACTTTTCCTTTTACAGAAATCTGGGCGAACGCAATAAACGAGAAAAACGTCAGAACGACAGTTAAAATCGCTTTAAAAAACGTCCTTTCATAGATAAAGACTTTCATAAGATAAGATTTATTGGTTTATATTGGTTAATTCGAAATATGGAAAACGAAGCATCACCGGCAGTTTGAAATTACTGAAGCGCCGATAGCACAACAGCAAGTTAATTACCGGCAATGGCATCTCAATTACTGCTGCCTCCCTTTTTAAAAAGACCAATTAGTTAGTTTGGTCTGCAACTTTAAACTATTTTGCCTTTCCCCATAATCCTTCTGATGTCATCTGCACGCGTTTCATTGAGCCGTCTTTATTGTAGTAAAGCCGATCTATACAAACCGATCGTCTAAAGCTACCGCCACCTGTTTCAATGCCACCATTGTGGTAAACGAAATACCAGTTGCCTTTAAATTCTACTATCGCGTGGTGGTTGGTGTTGCTGTTGCCCGACAACTCATTCAAAATACCTTTATATTCCCAGGGGCCGTTGATGTTATTGCTCATTGCATAAGCAATTTTTTCTGGAAATCCGGTGGCGAATGACAGGTAATATGATTTCCCACGTTTATGAATCCATGGCGCTTCTGTAAATTTAGGCAGTGTAACCGGGATGATGTCACCATCTGTTTCGATCATGTTTTCTTTGAGCTTGATCATGTAACATTGGGTATTGCCCCAAAATAAGTAAGCCTGTCCGTTATCATCAATAAATACCGTAGGATCGATGTCATCCCAACTGATGTTCGTCCATTTTGTGGTCATATCATTTGTAATCAGCGCAGTGCCACGTGCATCTTTAAAAGGTCCGATGGGATTATCTGATTCAGCTACCCCTATCGCTTTGCCCCTCTTTCCGTTTTCGTTTTTATGTTCTGTAGAAACATAATAGTAGAACTTTCCGTTCCTTTCAATTACCTGCGATGCCCAGGAGGTTTGCCCGACAGACCAGCTGAAATCTTTGTTCCGGAGTGGAATAGGATGTTCTGTCCAGTTGATTAGGTCTTTAGAAGAAAAAACAAGCCAGTTAGGCATTTCGTAACCTTTTCCTTCACCGGTATCCTGACCTGCATAGATATAAAACGTATCACCAACTACTAAAGCGGCTGGATCAGCAGTATACTTATGTGTGAATAACGGATTTCCGGATGCCTGGAAAGTGGTTGGAAAATTTTCGACACTTTTATTTTCAGCAGATTGTGCCTGTGCAAATTTAAAGGCAAAAAACTGGATTGCGATCAAAACGAACGTTAATTTCATAGCGGAATATTTGGTTAGTCTTATCAAAACACCGATAAAAATGTAGTTTTGAACTCATTTTTAAATGGTGACCTAATTAGATACTATCAAATATAACGATAAAATTTATAAACGTCCAAATAACGTTTTTTATTTTTGCACTCGTTTTTTAGTTCCTTATCACAGGCAAAACCATTAGTCTGGTATTCAGCTTTAAGCGATGAATGCCTCGCCTGCTCTTCCATTTAAGGGGGAGAAACCAAGGGAGCAACAACTGAACAAAGAATTTTGAAAATGATTTTTGTTATATCGCATAATAACCTGCCGGTGGAAAGGGTGCAGGGACATCGTTTTCATCAAGCATCTGCTTGATATTAATCTCAATATTCGTGGCAATAGTCGTCACTGCTGTATCTGTAGGCTTGTTATTGAAAGGATCCTGTAGGTGTGAAGCAGATTTTTCCAATAAAAAGAATGCTGAAGAGATGACCAATAATAACGGAATTTCGAAAAAGCTGTCTATGTTCCTCAAGGCGATGGAAAGTGTGACTACGAAAATGTAAATGAAGAAATGAAGAAAGAGCCGGTAGGTAGTTGGAAATATAGTGCTTTTAATCCGCTCTGACATCCCCATCTCATTGGAGAAGTTAACCAAAGTGCTGTTGATTTGTACGTGACTATATAAATCAAGCGCACCTTGCTCTCGAAGTGCAGCAATTTGAAGTGTATTTAGCTGAAGTAAAGCCAGGGGTTTATTGCTATGGTTTTTAATACTTTCCAGGTCTTTTTCGCTAATGTATTTATTTAGGTTTTCGATCGGATCGTTACCTCTTAAACTTTGCCCCAGGCTAAAGCACCATGCAATATGCCTGTAAGCAATTTCTTTAATTTCATCGCGCTTTGCATGCGATACAAACGATTGGAGCTGCAAAACAAAGCTTCGGCTATCATTCACAATACTGCCCCAAACTTTCCGTGCTTCCCACCATCTATCGTAAGATTGGTTAATTTTGAAAGATAAAATCACAGAAATTGCGGTACCTATAAATGTCGGAATGGCAATAGGCATTTCTGGAATTAGGTTTTTATATTCTCCGGTGAGGTAATTTACCAAAAGGCCAATAATTAGTACGTAAAGTACTTCGAGTTTTATTTTCTTTAGAATGTAAGTTGCAGGAATTCTCTTATTTAATAGCATCTGTATGTAAGTATTTCTAATTTAAAAATATAAAACAATTTTAGTAACGTCAATATCCACGTAGATTAAATTTAGTTTTTCGTGGATCATCTATCGTTTTTGTCTATCATCTTTCATCCCTATTCCCTATTTCCCAATCATCAGAATGAGTTTTTCGTTGATCGTCTATCGTTTTTGTTTATCATCTTTCATCTCTATTCCCCATTTTCTATTCCCTATTTCCAATCGTCAAACTATTTAGGCAGAACAAACCAAAATTCGCTTCCTTCGCCGCTATTGCTAGTTAAGCCAATTTTGCCGCCATGTTTTTTGATGATCTCGGCAGAGATGTAAAGACCCAGTCCCAAGCCAGAATATTGACTGCCTTTGGAATCTACCCGGTAGTACCGGTCAAAAAGATGGGCAGCTTTTTCATCCTCAATTCCTGGCCCTGAATCAATCACAGAAATTTTGATGCCATCTCCCTGGTCTATAGCCTTTATACGAATGATCTTTTCATCAGGTGCATATTTAATTGCGTTGTTAACAAAATTGATGATCACCTGCTGAATCCGGTCAGAATCACCAAAAATATCTGCGGCAAGATCGCCTTCTACGATGATTTTATAAATTCCTTCACGATTAATGTGGGCACAACATTCATTTACCGCTTCTACTAAATTAAATGGCTGCTTATTTAAATGAAGCTGACCTTCATTCATTTTACTGGCATTTAGTAAATCTTCGATCAAAATGGTAACTTTTCTTAACCCCCTATTTGCCTGATCGATAAGGCCTGATAATTTTGGATCTTCTTTAGGCTTATGCCGTTCCAGCAACTGAAGCGTACCGCTAAGAATGGTGATCGGGGTACGAAGTTCGTGACTTGCAATACTGATAAAATCATCTTTGTATTGATCTGCCTGCTTTTCTTTGCTAATGTCCTGAACAGTACCTAAAAGCCTGGTCATATTATTTTCACCAGGTTCCATCCGTGCCTGCAAATGTACCCACTTAAGTACATTTGGCGCTATCTTTACCCTTCCTATAAAATCAACCGAACCATCCTCTGGCATATTGTTAAACAGTTCAAGAATTTCGGCAGCATCATCGTCAATGAACGCAGCCACCAGTGAATCCCGATCCAGTTGTACATCAGTAGCTTTTATACCCAGAATCTCATTAATCCCTTCAGAATGTATCACCTGTCCATTCTCAAGATCCAGTTCAAAAACAGCCATTCTGGAATACTTTAAAGACATGTTCAGGCGTTTTTCGCTTTCCTGATAACTTTTCATAAAGGTGTAGTCATCCAGAACGGTATAGGCGAAACGGTTGTTACCATCGCTAAATAAGATCGTAGTAACATGTACCCATACTAAATCTCCATTCTTTTTATTCAGGCAGGCTTCCAGTTTAAAAAAAGGCTTACCATGTGCCCACATTTCATACTGAAGGTTTTGCCATGACTGAACAGATTGTTTGCAAGCAAAATCCATGATCTTTTTACCACAGATTTCTTCTTTAGTATAACCAAGAAGTTCGGTTAGTGCTTTATTTACTTCCAAAATCACCAGATTTTCATCGATAATTTTCGTAGCCGCAGAGGTGAGTGAAAAGATTTGCCTAAATCGCTCTTCGCTCTGCATGTATCTCGCTTTATAATCTTCTTCCGGTATTGTCGATTCCATTTTTCTATCCTAACTGCTGCATTAAATAACCTGATTTTTTTACAAACTATTCTTTTGAATTTAATTGAGCAATTGATTCACCATGCCCATCAATTCATCATAATCAAAGGGTTTGGAGATATAACCAGTGGCGCCTGCATTTGAGGCCATCTGTCTGCCTTCTCTACTGGCCGATATAATAATCACCGGAATTTCTTTTGTACTTGGGTTTTTACGAAGCATTTTTAGCACCTGATCTCCGGATAAAACAGGCATCCACAAATCCAAAAGCACTAAATCCGGTTCCTGCGTTTCTACTATCCCCTTTACATTTAAGCTATTCTGCTCTGCAATGATCGTATAGGGCGAATCTTCAAATACCATTTCCAGCATATCAAGAATTCCCTCATCATCATCACATATCAAAATTTTCTTATTCTTACTCATTATGCTATGCTAATTTTTGGTATTTACCGGCAAAGTAAAGCTGAAAGTAGATCCTTTACCCATTTCACTTTCAACCCATAAGGTACCGTTATGATTTTTAATGATCTGTTCACAAATGTAGAGGCCAATGCCCATACCGGGGAATCGTTGCTGAATGTCTCCAGATCTGAAAAAACGTTCAAATACTTTCTTCTGATCTTCTGAGCTAATTCCCATGCCTTCATCAGCTATAGATACTTTAACAAATTCACTTACCCTGGAAATATGCACCTGTACCGTATCTGCATCTGGTGAATATTTTATGGCATTAGACAATAGGTTATTTAATACCTGAACAATATGCGATTCATCCGCAGAAATTATGATTCCGGAAGTACCGCTGATGTAAATTTTGTGATGGTTTGACGCAGCCTGAATCGCTTCTACAGTTTCTTTCACCATCTTATCAAAATCAAATGGCAGTTTATGCAGTTCAATATTTCCGGTTTGAATTCGGGAAACATCCAGCAGTTCTGCAATAAGGTTGTTTAGCCGGTCGAGGTATTGCGATGTTTTGTCCAACATATTTTTAAACTTATCGCTCGCATTTTCTGGCATTACTCTTTCCATAGCCTGAACATAGCCTTTAATGGTTGTTAAAGGTGTTTTCAACTCATGGCTGGCAATAGATAGAAAATCATCTTTTCTGCGTTCAATTTCTCTTTTCTCTGTGATGTCTTCAATAGCGAGTAAAATCTGATCTTTAAACTGTCCTTCTAGCTCTATCCGATAGGCATTGAGCAGCATCAGCTTCCGTCCAATATGTGGAAAATCATGTTCGACTTCAAAATCCTCCACAGGATTATTTGTAGGGAGAATATCAACTAGCAATTCTCTTAATTTTGGGATGTCCCACTGGTGGTTTCCCAAATTATATAAATTTGCACCAACGGTTTCTTCCCTGGTTACTTTGAACGTTTTAATGAAGTGATCATTTGCACTGACTACAGAGAAATTGGGATCTAAAACCAAAAGACTTTCCCGAACGGTTTGAATGATACTGGATAGAAAAACTTCACTTTCTTTAAGGCGCTGCGTACGATCTGCAATCTGTTTTTCCATAGAATCCTGCTGTAACTTCAGGTCCTGCTCGGCTTTTTTACGCAGGCTAACATCGTGTTGCACACCAATGAAATGCGTTACTTGTCCATTCGCATCGGTTACCGGAGAAATATAAAGCTCATTCCAGAACAGATCTCCATTTTTTCTATAATTCCGAATCTCTACCGTACATCCTTCGCCTTTAGCAACCGCTTCTCTAATCACGGCCCTTTCTTTTTGAGAACGGTCTTCACGCTGTAAAAACCGGCAATTATGCCCAATGATTTCTGTCCGTGTATAGCCACTGATTTTTTCGAAAGCACTGTTACAATAAATAATTGGATTGTCTGGCTCTAAATTATCGGTAATGATAATTCCGGATACAGACGCATCCATTGCCCGGGTGAGCAACTCAAAATCTTGTTTAACGGTGTTATTGGAGATGGTAAAGTCTCTATTTTCAATTATGCTCATTATTTTCTGATCTGTTCCATCAATCTTTTCCGAATAGTTGTTCATATTCCAATATTTTAACCTATCCTCATTGATTAATATTCATGCTTCGTGAAACGAAAAGTCATGACAATTAGATACATTAACTAAAAAAGGGATATTTAGTTTTTAAAGCCTAAAAAAAATCAACCATAAAATGGAATGTTGATGAATTACCGATTCAAAAGTCACAAAAAACGTAAATGCCGGCGACAGGTCAATTTTTACTGACGATATATTTAGTAATTTGTTTAGCGCAAACAGGAATATGCTTTATATGTCGCATGAAAACATTATTGCCGCAACCTTGTTTAATATCAGAATTTAAACTCGATATAAATATGGACAAGTTAGAATTAAAAGGAGCCTGGAATGAGCTCAAAGGAAAAGTAAAACAAGCTTATGGTGATTTTACAGATGATGATTTGAAACATGAAGAGGGAAAAGATGAGGAACTTTATGGAAGAATCCAGCAGAAAACAGGAAAAACCAGAGATGAAGTAATTACCTGGTTAAAATCATTATAATTAAGATAACACACCACATTAATTCAACTTAGTGTGGTGTTTTTCTTTAATTTAACATTGCAATTAAGTTCAAAGAGTCTTACTCTGATCATTGCGTCATCACTTAAACATTACAGGTAAGAACTTATTTACACTTCCCTTTCGCGGCTGCACATTTTTTACTGCAGTAGATCACGCTATCCCAATTCTTTTCCCATTTCTTTCTCCAGATAAAAGCAAGTTGACAAACCGCGCAGATCTTAACCGGTAGATTTTCTTTTTTTACCCCTTTCATAAATTCGAATAAATAATAATTTATCTAGGCAACTAAATTAACAATTTAAATACGACAGGTTTTCCAAGAAATTGTTTTAGAATTTGATCTGGTTTATTGGTGTATATCTCTGTTTGATTGGATTTAACTTCAGCATATATAAAAGAAAAACCCTACACTGCTGCAGGGTTTTTCTTCATTGGATATCCATCCAGATATCTAAATTTATGGAATGTATTAAACCTAATACATTCCATTGTGAATCTAAATCGTCCCGTTGATTTAATTCTAACGCGATCGAAATATCAATTATAGTGCCTGATACGCTGTGAAAAGCAATAAGGGTAATTCTACCTGTCTAAATAGCCTATCACTTATCCCACTGAAGTAGTTATATACCTACAAATCTACCTTTATAAGATGTAGCATAATTATAAGAAATGGTTAGAATTGCTCGTTTTAGGCTATTTGAACACGATTAACGTATTCTTGAGCAATACTTAGATTTTTTGTAAGCTTCTTATTACAGATATTAGGAATAATGTCATAGAAAAATACAAATTTCAAATCAATTGCATATTTTAAGCGACATTGCCAGGCATAAGTCAATAATCTATTGGTGCAGTTTTTTATCTTTCAGATAAGTGAGTAGCTCCATTGGACGGTCTGTTTGAATCATATTAGCGCTTTTATTAATTAACCAACCCCAGCTTTCTTCTTTCTTATTTTGCTCTACAGCCAGGTCATCATCATGTCCGCCGTTTTGTTCAGGCCATAAACTATTAATCCAAAGACCATAATTCAACCTGAATTCTTCAGTATGCTTTAAAATGGCCAATGTATCGGTATTGAAGTTTGCTTGCAACACCACGCGCTTATGGGGTTTATAGCTGTTAATAATTTTCAGTGCATCTGGTCTTTTCATATCAACAATTGGCATAATGGTGATGTCATCGTCAATTTTGCCCTGCTCCTGTTCAATTGTGGTAAGCGACGTACTTCCTTTCACATTTACAATGGTTTGCTTAACCATTCCTGCTTCCCTCAGTTCTTTAATTACCTGTGGAAAGTAATCGTAGCCCTTATCTACATCTATAATGATCTTGTTTTTCGCAACAGTCAAAATTTCTTTAAAGGTAGGTATTTGATGTTTAGTGGGATGGCCTGTACCGGAGCGGAGAAAAAATGTTTTAAGTTCGGCTAAGGTATAATCGGCCACATCCCCTTTACCGGTTGTGGTGCGGTCGATGTCTCTATCATGCATAATTACAAGATATCCGTCTTTCGTTTTTTTCAGATCAAGTTCCATGATGTCAACGCCCATTGCAATGCAGTTTTTAAGCGCCTGTACAGAATTTTCAGGAGTATTTCGCCAGTCGCCTCGGTGCGCAGTAACTAATACCATTTTACTATCAGGGTTAAAAACCTGGTTTAAATTTACCTCAGGTTTCGGTTGAGCAAGTGCGCTTAAGCAAATGATCATTAGGCATATTTGCAGCATAAAGTTTTTGATTTTCATATATTAAAGATTATGGATTTTGTTTGATGGATGGATCTGTATCAATTTGATCTTGTGGAATGGGTTGCAACAAGTCTCGGGTGGTAATTCGTGTGGTGATATTCTGCGAGGCAAACCATCCATTCATTACCGGAACAGCGGTATTTGTGCGCAACAGGTCAAACCACCTATCCCCTTCCCCTATAAGTTCCAGCCTTCTTTCCGCCAGAATGGCCGCTCTCAGTTCTGTTTGGTTTTGCAGGGTAACATCGTTCACCCCTGCTCTCCTCCGCACCAGGTTGAGCGATTCTCTTGCATTTTCCTGGTTTCCCAATTCGTTCTCCGTTTCTGCAAGCATCAGTAATACATCCGCATAACGCAGCACTACAAAATTGCTGCCTCCATCAGCAGGAGTAGTTGCAGATGCTTTTAACTTTGTTGAAAAAGGTGTGCCGGCAGCAGTAATACCTACATAAGCACTTTTGCGTTTATCGCCAGCACTATAAAGCTGATAAAAACTTTTTGTCGGGAGATTATGTCCTTTGGCGCCACTGATACTTCCGGAAGGGCTGAATTGTTGATAGGCAGAACTACCTTCACTATTCCCGTTTAAGCCGGAAGCAAACTGCACGGCAAAAATAATTTCATTATTGTTCTTATTGTTTAAGGAAAAAATAGCTGCCGGATCAGTCAGTAACTGATGTTTTCCTGAAGCTACCACCTCAGCCAATAACGCTTTGCTTTCGGTAAACTTCCCTAATGTGAGGTATACTTTTCCCAGCAGCGACTGTGCAGCAGTTTTAATTGCCTTCCCTTGCGTGGTGGTGCTTACTGGTAGTTCCTGACCAGCGGAAGTTAAATCTGAAACTATTTGTGCATAAACCAAATCCTTATTGGTGCGTCCTTGTCCGAAAAATTCATTCGGATTGGTCGTTTCTTTAGTTACCAACGGAACATCACCAAATACGCGAACGAGATTAAAATAGAGAAGTGCACGAATGAAATGCATTTCACCCTTTCTTGCTTGCTTAACAGCCGGAATGGCGTAAGCAATTCCATCTACCCTGTTTAAAACGGTGTTGGTTCTTTGAATTCCCTGATAAGAATTTTTCCAGAAATCTGAAAGCATCCCGTTGGAGGCAACGGTGGTAAACTGATCCAACTGACCATACATCCCACCGTCATTCGCCGGCACCTCGTCAAATGTATTATCTGAGGGGATTTCCCCAATTGCGGGTAAATAAAGGCCATAAAGTCCGTTCGTTTGCAAGGTTCCGTAAACGGCGTTGATATACTCTTCCACCTCGGTTTCTGTAGATAAAAAATTACCCAGAGATTTAGAAGTGATGGGCTCTTGATTCAGTTCCTTGGTACACGAGGCAATTGCAAGCAGTACAAGCAGGCATCCCGTAAATCTGATTTTATTGATTATATTTTTCATGTGCTGAATATTAAAATACTTGAGTTTAAAAAGTGAGGTTGAAACCCGCCACAAAAGATCTGGCCACCGGATAATTTGAATAAGAATACCCCGAAGTAAGCACGTTATCGCTTGTTGCATCCGGATTAAAGCCACGAAAACTGGTGATGGTGAGGAGGTTATTGCCTGTTATATACACGCTTGCCCTGGATACTTTCAACTTCGAGAGCAGGCTTGATGAGAAATTGTAAGTGAACTGAACATTACGTAAACGGATATAATCTGCCTTCTGAAAGAAAACACTGGAAGCATTTGTATTTAACCTATTAGCCGAATAATTGGTGTTCGACTGTGCTAAAAATCCGTTTGGATTATTTACAGGATGGTATCTGTTATCAAAATAATATTGATCCGGCATAGAGAAACCTTCTCCCGATTCCATATTCACTAAACCATTGTCGTAAATTTTTCTTCCGGAAATGCCATTGATGGAGAAACTCAATTCAAAACTTTTATAGGCAAAACTGCTATTAAAGCCATAAGTAATCTTCGGCGCATAGGTACCAAATCCCATTCGGTCATCCGGTGTAATCTTGCCATCATTATTTACATCCTGCACAATATAATCACCCAATAGTGTACCGGTTACATGTGGACTATTATCTATTTCACCTTGATTTTTATAAATTCCGGTTACATTATAGCCATAAAGTTCTGCAATGGGGCCGCCAACTTTCGTTCTAAACGCACTGTTGGATCCGGTTACAATCTGGTTTTGTCCGGGGCCTAACTCCAATACCTTATTTTTATTGGTGGCGATGTTGGCGCCAAAGTTCCAGGTTAAAGGTCCTAATTTCAGGTTAGCACCCGATAACTCGAATTCAAAACCCTTATTGCTGGCCCGGCCTACATTTTGCAAGGCACTATCATAGCCAGACTGCGCAGGCACGGGAACCTGGAGCAATAAATCGGATGTCACCATAGAATAGTAATTTGCAGAGAGATTTAAGCTTTTAAGAAAGCCCAGGTCGAAACCCAAATTGTAAGATGTTTTTGTCTCCCAGGAAAGTGTGCTATTGGTGGGATTTACCGCTGCGAAGCCAGGAAGCAATGTTCCGTTGCTCACATAATTTAGTGGATTCGCCAATGCATAGGCGCTGTAATTCCCTATTTGATTATTCCCCGCCTTGCCATAAGTCGCGCGTAATTTAAACAAGTCTATCCAACTGTTTTCAGGAAAAAAATCTTCCCGGTTTACGATCCACCCAGCAGTTAGCGAAGGAAAATTACCCCATTTTGCATCCTGACCAAATCTGGAAGAACCATCTCTTCTAATTGCCGCAGAAAATAAATATTTATTGGCATAAGCATATTGCAACCTGGCGAGGTAAGATAATTGTGTCCAAACGTACCGGGTTGGAACCACAGCAAAAGAAGAAGCACCTGCAATATTATCGATGTTATCATCGGGTATTCCCGTTCCGGAAACCACTGTACTGTTGCCCGATTCTTTTTGAAAAGTTGTTCCCGCTAAGAAATTGAAATCATGTTTACCAAAGACCTTTTCGTAATTCAAGGTATTTTCCCAGAGGTAATTGATTACAGAACCTTTTGTTTCACTGGCCCTTGCAGGTTTTGGCGCCGCAGTGCGGTATTCACCAACGGTAGAAGGAGTAAAGAAATCTACAAAATTGCTGCTGTAATCTCCTCCGATAAGGGATTTAAAGGTCAGGCCATCTGCAGGTTTAAAATTTATATAAGCATTTCCAAAAGTCCGGAACAGGTTCTTATTGAATTTTGTTTTTTCCATAATGGCAACTGGATTCTCGCCAAGGGCACCATCTTCCGGAGTATTGGCAATAATCTGCTGACTGATTGCTAAAGAACCATCCGGATTTCTCGCCGGGAAGAATGGATACATGATAAGTGCTGAACCAATGGCATCGCTGCTTCTGCTGGCATCATTTTGAAAAAATTTTTGCATGTTATAACTCGGATTGATGTTTAAGCCGACATCGAAAAATTTGGAAATCTTAGTATCAAATTTAAACGACATACTGTAGCGCTTCAAGCCTGTTCCTACCACAATCCCATCCTGATCAAAATAATTACCTGAAAAATAGTATTTCGACTTTTCATTTCCACCAGAAACCGCAACATTATAACTGCTAATAGGTGCGGTACGAAAAATTTCATCAAGCCAATCCGTGTTGGTTAACCCAGGCTGATTATTGAGGTAAGGTTGAATATAGTTTAGCCTTAAATCTCTCTTATTCGCGCCATTGGCCACCCGGGTGGCATAATTATCTGCTACATTTCTAGTGGATGGATTCCTGGAAACATAACCCCAATCGCGGGCTTCGCTATTAAGTTGTGCAAATTGATAGGCGTCTACCAGATCTACACCATCAGCTCTGCGCTGCGCCCCCGTATAAAAGTCAAACGAAACTGTATTTTTGCCAGACTTACCGCTTTTGGTCGTAATGAGAATCACACCGTTTGCTGCTCTGGAACCGTAGATTGCCGCTGATGCAGGATCTTTTAGAATATCAATCGTTTCAATATCCTGCGGATTAACGGTATTCAGCGAACTTCCTTCGGAGAGCGGAAAACCATCTACTACCACTAAGGGGCTTACACCGGCAGTGAGCGTGCCGATGCCACGGATCACAATCTGAGGATCTGTTCCCGGCTGCGCTGAGGCATCATTAATGACCACTCCTGCTGCTTTACCCGCAAGCTGCTGGGCAAAATTACTTCCGCTGTATTTGTTAAGCTCTTCAGATTTGACCTGAGAAATAGCGCCTGTAATTTTTGTCTTTTTCTGACTCCCGTAGCCGACTACAACAACATCATTTAAACCGGAAGAACTGGATTCCATCCTGATCAGAATAGAATTGTTAGTACCAGAATTAATTAAAAAACCGGGTGAAGTTTTCTTTTCATAACCAATATAGGTGAATGCAAAGTCGTACCTGCTCCCTGCCTTCAGGTTATTGAAAACGAAAATCCCTTTAGCATCTGTAACAGCATTTTCTGATTTATTGGTCGCGGCATCCATCATGATTACCGATACGCCCGGCAGGATTGCGCCTTTCTCATCGACCACTGTTCCTTTAATAGAAGCGGCTTGCTGCGCTATTGCATTTACAGCAATGATGTTCAGCAGTACGAATGTGACCAGGTAATTTAACTTTTTTAGTGTTTTTCTGAGTTTGTTTGTTTGCATGATATGGTTAAAAATTAGGCAATAGTATTCCCTGCTCCTGTTTTCAGGATAGCTGGTTTACTTGAAAGCCCATCGTTAATATTTATTTTTGTTTGCTGATGACGATGCTGTTTACGGTCCGTTTATAGGTTAACTCATTCATGTTGCAGATGCTTGGCAACAGCACGTCTAGTTTTTCCGAGCCTTCAAATGTGCCGGTGAAGTAGCGCTTTTGCAGCTCAGCACTATCCATACCTTCATAGCTGACTTTAATATTGTAACGTTTCGAAAGGCGGTCAAAAACATGATCGAGTGGCGCTTCTTCGAATATCAATGGCTCGGGTAATCGCATTTTTGTAGGTTTTAATTCTACCGGTTTTTTCTCCTGGTTGAAATTAGTGACCACCTGTGCTTTCCGGCGGATATCTATCGCTAATTGCTGACCAGGAATGAGGTAAATATCTTTTAGATTCATCCCACTCTTAGCAGTTGATTTTACCACAACCTTTCCTTCCTTCAGATTTACGGTGATGTGGTTATTTTTAGTTGTATTAATGGTAAACGCCGTACCAAGCGCCGTAGTGGTAAAGCCTTTTGCAGTGACAATGAATGGATGCAGCTTATCTTTGGCTACTTTGAAAGTAACCTTTCCCTCCATGCTTATACTCCTGGTTTTTCCGTTAAAAGGTTCAAAATAGCTCAATGAACTTCCCGGCTGCAAAGTTACCAGAGAACCATCTTTAAGGCTGATTTTCATTTCAGTCTTCCCTGAGTTGAAGGGTTGACGGAGCGTATAGGTTACCGGTGCGATGCGGCTATTCATTACCTTATGTTGAGGTTGGGTGTGCAGCCAGTTGACGGAAAGTACTATCCCTAAACCCAGCGCTATGACAGCGGCGGCGGCCTTTAACCAGTGATGGAGCAGCAACGTTTTCATCAGTGGCTTGGGTGCTTGCCTGGCTATCCGGGAATGAAGCGTTTCTAAAAGATCCTCAAAACGTTTTTCTGAAATGTTTTCAGTGCTGAGCAGGCTCTCGATTTCAAATTCCTGCTTTAACTCAATTTCAAGATCAACAGCATCTTTATTCAGTAGTTGATAAAGTCTACGCTGTTCTTCGGTGCTTATTTCCTTTGCCCAGAATTTATTAATCAGTTCTTTTATTTCGTTCATCTGATTATAAATACGCACTGAACTATATTTTGGGGGTGCCGGCAGGTGTTATCAAAACATTAATTTACTGTTAAGAAAATTAAAGGTTCATTATGATTACTAAAAGCAACACACTAATCATCTCGCCAGACGAGTGCCTGGACATGATATATTCTTTGATAAAATTTTTAGATTGTTTAAGGTAATCCTTCACTGATTCTATGGAAAGACCCAGCAATTGTGCGGTTTCCTTTTGAGATTTACCTTCAAACCTACAAAGTTTAAATACCTTTTGCCTTTGTGGTGGCAAGGCATTTATGGCTTCTTCCAGCATATTAAGTTCTACCTCAATCAGCCGTTTATCCGGAAAAATTTCTTCTGCGACCGCATGAAACGAATCGTAACTTTCAACATATTTGATGCCTTGTTTAACCTTCTTTCTAAGGAAAGAAACAGACCTGTTGTAACTGACCACAAACAGCCAGGCAGATACAGACTGCTGCGAATCTATCTTGTCTCTATTCTCCCAAAGTGCAAAAAAAACATCCTGAAGAATATCTTCTGCAATAGATGGATCTTTAATCAGTTTGAAAATATTGGCATAAATCACCTGGTGGTAATGAACATAAATCTGATCAAAAGTTAACCGATCTTCCAATGAATTGTTTTTGAACTGGTACTTTACCATAAAGGATTTAAATTGATCAGATTAAAAAGACAAAGCAGGCGAATAGATTTCGAACAAAATTAACAGTGTCAGATTAACCTGATATTAAATTATGGTACATTATTAAGTCAGTTACTTAACATTAAGTTTTTTTATTTAAACATGAAACTGGAATCAATCATTACTAATCATGTTCTTTATAAATATCAAATTGCTGAAATGATACCTTGCCAAAGTTCTTAACTGTTTTCACTTCTGTTTTTACTTCTTCCGGAGCAGTGGCATGGAAACGTTCGCTTCCATCTTTAAATAAAAACCAATTTTTATCAGCAGGGGAATATTTAAAGGTAATGATCCTGGTCCAGCGATGACCGCTTCCGCCATAATGTTCAACAGAAAAATAGCCGTTTTTAATGGTGATGCCTGTAAATGGATCGCCCATCATACCGCCACAGTCTACACAATAGACACTATTATTGCTTTTAGCTGCAAGTTTATAAGATCGATCAGCCTGGCCTAAGAAGATCAGCAAAGGTCTTTTCTCGGGATGGTCAATTACATCTGAAGTTTTTTCCTCCCCTTTCTTCTTTAATACCAGGATAATATCTCCATAGGCATCGCGGTTCAAATCCCCTTTGCTCACATTCAGTGCTTCAAAACCAGCCGGAATGTATTTCTTTAATGCAGCAGGAACCTTAACTTCATCTTCCTGACGGGTGAAGTTATTGAAACTGATGGCTGCCAACTGGCTTAATGTGAAGATGGTGAGTAGTAATTTCATAGGTAATGGTATAAGTAAACGCCTAAAATAAATATAAAAACGGATTTCAGGTTCTAAAAAGCGAAGAAAGCATTTTTCGCCATGCTTTCCACCTTTGTTTGCCGCTTAGGTTTCTTTTGAGTCTTAAACTCCAAACCGGATACGGTTTTCCTGCACCATCATTCGGGAATTTATGGTATATCCTGAAACCCATACTGAGGTAAAAAGACAATGCCTGCTCATTTTGAGCATTCACATCAACCAGCCATGCACGATGCTCCTGAACTGCATACTGAATAAGGCGTTTACCAAAACCCCTGCGAAACGCATTCGGATGCACAAATAGCATTTGAATTTTATGATTAGATAAGGCGATAAAGCCCTGCATCTCATCTCCTTCGTCAACAGCAAAAAGTTCGAAATTAACGAGACTTTCTGCAATCATTTGCCTGTAATGATCGATATCTTTTTTGGTAATAAAATCATGACTGGCACTCACAGATTCCTCCCAAAGCTGCAAAACGCTGCTGTGTTCAGTTGGCAATATTGGGCGGATGTTTAAGCCGGCGTTACTCATGTGTTCAAATTAAATTTGGTTTTAACAAAGCGTAAATAAATCATCTCATTTGGTTCGCCGCGTATGCAACAAAAATGAAGCTTCTATGTTTTGACCCCGCTATTTGAATATCAATTGATAAATAGTAATCTGTAATTAAGCAATTGAGAATCTAAGGTAAGTTAACAAGTTAATCATTAAAAGCGCTTATGGTGCACATAATCTAACTTAAAATAGGCTAAAATTGCTCTTAAAAATATAAATCAGATTAATAAAACTATCTGACTATGAATCTGTTGATTTACTATACAAGAGGGTTAAATTTAAGTTAATAAATGAAGGATGGAGTGTAAGAGAAGGGTTTGCGTGTTAGAGGATAATGATGATATCAGGGAAATCATCGAATTTTTATTGGAGTCTGAACATTACGAGGTTTTCTCTTATGCTACAGTAAAGGCTTTTTTGAAAGATGCATTGTTAAATAAGCCGGATATTTTTGTGCTGGATGTAATGCTTCCTGATGGAAATGGAATTGAAGTTTGCAAAAAACTAAAATCGGATTTGAACTCTTCCGCTATTCCGGTCATTATGATGAGTGCCAACTACTCTGAAAGCGATGTTAGAGGAAGTTTATCTGCCAACGATTTCATCAAAAAACCATTTGATATTGGAGACTTCGTAGACCGTATAGGCATTCAATTGGGAGACCAGTTTATCGCTAACGTTACCACGGCACATTAACAAATTCCATTTTATATTCCGGATTAAACCCTCATTGATTTTCTGTTTCAATATCACTTGTATTCATCTTTTCTTCAATTATTCTGCCCTGAATATTCATTCATTTAATCAGAACCATTTGATTAATGTGCTGTTGTTATCCTTATGATAACAATAGAAATAAAAGCCACCACAGCGGAAATTAATTCCTTGATTGATTTTTTAGGCACAAATGCTCAGTTTAATGAGATCAGAGCACAAGTAATGAGTTCGAGAGATCAACGCCAACACCATCAGGAAGATGAAGTGCCAAAAGAAGGAGATAACGAATACATCGAAAGATCTGAATAAGATTGATTATGCTTAATGATGGTGTTTAAACTTTAGAAATTCGGATCCGGACAGGTTTTACTGCAGCATTTTTTAAGGCATCACGAAAGCTATCATCATGATCGAACTTCAACTTATTAATCTCTCTCTGCTCATAACTCACCTCAAAAGTTTCCACTGCAAAAGGCCACGGTTCCACAATTAAAGATTCTCCAGACTGGAAAAGCGTATAGGCTTTACCATCTGGCCCGTTGCTAATCTCCAATCTTCGCTGCTCTGGTGGAATCTGTTCCTGACAAATAAGTAAAGAAAAGGCATCGCAAAATTCGAGCAGTTCGTAAGCCTGACTTAATTCAGCATTCGTGGTTCCGGCTTCTTTCATCCATTTTGATTCACTTTTTTTCAAACCAGCTAAGAAATCTTTAGCTTTTGCATCATCGCCATGCGTAAATGCAATGTGGCGGGAAATAAGCAGGGTGATAAATCGGCTTTTCGTTAAGGCCATATCCATCAACCTGGTCGCTGCTTCCAGGTCGAACCCAGTCATCTTGAAGTTGATGGGTGCCCCTTTATCATCAATTAGGGGATTGCGCTCAAATTCATTGAACACATCATCATGTTCGGTTGTCGCAATCAAAGTTTCTACCCATTGTGTTGGTTGGTTATCAAGTTTCCACCTTGCGCAAATCTGCCCGGCCAAAAGCCCGTGTGAGCGTTGAGTGGTCACTTGCCATCCCTTTTCATTATAGCAAACAATCATAAATTCTTAAACTGCGGTACGCAACAATTCGCGTTTACCCATTATTTTAGATACCATTTTATTCAAGCGATTGCGATAATCTTCGCCCAGCCATTGGATATAATTTTTAGTTACCTTACCAAGGCATTTCCCATATTGCTTAATGCGAAAATCGATTTCCTTATCCAGCTCTTGACACAGTTGAAGTGCTTCAGTTATAGTTGTGCTGTTGTCTACACACATCATCACATGCTGACGGATGGAATCCCTGATCACGATTTTTGCTTTCTGACCGCTATCAATTGCCGCCTGATAAGCTTCCAGCACATCAAAAGAAACCTCCAGGCTGTTTGGAAACTTTGCACGCAATTCAGGAGAAATCTGATGGATAACGCTCGTGGATTTATGCAGACTTTCATGATAGATATCAGGATTTTCGAATACATGTTGCCAATCGATTGGTGCATGCCATTCTCCAAAACGATCGGTATTGTTACCTAAATCTATAATATTAAAGGTTTTTTTTCCGTTCAACCGTCTTGCACCACGTCCAATCATCTGATGATAAAGTGTAAGCGAAGTAGTGGCACGATACAGTATTACAGATTGGATACCTGGTTCATCAAATCCGGTGGTTAAGATGGAAACAGACGTCAAAATAGCTCCTTTTGTTTTCTTATACCACTTCAATATTTCTTCCCGTTCTGTGGCCGGTGTTTTATTATCAAGGTGCCGGATGGGATACCCAGCATTTGTAAACGCTTCTAAAACCCTTTTTGAAGTGAAGATTCCATTATTAAAGATAAGGGTTTTCTTATTTAGCGAATGAGATTCGTAGGCATGAAGAAGCAAATCAAGCATCACCTGAGAACCATAAAGTTCATCTGATGTGCTTACAGTAAAATCTCCAGAAATCCCTGTTCTCAGCGTATTCAATTCTACATCGTAGCCATAAATTTTCGGCTTCGCCAGAAAACCCTGCTCAATTAATGAAGAAATGGGTTCACCGACAATCAATTCATCATAAAACTTATTCATGGGCAAATCAATATTTGCAGAAAAAGGTGTCGCAGTAACACCGATGATAGCAGCGTTCTCAAATCTGCCCAGTAATTTATGGAATGAATTGTGGTGCGCTTCATCCACAATCACTAACCCTACATCACTGGTGTTGATCAGGCCGTCATCAATTCTGTGTTTCAGCGTTTCTACCATCGCCACGTAACACTCAAAAGTATCTTTTTTAGAAATCTTCTTCACGCCGCTATTCACCACCCTGTTCATTACGCCACTGGCCTTTAAAGCGGCAGTGGTTTGCTTACTAAGTTCCGTTCTGTGGGTAAGCACAATCACTTTTTTGCCAAAGTTTTGAATAAATCTTTTAGCAATTTCAGAGAAGATAACCGTTTTTCCTCCGCCGGTAGAGAGCTGATACAAAAGCCTTGCCTGGGTGTTTTTCGGCACACTCAGCTTACTGAAAAGCAGGTCGATATCTTGTTGTTGATAATAGTAAAGCTTTCGTTTCGTAGCCGGGAGCATGGTGGTATTTTCGGTCAGATTCATGCTTATACAACCCTGACAGCAAGAATAAAGTTTGAGAATTCATTAATCTAAGCCAACAAATTTGTAACCTTAAATAAACATTTCTAAAAGTTATTGATGGCGAATGGCTTATACCTTAAATAATTTATTTCCGGTGGCTGATAAGTGTAGTTCCATTATATTTAAAACTATGTATGCAGATTGCTGTTAATGCATAAACAAATACCTAAAATAATGACAGAAGATAAAAGACAACAGGCAATAAAATTATTGAAACAAGGATTGGAAACTGTAGAAGATCGTGAATATACCGAAATTGCAGAAGTGCCGGTAACTGAAGCGCATAAATTCGAAGTAAAATACAGTTTTGTACATGACGGCATTGAAGGTATTTTTACGGTAGTTGGTCAAAGCCAAACTGTTGAATCAACCACAGGTGAAGAGGAATTGAAAATTTCTTTATTAAGTGAATTTGCAGAAGATTCTAATCATTATGAGTCGATGACAGCCAAAGAACAGGTTGATAACGACCTGATCAATGTTGAGGAATATATGCATAGACACATCAACGAAGGATAGTTTCAATAATAACGGATCGGTTGATACTGATTTAAATGAAGCCGGGCAATTGCCGATTTTTTTGATGAATTTCTATCAAGTAATTCGATTTTGGATCTGGAAATTTAATAACAAACAAATGCCCTCCCGCAAACAAATTTCTCGGAGGGCATTTTTCTTGAGGGAATCTTCGCTTAAAACTACATTTTCGCAGCAGCTTTTTTTGCTTTGCTATGGTGCTTTTTATGCGCTTTTTTAACTGTTGTTTTTTCTGTTTTTGCTTTAACAGGTTCTTTAGTTTGTGCACTTACTGCGTTTACTGCAAAAGTTGCTACCAGGGCGATCATTAATACTTTAATTGCTTTCATGTTGAAATTTATTTATGGGTTATTAACCTTGATTATTGTTTAATAAATTTCCATATATCAGATGAAGAATTGATGAATTTACTGGCGTTCTTAATTTCTATTTTATTTTTTTCTCTGGAACCTAAAAACAAGGTATCTTATTAATCTATAGGTATTAGCTTGCTGAACTTCACAACGGTAGGTACAGGGCCATCTGCCGGGTAGGTGAGATAATTTATGGTTAGTACGTTATTTTCTATAACGAATTTGCCTTTATCAAACAAAGAGAAATTTTGAGGGGTAATTTCAATGGTTTTACCAGTAGAAGATTTCTGTATAGTACTGGTAACGTTAACTGTTAAATTGTCTTCCGAAATGGAATATTTTCCGCTCACCACGGCATCCCAGTACTGATTATCCTGGTCTCTGAGCTGCATGGAAAAATTCCCTCCCTTTTCGAAACTAACTCTCCTGCTGTGGGCACGTTGAGGAACTTCTTCCCATGATCCTGTCAGTACATCAGGGGGTGTATTGGAAGGGTTATCTTTTTTGCAGGAAATAAATAAAAAAGGAAGCAAAAGCAGCATTCCGAAGGTTTTTAGTAGCTTATTCATCATAGTAACATTTTTTATGATGAAAACGAACCAAGATTCGCAAACGCTACAGGTGACCAAAAATGATGTTTATCTACATTTTTTTTATAGTGATTGATTAAATGCACCGGTAATTCGATGAGCCGATTTCTGATGAATTTAGAATATACTCAATATTAAGCTTATGATTTTTAGCCCTAATCTACATTGCTATGCATCCTCACCATTCCAGATATCATCATCTGCATGTTTAATTTCGTCATGACTTGATGTCGATGTTTTAAATTCTTCATGATGATAATGACGTTCCGGATTTTCAGGAAGCATTTCTTCATGACTCGGGACAGCTTTCCTTAAATGTTCTGGCTTTTTCACTTCAGGCAAGTCATCATGAACAACAGAAGGCGTTAAGATCTTTTTTTCGGGATGCAGGTTCTTTTCCATAGTGATATCAATTTGGCAAATTTCAAGCCACAAGCAAAGATGAGTTTAATATCTTATTAAACGCGTATAAACCGCAAGAATGTTAAAAGCATTTTAACAAGCTTAATTGACACCAGAATTTATTATTAGGAATTGTATCGCTGAAAAAGATGCTGAATCAAGTTCAGCAGAACGCAAAAGGTTCAGCATGACTCATAATAGGTCAAGCAGGGCATTACTAATCACGGTGTCACATTGAACTTGTCGATGAACCTTTCAAAAATCAGGGCATTTCGACAAGCTCAATATAACAACACGAACAAATTAATAATTTCCAGTTACACCCACTTCCAGTCCTCGAAGTTCTGCTAAGCCCCTTAATCTGCCAATGGCTGAATAACCCGGATTACTTTGTTTAGCCAAATCATCCAGCATCTGGTGACCATGATCAGGACGAAACGGAATAGGCTGATCACGTAACGCATTTTCTTCCGAAATGGCTTTCATGATCTCATACATATTTACATCGCCTCCCAGGTGATCAGCTTCATAGAAACTTCCATCCTCGTCTTTGGTTACGTTACGCAAATGAGCGAAATACACCCGTTCTTTTACCGCATAGAAAATTTCGAGGGCATCGTTTTTCATTCCTGCACCCAATGATCCGGTACAGAAACAAACGCCATTAAAGGCCTGATCCACTTCTTTAATAATGTATTTAAAATCTTCCAGCGTGCTGGCGATGCGTGGTAAACCCAAAATCGGGTATGGTGGATCATCCGGATGAATGGTCATTTTAATTCCCTCTGCTGTACAAACATCAGCAATGGAATTTAGAAAATATTTTAAATTCTCTTTCAACCCCTGGGTTCCGATTACTGCATATTCGTTGATGCTGGCACGAAGGGTTTCGAGTTCAATTTCCTTCTCATTCGGAATGCCCATTAACACATTTATCCGAAGGTCAATCAGTTCCTGTTCATTTAAAGCTGCGTGTTTTTCTTGTGCCCTTTGCAAGATTGATGCAGCATAATCTTGCTCAGCACCTACCCTTTTCAAAATATAAAGATCAAAGATAGCTAGATCAATCCAATTGAAGTACAGTGCTTTAGAGCCATCTGTCATTTCCAGGTCGAGCTGTGTGCGTGTCCAGTCTAAAACCGGCATAAAGTTGTAGCATACGGTTTTTATGCCACAATCTGATAAGTTACGAAGTGATTGTTTATAATTCTCCAGGTATAGATCAGCATCTGCCCTGCGGGTTTTGATGGCTTCATGCACAGGTACACTCTCTACCACAGACCAGATTAATCCTGCTGCCTCTATAATGGCTTTTCTTTCTTGAATATCCTCAAGCGGCCAGACTGCGCCGTGTGGAATGTGATGCAACGCAGTTACAATACCAGTTGCACCAGCTTGTTTCACATCCTGCAAGCTTACCGGGTCATTCGGTCCGTACCAGCGCCAGGTTTGTTCTAATTTCTTGTATTTCATGCTATATTTGGTTCATCGATTAGGCAAAAGCCAGCTCGGCTATTTTCTAAATTTTATCTCGGACTGAAAACTTTATTAAACACCAGAGAAGGCACAGAAGCCACCATCCACTGTAATATTTTCACCATTCACGAACTTCGAAGCATCACTTAACAAGTAAACCAAGGCGCCGATTAATTCTTCCGGAGCACCGAAACGTTTGAATGGTGTTTTGACAATGATCGCCTCTCCTCTAGCCGTTAATGAGCCATCGGGGTTAGTTAATAAAGCCCTGTTCTGGTTAGTAATAAAAAAACCTGGAACAATACCATTAATTCTCAATTTATCCTGATAACGGTTAGCCAGTTCGACACTCATCCATTTGGTATAACTATCTACCGCTGATTTTGCCATCGAATAACCCAATACACGCGTAATGGCTTGAGTAGCAGAAACCGAAGAAATATTGACGATACTGCCGCCATTTTTGGCGATTTCCTTTCCAAATATCTGAGTGGGGATGATGGTACCAAATAAATTTAAATCGAAAACCTGTTTTAACGCAGAAACATTTAAGTCGAAAATATCGCTTCCCGGTTGAATGACTGCTGCAGCCACATTACCTCCGGCAGCGTTAACCAAAGCGTCTACCCTGCCAAAAGTTTCGAGGGTTTTGTCTTTTGCCGCCTCCAGTGCCGCCTCATCCAGTACATCAGCAATGATATAAATGGCCTTACCGCCAGCATCATTTACTTCTTGCGTGCGGAGTTTAGCCACCTCCTCATTTCTGCCAATTATTACAATTGTTGCTTCGGCAGAGGTGAGCCCCTGAAGAAATGCTTCTCCTAACACGCCTGTGGCGCCGGTAACGACGACAACTTTATCTTTTAACGTAAACAGATTTTCGGTTTTTTTTATCATTATTTAGGTTTTTATTTGGTTTATTCCACTACTAAAGTGGTGATCGAATGTGGCAGGCTGGTAGTGGTTGCTGCATGTTGTTTGATCCACAGACTATATTTAAGCTTTTCATCAGATTGATTCATCACCACCACAACTAATTTTCCATCGGTATTTAAGAAAGCGGTAGATTGTAATTTATCCCTGCTTGATGCTGTGCCAACTCTTTTTGCGCCCGGGCGAATGAATTTCGAGAAATGGCCCATGTAATAATAAGCGTTTGTGTAAATTAACTTGTCTTTCTTCGTATCTGCGTGCACTGGTGCAAAACAAAAATTCCCTACGTGGTTTGGTCCACCTTTTTCATCTAAAAGGATGTTCCAATCTGTCCAGGCGGCTGTTCCTGCATTAAAATCATTGATCATAGAATAACCATAACGCTCTCCTAAAGTCCAGTCGTCTAATTTATTCACATTGTATTTTTCCTGGCAGCCCTCTGTAAAAATGAGTGCCTTATCAGGATAAGCCTCGTGGGTTTGACGTAGGTTTCCGAACTGCATTCCGCTGCCTGTCCAGGTTTCGTACCAGTGAAAACCGATGCCCCATACATATTTAGCCGCATCTTTATCATTTAAGATGGTGCTTGCCCTTTGAAAAATCTGATCGCGGTTATGATCCCAGGCAATTAATTTTTTGGATGCTAAACCCGATTTTTGCAAAGTTGGGCCTAAGAAATTTTTAATAAAATCGCGCTCTTCTTCTGCAGTGTAAATGCATGATTCCCAGATTTGGTTTGCCATCGGCTCATTCTGAACAGACAAACCCCAGACCGGAATGCCCATTTGCTCATATGTTTTAATAAATTTAACATAGTGATTGGCCCAACTCTGGCGATATTCCGGCAGTAAATGGCCGCCTTTAATTAAACTATTGTTATCCTTCATCCAGGCTGGTGGCGACCATGGGCTTACGAATAAAGTTAGTTTGCCTCCTGCGGCTGCCGTAGCTTGTTTAATTAAAGGAATTTTAAACTGTTCATCGTGTGCAACGCTAAAGGTTTTCAGGTCTTTATCATTATCCTGTACATAGCTATAACTCCCGCTGGAAAAATCACAGCTGGCAATATTGGTACGGGCTAGAGAGTAGCCAATCCCTTTTTCTTTGCTATAATAAGCTTCAAGTAATTCCTGCTGATTTTTTTTTGAAAGCTTGGCAAATGTTTCTGCGGATGCATCAGTTAAAGCACCGCCAATACCAATCATGGTTTGATACTTAATTGTAGGGTCTACAAAAACACATGGCTCTGTTTCAAAAGGTTGCCTGTTCTCAACGAAATTCAAGGTTTCCGTTTTACTGATGCGATAATCTGATTTTTCGGCGGTAGTGTATACGGTTACTTTTTTTGTTTCTACCTGATAGTCCTGCGCAGCCGCTTTCGCTGGTTTCTTTTTTTGAGCCGATGCACTAAACGCCGTTGCCAAAATCAATAAGATGCTCAAATTTTGTTTCATTGTTATTATCATTTACATTAAACGCCATTATCCGGCGATTTTATTTTTATTTGGGGCCCAATTTCCGAATTAATCCAGCGATTCACCCCATAATAAAATCATTCTTAGGTATCTTTTTTTATGCCTTGAAGCCTGTCGAGGCTAACCATTTATCCTTCAGCAAGATAAATCTGTGCATAATAAAAGGTTGTTTAGGCGATTAGGGTCTATTTATATTTTGTTTGCATCTGATCATAAAAATCTTTCACTACATAGAAAGCTTTCTTTTTCTTTCCCGTTTCACTGATTAATCCTTTACGGTTCCAGAAGTTCTGATAAACCGGATGTTGTCTTCTTGGCGACCTGAAATCTGCTAAGATCCATGGGGTAACCCCCCTTAAAGCACCGATTTTACTCAGCATGGCAAACTGATTTTTATAGAGTGCCTCCTGATATTCTTCACTCCAACGGGTATTTTCATCCCCATGGAATCCCCCTAAAGCATCGCCACCAAATTCGCTGATTACCACTGGTTTTTTATACTTAATATCGAATGTATATTTAGCAAGTTCTGCCGGTGTACCTCCCCAGTACCAGCCTGCATACTCGTTAAAGCTTACTAAATCAATTACTTCACCTAAGGGATCGTTTAAAATCATGGTATTCCCATCCCGGTGCACTTCTAATGCAGCGGCTACGAGGCGGGAATCATCCAAAGTACGCGCAGTTTCGGCCAGGTTCTTCATGAAACTCAAACGTGCATCGCTCAACGGCGTTTCATTCCCGATAGACCAGATCACTACGCTTGCCCGGTTTTTATCGCGAACAATTAAATCGGTTAACTGCTGTTTTGCATTGGCATAGGTGGAGGGATTGGTCCAGCTGATGGTCCAGTAAACCGGTACTTCTGCCCAAACCATCAGTCCCATTTCATCAGCCAGGCGAATCATTTCCTCATTGTGCGGATAATGCGCCAGGCGAACATAGTTGCAATTCATATCTTTTGCCCATTGCAACATCATGCGCATATCGCCTTCAGAGCGTAACCTGCCCGCTAAAAGTGGATTCTCATCATGGATTGAAACCCCGCGCAAAAAAGTACTCTTACCGTTTAATAAAATACTATCTCCGATTACCTGAATGGTTCTGAATCCGATCTTATCGTTAATGTCTTCTTTATCACTCTTGATGTTTACCCCATATAATTTTGGTGTTTCCGGAGACCACAAGGATAAATTGTTCCAGGTAAATTCATCATTAATTTTTCCTTCCGCATCTGTTTTGTATTTCTTTTCTAACTTAAGTTCTGGAATAGATAAGGTAATGTCCTGTCCGGCGGTTGCATCGGCCAGTTTCATTGAAAAACTTAACAGGTTGTTGTTTCCTTTAACGAGTTGGAGTTTATAATCACTGATGAAATGATCCGGAAACTCAGCCAGGTAAACATCGCGGGTAATCCCGCCATAATTCCACCAATCGGTATTTACCGTTGGGATTTCATCTTGTTTCCGTGTATTGTCTACCTTTAAAATCAAAGTATTTTCACCTGTTTTCAATCTGCTGGTTACATCAAACTGAAAAGGTGTGAATCCACCTTTATGCGTACCTATCTTTTTGCCGTTTAAATAAACATTAGCTTCGTAATTAACTGCAGCGAAGTACACATAATACTTTTTGCCCTTTTCAGGTTTGGCCTCAAACTTCCGGCGCAGCCATACATTCCCTTCATAAAGTGAAAGTTGCGCTGATTGCGAATTCCAGTCGCCGGGAACGTTCATCTGCGGAGAAAGATCAAAATTATATTCAATCAATTCGGTTTTATCTTTTTGTACCCGATCATCGAAATACCCTCCGGTGCCGCTTTTAGATTGATCGAATGGCTCATGGCGATAATCATAATAACCGTTTTCATAAGGATCGACGATATAATTCCATTTACCATTCAGACTTTGGATTTTTCTGCCCTGGATATTCTGAATAGCGTTAACCTGAGCATTTACAAGGGTAGTAAAGAGCGAAAAGCAGATAAAAAGTACGGTAAAACTTGATCTAAGCATAACTGATATTTTGATTTGTTAATTAATTGACTTTTTCAAAACTAACAATTAATTAACGCACGGTGTTTCTGAAAGTCATCTAAATAAATACTTTTTATCTTCCCGGGTACGTACACTCCCATTATCCGGCATTTTGTTTAGCAGATCTGATGACGAATTTATAAAAGCCTTGTCCAAAAAAAATGTTGAGGGATAAAGAAAACCCGTAAATGCAATTTCCGGGAGATTTCAAACGTTTGAAATAATTGTGAATTTTACTTAACTATGCGTAGAGATTGAAAAAGATGATTCGCAACACACCGGTAACCCTTAAATTCCTGGCTGAAAAATTAAAAATGTCGGTATCTACGGTGTCCAAAGCGCTTAATGATTACCCCACTATTAATGAATACACTAAGAAACGTGTTCAGGAAATGGCCAGAGATTTGCACTTCACACCCAATAAATCGGCCATCAATTTAAAGGAGAGAAAATCGCGGATTATTGGCATCATTCTCCCAAATCTGCTTGATCACTTTTTTACCCGCAGCATTTATGGCGTTGAACAATTTGCTACGGCTAGAGGGTACAATGTCATCATCAGGCAAACCCATGATGAACTAGCGAAAGAAATTCAGGCTGCGGATATGCTCTTGAAAAGCCGGGTGGATGGATTAATTATCGCGATTTCGAAAAACACAAAGGATTTCGCTCACCTGGAACAGTTTGAGAATATGGGAACGCCTGTTGTTTACTACGCCAGAAACCCAAGCTTTAACTTAAATTGTCATAAGGTTTTAGGCAATACTTTTCAGGGAAGTTATGAGGCGACGAAGTTTTTAATTGAGCGAAAACATCTAAAAATAGCTTACCTCGGTGGACCAAAAATGATCAGCTTTACCCATGATCGCTTCAATGGATACATCAATGCACTGAAAGACCATCAGGTTCCATTCTCCGCAGAACTAGTGGCCTACACGGATTTCGATAAGGCCAGCACGATTACCGCAATTAAGAATCTGTTTTCAGATCCGGAAAATATGCCAACGGCATTAGTTGCTTTCAAGGAGCCGATTTTGTTTGATGCGATAAAATACCTGCGGTCTGTTAATCATCCAAATTTCTCACAGATGGAATGTATTGGTTTTGGAAACAATGCCTTTATTACTTACCTCGATGCTCCGCCCATTGCCTCAATCGAGGAAAATCCTGAAGCGGTAGGCGAAAACGCAATTAAATTGTTATTACAGTTAATCGATCAGGAGGTTGAGCTTTTGAATTATCAGAAAATAATGGTCAATTGCCAACTGGTTGTTCATTAGCATTACCCTATAAGTGATAACTTATCCTTTACATGGCTACGGTGTTTTTCATGATAGATAAATGCGCCAACAATCAGCAAACCTGCCACTCCTTCAAATGCAACCACGATCTGCGTACCAAACTGGTGTGCAAAATAGCCCATTAATAAACTTCCGACCGGTAAGACACCTTGATAAGCCATAATGTAATAGCTCAGGGTTCTGCCCCGCATCACATCATCTGCATGCGTTTGTAAATAAGTATTGATGGATGAAGTTTGCGCCATTAAACCTAAGGCCGCCAGCGATGTGCAAATTAACGCCGTAATTAATGTTGGAGAAATTGCCAACGCCATTACAGCAACTGCTAATAAAGTACCGGAAACAATTACGATTTTCTGCATGTTCTGGCCGATTTTCCGGCTGGCCATATAAATGGCACCAAAGAAGGCACCTAAACCTGCAGCGCTTTCAAACCAGCTAAAAGTTGTGGCGTCTCCGTTAAAAATATCTTTAGCAAATACCGGAAGCAAAGTCGTAAAGGGAATAACCAATAAACTGGATGCGGCCATCATTAGAATCATAGAAGATAAATCTGGCGATGCGGTGAGGTAGTCGTAGCCCTTCTTCAAATCGATCCAAATATTTTCTTTTGACTTCGGTTGTGCGGTAAGTTTTAATTTCATCATCATCATACAGACCAACACTCCGATAAAGCTGATGAAATTAATTAAGAAACAGATATCTTCACCTAACGTACTGAGAATTATACCTGCTAAGGCAGGACCGATTAACCTGGTAACGTTAAACATGGAAGAATTTAAAGCAATAGCATTAGGGAGATCTTCTTTATCGTCAATTAGATTTACCATTAAAGATTGCCTGGCAGTTACATCAAATGCGTTGACTAATCCCTGCACCAGTGATAGTGCTGCAATCCAGAACATATCATACACTTTAAACCAGATCATAGCTGCCAATGCACCAGCCTGCAACATCAATAAGATTTGGGTAATCACCAGAATTTTATACTTATTATGCCTGTCTACATAACTACCGGCGAAAGGTGCCAGAATTAATGATGGGATTAAACTTAGAAATGTCATCAGTCCGAGCAAAAATGCCGATTCTGTTAAACGGTAAACCAACCAGCTCACCGCCACGCGTTGCATCCAGGTGCCGATTAGCGAAACGGCTTGTCCGGTAAAAAATAATCTGTAATTGTAATGTTTAAGGGAACGAAAAATACTCATGTTTAAATATTAGTAAAGTAACTTTACAAAAGTATAAAAATTAGATCATAACTGAAAAGGGTTAACATCTATTTTTATCATCCCTGAATCATAAATAAGCACTTAGCCGTTTTAAGAATGCCTGATTGTTAGAAAAATAAACGTTATATTTGTAAAGTTCATTTACCAAGTATGGCGAAACAAACACAAGATATTGCAGCGAAGCTAAGAAGTACCGTTACCCGCCTAACCAGACAGTTGCGGAGGCAAAATGTAAGTTCTGAATTTAGCAATGCAGAATTACTGACGATGTCTTTGCTGGAGCAGCATGGAAAATTACTTTCTACCGAACTGGCTGAGATGGAACGGGTTTCTAAACAAGCCATATCTCAGATCATCAATCGCCTGTTCGATGCCAAATGCGTTGATAGATTTCCGGATGAAGGCGATAAACGTAAAATATACATCAGCTTAACTAAGTTAGGTGAGAAACACATTATTGCCAGCAGAAAAATTAAAGAAGAATGGCTGGTGCAAACCATGGAAAAGATTTTTTCCCAGGAGGAAATTAACCTGATCCAGGCTTTCCTCCCGCTGCTCACCAGACTGGTTGAATATAACGGAACAAGGGTATAGTTTTACTTTCTCATTATTTAAATAAGCCGTAACTTGCGGCTTCAAATGGCATTATACTTTACCTCTATCAATTCTGGCAGCAATGGAAATTGCTATTACATTGGCAACGAAACTGAAGCTGTGCTGGTTGATGTAGGCTTAACCTGCAAAGAGGTTGAAAAGCGAATGTCGCGATTGGGACTTTCAATAGAAAAAGTAAAAGCCATCTTCATTTCACATGAGCATAGCGACCATATTAAAGGCCTGGCTGTTTTCGCAAAAAAATATAAGCTTCCTGTTTACATCAGCCGAGCTACACTAAAAAGCAGCAGGCTTTCTCTCGATGAAAATAATACTTTTGGCTTAAATCATACGCAAACCATCCAGATTGGCAAACTAAATATCACTGCTTTTTCAAAGTTTCATGATGCCGCCGACCCTTATTCTTTCACGGTAGAATGCAATGAGGTCCGCGTGGGTGTGTTTACTGATATTGGCGCAGTGTGCGACCGGTTAGTTACACAATTTAAACGTTGCCATGCCGCTTTCCTGGAGGCTAATTATTGTGCAAATATGCTTGCAAATGGCCGGTATCCTTATTTTTTAAAACAACGGATTACCAGTGGCCGCGGTCACTTGAGCAATGCACAAGCTTTAGAGTTGTTTTTAAACCACCGGCCTGATTATATGACGCATCTTTTGCTAAGTCATTTATCGAAGGACAATAACGATCCATTACTAGTAGAGGAAATGTTTAATAACGTAGCCGGAAATACTTTAATAAAAATCGCCTCCCGTGATCAGGAAAGTGAAGTATATTTTATTTCAAACGCTTCCAAACCAGAAAATACCTATTATTTTGATCCAAGTTTATATCAACCTGAACAACTGAACCTATTTTAAGCGTTATATTCTCCAAATTCCCAAATACGAAAACCGTCATTGGACTTGTACCAACGATTTCGTCAAAATAAAAACACTTATACTGAAAAAAGCTTCTTAGTAAATAATATTTAGGATAAAATTATTGTTCATTTTACGGGTAGTTCATTTTATTCACGCCGAAATGCCAAAATATTTTTGCAATTCAGGCGTCAAATCTCTCCAAAATTTAGTTATTGTATTTTTCCATAAAGTTTCGACTGCCCGATACATATATACTGAATCGAAAACAAAAAGAAACCAACAGTAAGCTTATCTTTCAAATTCAACCTTAAAGTACACATATTAATAATACAAATATATAATATAAATAATACATTCGAAACCAAAGTGATTAGGTTTTTAGAACAACTATATTTGTGTATTATTTTAACTACGAACATCGATAATAGAACACCTAAAAAATTTAGTGTTTTTTCCCTAATCTTTTCAAGTCACTCTGAGACAATAATCAAAACAGGCCGATCAGGCGCATTAAATTAACTTTTTGATAATAGAAAGATAACCTGTTACACTAATTACATGTTGGTATTTAAAATTAAGTTTGTATTATAATTAAGTGATAGGAGTAATTTTAAATTTGTTATCAAACAATAAATCAATAATTTTAAATCGTAGTATCTAATAATATTCATTTTATCCATTGCAGTCATTGGTATATTTTTTACAGATTCTGATTTATATATTTGACTTATTAGTAATACAGACAAAAAAGACAGCATAACTACTGTTTAAACTTTGCAATAAACCAACAATCATCCTTGTAAAATCAGTCAATATTGACTACATCCAAGTTGATTGATTACCGGACTAAACCTCTTCATACCATGAACAAACACCTACTAATTGGGATCACACCCTTCGAAATTCCGGATGCGAGACTAGTATTTAATTTAGCTAAGGCCGCTTGCTTCCCAGTTCTTAGCCTGGGCCACGACCGCAACAAAGCTGAACAAGCATTGAAAAGTTTGAGCGAACAATCTACTAAAGATTATGGCGTTTGCTTTAACACTGATGAGTGGCAGGATATTGACCTGCCTGCTGCGGTAAGTTTAATTATTGCCCCTTTTGGTTTTAAGTTTAAACATGAGCCTTCAGTAAAAGTAATTTATCAGGTTTTCGATCTGGAGTCTGCTAAAAAAGCCAAAGCAGCCGGTGCCGCTGGTGTTATCGTGAAAGGAAATGAAGGTGCAGGGAAAGTGGCATACGAATCGTCGTTTGTACTCTTTCAACGCGTGATTAAAGAAGTATCAGATCTTCCTATATGGGTTCAAGGCGGTATTGGTCTACATACTGCAGCATCAATAATTGCTCAGGGCGCTACAGGGGTTATTCTGGATAGCCAGTTTGCACTTTTCGCAGATTGCTCCGCTCCTGCCGAATTGAAATCGGTTTGCGGAAAGTTGAGTGGTACTGAAACCAAATTGATAGATCATCACCGGGTACTGGTTCGTCCGAATTCACCGCACCTGGCGGAAGATGGCCAGACCTATCAAAACTTAAAAACTTATTTTGGCGGCTATGATTTGAATATAAACTACTTGCCAATGGGTCAGGATGTGAGCTTATCTGTTGATCTATACGAAAAATATAAAAAGCTCGACAAATTGATTTTCGGCTTCAAAGCCTCCATTTATGGTCATTTAAAACAAGCAAAATCACTAAATGCCATTCGTGCGAATAATGCGCTTGCAGCAGACCTCAACATAAAATATCCAATTGCCCAGGGCCCGATGACGCGCGTAAGCGATGTACCGCTCTTTGCCGATGCGGTTTCGGAAGCCGGCGCCCTCTCTTTTGTAGCGCTTTCTCTTCTTAAAGGAAATGCCGCTAAAAATCTAATCGATCAAACCAAAGCACTTGCAGGTAACAAAACCTGGGGCGTAGGTATCCTGGGCTTCGCACCACAGGAACTTCGTGATGAACAGCAAGAATACATCCTGGCTGCAAAACCTTCTGTTTTATTAATCGCGGGAGGAAGACCATCACAGGCCAAGCCTTTCGAGAAAGCCGGAATTAAGGCTTTCCTGCATGTACCTTCTTCTGCCTTATTGGATATGTTTTTGAAAGAGGGTGCAAAAAGATTTGTGTTTGAAGGCCGCGAATGTGGCGGTCACGTTGGACCACTTTCGAGCATGGTGCTTTGGGAGAAACAAATTGAAAGATTGTTAAAAGAGGATAAACCAGAAGAAATCAGTGTTTTCTTTGCCGGTGGCATTCACGATGCTTTTTCAACGGCTTTTATTTCCATCATGACTGCTCCGCTTGCGGCAAAAGGCATGAAAATTGGCGTGCTCATGGGTACTGCCTACCTCTATACACAAGAAGCGGTGAGCACAGGTGCTATCCTCAGTAAGTTTCAACAGGAAGCGATGCAGGCTCAGGAGACGATTCTACTGGAAACCGCACCCGGACACGAAACCAGGTGCCTGAATTCGGCTTTTGCTAACTATTTCAATGAAGAAAAAGTTAAACTGCAGGCGCAGGGAATTGATAAAAAACTGATCTGGGAGAAATTGGAAAGCCTGAACGTTGGCCGACTGCGAATTGCCGCTAAAGGCATTGAAAGGCAGGGGGATCAACTCATTGAAATAAATGAAACCGGGCAAACTGAGTTAGGCATGTACATGATTGGTCAGATTGCGCCAATGCATAAGCAAGTGATTTCTCTGCTGGATTTACATGAAGATGTGGCAACTAAAAATTTCGCTTACATTGATCAGGCTATCCTATCCGATCCTCCAAAAAGCCAAACTAAATCCCTCGATGTTGCCATTGTTGGAATGGCTTGTATCTTCCCAGGGGCCAAAAACCTGGATGAATACTGGCGAAACATTATCCTCGGGAAAGATTCAGTTACGGAAGTGCCCGATGAGCGTTGGAATAAAGCACTTTATTATGATCCTGAGTCCACTGCCGGTGAAATGTCGCACTCCAAATGGGGCGGTTTTATTCCAAGAATAGACTTCGATCCACTAGCGTTTGGCATCCCTCCGCAATCGCTTGCCGCAATAGAACCTACTCAATTACTCACCCTTCTCGTTGCAAAGCAAGCCATGGAACATGCTGGTTATGCTGATCAGGGCGTAGATAAAGAAAATGTTTCTGTGATTATCGGCGCAGAAGGTGGAAACGACCTGGCCAACAGCTATAGCTTCAGGTGTTTTTATAAACAGGTATTTGGTGAAATGCCACCCGAAGTGGATGCCGCGCTGCCCCGAATGACAGAAGATTCCTTCCCGGGAATTTTAGCCAATGTAATTTCCGGCCGCGTAACCAACCGGTTAAATTTAGGTGGAAGAAACTTTACCGTAGATGCGGCCTGTGCTTCCTCCCTGGCTGCCATAGACCTGGCTTGTCAGGAACTTTTCCTGGAAAAATCAGACATGGTATTGGCTGGCGGTTCTGATCTTCATAACGGGATCAATGATTATTTAATGTTCTCGAGTACACATGCCCTATCGAAAAAAGGAAGGTGTGCCACTTTCGATGCAGAAGCTGATGGAATTGCTTTAGGTGAAGGAATTGCCATGGTGGTTTTGAAAAGACACGAAGATGCCTTAAGAGATGGAGATACTGTTTACGCTGTAATTAAAGGTGTTGGAGGTTCCAGCGATGGAAAAAGCCTCGGCTTAACTGCGCCGCGTAAAAATGGTCAGATCAATGCCTTGGAACGGGCTTACAGTCAGGCAGGAATCATGCCTTCCGGAGTGGGCTTGATAGAAGCGCATGGAACAGGCACAGTTGTGGGCGACAAAACAGAAGTGAGCGCCTTGACAGATATGCTGAATGAAACCGGCGCCATTGCCGGACAAACCCATTTAGGTTCTGTTAAAACACAAATCGGACATACAAAATGTGCCGCTGGAATTGCTGGTTTAATTAAAACAGCGCTTGCAGTATACCACGGAATTAAACCTCCAACCATCAATTTAAAGACACCAAATAGTTTTTACAATGCTAAAACCAGCCCTTTTGCCTTCCATACCGAAGCAGGATTGTGGCTGGAAGAAAAACGTTATGCTGGCGTAAGTGCTTTCGGTTTCGGCGGAACAAACTTCCATGCCGTACTGGAGAATGGTAAAAATGTAGAAGATCAATTCCCGATTCTTAAATCATGGCCTTCAGAACTGTTTGTTTTCAGAGGCGATAATTATGAAGATGCAAAAATATCGCTGACTGCCCTCAAAACCTTATTGGAAATAAATGATCAGATTGCCCTTAAAGATATTGCTTTCAGCCTGGCAACGGCATCTAAAAAAGATATTCAATTGAGCATCGTAGCCAATAATGCAGAAGACCTCGTAATGAAAATCGACCTGGTTTTATCTGGCATTGAAAGCAAAGACACTTATAAAACCAATGTAAAGGCCGGTAAGGTGGCGTTTCTATTCCCTGGTCAAGGCAGTCAGCGGGTTAACATGGCGCGAGACCTTTTCGTGGTTTTCCCGGAAATGCGAAAGCTGTTAAAAAATCAACCTGATTACGAAAAGATCCTCTTTCCGAATACAGTCTTCGATGCTGAATCTTCCAGAATTCAAATAGAAAACATCAAAGATACACGGATGGCTCAGCCCTTATTAGGTATTGTAGATCTGGCCATCGCCAAACTTCTTCAATCATTAGGCATTGAGCCTGATATGGTTGCGGGACATAGTTATGGTGAATTACCAGCCCTTTGTTTTGCTGGTGCTTTTGAAGATGATCAATTGGTTAAATTGAGCGCGGACAGGGCGCAATCTATTCTAAATGCGGTAACAGATGGCGATCCGGGAAGCATGCTGGCCGTAAGTGTTAAACGCGAAGATTTAGCAAATTTATTGTCGGGTGTAGAAAATGCTTATCCTGTAAATTTCAACGCACCTACCCAATGTGTCATTGCAGGCTCCACCCAGGGCATTAAGAACCTGGCGGCTAAGTTAAAGGAAGCAAAAATTTCTTTCCGCCAGCTGGAAGTGGCCTGTGCATTTCATAGTCCGGTGGTGGCAAAGTCTAAAGAACTTTATCAGGAAGTATTATCAAGGGTTCCTTTCCAAAATATTGAGCTACCGGTTTGGTCGAATACCACAGCAAAAGAATACCCAAAAACAGCTGAGGCCATAAAAGGACGTTTGACCGAGCATTTGGTTCAGCCGGTGCTTTTTGTAGATCAGCTAACCAATATGTACAATGCCGGCGCAAGGGTTTTTATTGAAGTTGGACCAGGCAAAGTATTAAGCGGACTTGCCAAAGCTTGTATTGGTAAAGATGAAACCATTTTCCATACAGAAGATCAGGGCCAGAACAAATTGAGCAACCTGCTTGGCACCTTAGCCAGCTACATCTCCACAGGAAGATCGATCAAACTCGAAAAATTATTCGAAGGCCGATCAACTCAGTTCATCGAAATTAATAACCCAACACTTTACAAAAAAAGTCCTGCCATCTGGTATGTAAATGGTCAGCATGCCATACCATCAACAGGAAAACTGCCCGAAAACGGAGCCGCTCCAATTACTAAACCAATTATACTGATGAAAGAAACGCAAAGCCAGCACATTAACCAACAGGTTCCATCATCTGCAAAAGACCTGATGATGCAGGAATACCTGCATAGCATGAAAACGCTGATTCAGGCTCAGCGTGATGTGATGCTTTCCTTCCTGGGGCAAAATCCATCGGTTCAAATGCCTGCTTATCAACAGCAGCCTCAGGCAAGTTTCCAACCGCAACAACCCATTAAAATTGATAACCAACTGAACGGACAAATCGAAATTTCTCCTGTAATGGAGGTAAAATCTGCTGTGTTGGTGCAAAAAGACCTCAAACAGGTTCTGTTACAGATTGTGAGTGATAAAACAGGTTATCCGCAGGAAATGCTTGGTATGGAAATGGATCTTGAGGCCGATTTAAGCATCGATTCAATTAAGCGGGTAGAAATTATTGGTGCTTTGCGCACCGAACTTGGTGGCTTTTCTGAGCTAAACCTCCCGGAGGATAAAATAATGGAACAACTGGCCGGTTTAAAAACACTTAGCAGCTTAGTCAGTTGGCTTACAGACAATACCCAACAGCAGGCGCCTGAAATTCAGGTGGTGATTTCCACAAAAATAGCAGCGCCCCAAAAGTTATCTGTTGATCAGCTTACAGTTGCCATACTTGATATTGTGAGTGAAAAAACAGGCTATCCTAAAGAAATGCTCGGTATGGATTTAGACCTGGAAGCTGATTTAAGTATCGATTCGATTAAGCGCATGGAGATTATCGCCTCACTCAAAGAAAAGGTAGGTTTTGGCACACAAGGGGATCAAACCGATGACCTGATGGAAAAACTGGCAGCAATTAAAACACTTAAAAGTTTAGTGAACTGGATCGCGGATGTAGAAATTGAGAGCACTGAAGTGTTAATAGAAGCTAAAAAGATCATAGAAGAAAGCATCGATGATCAAACAGTTAAAGAGAAACTTTCCCGCCTGCGTTTCGAGCTCACTCCTGCCGCACTCACCATCACCGAAGCAGCCATTTTAAAAGATCAGCGGTTTGCACTCACTAATGATGGCGGCGGACAAGCATTGAAAATTAAATCCATGCTGGAAAAACATGGTGCCTTCGCGGATATTGTAAATTTTGATGACCCTCTGGATAATTATCAGGGACTAATCATCCTGAATATGTTCGAAGCGCAGAAAAAGGCCGGTATTTTAGATCATTTCTCTACCATTAAGAAGCTGAACTTCGATACGGTTAAGTGGGTTTACCTGATTGCGGATACTAAAAGATACTTCAATGCAGAATCCGACATTTCCTTCCTCAGAAATTACCAGGGCTACTCCGGTTTCTTTAAGAGTCTGGACAGAGAATATGAGCATACCAAATGCCGTTTCATCAGTTTGGAAACCAAAATGTCTGCGGATGAAATCGCAAACGTGACGCTGAATGAAATCCTGAACCCAGATAAGCCTTCTGAAATTATCTACAACGACCACAAACGGCACATCATGGAATTGGTGCCGACACAACTGAGTACCGAGGTTGATGAAGATCATATCAAATTGGACAAGGATGCGGTGGTGATGGTATTAGGCGGTGCCCAAGGCATTACAGCAGAACTGATGATTCATTTCGCTAAAGATTACCCTTGTAAATATATCCTGGTCGGTCGATCTGCAAATCCTCAGTTAACCGCACACGAGGCCACTACAAGGCTGGAAACTAAAGATGAAATCAGGCAATATGTTATTCAGCAAGGGCAGTTTTCTAAACCCGCAGAAATTGAACAGGAAACCAATCGCATTTATAAGAATAACCAAATTCTGCGCTGTATTTCCATGCTTGAAGATGGTGGCTCTACCGTAATTTATGAATCGCTGGATTTAAGAGACGAGGATGGTTTAACGCGTCTAATTAATCAAGTCTATCAGGAATATGGCCGGATAGACGGTGTGGTGCACGGTGCTGGTTTACTGGAAGATAAATTATTCAGCAGCAAAACATCAGAATCTTTTGAACGGGTTTTCGACACCAAAGTAACGCCACTACGCGTACTTGCTGAGCAGCTTAGGCCTGAAACACAGTTTGTAATTCTTTTTTCCAGTATCGCATCCGTTTACGGAAACCGAGGACAAACAGATTACGCAGCTGCAAATAGTGTAATGGATAAATATGCCTGGGCGCTGAAACAGAAAATTAAAGGGAAAGTGATGGCGATTAACTGGGGACCATGGAAAGGTGCAGGAATGGTTTCACCTACCCTCGAAAAAGAATATCAGCGCCGTGGAATTGCTTTGATCCCTTTGCAAGACGGAATGGAAACCTTCCTTAATGAATTAAAATATGGTAATGAAAGTCAGGTGTTGATTATGGCTGGCAATACCTGGACTTAACAACACTCACGACGATGACGAAGAAAAGCGATGTTGCAATTATAGGGATGTCTTGCATATTCCCCGGGGCGAAGAATGTACAAACCTTTTGGGAAAATATATTAAATGGCGTAGATTCTACACAGACTGTTCCTGCCGATCGGATAGACCCGGTTCATTTCGATAAATCTGTTACAGGTGTAGATCGTTTTTACTGCAACAAAGGGGGCTTTATTCCAGAGTACAGCTTCGATCCGCAACGGTTCGGAATTCTGCCGCTTGCTGTTGAAGGTACTGAGCCTGATCATTTGATTACGCTTGATTTAGTGCATAATGCCCTGGAAGATGCCGGTGTTTTCGACAGAAATTATAGTCTTGACAAAACCGGAATCATCATCGGTAAAGGCAATTACACAGGTCCAGGCGCCACCAGAGCCATTGAAATTGTAAGAACAGGCGAGCAGATTTCAAGTGTATTGAAAGATCTTCTTCCCCAGTTATCCGAAGAAGACCTGGACAAAGTAAAGCATGAATTTCAGCGAAGGAAAGGCCGTTTTAGTGCAGATACCGCAATGGGATTGATTCCAAATCTGGTAGCCTCTCTGGTTGCCAACCGGTTTAATCTTGGCGGATTAGCTTTTACGCTGGATGCGGCATGTGCCAGTTCACTTCTGGCGATTGACCATGCTGTTCAGGAGCTTAATAGTGGCCGCTGTAACATGGTGGTTGCCGGCGGCGTGCATCTTGGACAAAATGCAGCATTCTGGAGTATTTTTTCTCAGTTGGGTGCACTGTCAAAGCAAGAAAAGATTAAACCCTTTGATCAACATGCCGATGGCCTAATTATAGGCGAAGGTTGCGGATTCGTGGTCTTAAAAAGGTTGGAAGATGCCGTTAATGATCAAGATAAAATATATGCGGTAATTAAGGGAATCGGTGTCAGCAGCGATGGCAGCGGCACCAGCGTTATGAGTCCGGCAGTGAAAGGACAGCTCAAAGCAGTTGCTCAGGCCTGGGAAAACGCCACATTAATACCTCAGGATATTGGCTACCTGGAGGCGCATGGAACCGGAACTCCACTTGGCGATAAAACCGAAATTGAAACCCTGAAACAGTTTTTTGGTAAAGATGAAAGTCTACCAAAAGCCGGAATTGGTTCCGTAAAATCGAACATTGGTCATGCCATGCCAGCTGCAGGAATTGCCGGATTAATTAAAACCACATTGGCCTTATACCATGGCATAATCCCTCCTACCTTACATTGTGAAGAACCATTGGCCCAGCTGGCAGAAACCCGGTTTTCTCCCGTTCAAAAAACGATCAACTGGGAACAATCAGGGCTACCAAAACTAGCCGCGGTAAATGCTTTTGGGTTTGGGGGTATCAATGCTCATGTGGTGTTAGCAGCTTTCGATCAACCTAAAAAAGATGAGGTTGTGGTACTCGCCCGCCATACCCATCAGGATTTACTTGCAGCTTTGGAGAATGAAGATTTTCACCTGGGAAGCGGAAACTTTCGAATCGCAATTTTTAATCCTACACCAGATCGAATCAGTAAGGCAGTTAAAATTGTCGCAAAAAACAATCCCTGGAAAAACAAACAGGACATCTGGTATAGCAACAATCCGCTGCTTACAGGAACAGGGAAAATTGCTTTCGTCTTTCCTGGCTTAGATGGTTTATCCGGTGGCGAAATTAATAGTGTGGCCGATTATTTCAATATTAAAGTTGATCAGCAGGAAACTAAAGACGGCTTGCTCAGTGATGCGCTTCAAACCTTAAATAAAAGTAGTGTTTTGGATCAGGCCCTGAAAACTCTGGGCATAAAATCAGACATGAATGCAGGTCATAGCCTCGGCGAATGGCTGGCTGCCAGATCCTCTTCGCTGGCTGAAGAAAGTTCAGTAATGGACTTGCTAAAAATATTAACCCCGGAAACATTTGAGTTAAAAGATTCGCGGTTTATTGCCATTGGCTGCGGCGTAGAGGCATTAGTACCACTGTTAGACAGTATTCCTGAGCTTTATCTTTCTAATGATAACTGCCCACAACAAGTCATTCTGTGCGGCAGCAAAACTGCGCTGGAAGAACTCGTTCCAATTTTGAAGGCTAAGCAAATCTTTCATCAGATTTTACCATTTCAATCGGGATTTCACTCACCTTTTGTAGCAGATAAATTAGACCTGATTTTATCTGGCATGCAGGATATGCAATTCAGAAAAACAACCACACCACTTTGGTCTGCTACCACGTTGGAAACTTATCCGGAAGGCTTCGACGCCATCAGGCAATTGAGTGCCGAGCACCTGATTAAACCTGTTCGTTTTCGCGAGCTAACAGAAAAACTCTATCAGGAAGGCGCAAGGGTATTTATTCAGGTAGGTTCTGGCGGTTTAACAGGTTTTATAGATGATACTTTAAAAGGTAAAGAAATCAGCACCATCAGTGCTAATGTTCCCATTCGCTCGGGCATTGCGCAGTTGCAACGGGTTATTGCAGCGCTGTTTGTAGAAGGCAAAACGGTTGGAATGGCATTTCTTGGTCACTCAAAACCCAGCTCTGTAAAGCCTGATAAGGGTATTAAGCTTGCGCTGGGCTCGCCTATTATCCATAATCTCCAAACGTTAAAAGGACTCAACATTAAAAATCAGCCAAAAGCAAAACCAGTTTTTGCGGATACTTTTCATCCCGTTTTAAACGCTTTTAATGAAAACGTGTTGGAGATGATCAATATGCAGGAAGAAATGATTGAGCATTTTGGAAAGATGGATTTCAAAGCACAACCTGATACCTATTCTGGTAACCATTTGCCAGCAAAGCTGTTCCGGCAACCCTTCAGCGAAAAGCTAAATGTAAGTTTAGAGAACTGTCCTTATTTAATTGATCATTCGCTCTTGCGGCAGCCTAAGGGTTGGCTAACGGTAGAAGATATGGATCCCGTGATCCCTATGACCATGATTTTTGAAGTGTTTGCAGAAATTGCCAATGCACAGTCTCCCACTGAAAAGGTTCAAAAAATCATGAACATGCGGGTGTTCCAATGGATGAATGTGGTAAAGCCGTTTCAGGAAACGGTAATTGGCGAATGGAAGGATGACCAGACGGTTTACCTCAACCTCGACCGCTTCGCTAATTCAGAAGTGAAGCTTGCTCCAGCACTAAACCTGGCTCCAAACCGGGATTTCGACATCGGCAACAAGTTAAATATTGACCGGACCACTGAAGAAATTTACGACGCGCATATGTTTCATGGCACTCAATACCAGGGCATCAAACAACTGATAGCTGTTGGAAGTAAAGGGATCACTGGAATTATAGAATCTGCAGGAGGAAAAGGTTCTTTACTGGATAACGCCGGCCAATTATTTGGTTTATGGCTACAGCTTACACTCGAAAAAGACCGGATTGCTTTTCCAGTAAAAATTCAGGAAATCGAGTTTTTCGGAGATATGGCTGACCAGCATGGAACCTTTGAATGTACATGCGTACTAACAGACTTAAACGACGAGTTCGCTACGGCTGATATAGTAATGAAAAAGGCTGGCAAAACCTGGCTAATCATTTCAGGCTGGCAAAACAGGCGTTTGGAGATTGATGAGCCGCTTTGGAATGTTTCCATGTCGCCATTGCGAAACCGTTTATCCGCAGAGGTTGCACCAGGTGTTTTCCTTTTTGGCAATGCTTACTCCAGAGTGGTTTCATGGGATTTTATCCTGAAAAGATATTTCAACCAGACCGAGAAAAAGCACCATAACGAACTACTGCCTAACAAAAGAAAAACCTGGATGATCAGCCGTGTGGCGGTCAAAGATGCCGTAAGAAACCTTTTGAATACTGTAAAACGGGAAGCTTGCTACCCCATCACCTTTGAGGTTTTTTCAGATGAACTTCGCAAACCTTATGTAAAAGGTGGTTTAACAGATGGCGTGCACATCTCCATTGCACACAAAGGCACTGATGCAGTTGGAATTGCGAGGTTTGACAGACCTGTTGGAATAGATATCGAGACCATAGAAGAAAGGAGCTCCGCATTTTTCGATCTGGTTTTTAACCAACAAGAACTTGAAATGCTGGCACAACAAGATAAAACAGAATGGGCAACCCGTTTCTGGGTCGCCAAAGAGGCTTATGGCAAATTTCTAGGCAAAGGTTTACAGGGAAACCCAAAAGCCTATACCATTGACAGCATCAATGGCGAAGAACTGATCATTAACAATATCACAATCAAAACAATTAAACATAAAAACTATATCATCGGATGGACACTTTAACGACTACAAAATTAAGCAGCGAAGAGATTTTTGATCTCATGAAAAAATTTATTACGGAAGTGATTGGTGAAGAGTTTGTGGAGGAAATGGATATCACACCAGAGAGCTCATTTACCAAAGATCTGGAAATGGATAGCATTGAAATCGTCTCCTTCTCAGAAAAGATTAAAGCTCATTTCGGCGACCAGATTGATTTTACCGGCTGGCTTTCATCAATGGATCTGGATCAGTTGATTAATCTGAATTTAGAAATGATCATCTCTCACATAGAAGAATGCCAATCTTAGCTATCAATAACAAATCAGTTCATATCCAGGAGTTGAACAAAAGCGCTCCTGAAACCATTGTATTGGTACATGGCATGTTCAGCAATTTATCTGTGTACTATTTCAACATTGCGCCCATCCTGGCTACGCAGTTTCATGTAGTGCTCTATGATTTGAAAAGTCATGGCATGAGTGAAAAAATGATGACCGGCTATGATTTAGACAGTATGACAGATGACCTTTTTGCGCTGATGAATGCTTTGAAATTAACGCAAGTTTATTTAGGAGGATACAGCTTCGGGGGGCTGATTGCGCTGAAAATGGCCATTCGCTTCCCCAGTCTGATCAAGAAACTGGCAGTAATTGAAGCACCAGATCCAAGCGATGAAAAAGCAAGAGGCATTATTGAAGAATATAGCCGGGAGTTTTTAGAACATTATGTTGAAAATTTCACGGATACTACTAAAGTAAAAATGGGAAAACGACAAATGGAAAAGAACCACCGCATGTATGAATACCTATTTTACCAAACTTCCATTAAAGATGATATGGTTTTGGAGAAGGATTTCTTTGAAGATGAAGCAATAGAAAAAGTAAATCAGGAGGTTTTATTGCTCTATGGATTAACATCAACCTGTCTGGATGCTGGTAAAACCCTGAATAAAAAAATTAAAAATTCATCAATTCAAATTGTTAATGGCGACCATAATATTCCCATTCAGGAGCCACAGCTAATCGGTGAAACACTGCTGAATTTCTTCGCCAAAAAATAAAAATTAAAGCGTATGGCAAAATTTGTATTCATTGTACCCCCTTTAACTGGTCATATTAACCCGACACTAAGTTTGGGTACTGTATTACTTGAGCGCGGCCATCGCGTGGGCTGGATAACTTTAGATCGATCCCTTGCTGAAAAACTACCACCAGGAGGCGAACTGCTGCTTATTTCTTACGATGAAAATGATCAGCAGAAAAAGGAAGCAGAAAAGTATCTGGATATCATTACCAAAAAAATTGTTTACGGAATCGACAGTGTCAAGTTTTTATATGAAGAAGTATTGATTCCCCTGAACCGGCACAGTTACGAAGGGATTGCTTCTTTGCTGGATCAATTCGAACCTGATCTGGTCATCACAGATCATCAGATGTTCGCTGGTGCAATGGCAGCCTTTAATAAAAATTTGCCTTATGCCACTTCAGTGACTGCGCCGGCCGCGATAAAGGTGATGGATGAGTTGCCAAAAGTTCATGAATGGGAAGTCAATCAAATCATGGCTTTGCAAGCAGAGTTCGGCATCCGTGAATCGAGGAATCTTGCTACATCTGAGTTGTTAACTTTGATTTTTACATCCAGAGCATTTTTCGGAGAAATGGAATTACCAGATCATTTCAAATTTGTTGGCCCTGTCTTTAATCGCCGTCAAACTGAAATCGCATTCGATTGGGAAGCTTTTCATGCGATTGGCCTTCCAAAAATCCTGGTCAGCATAGGTACCACTTTCGACCATGAACACAAGAAAAACTTTTTTAATAAAGTGATTGAAGCTTTTGCATCCGAGAACATGCATGTTGTTGTGGTTTCTGATCCTGATTTATTTGAAGACTGGCCGGCTAATTTTACGGTTCAAAAGCAAGTTCCGCAAGTTGAACTGCTACCCTATTTAGATGGGGTGGTATGCCATGCCGGTCATAATACCGTTTGCGAAACACTCATGAATGGCTTGCCCTTAGTGGTCATTCCAATTGCTTACGATCAAAGCCATGTTGCAGGAAGGGTATTTCGGGTAGGTGCCGGAGAACGATTAAATTTCAACCGATTTAAAGCCAAACACTTATTGGAGGCTGTAAATACGATCCTTCATAACCCATCTTATCGTGAAGCAGCTACAACAATTAAACAATCTTTTATTCATGCAGGCGGCAATGATGCTGCAGCAGATTTGTTAGAAAATGCCAGTCGAGAATTCGTTCAAACATTAACCAGTTAAACCTACTCTATATGTCGAAATTTCTATTCGTTGTTCCACCTTTTTTTGGTCACATTAGCCCAACGCTAAGCATTGGTGCAAGTTTACTCGCCCGCAGGCATGAAGTAAAATGGTTCGGAATCACTTCATTAGCGAAGGTTCACCTTCCTGAAGGCGGTGAATTTATTTACCCAAAGGATGACCTCTCTCCCTTTGCAGAAGAAATTGACCGGATTTTGAAACGTCAGGACGATGGACCAGCCTGTTCAGGGCCTGAAGTGATGAAACTGGCACTCGAAGAAACGTATGTCCCATTCGCTAAAATGATGATGCCAGGGCTTAACAAATATGTTGATCAATGGAAGCCGGATGTGATCATAAACGACTGTATTACCTTCGCCGGTGCACTTTGTGCACACCTGAAAGGAATCCCTTCAGTCACCACAACACCAGTACCTCCAGATGTGATGGGCGACACTGCCGTCAGTGCCCCGAAAATTTTTGAGTGGCAGCAGCATCTCATTTTGGGCTTACAAAAAGAAGTTGGTATTTACAGCAACGAAATTCATATTCATTCTCATCAATTAAATATGGTTTTCACCTCTCAAACTTTTGCAGGTTTTGAAGAAAAACTACCGCACATGCAGTTTGTAGGTCCGGTTAAAGGCCGGCCAAACCTCGCTCCATTTGATTGGGATAGGTTGTCAAAAGCCACAACGCCAAAGGTTTTCGTGTCGTTAGGTACTTTATTAGTAGATATCCGTGCTGCATTCTTTCAAAAATTAATTGATGCATTTGCCAATGAACCGATTACCATTATTGCCGCAACAAATCCTGATATTTTCGAGAAATGGCCAGATAATTTCATCGTCAATGGCTTCGTTCCACAATCCGAATTGATGCCGCATATGGATGCTGTAATTTGCCATGGTGGATTCAACACGGTGAATGACACCTTCACAAATGGCTTGCCCATGTTAATTACGCCAATTGCCTACGACCATTTCCATACCGCAAAGCTGATCGAACAAGCAGGATGTGGAATCAGCATCAGGTATAAACGTCTTCGAATTTCAGATCTTCGGAATACCGTTTTTGAACTCTTAGAAAACCCTAAATATCGCCTGGCGGCTCAACAAATAAGGCAGACGTTTATAGACGCAGGAGGAAACGATAAAGCAGTTGAACTACTCGAAGATTTTGCGAAAAATAACAGCGTTTTGGAACCAGCCTGATGGATCAAATGAAAAGAAAATTACTCTTCGGCGAAAGGATGCTTTATGGTGATGGAAAAAGTCCGTTTAATATGGTAATTCCATTTAAAATTAGCGGAGCAATCAAGGAAAGCAGTGTTGATTTAGCGCTTTCTAAAGTGCAGCAAAAGCATCCCTGGTTAACCGCATCTATAACAGTCGACAAAGATAAAAGACCATGGTTTACAGCACATTCAGTTTCATCATATAAAGTAAAAGTGCGGATTATCAATCGCTATAGTGATGATGATTGGAAGAGGCAGTCAGAAACAGAATGGGCTGAAACATTTGATGCATCCAAATCGCCATTATTCAGAGTAACCTGGATAAAAGGGGAAGAATTTTCCGAATTTTTATTTGTTTTTCACCACTGCCTTTGCGATGGTACAGCCGGCCTCTCCATTCTGAAAGAGTTTCTTTTATTACTCGATAATCCTGAAACTGAAATTGGTGAAGAAGTTGCTATCCAAAGCATCAATGATATCATTCCTAAAAAAATATTAAACAGCTATCGAAAACGAACAAAAAACAGTTTAATAAGTAAAATCGCAACACTGGCCTTATGGATCATTCCTGTAAAGAAGGTTGCCATAGACCGGAAGCGTGATTTTTTGCTTCATTGGAAACTCGACGAACAATTTACTAAAGCTATCTTATTATTTTGCAAAGCAAACGGATTCACAGTAAATACGTTACTCAGTGCTGTCGTATTAAAAGCCTTTAAAGCGGTATTAGCAGATAAGGCTTTTAATAAAATTTCGCTCCCGGTCGACATTAGGAATTTAAATCCATTGATCAAAAAGAACCATGTCTTTGCTTTTGGGTTAATGATTGTGCTTTCTGCCACTAATACTATAAGTTTCATTGAGGGCGTTAAACAACTTCAAAAAGATGTCAACCGTAAGCTGGCGAAGCTCGATCCTTATGCTTTGATGATGATGATGGAAGCCTGTCACCCATCCTTAACTCACTTTAGCAACCTGTTAAAATATGGTAAGACGAGTAACGACTGCATGTTTTCAAATTTAGGAAAATTAGATATTTCGCATGAATATGAAAACTTTAGATTGGAAACCATTTACAGTCCTTCTGTAATCGGTCCGTTAGGCAATACCACTACCATCCTTACATCTACTTTTAGAAAACAGATGGACTTTTCATTTGTAGCAAGCGAAGGATATGTTGCTTTTAATGACGCAGAACGAATTAAGGAGAAAGTGATTTCCCTTCTCAAAGAAAATCTTGGTACATCAAATTAGCGATATGAATAGAAAACTAATACTCGGGGAAAGAATTATGTATGTCGATCAGGCAACCCCACTTAACTGTGTTTTCACGGCCAAGATACTTGGTGAATTTGAGGAACCAAATCTCAGGATAGCGCTTGATCAGATCCAGAGAAAGCATCCGCTGTTGAGGATGAATATCGAAATCATTAACAAAATGCCGTATTTCGTGCTTAACGAAACCATTGATAAAATTCCAATACGCGAAGTTGATTTTCATTCCGATCAGGACTGGCTGAGAGAATCCAAAACGGAGTGGTATAAATTATTTAATCAAAACAATAAACCCTTAGCCAGATTGGTCTGGATTAAAGGTCATCTGGAATCCAATCTGATATTGGTATTACCCCATTGTATTTGTGATGGCAGTACGATTGTAAACCTCATGCAGGAATTATTGACGCTTACTGACAACCCAAGCCACGAACTTTATCCCTATCCACCATTTTCTTCGGTTAACGAATTCTTCCCAAATGATTATGTACCTCGTCACTATATAAAGCGAAAAACTTTTGCCGCGCTCGGCAGATTATTTTTTCTCTTTAAGCCAACATCTGGCAAGAGCCGGAACCAAAACAATTATGCCATTAACTGGAAATTAAGTAAAGATGAGACACGTTTTTTTATCAGCAAATGTAAAGCCGAAAAAACGACTGTCCACGCTGCTATTTGTTCGATTTTCATTGATGTTTTTAGGACATTAAAGGGCGATAAAGCACATGCCAAAGTGATTTGCCCGGTAGATATCAGGCGTTTTATACCCGGTATCAAAACCGATACTATGTTTGCCTTCGCACCAATTGCAGAACTCAAAGTATCAGGAAAGAATGGCAATACCTGGGAAAATGCAAGGATGTTAAAAGCTGACCTTGATAAAAAAATCAGTGAGATGAACATACCACACCTGTTGCATATGAGTGAATCCTTTCATCCGCTTGCAAACAAAATGATAGGCTTTCTCCGGTCTACAAACGGCTCTCATGACATTACACTCAGCAATATGGGATCGCTGAATATAAAGCAGCATTACAAAACTTTTAGTGTCGAAACAATCTACAGCCCGACGGTCGCCTTCCCGTGGAAAAACGCAAATACACTGGTTGTCAGTACATTTAACAATCAACTGGATTTTTCTTTGATGTCTGATGAAAACTTCCTGAGAGAATTTGATGCCATGTTAATAAAAGCGAAAGTTCTGGAATCGATAACTGCCCAGGTTAATGCCCTTGCCAGTGCGTGAAATTAAAGCAAATAACAGACAGCGGTGGAAAAAATTTGTCAGGAGAAATTTACTGATGCATTTAATTCCAAATGTAACGCTAAACACTATAATACCCTATTTTGCACTTAAAACGCAAAACGAGGTGCATTTATTTAGTGGGGAGCAAAACCTCGCCCGTTTTTTATTGCCAATGTCATTACTACTCCCTTTCTTGATCACCGTTGATGTATTGAAAAAAATCAGGGCATTACAACATACGGAACCGTTACCTTTTGCATGCAATAATAGGTTAGCAGGAAACGCAGGAATGTTTAAGTTAGCTGGTCTGCATAGCCTTTATACAGTTTCTGCAATCTCGTTTATGTTATTACTCATTTACCTAAGCTTTCCCGAAAATTTTGATTTTGGAATCATTACTTCCACGGTACTTGCAGGTATACTGGCTGGATTATACTCCATTGCATTTTTCTTTTTATCTATAAAGAAGGTCCGCGAAGTAACCTGAAAATGAATAAAGTTGAATTTAAATGCTGCGGAAATAATTAAATAAAAAATAAAACTACTAAACCTTTTTTAGCGCAGCCTGTTCTTTTTATACTTCATAAATAGTTTGTTTGGTTTATACGGGGGCTTAAGGATTTAAGTCCCCTTCCTTTTAATCAAATGCGGATTGCTCATCTTCAAAAAAGATATGGTCGCAAATATGGGAATTTTAATAATCGGGTTTGAAATTCCTAAGTTCATTCTCAACTTCCAGTGTAGATTACGATGGAAACAAATCATTCATAAAACACAGTACCGGAATTCTATGTCCTTTAGTATTGCTATTTATACTTTTATGAAGTGATGAAATTGCAGAAATTGCACAGTGCTCTACTTTATTGTAAATATAGCTGCGCCGGGTAACTGTTGCAGCATTAATCGCTCTGGTTTAAAAAACCGTTTTAGAACATCATTGAAAATAAGGCAGAAGATTAATAGATTTAAAACATCTATTAATCTTCTGCCATCTATTACTGTTTAGAGATTTTTTACGATTACCTCATCCATTGGTTTTGTTTTAGAACGGAAACGGTGCACTAATTCTCCTTTTTCGTTAATCAGGAATTTTTCGAAGTTCCATTTAATATCACCTTGTTCTTCAGTGTTGGTTTGCGTGGTCAGGTATTTAAATAAAGGACTGATATCTTCACCTTTAACGCTGGTTTTTTCAGCCATTAAGAAAGACACGTTGTATTTACCCGTACAGAACTCTTTAATTTCTGCATTGGTGGAAAACTCTTGTCCACCGAAATTACCTGCAGGAAAGCCGATTAAAACTACTTTTTTACCGTATTGTTTCTGGAGTTTTTCCAGGTCTTCGTACTGAGGGGTAAAGCCACATTTTGAAGCGGTGTTTACGATCATGATTTTCTTGCCTTTAAATTTTGATAGTTTTACTACTTTTCCATCAATGGTTTTAAAGCTAAAATCGTAAACAGTTTTTGGCGGGGTTGGTACCAAAAAGTTTAATAGAATTAAGATTGTGCTGATCATCGTTTATTTTATTTTATATACGAATATAGGAACAAATAGTTTTTGCAGTTGCATTTTGCCTGTAAATTAAATTCTTGTAAACCACAAACAATAAGTATAACATGAATAATTGTCAACCAGCCATAGGATGTGTTTACAGTAGGCTTCATCCCTATTCTCCATTGACTAAAAGCAAAAAAATCCCTGATCTGGTGGAGCAAGGACTTTCTTAAAATTAAGCATAATTTTGAGTGGTTTGCTAAGAAACCTGTGGTGGCAAAGAAATTCTGTGAATAATTTCGTTAATGGCATCCGGATCAATCGCTACATTTTTGGATGCACACCATTTTTCATTTTTGTTGTCCAGCCAGACACAAAATGAGTGGTACCCATCTAAAACTACGGCATAGGTTTCATGAAAATCATCTTGAATGCGCATGCAAAATCCTTTAAAAATCTTGCCTCTCACAATAAATTGCAGGGATGAATAATTTTCTAACATGGCTCATTATATTTTTGGTTAAGATACAACAAGAATTAAAGGAGAATGTTTCGTCAGTTTTAAGGAATTAATAAATAATTGCAAAGCAATCAGGAATAATTTAACCTGTGTTTAACACCGCCTGAAAATTACAACATTTGTTCCCTTAGTGATTCTCCCGTCACTTAAAGATAGCAAAAAATAAAAGTTTAACATCACGCCTTCCCCAATAGAATTACATTTATTAATTAGTATAGGTATTCGTTCCTTACGCTGGCTTTTGTAATTAGAATGGCACAATTACTTTAAAACTCAAATTTCTTCCCATATTGTAAATTCCGGATCTGCCATTTGGCGATGCAGTATAATATTCAAAATACTTTAGCCGGTTAAGGTGCGATTGATAGGCGACGTTGAAAATGTTATCAATTTGAATGAAGAAATCCATTAATACTTTTCCATTCTTTGCTTTTACTGATGACCCTAAACCTGCATTAATTAAGGTGTAACCTTTGGTGAAAGTTTCGGTATCATCCAATGCGTAAAATTTATTTTGATCGGCGGAAATAGCAGCATCCACTTTGATGTAGGGCTTATCTAAAAATCCGATTGCTTTTTGAGCAGTTGCCTTTAATTCTGAGCGAACTTGTAAAGGCGGGATAAAGGGTAAATATTTAGCATTTCTTCCATGAAGATTAACGAGTGCTTCGTTTTTATTTAATCCCACTACATAAGCCAGGCTGTTGTTAAAACTTAACCACTTAATACGTGATGGATGCAAATTTATGCTTAGTTCGGCTCCGTACAGTCTCGCTTTAGATTGCTGATATTGATAAGTCAGGTTGCCTGGCACAATAACCACAGGGTTTCCGCTTTCATCAGTTAAGCGCGACTGGTAGATATAGTTTTGAATATCGTTATTAAACACTTCAAAGCTTAAATCCGCATCTTTTAAATAGGCGATGATGCCGAGATCTTGCTGAAGATTAAATTCTGGTTTAAACGTTCTGTTTCCCAGATAAACAATATGGGCACCAGGATCAAGCCCATTTGAACCAATTTCAGTGATATTCGGCGCACGATATCCCCTGGCAATGTTAGCTTTGATTAATAATTTCTCTGATAAATTATAGGTTAAACCCAGGCTTCCGGAGAAACCATAGTAATTTTTATTAAATGACGGGAACTGCAATTCTCCGCTTGCATCATTAGCCGTAACTTTCTGACCGAAACCAGTTTGCGCATTAGAACCGACATAAAAGTTATTCCAGGTCATGTTTCGCCTGTCTATCCGAACGCCGCCTGATATATCAATTTTCCCGAATGATTTCCGGGCGAAGTAAAAAGCACCGATATCAAATAAATCATAATCAGGAATGGGGAAATCGGTAGCATCCTTACTCCTGTTTCCCTGGAACATTCCGTTTATGCCGAATGTACTTTCGATTCCGGCAAAATCCGGCAAATTATATTTAACATCGTAATTTACGGTATTTAAGACCACATAAAGTCCCGCCTGATCTGGTGCGGTTGGATGATTATATTCCCGTCGAATACTCTGCTGACCTCCAATTAATATATTCAAATCGCTGTTACCAAACTTAAACTGACTGGTGTTGTAAAGCCGGAAATGCTGAATATGCTGATGTAAAGGATTAATGGAGTAAGTGTTTAATGCTCCATCAGGAACGATTGGCCGATTTTTGATCTCATCGCCATCATCAAAAACCTGCCTGGTAAACTTTCTGCTAAGCGAGTCTCTGCTGCCATCAGGAATTTCCATCAAGTTATCATAATAAGTGATGGCTGTTTTTGTAAAACCCCAACTTTTATCTACCCGTGCGCTTGCCGATAAATTATATTCACGAAACGCCGTTCCATAAACTGGTCCGTCTACTTTATTTTGATAATTGTGAGCTGCTTTACCAGTTGCCCTGAAAGTATATTTCCAATCGTTTTTACCATAAGCCAGGCCCAGAGATGATGCAATCAGCCCATTGTTGGTTTGATAATTGGTTGTGAAATCTCCTTTAAGTTTTCCGTTTTCGGTGATTGGATTAAGTGGGATCATATTAATCACCCCAGCCAAAGCATCAGATCCGTAGGTTAAGCTCGCCGGTCCTTTCACCACTTCTGCTCTTGAAATTCCATATTCGTCTACTTCAATACCATGTTCGTCTCCCCACTGCTGGCCTTCCTGCCTCAAACCATCGTATAAGGTGAGTACCCGGTTATAGCCTAAACCACGAATAAACGGTTTAGAAACATTTGGTCCTGTTGTTACTGCGGTAACGCCGGGAATTCCTTTTACAATGGCATCAATTAAATTGGTACCAACATTTTGATCCATTGTTTTTTTAGATAACACCGCAATCGGCACCGGACTTTTCCGCAACGCGGTTGCCCGGTTAACGCCTGTAATTACCACGTCGTTTAAATCTGAAGCCTGCGCCTGCAAGTCAATATTGTATTTGATGCTGTCTCCTGTAATAGGTACTTTGACTTTAGCTGTCTGGTAGCCAATTGCAGAAAATTGAATCGCCACATTATCGTTTCCATTAACGTTAATCTTATAATTTCCAAAACTATTTGATTTAGTCGATTGGTTAATACCTATAATTTTTACGGTGACATTATCGATTGGTTTTTGCCCGCTGGAAATTTTCCCGCTAATGGTTTTGCTTTGCGCAAAAATTGTTAACGATAAGATAGAAAAGAAAATAGTCAAAAGGAATCTCATGTCAGTATATCTAAAATTAAATTTAGACAAATCTAAATTTAATTTTAAGCTACACAAATTTTATTTTTAGAAATACAATAATTAATTAAAGTACTTGTTCGAATGGATTAGTAAACAAGACGTTATTTCGGTAAGCAATAATCTCTTGATCCGTTAATAAACATTTTTCGAGATCCATTTTTAAGGCCTTCACCTCTATTTCTTGCCCAATAAATACGAGTTCAGTTAACCGGTCGCCGAAGGTTTCATCCCAGTCACTTAGTATCATTTCTTTGTTCTCTACAAAATCGGTTTGACTTAATCTTTCCACCTCACTCATGCCTGCCCACCATGCACCAGCATATTCTATTCTCAACGATCCTCCTGCCTGTGAAAAATTAATCACCACATTTCTCATGGCAGCAATCCAGAATATACCTTTTGTTCTGATAATATTTGTAGGAAATTCATGGTTAAGGTAGTTCCAAAATCTTTCTGGATGGAAGGGTTTTCTTGCGGTAAATACCGTCGAATTGATCCCATATTCATCTGTTTCCGGAATGTGAACTTCTTCCAATTCTTTTTTCCAGGCCGCACCAGATGAAGCCGTTTCGAAATCAAAAAGATTGGTATTTAATATCAACGCCGGATCAAGTTCGCTAAAGACGGTTTTGTGCAGCTTGGCTGTTGGATTAAGTTTTTTAATTAAAGCCTCAATGAGCCTGGCATCATGAGGCGTTACCAAATCCAGTTTATTAATCACAATGACATCAGCAAATTCAATCTGATCAGTTAACAGGTTTACAATTGTTCGCTTATCCGCATTGTCATCTGCCCAACTCCTGTCTTGCAGAATTTCTGCAGTCCCAAAATCTTTGTAAAAATTAAATGCATCTACAACGGTAACCATCGTATCCAGATAGCTGAAACGGCTTAAATCAATATTCGCAGCTTCATCTACAAAAGAGAAGGTTTGCGCTACAGGAATTGGTTCGGAAATGCCACTACTCTCAATTAATAGATAATCAAATCTATTTTCTTTAGCAAGTTTTTCCACTTCGATCATTAAATCTTCCCTTAGCGTGCAACAAATGCACCCATTGCTCATTTCCACAAGTTTCTCTTCCGTCTTAGATAAGCTTCCGGCTTGGTCTACCAGCTGGGCGTCCACGTTGATTTCACTCATGTCATTTACAATTACGGCAACGCGCAAGCCTTGCTTATTTTTTAAAACGGAATTGAGTAAGGTAGTTTTTCCACTTCCCAGAAAACCACTCAAAACGGTTACAGGTAATCTCTTTATCATAACAATGCAATTAAGTTGCAAATATATGTAAAGATTATCAAATGCAACACAATTGCATTTATATTTGTAACTCTAAATTTTATTATGAAAATGATTAAAGCTTTAAACCTTGACAAGATTGGAATCACTGCATCTACCGCTTGCGCGATCCACTGTGCCCTCCTTCCGTTTGTGTTAACACTTTTGCCTCTTTGGGGATTAGATTTTCTGGCAAGCCCAGTTACTGAGATCTCTATGATTTTATTATCGCTGATCTTAGGTGCATGGTCTTTAGGGAAATCTTATCGGAAAGTCCATCACCGTGTTTTGCCTATTATCATTTTGATACTCGGTTTCGCGTGTATTGTGACCGGCCATTTTTCCGGGATAAGCATCTTAGAACCTAGTTTAATTCCGGCCGGTGGTTTCGCGATTGCGTCTGCCCATTTCTTAAATTTAAAACTTGCAAAGACTTGCAGTCATCATTAAAATATAAATCCATAATCAGCGTTAATGCATCATTATTGCATCAATAAAAGAATATATTTGTAGCCATGAATAGAAAGATAAAAGTCTTGTTTATCTCTGCCCTGAGTGCAATCTGCATGCTAAATCCGGCTTGCAAGCATGGCACAAATGACGGGCAGGAAATTTACCGCCGTTATGCCATTAAAAACATCCGCCTGATATCATCCCATAAGTTATGATCAAAATTCAATCATTAGTTCATCAATATCATAATGCACTTACTTTACAGTTTCCGGATTGGGAAATAAAAGATCGTGAACAATGGCTTTTGCTCGGATCATCAGGCAGTGGAAAAAGTACCCTACTCAATATTATCGCGGGTTTACTTAAACCCAAAAGTGGAAATGTGATTCTGGATGGCACCAGTGTGTATGGTCTTTCTTTAAAGGCAATGGACCAATTCAGGGGGCAAAATATAGGAATCATCTTCCAGCGACCGCATTTTATAAAGAGCTTAAACATCTATGATAACATAGCCGTTGCTTCTTCTTTCGCCGGGCTACCTGTTGATGGCAAACGAATTTTGATGCTTTTAGACAATCTGGGGCTTGCTGGTAAAGCGAAAAGTTATGCCGAAGAATTAAGTCAGGGGCAATTGCAACGGGCATCGATTGCCCGGGCGCTTATTAACCGCCCTTCGGTGCTCATCGCCGATGAGCCAACATCCAGTCTTGATGATGAGAATGCGGAAAATGTAATTTCATTATTAACCACCCAGGCCGCATCCAGCGATGCATCTTTGATCGTTGCCACACATGATAAACGCGTAAGGAACAGATTAAGCAAAGAATATTTATTATAATGAATATATTAAAATTAAGTGCCAAAAATTTATCAAGAAACAAACTCACAACCTTTTTAAATATCATTCTGGTTGCGTTTGGTGTAGGTATTTTGTCTATTCTTTTTCTGGCTTCCACCCAGATTGGCAATAAACTGGAAAGCAATTCGAAGGATATAGACCTGGTGGTGGGGGCTAAAGGAAGCCCTTTGCAACTTATTTTAAGTAGTATTTATCATATCGATTTTCCAACCGGAAACATTCCGGTAAAAGATGCACAGGAATTGATGCAAAACCCAATGGTGAAGCGCGCTGTTCCTTTAGCTCTGGGCGATAATTATCAGGGCTACAGAATTGTAGGTACGGATTCATCCTTCACCGGTTTATATGGATTGAAGCTGAATCAAGGGAAGTTCTGGAGTAAAGATCTTGACGCTACTATCGGCAGTGCTGTTGCACAGGAATCAAAATTAAAAGTCGGAGATAAGTTTTTCGGCGCGCACGGGTTGAGTGATGCCAGCGATGAACATAAACAACATGCTTATTTGGTAACGGGAATTCTGGCACCTCAGGGCAATGTTACTGATAACCTGATTTTAACAAACATTGGAAGTGTTTACAAAATGCACGAGCCCAATCATGCGGAAAGTGAAGCGCATCATGCAAATGAAGAAAAGGAGATTAATAACCGTGAGATTACCTCACTTTTGATCCAATACCGTTCGCCCATGTCGGTAGTAATTTTTCCCAGAATGGTCAATCAAAGCACGAATATGCAGGCGGCATCGCCGGCAATGGAAAGCGCCAGGCTGTTTTCGCTTATTGGTGTTGGTATCGAAACACTAAAGTGGTTTGCCATTCTAATTATGGCGATATCGGCATTAAGTGTTTTCATCAGCTTATTCAATTCAATGAAAGAGAAGAAGTACGATCTGGCTATTATGCGCTGTTTGGGAGCATCAAAAATTAAAATATTTTTATTAGTGATGCTGGATGGACTTTTGATCACAGTAACCGGTGCCATTATTGGATTAGTGATTGGCCATATAGCACTTAGCCTTATTGGCCATTTCCAGGAATCATCACAAGCCCGGTTAACCGGAATATATTTTGTAACGGATGAACTTTATTTAATTGGAGCAGGTTTAGCAATCGGTGTTATCGCATCCATCATCCCTGCAATCCAAACTTATCGGGTAGATATTGCAAACACGCTTTCAAAAGATAAATGATGAAATACGTTTTATTGACAATGCTTTTTTTCTGCTGCTTTTTCGGCTTAAAGGCTCAGGTAAAGGTGCATAAAGATATGCGTACGCCTACCTGGAATCTGATTGGCTTGCGTTATGATAAACAGGTAAAGCCATTAAAATGGGTCAGCATTTTTCCACCCGAACTCATGGCCCTGAACAATAAAGTAGTTGAGCTTCCGGGTTATATTTATCCGACCAAGGTTGGCGCAAAGTTTTCTGAGTTTTTGTTGTCGATTGTTCCAATAGAATCCTGTCCCTTTTGTGGTACCGGAGATATTCCATCGATGATTGAGGTAAAAATGGGGACAGCAATTCCATTTACCGAGAAGCCCATTAAGATTAAAGGTAAATTTGTAATTAATGATTCTGGCGATGATCGCTCCGAATTCTTTTTATTAGATGCTAAACTGGTTCCATGAGAAAATTAGCTGTAATCCTGCTGTTGATGTGTACAGGCATTTGTTTTGCCCAGCAAAAACCGCATCGTCCGGGCGATGAGCTCCGATCATTAAACTGGGATGTGATTGGAACGGTTAAATTCGAGCTGACCGATAAAAACGAACTTCTTCCCATTTACAGTGCAACAATTAACAGATTTAAAGATGCGGAATTTGATTTAACAGGCTACCTGATCCCGATAAAAAGTGCAAAAAAGCAACAAAAATTTTTATTAGCAACATTACCCATAAATCAGTGTTACTTTTGTGGACAAAATGGTGTTCCGATAATGATCATGGTTGAACTGAATAGTCCCGTTGAATTTACTGAAAAACCGATCCGTGTGAAGGGAATTTTAAAACTGGCCAATACAAACGCCAGTTATCAACCACCGGTTTCGATTACGAATGCCAAAGTAATTATTTAATTTTACGTTATGGAGCAAAATAAAACACAGCAGTACGAAGACCTTCTGGTTAAAAACGGTCTTAAAAGGACTGGCGCTCGTTTACAGGTTTTAGATATATTATCACATCGGGAATCTGCAACCTCACAGCCCTACCTGGAAAACGTGGTGGGGAAGGAAATTGACCGGGTTACGCTGTACCGGATTTTAAAAACTTTTGAAGAGAAAGGCATTATTCACCGGGTTTTAGATAACCATGGTACAGCCAACTATGCCATTTGCTCAAATTCTTGTTCTGAACATAATCACCATGATGAGCATGTACACTTCAATTGTAATAACTGTTTGCGCGTTTATTGTCTGGATGATGTGAAGATTCCAGCCCTTAAAATGGAAAAAGGATTCCAAATAGCAGATATGAACCTGGTTGTTTCAGGAATTTGCAAGGACTGTAATAAAGCTAATTAATTAGTCCTTAAATGGTTATTCAGCCGAATTGAAAATGATTGAAAATTCTTTAAAATATATTTTTGCTTTATAGATAGAACTTCTATATTTGCAGCTCATTAAAAAATGAGCCTCGGTAGCTCAGCTGGATAGAGCGTCGGTTTTCTAAACCGAGGGTCAGGGGTTCGAGTCCCTTCCGGGGTACAGGCATTGGCTTCTAGGTAACACTAGGAGCCTTTCTTGTTTTCCATCGAAACCCATGCGGTGTGAGTTAGAAATGAGATAGACCTAAGCTGCCACAAATAGTGTAAGTAATTAGGAGCGGAGAATCAAATTTCAGCAAAAACCAAAAGTCTGTTCTGAAGGTTTTATATTTAGCCATGAAAAAAGACACATTAGATAGATTTTTAAAAGCACAGGACACCAATTATAAGGACGCGTTAGCCGAAATTAAAAACGGAAGAAAAACAACACATTGGATGTGGTACGTATTTCCACAGCTCTCAGGTTTAGGTAAGAGCGAAATGGCTCAATTTTATAGCATTACAAATTTTGAAGAAGCCAGGCAGTATTTGAAACACCCAGTATTGGGCAAAAGATTGGAAGAAATCTCTTCTGCCCTATTAAAACACAGGGACAAGAGTGCCTACGAAATTCTTGGGTCGCCTGATGATTTAAAGCTCCGATCCTCGATGACTTTATTTTCAAGTATTGAAAATGCGCCTACAGTTTTTAAGGAGATTTTACATCATTTTTTTGAAGATCAGCCAGATTTGGCTACGATAAAATTATTGAAACTGGATCACCAATAATGAAGTAGATCGTGAGTCAGGCTGAAGAAATTGATCTTTCGAAGTTTGATGCTTACTAATTTCTTAAGCCTTATCCAGCGGGATGCTAAAATAAAAAGTTGAGCCTATGCCTATCTCACTTTCTACCCAAATTTTACCATTATGTCTGGTAACAATTTCCGAGGAAAGATAAAGGCCAATCCCGAAGCCTGAAACAGTAGCCATGCGAGAGCTTTCTACCCTATAAAAACGTTCAAAAAGTTTAGGCAGGTCATCTTTGGGAATCCCCATGCCTTGATCTTTGATCATAAAAATGGCATGCTGATCTCGAGCTAAACAATCTATAGTAATTTTACTATGAATGGGCGAATACTTTACCGCGTTTCCAATTAAGTTGTTAATTACATGGCCGAGTTTATTTCGATCTGCGCTAATAAATAATCCCGGAAGGCAATTGTATGCAATTTCATGGTTTGATCCGGTCGTAATATATTCTTCTATAATTTCTTCGACGATTGCGGATAATTCTACGCGCTGCAGCTCCATCACCATCTTTCCGGATTCAAACCTGGAGATATTCAGAAAGCCGTTAATCATGTTTGTCATTTTGGTAATCTGCCGCTCTGCTCCATCCAGCGCTTTTACCGCAAAGCCATTATCGCTTCCTTTTGCTTTCAACTGCATGACCTGGATATATCCTTTCATTGAGGTAAGCGGGGTCTTCAACTCATGACTTACCATTGCGATAAAATCATTTTTTCGCTGCTCATCCTGTTTTTGAGCCGTTACATCCATGATCACGGCGTAGATACTGGCAGAATTCCCATCTTTATCTTTTTTTACTTTCCCTACTACGCGCATCCATCTCCGTTCTCCTGAAGCAAGATGTGTAATTGGATAAGTGCTATCCAGGGGAACGCCTAATTTAGCGCAGGCTTCGAGTACGCGGTTAACTTCTGCAACATATTCTGGTTCTATTGCGTTCAACACCGTGAACCAATCAATTTCCCCATCTTCAGGTAAACCATACAACAACCTGAACCGTGGCGACATCTCTGCTCTACCTGTTTGAAGATCAACCCGGCAGCTCCCCAATTCGCCTGCATTAAATGCCGACTGTAAATTTTCATCACTCTCTTTTAACCTTTCGAGCGCAATACTCAGTACGCTATTCATTTCCAGCTGATAATCATTGGCGATTTTCAACTCGTTATTCTTTAATTCCAGTTCGGCGGTACGGAGTCTTACAATATTCTCCAGATTGCTGTTTAGCTGATCTGCAACCTGCCTGGCCTCTTCCAGTTGCTCATTTCTTACCTGGAGCAAAAGCTGATGCTTTTTCAGTTCTGTTAAATCTGTTATGATAATGCTTAACGCAGTTCCTTCATCTAAATCTAAAGCCTTTAAGGATAACTGTACCGTAATTTTTTCCTGTTCATGGTTGATGAGGTTCAACTCTGTTCTGGTATCTATTTCCCAGGCGGCATCAATCACCTCCTGAGCAAAAATCCGGTCTTCTTCCAAAACGAAATCAAGAAGTTTCATGCCGATAACCTTTTCAAGTGGAACCGTACACAGTGCTGCGAAGCGAGAATTACAATATAAAATCCGACCATCCTGATCAAGTGTCAATGCACTTTCAGTCATCTGTTCTATGAAAATCCGGTAAGTTTGATCGGCACTTTTTAAGGTAAAAAGTTGATGCCCGTCTTTCCCGTTTACCACCAGCGCGTCTACTTCTCCGCTGCGAATGGCGTGAATAATATCATTAGCTTCTTCGAGCTGAATCTGCAGCTCCTGGTTAGCCGCTTCAAGTTGAAGAATTTCTTTCGACTTTTCCATTTACTTAATCCTAATACCCAGCCCCTTCAAAACTTTCTCCCGATCAGAGAAATCACCAATGATTCGTCTGCAGGGTTCTGGCTGTTTCTTCAGCAACATCGGGATTGCGGTTACGTTTTCATCCCGAACAAGCAAAGGCTGCTGGTGTGCATCTATAATTTCAAGCTCATATCGGTCCTTAAGAAATTCTTCACAAATCTCCCTAAGGTTTTTTATCGCACGAACTGAAATCGGCGATGACCCCGCAATAAAAAGTCTTAAAATAAAATATTCACCTTGCTCCTGCTCCATTTGATTTTTGCCTTCCCTATCTTAATTATTAAACGACTGATTTGGGCCGAATATCTAACCCAACCAACACTTTTTCAACATTCGAGAGGTCGCCGATGATTTTACGAACAGGTTCCGGCACCTTTTTTACAAGCGTTGGAATGGCCAGAATCTGATCTCCTTCGGCTAATTGTGGTTTTTCTAAAAGATCGACTACCTCAATACTGTACTTCCCTGCAAGATGGTCTTCGCAGATTTTTTTAAGGTTTTCAAGGGCAACAACAGACTTGGTTGTTTTGCCTGCGACATAAAGTCGCAACTCATAAGTTTTACCCACTATTTCTTATTTTTTTTTATTGGTTTTGATGAAAAACCTGTGTTTCCTCTGCGTAAGTCTGTCATTTTCGACAGGGTATCACCCATAATTTCTCTTTTTAATGCTTCCTCATCATAAACCTTGTTTAACTCTTCTTCTACCGATTCAAATTCAGAACGCAAGCTATCGATTTTAGATTCAAGAACTTTCTTTTTACGCATTAATTCCCGGTCTTTCCGGCTAATGGCCTGTGCATGAATTACCTCTCCGGTTTGTTCCAGCAATAATCTCGTAGCACGTGCAGAACCCGTCAATACGCCATCTTCTGTCAGGAATACATCTTCCAGATCCAGCCCATCATCTGTAATCACAAACTCCCTCACCTGATTGGAGTGTTTCATCCCCCTGGATTTCATAATATATAAACCGCGGTTTCTTTCGCCATTGTTCTCTATATCTCTAATCAGCAACCAGGCATCAACCAATGAAGAAACCCCTTCATCTGTTTGCTCATTTACAATGTTGTTTAGCGTAAGCGCTGTAAACATCACGGTAATTTGCTCCGCTTGTAAAAAGTCGATTAAACGAACCAACATCGTTTTCACCTCACTTACAGAACCTATAGTAATGAGGTTAGTAATCGGATCAAGAATAACGACATCCGGTTTGAACTTTCTGATGGCTTTATGAATGGCGACTAAGTGCATTTCCAAGCCATAAAGCGTTGGTCTTGAAGCATAAAAAGACAGATAGCCATTATCCATATGGGCTTGCAAATCCATTCCAATAGATCGCATGTTTCTGATGATCTGTTTCGGAGATTCTTCAAAAGCAAAAAAGAGACATTTCTCTTTTCTCAGGCAGGTAACATTGGCAAAACTGGCAGCAATACTGGTTTTACCCGTTCCGGCCGTACCTGAAGCCAGAATACTACTCCCTTTATAAAACCCCTTATTGCCAAGCATTTCATCTAATGCAGGAATGCCGGACGAAATGCATTCTGAGGAAACTTCTTTATTGAGTTCGAGTGAAGTAACAGGCATTACGGAAATCCCTTCGTTATCAATCAAAAAAGGGTATTCGTTGGTGCCATGTACAGACCCACGGTATTTTACAATTCTTAATCTCCGGGTTGATATCTGATTGATGATCCGATGGTCAAGGAGAATTACACAGTCTGAAACGTACTCTTCCAAACCTTGCCGCGTTAAGCTTTTCTCTCCCCTCTCTCCGGTGATAATTGCCGTTACTCCTTTTGATTTCAAAAACTGGAAAAGTCTTCTGATTTCAGCGCGGAGAATGCCATCATTGTTTAATCCCGAAAATAGATTTTCTATCGTATCCAGTACAACCCGTTTAGCGCCAATGCTGTCAATGGCATATCCAAGGCGGATAAAAAGCCCTTCGAGATCATACTCTCCTGTTTCTTCTATTTCAGAACGATCGATATGAACGTAGTCTATTCTAATTTTTTTATCTTTTTCCAGCTGATCAAGGTCAAAGCCGAGGGAAGCGACGTTGGTTTTGAGTTCTTCAGCCTTTTCTTCGAATGCCATAAATACGCCGGGTTCATTGTAATCCAATGCGCCTCTAACGATGAACTCGATAGAAAAAAGGGTTTTACCAGACCCTGCCTCCCCACAAATAAGTGTAGGCCTGTTAGCCGGTAGACCTCCCAATGTAATTTCGTCCAGACCTGAAATTCCTGTGCGGGTTTTTGAAATGCCAGTCATAGGTACCGACTTGGACTTGCTAGTGTTTTTAGCCATTCATTTTTTGTTAAAGGCTAAATGTATGAATAATATCACATGTTGTAAACTTGATATCAAACAAAGCGGGAATAAATACCGGGATTTAACTGGTAAAAAATTGGTGACATTTACTACCCGCTTCCGGGAATTCTCGTAGTGCACTAGTAGAACCGATATTGATTTTATCCAACGATTCAATGCTATCGGATGATTGGAAAGCATAGTTTTTTTGAACAGCTTGAACATGCGCTTTATCTGTGTTTTTCTTTTCTGAAGCCGCTTGATCCTGATTATTTAATCAACCATTTCAACGCTAATTTTTTTATACAAATTTTTTTATGAATATCCAAAACAAAAACAATAAAAATGCAGTTATTTAATTAATAAGACTGAAATAGAGATGGTTAATACATATAAAATACAACTGGACGAAATTACTTATAAAGAAATTTTCGAACCCTTCTTGCATAAAAATTTTCTAAAATTACCGGTTGAAGCCCGTGATAACATGGTTGAGGTTACTATCCGAAGAACCTGTGTGCTGGAATACTTGCAGAAGAAAATTATAAGCGAGATTGACAATTACGAAGTAATACAATCGGAGATGATCAATAAGATGAATATTCATTAGGAATTTTTGCCTGCCATATCACGCAAAAAAAAACATATCCGAATGAGTTATTCGGTTGGTTTAATGCTGCCGACTATTCAGATATTTAAAACCTTATAAGTTAAGGCTATTTAAGCAACTACTTTTTGAAGTATTTCAATTCCAAGATACATCCGCGCTGGCTGATTGCTTTAGGGTTTTCTGCTGATGGACCTGAAGTCACCGCAGAACTGTCTGTAGCCAGATATATTTTTGTTCCACCATTAGCTACCGCAACATCTCTGTACCTTACTCTGGACGAAAAATATTCGTGAACTCTCGGATTGATACTGCCATCATTATTTATTTTAAGCCGAAGCAATTTCCCGGTTTTAAGTGTAGTCACCAGTAAAGACGGACTCCAGCCCGGTATCGCATCAGATTGGTAAATTGCTATGCCCGACGGTGCATAGGCTTCCCATTCAGCTTTCGTCCCTGCCTTTACTTTTTCAAATAGGCTGGTAAGCTTTTCGTTTGATGTTGGGTAAAAACTTATTTTCGGATCTTTGTAAGCTTTACCAATTAACTCCGCATTACTCTTTTCCGAAATGATTAATGGATAAGTAGTATGCCATTTCCCAGGACGTTTCGCTTCATCAGATACCGATGCAGCGAGGTGATCATAGTTCCCATCATTATAACCGATCACTAAAGGATGTCCATAATTACCGCCCTTTTCAATGAGATTAATTTCATCATCTGAGTAGGGACCATGTTCTGAAGCATATAACCGTTCCTTTTTATTGATCATAGCAAACGCTAAACCCTGCGGATTTCTATGCCCGACCGTCCAGATTGCACTCTGCTCAGGCAGTGCCGGGTTGTCTGCAGGAATCCATTCAGTAGCACCTTCTGGTTCCAGGTTGAAACGTAGAATTTTACCTTCATAGCTGTTCTTTTGCTGTGCTTTATTGGGCCTTCCTCCATTTGAAAACTGTCCCGATCCCTGATCGCCTACTGCGTAAAAAAGGTAATGTTTTCCATTTACCGGGGCGATGATCAGGCGTCCGCCATTATGGTCATTACTTGCCGGGATGGTGTCGCAAATAATTACCGGAGCCTCTAATTGCTGTTTACTGGCATTAAACCGGTATCGCGCCAGCTTTAACAGAAACTGATTTCCCTGGAGATGCCGATACACATAAGAAAGGTAAACGAAAGGTTTGCCTCTCAAAAATTGTGGATGAAGTGCCAGGCCCATCAAACCTCCCTGCGGAACCGGCTGTTGCGCTTTTTTCTGTTCTTCAAAAGATGGAAATTGCCTTTCTGCATTTAAATCGAGGACAATCTTTTTCACACCGTTATCCGGATCAATTTTTAGCACCCGATAACCCTTCGATTCATTAACCCACAATTGATTATCCTGGCCGACCACTACTGACCATGGATCGCTTAGGCCTGATGCAATGATTCGCGTTTCAAAATCATTCCCTTCGCTATTCATCAATGCAAAAGAGGTAAATAATGCCAGTAAGGTAAACAGGCCACAGCAAAAAAGGTATTTCATTTAATTGTATCTTTAAAGCTGAAACACCAAAAGAACAGGCATAGCTTCCAAAACAGGTATTAATATCACATTTCGCGTATTTATTGGTTAAAATTGCAGATAACTTTCGGAAGTTATTAATTTGACTACCGTCAGTTGTGATGTAAAATATCCCTACAAAAGTCGGATTCGTATAAAAAAAAGTCTCTTTAATATAAAGATCTTCGGCAATCTGCTGATAAATTTGCTACTATATCAGATCATCCTAACCAAACGTATATGAATCGGAGAAAACTCCTTCAAAGCCTGGCCATCGGTTTACCCGCTACATTATTTGCCAGTAAACTTTCTGCATTTTCTATAGATGATGCCGCTCAAGAATTTGTCGAAAAAATTATCGCTGGTCCGTTTTCGCCAACCTGGGAATCGTTATCTACTTACCAGACACCTGAATGGTTTAGGGATGCGAAATTTGGAATGTGGGCACATTGGGGGCCGCAATGCCAGCCGGAAGCAGGAGACTGGTATGCACGGGAAATGTACATAGAAGGAAACCGGAAGTATAAATTCCATCTTGAGAAGTATGGCCACCCGTCTCAGTTTGGTTTCAAAGATGTAATTAATACCTGGAAAGCGGAGAAATGGGATCCTGAAGCTTTGGTTTCACTCTATAAAAGTGCAGGCGCAAAATACTTCATGGCATTGGCCAATCACCATGACAACCTAGACCTTTATGACAGTAAATACCAAAAAGACTGGAACTCAACAAAGCAGGGACCAAAGAAGGATATTATTGGAGGATGGGCTGCTGCCGCAAAGAAACACCATCTTCCTTTTGCGGTAAGCGTACACGCGGCGCATACCTGGAGCTGGTTTGAAGTGGCCAATCGTGCTGATAAAAATGGCCCGCTAGCTGGCGTGCCTTATGATGGAAAATTAACAAAGAAAGATGGAAAAGGCAAATGGTGGGATGGACTTGATCCTCAGGAGCTTTATGCGCAGAACCATCAGATGAGTGAAAACAGCCTTGATGATGGCGCCATTCACAAACAGTGGAATTGGGGCAATGGGGCTACACCGCCAGATCAAGCCTATATTGATAAGTTCTATAATCGAACCATCGATCTGATCAATAAATACCATCCGGATATGATTTATTTTGATGATTCGCAGTTCCCCTTATGGCCGGTGAGCGATGCTGGTCTTCGCATTGCCGCACACTTTTACAACAAGAGCATCAAAGAAAAAGGAAAACTTAATGCCGTAATTACGGGCAAAATTTTAGATGAGCAGCAAAGAAAGGCAATGGTTTGGGATATTGAGCGTGGGCAGAGCAATATCATTGAGCCACTTCCCTGGCAAACAGACACTTGCCTGGGCGACTGGCATTACGATCGTAACATCTATAACCGGAAAGGCTATAAAAATGCGCCAAAAATCATCCATACACTAGTTGATGTGGTAAGTAAAAATGGCAATTTAATGCTCAATGTGCCTGTTCGCGGAGACGGCTCGATCGACGAACTTGAGCGCCAGATTGTGGAAGAAATTGGCGTATGGATGAAAGCAAACGGTGAGAGTATCTACGCTACCAGGCCATGGAAAATCTTCGGCGAAGGACCTGCGCAAAATAATTCGGCTGCATTAACCGCTCAGGGATTTAATGAGGGTAAGGGCACTCCATTTGGTGAGCACGACATTCGCTTTGCGGTGAAAGACAAAGTCCTTTTTGCAACAGTAATGGCCTGGCCGGCCGAAGGTTCGGTGCGGATTGCCAGCTTAAAAGAAGGTAGCGTTTATTACCCTGAAAAAATTAACAAGGTGCAGCTTGTGGCCACCGGACAATATTTGAAATTTGAAAGAACTGCTGATGGATTAAAAGTTTACTTTCCGACTGAAAAGCCTGCTGCATCTTACGCGAATCCTTTAAAAATTAGTTAAAATATAACCTAGGTTAATAACGATGAAGCAATGATGGCCCGAGCAATTATATTCCGGCCACCATTGCTTTTCCCCTACAGGCTTTGATTACTTAGCTATCGCATTACCCTTTATCTAACTGCTATTTCTTTTTTATCCGCCGCTCCTGAAAAAATAGTTTAATTCCGGTTAGCTTTGTTGAAGCTAGCTGACTGGCTTTGGTAGCCACCGGCAATGTGATGCAACGCGACTATGAATAAAGGACTCATTAAACATTCATTCCAATTGCTAAATGCGGACTATGTTAAGCTTAACAAAAAGTGGAACTTCAGGAATGTCATTAGCCCTTATTACCGGTTGTACTACATAGATGAAGGCGAGGGCTTTATCGACAATCAGAAAGGTGGTTTAACGCTACGCCCGGGTTATGTGTATATTGTTCCGAGCTTTACACTATGTAACCTCTCCTGCGAATGGTTTTTAAGCCAGTACTTCATTCAGTTTTTAGAAGAATCTCCGGATGGAATTTCACTGTTTGCCAATTGCAGAAAGATTTTGGAAGTGGAAGCAAATGCTGATGATATTGCCAATTTTAAGCGGATCATCGCAATTAATCCCGGAAGGGGAATCAACCGTTCTGATAATCCACTGGTGTATGAAAAAGACATCTATTATAAGGAATATACCGAATTGAATAACCTGCAAAGTCTTGCTACCCAATATGAAACCCAGGGCATTATACTACAACTAATTTCGAAGTTCCTGAAGCCTGAGATTTTTCTTGATGGTCCAATTACAGCTACACCATCAGTGGTGATGGACGCGATCTCTTACATTCAGATTAACCTCAGTACTGCTTTAAAAGTTAGTCAACTCGCCAGCCGCGCAAACCTGAATACAGACTATTTTTCAAGGATTTTCCATCGCCACACAGGTCAGAGTCCGCTGAACTACATCCTTCAGAAAAGAATTGAAAGGGCCCAATACCTGATCATCACGAGCAACAAGCAACAGAATGAAATTGCCGAAATGACGGGTTTTGACAATGCCCAATATTTTTCCAGAGTGTTTAAGAAATTAACCGACCTCACACCAGGCGCTTATAAAACACAGAACAAAACACTTAACCTGATGGGGCAAGTATAAAACCATGATTAATCATTCAAATACCTCATGATCAACACCTCCCATTCTTCATCAAGGGAATAATCTGGACGGGATTCACCAGCCCTTCTATACCAGTAATCTGCATTCCAGAGGTCGCCCTCTTTGCGATGGAGGTAAGCATGTATTCTAGCCGATTTCTGATCATTCAGCTGATCTACCTGCTGGTGTGCCATTTCCCAGTTTCCTTTACCATCATGCCAAAGCGACTGCAACTGGATGGAAATCCCGGGATCGGGACTTTCTGCATTTAATGATGTCTTAAATTCCTGAAGATTCTTCACTTCCATTGTTTTTGAGCGTTCATAATACGAAAAATTATTTAGCATCTCCAAATCCTTTTCATCGAAAGTTAACCTATTCTCAAACGAAAGCTGAGATTTAGGTGAATAAAAACTTAAGTACGCGTTTGAATGTTGCATAACTTTAATCTTTAGAACAGGCACAAAACAGATGGCAATGAGCAAGGATAACAATATGATCAGGATAAGAGGCGCAAGTACAAACAATTTAAAGGATGTTAGTCTGGATATTCCGAGAGATCAGATTGTAGTCTTTACAGGTGTTTCCGGTTCGGGAAAATCTTCATTGGCTTTTGGAACCTTGTATGCAGAAGCACAACGACGTTATCTAGACTCCGTGTCGCCTTATGCAAGAAGACTTTTTAATCAAATGAGCGTGCCTGAAGTTGATTCGATTGATGGCCTCCCACCTGCGGTGGCGCTTCAGCAGCAACGTGGCGGATCCTCTACCCGCTCTTCTGTTGGAAGTGTAACCACCTTATCCAATTTGTTACGCATGCTTTTTTCCAGAGCCGGCGATTATCCGGAAAATCAATCGATTATTTATGCTGAAGGCTTTTCGCCTAATACACCGCAAGGTGCCTGTGAAAAATGCCATGGCCTGGGAAGTGTTTTTGAAGTTACCGAAAAAACAATGGTTCCTGATGACAGCCTTACCATACGTGAACGTGCTGTGGCTTCCTGGCCTTTAGCCTGGCAGGGGCAAAATCAACGTGACATCCTCGTTTCGATGGGTTATGATGTCGATATCCCCTGGCGAGCGCTTCCTAAAAAGCAGCGCGACTGGATTTTATTTACTGAGGAAACGCCTTCTGCACCGGTTTACCCCGGACTTTCACCAGAACAAACCGCTAAAGCCATCGCCAGAAATCAGCCGCCAGATTATATGGGTACCTTTATTGGTGCAAAGGCTTATGTTTTTAAGACATTCTCCACCACGCAATCAGCGCTGATGAAAAAGCGGGTTTCACAATACATGATCAGCGCAAGCTGTCCGCTTTGCCATGGCAAACGACTGAAAAAAGAATCTTTATCTATTACTTTTGAAGGAAAGGATATTTCAGAAATTTCCCGGTTACCGCTGTCGGTGCTGGCAGAAATATTTAGCAAACATGCCAAAACCTCTATCAAAAAAACACAGACAGAGAAAAATATCATCAGGCAACGAATTTCTTCAGACATTTATGCCCGGATTCAGGTTATGCTGGATCTGGGACTGGGCTACCTTAGCCTGGAACGCAGCACGCCTACCCTTTCTCCCGGAGAGCTACAGCGTTTACGCCTGGCTACACAGGTTCATTCGAACCTTTTCGGTGTCGTGTATGTGCTCGATGAGCCTTCGGCGGGTTTGCATCCGGCAGATACCCGGGCGCTCTTACATATTTTAGATAAACTTAAAGCAGCTGGCAACTCAATTTTTGTGGTGGAACATGAACTGGAAGTTATCCGCCATGCAGACTGGATTGTAGATGTAGGTCCGGAGGCCGGTGACAAAGGCGGGCATATCCTTTATAGTGGCCTGTTGAAGGATTTTAGCAACATTAAGGGATCACACACTTCCGCTTTCCTTTTCCAAAATCAAAAACCTGTAACCCGACCATTAAGAATCCCAAGCGGAATGCTTAGCATCCGCGGTGCGAGCAGGCATAACCTTAAAAATATAGCTGTAGATTTTCCTCTGGGCGTGGTAACTTGCGTAACAGGAGTTTCTGGCTCAGGAAAAAGCAGTTTGGTTAGCCAGGTGTTGGTAGAGTTGCTCGCGACCTCACTCGGGCAGAAAACGGATCCTGAAATTGATAACCAAACCGATGCGCCGATTGTAGAGGAGATTCTACCCGTTAGCGGATCAATCACCTCCGGACTTGAAAAAATCTCCCGGTTGGTGGTGGTAGATCAGCGCCCGATTGGAAGAACGCCAAGGTCTAATCTGGCTACTTATACTGGTTTATTCGATCATGTAAGAAGTCGCTTCGCCAACACGCCGCTGGCAAAAAAACGGAAATATGACGCTGGCAGGTTTTCATTCAATGTTGCAAAAGGGCGCTGTCCGCATTGCCAGGGAGAGGGATTTGTAATGGTTGAACTCCTTTTTCTACCCAGTGTCTATACGCCTTGCCCTACCTGTGGTGGCACACGGTATCAAAAGGAAACCCTCGAAGTGATTTATAAAGAGAAAAATATCTCAGAGGTTTTGCAAATGACAGTAGAAGAAGCCTGCAACTTTTTCGATGAAGATCCACAGATTTACCGTGCTTTGAATATATTGCGGGAAGTTGGCCTGGGTTATCTCCGCCTTGGGCAGGCGGCTACAGAACTTTCAGGCGGAGAAGCGCAGCGCATTAAACTGGCAACCGAACTTCAGAAAAGTCAAAAAGGTTCGTCGGTTTATATACTTGATGAGCCGACCACCGGACTTCATCCATCAGATGTAGAACGGCTTCTCCTCCAATTGAATACGCTTGCAGATGCAGGAAACACAATAATTTTAGTGGAGCATGACATGCAGGTAATTGCGCAAAGCGATTGGATCATCGATATTGGTCCCGGTGCGGGAGATCAGGGTGGAAAAATTGTTTTCACCGGAACGCCGGAAGAACTGGCAAAACATCCGTCCAGCAAGACTGCACCCTTTTTAAAAGATTACCTGCGCTAGTTCAATTACGCTACTGCTGATAAATTATAGGAGGAATCTTCATCATGATCGTTGTTCAAAGGGGCTTCACTGAACAATGATCATGAATTAAAATACATCGCCTTGCAGGCACTGCCCTTAAAAAAATCAATATCCAACCATTTCATCATCCGGATAACAATATAACCATCTTTCGCCAGGCTCTGAAGAGATCACTACCGGATGCTTTTCTGCCTGGCAATGGTGAGACATATGCTGCATTGGTGAAGAATCGCAGCATAGCGTAACCCCACAGGTTTGGCAGGTGCGAAGATGAACCCAGTTTGTGCCCAATTTAATGCATGCCTCGCAAACATGTTCGCGGGCAGTTTTCAGCGTTTTAACAGCTTCCAGATGACTGCAAATCTTACTATTTTCCATATTATAATTTAGCTAAATACTGATGAACCTGGGTTACAGCCATTGCGCCCTCACCTACCGCAGAGGCTACCCTTTTTACCGAGTTAAAACGAACATCACCTGCAGCGAAAGAACCTGGCACACTGGTTTCGAGGTGGTAAGGCGGCCGGTCTACCTCCCAGCACATTTTGTACTGATCGAGATTAACCAAATCATTGCCCGTATACAGGTATCCGTTCCGATCACGACAAATGGCAGTCTCTGCAGCCCATTCCGTGTTTGGCTTTCCGCCGATACAAATAAATAATTTGGAGGTATCATACCATACTGCTGTTCCATCTAAACTGTTCGAGATTTTAATGCGTTGCAGATAATCCTCGCCTTCCAGCGCCGTCACCTCAGAAAAATACAACACGTGAATATTCTTAATGGCCGCAATTCTTTGAATCAGATACTCTGAAAGCGTATCGGCGAGGCTGCCTTTCCTGATCACCATGAACACCCGTTTGGCGAAACCAGAGAAATAAGTGGCCGCCTGCCCGGCAGAGTTGCCGCCGCCTACAATATAAAGGTCTTTATCCTGGCAGAAAAAAGCCTCACTTGCTCCTGCACCATAATAAACACCTTTATGAAAAAACCTGCTTTCATCCGGAAGATTCAACCGGGCATACTCCACGCCTGTTGCGCAGATATTCGTTTTGGCAACCAGTTTTTCGCCACTCGCAAAATCAACATGGATTTTGTTATCATAGAAAGTTCCTTTTATTCCTTCTTTTAGCAATAGAATTTCAACCCCAAACTTCAGCGCCTGCTGTCTGGCCCGTTCGGCAAGATTGGCACCTGAAATGCCTTCAGGAAAACCCAGGTAATTTTCGATTAGCGAACTTGTACCTGCCTGCCCACCAACGGCTTCCCGTTCAATTAATATCGTTTTCAAACCCTCTGATGCTGCATACACGGCTGCGCTCAATCCTGCCGGACCTGCGCCGTAAATGGAAAGATCATATTCAGCATACTTAGGTGCTGTAATCCAGCCAAGGTTACAGGCAATTTGCTCCAATGTGGGATTGACAATAATTTTCCCATCCGGAAATTCGATCATCGGATGTTTATCCGGATTGTTAAACGAGGTAATGCCCTGTCCCCAACCCAATTGATCCTGTGTGATATCAAACCAATCGAAATCTACCACACTCCTTTTTAAAAAATCCCTTATCGGATAAATTTCCGGCGAATCCGGTTTGCCATATAACTTCAGTTTGTTCATGTGTAGCGTTTTAATCCGTTCTGAACTTCAGTTTGTTAATCACTTCTTCTCCGCAGTTTTCGGATGAGGTTCCATAACCGTTCACGAAAATACCTTTCGTTTTTCCATCCAGGGAAGATATAGCATACACAATGGCTTCGTCTTCCGGATCAGATTCACCTTCAAAACGATAATGCCTGTCGATTAAGAACTGATCAGGCGCTGCCTGGATAAGATTTTCGCCACCATCAAGCTGGCTGCTTCTGAGGTTAAAATCTAAGGTATAACCTTGTGCCGTCAGTGCGTTAATCACTTCAGAAACAGTGGTCATTTCTCCAATATGTTTAAATTGATCCTGATCCATAATCCTTTTTATTTTTATCACCTCAATGTACGCGCAAAAAACAATCCACGATGCAAAATACTTAAAATCAGCAAACTATATTATATCACAAAACAAAACACTTACGATATAACGTTAATTTATGACTCAAATTAATTTATTTCTTGAAAATTTAAAATAAGCAAAATCCATATCTTTAAATAAAAAAATATGATGACAGATCCAAATAACCATGAGCTTTCTGATGACAAGGAAGATGCCTTAACCAGCGAAGAAGATGTACTAAATCAACGTACAGTAATTAGTGATCAAATGGCAGGTGAGCACGATGCCGATTTATTAGATCAGGCAGATCGGGCTTCAAGATCTTCATTTGAATTAGACATTTAGCATGTTTTGAAACTGAAAAAATTAGAGAAATTTTCGACAATTTCTCTAATTTTTCCTGAGCAGTAACATTTATGCGTTCGGTATGGTAGATCAATTCCGTCTTCTTGCTAAAACACATGTTTTTTAGCCAGTCCGAGGCGCTTAATCTTTGAATTAAGTGTGGTAGCCGGAACCCCCAGTAATTTCGCTGCGCCATTCTGCCCGGAAATTTTTCCGTTGCATAATTCTAAAACCGCAAAGATATGGTCGCGTTCATTTTCAAATATGGTTTTTACCGTGGGATCTGGAAACGAAGCCTGTTCAGTGTTCTCGGGAATTTCCACGTTTTTAATCACCGGTCCCTGCGCCAGCACCACATGTCTTTCTACCAAATGTTCCAGTTCCCTTACGTTTCCAGGCCAGCTGTGGGCCTCCATGGTGGCTATTGCTTTTCTGCTAAACCCCTTCAGCCTGCGTTTTGATTTTTCTGCAAATTTCTTCAGAAAGAAGTCTGCGAGCAATGGAATATCAATTTTTCTACTCCTTAAGGGAGGTAATGAGATGGGAAAAACATTAAGCCTGTAAAACAGATCACTCCTAAACCGACCAGCTTCCACCTCTTTAAAAAGGTTGCGATTGGTGGCAGAAATAATGCGGACATCCGTTTTGATCGTGGTTTTTCCACCTACGCGCTCCATTTCTTTTTCCTGCAAAACCCGAAGTAGTTTCACTTGTAAATCAATGGCTAATTCACCAACTTCATCTAAGAAAAGGGTTCCATGGTGTGCCTGTTCGAATTTTCCTATCCGGCGTTCGGTTGCTCCTGTGAAGCTTCCTTTTTCATGCCCAAACAGCTCAGATTCTATTAAATTTGGCGGGATTGCTGCACAATTAACCTTAACCATTCCTTTGTGCTTTCTTGCCGATTCCTCATGGATAGCCCTGGCAATCAACTCTTTCCCTGTACCAGTTTCGCCTAAAATTAAAACAGTCGTTTCTGATGCTGCGATCCGGTCCATTAGTTTATAAACCTGTTGCATTTCAGGGCTATTTCCAACAATGTTTCTATGCGTAATTGCCCAGGCATTTTCTACTGGTTGAAAAACCAAGAATTCTGAGAGCTGTGCCTTTAAATGTTCAATTTCATTTTCCAGCCTCCTGGTCTTTTCCATTCCCATTTGCAATGGTTTCGATTCATCCCGTCCCGCCAGCCGATTGATCTTACCTAAATCAGAATGCTCTTTTTCTTCCATTACAGCAAGTAATCCGGAGATCAAGTCGGCAATATTACAGCAAAAACTCAGGCCTTCTGCACTCAATTCCCTATCGTAATTATGAAGTTCAAATGTGCCAAAAATGCGACCATTACTTTCCAGAGGTATATAGCCGTGGAAATGATATTCTGCCGGATGATTTGAAAGGCAATGGTTTTCACCAAAGTCGTCTATCCAGTCTTTTCGCGATTTGAGGACTGGAAAATCAAAATCCGCAATTTGTTTGGTAATAAGCGAAAGGCTAACCGGATCTGAAATGGTTTCTGTACAAGATATTTTACCAGCGATTGCCTCCGTTAAATATGCCCTCGTGATGTGATCCATTTTTTTGTTATAAAGGATGAGCGTACCACAATCGATCGAAAATAGTGGATAGAGTTTCGCGAACATGCCCTGAAATAGCTCTCGCAGACTAAAATTCTTCTCCGGCGCTGCGCTAACTTCTGCTTGTTCTACGAAATAATTACTTGCATCGGGTGCTGTAAGTAATTCTTTTATGTCATGGGCCGGGTCAGAATTGGTTTCCTGCTTTTTCATTCTTTCAAATTGATATGCTCCTGAAATATTCAATGGCGCATGTGTTTTAGTATTTACAGCAATTCTTAAAGCTCAATTTTTGTCAGGCCTTCACCTGTTTCAGGAAAGGCTAAATATTGATCAATATGGACTATCTGTTTTCACCTAAAAGCCAAAGAACATGCCAAAGGCCGAAATGCTGACCTGGAGAACATTCCATCAGATTTGAAGAAAAAAACATGACGATATTTCGTCAAAATTTGATTCAAAATGCGAAATATGGTATGGGATTGAAAGACCTACAACTTTCATTCACTGCTATATGAATCAAGTTACTAACGCCAAATATAAACAGCGCTATTAGCGTTAGTAACTTTACTTAATGCTTTTGAATAAATTAATTAGCCGCTTTAAGATGCTTTGGCAGCCATTCGGTTAAGATTTTAATGGTATCATTAAAAAATAGCTGGTAAGTATCCTGAGTTACAAAACCAATATGTGGTGTGGCTAACACATTTTTCAATGTTCTAAAAGGATGATCTTGGTCGAGTGGTTCCTTATCAAAAACATCAAGTGCTGCGCCGGCAATGCTATTTTTTTGCAGACTGTCGATTAATGCCTGTTCATCAACCAATGGCCCTCTGGAGGTATTAATCAGGTAAGCAGTTGGCTTCATTAAAGCCAAATCTTCAGCACCAACAATTCCTTTGCTCCGATCGCTGAGCACCATGTGAACACTTAGATAATCCGATTCCTCGAAAAGTATTTTTTTAGAAACATATCTCGCACCATTGGCAGCGGCCTTTTCTGGTGAGAGGTTTTCGCTCCAGGCAATCACATCCATTTCAAAAACTTTTGCAACGGTAGCAACTTGTGCGCCAAGATTTCCCAGGCCTAAAATACCCAGTGTTTTGCCTTTCAGATCATTTCCGACTAAATGTTGCCAGCCGCCAGCGCGGAAATTCGCATTTTCTTGTGGAATGTGTTTCGCAATGGCCATTAATAATGCCCAGGTCAGTTCTAGTGCACCATGCCCGAGATAGCCCGTATTCTGAACTTCAATTCCTAACTTGGCTGCTGCAGCCATATCAACAGAGCGATTCTTAGCACCGGTTGAAACAATAAGTTTTAGATTCGGCAATCGCATAAGCAGACCTGCCGATAATGGCGTACGTTCGCGCATGACACAAACGATATCATATGGCATTAACCGGTCAACGACTTCATCTTCAGCATAAAGATGATCGGTAAACACCTTAATCTCTGCATACTCAGTGATGGTTGTCCAGTCTGCAAATGATTTGGCGACATCCTGATAATCATCAAGTACTGCTATTTTGTATTTCGACATAGGATTTTTTCTTTAAGATCTTCTTTCGTTAAAAACCTGAAATTCTGCTATAGAAGGCGTTTCTTTTGAATGTTCTATGCGGATACGTACTTTGCTCGTCCAAATCCGATCGAACCGATGAATTTTAATCCGATCCTCGTTTTTTCCTTCGAAAACTCTTTTCCATTCTACGCCATTCCAGTATTCCAGTATATAAGTATCAATATTCGCTTTTTGTTCGGCCACCACGATCATATTGATGTCTTTTTCATTTTTGAAATCAACTTCGTACCATGGCTTTTTAACGTCGCTGTTGCTTGTCCAGGAAGATTTATAACTATCATCATTTGCAAAATCCATGATGTTCATGTCGTCACTCCAGCTCGAATTAGCGGCCTGATTAATCGCTAAGTTACTCGAAATAATAGGTAATGCGAGAGACGGAAGTGGAGCGGTAGGCCCTTCATTTTTCCAAAGCTTTCCAACCTCCTTTAAGGATGCAAGCGCATTTTCATCAATTAAACCATCGCGATTAGGTGCTACATTTAAAATAAAGTTACAGCTCGCGGCATTTAAAGGCTTAATTAAATTATCTATAATTTCCTGCGGTTTTCTTACAGGAACAGTTGGAAAATCTGTTTTCCAAAACCACGAGGTATTGATCGGCAGACAAGCTAAAGATGGCATCACTTTACTTTCTTTGTTCATCCGCTGTCCGGCGCCCATTTCGTAAGTTTTAATATCAGTATAATAAAGGCCTTCGGCAGGATATTTTGCACCGTTCAAATCCATCACCAAACAATCCGGCTGTAAAGTTTTAATCAGGTGATAAATCTCTTCAAAAGGCACCTGATCATAAGAAATCCTCGACCAGGGCGCATCCCATCCATCAATAATCAAGGCTTCAATTTTACCATATTTAGTAAGCAACTCTGTAATTTGTTGCTTAACCATCTCGATGTGCTTTGGCGTAATCTGATTTGGCCTGAGTTTGTGGTGCGTATCTAAAATTGAATAATAAAGCATCACTTTTAACCCGTTGGCACTGAAAGCATCGGTAAATTGTTTCACCACATCTTTTTTATACGGACTGTTCATCACATTGTAATCTGTGCTTTTGGTATCCCAGATGCAGAAACCGCTATGGTGTTTAGTAGTTAAACAACCATAACTCATGTTTGCAGATTTCGCTGCTTTTGCCCATTGATCGGCACTTAATTTCTTTGGATTAAATAATTTCGGATCAGCATCGGGATCTGGCCAATCGGCATTGGCATAAGTGGGAATATTATAGTGAATGAACATTCCGAAGCGTAAATCCACAAATTTTTGCTGGAGTACATTTAATTTCTGTGACGCTTCTGACGGCGTGATTTGTGCAAGACCAGCAAAACTGCTGAATGCCGTTAATATCAATACTAAAACGTTTTTTCGAATGGTTACAGGTTTCATAATTTAAAATTATTGTTTAAAAATTTATGGAAGTTTTTCGGTAAAGGTTATTTTCTTTGAAGAGGCTGCCCAGAATATCCAGAGCAGAACGCAAATAGCTAAAGCAATAGCTGGATAAAAAAAGGAGAGAACAAAAGCGGTAAGATAAGTCGGAAAGCCATATAAATAATTGTTCCGCAATTGCCTGATGGCCGAATCGCTGATTCCGGGGCGTAAAAGCGTTTTATCTCTGCTCGCTTGCGCCCATAATAAATTAAAAGCCAGGTTAATCACCACAAACAGACCGGTGTATATGGTAACGGAAAGTTGTCTGGCATCAGTCATGTAAAACCTGGCAAGCAAAGCACTGGGATAAGAAACAAGCGAAACAAGGAACAAGATCAGCCCGTTGGCAAACATTAGTCCTGTATTTCGCTTATAAATCTGCTTAAAGATCTTATGGTGATTTACCCAGATCACAAAAATACTGAAAAAGGAAATGATAAAGGCAAGATAGCCTGGCCACTGAAGTTTCAAATCCTCCAGCAAGCGAAGAGGATTCGTACCCTCTTTCACCTCAGGAATGTGAAGTTCCAGCACCAGGAGCGTAACGGCAATCGAAAATACGCCATCACTAAATGCCTCTATCCTACCAGTTTCCTTTTCCATTTAAGCGTTAAAAATTAATTTGTTCACCTGTGTAATTTCAGCGTGACTAATGGTATGACCCATGTTTTCATAAATGATTTCGGTAACCTGTGCACCCATTCCCTCTAATAAAGCAGTAGATTCTTTCACCCTTAATACGGGAACATGCATATCCGGATCACTGCTGCCGATGAAAATTGGTGTACCGTCAAAATCGCCATGATAATTGCGATGGTCTACCTGATCACCAATTACGCCGCCGGTAAAAGCCACTACACCACCATAACGTGCGGCGTTTGAGGCTACGAAATCTAACGTTAAACATGCACCCTGCGAAAAGCCCAGTAAGTAAATCTGAGATTTTGAAAAACCTGCTTCTTCTAAATGAGAAACGGTCTCCCTAAGCGTGATCAATGCATTTGAAAGTGAAGGCTCATTACTGGCGCGGGGTGCCAAAAATGATTGTGGATACCAGGTATTGCCACTGGCCTGCGGTGCCACCAAAGCAAATTCGGCCACATTCAAGTGTTCTGCCAAACCTAATATATCTTCTGCAGATCCGCCACGTCCGTGAACCATGATCAGCACTTTCTCTGCCTCATCAAGACTTTTGCCGGCTTTTAGTAATTCTCTCATTTTTTATCCCTCATTTATTTTATTCCAGATATCCCGGTATAAATCTTCGTGTCTTTTAAATTGGATATGCACATACGGACACATCGGAATAACCATTAGATCGTGCTCCCGAACATACGCCACCATTGCATCAAGCAATAATTTCGCATAACCCTTTCCTTCTTTTTCAGGTTCAACTTCCGTGTGGTAAACGGTTAGGTCGGTTCCACTGACCTCAAAAATCATCTCACCAACTTTTCCGTCTTCATCATACAGATCAAACGAACTGGGTTCGCCCTGCTGAATATTTAACTTAATTTCTGCCATGATCGTTAGCTTAACTTTGGAAGTAATTTTTCTAAGTCTTCCCGTAAATGTTCATGCTGATGTGGTAATTTCAAATGTGTTCCTAACTCATTTAAAGGTTCATCAACCGTAAAACCAGGATTTTCTGTTGCAATTTCGAAAAGCACGCCTCCAGGTTCGCGGAAGTATAGCGAGTAGAAATAATCACGGTCGATCTGAGGGGTAATCTGCAAATTTTTACTTAAAATCTGTTCTCTCAATTCCATTTGGATATCTTCATTTTTAACCCTGAAAGCCACATGGTGATTGGTTCCTGCGGCGTTTCTACCGCGATGGCCGGTTGGAACTTCCAGCAAATCTACCACAGCTGCATTTTCTACGGTATCCGTAATGAAACGGTAACGATTTTCTTCCTGCGCCAATAAGCGATAGCCAAACAAATCCGTTAGGATCTTTGCAGTTGCATCAATGCTTTGCAAGGTTAAGGTGGTGCTGTGGAATCCTTTAGTTGCAGTATCTTTTTTAATTTCGCCAGTTTCCCAGGGCATTCTGTTATCCGGTTTTCCGGGTACAATTAAACTAAGTGACAAGCCATCTGGATCTTTAAATGCAAGCACTTGTTCTCCAAAACGTTCGGTAATCTCTTTCGTTTTCACATTTTCTTTTCCAAATCGCTCCAACCAAAAGTCGTGACTTCCGGCAGGTACCGAATAACCAATTTCTGTAGCCATGCCCACGCCTTCCGTTCCCGGACCAATTCCATCCCAGGGGAAAAAAGTAAGAATTGTTCCTGCTGACCCTGTTTCGTCTCCGTAATAAAGATGATAGGTGCCTGGGTCATCGAAATTTACAGTTTTCTTCACCAATCTCAAACCGAGTGTCTTGGTGTAAAAATCGAAGTTTTGTTGTGCATTTCCCGCAATCGCAGTGATATGATGCAACCCTAAAATATTGTTTTCCATTGTTTGAAATTCTTTTGATAATTAATTATGATCTGCCGAGGTACGATTCATCTACCTGGGCGAGGTATTCGGTGTTCTTTTTTATAAATTTTGATACAAAAGGGCAATAGACCATCACCAGCTTTTTATTTGTTTTTGCATAAGCAAAAGCGTGAATGGCGAGGGCAGATGCCAAACCTTTGCCGGCCAGTTTTACTGGTACAAAAGTATGCATGAAAGCAATATTCTTTTTGTAAAACCGGTAAGTTAAATAGGCAATCTCTCCTTCCAGTTCAATTTGAAATTGTAAATTCACTTCGTTGTTCCGGATTGTATATTCCTGATTTTCCATGCAGCGGGTTTTAAATTAATACATCATATTTGTCGTTTCTGTAAGCAATTCGCTGTGCCGCGTAAAAGAAACCTCCAGGATTAAGCCGTTTTCATTCCGCATTTTAATTTCTCCGTTAAGCTGATCAGTAAGCCCGGTCATCAAACTCATGCCTAAAGAATCACTGTCATCCTGATTAAAACCGACGGGCAAACCTACGCCATCATCGCTGATGATCAGTTTACATAACTCATTTTCAAGAGAAAGAAAAGCAATTTTCACGTTTCCTTTTCTATCACCTGGAAAGGCATATTTAATCGCATTACTAATGGCTTCGTTTAAGATGAGTCCGAGTGGGACCGCCTGCGCTACATCCAGTTTGACCTCTTCGGTAACCAATTCAAATTTAATCTTCTTTTCCATGCCAAAACATTCGCTCATGTATTCCGTTAATTCGGCGATGTACCATTTCATGTCTATTTCTGCCAGATTATCAGACTGATAAAGCTTTTGATGGATGAGTGACATGGCATGCATCCGGTTCTGGCTGTTGCGAATTGCCACCAAGGCGTCTTCATTATCTAAATACGCCGATTGCGTATTCAACAGGCTGATAACGATCTGTAAGTTGTTTTTTACCCGGTGGTGAATCTCCCGGAGCAGCCACTCCTTCTCTGCGAGGATCTTTCTTAACAACTCATTCTGAGAATTAATTTCTGCTTGCTTTTGTTCTAAAATAAGGTTGCTTTGCTTTTTTAAACGGTAGCGGTTGTAAAGCAATGCCAAAACTAAAACAGCTATGAAAAGACCAGTAATAAACATATACCTCAGCCTTCCGTCATTTGCAATGATCACTTTTTGCAATTGGTTTCTTTGATGAAGCAATGCAATATCTTTATCCTTCTTCTCCGTTTGAAACTCAATCTCTAAACCAGAAATTTGCTTATTTTTTTCGTTATTCCAGATGGAATCCGTTAACCGTTTATATGTTTTATAGTGCGCAATAGCGGTCCAAGGCTTATTTAAGGCAGAATCTACATTAAACCAAAGTCTGTGCAACTGGGCTAGCGCAAGCAGGTTTTTCTGCGCAATACTTTGTTTCTCATGTTCTTTCAGGTAAACCGCTGCTACCGCGAAATTGCGGTCGTGAATGAGCTTCCTGATGATGCTTCGATATAAAAAAAGCTGATTGGGATCGCCTTTTGGCAATTCGTTATGAAATTTAATCAGGGTTTTGAAATATGGGGCCGCCAGCTCATATTGCTCAAGATCATAATAACTGTTAAATAAGAGATACGGAATCCTGACTTTCATTTGCACATCTGAAGGTGGATATTTCGCCGCCATTTCTTTCAATGTACTAATCCCCTCATTAAACCGCTTCATCCTTACCAGTAAACTGGCCAGGTTTGCGATAACTGTTTGCAGATAGGCAGGATCCTGATAACGTTCTGCAATCGCTTTTGCCTGTTGCCAATACGCGAGTGATTTCTCATCATTCCTTAAATAATAATAGGTAAGTGCTAAATGATTACAAATGGAACTTCGTTGCAGGCTTGTATCTGCCAGCTGATCTGCTGTTCTTTCTGCCATTAAGCCGTATTTCAGCGCATTCGAATAATTACCAAGGCCAATATTAATGATACACATGTTATTATAAACACCTTGCAACTCCTTAAAACCAATCGCTTTATAAACTGCAAGTGACTCATCCATTAGCTTCATTGCATAGGCAGGCTGACTTTTAATGTTATAATAATCACCCAGGTTTTTGAGCGTATTGCCTTCCTCTAAACGATTGCCCGATTGCCGGTATAAAACCAGTGCTTTTTCATTATAGCCTATCTTTCTTTTAAGATCATCGCCTTCATTGCTCAACAAGTTGCCTATGGCGATATTGGTTTCTGCAAGTTCATCTTTTAACTGCATTTTATTCGCGTAAGCAAGCACCTGCCGATAAATATTTGAACTGCCCGTTTTATCGCCAGATTCACGAAGGATATTTCCCTTCAGCACCATACTTCTGGCTATTCCTTTGGGATATTCAATTTTCGTGGCCAGGGTAAATGCCTGATCACGAATGCCCATCGCTGTAGTGAGATCTGCTTTTTCCTCACCCGGCAAATTGAGATAATAGCTACTGAAATCAATCAGCAGATCTACTTTATTTTCCGTTTGGCCCAGGCGGCGAAGTTTAACCATCGCTGCTTCTGCTTCTGACCAGGTTCTTATGCCCTGCCCTCTGAGCAAAACAGGTGTTAAGCTTAGGCATAGGAAGAACAGCAGCCTAATCATCAGATATGAAAAATTGATCGCACTAGTTTTGATGGGCATAGTTAAGGCTCAATATTATTTTTAACGGGATTAGTGCTATAATAGCAAATCACCATGGCAATGCCCGGTAACACAATGCCCACCAGGCCAAATAATTTCCCAACCCAGGCACCCAGAATACATCCAACCAGAAAGCCACCAAGGGTAATTAAACCTTTATAGACAGCGGAACGAAAATCTGTGTTTTTGAAACCCGAGTTACAAAATGACCTGATATCCAATGCGAACTGGGTAACATTTCCAGTCATCATGGTGGTGGGGCCATAAGTTTCTTTGGCAAAAAGCTTTCCGAAGGCATTCTGCAGCCCCATAGCAACCACTACAATCATCGTAACCAGATACATTGGCCAGGTAATTTCGCCGTTATCAATGTAGCCGAGTGAATAGGCTACTACCCCGCCAATCAAAAGAATAATCCCCTCACACAAAAGCAGAAAATGCCTGTTAGAAAATCTCACCGATATCCAGCCTCCAGCCATTACCGAAAGCATAAATATGGGAAAGGTTAGCAGCTTGATCCATGCATCACCACTAGCGCCCTTAATCATCTGATAAGCAAATACAATAAAGTTTCCCGTCACATGCGCAGAGAAAATTTTATCTGCCGCAACAAAGGTGATGCTATCACAATAGCCTGCAATTAGTGTTAATACAAGGGTAACAAACCAGACATTATTCTGTTTTTCTTCCATAACTGATTCTTTTTTAAGATAAATGAGCCCGTAACATCCAGGCCATTGTTTCGTGGGTTTCCATTAAACCGGTAATGTAGTCGCTGGTTCCGGCATCTTTTAAGGCGCCTGCATAATTGTTGATATTTTCCCTGAGGTGAATGAGGATGCTTTCATGATCGGCTAATAATGTTTTAATGTAGCTTGGCGCATCGTTTTGTCCCCGATCATCCTCTGTTAAGTGAGTTAACTCCAGAAATTGCTTTAAAGATGCCGGCGCATAATGACCGAGCTTACGAATGCGTTCTGCAACTTCATCAACAATTTCTTCCAGCTGGGTATACTGTTCCTCGAAAAATTTATGCTTATTATAAAAATCCGGCCCTACTACGTTCCAGTGAGCCTTTCTTGTTTTAGTATATAAAACGTATTCATCTGCAAGAATTTTGCTTAATGAATGTGCAACTTCAGCCAGGTTTTCTGCGCTGATTCCGATTTTAGCTTCCATAATTTTAAGTTTTAGTATTAATTAAAAAATGTGTTGAATAAGTAATGATCAATTGAATAAGTACCAGGGCCAATAACCCATAAAAACAGCATTGCCAGGGTGTACATATACGGTACATCACGTACCTCGATAGAATCTTTTCTATGCACTATAAAATATCCAATGGCCGTAACACCGATTGAGGGCAGGAGAAAAAGTCTGGTACCGGCCCCAAAGGCCACTAAAAATGGCACCACTGTATCAGAAAAAGTAGCCACTAAACCATTTAATTTATCTGGCAGGCCCAACGGGTTAGGAACATGTTCTTTCTCTCCATTTTGGACCCTGAACTTCTTTAAGCCGTGTACCCTAAAAAGTTCGAGCATGAGCAACACTCTGAATACGAGCACAGCATAATTGTTTATTACCAATCCAAGATCAGAATAAAGCAAGCATTTAATGATATTTTCCATTATTAAAATGCAAAGCATGAACAACCCAGTGCGCCCCAGAAAGCGGTATAATTATTTACGGGGAGGTTGCTGGTTCGCACCGCATCGTGATTGTGATGGTGTACCCCACAGCTTCCTACACAAGCATGCACCATCGCCAAAACAGCTGATTCGCCATTTGCTCCTTTCGTTTTCCCCTGTTGATTAAATTTATGCGTAGCAGGAGAATAGTAGCCATTATAACTTTTAGTTGGCGACCAGTCTGGCAGAACCGGAATTTTTGGTGGCGAAAATGAAGAAAAATCGCCTTTGGCATATACAATTTTGCCGTCTACAATGGTTAAGTCAGATTCGATACTTTTTACCTGTTCATCAGAAACTTCAAAATAATCATGATTTAAAACGGCTAAATCAGCAAGCATCCCTATTTTGATATCCCCTTTTTTCTGCTGTTCGTTAGAAAACCAGGCACTGCCCCTGGTATAAAGTTCCAAAGCAGTTTCTCTTGTAAGCACGGTTTCTTCATCATAAATTTTGAGTCCGCCAACTGTTTTACCAGCTGTAAGCCAAAACATGGAGACCCAGGGATTGTAACTACTTACTCTGGTTGCATCGGAGCCTCCGCCAACCGGCACTTCCATTTCGAGCATTTTTTTTACCGGCGGGGTTTGCAAAGCTGCTTTTTCACCATAACGTTCGGTGAAATACTCCCCCTGATAAGCCATTCTGCTCTGAACAGCAATGCCACCGCCAAGCGCCTTAACCCTTTCAATGTTTCGCTCATCGATGGTTTCCGCATGGTCGAAAATCCATGGCAAGCCTGCAAAAGGAATGTCTCTGTTTACCTTTTCAAATACGTTTAAGAACCGGCTGATGCTTTCGTTATAAGTGGCATGTAACCTGAATGGCCATCTTTTTTCTACCAGCAAGCGTACCACCCGTTCCAGTTCAGGCTCCATATTATCTGCTAAATCCGGTCTTGGCTGAAGAAAATCTTCAAAATCTGCAGCAGAGAATACCAACATTTCTCCCGCCCCGTTGTGGCGGTACATATCATCGCCCTGATAAAGCTCTACTGAATTTGTCCAGTTATCAAAATCTTCAAATTCCTGTTTCGGGCGTTGGGTAAATAAATTGTAAGCAATGCGAACGGTAAGTTGTTTTTGCTTATTGAGCTCGTTTACCACTTTATAATCATCAGGAAAATTTTGAAACCCACCCCCTGCATCAATCACGCTGGTAATGCCAAACCGGTTTAGCTCTGTCATAAAATGACGGGTAGAATTTACCTGATGCTCATCAGAAAGCTTCGGACCTTTTGCCAGGGTTGAATATAAAATCATGGCATTCGGACTGGCAATAATTAACCCGGTAGGCTCTCCATTCGCATCTCGCTGAATTTCCCCACCCGGAGGTGCAGGCGTATCTTTTGTATACCCAACTGCTTTCAGGGCGGCACGGTTCATAAATGCGCGATCATAAAGATGAAGAATAAAGACAGGTGTTTCCGGGGCGATCGCATTTATTTCTTCCAACGTTGGCATCCTTCTTTCGGCAAATTGAAATTCAGACCATCCGCCTACCACCCGTACCCATTGTGGCGCCGGTGTAATATCCACCTGCTCTTTCAGCATACGCAGTGCATCAGCAAGTGAAGGAACGCCATCCCAGCGTAGTTCTAAATTAAAATTTAAGCCACCGCGAATCAGGTGAATATGCGAATCATTAATACCGGGAACAACCCGTTTTTTATTTAAATCTATAATCTTAGTAGATGAACCTGAAAAGGCAAGTACATCACTATCGTTACCTACGGCAATAAACTTTCCATCTTTAATGGCTACTGCGGTTATTTTCACTTTATGGCTGACAATGGTATGTATTTTACCATTGAACAAAATCATATCTGCAATCATTGTCTTATATTTTTGTTCAATTGAGCTTAGTTTTTAATCGCGCTAATGGCCTCCTGAATGCCTTCTCCCGCGGTAGTAAAAAATGCCGGACCTGCGAGAAGAATTACTTTTGAGATAGGTTTTAACGTGGTAAGTTGCTTGTCTTTTAACCAAAGTTGCGCACGGTAAGCTTCAAAAATGCCTTTAACCACATTTCCAGCTACCAGTACAGTTGGTGAGTCTATTCCCGCATCTTTCAAATCGCTGGCAAAAGCGAAATTTGTTACGCCAAGTTTCAATGCCTCCCGCATAGCCACACTGCCAATGCCGGTCATCAGTTCTGGTGCGAATTTATTACGATCACCAAGGCCGATCAGCAATAAACGTTTGCCGCCAATACTGCCCTTTGGTGGCGTAATTAATAAGGTTTCGTTGGCATGGCCGAGGAATTTTCCACTCTTGCGGATTTCGGTAAGCAAGCCTTTCATGTCCTGATCCAGATGAACCAGACCATTTAAAGCCGGCGGAAGTGCTGGTGGAGCATTATAAATATCACCTTCTGTATATTCGAAAACACAGGCTACCTGCAGATCGCTCACCTGTGCAGATGGCCCCTGCACTACGCCCTCTACCGCGATTCCATCTATAGTACCCCAAACTTTGGAGGTGCCTATTGCGGTAGTTGCCTGTGCAAACGTTGCTGACCCAGTAACGAATACAGAAAATATAATCATGGCGATCTTCATCTTTTGGATGGCCAATCTGGAGTGCTGAGTGAAGTTGTTTTTCATTTTCTTATGGATTAAAATTTGTATGATACCTGGGCATTAAAAAACCTTGAATGATCCCAAATCGGAATAATGTCTTTGATGAACTCACCTACTTTAAAGTATTGTGCACCAATACTAAAAGAAAGTTGATTATTAAATTGATAATCTGCGCTGAGCAAATAGGTTGTACCGATAAAACGGTGATTGGAAAGTGATCCTGCTGTATTAAAATTTCCACTCGGACGATAGATCCCGTCATTTAAGGAGTATCGCCAGTTTAAAACCACATCAGCCTGGGCCGTTAATTTATTGGTAAGGGTAAGCGTTAAGTATGGGTGCAAATCAATTAAATTTGATGGACCAATTAGCGGGTTAAAACCGAAATATCCACCCTTTGGATACAGTGGATTGAAGGTTTGTAAATTTCCATCTCCTGCTTTTTTATCTCCTGAGATGTAATCGTTTCGCAGATTAACAGAAGGCTTAAATTTCGTTTGTTCAAACAAATAGCCCAGCTCAACGGCCACTGTCCAGGCATCTATATTACCATTACCAAACTTTCCGAATTGATAAGCAGCTTCCAGATTATAAATAAAACCGCCACCACTTTTCCAATATCTTGTAGCAATGGTATGCCGGATTTCCTTCGCCATACCTTCTTCGAATTCTGCATGATCCCTTCTGATTCCTAGATAATAAAAATCGAAGTTGCCGCCCCTTTCAATATTCAGATTGGAATAAGCCCCCCAGAGGTTTGCCTGATGGCTGAAACGATTATCAAAAACGCCAAAATTAACTTCATCCGCTGCTAAAACGAAGGCATCTAACGTAAACTTAGGCGTGGCATACATTAGTTTGGCACCTGTAAAATATTGTCGAACGGTAGTGCCTTCTCTCACAGAAATTAATCGGCCCGAGCCATAATTAATTTCCTGCCTTCCTAATCGGATCGCTAATTTATGAGCTGAATCAAGCAGGATTCTGTATTCGGCAAAAAGATTCTGAACAGCAAGCTGATCTTCATCAACCGGTGCCGGGCCATATTTACTGCCATTTTCCAGGGCGCTGTTTAGCTGAGCAAAAAGGCGTAAACGCTCATCAATATTTAGATTGGCATAAAGCGAATAACGTTGAAGAACAGAATAATTAAATCCCTGATCTTTGATCCAGTCTTCATTAACCTTTCCACCGAATTCGGCTCTCGCCTCTCCACCAAAGGTGAAATACACTTTTTTGCTTGCCGAAAGCGGCAGGAACTTTAGTATGTTGTAGAAGTTCCTGCCCGAATCTTTTAAATTACTGTAATCCTCATCATAGCGCATTAATTTAATGCCCTGACCAAATGCCGGTGCTCCATAGAAGCAAAGGAGAATAGCCGCGGTAATTGCCGGATAGGAATAAACAATCTTCATTCTAAATGCGAACGACAATTAATGTTTCACCATTTTATGTGCGTATTGGATGCCGATTCCATAGCCTGCACCATACTTTTTCATAAGGTTGGTTACCGGAACATAGGTCTCTGTTCTTGCCCAGTCTCTTTGTAATTCAAGAATATATTGAACAGAAGTAACGGGTTTCACACCTGCATGCACCATTCTTTGGATGGCCCTTTCATGTGCTTCATTGCTTACGTCGCCACAGGCATCGGTAATTACGAAAACATCGAAGCCTTCAGATAGCGCAGATAATGCAGGACCTACAATGCACACGCCTGTCCAAAGTCCGGCTAATACAATTTTTTTCTTTCCTGTTCCGGTGATGGCTTTGTAAGCAGGCTCATCTTCCCAGGTATTCATAGAGGTTCTGTCGATATAGTTTGAAGTGGCCTGCGGATAGCATTCTTCGATCTCTGGAAACACAGGTCCTGCAAAAGATTCTTCAGCTACAGTGGTTACGATTGTAGGTACGTTAAAGATTTTAGATGCACCGCAAACAATGGCAACATTTGTACGCAGCTCGGTAATGGAAATGCTTTTGGTAGCGAAAGCCATTTGTCCTTCAAAATCGATAAGTACCAAGGCATGATTTTCCGGGGATAATAAGTCTCGTGATGGTTTCATATTTCAGATATTTTTATTTTCCCACCTTGTTCCAAGAAACATACCACCAGATAAAAAACTATTTATCAACAGTTTACGGTATTATTAAAGAATTTACTTTAACCATATATCGTTGATTTACGAATTTATGGAGCCATCGAATAGGAAGTGGTGCGCTAGTTTATACTAAGTATATTATATAAAAATTGAAGGCCATTTAAGCTTGCGTCCCTATAACCATACTAAATACGAACTGACACTTGGGACTACACAATTCATTTCCATCTTTGGGACCGCCTCCCTGCGTTTGCATAATATAAGTAAGACAAAGAATTACCATAAAAGGAATCGAAACACATTATACTCCTGCGTTCATCTATAAGATACACCCTAAATCTGAAAGAAATCCTGATGATCGAAACATATAAATAGCGAAATATTTAAGATATAAAAAAACAAAAAACAATCATAACCTACTGTTTTACAATTACTAAAACACTCAGGTAACGAAATTTCGTGATCTATTTTAATCAGAAAATTATTATTTTAAATTTTAAACCTTACTTTAGCTTTATGGAAAGCAAAGGCAATTTAGCAACCACCAGAAACCTGACAGCATCCATCAATACACATAGCGAAAGCGATGCTGCAGTGCTGCTAAAAAAGCTGGAACAAAAAGAAAGGGAAAATAAGGTCTTACTCTCTTTAAGCAATGCCATCGCTTCTATTAGAAATAAGCTCGACCTGTTCGATGTTATTGATCAGACATTAAAACGATTATTCGAGTTTGATGACTTTGTAATCTGCCTCATTAACGATGACCAGGAAACACATAGTCCCTTCATTTACAACCGGAAAGAAGATTTCCTGAAAACTCCGGGGATTGCGCCCGAAGCTTCCAAAAAGTATACACTGGATGATGGCATGTGCCGTGCCATGATTGCAAGCGAAAAACCCATTGTATTTAATGTAAACGAAGTTTTAACCTGGGATGATGCACCGGCCTGGCTGGGCTTTTGGCACAACAAAGGCATCAGGGAAATGATCGGATTAAAAATGGTCGATCGATCCGGCTGTATTGGGTTCTTTTATCTTTATACACAAAAGACCAATTCAATAGCTAATATTTATTTTGATTTACTTCATGGCATTTCCTTACAAATATCTGTGGCCATATCAAATATTATAGCCAATGAAAAAATAGTGCATCAGCTCGAAGAGATCAACATTTATAAACAAAAACTTGAAGATGAAAACAGCTACCTTCAGGAACAAATTCAATATCAATATAATCACAGCGAAATTATTGGGCAAAGCGAGTCGCTAAGAATCATCTTCCAACACATAGATCGTGTTGCTGCATCTGATACGACCGTATTAATTCTCGGCGAAACTGGTACAGGGAAAGAACTGATCGCCAGAGCAATCCACAATGCTTCTCCTCGAAATCACAAGCTAATGGTCAAAATCAATTGTGCTACCCTGCCACCAAGTTTGGCAGAGAGTGAGTTATTCGGACATGAAAAGGGAAGCTTTACCGGTGCAACCGACCGAAGGATTGGAAAATTTGAGCTGGCACATAACGGAACACTATTTTTAGATGAGATCGGCGAACTCTCTCTTGCGCTGCAGGTGAAATTGCTGCGTGCGCTACAAGAAAAGGAAATTGAGCGCATTGGAGGAAGCGACATTATTAAAACCAATGTGAGAATTGTAGCGGCTACCAATCGAAATTTATTAAAAGAAGTAGAAAAAGGAAACTTTAGAAGCGATCTTTATTACAGGCTTAATGTTTTCCCGATTTCATTGCCACCACTTCGCGAGCGTTTAGATGACATTCCACATCTGGCTTCCCATTTCATTGGGCGTATTTCAAAAAAAACAGGACGATCAGTTACTGCTATATCTAAAAGTGCCTTAAATAAATTAATGGCTTATACCTGGCCGGGAAATATCCGTGAATTGGAACATTTAATCGAGCGAAGTATTTTACTGAATCAAGGGGAAATACTCAAACAGGTTTCCTTGCCGAAAATGGAGCGTACCGCTTCTGTTAATAATGACGGTGAGCAAAGAATTAAAACCATCCATGAAAATGAACGCGAGCATATTTTATCGGTATTGGTAAAATGTAAAGGTAAAATATCTGGTTTGGGCGGTGCGGCCGAGATGCTCAACCTTCCGGCTACAACACTCAATTCTAAGATTAAGAAGTTCAAAATCAGGCGTGAACATATCCTAAACAATAAAAATTAAATGCCCCAAAATAACATATTTCCAAAAACCTTAAAACGAAGCCGCATCCAAAATGTGATAACCGGCATTTTATGGTCTGGAATTTTCTTTTTAAACCTCTTAAGCCAGAGCAGTTCTGCGCAAAGTCAACAGGTAACCGGTGAAGATTCTCTTCAGCGCTTAAGTGTGCTACTCTATAAAGCACCTTTAGATACCAACCGGGTGAAATACCAGCTTAAAATTGCCAATCACTTCATCAATCAACAAAATCATCAGCCTGATCATTTAACAAAAGCATTCACCTATCTTAATGAAGCACTTAAACTAAGCAGACAGTTAGGATCGCCTTACTGGGAGTTTCGAACCCTTATGGTTTATGGTCGATATTACAGCAAGAGAAAAATGCGATCGCAACAGGTATCAACTTATGATCATGCGATTTCCATTGCGCAGAAGATTAAGGATAAACATTTAGAGGCAAGTGCCTGGTATTCTTATTTTATCAACATTCCGGATACCGTTCAGGACTATCGGAACAAGACCTTTTACAATCGCGCAGCCAAATCACATGCACTGTATAAAGAAGTCGGCCGCTCTTTTAAAGAAAAACACCGTGAGGCCCTGCTCTTGAAAATCATGGCCGATTTTCATTTAGAAGAGGAGAAATTCGACCTGGCCATTGCCGAGCTTTTTGAAGTGATTGCCCTTGATAAAAAGTATAAACTTCCGGATCTTCCTTCCGCCTACGATTTGCTATCTGCCGTTTATCAGCGGAAAGGTGAACTGAGTAAGGCCTTAAACGCGGCATTGCAAAGTGTAAAAATTGCGCAGTCAAGTGGTGAAGAAGTACTCGATACTTATCTTAACCGTGTCGGCGCCGCCTATGAAGCGATGGGTAAACCTAAAGAAAGTATCGAATGGTATACCAAAACCTTGAATACGCCAGACAAGACTGATCCGTACCGGTTCATCCCTGCCTATATGCTCGCTACACAAATGATCAAGATAGGTCAGGCAGAAAAAGCATTGGCTTTACTAAAAAAAACCTGGATGGAGGTACCCAATAAGACAACCTTCGATTACTTTATCTATTTAGGTTATGGAGAATGCTATACTGCATTGAAAAATTACAAACTTGCAAACCTGTACTTTAACATTTTGCTCAAACAGTCTGCAAAAGATATTTTATCTAATCCATTTCAAACTTCTCTTTTTTTCTCCATCAGCGAATGCTACTTCGCACAGAAAAATTATAATCTCGCATTGCAATATGCAGAAAAAGCGAGCGCGAATCAGATCAGCATGACTTTGCCAAGGCAGATCAGGTTAAACGAAATTCTTTATAAAATAAAACTCGCAAGCAATCAACCTGCCGAAGCTATTACTCACTTACAGAATTTCCACCAGCTAAGGGATTCTATGCTTAGCCAGGAAAATCTTAGTACGATTGACCGGTTACAGATTGAGTTTGATGCTTCACAAAAGGAAAATGAAAATGAACTGCTTAGAAAAAAGTCACAGCTTCAAAGTCAAGAGATTAACCGATCCAAGTTAATTAAAGACTTTACCTTTGGTGGATTAATATTCCTTTGCCTCGTATTGATTTTACTTTACGGAAGGTTCAGCTTAAAGAAGAAACTTCATAATACTTTAATTAAAAAGAAAGCAGATATTGACATTGCTTATGCAAAACTTGAAGTAAATATTCAGCAAAAAAATAAGCTGATTGAAGAAAAAGAAAGTCTGATCAAAGAAGTGCATCACCGGGTAAAAAACAACCTGCAATTAACGATGAGTTTGCTCAATAGCCAGAGTTATTACCTGGAAGATTTATCGGCGATTGAGGCCATTAAAGAAAGTCAGCACCGGCTCAAGAGCATTGCATTAATTCACCAGAAGCTCTACCAGAATGAAAATTTAGCCACGATTAATATTCAGCCTTATATTGTAGAACTGATAGAATACCTGAAAGACAGTATGAGCGGTGGAAAGAAAATCAGTTTTGATTTGGCTATCCTGAACCTGGAACTAGACATTTCAAAAGCGGTGCCGTTGGGACTGATCATCAACGAAGCCATTACCAATGTCTATAAATATGCGTTTCCAGATCGGGCTGGTGGCAAAGTGGAAATTAGCTTGAAAGAGCAGCATGAATACCATTACGAACTGATGATTAAAGATGATGGTGTAGGGCTTCCGCCTGATTTTGATTATGAGCAAAGCAACACACTTGGTTTGATTTTAATGAAAGGCTTAAGCAGCCAGATTGATAGCGTATTGAAGATGAAAAGTGACCATGGGGTTTCTGTAAGCCTGGTATTTAACAACTCGAATGAAGATTTATTTCTATGATGAATGATGTGATGAGAGAAAAAATTTTAATCGTTGAAGATGAATTTATAGTTGCCCACGATTTGCAAATGATTTTGCAACGCGGCGATTATGAGGTAATTGGCATTGCCGATTCTGTAAAAAATGCATTAGCCATCCTCGAAAATAAATCTGCAGATCTGGTACTTTTAGATATCCAACTCAAAGGCCGGCTTACCGGAATAGATTTGGCGCATCAACTGATGCAAAAGAAGATCCCCTTCATTTACGTCTCCGCAAATTCTAATGAGAAAGTACTCGAAGCGGCAAAGGCTACAAGTCCCTCCGGTTTTATTGTGAAACCTTATCGCGACCGGGAGGTACTGCTCAGCATTGATATTGCCCGCTACCGCCTGAAAAACAATGACGATATGAAATTGAGCAGCGAACTTTTTATGCGGGATTTTATCGTTGATATTTCCATGAAGTCGCTCAACTGGCAGAAGAAAATTCTTGCTGTGGCAAGTGCGTTTCAACCTTATATTCCTTTTGATTTTATTGCACTTTCCGGCATTTCCAAAGAAGGAATACGCTATAGCGAAATTGGCATCACCAGAAAAAATTTTGACCAGTATGGCCTTTTTACTGCCAAAGAATTTCAGCAGCGCGCAGGAATCGCAAAAGCCGACTATGACAAACTGAACCAGCTTTTGACTGAAACCACCGCAGATGCCATCTACATTGGTGATGATTTTGAGCAAGTTAAATTAACCGCCCCAATGAAGAAATTGATGGCAGAAACCTATCATCTTTCTGCAAATCTCGTTAAAACGTTTCATTTAGAAAGTGGCGATAAAATTAGTTTCTCTTTTTACAGCAGAACTGAAAATATTTATCAGCAAGGCCACATGGAATTGCTTAATTATTTATCGGTCACTTTAGAAGAAAAGCTTACCCACATTATTGAAATGGAGCATGCTACCGCAACGGCCCACGAAACGACAGCAAACAATGGCTATTTGACTGATAAGAATGTCTTCGGTAATATTATTGGAAAGAGTACGGCCTTGTTAAGAGTGCTGGATAAAATAAAGATCGTGGCTCCTACTGATACATCCGTTTTAATTACCGGAGCAAGCGGAACCGGAAAAGAAGAAATTGCGAAAAGCCTGCACCGCTTATCCAATAGAAACACCAAACCGCTCGTGGCGGTTAATTGTGCTGCCTTACCAGCCGATCTGATCGAATCAATTTTGTTTGGTCATGAAAAAGGTTCATTCACCGGCGCCATTAGCACCAGGATTGGAAAATTCGAGGAGGCCAATGGCGGTACGATCTTTCTTGATGAAATAGGAGAAATGCCCTTTGATCTGCAAGCAAAATTATTGCGTGTTTTACAAGAAAAAGAGATTGACCGCATTGGTGGGAGCCAGCCCATTACGGTAGATTTACGAATTATTGCAGCAACTAATCTTCTGTTAGAAAAAGAAATTGCAAAAGGCAGGTTCCGGCTTGATCTATATTATCGGCTCAATGTTTTTCCGCTACACGTTCCGTCGCTATGTGAACGCAAAGCTGATATTCCATTATTAACCGCTTATTTTGTTCAGAAGCATGCAGAAAACATTGGAAAACCTATTGATGAAATTCCTTTGGCGTTTACAGACCGGCTAATGCAATACGATTGGCCGGGAAATATCAGAGAACTGGAACATGTAATTTTAAGGAGCGTGTTGCTTTCCTCAAATGGTAAACTTGATCCAGATGAGCTTGATATCGGCACTAAAGGTGAAACACCTCTTACTCAAGGCGGTATTAAAACCATTAACGAAAATGAAAGAGACCACATCCTCAGGGTATTAGCACTTTGTAAAGGTCGGGTTGCGGGGAGCGGCGGCGCTGCAGAATTATTGGGCATTCCGGCAACAACACTTAGTTCCAAAATTAAAAAATTAAATATTAGCAGGTCATGATATTTAGTAAATCAACGATATATCATGAATTTAATAAAATTGTTTATATATTATTTTACTGATAGACAACAACTTAATAAACGGTACTTAAATTGATTTCGTAAGAGTGCATAATCTGCCCGACAGTTTCGTGAACTTAGTTAACGTTCTCAAAATGCTGCTTAGCTGGTTTTCATATCAAGTCTGGTTAATAAAATGAAACAGAAAATCTTAATTGTAGAAGATGAATTTATTGTAGCCAATGATCTTCGGATCATGCTTGAAAAAGCCGGCTACAAAGTTTGCGGAATAGCGCCATCGGTGGTAAAGGCTTTAGAGCTTATTGCCACTAAAGCGCCGGACTGGATTCTACTGGATATATTTTTGCAGGGCGATAAAACAGGTATAGACCTGGCCGGGCAACTCACCGAAATGGAAATTCCATTTATTTACATCTCAGCCAATACCAATCAGGGTATCTTGGAAGCAGCAAAAGCTACATTGCCTTACGGCTTTTTGGTAAAACCGTTTAGGGAAAAAGACCTGATGGTGATGCTGGATATCGCCAGGTACCGCCATGAGCAAAACCTGAAATATAACCAACAGCCTCAACCCTCTTTACACACACAAATTGAGCATATCGCAGAAAAGCAAGAGCCAGTTGCAGATCGGTTAAAACAAATTAGTGCCGCATTGCATCAGGTGGTGCCTTTTGATTTCCTATGGATTACCAAATCAAATCCAAGAACAAGCACCAAAGACATTAACATGGTCCGTTTGGTCGATGGAAAATTGAGTTTGATCGAAAATCAATCTTTACTAAAGGTTATGAACGTTTCCGGCCGTGACTTCAAAACCTGGAGCAGTAGCGCCATAAACGCCAGTGGAAAATTAATTTTTAATGGCTACGATTTTAGGAAATTGAGAATGGAGAGTCCGTGGACGCAAGCCCTCTCCGATCATTATCAATTAGAATCTGCACTGATTACCGAAGTAGAAAGAGCCGGTGAATTGTTTCAGTTCGTATTTTTCAATCAGCTCTCAGACCTTTATACCAAAGTCCATACCGGCATCATCAATCAGTTTAGGAAAACGCTGGAAATCGTTGTTGATAAGGTAGTTTATGGAAAAGACTCCATTTCCGAATCAACTTTGCCAACATCGGGTATTGTTGAAAAGCCAGTCATTACAAGAGTTGCTAATTCCGAAAGCGGGCAAAGCTTTAATGGAATTACGGGCAACAGCAAGCTACTGCATGCGGCTTTCAAAAAACTAGAACTCGTTGCTCCTGATGATACATCAGTACTCATTTTAGGGGAAAGCGGTACAGGCAAGGAGAAAATTGCACAAACCATTCATAAGCTATCACCGAGAAAAAACAAGCCACTGGTTACGGTTAATTGCGCAGCCCTGCCTTTAACGCTGATCGAATCAGAGCTTTTCGGACATGAAAAGGGCTCATTTACCGGTGCGAATGATAAACGGATCGGGAAATTTGAACAGGCTGATGGTGGTTCTATTTTCTTAGATGAGATAGGCGAACTTCCGCTGGAGGCTCAGGTGAAACTATTGAGGGTGCTTCAGGAGAAAGAAATAGAACGCCTGGGTGGAAATTACACCAAAAAAATTAACGTCAGGATTATCACTGCAACCAATAGAAATTTAGAGAAGGAAGTTGCCGAAGGCCGGTTCAGGCTGGATTTATACTATCGGTTAAATGTATTTCCGATCGAACTGCCAGCCTTGAGAAATCGGAAGGAAGACATTCCTCCCCTTGTTGATCACTTCATTGCTAAATATGGCAAAAAAGGATCATCTGCAGTTACGCAAATTTCTGATGCCGCATTAAATGAATTGCAGGATTACGACTGGCCCGGAAATATCAGAGAGCTGGAACATTTAATTGAACGGACCATGCTGTTAACGGAAGGCGACACCATTAACCACATCGAATTGCCAGGTACTGCTGCTGCTAACAACTTCAGCAGCGAAGACCATTTTAAAGTTAAAACCATGGAAGAAATGGAAAGGGATCACATTTTAAATGTTTTAAAAATGTGCAAAGGCAAAGTTTTTGGAGCGGGCGGCGCAGCAGAAATTCTGAATATCCCTTCAACTACCTTAAACTCTAAAATAAAGAAACTGGGAATTAAATTCGAATTCGTTAAGTAACCGGAATCCTTTACCCCAAATAATGGCTTAAATTATTTCGGGGTCCGTGAACTTTTTTATGCCGGGCTATTGCGTGAGCAAGCCATAAATAGTTAAAGATTCCACCGGTGATACCGCAACGTAAATTGACGAAATACAGCGATATATTTAATTAACAAACAAACAGCAAATCACTAGCTCACAGCAAGTTAAATAAATGGCCTGCGATTTGAAATAACAAATCATATAAGAACGAACAGCATAAGGTTCATGGTAAATGATTACGGTCAGATTGTGACTTTAAGCTGCATTAAATAAAATATAATTCATCTAATAAAAAAAAGCTATGAGTACTATTAAAGTTAAAGACGGAACAGAAATTTATTACAAGGACTGGGGAACCGGACAACCAATTGTTTTTCATCATGGATGGCCGCTATCAAGCGATGACTGGGATACACAACTGATGTTTTTCCTACAACAAGGTTACCGGGTAATTGCGCATGATCGCCGCGGACATGGCCGCTCTGGTCAAAGTGCAAATGGAAACGATATGGACACTTATGTTGCAGACATTGCCGAGTTAACTGAAGCGCTTGATTTGAAAGACGCCATTCATATTGGTCACTCTACTGGTGGCGGTGAAGCTATCCGTTACGCTGCACAATATGGTAAAGACCGCGTTGCAAAAGTGGTTTTGATTAGTGCTGTTACCCCGATTATGATTCAGAACGACAGTAATCCTGAAGGTGTGCCATTATCCGTATTTGATGGAATTCGTGAGGGTACTGGTTTTACCAGAGCGCAGTATTTCTATGATTTTCCGGTAGCATTTTATGGCTGGAACCGCGAAGGAAAAGAAGTGCAGGAAGGTATTAAGCACAATTGGTGGCGTCAGGGCATGATGGGCTCAGTTTTAGCGCACTATGAAGGGATTAAAGCATTCTCAGAATCTGATTTTACCGAAGATTTGAAAAGCGTTAGCGTTCCTGTGCTTGTTTTACATGGCGAAGATGACCAGATTGTCCCTTACGGTCAGGCACCAAGAGCAGCTGAGCTATTGCCAAACGGAAAGTTAATTTCCTATCCTGGTTTTCCACATGGAATGCCAACCACGGAAGCTGAAACCATTAATAAAGATATTTTAGCATTTATTAAGTCTTAAGTTACAGTATCACTGATCTGAAAGCGGGCAATTTGCATTACCCGCTTTCAGTATTTAATAGCATTTACGCTGTTTTGATTTCAAACACACACAGCTACCAGTTTAAACCAAACCTGGTTAATTTATTTTAATACCTTCCAATAATCTTTCATACCGCCACTCTGGTTGGTAAAAGCTAATTTCTAGAATTCTATATGCTTCAATACAGCCTATTCACTTATAGTGAATGGTTGGGAAATTGCCTAAAAGCTTATTGAGTCTGATTTAATAGTTGATTACGTCTGTTGCCCCACCTATTGCGCTAACCATCAGCCAACAAACAAACAAAGACCAGCTTAAATTAATTCGAAATTTTCTGAAATATAATTAGCCCGTTCTTTCGACTTTCTTTCAGGCAAAAAACAAGCTTTAGATTTCACCTGTTATATCCTCAATTCATTGCTTAACTTTATGAAATCCTAAAACCCAAAAACATCATCCTATGATAAAAAAAATAGTATTCAGCCTATTGCTTTTCGCATCTCTCGGGAGCATTGCTCAGGAGAATTTAAATTTCAACACCAAAAAGGAGATCACTTCGCCAGAAATTAACAAAGATAAAAGCGTTACTTTCAGGTTAATGGCACCAATCGCTACCAAAGTCGAAGTGCAAGGCGATATTACCGGCACAGCAGGTATGGCTGCAATGAAAAAGCAAGCCGATGGTGTTTGGACTTACACTACCGGACCGCTAAAATCAGAACTTTATAGTTATTCTTTTCTGGTAGATGGATTAAAAACGGTAGATGCCAATAATGTATATCAAATCAGAGACGTTGCATCAGTTGTCAATATTGTAATCGTTGGCGGTGGCAAGGCCGATAATTATATGGTAGCAGATGTACCGCATGGAACCATGGCAAAAAGATGGTATAATTCACCTGGAAACGCGAAAACCAGAAGAATTACCATTTATACGCCACCAGGATATGAGGAAAGTAAAGAAAAATATCCTGTTTTATATCTCCTGCACGGTATGGGCGGAGATGAAGATGCCTGGGGCGCACTCGGCCGGACGGCTCAGATTCTGGATAATTTAATTGCCCAGGGTAAAGCTAAGAAAATGATCGTAGTGATGCCAAATGGAAACGTAGCACAACAGGCAGCGCCCGGAGAAGACGTAAAAGGTTTGTATAAGCCAACCATGCAATTGCCGAACACCATGGATGGCAAAATGGAAGAGACATTCACCGATATCATTAAATTTGTTGAAAATAATTACCGCGTAAATGCCAATAAAAGTCAGCGGGCCATAGCGGGATTATCCATGGGCGGTTTCCATTCCTTACATACTTCCAGATTTTACCCGAAAACCTTCGACTATGTTGGCTTGTTTTCCCCGGCCATCATGCCGTTTGCTAAAACGTCATCACCTGTTTATGAGAACTTCGACACCACATTAAAAAAACAGTTTGATAATGGCTTAAAGCTGTATTGGATTGGGATTGGTAAAACAGATTTTCTGTATAAAGCCGTTGCCGATTACAGAAAAACATTAGACGGAATCGGCGCAAAATATACGTACGTGGAAAGTGAAGGCGGACATACCTGGTCGAACTGGCGAGATTACCTGGTGCTTTTTACTCCACAGCTTTTCCAGTAATTGCGGGACACAGCGCTTACATTTAATTTGAATTTTACATGATCTGGTCCGCTTACTAACGCTAAAGAGCATTGGCCTGGTTAAATGCTGAAAATAATGAAATGGCGTGGTTACAAATCAATGTACAGTTTATTATATTTAGCTAAACCATCCCTTTTTATGGCTGTTATATCCGTACATTAAAACCGGAAAATAACACTACCCTAATAAATATGAAAAAATATAAAGTAGGAATTATCGGCTATGGCGGATTTGGAAAGTTCCTTCACCATTGGCTGGCTAAACTAGAGAACGTAGAAGTTGCCGCAATATCTGATTCCAGCAATCATTTTAAAGGTGATGATCATTGTACTGCCTATCAGGATTGGGAAGAATTACTCAAAAATCCAGACATCGAAATCGTATGCATTGTGACGCCTCCTGGCCTGCATGCAAAAATGGCTTGTGCGGCAATGAAAGCCGGAAAACATGTGTTGCTAGAAAAACCGGTGGCCATTACTGAAGAAAGTGCCCAACAGATTCTGGAGGTACAAAAAGAAACCGGAAAGGTCATTACCGTTGACCACATGATCCGGTATAATCCCATCATCCAGAGTTTGATGGAAATTGGTAAAAGCGGCGCGTTAGGGAAGCTTAGACACGCAGTAGTAAACAATTATGCACAGGATGCCTCCCTGCAACCCAATCATTGGTTTTGGAATGAGGAAATGTCTGGCGGTATTTTTGTGGAACACGGCGTGCATTTTTTCGATATCATTAATGCCCTTGGCGGCCAGCAGTACAGCAAAGTGTACGGTTGCTCTCATCACCGGAATGAATCTCAACGCGATCGTGTGGCTGCTATGGTGCTGTACAATGATGGCCTGATTGCCAGTTACTACCATGCTTTTTCTGGCCCGGGTTTCTTTGAGCAAACCACGATTAGTTTAGCTTATGATCTTGCTAGAATTGAGATTGAAGGATGGATGCCGATGAAAGGGAAAATTAAGGCAATGGTGAACGCACAAACCGGCGAACAATTAAAAAGCATCCCGGGCTGGAAAGTTACAGAAGCCGAAAAGCTCAACGAATCTAATGATGTTTCCCGGCCTGAAGGTTGGGGCGATTCAGAAACTGCAGATACCGATAATAGTCAACTGGTATATTGTGGCGGGATTGGCTATGCAGTTGACGAACTGGTTTCCGGACATTTCGAGATCGCTCAGACTAAGGGTGAAGTATACGGCAAGTGTGTCCAGTCCATTTTAGCTGATATGATTCAGAAAATAGAAAACAAAGACCATAAACTGAAGATCACCATAGAAGACGCCTTCGAAGGATTGAAAATTGCACTTCTCGCCTCAGCATAGGCTGATAAAGTTTTAATAACGAATGTTTATAGTGCAAATGCGATCCAACTTCATACAAAACAGGTTGGATCGCTTTTTTTGTTGTTTAGCAGTTTTTATTGAAACGCTAACAACTCTGTTCATTGATTTATTACTCAACTTCCAAACATTTTGAATCTGGAAGGGTTTGGTTTTTATTACCTGTAGAAATAAGCCGTTCCCTTAGTCTATGAAAACTGTAGCTACCATTCTTTTTTTTATCCTCCTACAGGCGTTTTTACCTGTACGCGCACAATTCAATTTTGAAAATTTAATCAGGTCTGGACCAGCTGATGCAGAAAAACTCGTAGAAGCATATGCAAATCCACTACTTTATGGTTTTGGTTTAGGCATGAACAGCGGCTGGACGAATACGGCCCAAGCCCTCAAACCCTTACATTTCGATTTACGGGTAATTGGAACAGGATCAGTCGTGCCATCATCAAAACAAACTTTCAATGTTACTGAAATTGGGCTTTCTCCTACCCTTCGCCCATCGGATCCTTCCAAAGTGCTATCTCCCACATTTACCGGAGACACTCAAAATAACGGTCCCTGGATGGATCTTTTTGACGCGAACAATAACAAGCTGATTAGCTTCGAATTGCCAGGTGCTGTGATCAAGAGAATAGTGCCAACGCCGCAACTTCAACTTAATATGGGGCTGTTCGCCAATACAGAAGTAATGGTTAGGGCAGCGCCAAAAATTCGGTTGGGCGAACGTTTTGGATCGGTTTCGTTATTTGGTTTTGGAATCAAACACAATTTTGCAAGGGACTTTTTTCCAAAGGATCGCGAAAAAATACCATTCGACTTTTCTGTGCTTGCAGGCTTTAATACGGTAAAATATGGAAGAGATTTAAAGCTGCTTCCGCTGGATGGCATGATTCCCGAAAATGATGCTCAAACAGCAGACTTTTCTACCCAAAGAATTTATGCCAAATTCGATAACTACCTCATTCAGGCTACACTATCAAAGGAACTTTCTGTTTTTACACCTTTTGTTTCTTTAGGTTATAGTATCTCAAAGGCCCAAATAGGTTTGAAAGGCAATTATCCGATAGTAAACAGCATCAAAGATGACAAAATAGCCTATATCACTTATTCAGATCCATTTGCTTTGGAACGGACCTATCTAAGAACGTTGCGGGGTGATGTTGGTTTTCAGATCAAGCTTCCGGTACTCCGAATTTATGGCTCCTATGGCTTTTCAGGAGGTTTCGGCATGTTAAGTGGCGGAGTCGGAATAGGCTTCTAACCCATTTCCAATGCAAATTGTCCGGGTGAATAACCAGCATAAGTTCAACCTTCCATCTGGCTTATGGGGGCGAAAACAAAAGTGCTTCCCCCCTTTACCATTTGCCAATACAAAAAATATAATGCTATAACTTCTTTAGCCTGCACATGTCCGCGCTTTATTTATTTTACAAAAAAACCTTTATTAGCCCTTGCCCATTCTGTTAAAGAAGTCATTTTTACTGGTAATTTTTCCAGCACTTTATTCATATCAGGATTAAATTTTGAAGGATATGCGGTAGCCTTTTGCAGGCCATCATAGAATGACGCAACGGCCGCAGCTGCAGCTTCACCTACAGATAGAGCCAAAATGGCTTCGAGGTCTTTTGCAGGTTGTAGATAATAAACGATTTCTTCGTCAACACCTTTAGAAAATTGCGCTGCCAATTCATTACCTCTCAGGTTTTGTAAACCACTCACCTGAAAAGTATCGGCCTTTAAATCGGGATTGTAAATGGCCTCCACCACAAATGCGCTTACGTCTCTGGAGGCGATCCAGCCAATTGGCATTGCTTCCGGAGTTGGATAGGCCAGTTTCTTTTCATTCATAACAAATGGCGCGCAAAAGTCACCCATCATATTCTCCATGTAGATGGTCGGTTCAATAATTACATATTCCGGTCCGCTATTGACCAGATAATCTCTAACATCTAATTTTATGTCTTCAGTAGGGACACCAATTTTTTGATCAGGAAGCCAGCCACTCGTATTCCAAACCAGTTTTTTAACCCCATTTGCTTTAGCTGCGTCGATTACATTTTTTGCAAATACAAATCCATCTAAAGGGTTTTGGATAGAAACCGGAATCATAAAAGCAATCGCATCTATTCCTTTCGTAATGGCTAACATACCGGCCGCATCACTCATATTACCCAAAACCGGCGTTGCTCCGGCTTCTTTTAATTTCTTAAAACTATTTTCAGTACTTGTTGCAGCAATTACTTCTGCTCCTTTTTTATTCGCTTCTGTTATTACGTTATATTGTTGTGAGCCTGTGGCTCCAAATACTAAGATTCTCATATTTTACATTTTTTGATTTAAACTTGTACGAAGTTGAGCATTAACTTACCTTTACACAAGTACTTACCCTACAGTAGGGTACTTACCTTTTGGTTAGATTAGTTGATTATCAATGATAAAAAAAGTAAAAGAAATTATTCCCTGCAATGATAGTTGTCCGGTAAAAGCGACTTTAAAAATTCTTGGAGGGAAATGGACGCTATTAATCTTATTCCAGATTAATGATGATATGATGAGATACGGAGAACTGAAAAGAGCCATTCCAGACATTAGCGAGAAAATGCTGATTCAGGAGTTGAATATGCTGGTTAAAAATAAACTGGTAAGTAAAAAGGCTTATCCGGAAATCCCGCCAAGAGTAGAATACAGGCTGACTGATCTGGGGCTTAAAACCCTGCCCATTATAGCAAAGCTGGTAGAATTTGGACAAGAAAACCTGGTCTAAGCCTGCTATTTTCACCTTCAAAATCACCCCGTTGCGCTGCCGGCACAAGGGGATGATTTAGTATTTACAAGATTACAATGACTATCGATAAACTTAACCAGCTTGATTGGGTTTGCATCTCTTCTGTTTCCTCCTCTTCAACCATAACAGTGCGCCGGTAACGGAGAGAAAACCCGGGGTGAGTCCGAAGATGACATAAATCCACTTCATAATATCGCCAGCAAAAGCACCTGCATGAAGCTGATAAGCCATGTACTCAAATTTTTCTTCGAGTCCCTGCTCATCAATTATGGTATGCCGTTTAATTCCACCGGTAACCGCATCAAAGGCTATACTACTCGCCTTTCCCTGAAGCAATACATTAGTGGTTTGCGGCATTTTTCCTCTTACTAAGATATCCACATCCTTTATTGTAGGAATGTTCACCGCTACCGGTACAAAACCCGGAACACTTTTTCTGGCGCGGCTCACCAGGCTGTCTATGTTTGCAGGTACTTCATAGTAGGCCTGCTGTTTTGGAAGTACCCACATGGCCGGATTAAAATATTCCCTCAACATCCAAAAGCCTGTAAAAAACAGAATGGCGTTAAAAAGCAGCGCCCAAACACCAACAATGCGGTGGAGCGCAGAAAGCCCGGTTTTCCAGCTTTTGAAATTCAGGCCCGCCCGAAAACGGAGGGCCTGCCAGAAATGTTTCCGATAGATCACAATCCCGGTAATTAAAGACAATAACATTACCAACCCTAAAACAGCCGTGATAAACATACCCGGTATTCCCAATTGCAGACTGTAATGTAAGGTGTAAAGCCAACGGAGAAAAGATGGTGCCATTTCCTGATAACCTCCCTCCCTTAAAATTTTGCCAGAATAAGGATCTACAAAAACAAAGTATAAATAATTATCGGCAAGGTGTTGCTGCCGTTTATACAGCATAAACTCATAACTATCATACTCATCTTTTGGAAAATCGTGCAAAACCAGTTTCTTTAGATTGGGATGTGTCCGAAGGATCATCCGATAGATCTTATCTGCTGATATTTTTTCCTTCGCAGGGATAAGGTTATGCAATTCCGGGTTAAAATAACGATCGAGATCGTGTCGGAAAACGAGTAGAGAACCGCTCAGTCCATACAAGATAAAAAATAAGCCGGCTGTTAATCCCAGCCAACCGTGATATTTAAAAGATAATTTAGTTAAACGCTTTTTCCACTTCATAACCTTTTTCAAGTTTAAAATTTGTAGGCTACGTTTAACCTAAATTCACGTGGCGGGTAAGGAACATAGGCATAAGTACCAATGGTTGCTGCCGACGGCGTTATCCACGCACTGCCGTAATTAAACCTGTTTAAGATATTATTTACAATACCATTTACGGTGAATCTGGCATTAGACCAGCCAATTCCACCATCTATACGAAAAACAGGCGCAAGCGCCAGTTGTTGCAATTCATAACGGCCGTTTCTCCCCACCTGGAGCTGATAACCGGCTGATAGCGAAACGCCTTTTATTTGCGCAAACGGTAACACATAATTCAGCCAGGTATTCTGAATGTGTTTAACGCGGAAGGGCGTAGCCAATCCTACCCTAGCGGCATTTGCATCTTCAGAGATATGGCTATCCGTATACGCATAATTAATGACCGTGTTCAGGCCTTTTACAATTTCCCCTTTCAGATCAAACTCAATCCCACTCGAAAGCGTTTGCCCCAACTGGGTCTGAATATTGGTAGAGGGGTCGCTTACCTTTACATGATCCCGAATAATTCTGTAAACTGAAATGGTGGTATTCCACTTTCCATCCATCCAGTCTTTCTTCAAGCCGGCTTCCAGGTTTTCACCTCTTAGCGGTTTAAATGCTTCGCCGCTGGAGGTATTGATTCCGCTTTGCGGAGTAAAAGTCTGATCGAAAAGCGTATAAACCGAGAGGTCGGGAGTCAGGGAATAACTTATGCCCACTTTTGGCGTTAAAGCGGTGTTTTTAGTGCTTCCTAAACTAGACTTGGTTGCGCTCTTTTGCACGCCGGTCTCACTAAAAGTTAACCTGGCGGCCAGTGTAAAGCGTAATTTATTACTGAACAGCGCAAATTCATCCTGCACATAAGCAGCCTGGTAACTGATGGATTGCTGATCAGTGGCTATTGCAGATAACGCTCCGTTACGCACGTTCGCGTCGAAATCAATACCATATACAGGATGATAAGCATCAAGCGGATAAAGGCTCTGGTTAGCTGTAGGGTCACTCGCACCCGAATAAGAAATAAATTTCTTACGGTTGATATCAATTCCACCTAAAAACTGGTGATGAATAGCTCCTGTATTAAACTCGCCGTTGATGTAGGGCTGAATTGCAAGGACATCTGTATTTAAACGTTCGTATGTTGCCCTGCGCATGATCAGATTCGGCTGGGCTGCATTGTATCTGGACACAAAAAAGTAGGTCCCTTCCAAATGGTCTTGGGCGTAAGCCGTATTTACAGTTAGGCGCCAATGCGGATTAAAACTATTATGATAACTTAAAAAACCATTGTGTTCAACTGATTTAAACGGAGATTTATTGGGATCATTTATAGTAAAATCTGCCGGCATACTCGCAAACCCATCTGGCGCAAATACCGTAGAAAAATACTGCTGAAAGCGTTGGGTCTGGTAAAGGTATTCCGCAGATATAGAGGAATGATCATTTATATTGTATTTAATTACCGGATCTACCACAAACTTATCATTGAAGTTATACTTCTGGAAGGATTTGGTCTTTTGCCCCGCAGCATTGATGCGGTATTGCCATTTACCCCGCTGATCCAGGTTCCCATCTAAATCTGCAGTAACCCGGTATAAATCAAAGCTGCCTGTGGTTAAGCTGATTTGATTGGTATTGCTTCCCATTGGCTGTTTAGTAAGGATATTATAAGAACCAGCCGGATCAAAAAGGCCGTTGATGTAACTCGAAGGACCTTTAATAAATTCTACGCGGTTGATGATGGCGGCATCTTCCGGACTAGGCCCCGCATAAATCATAGAAAGATCCATTCCATTCCTCATGGGTGTAATCTGTGCGCCACGCATAAATACCGAAGAGTTATACAGGTCTGCATTGTTGTTTCTGATGGTTCCACTCACGTTGCGGGTTACACTTTCATTTACATTTATTGCCTGCTGATCTGCAATAATGCTCTGGTCAATCTCCTGAATGTTTTGCGGCAACTGAAGCAGCGGCGTATTTAATTTTAAAGTAGAAGAAGATTTATTCAGATTATATCTGCGGTAATAACGTGAATTAATTTTTACTTCATTCAGTATTTTGACCGAAGTATCTCCTGGTGTTTTAACAGCATCCTGATCTTTCTTCACCCGCTCCTGTGCTGAAACTGCCACGCTGATGGTGAGTAAGAAAAGTACCGTTAATAGTATATTTTTCATTTAAATTCTTTTTATGCGATAGGGTTTAGAGTTAAAAGCAGCATCTTTCCACGCTGAGCAGATAACTGTCAACCCTATCCTGATTTTTATTGTTTTATTTAAGGCAAAGAATTGCCGCCGTTAGTGTTTAATGTGATCCTGTGTAGTGGTGTCTGCTAACGCTTGTACATTAAACTTTTTAAAGAATACATTAGCTTCTTTCAAAGCTACCTGATATTGAGTATCTAGCTTTTTGATCTTAACCATCTCCTCTTCAAAATATTTAACAGCTTCCGAATTACTTTTGCCTTCGATGTCTGGCTGGAAACGTTGCATCCAATCCAGCATGTTTTGATCTGCTTTGGTGAGTTTGCCAATCAGTACGGAAATCTTATTGCGGTGACTTGCAGTATCTTCAAGCATATGCTGATCACTACTTATCGGTAGCTGAATCTTCGAAAGTTTTTCCAGCATTATGCGGTACTTTTCTGCCTGTTCGCCATCAGTCATTACCTTGTTATGCACATCGATAACCTGCTGACGCAAATCCTTATAATTTCGTTCGCTTTTACAGCTTAAAAAAACTGACGCAAAAATTAGGATCATTAAAAAAGTCGTAAAATATTTTATGATGAAATTCATCTTATTTATAAAGCTTTAATTCAGTAAAAATTTTATAATAAATCTACATGGCCGCATGGATAGCTCATCACCAAGACCTTATCTGCCATAAACACAGTAAACAACAGCCTAAGCATCAGTATCGATGTGGCATTCTGTACAGGATTAAATACCCAGGAAAAGTATAGCTTATCAATCTGATTGGTAATTGTCCATTACAATCAGCAGAAGACTAATCAATTGGCGACCAACCCTGTCTTACTAAAGTTATAATTAACCTTAGTTATACAGGATGAACACGATGTTAATCTAGGTTGCTCATTTTTAGCGCCGCTCAATGTCTCCTATCAGGTCAATAGCAGGCAAAACGCAAGGATAGAAAGTAAAGAATAGCAATAGCGCATTGGATATATTCCCATACCTGTTACTTACGCTTAATCAATCGCATATCAATGTAAGTTAAGCCTGTAGAAGGACTGGCTTAGGCGGTTGGAAAATGGTGAAGGCACGATGAACAGTGTGTAGTACCGGCCGTTGCGGATAGATGGTTTTAAGCACTGGTCTCCGGAAAGTGAAGGATGATGCGGCAGAAGGGATTGCTTCCATATGATGCATCCGCTGGTTTTCCCGCTCTTGTTTTTTCTCCTTCTCTTCTGCCTGTTTTAATTTCTTCATCAGGAAACATTTGCCATTGCAATGCATCCACGGACGACTTTTATTCTCGCAAAGTTTTTCAGAGATATATTTCTGGTTAAGTTCAAAACCAGCGTAAATGAAAAAATGCGAAAAATTAGAGCCGATTAGCGCAAACAATAAAGATATGGCAATTAACCTGTTCAACATTTCGCGTCAAAGCTAAGCATTACAAATTTTAAAAAAATGATATCTGCAATAAAATATTCCGCCAGTCAATAACGGCGAAGGTTTTTAATCTTTAGTCTGAAAACTAGTTGCCGCTGCAATTTTGTAGTTTCAGAAATAATCTATTATTTAGACGAATCATTCACGTCAGGATTTGATCCATTCCTGGCGTTGTCTATTTCCTTCAACTTTGATCACAATTTAAAACAGATGCTTAAATGGCATTGCCTAATTTAATATCCCTTATGACCGACCTAGATCCGACCGACATTGAGCTTTTAAAAATCTTACAGAAAGATGCCAGTTTAACGCATAAGCAGATTTCTGATCAGATTTATAAATCGGTCGCTACCGTTCATGAAAGAATAAGGAAACTTAAAAAACTTGGGTATATTAAACGGACAGTGGCCATTCTGGACAGGAAAAAAATCGACCGGAACCTGATTGCTTTTAGTCAGGTATTGCTGAACGATCATGCTGCAGAAACGCTAAAAACATTTGAAGATGAAGTAATTAGATTCCCTGAAGTAATGGAATGCTTTCAAATGACGGGCACCTTTGATTTTGTGCTCCGCATTGCTACAAAAGACATCGATGCCTACCATGACTTTTACCGCAATAAACTGGCTACACTTCCGAATATTACTACCGTACAAAGTTTCTTTGTGCTTTCAGAAACTAAAAGTGATACCGCCTATCCATTATAAAATCTTTAATTAATCAGCAGCGTGCGGTCGACACCATCGGATTTGCTGTATCCACACCTGCTTTAAATTTCCGGAAAATATCGTTCCCTGAATAATAGCAGCTATAATCAGTCACTTTTTAGATGTCTATTGTCGTTTGGAACAGAAAAAACGCATATTTCCGAATATTTTATGGAAATCTGCCACATACTTGCATGCGTGCGCAATCGCGACAGATATTTGAAGAAATTACAAAAGCGTTTTTCATAAAAATACATGCAAACCATCACCTATCTTGATAATGCAGCCACCACAGCTGTAGACCCTGCGGTTGTAGAAGCCATGATGCCCTACCTCACCGGATATTTTGGAAACCCATCGTCTACTTATTCTATCGGGCGGTTAACGAAAACAGCCATAGAATCTTCGCGTAAAAATGTTGCTGGTTTACTGGGCGTTAAAGCAACCAGCATTTATTTTACCAGTGGTGGTACCGAGAGCAATAACACAGCCATTGCCACGGCAGTTACAGCAATGGGTTGTACCCATGTTATCACTTCTCCAATTGAGCACCATGCGGTGTTAAATACAGTAGCATACTATAGCCGGCAAATGGGCATCACTTCCTCCTATGTTGCCTTGGGCAAATATGGCAAGGTTGATATGCAAAACCTGGAGCACCAACTTAAAGAAAAAGCAGCACAGGGCATTAAGTGCCTGGTAAGCCTGATGCATGCCAATAATGAAATAGGCACTTTGCTCGATTTAAAATGTGTTGGCGCGTTATGCAAAACCTACGATGCCATTTTCCATTCCGACGGGGTACAAACCATTGGCCATTACCCGGTTAACCTAAGCGATTACCACCTTCATTTTGCTTCGGCTTCCGGCCATAAATTCCACGGACCGAAAGGTACGGGCATTCTTTACGTTGCAGAAGGAACCAAGGCCACTCCTTTGATTCATGGTGGCGGACAAGAAAGAAGGCTGCGCGCAGGCACAGAAAACGTTCATGGCATTGTTGGTTTTTCTAAAGCACTGGAACTGGCGATGGATGCTTTTGCAACAGACCAGCCTTATATTCAATCGATTAACTGGCGCTTACGTGATGGATTATTGAAGCACTCTTCTGCATTTACATTTAACAATGCTGAGGAAGGGCTATATACGGTGCTCAGCGTTAACTTCCCGGAGGGTATCAATTCAGATTTTCTGCTGGCCTATTTAGATCAGGCGGGTATTTGCGCTTCTGGTGGCAGTGCCTGCAGCAGTGGAGACGATATGGGGAGCCATGTCATTCAGGCCATTGGTAAAAAAGGATCTGGTGCTACCATCAGGTTTTCTTTTAGCAAGTTCACCACAGAAAAAGATATAGATTTCGCATTGGAAACCATTGGCCAGTTCCTTCAAGCGCATCATAAAAGCTGATGAACCGTTATTGATACATTCGGTTCAACGAATCGCAAACCGGCGTTTAATAAACGTCGTTAAAGTTTTAGTTTAGTTAATGAAGGCCTGGGCAAGCTGGATGGCTTGCCCAACTTTTCTGACAGCTTAAATCCATCAGAACTCGAATATTTTTTGAAGTTTAATCGTAGTTACGCCAGATGGCAATACTTTCGGCGCTTTAGCGAGTTTTTCAGCAAGCAACTGCGTAGGTAAAGGCTTAAATTTACTAAAAAGCCCTATGGCATTAAACCATCCAATTAGCCTTACTCCTATTTTTTCGGCTAACCGATCAGAACCATCACGCAGCAAAAGTCCGGGCTTAAAAATCACATATTGCTTAAAGTGAAGTGCACTGATCAATTCTTCCAGTTGTCCTTTCATCCTGGAATAAAACAACTTACTCGTTGCAGCTGCATCAGCAGAAGAGACCAGCACAAAAGCATTTACCTGATTCGCTTTAGCTATCCTGGCGAATGCCGCGGGAATATCGAAATCTATCTTCCATTGGTTTTCCTTCGATCCGGCTGCTTTTAGTGTGGTACCGAGACAGGAAAAGGCAACATCGCCCACAACCAGGTGTTTGTGCTGCTCCAGATTGGAAAGATCGATCACATGCTCGGTGAGTTTCGCATCTTTCAGCCCGGTAGGCTTGCGGACAAAAGCCACCACTGCCGTATATTCCGAATCTGTTAAGAGCTGCTGAACCAGGTGTTTTCCTGTTGAGCCGGTAGCTCCAATAATTAATGCTTTCATGGTAATAAAGATAAAAGAATGTTGAACTAAGAGTTGAACAAATGAATTCATTTTTTGATTAGCCTCAACGTCTTTTTTAGATGAATATTTAAAAATGCGTAACGCAAATAACCCGAAAATGAGCCTTGCATTTCTTTTAATATTTTCGCTGTCCATACAAAGAAAATAAGATGAGAACTTCAACAGCATCAAATTCCCGCCGGTTAACATCGTTGATCAATAATAATTTCGGACAATTAAAAATGCACTGAACCTCCAATTGCCAGAAACATTCTGATTGATAAATGCGTTACTTCAGGAGGTCATCACCGAATATTCAATAGTAGATTAAATATCGTGAAGATTGGCGAATTTCAATTTTATAAACGTCTACACCAAAAACATGTACAAAATCAGCGATCAGCCTCATGGTATTACAGAAATCGGCAATGTCAACCTGGTATTAAATCTTAAAAAAAAGCAAATTATACAGATTGATGAACGCTTGCTGCGCTTCCTGGGAAATCCGCAAACTTTGGATTTTGCTACGTTTAAACCACTGATCCATGAACAGGATCTGGAAGTTGTTCAGCTGGCCTATCAAAAGCTGCAAAGAGGAGAAATAGTCGGAATGGTTAAATTTCGAGTCTTAGTAGAGAAAGAAGTCGTCTGGATTGGATTAACGCCATTTTTGTACCATAAAGGTGAAGATTTGCTCTTGCTGGCGAACGTAATCATGATTACTGCCGAAGTTGAAAACCTGCAAACAGCCCTTAAATTTGCTAATAAGAAGGATTCCATCCTGCAAATGATTTCACATGATCTTCGCGGGCCTCTTGGTATTGCAAACTCTATCATTTCTGTACTCAATAAGGAAAACCTTAGCCCGGAAAGCCTTCAGAAAACGCAGGCCATTTCTGATATTATTTCACAAACGATCAAATTGATTGGAGATCTGACAGATAAAGAATTCCTGGAAACCGTAGATGCACCACTGGTGATGCAAAGGTTGGATCTGGTGAAGAAACTTAGTGAATATATAGAACAATGTAAGCGCTTTGAAGAAGTAAACGAGCGAACTTTTACCCTTACTGCTTCAAGTGAACAGATAATGATTTCGCTGGATGAAGGCAAGTTTATGCAGGTAATGAATAACCTGATTACTAATGCACTCAAATTTACACGCACTGATGGAAATATATCCATCTCCCTCGAAGAAAGAGACCATGAAGTGATTATGGTTTTTAAAGATGATGGCATCGGCATCCCCGAGCAACTGCTGCCCTATATTTTTGACCGTTACACCATAGCCAAACGAACCGGTTTACACGGTGAATCTACCACTGGCCTGGGCTTGTTTATTGTAAAAGAAATAGTAAGCTGGCATAACGGTGAGATTGCCTGCGAAAGCCAGGAAGGCGTTGGAACTACTTTCACCATTAAACTAGCTAAATACGCAACAGACCATTAGCATTCTAACCTTGCAAAGATAGATGACAAGGCCGGACGGCTTTGCTGGTAAGCCAGGAAGAAGAAAAAAAATAGGGAGATTTTTTTGTTTTGAAAATGGGATGTGATCAATCCAATAGGGCAATCTAGATACTGGCCTTACGGGCGGTTACCGCTGCAGCGAAGACATCTGCTTCTTCCAGTTCTTTCTCTACACTGGCATCTGAATTTCAACCCCAGTAATTTACCCCGATACATGCGCACTGTTCTTTTTGCCGGCTTATCATAACTTAAAACCCCGGAGCAGCTTCTGCCAGTGCACGTTGAGATAGTGGAAACCGCTCTTTGCATAAGTATTTTGCTAACAATAAAAAATTAGTTACCAGTTCCATAAATTGCCCGATAGACCTTCCGTCCAAAGAAAAATCTTGTTGGTAACCTTGCCCGCTCACACTCTTCATCATCATCTTTAACAGCACTTCATTCTCTTTATTCCCAAAAAAATGATCCAAAGGCTTCGGCGAAAAACAAGCACATAAATAGAGCAGGCGATCGAGGTTGCGAAGATTCGGGAGATGATCCATAAACACGAAGATCAAACCCATACAAGCCTGCTCCGTTGCCTGGTGCAATAAAAACAAACCAACACGATCCTGATCCTGACCAATCGCCTTCCCTGCCGCCAACAAAAAACCATCTGCCATCTGGCTTCGGTTGCGCCAATGTACAATAGCCCGGCCTAATTTATTTTTCGGGTTTGGCTGCAACAAAGTTAAAACGCCTGCTCCACCAGGTGCACCATAGCACAGTTTGCCCTCATTTATAATGGCAGCAAAATAGCCATTCCGGTGCTTTACACGTTTCAACAATGTGGCTTGCGCATACACCTCTACAATTACCTTTGCCGCAGTAAAAGCACCATCTGCAAAATCCTGCACTTCACTTTCTATCGCTTCATTACCTTCGGTAATCATTAAAAGATAGTACGTGCGCTGCTTTTGCAATTTCGCTGTACTAAAAACACTGTTCGCCTGCTCCTTCTTTGTTAATTTAGCAAACTGATAAATTTGTAAGGGGGCATAGGCCTGCACCAATTGCGCAATTAAGGTTTTAAATGGCGGGTGCGTTTCTGTTGCTGAGGTTCTAATTTTTTCTGTCATCGCTATAGGTTGTAAATAAAACCTTAAATTAGCGCAATAGAAACCAGTACCGAACCGCTTAAGGTGGTATAAAACAATGCGACTGATGTTTCGTACCCCACAAAAATTAGATATATTTGACCATGGAATCTGCTAAAAAAACCAACCAAATACACTTAGGTAGAAAAATTAGTCGCATCCGCGAGCTGCGTGGTATGAAACAAGAAGCACTTGCTCTAGAACTCGGCATTAGCCAGCAAACCATTAGCAAATTAGAGCAAAGCGAAGAAATTGAAGATTCTACGCTAGAGAAAATCGCAAAGGTCTTAGGGGTGAGTGTAGAGGCAATTAAAAATTACTCTGATGAAGCTGTGATAAATAACATTCAAAATAACTACGAAGGTTCACATAACCATGGCTCTAATGGAAATCATTATAACTGCACGTTCAATCCGCTAGATGAACTTCTTAAAGCACTAAATGAGAACAAGGAATTGTACGAAAAATTATTGGCTAGCGAAAGAGAGAAAGTGGAGATATTGAAAAATAAATAGAAAAATAGCTATAGAAGCAAAAAGCCCGATCAGTGATGATCGGGCTTTTGTTATATAGTAAAATTTTAAATTTAATGTTGTGTAGTCTGATTAGTTCAAATTACATGTTTCTCTATACAAATCTATTAAATGATATACAGACATATCTATAAGTGGTTCAAACATAAAGGCATTCATGTGAATATTTTCTGGAGTCATTAAATTAACTTTATCCAAAGTAATCAATGCACTACTTAAAGCAAATTTATTCTTGTAAGCTTTACATAATGCCTGTGTTTGATTAGATTTTATAGTTGTTAAATTAACTTCCGAAAGTTTGCTTATTAAATACTCTTCAGCTTTCAGTCTAATAGCAATTGCAAGTGTAATTTTATTCTCTAGTAATATTTCATCGACACTCACCTCTTCAGAAATATTTTCAGCTGTCTTAAAAATCATTTGAATAAGGTTTTCTTCACCAAATGCAATTGTTTTTCCCTGAAGCTTAGTAAGGCGTCTTTTGTATATTTCAAATATATTCTCCGCGGTTAAATCTGAACTTATTAGTTTTTTATGTAAACAATTTGTAAGAGTTAAATAATCTTGGCAACTGTCAGATTCACTATACTCGATTAAGTTTCTAACAAAAGCTATTAAACTTATAAAAATCTTAGGATCATTATATCTATCTATGAAATATGTGAAAATATGTTTTCTGTATTGACCATTATGTAAGGTTACATGTTTGGTCTTGGATTTTGTTGCCATATATACAACTTCGCGTGGTAAATGAAGTCTAGAGGCTATAGTTCTATAAAAATCAAAATTATGGGTTAAAATAATGATTCTAAAAACATCTAAATAATGTAAATCTTTAATATATTCGATTATGGCGAATTTGTTTTTATAATCGAAAGAATCAGCTATGTCATCAAATATTAATAATGATTTATCAGGGCTGTGTTTTCTAGATTCAATTTCAAATAAAAACTGTAATATAAATTAAGCTCTTTGTTCTCCTTTACTTAGAACACTTAAGAGACTATCTCTGTTTTGTCTTACTGGACCATCAGTCCCATCTGAATACTCAAATTCTAAATTGGCTGTATCTTGCTTCAAAACTATATCTTCTTGATTAACTAGAATAACTTTAAAGGGCACATAAAATCTATCATTAAAAGTTTCAATAATCTTATTCCACAGATCAAATTCCTTTTTGGCCTCTTTTATGATAACTTCTAGTTCTTTCTTTTGCTCTTTATAATAGTTTGATAATTCTTCAGCGTCAGACTTGATCTCTGACAAATAATTAAGCCAAACTTCTTTTTTAAACTTTTGGAAATCTTCCAGTCTTACAAGTAAGAGGTTATCTTTTTCAATTATCCTTTTGAACGACCTTAGCTCAACATTTGCACCTATTCCTTTGTCTAGTTTATCAAATGCCTTTTGCAGTTTTTCATCTTTAAGTATATTTTGTATTTCTTCCTGAACGACCTGCCTAAGTTTTTCGTAATCATCAATTTCGGTCCCGTCTTCTAAAACGAATTTATGACCTGCCTTAAAAAAAGCATTATCTGCGGTTGAATTAATTATTTCATTTGCTTGATATGTTCCAAAACTACTTTCGCCCGTTTGCTTAAAAAATTTAGATTTTGAAATTATGTTTTTATAGTCAGCAACGTACTGATTGAGAGTCGATTTGTTTTTATTTAGAAATTTTTCAACATTGCCTTTTTTATCAAAAATATCATTATACCTAAAAGTCAATTTTTCAAATTTCTCATGCAGAAACTCAAGATTTATTAACAATGTTTCAAAAAAAGAAATATTAACACTTTCAGAAAAAGTACTTATAAATTCGCTTTCACAATCTGTGCTCTGCGAAATGGTTTTTAATTTTTTTATAAATTCACCTTTACGATCGTTTAGATCTTCATAAATTTCATCATATCTCTTTTTTAATGCTTTACTCGCTAGAAAAGTACTTATTTTACTAGATGCATCGAATGAAGTATCTTCTGCGTTAACTACTAATACACTATCAGAATTAATCTCATTTTCATCTATCAGAACTTTTGCTTCTGATTGTCTAGCGCTATAAACACGATCACAAATTTTATCAGTATTATTTTTCGAAATAAGATCAAATGTATAAGCAAAAGAAGTTTTCATTGTCCCATTCGGGGCATAAATGAGGAAAGTATTAGATTTGGCGAAATTGAATTCGTGAATGAGTTTTCCAATACCAAAGCAATTTGTTAAATCAATTTTAATTTTATTCATTTTTTTAGTTTTTAGGCCCTATATCAAATCATCAATAATATCAGCAAAATCAAATTCGTGAATAAGCATAATCGTATGCCCATCCTTTCTCATACTTATTGCCTTTTCAACTTTGCGACCATAGCAAGAAAATGCCCATGCAGGGTTACCATTATCACCAACTATTAAGTAATCTGTTTTAAATGTGATGCTATCAATTGGGATACCTCCAAGACTGAGAATTTTTTTCTTTAGCCCTTCTCTGCTATTTCTTTGAAGTATACCTGTGATACAGAAAGTTTTGCCATCGAATGTTACATTGGGTTCACTGGTACATAAACCAGAGATGTTGATACCCTCAGTTTCCTTTCTGATTTGCTCATTTATGTCTTCATTTTGGAGATTTACAAATTCTTTGAAATAAGCTTTTAAAACTAATCTTTCTTCGTCATCAATTTTATTATCAGAAAGAATAGATAGGATTAAACTTCTTATCTCATCGTAGGGATAATACGTGTTTAAATGTTCATTTTCTTCTAACCATCTGTTTAGATCAATAATTTCCTGATCATTGATTACTCCATCTGCTAAAATTCCGTAACAAAGCCCTTGTAAGGTTTGGAGATCTGAGGTTATAGGATTATAATAATAGTTATCACTTTCATATTTTTGACATAGCCAATACAAGTCTTCAATAGTTTCTTTTGATGAAATTTGATGACTAGCCGTCTCTGCTATGATATTCATAAACTCATTAAAAGGATTTCTACCAATTAAAGCGTCATGTGCATTCGCCCATTTATGAAGCTCATTAATTTCTTTTTCGTTTATATCTTCATCTAAATTTATGCCAAGCAAAATCCCTTTTAAAGAGCTAATTGCTTTATCCGCTTGCGCTTTAGATGTATAGATATCTAATATTGTTTGGTCTGGTTGTTTCATATAATCATATTCAAGAATAGGTAAACCAGCTTAATGCAGACAGCATTTTTTAGTTATGCAATTCGATGTTAAAAAATGGTGTAGAATGGATTTGAGAGAAAATACGAAGAGAATGAAGTGAAAGTTATTTAGACTATGTAATATAGATAAATAAGCTGATGTTTGCAATTTTATAAAATTACGTTTTAGAATATAATAATGAATTAACACCTACACGCACTCCTCTCAACATATTCCTTATTGCCCTTACTATTATAATAAAAGCAACCACCTTTTGAGCTTTATGTAATTTTTAACCCGTTTTGTAAGTACCGCATAGCGTATAAGTTTCGATATCTGTACCTGTACCAACTTCATTTTGTTTGCTACAAGCCAGTACACCAATGCTTAAAAACAGGATATAATAAAATCTTTTCATAGCGCCAAGATACTTGGCTAGGAGGAGTAAAATATACGGTTTCCCGTACTCCCCAAAAAAAACACGAATACCACAATAAGTGGTAAAGAATAAATACTAGCTTAATTGTAGTTAATGATACAAGTAACTATTAAAACTAATATGATGTCTAAAACCTATGAAACAGGCCATGCCGAGAATGTGGCTAACTTAGAAACCCTGGTAACCTATGTAAACGGTTACGGTGCTGTGTATAACCCCGGCAATGCAAATATTCTGTTGAGCAATTTGACCTTTCAAAGATGATGACAAGCCGGGCGGCTTTGCTGTTAAGCCAGGAAGAAGAAAAAAAATAGGGAGATTTTTTCGTTTTGAAAATGGGATGTGATCAAGACCAATAGGGCAATCTAGATACTGGCCTTACGGGCGGTTACCGCTGCGGCGAAGACATCTGCTTCTTCCAGTTCTTTCTCTACACGGGCAATGTTAAACTCTTTTTCCAGCAGGGCAATGGCGCCATAATTGGCTTTGCGGTTGGTTAACAGAAAAAGATTGTATTCTAATCTTTTTTGCCGCTTAACGTTGTCTGCTTTCGTGTCTCCATCTGGTAAGGATGCAACTACTGCATTTACGGCCGTAAGCTCGGCGTTTAACATTTCAATTTCTGCAGATACCTCCAAGGTATTGTTGGCGTAGGCTTCCTGCTGGCGTTCCAGCGAAAGTTTTTTGAATGATAAATCTTTCTTTTCCTTTTCGATAAGGGCCAGAACGGTGTCGCAGTCTGCGGCTACCGTTAATGTAGTTACTGAATAATCCATGTTACATTGATTTGAAGTGAATAATATTATTCCTAATAGTAGTAATCCGCCAAGAATTCAGCAAGAAATTTTTTTAATTTAATTGTATGACTATACATACAATTAAATATTATCAACTATTGGTTTTCGCAACAGATTTCACTTCAGCAGTAAAAACCAAATTAAAAATTTTGCAAAAACCCGCCCCAACGAACAGAAACCAATTTCTGAAACAAAAAAACGCGAAACAAATTTTTGTTTCACTATTTTTTGTTTCACTTTTTGTAAACATTTTTAACAAAACTATTTTTTGTTTCAGGTAAAAGTGTTTAACAAAACGCGTAATTTTAAAAAAACCTTTACCAATATGAAAAAACTTCGGGAGCAGCTCGGCCTAAATCAAACCGAAATGGCTAAGCTCATTGGCACCAGTAAAACCAAAGCGAGTTTGTATGAAAAGGGAATTCGCAATTTTAATTCAAAAGAACTATCACTGTTAAGTTCCATAGAACTATTAATGGAAGAGGCACCCGACATTCAAAATCAGGAAGCCATTATTTTACATGATCAAAAAGCAGTAAGCGCTGTGCTGAAGAAATTAATTTTCGAAAGAAAACAGGCCGAAAGAAAACACGAAATCCTGCTCGAGAAATTATCGCGAATGGAAGAAGCGCATACCAATAACCAAAATTTGTGGCGCTTAATAAACAGCATCAAAAAGAATTTTACCAATCCTGGCCAAATCCCCTACGCCAGTATTATGGAAATAAAATGCCAGGAAAAAATGAAATCCTGCGGCCCCCACCAACAAATTCTGCTGCGCCACCAGCTTAATTTATTGGAAAGTGAAGTGGAATCAGCTAATCAACTCATAGCGGCTTATCGTGGGTTTGGGGTGATGGTGTAAGGGTGAGTGATGGAAGAAGGATGGCATACTTTGAGGAAAAAGTCACTTTTCGATACAGAAAGCAAGTAGCATGAATTATTGATATTTATAAGGTTTAAACTAAAAATTCCGGGCAGGATCAAATTTCGATTACGCAAAGATCAGGGAACCACTCGTTAGCTTTAGCTATTACCTATGCGCCTGGACTGTGAAAAAAAAGACTAAATTTTATCCAGCCCCTGGTTCCGCCCATTCAATTCCCCTGCAACTCATCTAGGTTGAAACTGTAAGCCGTATCACCTCACCTCCTACAACATCACTCATTACCTTCTCCACACCCACCTTTTTCATCCCGCCGAGAAAAAAGTATTTATCCGGTTCGCTAAACGTTCCCGCTACTCCGTCTGCAAGTATTTTCCTTTTCAAAATCAGTAGTTCGTGCCTGAACCATCGGCGGGCTTATCGGGTTAAATGAAGTGTGATCAACGGTTTTATATTCCTGCATGATCCAATCATTCATTTTTGATGTAGATAGATAGTCAATGAAATTTTTATACTTTATTCCTGTTGTATTGTTAATGGCCTGCAACAGTAACACGGCCTCGAACGTAGAAGAAAAAGGCGCCGAAAAGACCGGCAAAGATAAAATGTTGAATGCAGGTGCAGACTTGCTTCAGCACAAAGAACCGCTGGCTGCTGTGAGCACTTATTTAAACGGATTTCATTTTTACAATGGGAATCTAAATGCGCAGATGGAGGCCCACCACTACGTTACCCAGCTCAGTGCAGACTTGTACCAGGCCATTATTTATGATGGCAACGGCCGCGATGCGAAAATTATGGGCGTGGAATACATCATTACAAAGAAACTATTTGATGAATTAAATGCAGAAGAAAAAAAACTTTGGCATAGCCATCGTTATGAAGTTAAATCGGGAACGCTGATTGCGCCCGGAATTCCTAAAATTGCCGAACACGAGTTGATGGAAAAACTGGTATCTACCTATGGAAAAACCATCCATACCTGGCATACCGATCAACAAAAAACACTCCCGATTGGTGTGCCTATGCTAATGATGGGCTTTACAGCTGATGGACAGTTAAAGCCTGCACTGGTTAAAGATCGCGACAGCAGGTTTAAAGTTTCTTCGGCCGAAAATAAAAAAGATCGTGCAAACATTAAAATGCCAGCTGCCGACCCCACAGCGGACGTATGGAGCAAGGGTGAAATCAGACAATTTATCATTTCAAATAAAAGCGACAGTGCCTTACACAAACACTAAATGATGAACATCTTACCAACTACTCAATGCCTGAAAGGCTATCAACCGATCGCAATGGGCTGGCTCATTTGCTTCCTGCTTTCGGGATGTGCAACTTCCAAACTGAGCCAGTCTGCACAACAGAAACTAAAACAAAAAACCTTCGTTATTGTGGGCGCATCCAGCGGCTTTGGTCGCGGGGTAGCAGAAAAACTAGGTCTTTATCAGGCGAATGTCGTTATAGCAGCGCGCCGGGGCGAAGTCTTATCTGAGATTGCAAGAAAAATTGATTCATCTGGTGGCCATGCACTCGTGGTACCCATGGATATTAGTAAACCGGAAGATGTTTCCAGGTTATCCGCTGCTGCTTTAGCTCATTTTCAAAAGGTAGATGTATGGATTAATATGGCCGGGGTTGGTGCCATCGGCCGTTTCTGGGAAATCCCCCTGGCAGATCAGGCAAAGATTATCGACATCAACCTAAAAGGTTTTGTATACGGAAGTTATGCGGCTGTTCAGATTTTTAATCGCCAGGGTTACGGTACCTTAATTAACCTCGGATCTATAGAAAGTCATAGTCCACTGGCTTACCATGCCACTTATGCCGCAACAAAAGGCGGCGTCCTGAATCTTGGCCAGGCACTTAACCAGGAACTTCGCCTGGCTGGAAAGAAAAAAATTAAAGTCGTAACCATAGAACCCTGGGCAGTAGATACGCCTTTCTGGACGCATGCGGCTAATTACAGCGGTGGAACCCCAAGAATGGCCGCAATGGATGGACCCGAAAAAGTAGTGAATGCCATTTTACATACTGCCATCAGACCAAGGAAAGAGCTGGCTGTAGGCTGGAAAGCAAAGGCTGCCAAATTTTCGCACCGGATTTTACCGCACACTACCGATCGGCTTTCTGCAAATATTGCCCACCATTACCAGAATGAAACTGCTCCCAAAGCGGATACCACTTCGGGCTCGGTGTTTAAACCTTCTCCAAAAGGCGTAGGCATTGATGATGGCGTACGGAAAAGAATGAAAGCAGAGCGTAAGCTGAAAAACAAAACTGCTGAAAGGAACTGAGAAACTTTGAGGATATCAATAACCTAACGAATTATCTGTTGCCAGCTGAAACAGGCGGTGCGAAATTGCTTTAATAGTTCCGGTTGGGATTATAGGGTGCTTCGTCTTTCGCACGCTCTTTTCGGTAGCCGTCCAAAAATTGCTGAACACCCTCAGGTGGTTCCGTTTGGGAAAGGATACGCTTAAGTTGTTTAACAGATTCTGTTCCGTTTAACATTTTGTGCAGGTTAGTCTCCCAGTCTTCGAGCGCTTCTACTACTGATAAACCGCATCCAAAAACACCATTCTGCGGGCTTTCACCGAGCAGAACACAATATGAACTTTCATTTATAAAAATGACTGGTTTTAGTGTTGCTGCCATGCCGTGCATGGGTACAGTAACAATTTTGTCTTGCGCAATTTCCATGTTGTAATTAATGAGGTAGCAGTTTAATAATCTCTGCCCTTGCCTGGGTAATAAATTTGTATAGCTAAATTTGGTTTCTACACTAGGTTAAGAACATTTTAATTACGATTTGGTTTACATTTACTAACTTTAATTTAAAAGGTCAAAAATCGATTCAGTGCTGAAATTTTTTCATTTGCCCCATGAAAAAATTGCGATGCTCTCCTTAAAAAAAGGTACTCAAAATCCATTGGCACAACACTTGTTAGCGTTTTTTTGGTAACAGAACGCAATAGCGATCAGATCATGAATCTGCTGCAGAAGCAACGGAGAAAGCAGACAACTGAAGATTTAACTATGTACGTTCTCCGGGATTGTGTTTTAATGATCCGCGTTTGCGTTTATTTGAAACAAAAGATCAACAAACTTAGTACTATAACTATGGAAAGCTGCTATTCGATTGTACTTTACCTGAAAACCAGGCGCCATAAGCAACCTTATGGTAAATTTGGCCTGGGTAACGACCTGAAATTTTCTCAGGCAGTTTTTGAAAAATTAAATGGCGCGACTGATCCGGTGACCGGATGCAGTATCGAAATGGAATTAACAGAAGAAATAGGCGATCTGGCGGTGCCTATTGGCTCGCGTCATTGTTGTTTAGCTGAGTTGAAGGAAAATGTTGCTATCATTTCAAAAGAAATCTTCAAAACCACCCAACTGGAAGATCAGGATTTTGTACCACTTCAATAAGGGGCGGCAAATACCAGAACACCATAAATTTTTAACCAAATATTTGCGCACTAAACCGATGGAACAAAAAAAGATTTTGATTGTAGATGATGATCTCGTATTGCTGGAAACTTTACAGGAAATCCTAATGATGCATGGTTATATCTGCCATGGCTGTTATGAAACCACTCATATTCTGGATGAAGTGCAACGCTTTGATCCTGATCTGGTGATTTTGGATTACATGTTGCCCGAGTGGAATGGTGGTGAACTGTGCGGGGCGATTCGCGGGGTTGATAGTTTTGGAGAGAAACCAATTATTATTATTTCTGCCTATGCCAACATTCTGTTTTCTGTGGCAGAATACGGCTGTGATGCCATTTTAGAAAAGCCTTTTACTACAGACCAACTTTTAGATACGATAAGAAATCTTCTTGCTGAACAGCCTGCAGACACTGGTTTACTACGCAGGTTAAAGGTAATGATCAAAGGTAAAATGGGCAGATAATCCCTTCTCAAAACTATTTGCACCCTCTATTTACACCTTCGTTCCAGCCGGGGAACGAAAGTGAAAAATCAATATCTAAGATTAAAAATTAACAGTTAGTGCTTCTTGATTTTATACAAAAAACGTGGTCCGTTATAACCTGAACGATAAACCCAGGAAATAACTTCGCTTTGCATCATGCTGAAGGCCATAATTTACGCCTCCGTCAATCATCACATCTGATCCGATTTCATACTGTACCGCAGCGTTTAAAAAATTATTAAAGTGTTTTTCTTTTACGGCATAGGTATAGTAAGTCTCTAAAATGGCATCCAGGTGCTTAACTACGGGGTGAGAAACGGTAAGCGTTTGTAAAAGTTCGTTATGATGGCCTTTCCCCTCTTCATCCTGAACCCGGTCTGCCTCTACCTGCATACCCATTTTCCATTCTTTGCCTAAGTTAAAACTCATGGGGATAATTAATCCTCCTTCATACTGACTCTGCGCATCTGCAACAGATGTAGGAAATTTGACGTATGGCAATATGGCTATGGCGAATTTCCCTTCATCATTACCCAACAGGTTTTGTTTAATGCGCAGGGTAAGATCGCCAATCCCATGACTGGTTTCTGTTGATCCGTCGGTAGCCGTTTCTTTAGTAATGTTATAACTCTGAATGGACAGTTGAACGGCTGTTGACTTTGTAATTCCGAATTTTAAATTGGCCTGGTTGATTAAATATTCCCGATTCCGGCTTTCAGATTCATGTTGAGTTTCTAAGCGAAACAAATCGCTTTCAAACTGAAAATGCCCGGCATCAATGGTTCTCGGCGATTCACTCACATCAGGGCGGTCTGTTTCCATTTCCCTGAGTTTGGATTTGGTTACTGGTTTGGTTGACACTTCTCCCACCGGCTGCTGACTGTAAACTGCTGTTGAAAGTGTGATCAATAAAAATAAGAGTGTAAATAGTTTTTTCATTCGTTTAGTTTCCCCCTAAACATGCTGAGCCGGTAAAAAGTTTAACCTTTTATCATTTTTTAGTTTTCTGATTAATTATTGCTGTTGGATCAACGGGATGAATATTCATCAAGCAATATTCTCCAGATACCTGAGCACTTCTTCTTTTTTCCTGCTGGAAACGGGTATACTTTCTTTATTTTCCATTTGCAGATAACCCTCGCGATAGTATTTTTTCACCTGTTTAAAATTGACCAAATAAGACTGATGACACCTCAAAAACCCAAATGGCGTGAGCAGGCTTTCATATTCTTTCAGCCCTTTGGATACCACAATTTCGCGACCGTTATCTAAATAAAAACTGGTATAACCTTTATCACTTTTACAAAACATGATTTGATCGATAGCAATAACCTCTATGAATTCCACACCTTTCAAAGCAATACGCTTGCCAGCAGCAACGCCTTGCGATAAATAGTGTTCTCTTGCAATTGCTATCTGCTGTTCTCCAAAGGCTTCGTGCTTGCGATGATGAAAACACTTATTCAGCGTGTTAATCAACAATAGATCATCTATCGGCTTTAATAAATAGCCGAAGGCGCCCAAATTAAGTGCCTGAATAGCATATTGATCGTATGCAGTAAGAAAAATCACCTGAAAATTGGCAACGCCAATCTCATTAAATAAATCGAAGCTATTGCCGTCTTTTAACCGGATATCAGCCAGAATAATATCAGGCTTAAGTGTTCGTATTTCTTTGCTGGCGATCGCAATTTCTCCGGCAAAACCTACCACATCCAGATAGTCGATTTTTTTGACGATTTGTAAAATGTGCTGCAAAATCCGGATTTCATCTTCCAGAATATAAAGTTTCATAGGCCTATTTTTAATCTTTTATCATTGGAATTTTAACCGTTACCAAAACACCCTTCGCCCCCTTTGTTTTCTGGTCTACGACTTCAAATCGCGCTTGAGGTCCTTGAGAAGTAAAGAGTACTTCGAATCGTTCTTTCAGTATAATCTGTGCCAGCGATTGCCGCTTTTGCTGATCAGTTGCTTTTTTAGTTAAGCCACTACCGTTGTCTTCAACCTCAATATGCAACATATTGTCACTATTTTTGAATGTTATATTTAAAAAACCTTTATAAGTAAGGTTTCTGAAACCATGCTCTATGGCATTTTCCACAAAAGGCTGGATGAGCATGGGCGGAATCATAGTTTCATTTAAATCCAATCCATCATCCACTTTGATCTGATAATCAAATGCACGGGCATATCGCATTTGTTGCAACTGGATATAATTATTTAACAAGGTTATTTCCTCATCCAATTCGATAAAGTCCTTTCTGTTCTGCTCCAGGATCCCTCGCAACAGGCTGGAGAAAGATTTTAGGTAGCGTACCGAATCCTCTATTTGCCCTGATGCCACCAAACCTTGCAAATTGGCGATGGCATTAAATATAAAGTGCGGATTCAGCTGTGCCTGCAGGAGCTTTTGCTCTATATTTAACCTTTGATTTTCTGATTTCAACAAATTGTTCTTCGCTTTTAAGCGTTGCTGACGGTAGATTACAAAAAAGAAGGAAAGACCACCAAAAAAAATTAGAATTATTAAAAAGAGTGTCCAGCGCTGTTGTTTGATAATGGTTTCATTGAGTTTATTCCGGCTATTTAATTCCGCAATATTGAGGTCCTTCTTTTCCGCTTCATATTTCTCATGCATTTCAGCAACCTTAACGGCTTCAATGGCCATATTGTTACGAAGCCCGATGGTGTATGCAGAATCTGCAGCTTGCAGTGCACCCGCAAAATCGCGTTTCATTTTATAGGCTTCAATTAACCCGTTATAATAAATATTTTTTCGCTTTCCGGATAAATCATGTTTCTCCAAAGCAATACCTTCCTTAAAATACCTGATGGCAGAATCGGGCTGCCCATCCTGTATAAAAGCGGTGGCAAGATTATTAAAAGCAATATCATTCAGGTTCTTAATCTTTTTCAGGTAGTTAAAATATATTTTACTGCTCACTAATGCTTGATCTGTTTTTCCCTGCTTACCGTAAATCCGTGCTTCATTATCATAAGTACGTGCTATTGCAAGACTATCACCGAGTTTCGCAGCAAGCTGCCTAGCCTGAGTATTATAAAACTTCATTTTTTTAAAATCGCTGGGCATCGATGCCAGCAGAAAGGATATATCAAAGTATCGCTGTTTAATGATGGGATGATCTTTGAAAGGATGGTGATTAAAATGCATAACCGCATATTCCAATGATTTTTTTCCATTACCATTTTGAAAGTAAGCCTGTGCCAGTAAATCGTAAAAACAGTAAGTCAGGCAGCTATTTGCTTGTTCTGATTTTTTCAAAGCAGCAAATATCTGGCTGGTTAAGGCAGCTTCAATCGAGCCATTTCCCATTTCTTGACTTAGGATTCCATAGGTCCTTAAAAGGTCAACATCACTATCTGTCCCCCTGGCATGCATCATTTGGTATTGTAATAAAGCACTGTCTACCTTTTTCTCCAGGATATATTTTCTTGCTTTAAAATAGTGATAAAAGGGATTGGCTTCTTTGTTGTGGGAACTATTAAATAAGCTATCTTCCTTAAAAATGATTTTTTTGAACTTTATCGATCGCAGGGTATCTAAAGAAATGATAAGTGAGATATAATCCTTTTGAATTGCGGCGTTTGAAGGGGATATTGGCTTTTCTTTTGCCTGATTCTCATTATTGCGGCAAGCGGAAATCAAAAGAAAACAAATAGCAAATAAGGCTTTTACAGGATTATTCATGAACAGAAAAATTGGCTTATCAAAAACTATAAATATTCTTTAAATATATTAATAGAATACATTCCTTTATCAATCAGTTAAAGATTCGCGGTTTTTCAATCCATATCCGTATCAATTAGATTTTTATTTGAAATAAATTTCATAAACGACAATCTATAATCAGTCGTCACAGTGCACCGATTCAGCGATTTTCCTGCAAGGAAACGCCGTTCAATTCGCATCTATCAAAATAGCCGGTTCAGCAAACAAAAATCTTTGATTAATCAAACACCAATGCTCAAATTTATACCAAGAGCTACAATCGTTGTTACAAATATCCACTAAAAGACAACGAATATCAGATGTTGGTGATCGAATGTAGGTTGATCATTTTTCTAATGCTCAATTATTTCCAAATTCAAATCAGAAACCATCCTCTGATTTCTAAAATTATTAACCATTACTTAAATTAAAAATTATGAAAAAATTATTCTTTGCATTGATTTGCACCGCCATTGGCTTTAGCGCGTCTGCTAAAGATTTATCCGCAAAAAAGGGACTGCCAGCAAAAACAAGAGTTGAAACTTCAACAACTTTTAAAACAGCTAACAGCATTGAAAAGCAAAACCTGCCAACAGCGCAATTGGGTTTTTTCCGCAGACAAATGAATTTCACCTTTACTGATTCCTGTGGAAAATCATATACAGTTTATGTTTCGGGGCCGAGCAGCGCATCAAACCATTCACTATGGGAAACTGCATTTATTCATTTTAAAGGAAATGTGATGGCAGATTATTGGGGCTGTTATAGAATGTAAGTGTTTTTTTAAGACATTCCGGCTATATCATTGGCCTAATTATCTAACGTAAATCATTTATAAAATTAAAAATATGAAAAAACTATTAATAGCCATTGCATTTGCCGCCTTGGGATCCAGTGCTTATGCAAATGGTTTAACGCCACATAAAGATGAAATTGTAAAAAAGGAAATTACAACCAGAACAACGTCTTCAAAAACAGAAATTCAGGTGGATATCCAAAATAAACAACCTGGTTTAATTCGCAAAGAGCGTGTTTTTCTATTTACAGATCCCTGTGGGGTTAAATGGCAGATTCATGTATTTGCTTCCGACCAAACCTCTAACTATGAAATGTTCTTAGTTGGTGCATCACATTTTCATTCAGGTGTTAATGATTCGCCTACAGGCTGTTATCAAAATCATTAAATAGCTTAAAACAATCAAGGAAACAGAGGATGGCTTCATTTAATTAAAAATCTGATATGAAAAGAGATTTCAAATTTATACCACTAATTTTAATATTATGCTCGCTGTATTCTTTCAGATACGGCAGCCCTAAGCAACCCTTAAGTGTTGCATACTATCATTTTTACCATATAAAAGACAGTACGCAAACAGGTAAAGTGTACAGCGAAGATTTTGTACTCACTTTTAACACTAATAATAGTATATATAGTAGTCAGACTCGTGTAAAACAAGATTCTACTATGCAAGTCATATTAGCAGCGGCTGAAGCTAAAAACAGCAATGTTGTTGATATGGGAGCCATATTACCTACTACCGAAGATGATATTTACAATGAAAATGGCAAGCTTTCGGTCGTAAAGAACGCACAGCAACAAAGCTACTTAATTAATGAAGCAACAGAAAAAATTGACTGGAAAATAGACCGTGAGACTAAAACCTTATTGGGTTATACCTGCCAAAAAGCCACCGGAATTTGTAAAGGCAGAAAATATACGGCATGGTTTACAACTGATATTCCGGCAGGTTTTGGTCCATGGAAATTACAGGGTTTACCCGGTCTTATTTTAGAAGCTTATGATGAACGTCATTTTATCAAATTTACCTGCACAAAATTGGTAAGCCAGGGCAATTTTCAGAACGTAAAGTCAGTAACCATTCCTGTCGGTGTAATTTCAACTACTCAAAAGGAGTATGAGCAAATGAAAAAAGCACAAGCTGATGGATTTGACTTCGGCAGTTTTGGAAGTGAGGTTACAATAGATAAAGTAACAATGGTTGATGGTAATAATGGCAGTTCATCTTCTACTAAGAAATTTACAATTAATTATCCTTTGGAATTAACCCATTAGCGTTTAAAGATTTGTTAGCAAAAGCCTTCTTTTTATGCTCAGCCCAATTATTTTGCGTGTTTTTTTTATTCGCACAAAATACCATAACTATTAATGGTTCCGTAAAGGATAGCATCGGTAATCCAATTGCCTTGGCCTCAGTCACGATCATCAACCAAAATGGTGCGGGTTCCACTTTTAGCAAAACTGATGTGAAAGGTCTGTTCAAATGTGATTTTAATGCCAACAGCGAAAGCTACTCGATTAAAGTAACGGCTATGGGTTACCAGCCATTTATCCAACCTATTGAGGCGAAAAACCAACAGTATCTAAACATTATACTCAAACAAAACATCTATAAACTCAATGAAATAACCGTCAAATCGAACATCAAAATCAGCCTTTCCAGCGATACCTTGAAATACAATGTCGATGGTTTTAAGGAATCCAATGATCGGGTAATCGGCGATGTCATTAATCGTTTGCCTGGCATCCAAATTGATGAAAACGGTGCGATTAGCTATAATGGAAAGCGCATTACCAATGTTTATATTGATGGAGATAATCTTTTAGATGGCCGATACAAAATGGCGACCAATAATGTTCCGGTAGGTTCGGTAGCACAAGTGCAGGTAATTGAGCGCGATCAACCTATTAAAACCTTAAATGGTTTTGTAAGCAGCAATAACGTGTCGCTCAACATTAAACTTACTGATAGTGCGCGTACCATGACGGTAAATACGGGTTATGCTGGCGCTGGGAATAAAGCTTACACTGGTGAGTTGAACAACTTGATTTTTAATAAAAGTGTTAAAGCTATAAATAACCTCAAAGCAAATAATATTGGTGAGAACCTGGAAGCAGAACAAGCCAGTATTGGCGGTTCCTTTAATAATGAGGTACTTTTAAAAACTCCACAAACTTTTCTCTCGATGGAAAGTGAAACCTTACCAGAATTAAAAGAAAAGTATTATCTGATGAATAATGACATTTCAGGCAGTATAAATACCTTAATAAAACTTAAAGCTGATTGGGGCTTGCGCTTGAATTTATCTACGCTTCAATTAAAGCGGACCTATAAATACAGCAACACTGTAAATTATTTTTGGGGCAATGCTGATACCATTCGTTATCTTGAAGTTCAACATAATGTATATCAGCTAAAACAGTGGCGTGCAGAAGCGCAGATCGAAAAAAACAGCAAATCAATATATGTAAAATCTATCACAAAATTCGAGATGCCCAGATGGGACCGGAATGGAAATACCATGCAAAATGATCAGCGTTTTGGGCAACATCAACCCACTAATCACCAGTCAGTCAGTAATGAAACCAGTGTAATCAAGGCATTGGGTATCAGTAATATATTGCAGTACAATGGTTTGATCCAATATTATAAAGTTGATGAAAGTTTGCAGATTACGCCTGGTATTCAGGAAGAGATTGTAAACAATGGCTTGGGTTATTTGGTGCTGAACCAGCAGGCAAACACCCGCAATGTTTTCATCAATCAATCTGCTACATTTAAAACCAAATTTAACCGATTCGTTTTATCAGTTGCAACAGGCGTTTCATATGAAAGCAATCTATTGAAAAGCAAGTTATTGAAAACCGATAGCACCTATAATGTCGTTCCGGTTGGCGGGCAATTTGAAAACAATGTTGATTTCAAAAATTCAACTTTATATGGAAAGTCGACCGCAATGTATTTTTTGGAAAAGGGGTTAATCAGCTTAGAAGTTAGTCCATCCTTCAGTAACATAGGCTATACGGATACTGAAAAAAAGTTATTCAAACGAAACACCTATTTTTTAATCAATCCGACACTTGAAGTTCGAAAAAACTCAGGCAAGTATGGGGAAGTACAGGCAAGATTTGCGCAGCAAAACCAGTTCGGCCAGGTTAACGATATTTATAGTGCAGGAATCCTGGTAAATTACAGGCAGTTTAACTTCAATAGTACGCCCCTGCCTGAAACTGATATCAGTACGTTCAATATCCGGTATTCGTACAGAAAACCTATAAAAATGCTTTTTTACAATACCAGTTTCAGTTATGAAAGAACAAAGCAGAACTTTATCAATGCATTTACCATCGATAGTGGACTGACTAAATCTATAGCGATTGATTTTAGAAATAAACTTGATCAATATTCGCTAAATGGAAATATGTCCAAATACTTGTTCCGGCTGGAACTCAATTTTTCAGCACGGGGTAGTTTAAAAATGCAGAAAGGAAATAGTTATTATAATGATGCGATTACTCCTTTCAGGGCCTATCAACTGAGTACAGGAATAACTTTAAGAAAAAAGGTTTTTTCTACAATTACACTTTTATTAAGTGGAGACATTAGCAGGTCAATTAACAAGCAGGCAAGCTTAAACAATGGCTTTATCATAAATGAAACAGCAAACGACAATATTAAGGCAGAATGGTTGCACAATATCAGCAGCAAGATTTCTTATACCCTCGCTTATCACTTTGTTTCTTATCGCCAAACATTGCAACCACCCATTCGCAATCAGTTTCTGGATTTCAATTTAAGATTTGCCCCTACTAAATGGAAAAGTTTCTTTGAGTTCCAATGCATCAACCTGATCAATCAAAATGAATATAAGCAAATAAACTTAGGTACAAATCTATTATCTACCTATCAAATGCAACTAAGAGATCGAACTTTCCTACTTAAATATGCTTTCACTTTTTGAGGGAAAAAGACAAAAACTCAGTGATAAAAAAAAAATTTGCTATAGATAAAATATTTGAACGGTTAGCAGCGGCTAGAATTAAAACCCCATTCAAAATCCTCGGATCTGAATGGGGGTTATAAACATAAATAATTCTACTGGCTAAAGTGAAGCATACTTAGCATTTAAGTGACATCTACTATTTAAGCTTATTTTGCGGTCTGGTATCGGTAAAAACAGCAGCCTTATTTTTTATTTTCTTTTGCAATTTGAAGCTATCGAATACCTCTCCAGAAGCTTTGTAAGCAGTGTATTCCAGTTGATCTCCGTTTACTGAAATGATTTGGAATAGCTGGGTATCTTCGGTAAATACATCCATCCATTTCGGATCAACATCAACCTTATACATTTTTGGTCCGGCTACCGAGACCACGTACATTGGACCTCCGACTTTACCAGACGTTCCTGTTGGCAGGTTCTGCCCACGACTATAAGTATGGTCATGCCCCTGCATTAATAAATCCACGTGATATTTGTCGAAAAGAGGTTTAAAGACTTCCCTAAAATCTTTATTGTCCCGTCCCTTTGCCGTGGAATAAATAGGATGATGGTAAGTGATCATAGTCCATTTTTTTGGATTGTTTTTAAGCACTTCTTCTAACCATTTCGCCTGGATTTTTAATGAATTTGAGTCCAAAACAATCATTTGAGAATTTAGGGAAATGATTCTCACATTTGAATAGTCTATATAATAAACCGATTCCTTTAATCCTTCTGGTCCATTTTCGGGTAAAGTATATTGCGCTTTCCAATGCGGGTCGAGTGTTAATGCCTTTGCCTGGTCGCGAAAGTATTCATGATTTCCGGACGAAGGAATGCTCGGAATCATTCCGTTGATAAAACCACCGCCAAAATGCCATTCTCCCCACTCGTTATCATTGTTGGAACGGTTGATTAAATCGCCCGCATGAACAATAAAACGCGCATCGCCATAAGTGGCAAAGGCTCTTCTAATGACCCGCGACCATTTCGATCTGATGTCGTTTTGTGCATCACCAAGATAAATAAATGAAAAGGGTTTATCAGCCGTTGGTGCAGTTTTAAACTGAAACCATTCGCTCCAGCTTTTTCCATCGCCAACCCGGTAAGTGTAAAGTCTATCAGGCTTTAAGCCTGAAAAAGTTAAACTGTGGTAGTTTGCCGATTCATATTCTTTACCCTTCAAGGAAGCGGTAGTTGCTAACATTTCAACCGATTCAGGTTTTTCCAGTTTCGGAGAACTACTCTCCAAGAGAATTTGTCCATGGCCTTCACTAACTGTAGTGTCAGTACGCCAGGTAACCGATTGCGTAGTGGTCGGGTCGGCCGACCAGGTTAAAATTATACGATCAGGGGTGGCCGAAGCTTTGAAAGCTTGCGCCCAACTGGTTTGACATGCAATGCACATGAGCATTGCCATACTTATTTTTAAGATTGTTTTCTTCATGATATTAGTAAAAAGGGTTGTATTTAAATCCTATGTTCGCCCAGGTTGAATAATATTTATGGTCATTTGGTCTTCCATCCCCGTAATCCAGAATAATTTGAGCATTGGTAATGTTATTGATGCCCATAAATACAGAGAAGCCTTTTGTGATTTTTTGTGATGCAGAAAAATCCAGTTGCGTGCGCCCTTTTTCCATTAAATCGTTTGCTTCCACATCAGCAAGCTCAGAAATAAATGTATCATAAAAGTTCAGGGAGATACGTCCGGAGAAACCATATTTCTCATAAGAAAGTGAAGCATTCCCTACTTTAGGGCGCATGGATGGCAACCTTACAGTCCGCTCGCTCACCAAGCCCGGTACTTTAAACTTTGATTGAATCTGGGTGAAGTTACCGTAAATACCGAAGCCGTTTAAGAAACCGGGTAAAAAGGTAAGTTGCTGTTGCCAGGCAATTTCGTAACCGTAAACATGCGCATTTGCACCATTTACAGTTTGCGTAACCTGATAACCGTTAAAGTTGCCGCCAACTTGGGTGTAAATACTTTCGTATATGTAATTGTTAATGTTTTTGTAGAACACACCTCCTGAAATAAGGCCTAAAGATTTTAGATAGTGCTCAAATAATAGATCAACATTAGTGGAAGTTGCCTGATCCAAAAACGGATTGCCGATTTTCATGCGCTTACGTCTTGGTTCTACTTCCTGCCAGGGCACCAGGCTATAATAACCTGGGCGAGAAAGGGATCTGGTTACTGCCGCCCTAAAGTTGGTACGTGAGTTCAGGGCATATTTTAAATTCAGACTTGGAAAAAAACCTTCAAAGGAGGATTTCGTATTTACTTTATTTGTGCTCACGTAATTCCCGGTATTATCAAAGTTTACAATATTTCCGTTGTAGTTGAAAGCCGTACGCTCATACCGCAAACCCGTAATAATATCCAGCTTGTTCAGCGTAAGTTTACCCATTCCGTATGCAGCAGCCAACGACTCGTTTCCATTGTAAGAATCAGGATCTGTATTTTGACGGATGTAAGTGGTGTTATCAACAAAAAGAGATTTATTGCTTTGGTAGTAATTTTCCATCAGATAACCATCAGAAATGGCACCAGACAAACTGTAGTTTCCGTCGAAATATTCTTTACGCTCGTAAGTACCTAAAAAGTCTTTTAATGATAATTTGCCGGTTTTCAATGTATACTGATAATAACTTCTGGTATGGTCGTCTTCCTTGTATTTGTAGCGACCTCCAAATTTGATCAGTAATTTATTTTTTTCACTTAAATCAAACCTACGTTCAAGGTTGGCCGATGCTTGTCCATCCTTATCGTGTGCAATTTGATGGCGGTTGGTGTAGTAATTGGTGGAGTAGTTGGCGGCATTATCCGGATCTACGTTGCCAAAATTGAATTGTGGTGCACGTGGATTGGAAACATCCAAACCCGCGGATAAACCGGTGTTGGTAAAATAACCGTCGAAGTAAAGCGGTTGGTCATATAAACCAGTTGAATACGTAAAATCTACATTGGCTTTCCAGTTGTTAAACTCAGTTTTATAACCTAATGAAACCGTTGCCAGGTCGCGATTGTAGTTTCTAGGTGTCCCACTCGAACCGATGCTTACCCCTGCTACGTTGTTGAGACCGGTATAGCTACCAATGCTATAACTTTTTGTTCCTCGGGTTTGAAGTTCATAAAACTTGTTAAATGAGCCTCTTAAATAAATCTGACTTTTCTCTGTAGGAAAAAAATCAATTTCACCCTGTAAACCTAAATTTTCACGGCGTAAGTCTGTTCCTTCTAATTCCAGGTTAGAAAGTAACACCCTTTCTACACCGTTAATTTTATAAGTACCATAATCTTTTTGAACACGGTCTTCACCCCTAAAACTTTTGCTGTAGTTTACACCAAATAAGTACGCCCATTTATCGCGGCGTTTACCGTAGGTGATCGACCCATCGATATTTTGTTTATCAACCAAAAAATTATGACCAAAAGATCCCTTAACCTGAAGTTGTTGCTGCCCGGGTTTTGGTGTTTTAGAGATGATATTAACAGAACCCGAAGTGCCGTCTGCGTCCATATCTGGCGTTAAAGTTTTATTTACCTCAATCGCTTCAACGGTTGAGGATAAAATCCCATTCAAATCAATTTCTCTTGAACCGGTGGAGGTAGATGGAAGTCTGTTTCCATTTAGCGTTACTGATCCCATTGATTGATCCAGACCTCTGATGATGATATTCCTTGGAAGTCCGTAACTATAATCCATTGCAACACCAGGTACACGTTGCATTGCTTCGCCAACAGTAGCGTCCGGGAATCGTTCGATCTGTTCTTCTGAAAGTACATACTTAATGTTATCAGCATTGCGCATATTGCTTAAAGCCACCGCTTCCCCTCGTCTGATCCCATTCACAGTAATGCCTTTCATATCATTATTCAAGCCTGAAATTTTAAAATCTACGCTGGTTGTTTTGCCCTCCTCAATGTTAACCGTGTATTCACTGGTATTGTAGCCAATATAATTTACCACCAGTGTTACTTTGCCTACCGGGATATTATCAATAATGAAATATCCGTTCACATCAGTAATAAATTTACGGTTGGCACCTTTTAAAATTATAGTGGCGTAAGGAAGAGTTTTGCTATTTTCCTTATCCTTTACATAACCTGTTATCGATCCTGGTTTCGCTTGTTTAGCAATTATAATTCTGTTTTTTAGGATAACCAATCCACCTTGTTCGATCATTATCAACTGATTTTGATGCAAAAGTGAAGTCAAAATCGTTCTGGCTAATTGATCAAAACCGCTAACAGTAACTCTTTTATTGGTGTTTTCGATGTTGGAGTAGACAAAACCGACGCCGGTTTTCTGTTCAATCTGTTTCAATACATCCTTCAGTGGAACGTTTTTAACGTTCAAAGAAATTTTGTGATCTAAACCGGTTTGACCATTTGCTTCCATGGCTTGCAAAAGGTTGATAAACAGGATAGAGGTAATAACATAAATCAGGCTTATTCGCATAATTATTTTCACAGGGCGGTTAGCCCCATTAAAATTTTTCATAAATTTGGGTGTGTTTAAATGTTCGTGTTTATTCATATTTCAAGATCAATCGAAAGTTCGCAGCTAACGATTAATCCTATTAAGGCCGTTTCCGATTTTGGAACCGGCTTTTTAGTTTTTCTTACATGCGTTTCCTCCTTTTAAATAAATAGTTTGATCAATTTTGTTCATCTTTATGTTCATCAAGGTTTGTATTGTTTTCAGGATAGCTGTCAGATCCTGGCGCTCAAATCTGGCCGTCAGTGTACACGAGCAGTGCTGATATGCAGTTGTATCAAACTTTACATCAAATCTTCTCGATAAAGCGGAAAATACTTCCAGGATTGGCGTTTGTTCAAAAATTAGTGAACCGTTTTTCCAGTGATCAGCAACGTTGTCAGTGTAAACTATTTTCGAAAAAGTTTTTGCAAGCGTATCAAAAGTTAACATATGGTTGGGCGATAAAAAGATCGGTTGAGATTTATCCCCGTTTTTCAGCACCCCAACCTTGCCCGATTTGACAAAAACCTGAATACGACTTTCAGATTTGTACGCCCGCACGTTAAAGCTGGTTCCATAAACTACCGTTTTTATCTTGCCACTTTCCACTACAAAAGGCCGTTTGGTTTGATGCATAACATCAAAAAAAGCTTCACCAGATAACTGAACGAGGCGCTCATCGTTCCTGACAAAATCTTTACTATACCTGATACTACTACCGGAGTTGAGCATAACCGTTGAGCGATCTGGAAGCGTTACCGATAACATTTTCCCCGGGGCAGCAGTTTGGGTTGTCCATTCAGTTACAGGTCTTGAATGGTTAGGATTGATAAATTTGAGTCCAAAAATAAATAGTGCAGCAAAACAGGCAGCTGCAATTCCGTAAAGCCAGCCACGATTTAATTTCGATAGTGGAACTGCTGATTTTAAGCCGGCTTTTAGATCCGGGATTTCACCTGTTTCCACTGGTTTCAGCTTACCACTCAGTTGCCAGAGTAATTCACACTCCTGATATTTTCTTAAATTTTTTTCATCTTCAGCAAGCCATAAATCCAATGCTTCTTTCGAACCATTGGTTTCTGTATGGCTTAGGCGCTTAACAATATCGTTCCAGATTTCTTCTTTCATGCAGCTGTAGTCTTCACAGTTAAAGACATATCTGGAGGCAATAAATACGGGCTGGTTAAGTTAAGCTTCTGTTAAGTGTGGATTAAAAAATTGCTGACAGTTTTCGTGAATGAATTTCATACTTTTTGCCAGGTGATCTTCTACCGTTCGGGAAGAGATTTGAAGGAGTTCTGCTATTTCATTATAACTAAACCCTTCTATTCGATGCATCCTAAAAACAAGTTGTCTCTTTTGAGGAAGTTTTGAAATTAATTTTTGAAGATAAATCAATTGATCTGATTCTTCCATTAGAAACTCATCTGGTTGAGCATGATCAGAAATTAAGACCAGTTGACTGGTATCTACATAACCTATCCTTTTCTTTTGCTGGCTACTTAAGTAATTAAGGGCAGCATTTTTAACCGATTTGAATAGATAAGCTTTAACATTATCAATTTTATGATCAGTGTTCCAAATCTTCAGGAAGATATCATTTACAATGCTGGAAGAAGTTTCATCATCATTCAAAAAGTAATTCGCATAGTTTTTTAGTATTGAAGCCCATCTTTTGTACAACAATTTTACCTCTGGATAGTCTTGCGCTAAACCTTTTTCTTGTTCAATTTTGATAAGCCCTTTCAACTGATGATAATCTGCTCAAAGAATGGAAGAACATATTAACACCGCATTAATAGAATGTTATGCTATAGCACGAGTATTAATGAAATTTAGCTTGGCGTAAGTAAGATGCCCATATTGCGAGCAGCTACATCCTTAATTCCCCAGGGTTATTTTTACACCCTTTTACAGTGGTTTTTAAAAGAACGCGGTCTTTTCTTTAATGCTATCCATACTTGCGGAACAATACCTTAAAACCCGATACACAGGAGTGTCTCGCCCTCATTTACCGGCGGCGTTCCTATCTTATATAAGATAACGCCAGATTCAGGTGCGTAAATGGTTTTTAACTTCTTTCCAAAGATATCGGTAATATAACCAACTTCTGTTCCTTTGGTAATATGATCACCGGCAGTTAGTTCACTGATAAAAATCCCTTGCACCGGCACTGATACATATGCTTGTTTATGATATCTTACTTTTACTGCTGAAGCATTTTCTACTGATTTTGATCCATACATTTTTAACTCTGCCATCATGCGGAAGATCGATTTTTTAGCAAAAGAAACTTCTTCTTTTTTCCAGTTTCCAAGTCTGCCAATTTCAATACTTAATGCAGTGATGCCTTGCCTGACCGCCTGTTTGAAAGCATACATCGCCGGTTGATCTCCCGGTAAGACATAAGGATAAGATACGATCGTTTTAAATCCGCTAATCTCGCTCAAACGAGCAGCCAATGTAGTCTGTTTTTTAAACTCCTGATTATCATAATAGCAAATGAAGGGAATCAAATCCTCACTCACATCTCCACCATGCATATCTAATAACACATCCGTTGCAGAAAACACCTCCCTGGTGAGGAAATCAGCCATTACTTCCGTAATTGTACCTGCAGGATTCCCAGGAAATGACCTGTTAAGATTGAGGCCATCCAAAGGGTTTACAAAAGGCGTACGTGTGTAGAAAGAGGTTTGGTTGACGATTGGTATAATGATTATGTTTCCTGCCAGTGATGTTGGATCAATTTCTCTTCGCAGCTCCAGGAGCGACAAAATAGGAGGATATTCCATCCCATGTATTCCTGCGATGATTGTAAAGGTTGGCCCCTTGAGTCTTCCTTTTATAATCGTTACCGGGATCTCCACAGTGACATTATTCTTGGCGGCTATCTTAAATATAGTATCCGTCACGCCGGGCTGTCTTTTGGAAAGCAGCGCATGGAATGGGGTATCCTGAGCGAAAGCCATAAAGTAAGAACTGATCAAAAATATGGAAAGTATGTAGGTTTTCATTGAGGTATATTATTTTTGGAATCCATGTAAACAAAGAAATAAATAATTTTACACAAAAAATTTTGTTGGTTTTCCTAATTGGTGATTTCTGCTGTGCGATAATACTTTTTTCTGAACCAGAACGCAAGGTTGACCAGTGCAATGAGTGCTGGTACTTCAACCAAGGGACCTATTACCCCTGCAAAAGCTTGTCCGGAGTTAATGCCAAATACCCCGATGGCAACTGCAATGGCAAGTTCAAAATTATTTCCTGTAGCAGTAAATGCAATCGAGGTATTTCTCGAATAATCTGCACCAAAGTATTTCCCTGCAAAAAAACTTACTACGAACATGATAGCGAAATAGATCACCAGCGGTATGGCAATACGTACTACATCCATTGGTATCTGAACGATCAGGTTGCCTTTTAAGCTGAACATCATGACAATGGTAAATAACAAGGCGATCAATGTAATCGGAGATATAAAAGGCACAAACTTGTTTTGGAACCATTCCTCCCCTTTGAGCTTGATTAGCGAGTATCTACTCATAATACCCGTAGCAAAAGGCAATCCTAAATAGATGCCCACACTTTTGGCGATTTCACTTATCGTGATATTGACTTCAAGGCTTTTCAGACCAAAGAAAGGAGGCAAAACCGTAATAAATACATAGGCAAATACACCGTACAGCAAGACCTGAAAAATACTGTTTAATGCGATCAGTCCGGCGGCATATTCACGATTGCCCTCCGCAAGCTCGTTCCATACCACAACCATCGCGATACATCTCGCAAGACCAATCAGTATAAGCCCGATCATATATTCGGGATAATCCCTTAAAAATGCAATAGCCAAAAAGAACATTAAAAGCGGGCCAATTACCCAGTTAAGCACCAATGAAACGCCCAATACCTTGATGTCATTAAATACTTCTGCCATTTTTTCGTATTTCACTTTTGCAAGTGGTGGATACATCATCAGGATGAGCCCGATAGCCAAAGGTATATTGGTTGTTCCAGAAGAAAAGGAATTGATAAAGCCAGAAGACAATGGAATAAAATAGCCGATTCCTACACCAATAGCCATTGCTAAAAAAATCCATAGCGTTAGGTAACGGTCTAAAAGACCTATTTTTTTTCGTTCAGCCGCAGGGGAACAATTGTTAGCACTCATTATTTTTCAGGTATTGATTTATAAAATCCGCTGAATAGGTCTTGATCAGGTCACGCACCCTTCGAAACTCATTCATCACTTCTTCAGCAGAACCAATTGCCTTTGCAGGGTCAGGAAAATTCCGGTGAAAACGCTCAACTTTCCCTGGCAAGAACGGACAGGCTTCATTGGCATGATCACAAACCGTAATTACCGCATCAAAATCTATTCCTGCGAATTCATCCACATGATTGGAGGTATGTGATAAAATATCAATATGATCTTCTGCCATCACCTGTATGGCCTTTGGATTCACCCCATGTATTTCAACTCCTGCACTGTATATCACCGCACGATTCCCGGCAAAATATCTTAAATAACCTTCTGCAATCTGGCTCCTGCAACTGTTCCCTGTGCACAGCACTAATATATTTCTCATTAATATCTATTGTTTCTATACGAATGGATTAACAGCAACCGCCACCAGGAGTACAATTGTTCGCCGAAACAGTCAGATTAACCATTCCTTTTTTTGAAGTTTCTTCGACCCCGCATGCCTCCCCTGCTAAGCAAGCGGTCTGTTTCACAAGTAAAAGAAAGTGTGTTCCATCAAAACCAAGGTCATATTTGCCAATAGTTCCAGATTGGTATTCTACTTCAATCTCCAGGTCTTCCATTCCCAGTACTTTTTCGGAAAGCGAAATGATATTCAGCAGTTTTCCTGCCTTTAAGCGGTGTTCGAAGTCATCGGCATTCCATAACTGGAAGTTTGCCACCTTTTCATGGCGTACCTTGCCCCCACAATCGATGAAGTCTTTTGTAATGATCCCCACTTCGGTAACATGGAAATGTTCTGGTACGGTTTCTCCATTTTCTAACTGGAAATTAACGGCTTCAACTGTAGCCAAGATGGTTTTGATTTCTGATAATTTCATATTTTTTCTATTTATACATCGTAATTTTACGATTGATTTATTCAAAAAAAGGCTAGCAACAGCCCTTTGGATCAACATAGGAACCCATAAAGTCTCCAAAAAGCCGCTGTAAAAGCGCCCATGTTTTTGGCGCTATGCAATAGCACACTTTCACGCCCTCGATTGTTCCTTGAATGATACCTGCATTCTTGAGTTCTTTCAGATGTTGGGAAATGGTAGCCTGTGCAAGGCCCAGCTCTTCGACAAGATCACCACAGATGCAGGCATTTGCCGAAATGATCTGCTGCAGAATTGCAATCCTTGCGGGATGGGCAATGGCTTTCAAAAGCGTTGAAAGCTGGTTCTGTTCGGTGGTGTAGATTTCAGTCTTTGTAAGTCCCATATATTTATATCGCAATATTACGATTATAAATAATCTTACCCAAACAATCATCGTTATTTTACGATAAAATTATTCAAATGCTTGATAAGCAAATCTATATTTTCATTGATATTATGATGACAAGAAGAATTTTCAGGATAAGCTTTTCATAAGTTGTGAACGCTCAGTATATGTTCCTGCTAATAACTTTTATCGCTCACTAAATGAAATCTTTGATTTTAGTTTTGTTTACGACAATACCTCAAAATCTATGGCAATGAAGGACAAAAAAGCAGGTATCTAATAGTTTGAATCAAAAATGAAGTATTATAGGTTTTGGTGTGTGAATAAGAAGGATAATGGCGACCTCAGGAAACAGCTAGCGCTTGACATAGTCTGAGACAGAAAAAACGCTTCAATTGAACACCATCTTGCCGGCTGCAACATCTCTGACAGCAGATACCAATTCGTCAAAATCCCGGTCCTTTAAGATGTAGCCTTTTGCACCGGCCGCTTTCGCCTTATTCTTGTAGTCTTGTTTCCCATGCATCGTGAGGATGATCACTTTTATTTTCGGGAATTCAGCGGTTACCATAGTAGTTAATTCCAGTCCATCCAAATCAGGCATGTTCCAGTCAGCCATCACGATCTCTATAGCCGGATCAACTCGTAATTGTTCTATCGCTGTTGCTGCGTCACTTGCCTCCGCTACAACCCTTATACCTTCTTCGTTCTTAAAAAATTTGGCGAGTGTTTGTCTTACAACCTCGTTATCTTCTACCAACATTAGATTGATCATACGCTTACATATTTGTTTTAATTGTTTGAGCTCTTGGAATGATGACTTCGACATTCGTTCCCTTACCGGGTACTGAATCAACGCGAACATCTCCGTTAAGGAGTTTAGTCTTACTTCGGATAGCATTCAGACCGATACCCGGCTTACGTGTTTTAGCGGCTTCCATTCCTTGTCCATTATCGCTAACCCTGATGCGGATATCTTGTTGACCAATATCGATGGATACCCTGCATTCAGTTGCTTTGGCGTGCTTAACAACATTGGTCACGAGTTCCTGCGTGGTGCGGTAAACAGCCAGCTCCAGGTATTTTTCCATACGGCCAGGTAAACCGTTGATGTGACACTTAAATTTCGTACCATCTGATAACTGCGAGCAAATATCATCTATCGCACTTTTCAGACCGAACTCTTCCAGCGTAGTTGGCATAAGATCATGCGAAATACGCCTCGTGTCTTTGATAACATCAGAAAGCAGTTCATTGACATAGGTCTTACTCTCCTTAAAATCTGCTAATGGCATCTCCTGACGGAGGCCATTCAAATTAATCTTAATCGCGAAGAGGATCTGACCGATACCGTTGTGCAGACTCTCCGAGATACGGTACCGCTCCTCTTCTAACGCACTGAGTGATACGCGGAAAATCTCTATTTTTTGTTCAGCCTCCATTTGCCGTATCTTTTCCTCTGCTCGCCGCATTGCAGAAATATCGAGGTCTACGCCCAATACCCGTTCCGTATTTCCTTCATTATTCCGAACTACAGATGCTTTCAGGTGTAACACTTTGATTTTTCCCGAGATGCTGATCTCTAGCGTTTCTTCGAAATCAGCATCACCGTTTTCAATGTGCTTTACCACGCGTTCAGCGGCTACGCGACTATTTTCGGTTGCGTATTTTATATAGATATCCGGCTTAACCTCCAAGCCCTTTTCAAGGTCAAACAGCCGGTACATACCGTCTGACCAGGTGAAACTTTTAGTTAGCAGATCAAAATCCCAGGTGCCCATTGAGGCAATATCTTCGGACTGTTGGAGCAATACGTAATTTTTGAGGCGAGCCTCTTCCGCCTGCTTCCGGGCTGTAATATCCATGTTTGTGGCTACTACCCCATCACCTAATTTTACGAACACGCAGGAAAACCATTTTTGAAAACCTTCGTGAGTATAAAAATATTCTGTTGACTGCGACATCCCGGTTTCTATCGCTTCGACAATGAGGTCAAATAAACCGCTAGGTCTAATGCCTGGATATTCCTGCGCATAAAATTTACCTACCAGGTCGACACGTCCGGTCTCCTTTTCAAGTTCACGGTTAACGGCCTTGATCTTCAGATCGGTAATCTGGTTCTGATCATCGCGTACGGCTTCCAGTATGGACATTTGAACCAGTGTGGTATCCAGGATAGATTGCAGCTGATCCCGGCTTTTCTGCAATTCAATAGTGCGGTCAATTACCTCCGTTTCCAAACGCTCATTAAAACGCTGCAGCATTATCTCAGTATTTTTCCGTAAGGTAATGTCAATACCAACCCCTACCCACTCCTTGATGGTTCCTTCTTCGTCCAGCACCGGAACTGCGCGCGAAAGGACCCAACCCACTGTACCCTCTACCCGGAACACACGGTGTTCGAGTTCGAAGGTAGATTTCGTTTCAATTGCCTGATGTATCGTTTCAGTTACCAACGACCGCTCGTATTCAGGTATGTACTTTTCCATCCACTCGCCCGTTGCATCATCCGTATTGGCCAATATATCCTTGCCCATCAGCGTATACATGTTCTTCCAGTCGGCACTCATTTTGTACGCCAGGTTTGAACTGGCTGTTATAAATAGCCGAAATTGCTCTTCTGACTTTTGTATCGCCCTTTCCGCCTTCGCCTGCTCCATTGCAGACCAGGTACGCTCCGCAGTTTCAGCCGCCAGTGCGATCTCGGCATCGGTCCAGGTTTTCGGCTCACTTTGAGCAAGGGCGAAAATGCCCACAACCTTACCTGCCTTCACCACCGGAACGTTCACAAATGCCTGGATATCTACGCTTAATAAAAGCGATAAGAAATCCTCATTTATAAATTTAGAATTATGAACATCATTAACTGCAAAAGGAAGTCCGGTTTCCAACACCATATAATATAGCTCAAATTTGCTCAGCAGATAGGTTCCCTTAAGGGAATGGAAATCATTTCGACAGGCATCGTGGCAAATGATAGCAGAACCTTCGGTAATTGTGCTATAATAACATCTGTCTGATTTAAAGAAGGATAATGCTTCTGCCGTCACTGCGTTCTCTATTCCTTCCGGGTCTGAAATTGATCGGAGCGCATCGCTTAGCTTCAATAAGTAAGCCTGCCGCTGTTCCTCATCTTTGCGCTCGGTGATGTCTTCTAAAATGGCGACCAGCACCCTGCTTTCCGGGCCACCTACTCTTGACATATGTGTCCGGTACCACCTTTTGGTATCCTCATGAAAATGCTCATAACGTATAGGCTCACCGGTCTTTACCACGAGGTTATAAGTTTGCAGCCAATAATTTTCGGAAGAGACAAAGCCGCTGTACAACTTTCCGGCGACGTTTTGCGAACCCGTTAGGATTTCGAAAGCCGGGTTCGCTTCCAGCCAGCTCATGCCTGTAGGTTTGCCGCTGTCATCATAGATCAGCTCCAACACGGCCAGGCTTTTGTCGATGGTATTGAAAAGCGTACGGTATTTATCTTCTGAGTGCTGCACGATTTCGTCCTTAAGCCTGTGGATCTCATTCTCTGCCTTTTTACGTTCCGTTATATCCTCTGTATTCATCACAAAACCATCGCCCATTTTGACCAGGGTTTGATGAAACCATTGGTCCTGAAACTGTTCGTAGGAGTAGTAATGATCCTGGCTGATGGAGATGCCAGTTTCCGTCACCTGCACAAACTGGTCAAACAAGCCTGTTTCGATGACAGCCGGATTTTGTTGCAGGAGACGCTTACCTATTACGTTTCCATAATGCTTGATCCAGATATTATTGGTAAATATCCAGGTGAAGTCAACAATCTTTCCGGCATCATCCCTCACCGCTTTAAAAGCCTGAATAAAATGCAAAGAGCCGTCAAGTATAGCCTGCAGGCTATCTCTGGTGGTTCTTAATTGCTCATCAGTCCTTTTCTCCTGGGTTATATCTTTAGTGGTAATAGCCACCCCGTCGCCCTCCTTTATAGATGTGTGATGGAACCACCCCTTAAACTGCTCTTGAATATAATGCGAGACCCACTGATCTGGCTCACCACTTTGCACTACTTTTTTAAAAGTGTCGAAAAATCCTGCTACTAAGCCGGGCTCCAGGGTTGAGAGACTTTTCCCGATAATTTCACCGTATATTTTTTCGGAGGCCTTGTTGTTCAAAATACATTTGAAATCAACGATCTCATTTTGCTCGTCGCGGATGGCCTCGAAGACCTGGATCATATCCACAGCCCTGTCTATGATATTCGTTAGCAAAACCCCGTTATTGTTCAATTCCATGTTCTGATGCTGCAAGCTGGCTTAAATAACTCTTCACAAAAGGGGCACAGATAATGCTTCCCGATTGTGGAAGAACCTAAATGTGTATAACAGCAAAAATAGAGATTTGTTGCCAGGAACGAAACTCAGTAAAAGATCAGAATTACGAAGTGTATTCACTCAAGGTTAATGAAATATATTATGAAAAGTTATTTCAAGATGTCAGGCTGCATAACCATGATGACCAATATGGTTAAGAAAGGAATCCTATAAAACCAAAATGGGAAAGGCCGGATAATCCGGTTCTTTCCCATCCTGCGCCAATTGGCTGTTAAATCGGTTTGCTGATCAGTCCTTGCGATTACCGAAACGAAGGGATAGCAGATATTACCAGATCGGATACTTTTTGATTTCTGGCACCAGATAAATGGAAGTTTTTCATCAGGCTTTCAGGAAAAAACACATCGGTCATTACCGTCAAACCCTCATCAGCAAAAAGTTCTGCGGATGCCACATCCAGTACCAGGCTAACTTTGGCATATGCTGTTGTAGCGATCCGCGGTGCCATATGCTTCTTTGCAAAACCTTTTTCAAAATCTGCTGCACCAGCATTGGTGCGGTCGATGTAATAAGTTTTTGATTGATGATCATAGCCAACCAACAGCTTTTGGCCTTCGCGATTACTTATGATGATCTGAATACTTTCGGAAGCCTTAAAAGTAAGGTCAAGCTTCACCTTTCCATTCAGATTTTTAGTATACGCAGAGAGATTAATATTCTTACCCAACATCAGAGCCTTATTTTTATAAACTGGTTTCAGGTGCACATTCATTTCCTTTACCGGAACAGAACGGACATACAGATCTCCTGCTACCTGATCCAGCACCAGATCTCTGGCCGTCGTTGTCGCACCCCTCCAGTTCTTGGTCGGCACCTGGTTCGCATACTGCCAGTTGTTCATCCAACCAATAAAAATTTTTCTCTTTCCGGTGTTTGACCACGTCACACCAGCATAGTTGTCGGCTCCATAGTCCATCCATTTTTGTTCTGTTGACCCGGTCGAAAACCTATTTCCGTCAAAACTCCCGGTAAAATACTGGGTGGCAGAGCCACCGTTCGGCCCGCCCGGATTGATACTGACCAGCAGTACCCAGAAAGTTTTACCTTTATATTCCAATGGGAAAAGGTCTGGACACTCCCATACCCCACCGTGTGCGCCGAGGTCATTTCCAAACTCACTTTCCTTCTTCCAATCTGTTAAGTCTTTGGAGGAGTAAAAGGTAACATGGTCTTTGGTCGCCAGGGTCATGATCCATTTCTGTCCGGCCGCATACCACATTACTTTTGGATCACGGAAATCAGTGATACCCGGATTTGGGAGAACAGGATTCCCTTTATATTTTTTCCAGGTTTTTCCCTCATCATTGCTGAATGCAAGACTTTGATACTGATGAAGACCTGTTCCGGCCTTTTCAATTTTCGGATTGTGATGCGTAAAAATCGCAACCATCGCATTTTCACCGAAACCGGCGGTATTGTTTTTATCCACTACGATACTACCTGAGAAAATATAGCCCAGACTGTCCGGATAAAGTGCGATCGGCTGCTCTTGCCAGGCAAAGAAATCCCTGGTTGTTGCGTGGCCCCAATGCATTGGCCCCCATACGGTACCATTAGGATAATATTGATAAAAAAGGTGATAAACACCATTGTAATAAACCATGCCATTTGGATCATTCATCCAATGCTTTTGAGGAGAAAAGTGGAACTGCGGACGATGCTGATGCATTTGTTCGGCTGTCTGCTGTTGAGCCCTTACGGTATTTAGGCAGAGGGCAAAACCAATCAGTGCGCTAAAAACGGTAGTTTTTAAAATTTTAATATTCATATCCATGTGTTTTAATTTTTGATGAGCTGAATACAATCCAGTCCAAACATATATCTTCTTCCGATCATTTTCATATTTGCTCCAGTAATCCGGATCACTATTCTAAGTTTACCATCAACCGCAGAGAAGTGGCCAATGGACGCTTTGCCCGGCAAAACGCTAGGGCTATAGCCGTCAAAGCCTACATTGGTCTGATGGCCATTAACGATAAAACGCAGGTTCCCGTAATCTGGCGCTTTGGTGCAATGCATAATCAGGCCATATTTAGCACCATGCTGCAAGTGGTCTACAATGTAAACCACGGAATCCCCGGGTTGTCCGCCACCGCCAACAGACTGCGCCGCCCCGCTCCATTTTCCCGACGGAAAGGCATACATGTCTCACCATCCAGACTATAGGAAATTCCCTGGGATTGATTTTTATTTTGCTTATTAAAAATAGTGTACGCCGCCACATAGGCATTCTTCCCAAACCCTGCGGTATTTTCTTTATCAATGAGTGTAGAGCCTGTAAAATAGCTTATACTTCCGTCATCACCGGTCATCACTTTGGGAGATATTTCCTGGTAGTGGACGAGGTCTTCTGAAATGGCCTTTCCCCACCAATACATTTGGTATTTACCCTGGTAATAAGTAAACCGCATGGATCTCCTATCCATCCCTTTTTCGGGCTAAAATGAAACTGCGGACGGTAAATTTCTGAATAACTAACCCGCGAAGTGTCCTGAGCTAAAACTGCCAATCCATAAAACAGGAAAAACAGATAGGCTGACAAGGCGAGTAAATATTTTTTGATCGTTGCTTTCATTTGACAGGGTTTATTAAAACGGAACATTGTCCGTCATCCTTATTTAGTTTAAAAGTCGGTTTTCATTATGGCTGGCTGAATATTCCAGACTTCAGCCTTCAGGTGGATCTGATCACCTTCAGCAAAGACAGCTGCCTGGTCACTGCCCGGTTTAGAAGGGAAGATCCTTGTAGTCAATGCATGCTGATCATTGATAAACATCTCGACCACAGAACCGTCTAAGAAGAGATGAAAGGTGACAGGTTTGGAGGTATCCAATGAAAATGCATCTTTTCGGATGCGCAGTGGAATTCCCTTTTTTGCGCTGGAGTGACACTGGTCCACAATAATTTCTTCTGTTTGCGCATCATAGTATATTTTGGTATACTCGGAACCATCAGCGTTTTTATGCAGCACAAAGCCAAATTGTTTCGACTGGTTTGGCGTAATGCGGGCAAGTACTTCATATTGCTGACCGGAACAAAGCTTAACCGGCTGATGATCGGTAACCGCGGTTTCCAATACCGTACTGTCAGGGGCTCTTAAAGAACGAAGCGAGGGATGTGGTGACTGCTTTAATATCCCGTCCGCTAAATTCCATACCCTTGGTATACTGTATAGATGTGACCATCCCTGAAGATATGCGGCCTCGCTGCTGATTTCATCCGGAATGATGGCAATGGCACATATCCGTCCATCCTTGTCTTCAGTAACCGAGGGCGAAAGTAGCCTGTTGATCACTTCTAAATTCTTAGGCAGGGGATTGTCAGGAACAAACCGTTCATCAACAAAATTGCCTACCCAATAAAGTGCCCTTGCAGGAATCCCCTGATGAGGAACTTTGTTCACCAGCAGCACATACTTATCACCCATCTTTTTAAAAACAGACATCTCCCAAAAGATTCCTGAATTGTCTACTGAGGGATTTCCCTCAAAAAGGGTATGCAGGAAATTCCAGCTTTTGAGATCTACAGAAGTATACAAAAGCAAAGCTCCCTTTTCCACACTGTCCTTTTTAATCCCGAAGCCAACCACCATATACCATTTGTTTCCGTCTTTCCAAACATAAGTATCTCTCAGATCCGTCCTGCTGTATCCTTCCGGCTGGCCAGCAATAACAGGATTCTGCTTATACTTAATCCATTCCTTTAGTGTACTGTCTTTTGGAAAGGCAAGGCCTATTCCCATTTTGGGCCCACCTGCGGTATAACTAATCATAGGGATTCCTTTATCATCCAAAATGACATGGCCAGACCATATCCCGTTTTCATCATAGCCTTTCTCAGGACTTAATACAGGCTTATGCTCGATCCAGTTGATCAAATCAGGACTGCTGAAATGTCCCCAGTTGATTTGCCGGAGTGCAAGATTGGAAGCGTTCTTCTGGTTAAAGATATGATAGCGGCCCTTATAAAAAATCAAGCCGTGGGTCTCGTTGGTCCAGTTCGCTGCTGGCAATAAGTGATATTTGGGACGGCTAAAATCATCCTTGAACCTACCGGAAGGAACCGCCAGTACTGGAACTTTCTTAGCTAAAACAGCAATTTCATTTTGAAGTTCTTTAATTGCGACAGGCTTGTTATAAAGTTTCAGTTCATCCACTATCCCATTAATTGCCGTTAGATCCATAGCCCCTAAAAGACTTTCTTTATAATCCTTACTTATCAAAATTTCATTAGGCTGTTCCGGAAACTTCACCGAAGACAAGTCAGTTTTGAGTTGCTCTCCATTTATCCAAACCCCTCGGTTAGCAGTACCTATACCCAATAAAACACTGATCCACCTGAACTTTTCTACAAACTGCCCGGTAGACAGATACGAAAAGCCCCTGCTAGTGCCATTGCCGATGATAATCTCGCCAAACCTGTTAACACCTACCGAAACGGACTTACCTGTTTTGTGGTCCTTCATGGCCAAAAAAGCGGCTGTATCAGTGGGAAAAGATTCAAGCGCAAACCAGCCGGAGCAAGCCGATATCTGCTGATCCGGGCCGGGTTCAATCCTCAATGAGGTGCTATATCCGTCTGTCCTTAAGCCTTTTCCAATAAGCCCGGCAGTTAATTCGACCTGGTTCCTCACGTTGTTGAGTTGCAGTGCATATTTTTTTCCCCCGGCCTGCATAGGCTTTTCTCCGTCAAAGTTCCAGTGTTGTGCCGATACCCGCAGCGCGGTACAAAGAAAAAACAGTACAGAGACTAACAGTATTATCAGGTAATGCGGTCTTAATTTCATGATCAATTAGTTAGTTTGAATTTAAAACCATGCAGTGGGTTAACCCACTGCATGGCAAATGAAATACTATTGTGCAGAATAGCCCGGATTTTGCTTATAAAGCCCGGCTGAAAAATTGATCTGGGGCTGTGGTATAGGAAAATACTCGTCTTTACCTCTGGTGAATTTTGCGTTTTGAAGGTAAGTACGCAATAACTTTTCCTTTGCAAAATACTCGGTATTCAATACCTGTTCGGCATTTCCCCAGCGTACAAGATCAAAGAAGCGCTCACCTTCCAGCGCCAGTTCAAGTTTACGTTCGAAACGTAGGGCGGTACGGGCATAGGTGTTTGTCCAGTTGCAGTTCTCGCCTGGTTTATAAGTATCAATATTATATTTAGCGGCATAATCAGCTGGATTTGAGGAGTTAAAAGCAGTTACATACTTGCTGTTTTTCGCCCTTGTTCTTACTCTATTGATTAATGGCAGTGCTTCGTCCTGACGGTTTAGTTCGATCAGGGCCTCCGCCTTCCATAACAGTACATCTGCAAACCGGATGATATGGAAATTGAGCGATGAACCGCCCCATGGAAATCCCTTGACCATATACGGGGATTCCGGTGAAACCATGGCCTTTTTATTGGAATAATAACCATAGGTTGCAGGCTCGCGTGCCCAGTCAGGACCGTATGGTGCCGCAGCATAATTTTTCCAGCGGATTCCCAGACGTCCCACGGAAAAATCAAGTCGTGGATCTACATCTGTTGCAAGGCCGTCAGCCACCGTCATTAGGTTGGTATTGTTGTAAGTATCCGGAATAGGTACGCCTTTACTGTCTGTTTTGAAGGAATTCACCAAATTCTGGCTCGGTTGAAAAAAGCCATCTCCCCCATATGCAGGACCCCTCGGGGCATTCAGCAAATTACTCCAGTTGATCCGGCCGAGATCGGTTCCATCTGCGATCGAATACTGAACAGCGAACACTGACTCTACGCTATTATCGAACTCGCCCATAGAAAGTTGCTGAAAATCCTGGAGCAAATTGTAACCTCCGTTGGATATCACCTGGTCACATTGGCTAACCACAGTACTCAACAAACTCTGATCTATACTTGCCAGGGTATTGTCTGGGTTTTGTTTATAAGCACGGTACAGATTTACCTTTGCCTGGTAGGCAATGGCAGCATATCTGGTTGCCCTGCCTGCCTCAGCCTGTTTTGGTGGTAACAACGCTGCGGCTGCGCCAAACTCAGCGGCTATTTTCTCGAGGATCTGGTCGCGGGTAAATTGTACGTTGGATATTTTAGGATAGTCTTCAATCGCTACATTTTCATCAAAGTACGGGATCTTATTAAAGAGACGGCTGAGTTCAAAGAAGAAGTGCGCCCTTAAAAACCGCATTTCTCCCAGCCTGACATTTTTCAAGGGCACTTCGGTTTCGGTAACAGCATTCAGCCTGCGGATTGCATTGTTTGCCCGCTGAACGCTCCGGTAAAGGCTAAACCATTTACGGTCTAATAAACCATTCGAAGCAAATACTGCCGTAAAAGTTTCAAACTCATTAAACTCCCGAATGTCGCCAATGCCACCCCCGCCTTTATAAGCAGTTTCTGCACGCACATCGCCATACACCCAGTTTGTAGTTGGCGAAAGAAATGTTCCGTCGCTCCCTTCCGGCCCTGCCAGGGCAGCATAAGCAGCAATACCGAGGGCTTCAATTCCCTCAGGAGAATTCAGTAATTCGTCACTTAATTTTCCTTTTGGTTTGCTGTCTAAAAAGTCTTTTTTGCAGGAAGTGAACACAACCAGCACCGCAAATATTATGTATTTAAATTTCATGATTATTATGGTTAAGTTGATTGATTAAAATCCAAAGTTCAACCCAAAAGTGAAGGTTCTGGGCAAAGGATACGGATAACCAAGACCCTCAGGATCGGCTCCATTGTATTTAGTGATTGTAAAGAGGTCCTGGCCCTGCACATATACCCGCAGGTTCCTGAGTTTAAGCTTATCTGCCATAGCTTTAGGAAGCGTATAGCCCATTTGAATATTTTTCAGTTTCAGGTAGGAGCCGTTTTCTATAAAGTACTCAGAAGTTCTGGCTTCGTCGTTTAAGTTCACCGCTGTTAAAGCAGGTATATCAGAATTGAAGTTAGTAGTAGGATTCCATGCGTCCAAAAGTCTTGTACCATGGTTACCGGTCCATAGCTGGAAGAAATCAGTATAAAATTTGGAATTGTTGTAAGCATCCCTTACCATTCCGTTAACAAAGAAAGAGAAATCAAAGGCTTTATAGCCCAGCGCTACGTTCAGTCCGCCGATAAACTTAGGCTGATCCGAACCCAGCCACTCCATGTCCCTGTCATTAATCTGGCGATCCCCGTTAACATCCACATAACGGATTCGGCCCAGACCTTTTCCCGGTTTGCTGATGCCGTCATTGAGTTCATCCTGTGTGCGATAAATGCCGTTGGTCCTAAATCCCAGCCATGAGCCCAGGGCTTGTCCGACAATAGTTTTATCCTGCCCGTTGCCTCCACCATAAGTATAATAGATATCATCAGGCACGGCAGTTACTCTATTTGTATAAGCTGTTGCCGTGAATGTCAGGCTGTAGTTGAAGTCTTTTCCTATTTCATCTCTCCAGTTCATGATTGCTTCAAAACCCTTGTTACTTAACGAAGCACCATTGTAAGCCATAGCGCCCCCCTCTCCAATGATACCAATATAAGGCCGGTCAATCAGCATGTCGTCGGTTTTCTTGATATAATAATCCAAAGTCAGGCTCAACCTGTTTTTCAACATGGAAAGATCCATGCCAAAGTTGGTCTGTGTGGTCACCTCCCATTTTATATTTGGGTTTCCTGTTCTATCCTTGATGATTCCATTCGGGATTGTGCCCCTGTTAACGCCCGCTATATCATAACCGCCCATATTCAGGTTGGTGGAGTATTTCGTGTAGGTGGCCTCATTATCCAACAGATCGTTGCCATTTTGACCCCAGCTTGCTCTTAATTTGAGGTCAGATATCAGGCTTTGATCCTTCATGAATCTTTCTTCACTAACTCTCCATCCGGCCGATACAGCAGGGAAAACTGCTGCATTGTTGTTCTTGCCGAATCTGGACGAAGCATCCCTTCTGATGGTACCAGAAAGTAGGTAGCGATCATTATAGGCATAATTAAGCTTGGCGAATACAGAATTGGTGGCCGTGCGTGAGGCGATACCGGCATTGGTCTGAGCACCGTCTCCAGCACTGATGTAACGATAATCCAAGGCTTCGATAAGAAAGTTCTCTCGTTTTGCGCCCAGAGATTCATTGATACTTTCTTTAGATTCAATACCCACCAATGTGTTGATGTTGTGTTTGTTTACAATAAGGGTATAGTTGGCCGTATTTGACCATATCCAGTCCTGGTTATAATCCGAAGAAGTGTTCAGGAAATTTTTATCTACAGTCCGGTCACCCTCGCTCCATTTCGGCTCAAAACCGGAAGCAAATCCATTCCGGTAATTGATGCTGTAGTTTGTCTTCAGCACCAGATTTTTAATGGGTTCAGCTTCCAGGTACATGTTACCAAAAATACGCCATTGCTCACTTCTGTTGTCCCGGATCTGATCCAGAAGCCGCACCGGATTAGGTTTATCTCCGATTCCCTGTGTCGGGCCGGCGTAACCACCATTGACATCGTATACGGGAATAATTGGATGTTGCGCAATCGCGAGTTCCTCGATGCCTGCCGGTTTAAGTTTCTCATTCCATTTACTTATGTTGAGGTTCTCACCAATCCTCAATCGGTTATTCAAAAAGTTATAATCCGAATTCAAGCGCCCGTTAATTCGGGTAAAATTGGTGTATTTGATCAAGCCGTCCTGATCGAAATAGTTCAGTGAAAAGGTTGAAGCACCATTTTTGGAACCTTTGGCCACCGTCAGGTTATAGCTTTGCATCACCGCAGTTTTGTAAACCTGATCAGCCCAATCTGTATCTGCCGAACGGATCGTTTTCTTTTGGTCAATAAACTCCGGGATTACCGGAACTTCACCATTGCCATACAGATCGTGGTTTGGCTTAACACCATCATTTTTATAGGCTGTCCAATAGCTTTCACCCCATTGCCGGGTGTTCAGCATTTCTATGCCGGTATGATAAAATTGTGTGGTTAGCTGGGCATTGAAATCAACGGTCAGTTGATCTGTTTTCCCTTTTTTGGTCGTAATAATGATCACACCATTGGCCGCCTGGGTACCATAAATCGAAGCGGAGGCGGCATCTTTTAATACCTGTATAGATTCCACATCATTGGAATTCAGTAAAGTGGCAATGTTATCACGCGTCTGCACACCATCAATGACATACAAAGGAGTACCATTATTGATGGTGGTGATGCCACGGATACCAATTCCGGTTCCTACGCCTCCTGGTGTGCCGTTGTTGGTGATGTTAACTCCTGGTATACGTCCCTGCAGCGTTGAAATGATATTTCCGGTTGGAATGTTTTCAACATCTTTCATATTTACTACAGAAACAGCGCCCGTTAAGTCCTTTTTTCTTTGCGTTTGATATCCTGTGACTACCACTTCGTCAAGATTTTTATCATCTGGCTGCAAAGCGACATCTATTTTTGTTCTGTTATTGACCAGAACTTCCTGGGTTAAAAAGCCAAGGTAAGAGATGACCAATGTGGGATTGTTTCCTGAAATGGCCAATGAATACTGACCCTGATTATTTGTGCTGGTACCGGTTTTAGTTCCTTTAAGGAAAACGCCGACGCCAATCAACGTTTCTCCTTTGTTGTCTTTTACCGTTCCGGTAACGGTAAGGTTATTTTGTGCGCTTACATTTTGATAAAAGAAGCACATGGTCAGGAGCATTAGAAAATATCTGATTTTCATTTCCTTGTTAATATTAGTCGTGAATGGTTAGACATGACAGGTTTTGGCAAGTCATATCAATATTTGGTTAGTTAGCGTGCTAGAATTCCCGATGCTAGGGCGGCGAAGTACCTTTTTTGTTCATAAAATTAAGTTTGGGTTTATAATTGGTTAGTTGATTTATTGGGATAAGACTTCTGCTGCGCACCATTTTCTTTTCCAGATGAACCGGTCGAAATCAAACTTTGAATATTCCGGGCAAGCCCCGGATTGGGCGGTGATGAACGCGCCCATTGCCACTGCATAATCTAAAGTTAGTTCCAGGGGTTCGCCCGCGAGCTTCATGGCCAGAAATGCAGCCAGGAAAGCGTCTCCGCTTCCAATGGTATCTGCAACGCTAATGCTATACGCAGGATATTCGTAGGTCAGGTCTTTATTGTAGTAGGTGGCACCGTGCGGCCCTTTCGTAATGAGAATTTCTTTCATTCCGAACTTGTTAAAAATAGCCTCGATACAATCAAGCTCCCTGGAATACGAAATGCCCACCCATTCGGAGATCATGCGGAGCTCAGCTGAATTTATTTTAACCATATCAGCCTGCCCGAGCAATTCCGACACCCATTCAGGACTGTAATGAGGAGCCCTTAAGTTTACGTCAAAAACCCTGTAACTGGCATGGGCCAGCATTTTGATTAACGTTGACCGTGAAGCCTCATTCCTTGAGCTAAGACTTCCAAATACAAAAGCATCCGCTGTTCGGATCAGGTCCTCCATTTCTTCCTCCCACCGGATATAATCCCAGGCAACAGGTGCTACAATCTCATAACTCACTTCATTTTCCTCATTAATAGAGGCTATTACCTGACTGGTCTGATGTTGATCATCTATCTGAACGTAGTTGCACTTTAAGCCGATTCCGGTCATGAAGTCGAGCAGATCTTTGCCCGCCTGGTCATTTCCAATGCTGCTAATGAGATGACTTTCCAGTCCTAACTTGTGCAGATGGTAAGCTACATTCAGTGGCGCACCTCCCGGTCTGCTTCCGTCCGGGAGGTTATCCCAAAGGATCTCACCAAAACACACTACTGATTTTCTTGCTGAACCGTTCATACCCGTATTTTTTTAATGCATGACTAAATTAGTTCCGATCTGTTCCAGCGACTTGCCTTTGGTTTCCGGCATTAATCTCCACACGAAAATCAGCTGAAGTACCATCATTGCCGCAAAGAAAAAGAAAGTTGTTGCCCCCCCTAAGGTTTCGGCCAGATAGGGAAAACAAAATGCAATGATTGCCGCCATCACCCAGTGCGTAGAGCTGCCAAGTGTCTGCCCTTTTGCACGGACTGAATTGGGAAAAATTTCTGATATGAACACCCATATTACCGCACCCTGTGAAAAAGCAAAAAATGCGATAAACAGCATGATATAGGCTGGGATTGCAAGCCCTGAAAAGTCCTCCGTATAGAACGTAAACCCAACAAGGAAAAGCGAGGCTATCAGTCCAAAAGAGCCAACCAACATGAGCACACGCCTGCCTATTCTGTCAATAAAATTAATGGCAATCAAAGTAAAGATAAAATTGATCATGCCTATCCCTACAGTGGAAAGCAGAGATGAATGCGCGCCCAGTCCGGCCATTTCAAAAATCCGAGGTGCGTAATAAATGATTGCATTAATTCCAGAAACCTGGTTAAAAAAAGCAAAAAGTATGGCCAGTATTACCGGAGTTTTATATTTACTGGAGAAAAGACTTTCTTCCTTTCCGGAAGAAGACTTTAAGGCGGAACCCTGGATAGCGTCCAGTTCCTGATCGCAGTTTAGTGGATTGATCACTCTAAGTATCCTTAAAGCACGTTCCGTTGCTCCTTTTTTTAAGACCAGCCACCTTGGGCTTTCCGGAATGAAATAGATCAAGACTAAAAACAGCAAGGAAGGGAAAGCCTGAACACCAAGCATCCATCGCCAGGAAGACTCGCCACCCTGACTGATCAGGTAGTTGGACAGGTAGGAGATCAAAATCCCTAATACGACATTAAACTGGAACAGTCCGACAAGCCGCCCCCTTTTATGTGCAGGAGAAATTTCAGATATATATATAGGCGCGGTTACCGAAGATATTCCAACCCCGAGTCCGCCAAGAAATCTGAAAACCAGAAAAACAGACCAGTCATTAGCCAAGGCCGTACCGATTGAGGAAAGCAGATAAGCAATGGCAACGAAATACAAAGTATTTTTACGGCCAAAACGATCTGAAGGCCTCGAGCCCACAAGAGAACCGATCACCGTTCCTATAAGCGCAATAGAAATGGTAAAGCCGTGTTCAAAAGATGATAACTGCCAGAATTGCTGGATCGATTTTTCCGCACCGGAAATAACTGCTGTATCGAATCCAAAAAGAAAGCCTCCCAGGGCTACGACCATGGACCAGGCCAGGACGGAATATTTTTTCATACTCAAAGTTTATATTGGTTAATGGTTGCAAATTAGACCAAAGCAGAAAAGAAAAACATCAAAATCGTTTCTAAAAAATACAAATTTCAACACATTCATAATTCACTACGAATCAGCAATATAACGGAATAACATAGACGCTAAATTTCAAAACTTTCAATTTTGAATCAGAAAATCTCAGGTTTTGATACATGCCATTCCGCACAATCAAAAGATCACCACTTGCCCGTATTTCAGTTATCTGAGCCTTTTTTATATATTTAAATGAAAATCCCTGCGAATACATTCAATAACCAAATAATTCTGCTATTCGATCTCGAAGTTGGATGAATAATACCATGAAAACCAGATATACTCCAGTTAACACCATTCTCCTGTTGTTCTTTCTATGCTTCAGCCTTACCGGTTGTGAAAAGCAGAAGGAAAATACCGTATATACTATTGGCCTCTCTCAGTGTATAGGCTCAGACCTTTGGCGGAGAACAATGCTCGAAGAGATTAAAATGGAACTCTCTTTACATCCCGGGGCAAAATTGATCTATATGGATGCCAACGGGGACAGCCAGCTCCAGATCCGGCAAGCAGGAGAAATGATCAGTAAAGGGATCGACATCCTGATTATCTCCCCGAATGAGGCACAGCCGTTGACTCCTATCGTTGAGGAAGCTTATAATAGAGGCATACCGGTAATTATCATTGACAGGAAAACCGCATCTACATCTTATACTGCTTACGTGGGTGCGGACAACTTCCAGATCGGAAAAATGGCCGGCCAGTATGCAGGTGATGCCCTGAAAGGCAAAGGGAATGTTGTAGAGGTTATGGGGCTTCCGGGTTCTTCCCCAACCATCGAGCGGCAGCGGGGATTCAGTGAAGGGCTGAAAAAATATCCTGGAATAAAGATTACAAACCAGGTTTACGGTAACTGGCTAAAAAAGGATACAGAGGAACAGCTCGCTAAAATCGAAAGTTCTTTATTGAATGCAGATGTAGTTTTTGCGCATAACGACCAGATGGCTTCAGGAAGCAGGAAAATGTTGAACGACCTTAACGTGTCAAAACAAATCAAAGTGATTGGAATTGATGCGTTACCGGGACAGGGTGGCGGTTTGCAGATGGTGGCCGGCAAAGTACTCACCGCAAGCGTGCTCTATCCTACCGGAGGCAAGGAGGCTATCAGCACCGCATTTAAAATTCTAAACAGGGAATCATTTTCCAAAGAGAATATTCTGCAATCCCTGGTTATTGATTCCACAAATGTTGATCTGATGAAACTGCAGTGGAACAAGTTCAGCAGCCAGCAGAAAGATATTGAACGCCAGGGAATCTTGCTCGAGGAGCAAAAGGTACTCTTCCAGAACCAGCAAATTATCCTTAACGTGATTGTGATTACGCTGGTACTTTCTGTAGTATTCGGCGGGCTGGCACTATATGCATTAACGGAAAACAGGAAAATTAACAAAAACCTGGAGGCCAACAACCTGGAAATAATAAACCAGCGTAACCAGCTGATAGAAATGTCCGCAAAAGCCCAGGCAGCCACGGAAGCCAAGCTGAACTTTTTCACTAATATGTCCCATGAGTTCCGCACTCCCCTTACCCTCATCCTATCACCACTTGAAGACCTGCTTAACAATCATAAAATCAAGCCTGTGGCGGAAAGGAACCTGAACCTCATTCATAAAAATGTTTACCGTTTGCTCAGACTGATCAACCAGCTTATCGATTACCGGAAAATTGAACACGATAAAATGCTGCTGAGTGTTTCTGAGAATAATATAGTGGCATTTTTAAAAGATATTATGGAAAGCTTTGAGCACAGTGCAAAAAAGAAGAATATCGACATTAGACTGGTTACAGATGCACAGGAAATCAATGTATGGTTTGATCTGAATATGCTTGATAAGGTCATATTCAATCTCTTATCCAATGCTTTGAAATTCGCTCCGGCCAATGGGACCATTTACGCGGAGATCACCCATGATGATGCATCTGTATATCTTTCCATAAAAGACAATGGTCCCGGAATCTCTCCGGAAGAAATCGCACACGTATTCGAGTACTTCTATCAGGCACAGAGAAATTCAGCAAAAGGATCCGGTCTGGGCCTGTCCTTATCTAAGGAACTGATGACGCTCCATCATGGAGATATTACCGTTGAAAGCATAAAGTGGCAGGGCACAAAATTCAGCATCCGGCTGCAGCTGGGAGATGCACACTTTGCGGAAGAAGAGAAATCGAAAGAAAAAGCCAGCAGAGAAGCACTTTATGAAGATGCCAAAATCTATACTATCGGGCTCGATGACACCACTGAGGTTAAAAACCGGGATGCTTTAAGAACAATAAAAGAGGAATCGGTGCTTATCATTGAAGATAACCATGATCTGTTGAATTACCTGGGTAATAAGTTTGAGGATGACTATGAAGTTTTCCTTGCGGATACCGGGGAGAAAGGTATAATTTCAGCATACGAACAGGTACCCGATCTGATTATATCAGACCTGGTGCTTCCCGGCTCGTCGGGGCGTTCGGTAACTGAAAGATTGAAATCTGATATCAGGACCTCACATATACCGATTATTTTATTGTCTGCTCATGGGAGTCTCGAGCAACAGATCAACGGGATGGAAAGCATGGCTGATGCCTATATCGTTAAGCCTTTTAACTACCAGTATCTGGTTGCAACTGTAAAAAGCCTGTTAAAGAACCGCTCTCTGCTCAAAAGTCACTATGTCAGCGATATTAGTGCTTCAGGGAAACAGCCCATTTCAAAAAGTCTGGACAAAAAATTCGTCAATGACTTCGCTGGGATTGTTGAACAGAACCTGGCCAACGAAAATTTTAGTGTAGATGAGATTGGTAGGGAAATTGGTATGTCTAGGGTTCAGTTGTACCGAAAAGTTAAAGCGCTGCTCGAATGTAGCGTTACAGACTATATTTTAAGCAGAAGGTTGAAGAAAGCCAAGTACCTGCTGATCAATGAAAGGTACAGCATAGCGGAAATTACCTACATGGTTGGCTTTTCTTCTCCTAATTACTTTTCTACGGTATTTAAATCAAAATATGGAATGCGTCCAAGTGAATTTAAAAAAAACCAATCTCAGCAGACTTAACATACCCACGGAAGATTTCAATATGAGTAGAAAAAGTAATTATTAGTTTGAAGCGCCTGGAAGATTTAACTTCACTTTATCAGATATGGATTTTAAATCAATTAAACTTTAAGGCATATCCGCTCTCCTCGAGGAATTTTTCATAGTTTTTTATATGCAGAATGCTTGCAATTGCTTTTTTCTTATTAATGGCCTTTCTATAATATGCTGCTGTAATCTTGTATCCGATCCAATAACCTAAATCTGGTGGGTATCCATTTTTAGGCTGATAAACATACATCCATTCATGACTATCCTCACGGTCGTTCATTATTTTCTGAAACTCGGTCCATAATTTCGCTTCATTTGCATTACCGTAGTCATGCGTTTCCCTATTTGGACCTCCCCCTGAAATCAGCTCTCCTATGAAATCAGCACTTCCTTCATTGATACAAGCAGCAAGTAAATTTAATTTCTTTTTTGGAATGGTGTCTTGTTGATAATGAATCAGTTCATGAGCCACCATATAAGCTACAGCGGAAGATTGCGTCATTTCGGCACCGATAACTAACCCTTTTGGATTGGAATGCCCCCCTGAATTAAACCTCCCTATCACAAAATACACATTCGGGAAGACCGCATTAGGGTAAAGATATTTTAGCGCCATAAAGGATGATAGGCACTGCCTTTCATTTTCCAGTATTTTTAATGTATTTAATCTGGCCCCGATATATTCAGCTTTCTTTTCAATAACTGTTTTAAGCAACGAGGCTGCACTTTCTATTCTTCCTTTCATAAATGCCTCAATACCTGGTGAACCTATCTTTAGATAATCCTCGTCAAATGGATTAGTACCGGATTCAACGTTGATCTTATCAAAAGCATTCCAAAAGTTATTGATGTCTGTTGTGACAAATGATGACTTTAAAGGATCAGATACAAGTTGAGCAAAGGAAATTTTGAATAAGCCGACTAAGGCCAAAATCATGAGTAGCAAAAATTTCATTGTAATCAGATAAGGATATCAACATTGAATTGGTAGCAGGAAAGTACTAAAATAAAAATTCCTGATAAAAAAGTAGTTTAACATGAATGTTTATATTAAATATTAATTCGACCTTGTTATTTTATGTATCCCAGTTGCTGTTATATAAGTTCCAGTTCAAAGAAGATTATTTATATGAAAATACCTCCTCTATAGACGTTCTCTTCACCAAGTTCAATAAATCTAAATGGGATGATCATTTAATTGAGCTAAAAGTCCTTTTTTTTTATCTTTGAACCATAAATGAATACTGAAGAACAATCCCAGCCTGAAAGCTTCTCCGGCAAGCTCATCATCCAGGCACTTGAATGCTCCCCCGAGCCAACGGCTATTTACACAAATGAGAACATGATTATCCGTTTTGCAAACCAGGGCATGCTGGAGGTATGGGGAAAGGATGCTTCAGTGATCGGAAAACCCTTGATGGATGCCCTCCCTGAGCTCGAGGGCCAACCCTTCCTTGGTCTTTTAAGACAGGTATGGCATTCGGGCAAAACGTATTCGGTAAATGATGCGCCGGTCAACATTATTAAAAACGGTATTGATACAACCGATTTCTATGATTATGAATACAAGGCGCTTCTGGATCAACAGGGCAAGTCGTGGTGCATATTAAACACTGCACGAAAAGTAACCTCAAAAAGAGAATATCTGCAAAGAATCCAGCAAAAAGAGGAGAAAGAGCAGGCGCTGCTTGAGGAGATGGCTGCCACCATGGAAGAGCTCAGCTCAACCAATGAAGACCTGAACAGTTCATTAAGATTGCTCGCCGAGAGCCGTGAACATATTAAGACCATCATAGAACAGGCCCCGGTTGGTATCGCAATGCTCGAAGGGCCTGAACATGTCATTGAGATCGCAAATCCAGCGATTTTGAAGATCTGGGGACGCACGCTTTCACAGGTAGAGGGTATCCCGCACGAGATCGCGCGGCCGGAACTTATCGGACAGCCGGTGAACAGCTGGCTTTCAGAAGTGTATGCAACAGGAAAAAGACGAACAAACAATGAGTTTTTGGTCAGGCTGCTCGACGGCGATGGCCTTCGGGACGCAGTGGTAAACTCGATTTACCAACCTATATTTTCTTCGTCGGGCGAGGTAAAGGGCGTTCTGATCATTCTCGAGGAGATTACCAGACAGGTACTTGATCGTCGCGCCAGCGAGAAAGACCAGCATATGCTCTCCATGGCCATACTTGCCGGAGAGCTTGCCACTTTTTACTACGAACCACAAACGAACCTCTTCTCAGGCAATGCGCTTCTAAGATCCTGGTTCGGCCTATCCCCTGATGACAAAATAGATCTCAATGTTGCCCTAGACCGCATTTTTGATCAGGACAGGCTACGGGTGAGCAAGGCCATCGCCCAGTCACTGAACGATGGCTCCGTCGGGAATTATTTTATTGAATACCGGATCCAGCACCCTGAAGACCCTAAAGGTCGACTGGTACAGGCACATGGAAAGGTATTTTACGACCAGGCCGGAAGGGTGACCAGCCTCAACGGTACCCTGCGGGATATTACCGAGCAAAAAAAGGATGAACAGCGAAAGGACGATTTCATGGCAATGGTCAGCCATGAGCTCAAAACGCCCTTAACCTCGCTCAATGCCTATCTCCAGTTGATGCAGAGAAATGCAATCCTTTCCGGAGACAATTTTCAGCAGGGCACCCTTGAAAAGTCTATCCGGCAGGTAAGGAACATGACCTCGATGATCAACGGCTTTCTCAATATCTCCAGGCTAGAATCAGGAAAGATGGTCATCTCAAGATCCCGTTTTGATTTGCTGGGGCTGTTTTCAGAACTGGAAGAGGAGATCCTTTCTACTGTTCATACCCATAATATCGCCTTTGAGCATGCGGAATCTGTCATACTTGATGCCGACAGGGAAAAAATCTCGCAGGTCGTACATAATCTAGTTGGCAATGCGGTGAAGTATTCGCCCATGGGTAGTACCATTACGATAAGCTTCTCAGCACCTGCCTTGGGAAAGGTCAGATTGCGCGTCAAAGATGAGGGCATGGGTATCGCCCCGGACGATCAGCAGCAGATTTTTGAGCGGTTCTACAGAATAAAAAACCCACAAATGGGATCAATTGCAGGATTTGGGATAGGTCTTTATTTGTGCAGGGAAATCGTTGAACTCCACCATGGTACTATAAGCGTTGATAGTGCAAATGGGAAGGGTACAACTTTCTTCGTTGAGCTGCCCTTACAGGCCTAAGGTTAAATTTTGAAAGAGTGTTTTCTGGAAATTAAAAACAGCGCCTCTATCTGACGGCGAAAAATTAGAATTGGTTAGAATGAGGAAAGTTATCTAGCATTCTATCACTTTCCTTATTTACCATAGCATCAGCATTAAAAATGAAAACAGACAAATTAGACAACCCGGCTTGGTATTCTTTAAGCGAAACTCATAGGGAGTTCGCTGTTGACTATCAGGACATAAAATTCTATCACCCCGATTATTGCCCTTTCGGCGGTTTCATTAATTCCTACGAAACAAAAACAGGAATCGACAAATACGCCTCATTGACAGACAACTTTTATGTAGTGGGCGATAAACCCAAATTCAATGATAAGGTTAGACTGAACAATGAACTGGTCTGTAATCAAATGGTACTCCACAAACGAATCCACCTGGAAGTAGCTGAAAACATTATTGAACTCCATACAAAAATCCATAAGGCTGACCTGCTTGCGCTTGTAAACATGGTGCAACCGGGCTATTTCAGGGATAGAACATCGGACCTGGGAAACTATTACGGGATTTACAGGGAGAATAAATTGATTGCAGTTACTGGCGAGAGAATGAAAATGAACGGTTACACGGAGCTGAGTGCCATTGTAACACATCCCGCACATACCGGTAAGGGCTACGCAAAACAGTTGATCACCTATGCCAGCAATAAGGTATTCAACCAAGATCAAATCCCCTTTCTGCACGTGGCCAATACCAACATTGGAGCCATAGGGCTATATGAAAAGCTGGGTTTCTGTACCAGAAGAAAAATGAATTTCTGGCACTTTTTGGTAAATGATAACCAATAGAAAACATGCATTATTGCCGGACTTAGAGCAGGGCGAGTGCAAATAGTTTGTTTGATTTTTATAAATTTACGAAATGAAACGAGCAGAGAGCGTCACCGATTTTTATAGCCGGCTTCCGAGCCACGCACCTACCGGTGTTCCGCTGAACAATGCGGGAACCGGACATATCAATGTGTTCAGCAGGGAGACCTGTGCCGTGGTAAGTCCCTATAGCCGCCGGGATTTCTACAAGGTATCACTGATCATAGGCAGGGGCAAGATATATTACGCGGACAAGTGGATACAGATCGACCGTCCGGCACTGCTATTTTCTAATCCGGTTGTTCCCTATTCCTGGGAAGCAGAATCAGATGAGCAATCGGGCTGGTACTGCCTGTTCACAGAAGATTTTATCCAGCACAGCGAACGGGTCAACAACCTGCGGGATTCACCTTTGTTCAGGATTGGCTGTAACCCGATCTTCTTTCCTGATGAAGTGCAGTTGAATGAGCTCTCAGCCATATTTCAGAAAATGCGGTCAGAGATGTGTTCAACTTATCCACATAAGTATGACGTACTGCGCAGTTACCTGCACCTGCTGATCCATGAGGCCATGAAAAATAGCCCGGCAACAAATTTTCATGTTTATGCCAATGCCTCTTCGAGGGTTTCTGCCCTGTTTCTTGAATTACTGGAAAGGCAGTTTCCAATTGATTCCCCTGCACTCATCCTCAAACTGAAAAATCCTGCCGATTATGCCGCCGCCCTGTCCATACACATCAACCACCTTAACCGCGCTGTAAAGGAAGTGACCGGCAAAACCACAACCGCCCATATTGCTGCCCGCGTCATCAGGGAGGCCAAAGCTTTATTGCAGCACACCGACTGGAACATCTCTGATATCGCCTACAGTCTGGGCTTTGAATATCCTTCCTACTTTACTTTGTTCTTTAAAAAGCATACCGGTTTGGCACCAACTCAGTTACGCCAGGCTGTTTGAATAGTATAAAAATCTGTTTGATGCCTATAAGTCAGATGATGGTGCTGCTCTCTATCTTTGAGATATAAAATCTGACAATAATGAAATACAGAAAACTTGGAACAACTGGCGAGCAGCTATCTGCGCTCGGTCTGGGATGCATGGGCATGAGCTTCGCTTATGGTCCTACGGATGACAAAGAAAGTCTGGCAACACTGGAAAAAGCACTCGAGCTGGGTGTTAACTTTTGGGATACGGCCGATATGTATGCCAATGGTGCCAATGAAGAACTGATCGCTAAAATACTGGTACCGAACCGGGACAAGGTATTTATTGCCACTAAATTTGGATTCCGTTTTAAGGATGGGGTTTCCGGGCCAAGCAGTGCTGTAGGCACCTACTTTGATGGGTCTCCCACCTGGATGAAAGTTGCAGTTGAACAAAGCCTGAAACGGTTAAAAATTGACACCATCGACCTGTACTATGCCCATCGGGTTGACCCGAACATCCCAATTGAAGATACTGTGGGCGCAATGGCGGACCTGGTTAAAGAAGGCAAAGTGCGCTATCTCGGACTTAGCGAAGCTTCAGCTGCATCAATCAGAAAAGCGCATGCTGTACATCCGATTGCTGCCCTGCAAAGCGAATATTCGCTGCTGACAAGAGATGTAGAAAACGGCATCTTGCAAACTACCCGTGAACTCGGCATTTCACTTGTACCTTATTCTCCTCTGGCAAGGGGTTTGGTCACGAATACGCTTGATGTAAATATCCTTGCCGAAGACGATTTCAGGAGAACGTTACCACGCTATCAACAGGAAAATATAGCCAATAATAATAAGCTGATTACCGAATTTTCAGCGTTTGCAGAAACTAAAAGCTGCACGCCTGCCCAACTTGCCCTGGCCTGGGTGTTAGCGCAGGGCGATGATATCATCCCGATTCCGGGAACCAAGAAAAGGAAATACCTGGAAGAAAATATTGGTTCGATTGAAGTTGACCTGACCAGCACCGATCTTTTAGCGATTAACAATTTGATTAAGCAATATCCAGTAATCGGAGATCGCTACAGCGAAGCAGCGATGAAGATGGTTAATCACTAATCTATAAATTGCACTTATAGTAGTCTATCAAAACTGTAAGATTCAAGGCGACAGGATCGGGCGTAAAAGTTCGATCCTGTTTCATTAACCTAAAAAATTTATATTAAACAACAATGATTGTGCGTCAGATGACTAGGTGTAGGTTCTGATCAAAGTAATCACCCCATTCTACTAAATTTTAAAGGCGCTATATTAAAGAATCTGTAGCTGGCTAGGCGTCAGAGAGGCCCCAAATACAACATAAAACAGTCGTCAGGCCAGTTCAAACCAAAAAACTCTTCGGGCAAGATTAATTGGCTAGCATATTTGCACACCAAGCGATGAATATTAATTTATTAGCCAAATATCTCCTGTTTGTGTTTTAATCCCCAATCTGTTAAAGCATCAATTATTGGGGTTAATGTATCGGCATAGGGTGTCCATTTGTACGTAATTTTCACTGGATAACCATTTGTAATAATCCGCTGAATCAGTTTGTGCTGTTCAAGTTCCTTTAGTTCCTTAGCCATAGCTTTTGGTGTGATCCCCGGAATGCTGTCTTGAATATCGGTAAACCGCTCGTTTCCTACACCCACAGAAATGATAATTGGTAATTTCCATTTACCGTTAATCACATCCAGTGCATCCCGCACCGGTTTTACTGAATCCAAACAAGATAAATAAGGTTTTTTATTAGCCATAGTAATATTATAAATCAGAAAAGCACTTTACTTTAGGAAAGCACTATACAAAGTAAAGTATTATTTATTTAATTTTGTTGAACATCAATAAAAATAAAATCATGAAAATAGGAATCATAGGTGTTGGCCACATTGGAAAGACACTGGCACTGAAATTGGCTGAGGCAGGACACGAGGTCATGGTGTCTAATTCTAGCGGACCTGAGAACATTGATCCTGCTGTACTGGCTACAGGTGCACAAGCGGTTACTTCCCAGCAGGCAATAAACGATAAAGAGGTGATCATCATTTCCATTCCATTAAATCGCATTCCAGAATTGCGGTCACTTTTTGCTGCTGTTCCGCAGGAAACTACTGTGATCGATACTTCTAATTATTATCCGGCACGCGACAGTAAAATTGAGAGCATCGAAGCCAGGCAGGTAGAAAGTTTATGGGTATCCGAGCAACTGGGGCGTCCCATTGCAAAGGCATGGAATGCTATTGGTTCGCATTCTTTTTCTGGTAAAGCAAAGCATGCCGGAAGTGCAGACCGCATTGCGATTCCCATTGCAGCCGACCGTGATATTGACCGAGACATTACTGCCAGATTGGTTGATGAGACCGGATTTGATGCTTACTATACAGGGTCCTTGGCTGATTCCTGGCGCCAGCAGCCCGGAGCACCAATCTACTGCACGGATCTGACCGCAAAACAAATTGAAGAAATAATTGATTCAGCAGAGCGGGACCGTTTACCTGCAAGAAGAGATATTGCCGTTGCGGCCATCGTGGAAAGATTAAGCAGTCCGACGGCTAATCCTGATGCAGAATACGGCGTTCGTTTAAGTCGGGCAATTTACATGTAGCTAATAAAAATGATCATGGATACTTCAGACATTACAGCAACACTTCCGGCCAAAGATAAAAAGATGTTGATCGGCCTCCACCTTGGTAACGGCTATGGGTCACAACCTGGTGCATGGCGGATGCCTGGAGTGGACCCAATGAGCTATACCAGTTTTGATGCAAGGGTAACACAGGCCCAGGCAGCAGAACGTGGCAAATTTCAGTTTATATTTTTGCCCGATGGCCCTGGTGCGGTACTTACGGATATTGCTAACGAATCTCCAGCCTTTAACCTCGATGTAATGATGACCTTAGCGGCAGTAGCGCGGGAAACCAGCAGAATCGGATTGGTGGCAACAGGATCGACCACTTTTAACGAACCGTTCAATTTGGCCAGACAGTTTAAAGCTTTGGATGTGATGAGCCACGGCAGAGCGGGCTGGAATGCGATCACTTCAAGTGGCGAAGACGTTGCTGCAAATTATGGTACAAGAATTCCTTCCAGCGAAGATCGTTATGGCCGTGCCCATGAAGCTATTCAATTGGTCCAGTCACTCTGGGGAAGTTGGGGCAAAGAGGCATGGCTGCATGATCAGGAAAGCGGCCAATTTGCAAATAAAGATCAAATCCTTCCGATCAACCTACAGGGTAAATTTGTCGGATCCAGAGGTCCACTTTACATCCCACCATCCGAACAAGGACAACCCATCGTTTTTCACGCAGGCGGCAGTCCAAATGCACATGAACTGGCAGGCCGTTTTGCAAATGCGGTTATTGGAGCGGCATTTACCATTGAAGATGCCCGGGCACAACGGAATGCTTTCAGGGCGGCGGCAAAACTTTATGGCCGTGATCCGGATGAAATCAAATATATTCCCGGACTGATGACCACCATTGCGAAAGACAGGCGTACTGCATTGGACAGGAGAATCCAGTTGGCGGGCCCATTACTTTTGCAAAGAGTTGGCTACCTACAACAAATGTTGGGGATTCCCCTTGACTTTAATCAGTTGGACCAACCCCTAACGAAGGAACAATTGGTAGCTGCCCGTCCATCCCGTTATGACCCACGTTCATCTTACGCTTTAAAAATTGCAAAGGAGGAATGGAGTGTGCGTGATATTCTTGCCCATGGCGTGATCGATTACCATCCGGTGATTGTTGGTCCGGGGGTGGAAGCCGCAGACCATATGCAGGAGTGGTTTGAAGCAGGTGCAGCAGACGGATTCTGGATTTCAGCAGATGTTAATTCAGACGGCATTGATGCCTTTGTAGATGAGGTGGTTCCGATTCTTCAAGAACGCGGGCTTTTCCATAAAGATTATGAGGGCAAGACACTACGCGAACATCTGGGTGCCCCTGATCAGTACGGAATTGATCCCCGTGTTTAAAATTAAAATCATAATTAATAAAATATACATCAAATGGAAATAGGAATTATTGGGTCAGGCAATATCGGAAGTGCTCTTGCAGGATATTTAACTGCATTGGGTCATCAGGTATTTATTGCAAACTCCCGCGGACCGGAAACATTAGGCGAAATCGCTACAAAAACAGGTGCGAAAGCTGCGACAGTGGAACAGGCAGCTAGTGCCAAAGATCTGGTCATCATCGCCATTCCTGCCAGGGCAATCGTTAATTTGCCGGCAGCGGTGTTGTCTGCATCTAAAGCTGTTATTGTTGATGCCGGAAATTATTATCCTTCCAGGGATGGAGAAGTAGAAGAAATCAATGGAGGAATGGCCGATAGCCAATGGGTTGCAAAAGTGATCGGTCATCCCGTGGTTAAAGCTTTCAATAATATTGTTGCGCAAAGTTTGGCATCAAAGGCACTTCCTGCCGGAAGCCCGGGTAGGGTTGCATTATCAGTTGCGGGTGATGACAAGGGACAGAAACACCTGATGATGGAGTTGATTGAAGAAATAGGCTTTGATGCAATTGATGGAGGTTCGTTAGCCGACTCGTGGAGACAGCAGCCCGGTGAACCTGCCTACTGTCAGGATCTAGACAGCGAGGTGCTAAAAGCAGCGTTGCAAGCAGCTGACAAGAGTAACCATAAGGAGAACCTGGCAAAAGCCGATGAAATGGCCCGTCCATATTTTTAGCTGTAATACCTAGAACATCTGCGGGATAACAGCTATCAATTTACAGATCCCCTGCTTTTGGTAAGCGGTGATGCTGATTTTCTTTACGGCATTCTTTTGCTTATTGTTTCAATGTCAACTCTATGGCCAGGGATATGCTTAGGCAAAAAGAGGCTGCTCAAATTTACTCGTGAGCAGCCTCTTACAATCTTTTAACAAGCCCTTTAATTGTGAATGACCCTATTCATCACTATCTTTCCAAACCTATAGATAATGAAAATAGTGATTGACTAAAGTATATTTCTCTACTAAAATCCATTTTCCGTAGCATGGTTAATCCACTCCCGATAAGTCCTGATGCTGTGTATGCCTCACTATTTAATAGGCTGTAGTGATTTTCTTTTTGAGTCATTGATAAGGTTAAGCATAAATATAGTTACTATATTTTTTCTGAGTATTTTCAGACGATTTTTCTTGAATTACAAAATACTCAGAAAAATTTGGGAAAATATGCAAAGAAATGAAAGCATATAATAACAAAATCCTTGTCTATTATATAATAAACAAGGATTTACATACTAAAAGCAAACGGCCTATTTCCCTATACAAAAAGTAACCTGCCTATCATTATCAATGAGTTACAAAAATTAGTCTGAAAATAGTTTGGAGAATAGGTATAATATATACAACAATATGAAAGTAATGTTGTTAAATTTACCTATTAAGTGCATCAAGAAACGGGATTTTAAGAAAATTAGCATCCGCATATTTATTTTTATCCAATATTTCTATGTATTGTTTGTGTGTCTTTCCAAATAAAATATCTGCAATATATTGTTCCTCATAGTAACCAAGCATTTCGTCAGTGCAACATTCAGCTTTATAATTTTCTTCAATTCCGAAAATCCTATCCCAAGTTCGAACTTCCTCTTCAAAACCAGTGCAAGTTAATTTAATATCAATGTTATCAGGTTCTAAAGATTTTATGCTAGTCAGGTTTCTAAAATCAATTCTAATTTTGATATCAGGAGTAATTCTACGAAAAGGATAAAAAGCTTTCTGTCTACTTCTCTTTTCATTTTTTTGTCCTTTATTTTCGGTAAGTAACAGTGGATTTTCACCTAACTTATACTTGCTATTACAAATATCACAAATCGGCATTAGATTTTTAAAATTGACTGAATTAAATGGGTAATGCTTTCTAGGTAAATAGTGATCTAAAGCACTTCGATGAAGATGAAATTCTGTTAAAACCTTATTAATGCCACAGCATCTACACACAGAAGATCTTTTTACAACTCTTTTATAACATTTATTAACATCTTCATACATATGATAACAAGGCGCTAAGCCTATAACATGGTCATATAACGAATCACAAAATTTTTTCAAAGATTTTTTTAGCTTGGGATCAATTTTTTCGATTGCTTCATAAGTTATTGGCTCTATGCTACCATTACATAGTTCTCTTATTTTATTGTTATTATGGACTGCTCTACGAAGTATTTTCAATTCGCTCCTTTCCAATGTTTTGCATATTTGGTATGCAGAAGTCAAAGGATCCAGTACGTAATCGTTGTTGACGTCGTCTATCAAAGTCCGATATTTTGGCAAAACTAAAATAGAAGTGAAATTTGGACTTGCTATAGATGGAGCTCTGAAAATTATTTCAAGGAGAATATGATTTACAAAAGACTGTAAATGATGAATTTTTGAATTGGTTAAATTATAAGGTCTTATCATGACTATTATTATTTGAGAATTCCTTTATTAACAACAATTTTTCGATTGAATCTCCAAATTCATTATTTATTTCTTCAATAAGATTTTCATTTTTTTCTTGTGATTCAAATCGTTTTCTAAATCCATTTAACTTTGATAAAACATATTTACCAATAGTTTCTTTATTTTTAAATATCCTATTTGTTAAGAGATTTACCGAAGTACCATATGTATCTATTCCCAATTCACTCGCTTTCTTCGCTGTTGTTTTTCCCTTCTCGTCTTTTTCAAACAGAACAACGTAGTCCGGCAAGCAATCTGAAATAATGAATGGAGAGTGAGAAGTTAATAGTACGTCTTTTAATGAATGTACATTATAGCTTCCATTAGGATATTCTCCTTTATTTCCCGCTGAAATACTATCGTTCAATATTTTCACAAATTTGGCTCTCCAACTTGGATTAAAATGTGTTTCAGGTTCGTCTAATAATAAAAGTGAGCGCTTTTCCTTTAGCAACAAACAAATGCCCATTGTATGTATAAACTGATGCTCTCCATCCGAAAAACTTTTAAGAAGTAAATCTTTAATTTCTCCTGTTTTCTTTAACTCCTTTGTAATATAGAAATCTAAGAAGTGAAATACATCCTGTCTTGGGCTTCCTATTGGTAATTTTCCATCTGTGTAAATGCCCCTAGAACGGTAAACATCAACTTTCGTTTCCTCATCAACAAAATGATTATTTAATTCATACAACAATCTGAAGAACTGAAAACACTCTAACGAGTTATTATGAAAATGTTCTTTGAAGGCATCCTTTGTTGCATCATTCACATAAAAATCTAGGTAAAGTGTTTTCGTTTTTTGGTCTAAAAACCAAGAAGTAGCACATTTTTTAAGGTCGTCTAATTGTTGCTGTTCTATAAGTTTTAAAATTGGAATAGTTGTCTGCTTTTTCGTTTTCTCATCTTCAAAAACAAAATCGTGTAAGTGAATATTCATCCTGAAACTTTTCAGACCTAATATCCCAGTATTATCTATATCTCTTAATGGTGCTAATGTTTCTTCACTCTCAAACAAAAGACAGGCAAGTAAAACTGCCTGACTCATATTGGTGTCGATATAAATCAAGCTATTTTCAGGTTCATCAAACCGATCGTAATTATCTCTTGTTGCTTGCCTATATTCATCTAAATGAATTAAACGACTTTTAATAAATGGCAAGCTTAATATTTCATTTTCACCAGATGAATAACCAATAATATGTGCAGGTAAATAGACTTTTCCTTCTGCTGCGCTGTCTCGAAGTTTTGGAGGAATTAAAGAAACCTCATTCTTTTCAACAGTACTGTCAAATGGAAATGACTGGATAAACATTTTTGGCTCTTTCCCTTCTTTCTTGGAAATAGTTACTTTGTCAAATAATCCAATTACATAACCTTTTCGGTTATGTTGTCCAATCAAATACTCTAAAGTAAAAGCATCAGGTGTACAGTTATTCCTCTTGAAATTTTTGGGGTCTTTTATGCTTTCAGGCAGATATTTTGCAACACAAACTTCCAAGTGATAAAAGATGTTCGCTAATGCTTCTAGTACATTAGACTTTCCGCTACCATTTAGGCCTGCAAAACAGAATGGCCTAAATTGCTCCATCGCTTCTGTGTCTGCCAGAGAATGAAAATTGATTTCAAAACCTTTTTGTAAACTTCTGAAACCTTCTTCATTCTCTATTCTAAGTTTTAGTAATTTCATTAAACAGTTAGCTTTACTCTTTTTGTTCTTTCATCAAATACTTGTTTTACTTTTCCTTCTCTTAATAGCTCAAACACGAATCTTTTAGCTTTATCATATAGTTCATACTCAAAGAATCTCTTTTCATTTAAATCATTCTTATCTATTCTTTCCAGCAATAATTGAATAGATTTGGTGCTACTATTGTCCTTAAAAAATTGATAATCATTTTCCATCAAAATTTCCAAATCAACTGCTGTATTAAAGTTCAATTCGCCATTAAAAGCATTTTGAGACAAACTATTTAATAAGTTTTCTAATTGAAATTTTGATTGGATTATCTTAGTTAAAGCATCATCGATCTTGATTATTTTCTTTTCGAAATCGTTTTGCAATTCCATTTTCGGAAGAGGTATTTTGATTTCTTTAATATTCGTAAGACTTAAAAAAGTTCTACCAGCATCTACAACAATTGAATTTAGTTGCCATTGCACTATGTTGGAATTGAAGCAATATTCAAAGAACAAAGGATTAATTTTTGTTTTATCACAGGTAACCTTATTGAAGTTTTGTGAAATTATTGCTTTATCTAATGTTTTAGGAATTTTTAATGCTTTTCCTGAAGAACCAACTGCAACAATTACAATATCATCAGGTCTAATTTCACTTCTTTTAAGCTCAATTGCTTTTTCCTCTGAAACATATTTTATGTCTGATAAATCCAATTTACCCGAAGAAATGTTTTTACCTCTTAATATAATCACACCTCCATTCGTATAATGCTTAGAAGTTAAATTTGAGCCAAACGGACCACTTGACAAACCGTATTTTTTCTTGGAGGCTATATCCGAAATTTTCGGCTGTGGTAATGATTGCCAGTTATTGAAATCACTATAAAATAATGACCATTTTAAAATATCCAGCATTCGAATTGTTTGATATTTTTTCTCAATTATGCTCTTGGCTTTATCTAATATTGCAACTACCTTGTCTTGGGTTTCAACATCAGGAAGTGGAATTTCCAAATTTTGAATATAAGGTTTGGAAATGTGTTTTAAGCCCGCACCTTTAAATCCCTGATCTAAAATCCTAATATTTGAAAAAAGGTAATAGTAAACAAATTTTACGTTAAATGATTTGTTTGGTTTTGCAAATGCTACTAAGCAATCTGTGGAAGTTGAAAAAGGTTGGTTAACGTGATGAATGCTAGCCAATCCGCCCGTGCCAAAAACTAGTGCTTCACTTAAATGCTGTTCAATATCAATCCATTTAGAAAGTGTTGGACTTGATGTGTAAAAAGGAAATTTACCTTTTTTTAACCCATCGCCTGCTTTAATTTTTGATTTACGACCGAAAATGAATAATTCTTTAAATTTTTCAGTATCCATTACCCTATCAGGTTTTTAAGTTCTTCCATCTCAATTCTAATTTCATCTTCCAAAACAAACAATGCTTTTAAAATGTCTTGTGGAGGTTCATAGGTTTGTTCTTCGTATTCAAATTCACGATAATTATTGTAGCTTAGATCTAAGTTATTTTTTATAATCTCGTCTATTTCCACAAAGAAATAGTTCTTGCGTTCTATAGGCGTATTATTGGTTCTATTACGATAGGCATCAATGGCCGTAGGCAAAGGGTTTTCTGCAAGTTTTCTTCTGTTATCATCTAAACTATAGCCATCATTTGCTAATTCATAAAACCAAACTTTTGGAGTATGCCACGTTTGGCTATTTTCTTCTACTTTGGTAAAGACCATTATGGCTGTTTTTACTCCCGTATAGGGTTTAAAAGCTCCACTTGGTAACGAAATAACAGCTTCTAGTTGGTTGTCTTTTAATAATATTTCTCTTGTTTGTTTTTGAGCTTTGCTACTTCCAAATAAAACACCTTCGGGAATAATAACTGCTGCTTTACCACCAGTACGCAACATTTTAGAAATACGCACTAAAAATAAAAGTTCACTATTCGTTCCTGAAATTTTAAGGTTATCGCTCATTCCACCTTTATCAATCTTCCCTGTAAATGGTGGGTTTGCCATAATTACCGAATATTCGCCATCTGCATAACGCTGGTCGTAAATCTTTGATAAAGTATCTGTGTTTTCTATTTGAGGTATTTTAATACCGTGCAGCATTAAGTTCATCAACCCAATTCGAACCATTGTTTGATCGACATCATAGCCATAAAAAACTTTTTGGTTTAAATCATCCCAAACCTCTTGTCTTGAAATCGTGTCACCGCCGTATTTTTTGAAACGTTTTAATCCGTTTTCATCTGTAGTAATTTCCTCTGGACTGCTGTATTTCGTTAAAATGTGCTGATAAGCTCCTACCAAAAAACCACCTGTTCCACAAGCTGGGTCACAGATTTTGTCTGTCCAATCTGGGTCAACTATTTCACACATAAACTGTATTAAGTGTCTTGGTGTCCTAAATTGACCGTTCTTACCAGCAGAGCCAATTTCATTGATTAAATACTCATATACATCACCTTGTGTATCTTGAAACTGTTGTCCTGCATCTTGTTGGATTTTTATATCTTCATAAATTTCATCAATAACTTTTACTGCTTCATCTAATAAAGCAGAATTATTTATAATGAAGATTGCATCTTTCATATATCTGGTATATGGTTGCGATGGGTCATTTATGGTTTTGATAAAAGGAAACGCTTTTTCAGCAACCGTTTTTAACATTGTATCAGGATCTAGTTCCGAAAAATGAGACCAACGACAATCATCTTTAAGTTCATAAACTATATTGTCATTTTCGTCTTTTAAATCTTCATTATTTTCATTTTTTTTAACTTCCCTAAAGATTGTATTGTATTCTAATCCTGTGAAATCAGCATTTGCTTTGTTTAATAAATCGGTATCATCTAATCTTCGCATAAATAACAAATACGAAATTTGAGTTATAGCATCAATTGGATTTGAAATTCCTCTACTCCAGAATTTGTCCCAGAGTTTATTGATTTTTGATTTTAAGTCGTTTGATAACATTGTTTATTTTATTAGGAAGATAATTGTTTTTAAGCTGCAACTTTTTGAATGATATTAATGATTTTTTCAATTTCTTTAGGTGAGAAAACACCCATTATACCTTGCGGATGCAATTGCGTAAATGGCGGATTGATTAAATCCTTTTTTTCTATTTTGCCCTTGTCAATGAGGAATTTTTTGAGCACTTTCATAAACTCAATCTGATTGTTTGAAAGGTTATTGTATTCTTTTATAAAACTATCAAAAGCCAAAGTAACAGTTTCTTCAAAAGAATGTATTACTTCAACTTGTAGTATGTGTTTTATGAATTGTAAAAACTTGGCGTGTTGGTTTCCATAAACTCTTTGTAGCAGTTTTTCGGTTACAAATGGGTCTTTTTCATTCATCATTTGTGCCAATGTTTCTAACTCTTCGGATGAAATATTCTGCCCTTGTTTTATCTTTTGTAAAATTGGATTTTGGTCTGCAAGTTCTTGCACCATAACTTCAACCATTTCTTTGTATCGGCTTACACTTACTAACTCATTTTCGGGTCCAAAACCTACCATTTCTTTTTTGTAAGTCACATCCTTAAGGTTTAGACTTTCTTGTTCGTCTCCACCGTCAAATCGTTGTCGAAAACGCATTAACGGAGCAATTTTATCAATGACTACTTGTAAATCAGCTCCGGTAGTATTGACCCAAAAACTGTTCTTTAATGCCTTGTTTATAGTTGTTTTTTCTTTAGCAACTATTCCAATATTTAAAGGTAATTCGGTTATTTGAGAAACAATTAGTTCTCTTAGATTTTCAATGTCTTGCGGTTCGTTTTTGAGTTGCGCTAATGAAAATTCTACGATGTCTTTTTCAAAACGCATTGCTTTAAAATCAACTGAAGATAAGGCTCTCATAATGGGAGCTATGGTTTGGTCAAGAAATTCTAATTTATCTTCGCTTAAACCATTCCAAAAATTAGGTATTAAAACTTTCTCTAAATCGGTTAAGTTATCTTGAACAACAACATTGTTTTTAGGTAATGCGTTTAGTAGTTTTTCTAATTCTAATTTTTCGGTTTCTGCAACTTCTGAATGTTTTTCAATAGCTAAAACTATTTTTTCCAAACGCATTTTAAACAGACGCACTGGCAAAGCTATTTGAGATTTGTTTTCTTTTCCTTTAGGATTTAACTTGAAATATTCAAAATTATCCCAACAATCAATGACAAGGAATTTATCTTTTTCGTGACACCAACTTCTACGTTGATTAGCGTTTAAAACTCTTGTTCCTCTCCCAATCATTTGCCAAAATTTGGTATAGGAGAAAACAGGTTTTGCAAAAACTAAATTGACTAATTCTGGTATATCAATACCAGTATCTAACATATCAACACTAATAGCAATACGTGGGAAATCGTTGTTTTTAAATTGGTCCAATAAGCCACCTTTACCGTAAACTCTTGGGTCGTTTGAAACAATTACTTTGGCAATTTCGCCAGCACCCTGTGGATAAAATTGGTCAAAAACCTCTTTTATTCTACGAGCGTGTTTCATTGTCATACAAAAAAAAATTGTTTTCCCAGGCAATACACCATTTGGGTCTTTTATACTTTCTTCCCAAAATTCCCTAACTATTAAAGCATTTGTTCCTTTATTAGTAACAGCTTTTTCAATTTCTGTTCCCTCAAAATTGATTTCAAGTGGATCTTTCCCCTCTGCAATTAATTTCTTCTGGTCTTCCTCACTTATTGTATTGAGATGAATTCCTTCTTGCTGAAACTTAGTTGTCAATTTCATTACTTCAAAATTCGACAAGTAAGGAGGTTTATTATTTACAGCATCTTCAAAAGTATATGCAAAGGTTGGTAAGCCATCTTCACACTCAAATAATTCAAATGTATTATGGTCAACTGCATCTGTTGGTGTTGCTGTCAAGCCAAGGACAATTGTATTGAAGTATTTTAGTACGTTTTGATAAACATTGTAAATTGAACGGTGACTCTCATCAATTACAATTAAGTCAAAAAAGTGAGGTGACAAACCTTTATTTTCATTTTCAATGATGTTTAACATTGTCGGATATGTTGAAACATAAATCCGTCTATCAGTTGCTATTTTGGTCTCACCAGTTTGAGGCCAAACGGTATATTGTGGTGCATTTTCTTTAAAGGCTTCGATCGCTTGGTCTCTTAAAGCAACTCGGTCCACTAAAAATAAAACTCTTGAAATCCAACCTGCTCGCATTAAACCGTCAACCATTGCAATACAAGTTCTTGTCTTGCCTGTACCTGTTGCCATAATCAAAAGAAATTTTCTTTTCTTTTCTTCAATGGCTTCAAATACTGCTCTGATAGCTTGTATTTGATAAGGTCTGCCAGCAATATTTGTATTAATTAATTCATCTGCCAAAGGTTTTTTGTTCTTCCGTATGAATACCATTCTTTCAAGGTCGGAACGTGTCGGAAAAGCAAAAATCTTTCTTGGGGAGTAATTTTCTAAGTCCCAAAAATAAATATCACTTCCATTAGTGTACATACAAAAAGGCAAATCACAATTGTATTGTTTTTGGATATTGTAAGAATATTGTTTTGCTTGTTCTTCACCAATTCTAGCATCTACAGTGGTTTTCTTAGCTTCGACCACTGCTAAAGGTTTACCATCTCTTCCTAATAAAACATAGTCGCTAAACTCGTTATTCTTAAGCCTTGTATTGTTCTTCGAGTAACCATTAGAATCTACAATAAAAAATTCTTCAACGACTTGAGTGCGGTCTGCTATATTCCAACCAGCTGATTGCAAACGTAGATCAATTATAAGTTTGCGAGTAGTTTTTTCGTCTTTCAATCTTTGTCGAAATATATTATGTCAATAAAAAAGCGTCAATTGCGCTAAAGTATATAATTAATCTCTTAAATGCGAAATCATAAAAAAGAGTAAATGTTTTAAATATATATCATTGAATTAAATAAATTTATAACTCTTGATTGAGAGTAATGATTAGTTAAAATTTAATTGACCAGAGCTATTACTCGGCTTGTTACTACTACTTTCTTTCAAATAATGGTTTCCAATCCTCTGTACGTTTCCACAATATGGGTAAAGTGTTATTTGGACAGTTTATCGGGAAAACAATAGCGGTTTGTGAGTCACTATACCCTAATGGTTGCTTTTTATCAATCGTAATACCCATTCTGTAGCAAATACTTTGAGCAATGTTTCTTTCGATTGAACTTTTGAATATATCTGAAGAATTACTAAAACACATATTCCCATCGTCCAGCGGGTCAATTATATAAACATTTGCTGTAATATTTAAATTTTGAAGATGTTTCTCCACTTTATCTTTTGCTGCCTGAAATCCCGTAATCAATCCAAAAATTAATTCTAAACCTTTTTCCTTTGATGCTAGGAGCAATTCATCCTCATATTTATTTATATTATCTATCATGGTACTTCCACTGCCCAAAAAATCGTCTACAATCAACAAGCAATTAAGATTTCGCATTTCTTTTATACGTTTTTCGATCAAGTTAGGCACACAAGAATTTTCTTTATATAGATTATTTTCATCAACAAATATTTTTGTGTAATAACTTCCACCTTTCGCTGGGTTATCATCAAGATATGTTACCAAAATATCATCTCGCTTTCTTTTACCCTCAAAAATAGTTTTTGCTTTTCCTGAATTAGTAATCTGCCTTTTTACTAACTTAAATAGCATTTCTAGCTTCTCTCTAACTTCAAATTCGCTATAGAATTTAAGATTTTGAAGAATTTTGAATATAATTCTTTGGTCGGAAATATCAACAAATTGATCTAGCCAACTTCTTACGTCATTGGCTGTTATTTGTTCGCCCTTGTAAAGTTTCCAATGTTTGGTCACATCATTGATCTCCTGAAATTTAACTGACAATTCCTCATCTTTCTTTTTATTTAGATAAAGCCTTTCCTCTTCTTCAAAAGATGAAATGATTTTATCAATTCCTCCATCTAATAACCACTCCTCAAAAAAATTGACGTAAAACTCGTATCGGTTTCCGCTATATTGTAAAATTTTTCTCTGCTCAAATTCTTGCAGATATCGCTCTACTTCTTCTTTATCAAGATCATATTCAAGGGCATTATCAACTATATTTGATTTCGTTGTTAATTTTTCATTTTTTAACAGGTTCGAAATAATTATTAATATTTTTCTTCTTTTGATAGATGTTTCTTCCTCTTTCTCAACGCGACCTTTGATTCCATCCTCCCAAAAGTGCGAGAAGTCAGTGGCACCTATATTAGTATTATTTCTAGCAATTTTCGATGCATTATTTGCCTCTACTGTTGTTACGTGCACGTCCCTATTAGTCATCATTAGATTGTAAAGTTCAATACAAATAATCTTTGTGAAATATGGATTTCCAGAAGTTTTATTAAAAATATATTCAATTGCTTTGTCTGTTATCTCTAATATACCTGACACTGGCTTTTTTACTAGTTGAGTAAAATCTTTCCAGTCTTCTTCTTTACTGAAATAATCTACTCTAACAGGCTTAAATTTGTTAAATTCTTGCCATTGACTTAATATAAATTCCATCTTTTCACCACCTACAAGAATAAAACCGAATTGAGAACGATTACTGATGGATCTAATCGTTAATACAAATGACTTACCTATTTCCCCTCTTTCAAAAAGCTCCCGAGAGATTCTGTCGAATTCATCTAATATGATTAGAACACGAAAACTTTCATCGATTTCATTAACTTGATCAAGAAATTCGGTAATGTTATTAAACGATCCACTAAATTCAGGCAGAGGTATCTGCTTGAACTTTTTACGAGATGATTGGATTTTTTTACATATTTTTTTTCCTAATGTATCCATACTCTTAAATGGATTTTGTGCATCATTCCAATCTCCAGCCTCAATATAAATTACAAATAGACTATCGCTTGAAATGCTATTTAGTAATGTTTTGACTATCGAAGTTTTACCTACTCGCCTTTGTCCATAGATATAAGATGATCCAATTTTGTCACCTGCCATAGACTTTAGCCTTGATAGGATATTTTCTCTACCAATGAGTTTATTTTCATTATCAACAGGCTCCAAATCGTAAGGCTGAAGAAACTTTGCAAGATTCCAGTCAATATTCTTTTCTTGTCCGATAAGCTCCAAAACTTCGTTCTGACAATTAATCACTCCATCTACAGTATTCCAAGTAAGCTCCAGCTCAATAAGTATTGAATCAGAATCCTTAAGTACCTCATAATCAAATGTTACACTAGTCAACTGTGATTTAATGTCTCCTATAAAATATTCTTTTTTATTGAAAACAATATCTGAGGCTACATAATCAATTACCTTAACACCCGTTTTAAAAACGTAACCCGAACCCTCTTTTAGTAAATGAAGATTAATATCATTTCTTGCACCAAGGTAGAACGGATATTTTTTTTCTGACTTTTGAATTGTAAGCGTTGCGGGCAAATTAAATGGTGAACTTTCAAAATCCTCAATTATTGCAGATAGAATTTTATTAAATGGATTTCTAACAAAATGAAGAGCATACAGAGTGCCAATTTCCTCAGCTTCAGTTATAAAATCTTGCAAATCACCTTTTACTTTTTGATAAAAAGAATATTTTTTTTCTGCCCCTGAAGCAAAGTATTCGGTGATTTCTAAAAAAATCTTATCTAATTTTTGTCTTGTTATAACATCTTCAAGAAACGGGCTAAGAATTAGTTTATTATTACTATTATTGAACGATTGCCGGTATGTTTGTTGGAAATTATTAATTAAACTCACACCACCTTCAAAGTTTAAAATGTCTTTGAATTCTTTCTCTCTTTTTGAAATAAAATCAACAATAATATCTTCAAGTTTATAGGTTTCTGTCTTATGGCTGATATTTAAGGTTTTGCATAAGTCCGGTAGAGCATTGTGGAATAACTTTGAAACCAAGAACATTAGGTTTTTCAACTGTTTATCACCACTTACTCCTAAAATTCTTATGAAACAGACAGCAATGAACCTTTTAATATCCTTTGGATTGTTGTCATTAAACAGAAAATCACGACTATTGCTTTCTACTTCTTTCACTTCAAAATAGTCACCTATTAAAGAGGAAAGTGTTTTTAGAAAGAAATCTTCGTCAATGCAATTTAACGAATTTAAAATATGAGAATCTAGATCTTTAATTATATTTGACATTGGAGCGTTTAGTTTAACTCCGCAAAATAATATTAATTTAAGAATAATACGTTTTTTTTATAATGCAATTTTTCTCTTGCAAGGGGTTGTAGACACTATTCACCTTCAAAGCCTTTAGCCTGTTCTTCCAATGCAGGAATACTGACCTTACTTTTCTTGTTGCTTTTCAATAATTTAACAAAAATATTATCGAATTCATCATTGACATTTGCTATTCTCACCCTTTGCTCAGCCTCGGTAGTATTTAGAATATCAACTATTGAATTTTTATAGAAAATTTCTTCATTAGATGCTTTTCTATCACCATTAGTAAGTGTAATCGTTCTGAAGTTTAGACTTAAGCCTGGGATATCGATCATTTCCATCCCGTCACTATTTATGCTAGTGTACTTATAAGTTTTGACTAGCTTTCCGAGTGTTTGGTCATTTTTATACGTTTTTAGATCCCCTAGGCTGGAATTAAGGGTGGCTTTTATTTCGACATATTCGCTCGAAATAAAATTCAATTGAATTTCTTCTAGAGTTGCAACGTAATCATTGATTTTACAATTTAAAACATAATATTTTTTACCCTTCCAAGGATTTGAATTGCATGACAATAAGAATAAACTGATTGCAATAAAGAGGTACTTAGATTTTTTTATCATTTTCGATTTGTTAAAGTAAAAAGAAGCCTGAGCGAGTACTACTTTTGTATCTAAGGTGGTCGAATACCCGGTACTACAAAGCAGTCTCGTGCCCAGGCTTTACCTGAGCACTTAACTAAACTTTCCTGTAGTACCTTAAATTTTCGACCTTTTAGATACAGGGCTAAAGTTTTGCTAAATGCAAAATCTATAATGATATATACTCTCTTATAATTCTTCTATTTTTTTTGCAGTAAAAATAACAATATTTATAACAATAGAGAACCAACAAGATGTAAGGTAGGCGACTTTTTCACTTGTAAAAGAATATTCATTTCAAGTCTAAGCACTAAGGATGCCCTCAATTACACCTTTTCAACTCACGGAAGTTATTTTAATCGATTAATTAGCTTATAATAAGTGATTTATGATTTTTTTTTCACAGAAACTTACCTCTATTATGCTTGTAAATATGACAATAAAATCCGTATACTTTTCCATTCAAAAAGTATCTGATGCTATTAATCAGTGAGTTAATTGAAAAAGTGTCACAAAATGTAATTCTGCATCTCTAATGAACCGCATAAAATGCTAACATTCTAATTTTTGAAATTAATTCTGCATTTAGATTTGAGATTGAGACAAGCTTGGGATCATTCATCACCTTACGCATCCATGCCTTTATATTCGATGGTTGATTGGGATATTTATCATATAGCCCTTTCTTTTTTGAGCACTCAATAGACTCATCCATTTTAATAAGACCACCATTACTTTCAATTCCAGCCCTTATTAGCTGTCTAGTAAGTAGTTTTTTGTTAGCAAATACCTCATCACTGAAAAAAGTTGGTTCATTCTTTTTATCAATTGAATTATATGCATTAACCCATCCATTAACGAAATTGGAGTAATTTGCGAAAATTGTAAGTAGATTTACATTCTCAACTTTTAAAAAATCACATATAACTTGTTGGTTAAGGTACTTAACCTCATATCTTAATACGTGTTTCTTATGTAGGAATTTTACTGTATTTTTTTTACCTAATTCCGCCATCTTATCATACAGTTGAAGTTGTCGACTAGTAGACCAGTAAACCAATGCAGTGGGCTGTTCTAATCTTCTAATTCGTTTTACGTTGTTCATGATAGAATGATACCTCGTTACAGGCTCTTTTGTTATTATATTAGCGGCAAAGTCTATTCTGGTAACTATTGCGTCAAATAGGTTTATTTTGAGTTTATTACTCAACTTTACCATTGCTACAAATAGTTCCTGTTTTGATGCCATCATGAGAGTGTTTCCAATTGCGTACTTCGTTAAACTTCCAGAAATTCGAAGATTTCTTGATGTTAATTTTATATACAAGCCACTATACCAAAATTCTAATTTTTCTTGGTTATTTTTATTATAGCCATAATTTTCAAATGAAGCTATTTCTTGTAAAAATTTTAAATAGTTTTTGGGAAGCTTATTTCGCTCCAAGGTTAGGTAGATTGTATCTATCATTTATAAGAAATTATTATATTAAATTGGTTTATATAGTTTTTCAGGAAATACCTCTTTGTAGGCTTGCAATATTATCCGTGAAATCACCATTCATCATTAACTGTAAAAAATTTAGCGCATGCCCTTTTTCATTTGGAGCAATGAAAACGTGAAACACATCCTTCTCTATTCTAAATATAATCGCATCTTTTAATCCCGTACATTTAACCAATCCATAAGGGTAAGTTTGTTGAATGGATATTCCGACCCATACTACACCACCCATTCCGAGGCATAGTACACCAGTCATTCCGAGCCAAAGTACACCAGTTTTTGTTTGAGGCAATTAAATA